>Ga0255336_100009_pt1 | contig 564855 bp, 622 predicted proteins | sample MeOH1_35cm_T3_17_FD_189102 | JGI IMG/M metagenome (GOLD analysis project Ga0255336, IMG submission 189102) | Sandy soil microbial communities from University of British Columbia, Vancouver, Canada - MeOH1_35cm_T3_179 | ecosystem: Engineered > Artificial ecosystem > Sand microcosm > Unclassified... | reverse complement strand
GGTCCACCACTTGGGCGCCCTCTACCACGACCAGGGAAAGCTGGAAGAGGCGGAGGAGATGTACTGGCGCACACTGCAAGGATGGGAGAAGGCCCTGGGTCCAGAGCATAGGGATACCCTCGACACGGTCCACAACTTGGGCAACCTCTACCAGAACCAGGGAAAGCTGGACGAGGCGGAGGAGACGTACCGGCGCGCACTGCAAGGAAGGGAGAAGGCACCGGGTCCAGACCAAGTCAGTTAAGCATTTATATATAATTTTAAATAACTTTTCTGAGCAAGCGTCCAGGGCGGACTCATTATTTATACAATGTGAATTACCACTCGCGGGTTCTAGGACCTTCAGGCCATACCAAATTCTGTGGCCACGTGCCACGAACCACAGGGTTCGGGTGAGGTTGAGGGCAGGACAGTGCTTTCACCATCAATCACGTTCTGCTCTCCAGGAAGCCAATCAGCCGCTGTCGAAAGCCACGGTCCTAGAAGCATTACAGGCCCAAAGGAATCACAGACGTGGTGGACGGATGACGGCAGGCCGAGGTCTGCTGGCATGCGGGATGACTGGCTGGACAGCTGAGGGACCGAACCGCGCGGTTAGCATGTAAGCCCCCACTAGGCTTTACCTACACCAATTAATCAGTAGCAGATAGTGTACCTGCACCATAGACACGACTTCTATAACCTTATGTGTTCGTTTCAAAGATGGCGGGGTAGCGCTCGCCAGCTGGTGTGAACTTGGCCAAGATAATTACCGTAGCGTCGATCTGCGCCATCTCTTCATCTGTGATGTCGATCAGCTTGCTGTTCTCCTCCAGCCGCGCCACTGTCGTGGCGCCGGGAATGGGATAATAGTGGGCATCCCAGGACGCCTCGATAGCGCCCTCTGGGCCGGCGCACAGGCCTTCTTCTCGGTGATCTCCTCGACCTTCTCGACCAGCTACACGTTAATCTCAAATTGCCCGGCTGGAACCGAGGGAAGTTGAAGTGGAGCAACAACGAGTCCTTCGGGAGGTCTTCGAACTTCTTGAACTGGCCCGTTAGCATGCCTCTGCCAATCGGCGAGTAGGCGATGAGCGGGATCCTGTACTGGGCGCACGCGGCCGCAACGCCATTCTCCAAGACGTCAGTAGAGAACCTGTTACACGGTCGGCGTAAGCGGCAACTCACTGGTGCCACCGGATCTGTTAGGGTGACTTACAGCGAGAGTTCGACCTCTACGGCGAGAACCTTGGTATGTTTGACAGCTTCATGGATCGTCTCGGCCCACACCTCCGATAGCGAGATGCCCCCGATCTTACCGGTCTAGACGCACTCCTTGTCGATAAGACGAAAGGCAACTTCCATAGGCACGGCTGGGTCCCGGCGGCCGAATTCGAACATGTCGATCTTCTTACGGCCCTTAAGCTGGGCAATGCTGTCGTCGAGAGTCCGGCGCGTGTTCTCGGGTGAGGCGTCTGTCTGGTGGGTTTTGGGATTCGCGCCACCCTTGATGCTGATGACAACCTTATCGGCGTCTTCGGGGTACTTCTCGAAGTACCTCTCCAGGAGCACCAGACTGTTGTAGTTGTTCGGACCGTCGAACTGGCCGCCATTCCAAAAGTTGCCTAGTGTAACAAGGGTTAGCCAACTCGGCGAGAGAGAGAGAGAGTTCGCCCACGTACTTTCATTCTTGAAGGCGGCGCGCATAGCTTCAAAGGCCTGCTCATGAGGGCACGGTGCAGGCCGCCACGTCAATCCCATGAGGCCGAAGCCAATAGGGCCTATTTCCTTGCCGACGAGCTGGGGCATCTTTGTGTTGTGCTGGGTGCGAGTGGGAGAAAGTTTGTTGTTGAATAGAACACCTTGCTGGTCTGGTAATGCTTATGATCCGTGTCGCGACCACAATCGACTCTCGGTGTTTACGGTCATAAAGACAGTTGTATGGTTGCATCACAAAGGCATCATCGGCTTTACAGTATGTATCTCCAGTGCTTTAATTCGAATGTGAGCAGAACCTAGTCCCAGTTGACCCGACCAGTTGACCAGTTGACCCCCAAATGCCTCCAGGGTGGCGGAGACCTTTATGGTGGCCAGAAAATCACTATCGTCCTCGCGCTCTACTAGGATTGCTGTTCGCAAATGATTAGGTATTCCGCTCTTTCGCCTCTCGCTCTCCGCCAATATTCACCTTATTGTCCTCCCTAGAGATTCGAATTGAAAATCCATCAAATAAGTGAACCTCGACGCCGTAGTGGAAGGTTCCATGCTTCACACTCTACAGACGCTCCCGGACCGACACTTCGCCACGCCAACCGAATATTTTGGAGCGATAGCGTAGAGAGGATAGGGACCATCCTACCCTCTGCATCGCTGCTGCCAATCGAAAAGGCCCCCCCCGAAAGGACGCGCTCCAATAGCGTTAGACCACTACCGGGCAATACTAGGCACAAGGAATGCCTTCGGCGCCAACAGCGACCATTGAGAGATTAACGAGCTTTGTTGCTGCTCTTCGTTTTGGGACGCTTGGTAGACACTGGGCCAATCCCATTCAACTTGCGTTTTACCTTCTTGGCCTCGATCAACCTCGTTCGCGCCTCGTTCTCTGCCTCGAGCTCTAGACTGCTGTTAGCTACGAACAGTAGCGATGGAAATGATGACTTACCCTCGGCAATAAGTGAACAAGAAAGTGTGCCTGACTGGAATACACAATTTGCACACGCTTGGACGTGTCAGTCACGGGTAAGCACGAGAGAGATTGACTTACCGCCACGGTGCAAGCTGGCCACAGATATACAACCGTTGCTAAAAAGTCCGAACCACTTGGCGCATTTGGTGCAAGCTATGGAAGAGTCAGCCGGGACATGATTCATCACGAGGAGAGCCTACGGGCTGCGTTCTCCTGGCCCCTTTCCTGGATCAAAAACGCCTCCTCGTAGTGAGGACGGCCTATGAGGTCGTCAGAGAAGTCCTATGTGGTAACGAGACTTACCGGCCAGTGCTTCCTTGCAGTTGATAGGATGACCCTTCTTGTTCGTGTGAGTAGGGTCCCGGAACACGGGATCGCGCTGCGGCTTGAGATTCTGCTTACTGTCAGCTATGAGGTCCAGACAACGATATGAGAGAAATACGGCAAGGATCCTTTTAATGTTCCGTGAAGACCACGGCTTGTAGGGATAGGAACGCGGCATTTCGGCAAAACGACTGCATCAGTCAGTCCAGTTGCGACGCCCACGAACAGGTACCACTCGGCAGCCCCGCCGACAGCGCGTTGCTGCGGGTGCATCTCGAGCAGTTCCTGGGACCGAATGACTTACCAAGAATCCGAGACGCTGTGACCGAGCGCGGTCGTCGACAAGGTGAGGTTTGGAGCCCTGCAAGAGTAAGTCAAGGTCTCTTATCAACGGTGAATTCCCAATACAGACGGTCGCCAAGAACTCACCTTGCAATTGTGATTGGGTCGTAACCGTTCACAACCATTCCGACAAGGCAGGACGACCGTTGGTTGCAATTTACGGGGTGGAGGATGTGTTTTCAGGTGCACGGCACAAAACGGGGCGCATCGAGTTATGACTTCTTATAAAAGATAGTAGATACAATTTGTTGTGAATAGGCCGCGCCTCGGTGGCGATTCATGTGGCGTATCTTTCAGCTGGACGAGAACGGTTGAAGGGGTTTCAGCCGGGCAGGACCAGCTGAAGGTGAGTTGTACTTTTGGCCAAGAAACAATTAGTCAGCAATCTGGCCACTTCTGAAGTTCAATGACCGCACTTTTCGCCCCTGCTCTTGTATTTTGCGAATTATTTCCTTTGCCAAGTGTATAGAGATGAGTCCGCAATAGCAGCAGGAAATAGAAAGATTTGAGCTACAGATTGAGAGGTTAAGTCATGTTGGTGAGCTTCAGAGTTGTCGCCAAGGCTGCGCTTGCCGCGAATTTTGGTGGGATGGTGCAAGGCCAAGTATACAGCTTTTGGTTACGCACTGGAGGTAAGAGGATCTGCCGATCTTATCTCCTTGTGTCTATAAGTATCTGCTCGTCCTCAGGTAGAAAGACAGCACGCAGTACTTGCGCAATACACCTGGTTTCTGTGTACAACAGATTTTCTGAACTATCAACAAACAATTGTCCACAAGACAACACAGGCGGCCCTGGCACACCTATGAAAAGGAGATTTGGGTTGGTCCTACAACAGCCATGCGACCACTGGCATGCAGGTGAAGAACGTACTGGGATTGTCCTCGCGCAGATCTATACTGCGGTCGAGCGGGATCTTTAGAATACAAGCGTGCTCCAGTACGCCGCTGTTACCCCTTCCTTCTCTTGTGATCACATCACCTTTCTGAACATCGACATTGACTTGCTGACAGGACAGCTCAGACAGGCCATCTGTTAACCCATTTGACGATGCTGGTCACGTGACTGAACGTCCATGTCCCAAGATTGTTGCTGTCAACGATTCGGAAAGTCTGTTAATCTGACAGTTACGGCCATCTCCGAGACGCAGGCCAGGCTCCTCAGCAGACTGAGACATTGTCAGGAAGATAGAAGGCCTTGACGGGACCTCTCGAACTTTTTGCACCCGATCGGCCACGGAGTCTCCCAAAGCTCGTCATATAACTTACAGCCACCTGCAGTCTTCAGGCAGACAGACCTTGATTGAATTCTTGGAGAGTCAAGCTGTCATGTCAACAAAATCGAGCAGGTCAACTGGCTGGGGGTCAACTGGTCAACTGGCCGGGGGTCAACTGGAACTGGTCAGCCTTGGGTTCAACTGGCTGAGGGTCAACTGGCTATGGGTCAACCTGTCCCCCACACGCCCTGAGGACGAATGGAAATGTGCAACCCCTTTGACGGTGTAAATGGGTGCTGGACTTCGGCCCTCTTAGCACGGCTGGACTTCACAGTTCGGACTTCATTGCGTATACAGAATATGATACGGCGATGCATCCCAATGACACGGAACGCCTAGTGTGACTGTTTTACATTCCATTGTGGTGGCCCAGATTCCCCTTCCTTGGCTCGATTAGAAAGTTATGCTCCCTGACAGATCAAGTGTCTAGAATAGTTAGAGAGACAATTCTGACCAGAAAACTCAAGAGTTACAATCACAGACCACCCAGCTTAATGATTGTTGGCCCGCACTCCATGCCCCACAAAGTACCCCACCAGGGAGATACTCCACATTCGGCCAGTGTGCGTCGCTCGGCTTCAAAAATAGGAAGAAATTTGCATCATCCAAAAGGCAGGCCTGTGAAGTGAAGCAGAACAAGTCATGACCCATCTCCAATTAAATCAGGAGCTTCTCGCAACTCTCAAGGACAAAGTCGTCGTGCTAACTGGGGGTGCTACAGGGATTGGTCGAGCGACGGTGGAGCAATTCAACAGTAAGGCAAATCCAATGTCTGCATACTTGAACATTCGTCTCATTCCTTACAGAGAATGGAGCCCGGGTCGTCTTGGAGATGTCAATGATGGCGTTGCACACCAGGGGGCATCAAAACTGGGAGCCGGAGCCTATTTCGTTCACTGTGACACTTCTTATTCGGATCAACTGACCCTCTTCACCACGGCTGAAAAGGTATTCCATCGAGTCGACATTGTGGTGGCAAATGCCAGCATAGCCCATCACAAAGATATCTTCGCACCGGACCAAGATGTCTCTCGGGAGCCGTCGATGGCTGAAATCGACGTCAACACCAAAGGAACCTTATTCACCACACGGATCGGCATATTATATCTCCGAAAATATGGCGGTGGCGACATTGTGCTCGTCAGCAGTATTGCGGTGTTCAAGGAGAGTGGTGGTGTGGCCACCTACACGGCAAGCAAGCATGGTGTAATTGGCCTTATGAGAGGCCTCCACCTCACTGCCAGCCCTGAAAACATCCGGATTAACGTGGTATGCCCATGGATGACCAGTAAGTCATCATCTCCACCCACGGTGAGTCCAAGACTGACTCTACCGAGAAAGTTAGTTGGTGAAAGGGATCGAGGACGGCTCGTACCGGCTCAACCTGCCGACAAATGAACCGGATGATGTTGCTCGGGCCGTCGTTCTCTGCGCCACTCCCAATCGAGGAGACAGCGGACAGAGTCATATCAATGCTGGAAGATTGTGTGGGTCGGCGGTGGTGAGAGTTATGAAATCGAAGATCGGATCCAAGCGTTGAAGCCTCGGTGGCTGGGAGAGGAGAATAGTAAAGACCTTGCGAAGGGTCAAGAGTTTCTGGCCGCGGCAGGGACTCGCTGGGACACATCCAAAACGTGAGACCATCGACAGGTAAAGCGTAAATGTCACGAATCTGATTCATATTGAAAGACTTGAACTGCCTGTGGAGGGCTAGTGTTGGAATGGATGGATCATTGAGCAAGAAGTAATGATCTCTAATTTTTTACCTTTGCGATAGGAAGCCTGCATATATCGTCAATTGACTCCCTTCTCCTATTGCCGTGTATGTTGTGCCGTCATCGTTTTGTCCACTCAATCACAATTTCAAGCGGTCCAAATACAGTATTTGCGCTTGGTCGTCACTCCTATCCCAACGATCCTTGGCAAGATGAGTTGAGGTCTATAACCATATAAGCTGAGAGAAGGCGCCGGAGGATAGGACGGAAGACTTGCAGGGCGAGTAAAGACCAAATCTGGTGAGCATGGCTCCTGAGAGTTGTCACGATGTAGATAATATCATTATCTCTGCATCCTATGTCGATTTCAGAGAAGACAATTTCTCAAGTGCTTAGGGGTAATAGGTGGTCCTGGTCAGACCATACAAGCGATCTTGGCCAAATACAGCTTCATTCATCTGTTACCAGTATAGCCGTGGCACATTCAAGTACATAGGAAATCTGTAGGTACGAGCGTAGCGTGGCAAGAGTGGTTGTATGGTCAGTGAGTCTAAATGGGTCGCCCGAGTTACCAGATTTAGATGGAGGACGGTTTCAAGGAATAGTATCGCCACATATCCAAATTGTCGATACTGTTCAAGAGGAATCCCGACAGGATTACTATATCCATTCAGCTCTTATCCACTCCTTTTTGTATATATGTGCAGGTCATCTATAATGCTGTGATTCCAGTCTTCACCTCCTGACAAAACCCCGCCGCCTCACAAGCGGTAATAAAGTTCATCAACACAGCATCACATCCGTGATGAGCGACAAAACTTAACGTCATGACCAGTTGTTCCTCGCGCTGTCGGACAGTCACATCAGCTTCTTCCTTTGGAGAGAGAGTATCCAATGTAAGGTGCTTCTTACCAGAGAGATGATACTGTCGTACGGGATCTGCCCGATCGGCACCGTCACATCAACAAGCTTTGCAAAGGGAGCTATTGAAGCGGCCCGCATCGGTTGGAAAGGAGGGAAATAATCGTCATTGAGCACGTCACGGTATTCGGGCACGCCGCCACCCGTATCCGCAATCTGGTACACCCAAAGGCCGTCGGTACACGTCTCGTTATTATAAGGGATGACAATATCGTTGAAGAAGTTTTTGAAGACAACGAGCCGATCTTCGTTCCACTGTTTACGATATTCTGGGTATGTGGCCGCACTCCGCCACGCGCTGAGGACCGGATAGTCAGCCTCAGGCCGTCGGCCATCGAATCGAGCTTGGTAGTCTTGGACGAATCCCTTTCCGAACAAGTTCCAATTGTCGTAATTTGTCAGGGAGCTGAAGTCCGCGGTATATGTGGCCAGGGTGTCATTTTGGTCGACGTTCTCGTGGAACAACGTTGTCACATTTTGATACTCGATCGTCATACCCATGGCGCTGGCCATGTTGTCGAGCCATGATTCTATCAGCGTCTGGGCAACCGAGTTGTTGACGGGGAAGAATTCAATCTATGACCTTTAGTGGGGTCTTTTCACTAGCCGAGGCTGGACTTACAGGGTAGAAGATCTTTTTGGGAAGGGCGAAATCACCTCGCTCCAACGTCGAATTCTCTGTAGCTTCCCAGGCGCCCATGACTTTTTGCACCATGGTTGCAGATCTGGCGAATACGCCGAGGGTGTCCAATGACGTTGCGCTGGGGATGACTCCTGTCAAATCGATGGCTCCCCAGGAAGGGCGAATGCTGTGTAATTCGCCGTCAGTACCTGAACCTCTTTATCGCATCATCAAGATAAAAACTGACCCATAGCACCCCACACGGTCGGCAGGATTTCGAACGCTGCCCAAGGTGTCACTACCGACGGTAAAGTCGAGTTGGTCGTACGCTGCAATGGCTGCGGCGGGGCCATAGCTGGACGATGAAAGGCCAAGGCATCCGTCAGCACGAACATTCCATGAATACTGTCTCCCTCATGAGCCGGCTGTCTCTCGGAAGGGAAAATCGGGGAACTTGCCAGATAGTCCATGTGTTGGTAGGGGTAAGCACCGAATGCAAATGTGGAGAGCTTTGCTTTGCCCACCAGTACTGCGCCGAGATCCATGAGTTTCTGCACGGCCGGAGCGGTTTCATTTGCCGGTGTGTCGTAAAGCCGAGCGTAAGCACGAGATCCTCCAGTGGTGATGATACCCTCAACACCCATAAGATCCTTCAATGCAAACCTGAGGCCGGCCAGGGGGTACTTTTCTTTGTCAACGAGCGAGGAGTAGAGCTTGGAAGGGAATGGGATAAGTGGCGCATATTGTGGAGTATCGAACACCTTGATATATGAATATGAGCCATCATCGTTCTCGGTCACACCCGTGACGAAGGCCTCTTGATAATCGGAGAACAGAGCGTAGACTTTGAACACAGAGATCTCCCCGAGATCATTGAATTTGCCGACATACGGCCCTGGCGGAGTAATGGACTGGGGTTGCACCAGCGCCGTTTTGAACGGTTTGTCTTTCACCAGCGAGAGGACCGATTGCGGGAAGGAAATCGAGCTCGACAGAAGCAGATAGCTGATGTCCAGACGAGTGAGATAGTCGATGGCAGACTTGTCCACCTGACAAGGTCCAGTAGGAATGATTTGAACCCCTGTGTAAGAGGCAATAAGCGAGAGAACGGCCGAGAACATGAGAAGCCTTGCCTTCGAAGAAACTGGAGGTAAAGACGTCGTCCTGTGAGTATTCTGCAACAAGCGATCGAAGGACCTCCCCGGTCACGACATCCGCGCTCGTCACGAATATCGTAAACGGCACAATCGTACCGTCTTCCACGCCCTGCAGGGATTGAGACCGGTATTGCGCAACTGGTCCAGCAGTGTCCGGACTCGGCACATAATAGAATCCTGTCGAAAATCCTTCATTCACAGAATAGTTGGCGGGCCCGCTGAGAGAAAAGGTGACTGAGCCATCATCGAGTGAGGACAGAACGGTGACAGAGACTTTGTCTGCCGCAGAATGCTGGGTAAAGATAAACAGAGAGACCCCCCAAACAATCACCCAAGAGGGCCAGTTGGACGCTCGGGAAAACAGCGCCATCACGAAGCGCTAGGCATGGACGCCAGAGGCAGTGTCGATGGTCCACCACATATATATGGCCCGGAAAATTCCAGGACATAGTATCTCGACTTCCAAAACCGAACATCCATGGTGGATGAAGACGCTCTAGTCCACTCAGTGGTTATTCAGCCTAGGACAAAATGTTAATTGCATTTGTAATCGACAACGAAAACTCTCTCAAGACGGTGCTAGATAAGGGTGGGGTTAGACTCCACGCGGCTCCCAGATCCGACTAGATATATAAATTCAGTCCTGTGGCAGATAGGTTTGCACCAGGTGGGAGGAGTTTTGATATAAAGACAATGCGGATCGCCGACGCAGGATTACGCATGGAATCTCTCTGCGATAGTGGCACACATGTTGCAGAGTTCATGTATAGACGACTCGCTCTTCTGCAGGAATGCCAAGCCTCTCCAACTTAAACAGCCCCACCTCACCCGCCTTTCGCATCTAAACGACAACCCTATCACCATAGTTGCTTTTGTTGAGCTAAAATAGTCAAAGCCTGAGCAAAATCACCAATCTAATAGGGCACCACAATGGGCCATCTAAAGTTAGACTCGTGGTGAGGGACTCACCGGTCACTTCCTCTGCTGTCATAGGGCACCGGATCCGATATCTTCTTCCTTTACAACAATCTGTGGTACAATGGAGTTGGGCTAAATCCGGTAATTCAGCCTCGGGAATCCGAGACAGGCCTGAGGAAGACGAGTATTGTATCCTCCCAATCTGGCTGAACGACGGTTAGCAACGACAGACATCCGATATAGAAGGATCGCAGAGAACATCTCGGTATTATCTGGTATCCGTGAAATGAAGGTAACGAATGAATGGATCGCGGGTGACCGGTCCGGGACCCAGCCGAGTTGGAATGACAGGATACAGATCAAAGAGCAGCCACAACAAGAAGATCTGGCTTTCCAGGGCTCCCTTGTTGGACCTGGCAGATTGCCGCTGCCGTTGGGACTGTATCACCACTATCGTCCTGCACTGTCGTACGTGTTCAGGTCTGCCTTATTGATCACCTACTCCAAGACTTCTTTGCTCGTCGAAAGAAAGTAGGTGTGATGCAACACCACACAACGGCCAGGAAGCTGTGTTCATGACTCTGACGGCGTCGAGATGAATTCGATGGCAGTCCATGCCGCTAATTTTGGAAATGGTGGCCAGCATGCATTTCTGAATGGCATTGGCATCAGGCTGCCATCGACCAAGAAAAGCGGCCCAAGACTGCACCAGAGTGCCAAGGGGAGTCAGGCTAGTTCTGAAGCGGACGGCTGCTTCGTTCATTGAGACAGAGGTGCCCCTGAAACCAGCCAGAGAATCCCACACCGGTTTTGTCACAAGAAGCATGGCCCTGGAAAGTGGCATGTGTCAGACGCCTGGCAGCGCCCGAGACCTTCAGCAATGTATACCGGGGCGGTTTGAGGGCGAAGCGTTGGGTATCAAGGAGAAGAGTGACTGGTCCTTCAGGGTTGGCGAAACCAGCATCGTGGTGTGAGGGGCAAGCCCGAGGACGTGATCGGCGAGCAAGTGTGGATTAATTTCCAACACGACTTGGGCCTCAGTACATATATGGTGAAAGTGAGTGGAGGGACGGTCCATGACCGTGATGAACAGCAAAGCAAATGGCCACTGGTGCCGCGGCTGAGGCCAGATGCTGGGCCGGGACCAGTTGATCCTGCAGTATGGTTGGCCGCCTGAGCGGGCCAAGAGAGAGCTGATAGACTAATAGGCATTGGCCGTCCGGACCCGACCCTACCTCACTTTCGCCTTCCGTCCTTTACGGTCCCTTCGGCTTCCTTAACGGCTAACGTGGCTTCATTTCATCACCCTCGTGGAACTCTGAGAACAGACGTCCATCTCGTGGAGCACCAGTGCAGCACCCACCATGCAGATGAGCATCTAAACTGGAGGTGCAGCATTGTCGCGGTCCAGGTCAGGAGCGGTGCCAGTAAGAAATGGGGCGCAGCGGTGTGACGTACTGGCTTGCTTGTATTGCCTATCACGGTGTCGTACTCAACGCCGCCTTTCCACATTCCATTTGGCTTCAAACACGTTGATGCAAGCGTCATCTCACAGTGTCTGCCGATGACTGCATGTTTTTACCCATCTTTAGGCTCATCCCGGTTCAGACCCCCACTTCAGAGCCTTGCCATAACCGCGGAAACCTGTCTTGTGCCCTCTTCTCTTCTCCACTTCAGACCTTGCTAGAGACTTCTCCACCACTTGACCTGCCTATCCCCCTCATGGTTCCCTCAACCGGTATTTCGGGCGACAGACAGGCAGATACCATTCTGAATTGCCAACGCATGTACTAGCTCTCACTGCGCTGTGCCAATTCACGCCCGACCAGCCCGGTTTCGACAGCGCCCGGTCGGCTTCATATGCAACGAGCGTTCGAGAGCGCTCGTATTCATCTTCGGGACGTGCGGGTTTGACTTTGTCGGTGTCTACCTATCAGTCCTCCAGGAGAAGCTGAAACTCCATATGAAGAGCATTAAAACCGAGAGGACCATCGACGCCGGCGCAGGGCAATGACTGTTGCTAGCATTTGTCTTGCCGTTGCAGTTAACAAGCCATGATGGCGCGCGAATGGCCCCCATGTCCATCGGTGGAGGATGAGGATACCGCGTTGTCTCGGGAACACCTCCACGGAGTTTCTCTACATCGATTGAAAAGTGACAACCAGCAGGCCCGGAGTCGAGGTTCCATTGACCAATATCCAATCATATTAGACAATGCTCCGGACCCTCAGCTGGCGATCCATATATCATCGGCAGCAGATGAGCAAGACATGGCCGCCTCTGACACGCACTCATCTGAGACACACCCAATTGACACACCCACTGACAGTGGTCCGGAAACCCCGCCGCGTCCGGAGATCCTGGCAAGGTCCACGTCGATGATACCGCTCAGTGGAGACGACACTCCGAGAGGCAGACCTCAGATCGCCTGCATACAGACAGATATCGACAAGAAATTTGAAGGAGGAACGACAGGACAGGGGCGTGGTCCGTCACCGTACGCATACAAGGCATACCCGACTTCAGGTCCAGCAGAATCTGCTGTCGAGTATGTTAATGCTAATGCTACGTTGCTCTCTCCTGCAAATGCCTCGATCTTTTCAATCGGCAAGGAAGACCTCAACAGAACGCCCCAGCCAGAGCCTCGCCCTTCAGAATCCAGCGAGGGCAACCATAACATACGCTCGACGCAAATTAATCGTTCCAGAAGCAGCCAAAGGGCGGCTAACAACTTTCAACATTCTTATCAATTAGAAACGACACCGCCCATGGCGTCCGAGTCAAAGGCCTTGGACCCACGACCCCGTCCAACGACGAAGTCTGGCAGCAGTCCTAGGATATCGCCGGAAACACCCCTTGGCCACAGCAACACCTCTCACGACAGCATCACCCCCCCACCAACCCCTAGACCAAAACGCGAATCGGGATACTCCTCTGCTGCGGAAGACTCGGCCTGGGCTGACTCATCTACTGGTCGATCCTCACGAAAGAAGACCCCGGTCGATTCTCCATATACATCTTCTTCGGAAGAGGAGAGCAGTCTCCAGCGCACCGCTGGTGCCGATTCCAAGACTCGCCGAGCGCCGCTCTCTCATCGCCATTCCCGTTCTCATGCTGGCGGAAGAGACCGTGCTGGCTCTAGAAACCCGCCCCATGCGATGCAGGATGCAGGCGACCACCGCCGTCGAGAGCCTGTTACTCTCACCTCTGTGCGAACTTCTCAGGCCATCGAAGCCTATTTAGAGAAAGCGTTCCAGGAGGATCAGCAGACGCGGTTGTTCACCGAAACACGAGAGTCGACAGATCCGTCCCCGCTGACTTCACCTCTTCAAAGTCCACAGACGCCTCGTGGAGAGCGCGAGTTCCAAGATTACTTTGACCCCATGCCACCATCTGCAAAGTCTCCCGGACCATGCTCGCGTCCGTCTTCGATCGATGAAAGCCAGGTCAGGGATCTCAAGCCGGTGGTGGCTCCTGTACCCAGAATGGCGACGCGCGGGGAATCCCTAGCAGCGAGGGCCATTCCAGCCTTCCCACGACCATCGACAGCTTCCAGCGTCTCCCAGAACAGGCTGACCAACGCTCTGAGGTCACAAAAACCATCACCAGTCTACGAGGAGCCCAGACCAATCTCTCAAGCGAGTTCTCACACTTCCCGTGATGAATTTGTCGTATCTCGGACACCTCCACCCGCCACCCACGGGGAAAAATTCCCTCCCAGGCAGATTTTACGGCCTATCTCACCGATTGATCAATGGAGTCCCGCACACCGTGCATCATATCCGGCTACAGGTGACCAAACTCAGCCGAGGCTGCCACGCCATTTTCGGGCCCTATCGACAACCTCAGCAATGGCTGGACCGCCGATGCCAGCCCCCCTCTCTCCTTCCCGACCCATCCTGTCGTCGCCAACTTCTCCCAGTATGGTGCCTGCCAGTCCTAGTGTCACTTCTCGACCTATGGCCATGCCTCAATGTCCGCGGTGGAGGCCGTCTTCGGGTTTGCACGACTGGTATACTGTTCGGGACCTGCCTAATTTAGACTTTTGTCCCACGTGCATGAATTTCCTGGGGGGGACGCGTTTCCGAGATTCCTTCATCCCAAGCCTTTACAAACCAGACGGCCGTGCTGTGGCATGTGCCATGAGTCGACCTTGGGTCCGAATCGCGTGGACTGAATCACTGAGGCAGAACAGACCTGACCTGAGCCTCGTCAGAGATATCACCGGTCCACCGCCACCAGGAACGAGACCATGCCCTGGAACGAGGAACGATGTCCGAAGATGGTATCATCTAACCGATCCCGAGACGGGAAAAGCGATTGACAACATGGATGTATGTTCAGCTTGCGTTCGAAATGTGGACCTGGTTTTTCCAGAACTTCGAAACCGCCTATTTGAGCGTCCGGACAGCAAACTGAGCCAGGAGAAATTTTGCAGTCTCAACACGAGCAGCAAGCACTTTTTCCGTATCATCAGCGAGCTGGGCCGGTTGGCCGACTTCCGAAGGTGGAACGACCTGCGACCAAAAGATCTCCAGCAATTTGTCTTGTTCATCCGGAAGATTGCTCGCTTTCGAGAATGCGCCAAGGACACGATGTTGGCGACTCTATCCTGGCATTTCATTCCCGACTTACCAGAGTTTACAATTTGCGAAGAATGCTTCGAAGAAGTCGTGTGGCCTTTGAAGGACAGACCGATTGCGAGCGCGGTGTCGAAGACCACCAGAACCGTCCCGGTGACACGCCGGAGTCATTATGTGACCGGTTTCAGCTGTCAGCTTTACAGCGAACGCATGAGGAAGATCTTTCGAGATGCCGTTCTCCGGAACGACTTTAACGGTCTCAGACAGGCTGCCCGGGCCAGATATGACGCGGAGCAGAGGCTGCAAGAGATGTCCAAGTTGTACGAGCTGGATCAGAAGGACGGTATTGATCGGCGACCCGAGCTGGCGAGGAATGCAGAAATATGGAAGACGTTGGAGTGATGAGGAATGACTGGCAACGGGATATCTACAGTCACAACGTGAGAACCAAGTCTGGGTTTCTCCCTCGCGCCAATAAAATTTACAATCTTCACTTCTGCGGTGATGCTAGAACTAATCAACAATCCCTTCCACATCTGCAGCAGTGAGGACGTCCACAGGGCATGACTGTTCACAGGCTTCTCAGACCTGTCTGAGGGTGACTATGACTATCAGCAGTGATGTCATGGAATTGTCTCGACTCCAGCACTTCCGCAGCCACCTAGACCGGCTGCTGGTTCTAAACTAGGTTTGGTGAGCAGTATGGCATCCACAATCATGTGTCGGCTTTGTCGTCCTCCGTAACAGTGGAACACTGATCCCAATGACAGTCCGATTGTCTAGCCTTCCCTTTCCAGCAGGCTTCTCCTCGGGATTTACGGTAGATGTCCCTCAATTGTAGGAATTTTCGGGAAGCGGCCCAGGAAACCGTGCAAGCAAAGCAAGAGCAACTGTTGTCACGAGAACACCCATAGCCTCTGGCCAGCGTTGTTTAGCTCTTGAACGTTCATACCAAAGACTGAGGTTGACCGGTTGATCGGGACGAAGATAAAGGCGAGAACAGTGACTTGGAGAGTGGCAGATTCTCTCAGTCAGGACAAGTTTGATATCTGTTTAGGGGGCACGCCCTTTGCTTTACTCGTCTGCTCTCCTCAATCTGCATGTTTGAGACCTCGATCTTCTTGGACTCTTCCAAGCTGAACTGGCCAACCTCTAACTGCGCATGATCTCGAATATGCTGCTCGAGACGGGGAGCTTGTGTTAACACAAAAGCCTGGTTGCTCCGAAGGCCAGAAAAGATTTTTCGTTCGAACCGGCCATGAAGTTTCAGAAATCGCGAGAGGTTTTTGGTTGCCAGAGGCGAGGTCTGTCATTTATGTCGTAAAGAACTGCGGCTGCTTTGCAGGAGGGCACAGTGTTCTTGATGATAATAACTATAGGAGTCTCGGGATCAGCCACGCTCATATGCAACAGGGGCAATTTTCGAAAGAACGCACCTATAGAGCAACTTGTCTGGATGCCGCCAATTGTGGCTTGAAGTATTAGTTGGACGCATGTCCCATCTCCGAGGTGAAGGAATCCAGGTTCCAGAGGCAGTGTGGTAGTCCAGGTTCCATGGCGGAACCGGTCTCTGGGTGATTTCTCAAGCTGGTGAAGGAAACACCCCTTGGGTAGTGCCAGATCGCTGTCCAGAATGGCAAAGGTTCAACATCGAAAGTGAGACCAATGACGTCTATGAAATCATTTGGCATGGTGTAGAAATAGTTGTCCACACGATGATTCGGGTTCTTATGTCTTCATGGACCTCGTTCGGGGGTTTAGAATCTCGAGCTCAGGACGATAGTCATGCTTTCCCCCGTATCGGCTATGAGAGAGGTTTCCAGTCGAAGTCTATGACTTCAACGAACTGGCTCGCTAGAGGCCTCCAACATCTCATTGCCTTGCAGAAACCCTCAAATGGTCGATACTCTGGCCATCGAGCCTCGATTGAGGACACATACTCCAAGTACGTGGTGTACGCGGCAGGTGATGGGGCCGCTGCTGGATTGCTTCCACTGGCAGTGGTCATGTCGGCCAAAGTCTTCTCGTTGAGACTTATTTCGCAAGACAACGCCGCTGGGCCAGTTTCAGCAAGATCAACTGAAATGACCTCATTATTGCCAGAGTTGAAGCTTGATCCGTTTCTCGTTGCATCTTCGTTGTGACTTGACCAGGTTTTCGCATGGCTATATAACTGCAATCCTGTGAATATAACCAAGGAAGACTTTTACGTGTTCCAGTTCCTGTCTTCAGGTCACAACAAACTCTACCTACATACCTGACCGTCGTTGAGCAATAGCAGCCTCGTTTTGTATCCCATGCAGCCAGCCACGCAGGCAGACAAGGCCAACGGACTGACAGCTTGACCCGCGGTGTCCACGATCAGGTGACGCGAGTGGCGAACCAAGCACCATGAGATGGATGATTGATGCTCTCTAAGATGGTGTCTACGGTGGTGTTGTAGGTGTGCCGGAGGCCAAGCGCTCATGAAGTGAAGAACACTGCCTGTGTTCCCAACAGCGTGTGTCCCCGCCTCATATCATTGACCGTTTCGCGATTCTTAAGCCTCTATTGGAGGCCGGCTGAGCCAACAGGAACAAGTGTAGGTATATCCAGACATCGCAGGCTTTGAAGGGCCGATTGACCAAAGTGACGGGCCAACACGTGACTTGTGCAGACAAGAAAAGATGCTCGGCATGCCTTCCTCTCCAGGTTATGGCATTTGCCTGCGGCTTCATGAGCTCAGATCATTGAAGATAGCAGCAGCTGATCACGCTCGCCCAAATATCAACTTTTGAACGATTCAGGCCGCGGCCAAGATGAGTCTCATCTATCCTGCCGGCGGCGCTCTCACCGCTCTGGGCGTCGTTGGACTGTGTAAGTGGTATAATTAGAGACAGCGCGATTTCAGCCCAGCTCACTAGACTGCAGACATGCTGTTCCACGGAGAGGGCGAACTGTTCAATGTATGTCGGCGTGTCCTTCGTCTCCGGCAGCTGTATCAAAGCGCTGACTTTTGCGAATCAGGTCGGGCAATTCCTGGAAACCGTGTCGCCGTACGCGTGGGCCGACCTCGGTATTGCTCTCTGTATAGGCTTATCAGTGGTGGGCGCAGCTTGGTACGTCGCTAATGCTACCTTGTGCCGCTCTGTTATCAGCAAGACTCATATTTGCCCGACCAACGATGAGCTGGTGACGTTCTGACGGACTGGAATTTGTAGGGGCATCTTCATCACTGGTACCTCGATTCTCGGCGGCGGTGTCAAAGCACCCCGAATACGAACAAAGAATTTAATCTCCATCATCTTCTGCGAGGTCGTCGCCATTTACGGAGTCATCATGTCGATCGTCTTCTCCTCGAAACTCAAAATGGTCCCCGAAGAGGCCATCTACTCGGGCGCGAATTACTACACGGGCTACGCACTGTTCTGGGCGGGCCTGACCGTTGGCATGTGCGATCTCATATGTGGTGTGAGTGTGGGCATCAACGGGAGCAGCGCTGCACTGGCCGATGCAAGCGACGCAAGCTTGTTCGTCAAGGTTCTGGTGATCGAGATCTTCTCCAGCGTGCTGGGCCTTTTCGGACTGATCATCGGCCTTCTGATGAGCGCCAAAGCCGCCGAGTTCTCGTGAAGCTTCATTTTGGCAAGATTTGAAAGAAGAGATCCATGAGCCGGTCTATCGGGACAAGGTCATGATGGAAGTTGACACACTTGCTCCCGAGCAACACCAGCTCCCGCCACTTCTGGCACCACCAAAGGCCCCGTAACGCATGCAACGCCCACATCGAGTGAATCGACCAAGACTGTCCAGAATGATGTATGGTCAAGAAGACAATCCGTGTACATATAGTTATTGCTGCCCCTGCAGCGCGCTGAGCGATGCTATGGCGGCTGATATCAACATAATATGATTGAAATATATGGAGGTCTTCCCACGGTCACAGTATGAGCGCTCGAATCTCGACAGGCAAAAGATAGATAAAGCAGGCAATGATTCCCTCGTTTCACCCGCTGGATATGCCGTGGCATGTGGTCGGGCCCACAGGCTAAGCAAGCCGAGGGGGATAGAAAAGGCATCAGACGTCATGGCTGTCTCCGAAATTCTACGAACAGCGCAGGCGCCAACCATGTGATATTTCAGATGGTGAGAGGCTACCTATAGTCTCTTGCCCTTTCCCACACGGTATTTTATTCGAGACGTCATATCCAGGCTTATCCCCAGCGTCCAGCTCCGCCTTTCCTTTCCAGTCATTGTCCCAGCTCAGATTCATTTCTCGGGCCATGGAACGGTTAACTCGAACGCTCAGCTGCTTCCGATAACGTCGTGACCTCAGTCTGCCTCTCGAGGACGTCTACGCTCACTGTCATGGCGGAAGGAGTCCACTCTCTCGGCCCTAGCTGCTTGCACCATGAAGAGGACCCAGATCCACACTTGACCGAGAGTTCAGGGCCACCCAGGGTCAAAGCACAGTTCTTTTACGTATCTTCACTACCCATAGACGACCCATTGTCTCCGCTCCCCGCGTTATCAGCCGATAGACCGAAGCAGCCACCACAGCCTTTTTCTGAACGAGACAATGCAGCCTTGGAAGAGGCGTGGCAACATCTCCAAAATGGCGAGCGTGGCCGAATTGATGGACTTTCAAAGAGCAAACGAAGTGGGCCCCAGGGTGAATTCACCTTTCCAAGATTTCCAGAACAGAGCAGACCCCCCGAACTTGGTGGTCAGACACTCCAGGCCGAGGTGTCGAGTCCAGCGCCACCGGACACTCCAAATGTTGCTGTAGTGGATGTGGATGATTTCCGCCAGAGGCGAACTTTTACTCCTCTAGCGAATTCTTCCACAACACCGACCATCTCCGTGACTGGAGAAAGTGAGGACACCACGTCTCAGCTGGCGACCGAGTCGCAGGTCACGCGGAACCAAACTTCTACTGGTGTGAGAACGGAAGCATATCCTATCCATGGTGAGGAGTCGGGTCATGAGAGCTCTGATCATCGGCAATCGGAAGCGGAATCTTCGAAGCAGAGACATTTATCCCCTTTCGGGCGCAAGCGGAAGGAAGACAAAAACAGTCAAGAGTTCCCACGGCCGCCTGCTTCAAGCACACACCTGCAGCCCGACAGAAACCTGCAGCCAGACAGGAATCTGGCGGCTCTCCCAGCAGGTTCTGATATGAGTGGTCGGCGTTTTGCTCGTGCCACGGGTGGACGACAACTTCCGAAAGAACCGACGGATGGGGCCGTTGAGATCGCGATGAGGTTGGACGACGCATCCGATGATTCGGTTGGGTCGACCCGGCCAGAGCACGATAGTCGTCCAGAAGGTCAGGTGAATGAAGAGGACCGGAAAAAGGTGTACGTTCCTGTCGGGGTGTCGCGCCTGCACTTGGTAGAGATGCCAGATTTGTTCATGAAGCCCATTTATTGGAGTCCACTCCACGATACGTCGAATGCGATTCGGGCGACATGGTTTTACAAAGAGACCATGTCACCTGTCCCCGCCGAGATTGCAAATCTCCTGGAGATCGGCTACGAGTATATGAGGCCGTACGCTGAGTCGTACCAAGAAGAGCTGCAAGCCTGTATTGAGAACGGTGCCTCGGCGGAAATGAAGGTGGCCTACCAGCTTTGGCCAGTCGACAAAAAATCCGGCAGCCCCACTACACCGATCGATAAACCCGGGGACGACACCGAGTTTGCTTCAGACGCAATCAGCACGCCTCGACCAGATGCGTGGGAGAACGCGGCTGCGGATCCACATCGAACGCCAGTGAAACGTTTGTTCGCCAGTTACAGCGTTATTTACGTCGATCACCGACACGCCCAGATACTCCGGCCCAGCCTGCTGCCATCTGTTGGGCAAAATCGCCGCCCGTTGAGCTCCATCAGGAAGGGCAGACACATCGGAATCCCGGTGGTGCGAGGTTTTGACCGCAAAGCGTGGCTGAAGCTTCACCCGGATCCCAAGATGGATGCAAAAGCCAAAGTCGTTTCCTCCCCGAGTGATGCCACCACTCGTGATCATCGAATATCCTGCCCTGTCTGTGATCAACCCAGCACGGTGTCGAGGGTCTCAGATCTTGTCTTGGTCATCCACGGTATTGGACAGAAGCTCTCTGAACGGGTCGACAGTTTTCACTTTACCCACGCCATCAATGGCCTGAGACGCGAATTTAACGTCGAGCTTTCATCCGAGTCAGTCAAGGCCCACTTGCGAGACAATGCGAGCATCATGGTCTTGCCGGTCAACTGGCGTCTGACGGTGAGTTTTGAAGAAGAAACCGAAACTTCCAGGACCGTGCTTGAGAACAAATATAAGCTTCATGACATTACCCCGGACAGTGTTCAAGGCGTGCGGTCACTCATCAGCGACGTTATGCTGGATATCCCCTATTACATGTCTCACCACAAGAGAAAAATGATGTCGGCTGTCATTCGCGAGGCCAACCGCGTGTACCGGCTGTGGTGTCGCAACAACCCCGGTTTTGAAGACTACGGCCGCGTCCATCTGCTTGCTCATTCGCTGGGCTCGGTCATGGCGCTGGAGATTCTCAGCCAGCAACCGACCACGGTACGGCCGGATCTGAAGGTCCACAGTGGCCAGCCGAGTGAAACAGCCTTTGAATTTGATACCATCAATCTGTTTTGCTGCGGCAGTCCGTCGGGGTTTTTCTTATTACTCAATAACGCCAACTTGGTGCCACGGAGGGGCAGAAACAAACCGGACATGGATGGTGAAGACCGAGGCGAAGGCGTCGCTGGTGAGGCAGGTTACGGCTGTCTTGCTGTGGACAATATATACAACATCGTTCACAGAAATGATCCCATTGCGTATCTACAAAATGCGGCAGTTGACAGCGAATATGCCGCCTCACTTCAACCGGCCAACATTCCCAGCATAACAGCCGGGTTTTTCACTCGTGTCGGCCACACACTGAGGTGGGCTTCGACGTCGACCACCGATCCTTATGCCTCCGTGGCGGTGCCGACCAGGCCGCGGCTTCAGCAGATTCCGAGCACGGTGGAAATGGAAACCCACAATTTCACAAAAGAAGAGATCGCGGAGAAAAGGATGCATTTGCTCAACGAAAACGGACAGATCGACTATTTTTTGAGTCCTGGTGGAGGGCCATTGGAGATGCAGTACCTCAGCATGCTCAGCGCGCATAGCAGTTACTGGGGCACCCGTGACTTTGTCCGCTTTTTGGTCATCGAAATTGGAAGAGAACCGGGAAAGCGGCATACGATCCCTGTTTTGAAGGCTGTCAAAAAAAGAGAATACAAACGTGGAAGTATAGCTTGAATACTATGACGTTTCGAAGCGTGAGGATGCTTCACACAGCAACGATGACCAACAGGACCTTGCTGAATGGCAGTTTGGAAGCAAAATAGAGCAATATCCGCACATGTCATTGTTTACCACATGATACCCTTGGGCTAGAAGGTTTGGGTGTAGGTGTCAATGGGAAAACCTACAAAGCGAACAATTCGGTTGTCATGGCCTATGTGTTGGCCGAGCAATGTAGCAGCTGTGCTCTCTGCCTCGGTGACAGCCCCATCGAGAATAGATCGTTGAGATAAATCCACTCATCAGTAAGGCTACGGAAAAGCTTCCACGAGCAGTCGTGTCAAATCTCCCAGGCCGAATTACTTCCAAACGACAAAATTGTCATCCGACCGGATCCAGATCCAAAGGCGACACAATTTCCATGAATTGCAAAAGCCGTCGGTTGCCGGTCAACGGGGATCCACAGCACCTTGGTACCGTCCCATAGCACCCACCTCCCAGAGTCGTCCAATGAGTACCTGCTGGCCTGATGTGTATCCTCTAGGGCTAATCTAGCTTGCGAGACGTGAATCTCAATCACTTGTCCATCAGCGTGGAGATGAGAACCGTCGGCGCTGAAAATCAGGTTATCTCGCGCCATAGCGGCAAATACACCGATATTCTCGGCAGTCCTGGCGTCCCAGAGACGCACCTTGCCGTCGTCGGACCCTGAGGCCAGTAGCCTCCCGTCGGGGGACAAGGCTAGAGTTTTGACCCAGTCTGAGTGGCCCTCTAGCGTACCGCGCGCCTTGCCTGTCCTGGTGTCCCAGAGTCGTACTGTTCTGTCGTCTGAGCCCGAGGCCAGGAGCTGGTCGTCAGGTGAGAAAGCCACGGTTCTGACCCAGTCTAAATGGCCTTTCAGCACACCGTGCGCCTTACCGGTGCTGGCGTCCCAGAGCCGCACCGTGCTGTCATCTGAGCCTGAGGCCAGGAGGTACCCGTTACGTGAGAAGGCCACGGTACTGACCGATCCTGAGTGGCCCTCCCGTTTGCGGCGTGCATCGCTCATGCTGGCGTCCCAGAGCCGCACCGTCTGGTCGTCTGAGCCCGAGGCCAGCAGCCGCCCGTCGGACGAGAAGGCGACGGCGTTAACCGATCCTGAGTGGCCCTCCAGCGTGCCACGCTCCTCGCCCGTGTTGGCGTCCCAGACCCGCACCGTGTTGTCGTCTGAGCCTGAAATCACCAGCCGCCCGTCAGGTGAGAAGGTGACGATGCTGACCGATCCTGAGTGGCCCTTCAGTGTCCCGCGCGCCTCACCCGTGCTGGTGTCCCAGAGCCGTACCGTCTCGTCGTGTGAGCCCGAAGCCACCAGTCGTCCGTCGGATGAGAAGGCCACGGTTCTGACCGAGTCCAAATGGCCCTCCAGCATGCCACAAGTCTCGTCCGTGCTAGCGTCCCAGAGCCGCACCGTGTGGTCGCCTGAGCCCGAAGCCAGGAGTCGCCCGTCAGGAGAGAAGGCGACGGTGCTGATCGAGTCTGAGTGGCCCTCCAGCGTGCTACGCGCCTTGCCCGTGTTGACGTCCCAGAGCCGCACCGTGCGGTCCTGTGAGCCAGAGGCCAGCAGATGCCCATCGGGCGAGAACGCCACGATGCTGACCGTATCTGAGTGGCCCTTCAGCGTGCGCCGCGCCTCGCCCGTGATGGCATCCCAGAGACGCACCGTGCCGTCGCGTGAGCCTGAGGCTACCAGACGGCCGTCTGGTGAGAAAATGACCGTCCTGACCGATCCCAAGTGGCCCTCTAGCGTACCGCGCGCCCCGCCGGTGCTGGTGTCCCAGAGCCGCACCGTGCCGTCCTGTGAACCCGAGACCAGCAGGTGCCCATCGGGTGAGAACGTGACGGCCCTGATCCAGTCCGAGTGGCCTTCCAGCGTGCCGCAGACCTCGCTCGTGTTAGCATCCCAGAGCCGCACCGTGCGGTCCTGTGAGCCGGAGGCCAGGAGGCGGCCGTCTGTGGAGAAGGCCACGGCCCAGACCGAGCCTGAGTGGCCCTCGAGTGGACTGAGGCATTGACTCCACTCGTCCTCAACCGGCGGCAGACGTTGAAGCGAATGTGCAATTTGATCAAGGTATATTTTCCTGATTTCACTGTTCTTTGGACAGAAGATGATCGTTGACGCATACAGCTGGAGTGGGTAGGTATCCAAGACAAAGCGATAGGTCAAAATGAATCGCTTTGCGTCGCGGACAAAAGCAAGCAAATCGGAACCGCTGTGAGACTGTATTTCACCTGTATCAGAATCAGCCCATCGATATCGGAAGGGTTGGCTTACCACCAAAACACACTCTAGCTCTATCATCATCGTCAGAGCGTCTCGAAATCTGCCGATAATGCTTAACGCTTCAAGCCAATGAAGAAAGTGCTGCTTGAGGAATGAGTGAATAACACCGTCTTCAAGACTGCACTGGCCGTGCACAACATGTCCAAGCCAGTACTTGCATGCATACTGAAGCTGGCCAGGTATGTACCGCGCGATTTCCCATCGATCAACGTCGTCAATGGAGCAGCTTGGATTCGGAAGATGGCAAATGTTTCGTTTTAAGCCATGAGACATGACGTCGAGACAAGATCGGGCAAGCTTGGAATGGGCCAGCGTTTGATCAACCCAGAAATGCTGATCAATGCACCTCGATTCATCAAGGAGGAAGTCTCGGAATGAGGGGTGAAGGAGGCCCACAGGAAGGTCCGGGTCTTCGGGGACGTTGAGAACGGCGCAGAGTGGATTCAGGGTTCGACCGACAACGCTGCGGAATGCATATGGCTGCTGAAATAGAAGTTGACTGAGAGTATTCGCTGATAGGGCATCGAATACAACAGCAATACTGCCAACCACGAGCCGAAAATTTTCACTCAATCTGCTAAGTTCGCGTTTAGAATAGTCTCCACTGAGAGATTGGGACAAGATGAGGAGATAAATATTATCGATGTTTCGCAGGTTGAAGTTTTCTTCGACGTCATCGTCAATGAGATCGGCGAGACGTTCTTCTGGAGAAATACTCGAAGTGCCATCAATATAGCGACATGTCGTGGCGGCGTAGATGAAGAGTGAGTCGGCTTTCTTCACGAGCGCTTCAATGTCAGGTTCCTGCGGCCAATTTGTGGGGAGATCATGCTGGGTCCTGATTCGCGTCAATTCGTGCCGGAAGAAAACTCGAATGTCATGTTCGATAATCTCTCGCGGGACGTTCTGGAGGATAAGGTCCTGATGCCAAATCGAAGACATATCTCGAAACCCCAAGCGGATGGGCGTTTCTGGTCGACTGGTGACAAAGATCCGGATCTTGACCTGGGTCGCATTCTTGACCGTCTCGAAGATTCCCAGGATTGATTTCACATCTTCTTGCTGATCACACTCATCTAACGCATCGACCACGAGGACGATCGGCCGTGAAGCTGACGGAGGCACTTTCACCTTCTGAAGAGGCCGGAGAATAAGATGCTTCCATTGCTCAAAAATAGCCTTTTCCGAAATTCGAGGCTGCTCGGACACTTCATCGCAAATATTTCTGGCCAATTCAGGCGATAACTCGGCCATCTGTACGGCAATGGTGGTGCAAAACCTTTTCGCATGGCCCATGTCACCGCGGCCGCGGGAAAACAAGAAGCTCCCACCGAGACATTTCTGGTCAGCAAACAGCCGGGCAACAGTCCGTGCAATCGTCGACTTCCCTGTTCCAGCCATTCCACTTAACCAGAAGATGGGTTTGCCTGCCGGGTCATTGGCCCATGCATTGATCGAATCGATAACGTCAACACGCGTGTCTGCGAGACATTTCGGTTCGTGTTGGCGATCATAGGAATTGAATGTGGCACCGCTGACGAATGGCAATGTGTTCAGGAGCTGGATATCGATCTTGTCGTCAATCCGAAGAGTGGCGACGCTATAAGTGATGAGCCAAAGAACTTGGAGATGGGGCCAGCCACTGACAGATGATCTGCAGAGAGAGCGGCGCTGAAGATGGTCGTATATCTCTCGAGCAGTTGTAAAGTTTCCTTCAATCTATCGCCGGTGATAGGCCACTTCAAAGCTCGAAGACCGAAACGGCTCATCGCTTTCTGCCTCTCTCCAGGGCTCAATTTCGCTTCGACATCTTTGAGGTCGGATAAGCACGATCTCATCGCGGCTGAGACAGAAGTCGAAATGAGCAGCTGGTCCGCTTTGGGGCCTTCCAAAATCTCCCCGATCTTTTGGAGGACATTCTGCAATGTCAGAGTTTTCTCAAGAACGTGTTCAATATCAGCTTGTGCGCTCTTCACTTTTGAGAGATATCCACCACAGAGAGCCGCCACTTGGCCTGTGATTTGTATGACAGCGATGACACTAGCAGCTTCTCCTATCCCTGCCATCTCCACTTGGTCTATATCCAGAGACGTCAAGTCTTTCTAATTGAAATCATAGGTGAAGGGAGAGGTTTCGTATTCGGTTTCAGCTGGCATGAACTGGGTTAGAGTCAGCGGTACCTAACTAGTTGGTATCAGGTGAAGTGTGGTCTTGGCCTGTTTGGACCAAACGGGTGGGAATATCTTTGAATGCATGCCAAGTCCTTTAGCTTCACAGAGTATAGAGAGGTCGTCAAAGGCAACTTCGAGCTCTTAGAGAACACCCAGGAAGGATGGCACTTCCGTTGTCCTGTATGTCGTACAAAAGAGAAGCACATAGCCCGTACCATTAGCAGTTGCCAGTCCCACAATGTGTCATCTTGATCCTGTCATAACCCCTGGATCTGTCTCCTTGGCGCTGTTCCAGACATCATCTGCCCAGAGCGCAAGATCCGCTGCATTAAAGACGATGTCGCTTTCATTTGGCGGTACAGCGGCTCGGAGGAAGATTTGTCAGATTCGAGAATCAGAGGCACTCCGGCAACGTCATATGCCGAGATAGTGCCTGGCGGAACGATGACAATTGGCTGAGCGATGGTATTGGGTTGAGCGATGGTGCTTGGCTGAACAGTGGTACCTGGGTGTGGAGTGGGAATTTGTGTGATGGTAAGCCTTGAATTTGCGTCGGAATTGAGCATCGGGATTTGGGTGTGCTCTGGTGGCTGGTCTGTGTCCAGAAGGGGGAGAAAGGCACCACTTTTCGACCACTAGCGTCTTCTCTGCTGGCTTTATTGAGATGATCGATGGCAATCTTGACAGCTCCTTCAGAGTTGTCCAGCCACCATCGTGCGTCATGTCTCAGACGAGTAAGCATTTCAGAGGGTCGAAACAATTGTTGGCCAGTCAGAGTGCTGTTCTCGGAACGAGAGGGGGCAGATTCCTGTATCACCATCTTAAGAGGAGTTAGGGAGTTTGGATCTTGTCCCGCCAATAAGACAGAAGGGCATCAGCTTCATAACGAATAGATTGTTATTTGCGTAATGGCTCACCGAGTCCATATCTTGGCCGCCGACGATCCTGGTCCATCTTCTCAACGTCAGCTTTTGTGATACCTATGAAAACAATGTATTGCTGATTCGTGCGGCCATCCTTCAACGCAGAAGACTGTCAGCGGACACGTACTTGTAGATTTCGAATCCCTGTGTACTGATAGACGGGAGCGTCTGCCAATCCCTCCCAGGGTGACATGTCGGTGGTGAACTCTCTACTGGCGTGATCTCTTTTGATGTGCTGGAGGGTGACCTTGATATTGGTGTACATGTAAGTGCCATATCGCGGGATCCGCGAATTGTAGGAAAGTCAGGCCTGCACCGAGACGCGAGAGATGATGAACGCTTGATGAAGGCTCAAGTAGCTCTTCAGGAGAGAGGCAATAGATAAAGCCGGATGTATGGGCGTGACACCTCACAGCCCTCTGTCCAAAGCCAGTCAGACAAAAAATAAGAAGTCTACAGTACAAAGCGAAACTATAGTGTCGCACGCCAAGCCTTTGCATCTCCAGTGACAGTCACAAGTTGAGGTGGTGTTTAGGTGTGGTGTTCAGGCTGTAAAGCTTGGCGCCTAGAATTACGATTTCTTAGGGAGCATATCAGGCAAAGTCACGTGATAGACAACACCCCCTGATAGGTGCACGGGCCACAAGCTGACAACCTTCTCCCATAACTTCGGCAATGAGAATGATACCGGCTTCGCCCCGCTCCCAGTGTCCCAACGAAGTTGAAATTCCACCAACAAATCTCCTGATAGCCATGCGCTGCCTCCTGTTTCCCACGGTGGTATCGACTCGCCCTCTTGTCGGAATGAGATTGAATTTCCTTCGCCGTCGAAGTCAGGCTGCAGCCGGACGCGTCATACTTCCAAACAGGGTTATAACTTGTTGGTGGCCGTAGAAGTTCCATGCGGCAGACCAGAGTTCTGGCAAAATTTAAAAGTGAATCACAGTCCATCGAGAACGACGATCATGGCATTTCTTCCCAAAGGCCCACTGACACTGACTGGCGGCTGCTATTGTAAAGCAGTCCGATATATGGTTCAGGTTCCTTCATGGGAGGAACGCCCATTGGTTCCCGGGGCATTGGATACGCCCATATCAAGTAACGAGACGGTCGAGACTCGAATGCCGCTGATCAACATTGATCACTGCAACACCTGTCGCCAGGTCTCGGGCGCCATCGTCCAATGCTGGCTCATCTGCCCTGCTGGCTGGGTGGAGTGGGATCTCCTCGTGAAGGATGAGGTTGCTTCCGCCGTCAGTGAAGGTGAAAAAGCTGAGCGCGTTCGTCTCGGTACACTTGAAGCGGTTGGCCCCATGACTTTGCAGACGAAGCCACCACCAAGGACCTATTTAGCCCTCTTCAGCTCTTCGGACCGCGCCACGCGCTCCTTTTGCTCACGCTGCGGTACCAACTTGAGCTATGTCTCCCATAAGCGTGCGGCGACTCCATTGGCCACCGTGGATGTGGCGACTGGGAGCTTAGATAAAGAGAGCCTAGAGCTTGCAAAGCCTGACCGTCACGGATGGTTTGACTACGGAGTTGGCTGGGTGAAACATCTTCTGCAAAAGGGAGATGGCGGCTTCTTGATCAGGCATCACACTGGTGATGTGTCTCGAGCTGTTGAAGACGCTTGAGATGGACACACCTTGGGCACTGAAGTGTGGATGGTGTCGCGTCACACCCAGTTCATAAATGGTCAGAGAAATGCAATCCAATAGCCTCGGATACCGACTGCCCACCACTCGGTCAATTTAAACACGATTTTCTTCTGCAACTGCTCCAGGGCATCGTGTAAGCATCATTGTTGATGTCGAAAATGAGCATGTCTCAGACAGGAAGGCGGTCATGGTTTAATTAGAGCAGTTCCCCACATCCTAGGGGGGCAGAAAAGTCATGCCCGTCAATTCAGGTCAGACCTCAGACCTGATGCCTTTGGCTCTGCCTTGACGAACGGCTTTGGCCTAGGAAAAGACAAAGCCATGCTAGATCATGACACAGCTTCACACGGAGCTTTGCCCATAGTATCATCCCTATGGACGCGTTCACTCATTGTCCGTCGGACCTCCTCCCCCTGCCCGAGGCCACTTTCTGATGACGGTTCCAGGCAGGCGCCCTTGCCGGCCTCACGGTCGATTTCTCGCTCTACCCCCTCGACACCATCAAGACTCGTCTCCAGTCTAATTTGAGCACCAAAGCTGTGTCCGTTCTGCCGCGGCACACCGTGGTCGGGACCTTTCGCAGCATCTATGCTGGCCTCCCCTCTGTGTTGCTAGGTTCTATGCCGTCGGCGGCCTCCTTTTTCGTCGTCTACGATGGTGTCAAACGCTCGCTTCTCGACCCTTCCAGCTCATCCTCGACGCAAACGTATACACACATGGTCGCTTCGTCTCTTGGCGAGATCGCGGCATGTGCCATTCGCGTGCCCACTGAGGTCATGAAGCAGCGTGCGCAGGCAGGTTTATTTGGAGGATCGTCCCTGCTTGCATTGAAGGATATCCTTGCCCTCAGACATTCTGATGGCATCACAACCACGATCAGAGAATTATATCGAGGTGGCGCGGTGACCATCATGCGCGAGATCCCCTTCACGATTGTGCAGTTCAGTTTGTGGGAGTACTTCAAAGCATCCTATTCCATGCGTCAGCACACGCGACGGGGAAGAGAAAAGGGTATGGTGACGGCTGCAGAAGGGGCGGTATTTGGCAGTGTGGCCGGCGCCGTGGCTGCTGGAATCACGACTCCACTCGATGTCCTGAAGACGCGAATCATGATTGCGAGAAAGGGACCAGGCAACGAGCCGAATCGGAATGGTCCCTTGAGAATATTACAGCTGATCTGGAGAGAAGAAGGCCCTCGTGGGCTGTTCAGAGGTTTCATCCCCCGAGTTGGCTGGATCAGTACCGGCGGAGCGATATTCCTCGGGACATACCAGTACGTCTGGAATACCCTGGCTGGTCAACAGCGGTGAGGGAAAGATCAGCCTTTGGTATGCTGGAAGTGATTGGTGTCATGACACTGCGATCCTTGGCTCAATTTGGGAGCTGTTCATGGAGCCAGCGCGGCCAACAAGGATAGCCCGTATTGAGCAGCAACATCTCTGGGGTTGCAGGCTCGGCGGCTGTTGGAGAAGATCTCAGTTTTGTCCTGCTCTCCAAGGTGAGTCGTGGACGTTTGGCAGGAGTCAGCTTTCCTGTGGCTTGGTTGGCAGAAGACCGTCGATGACCGCTAACGGATACTGTAGCACACGCATCCTCACAAGTATCAAGTGTCCACCTACATCAACATTCTCCTTCGCAGCGAGTATGCTATACCACGTTGTTGGTGGAACTGCGTGCACAACACTCATGACTGAGGGGTGTCGTTCCGCTGGAGGGAATGGAGGCCCGACTCATGGAGGGGGGTCAAAACTAATTTTATGAGCTATCATTTTGGATCTTCTACTTATCAGACAACTCCGGTCGCTTCAGCGCTCTCTTCCTTCGTCGGCACGTCGGCAGGATGCGGCATTTTGATCTCCTTCCGGCCGTTACTTTTATAATACAACACAACATCCCCTCCGGTCCGCCAGACATGCACTCGAAGCGTGGCCAAGGTCGTGTTCGGGTCGACCCTCTGGCTCTGGCAGTACAATTCCAAGTATTCTTCGGGTTTGAGCATGTCGTTTTCTGGGTCTGGATGCTCCGGATCTGGCGGCGCCTCGATTCGCTCGGCTACATATGCCAGGATCTTCTTTGCCCGAAGCATCCTGTTGGCGTTGAGACGAGCATTCCCGTCCGCGCTGGCGATGCTGGGGAGGAGATTCTCGTATGGGTGCAGCACGAACGAGACTTTGACCGTGTCTTTATATGGGATTTGGTTCTGCAGCGGCATCAGACATATCCTGCTTCAACGTTCACACTTTCTTACCTTGAGCAAGAGTTCCCCTAACCACGTCGGCGCGATCTTTTCTAGAGTATCGGCTTCTTTGCCGAGTTCGCTGACCTCACCCCTGTATTGGTCCGCCAGCCCTCCGGACTCTGGATTGTCCTCTTGGATGATGATCGTGGTGTGTGGAGGCGGCTTCAATACCGGCGTCTCCAGGGGCATGCTCGGAGTGATCTTAGTGGCTATCGGTTGATCGGGCTTTGATTCGAGTTGATCTTCATAATCCTGTCTTATCTTCTGGATAACGCCGAAGAAATTATCCTCAATGATCTTTTCTTCCTTTTCCGACGATTTGTGTGAGCCACTATCAGATTTCTCCTCCACGGCGACCGGCGGCTTGACCTCGACCGACGTTCTTACCAGCATTTTTGGAAACGTCATGGGAAATTTTTTGCCGAAAATCGTCCCTTTTCGCCTTTCTTCGGTTGGGGATGTTGGCATGGACATCGGTCCGCCCATCTCTCCCGGGGTTCCTTGGATTTTGTTGCTCTCAGACGACGCTTCCGACTGAGCATGGGCAGTCGAAGAGAAATAATCATTGGATGGCTCCGTTCCCCCGGCCGGCTGGCTGTGTTTGGCTGTTCCTTTGTCCACCTCGGAGTCTTCTTCTGCGGTCGGAGGGAGAGTTCCGGGCAGAGATCCAGGTCCAGGAGTGGCCGCTCCAATGGCCATCACGGGTGTTGCAGGTACCAGGACGGGTCCATTGGTGGCGCGAGGCGTGACCACAGCTCCTCCCGGTGAGAGCACGGGCGTGCCCATGCCTGAGTCAGGTATTACGATCCTCGTCGGTGCTCCAGGCCTTGATAAACCGCCGCCTCCGCTCCTCGGTGCCGTGCGAAGCGTTTGTCGATAGTCCTCGTCCCGCCTGATCTCCTCATCCAACAGGGTTGTGAACAGGTTTCGAAGCACCCACTTACCCAAATTAACTGGGACAATGAAGTTAGTGGCGATATATTGTTCCAAAAAGGTGGACATACTTCTTTGGTCTTCACGGAACATCATCCACTCGGGGAGGTCAAGTTCGTCGGCATAGACTTCCGCATCGAAACAATAGTTCTCTTCTAGCATGACCGTTATTTTTCCCGTTTTCGTATCGACGGCACACCAGTTAGCAACGCTTTCGGTCGTGTTGACCTCGGGCACGACTTCATCCAGATGGCGGCGTCCAAAGGTCCTGATGGGGATGCACTTTATGGAGTCAGCCACCAAAATGGGCGAATGCAGGCATCGCCGATCACCTTTAACAAGTCCCACAAAACAACCTCGCCGGCGGTATCCAGAGTGAGGATCCTTTTGCGATCATTGAGCATCAAATGTTTGATCAAACCATTCTGGCCTTCAATGGTTTCGGCCGGCTGTCCCCGGATCGGGACGACAATGCTCAGGTCGTCGGCAATAATCGCTTCGGACGCCTTTCTCAGGTTGGTCAATGACGGGTCCTGTTGCCGTCGCTCCAGATTTTTCACGCCGGGGTGCAGAGCAGTGTTGGAGAGACGCAACACGGCATTGTGAGGGATCCTCTTCTTTTCGTTCGTTCCGTTGGCTTGAGGCTCTGGCGAGACGGGAGGTGAAGACGTCTGGACGACTCGGGATACCGAGCTCGTCGACCGTTCACGCTGAGGTGAAGAGGGCGGCGTTTCCACTTCCAGTTCGGTATCCACGTCAAGCCATCGATTGACGCTTGAGCTTGATGTCGCCGTCCAGACCGACTCGCCGGTGGAGAGCACGCGGGCGATACCATCATGTTCCTGGCACACGGCAACAGAGACGCCTTCATCAATTTCCATTGCCCTTCGGGTGTCGGTCTTGGCCACCAGACCGGATTTGTCGCCCGAGTAGAAGACGGCCAGGCTGGGGTCGTCCGAGTACATGCACCAGACGCTGTCATTGTGCATGGTCAAAGTATGGATACATCGGCCCGCGGCCATCGACCACACCTTGACGGTTTGGTCGGACGAGGCCGTCAGAAGAGTATCACCGTCGTCGCTCATCAGAATGTCACGGACATTGTCGGTGTGTCCGACCAGCTTGGTGATGCCTTTTCCCGACTTGACGTCCCACAATCGGACCACGCTCTCCGGACCACCACTCGCGAGGACGGAAGCCCGCGCGCGCAGCGCGTAGATGGAGCCTTTGACCACGTTCTCTGCTTTGGTCACATTGATCTCCAGAACTTTCCCGGCGCCGCTGAGATCCCAAAGACAGATTTTATGGTCCAGACCGCCCGACGCCACCCAGTTCGCGGCCCTGTCTGGTGTGGCAAGGCATTTGATGTAGTCGCTGTGGGAGCCGATCGTGTGGGCGGATGTGGTCTCATTGCTATGAGGCCGCCACAGCTTGACTGTGACATCTGACGAGGCCGACACAAGGCCGAGGTTGTTCTTGACCAGGACGATGTCGTTCACCCAATGAGTATGTGCTTGGACTTGTTTGTGGAACGTGGTCGTACTCTTCTTGACCGCCAGCCCATTCTCCGATTCGGCCTCCCACTTCTGCGCCTTGAGGTCCAGAGTCCAAGCACAGATGACTCCGTCTCGTCCGCCCGTATATCTGTGGCATTCTCAGCATTCGGACAGGTCCGACGAAGGGGGAACAGGGCGGCGGTGGTACAAGATCGAACGGTCCTCGTCGTATGCTAATCCATTGACTCCAAGCCTGTGTCCGCCCGGTGAACTTGCGAGAGGCAAGACTAAGCTTCGTCAGCCCGAACCATCGGAATTGGCAGATGCTCAGCCTACCATAGCTTATCCTCTGGCGCTTCTTCTTGGCCATATGCCAGCAAGGGAGTGCCTTTCACTTGATGTCCCTGTACGACCCGCCTATTCTAGCCAGTCATGACTGGACAGCCTGAACGCATCGACAGACAGGGGAAATCGGGAGCGCAGTCCACGATGGTCATGCGAGGACGTTGGTAAAGCGAAGGTTGTACTGTCGTGACCTGCGCTTCGTCAATCAGTCTGTGGGGTCTGGTGGTAAGGGTCACATTTAGCTAGCGCCTTTTGACAGCGCGGCCGGTGTAGCTTCGACCGAAGTGCAGGTGCAAGCAATCTGTGATTCCTCAGACTGTATATTTTTGACATTAGAACTGGTTATTTGATGTATATAGCAACTGGCTCTCGTAAAATTCTACTATTTACACATGATATAACTTGATATACTCCCAAACATGCCACTGAGATTTCGAGGCGCCGCCAGCACTGCCTGCCGATCCACACGTCAACGAGGATCTGGCAAGGATAGTCGGAATCAAAGAAAGTCATTCCACTGCTTGCTCGCGTTCCTCCATGTCAATTCTCTGCCACCAGCTTTCACGCTTTAGCCGGAGCGGGGCTCGACCCAGCTTCTAGTGTATGTGGGTGCTCTCCGGCGTGATGGACGGTTCCATTCTCTTCTTGATAGCACACATGCGAGCCCAACACCCAGTCGTCTTCGAGGACCTCGTCCATCGTGGCCCTTTCAAGCGGATCGACCTTCAACATCCGGCCGATGATGTGCCGGCTTTCACGCGGCAGGAGACGAAGCAACCGCCATGGCCCTTTGATGACTTCTTGCTTATCACCCGTCGATGTGGCCGGCCGCGCATCATGTTCGGTGCGCTCGGCATGGTGGTGCTGGGTCGAATGATCACCACCGCCGTTGGCGGCGTCTGAATGACGTCGATGCCTATTCTCCGTCTCCAGCGCCAGTCCTCGCGAGGCTTTCCGCGGGTGCGAGTCCGGAACGGGCGTTCCCGGGGTGGGCGGCGATACGAATAACTTGTATGAGTTGTCCACGATCCGCGGCTGCTTCCAGGGAAACCTTCGCAGCGTCATGCAGCAGAAGATAATGGCCAACGACCAGATATCGGTGGCGGTCGGATCGTACTTGCGTTCCTCGTACACCTCGGGCGCCAGATAGGGGTCTGATCCCACGATCCCTGTGCCACGGTTAGCGCTGACGGACCGATAAAAGGGGAATCCGGGAGAACGGACCTGAGGCGAGGACGATGTCGTTTTCAAACGGATACCTGAATACAGTAGCGCTGCCAAAGTCGATGATTTTCATGATTCCATGCTCACTGACCACGACATTATCCAGCTTCAGGTCACGGTGGGCCAGACCCATGCTGTGCAAATAGCTGACCCCGTTGACAATCTGAAGAAATGAACATGCAATCTCCTCTCGGCCCATCTTCCCGGTCATGACGATGGCGAACAAGTCGTACGGGGCGTACTCCATGACTTCGTACCAGCGATGGTTTTCCTGAATAATGTCCATGGTCTCGATAATGTTGCCGTGGTGTAGGGTCGAACCGATACAGAACTCGGCCGTGACCTTCTTCGAATAATCCTTCTCACTTTCCCACGAGTGTCGATCTCGGAACTGCTTGACGGCAAAGGTGACTCCGTCGCTGCTGCGCTTCAAAAGGCGCACCGAACCGCCCGCCCCGGTGCCGAGGACTTTCCCAAATTTCCCATATTTGGCCTCCAGACTGTGCTCATCCGCGAAAGGGACATTGGCGGGCGGCACTTGGTGAGGAGGAGTTCTGGTCCCCGATTTGGCGCTTGATTTCCGTGACGCGGGGACCGTGGTGGCGAGCGACTCCTGGGCCAGTGGTGCGCCATGCTTGTGCTTGTGGCCGTGGTGGCCACCCAGTCTGAAAAACCTTTTCAACTCAGACATCGACCCGTGGCGTTTACCGTCCAGGCCACCCTTGTCGACGCTGTTGTCCGTCACGTGGCCAAATGGGTCCTTCCTCGAGCCAAAGATGGAGGTGCGCTTGTCTCCATATAAATCACTGCTGCTGCCTTGTCTCGGAAGCCGCTCGGCCGCTGCGGCAATCGCTGGAGCTATGGAATTCCGGCCTGTGCTTCCAAAATGATGTTTCTGTTCGGCGAGTACGGCCTTGGATTGTGGGAGCTTGCCCGGCGGCGGAGATGACGGTCTCAGTTTAGGGGTTCCGGCTGGACTCTCGTCCGCAGGGCTGGTCGACTCTGACGGCCCAATCTCAAATCGGGGGACTTTTTTCTCCTGATTGACTTGGTCCGAGATCGACGCCGGCCGCGAAGGCACCTGTTCTGAAGATGACGGCCTGGACACTTGATTCGGTGGGGATATCGATTGAGAGAGCGCTTTTCCAGACGGTTCCGGCGGAGGAGACGTCTGCGGTGTCATGGCGTCCTGTGCTTGCTGCCTCCTCCCACCTGCCACCGCGTCGGCCTTGCCGTCTTTCGAGCCGTGCGGAGTCAAGGGAGGGGAGTGAAAGGTCATCGACATGGAGCCTTGATGTCCGTGCCGTATCGACCCGCGTGGAGTTCCCGGCACGTCGCTATCTCTTGAAGGAACCTACACCAGACATTAGCGCTCGTCACTCGGTTCAGGAGGACAGACGGGCCCCGGTGTGGTCGACGTACTCTTGATGGCGGCATCGACACCGGCTCATACGCAAAATTTGACATCCGACTCTCCTGGAGTTTGGGCTTTTGCAGGGACAAGGCCAGATTTCTAATCTGCTCGTGCGCCTCGGGAGTTATGCCCTCCGGTCTCCTGCCTTTATCCTTCTTTGATATGGTCACTGGTGATGATGAAGATGATGGGGACTGGGGATCTATTTCCTCGTCCTCGAACGCAAATCTGACATTACCCTGCGGAGATCGAGCATTATTGGCTTGGTTTCCGCCCTCCGTCTCCTTGGGCTTTTTCTTCTCTGGTCGCTGACATCAGCCAATGTGGCGGATACGGACAATCTCCCATTAACATACCGCCATCTTTTTTTGAGTCATCACCTGGCAAAAACATTGATGAGAGTTTGGAGCTCATCTCGGCGACCACCGTTGTAGCTGGTGAGGGCGAACGCTGTGCGGAGGAATGTAGTCGGGTACATGAAAGAACGTCTTCGTTTCGGCTTTGCGCTATCGCAGAGAGGACCGCCGGGCAGAAACCTTCAAATCGTGTGAGCCCGGAGCGCGGAAGAGGTGATCTAATACGGTTGTTAAAGGCATTCGTCCAGATCAGCAGACACATTACTTACATCAACGTCCGATTCGGTACACCTGTGAACTATTGAGGAGAGAGCGGCAGAGAATCGCCTTCAACGACGACAGTACCCAACGCCCGCGAGATCGAGGATGCGGGTACTAAGGAGCAGGTGGGATGGTGGCACTGCCCCGCCAAGGCAAAGATTTGCCGAGTGCCATTGCGCTGCTTTTTGCCTCAAACTTTATGTTGTTTTCCGGCCAGGCCGGGCGGCCGCTCATTGATGACAATGCCCGCCCTGCAAGCAATGCGAAATACGACAGAGAGGGGAAGACGCTACCTTTCCCGTGAAGGACCTCCACGACGTCATGCTCACGTTACTTGAGGCCACACCGAAAAAATAAAATGAGGGGAGGAGGCCATTTTGGCGGCAATGGTCGCACGTGAATCATTTGGAGTGGCTATCACACATAACGCGTTCGAGGATACATCCTTCTATTTGCCACCAGCAGCGTTGACCGCACCACGCCTATGGCTCCCATGTCTCTTCTGCAAGTATTCTTCTGCTGTGGCGGCTCCGATCGACTGTTGTGCGACGACCAACACCAGCGCGAGGCCCGTTACTGATCTTCCTGTCATCAGATCGTGAAGCAGGGCAAGGCCGTCTTGGTGATTGCTGAAAACGTAACATGCTGTTGGTGACGAGATTCACCAGTACCAGACTGGACCATGTCGTATGCCATCCACGAGGGCGACTCAGAATGCCACTTGGAACGGAGCCATCTGAGGCTCATCCAGCGCCCGGCACTCCCGCAAAGGAGACCAGGATCTGGACAGCAATTTCCGACATAGACCTGTTGTTGCCGGATGGAACGGAAATGGTACGGACATTCGTCGTCTCTATGCCAGCACGGTTCGCCCACGTTTCCGCTCATGGTACCACGTTGATGCCAATTGACTTTGCTTGTGCAATAACACTCTTGCACAGTCCCTCGAGACTCAGACCTGACAGCCGCATCTCACTCTGCTTGATTTTGGCGATTTCGTAGACGTGCTTCAGACTGACGGTTCCAACCGTTTCCGTGCCCGGTTTCTGTGCTCCTCTTATTCTGTTCTTGATCTCTTTGACGCCTGCCGCCTGCAGAAGCAGCCACGACGTCGTCGGCGTCCGCAGTTCGAAGCTGAAGGATCGATCCGGGCGCACCGTTACTCGGGCAGGCATGGGGATCCCCGGTTGGATATGGGCCGTTCGAGCGTTGAACTCCTGCCGTCTGGGATAAGCAAAACGCGGACGACGACAAGGGACACACACCTTGCAAAAATCCATGCTCTTCACCCCTTTGCTACCAAGGGCCGGACCAACAGGTGGACTAGGGCTTGCCTGACCGGCGCCGACAATCAATTTCACGATCTGGTCGCGGGCCGGCATTTTTTTGGCCATGGCGGGCAGTGGATGAGAGGCTCAGGCCTGCTCGCAGGACCGCCTCGACGACAGGCGATGGTCAGCTAGAGATAGAGAAATGGCAAAGTTGCCTGGAAAAATGTATTCCGGTCTGGCTCTGTCTTGCCCGCGGATGAAAGCTCCTGTATTCATGGAGGACCCTGTTGGTAACACTTCCTGCTTAGCGCGAAAAACCTCTAGCCATCACTGGTCCGACGGCTCCCGCCTGCACCCCAGCCTTATGCTTGTCCCTGTTCTCAGTGGCGTGCCCCTGCCTACAAGAACTGTAGCAGATTTCGTCGACCGCTCATTTAGCACACCTCTGGACCTCTCCCAATCGTCCTCAAAACCTTCCACCATCGCCATGAACTGGTTCAAGCAGCAACTGGCCAACGTCGCTGGCACCGAGGAGCCCGAATATGGCCCTTCGGCCGTCCAGTCGGTGACGGAACAAATGCAGACGACTCCTTACACCGAGGTGACGCCGGACGATCTCATATGGAAGGCTATGGACACGACCAATGTTGAGACACAGACGTTCTATTTCATGTGGGGCGCCGGAATGGTATGCATGGCTCAAGTGATTTACAGCAATGTGGGGTAGGCAGCCTCCTTCAGAGTATCGTGCCTCGTTGACAGTGAGCAGCGGTTTCCGCACGACGTGCCAGTTCAACTCCAAGATCTTCAACCACGAAGGCCCTGACAAACATCTGTGGTGCTCCGATCCGCTGGAAAACTGTGGCTTCGATGTGCCACAGACGGGATTCTATGCCGACAACGTGGCCCTGACGCTGAATGAGGAGGGAGACAGTTATACCGTCAAGTCTGCGGTGAACGACGAATGCATTATGAGCTTGACCGTCACCCGGAAAGCTCCCGGGTTTCAAGTTGGCAAAGACGGGACCAGTTATTTCGGAACCGACCCTGAAAATCCTTGGGGGTCGATGCGACACGTCTTCTGGCCACGATGTTCTGTCACCGGAACGATACAGACCAAATTGACCACTTATACGGTCGATGGCCGCGCTCTCTTCATACACGCTCTTCAAGGTATGAAGCCGCACCACCTGGCCGCGAGATGGAATTTCGCCAACTTCCAGACGCCGACCTATTCGGCCGTGCTCATGGAGTTTACCACGCCCAAGTCCTACGGCAAGACGGTGGTCAGCATTGGCGGCATCGTGAAGGACAACGAAATCGTTTGTGCGGGCACATGCACCGCAAAGCACCTGGCCTCTAAACAGGAAACCGAGTACGACTGGCCTGAACCCACCGCCGTTCTGTTTGAATGGAGTGGTCAGTCACCCGACGGTCAGGATGTCTCTGCTCGCATTGAAGGCGATCTCCCGCATCGTACCGACAGAATCGACGTGCTATCCCATTTGCCCGGATTTGTGAAGTCATTTATCAGTGGCGCAACTGGGTTGAAGCCTCATATTTTCCAGGTGAGTTCTCTGGGTTTCCGCTTTCACAGGCCGAAGGAGTGTGGGAGTTCCTCGCCCGAACCATGCATGGGAACGCCTCGAACTGGGACTGATTGGTGACAGTACTGTTCGAAAGACGAACTCGACCTCAAAGTCAAGATCGGCGACCATGAAACATCAGAGCCTGGTCAATTGTTCTCCGAAGCGACCTTCATTTCATGACGACGACGTGTACTACTAGTATGACTGCTACAAGAGACAGCACATAGATGGGACGGCCGGACCACCTCGACTCGACACAATATACCTAATGTCTAATGCTTTGACTTGGTGCGGTGTTGCGGTGTTGCATTCTTGCTCGTTGTTCATGATCAATCCGTGTCATCACTTTCATTCATGGCAACCTGATCACTGATCCAAGTCTGAACACCAGGAATATGGAATATGATTCACGCCGACTCCTCCCTTACTTTACCTAGCTGACATGGATTCCACTTTAGAAATCCATCCTGGTCTTCTCCATTCTCTACACCGCATGTCTTGAACTCGTCTCCTGATTCTTGAGTGTCTAGTCTCCTGATTCTTGTGTGTCTCGTCTCCTGATTCTTGTGTGTCTCTTCTCCTGATTCTTGTGTGTCTCATCTCCTGATTCTTGTGTGTCTCATCTCCTGATTCTTATGCGTCTCTGCATTCGTTGAACTCCCTTTTGGAAGCTGTTCCCACAAGCGTTTTGAAAATCCATCTTCCTCATCTCAAGGCAGCCAAGGGCCATGGGTCTTTCCTCCGGGCAAGGCCGTACCATATTGGGAAATGCTATGGCCCAGTGATCAATTGAAGTACGAGTCTAGAGGTCTCTGTCAATATCTCTACTAAGGAGCACATGACAGCGCATGTATTCAACGAGATAGATCACCGAGGAAATCCTAAGCAAGAATGTCTTCAAATCAAGCGTCAAAGTAGTTTATATTTTGCCACGACGTTTTGGCTCTGCGGCATTGGATGAAGTCTTGAGCTCTTCCTGTCCACGCTTGCCACCGAACCGCGCCCGAGGTGTGACGGCAAAGATGATACTTTATATCTTCAGCAGAAGCTTGCCAGTCGTCTTTCGTCCTTCCAGATCACGGTGCGCTTCCGCAGCATCCTTAAGGGGATACACTTTGTAGATCTTGACCTGAAGCTTGCCGGTCTTGATCCGGTCGAGCACACCGTTCGCATAGTATTCTAGCTCTTCTCGCGTCACGATGTAGTTATTCAAGGTGGAGCGCATGATTGACACGTTCTTCGCGGCCAATCGGGCAATATTGAAAGGAGGGACGGCTCCGCTGGCTGTTTCATGAACGATTAGTGATCCGACCGAGTGTCCAACGAATGGTAGGTGGTAACCTCACCGTTTCCATAATAGACCACCTTGCTCTTGCGCTTGGCGACTTCGAGACTGCCTTCGTACGTATCCTTTCCCACTCCATCAAACGTGCAGTCGACCCCTTTTCCATCAGTGAGTTTCAGGACCTGCTCAACCCAGGTCGGCCCGGAGCTGGCCTTGTAGTCAATCACATAGTCTGCTCCGTTGGCCTTGGCCAGCGCGCATTTCTCAGGGCCTCCAGCGGTGGCGATCACCGTGGCGCCGATTTCCTTCAGCAGCTGAGTTAAGAGGAGGCCCATACCGCCGGCTGCCGCATGGACCAGGATTGTGTCTCCTTTCTTCACCGGATATGCTTCTTTCACCAAGCTGAGCGCCGTCATGCCCATGAGAAAGCCGCCCACGGCATCTTCGTCCGACACGCCATCGGGGATCTTGATCACCCGATCCGCTGGCAGCGCGGTATATTCTGCATAGCTGCCCTGCTTGATCCAGACCACCCGGTCGCCTACCTTGAAGTTCAAAGGATTGGCTCCCTGAATTTTGACGATCGTGCTGGCGGCCTCTTGACCGGTGATCAGTGGATAGCCGGTCGGTGACGGGTAGAGGCCGGAGCGGAAGTAGGTGTCGATGAAGTTCACGCCGGCCAAATCGTTCTTGACCAGGACTTGACCGTCGGCGAGCGTCGGCACAGGCGCTGATTCAGTATATTCCAGCACCTCGGCGCCACCAGTTTTGGGCACCAGGATCGCTTTCATCACAGACGGAATCGAGGAAGACATGGTGCGCACGCGAGATTGACCCAGAATTGGAGTTGCCGATCGACCCCGCAGCTGGTCCTGAAGCGCTGTAAGACGAGTCCTTGATGCCGTTGTTGTCCTGGCAGCAATTGCGAGGCGAGGGCGCAATATATTCAGCGACATAGGAGATGGCGCACGGAAGAGCTAACAATCATGGTGCCCCATCACCAATGTGTGGCTGGGGCCATACGGTGGTACTATTGGTAAGCACGTAATGGGGTGTGGAATGGCCTAAGCGGGCGCTGACTAAATAGAGGTGTGAGCCGACATTGCCCAGCACAGCTACAACTGATTGTTGATCCACTGTCTCTGCCAAGTTTTCATCGCTAGGCGCAGGAGCCAATGGGCAGAATGTCGCAGCATGCACGAGTGCGGTGGGTGATTGTATGATCCTAACTAATCAGCCAGTTAGGGGGTGGACACTTTGGCCCTGTATGATTGAAGGCCAGTCAGCTCCCTGGAGCATATGCTTCGCAAGACCAATGGATCCCGAATTTGCCTCGCCTCACCATCAGCCTTTGCGGATTGTAGAAATGGTCCGATTACCGCGAAGTCCAAGCTAGCGTCTGGCGACCCTGTTAGATCCAGCCGCCAAAAGCCACATCAGATTCTGGACCTAGCCTTGGGACCGGCAAAGAGAGCACAAGAGTGATCTTGTTTTCCGCTTTCTGGCTGCTACCAAGTTGATCAGCTAGCAAGAACCAGGAATGGCAATAATTGGAACAGGAGCAGGTAAGGCTCTCTGTCTTTTCAGCAGTATGGACCTTGTGCTGCCGCCATCCTGTCAAATGCCAGATGGACCTTAACACAACAACACAAGGAGGTACAAGGCCGCACCTCAGAAAGACAATTGTGGCTGCTAGCTACATCTCTGAATGCAATAACCCCAGTCTCAGTCGGAATGCCTTGGCTCTCCAGAAGCTTAGCTCTCCACTGCAAAATGCGGAGATGATTACGGATCTTTTGCTCTCCCTTGACGATCTGGTAAACAATGCGCCACGGGCATTTCAAACTTGGCTTCATGTACCGGAATTTGAAAGCTGCTGTAAAACAGTAGGCCGCCAGGATTCTGACAATGTTAACCTCTCTCTTTCGACTGTCTTCCTCTCAATGGCCTCCCTCAATATTCCATACTTGAGAACTCCTCCGCCGTGCTTCGAAAATCTTCCAGACTTTCCATATCAACCCCACTACATCCAATATGGCAATCTTCGAATGGCTTGCATCGACGAAAGGACAGCCAAGGGCGACGAAGAGGTGTATCTATGCCTCCACGGACAGCCCACCTGGTCCTATCTCTACCGCAGAATGATCCCGACTTTGCTCAGTGTCACCACGAAAGATCAGGCGCTGTTGTCCCGGAGAGTCGTCATCGGAACTCGCTCTTGCATTTCGTCGAAGCACTCGACCTGAGAAACATTGCCCTCGTGGTCCAAGATTGGGAGGCATCTTGGGATTGACGCTGCCGCTCGCGTTTCCCGAGCGGTTTAAGAGGTTCATCGTCGTGAACACGACACTCGCAGTCGGCCAGACGCCTACCGAGGGATTTCTCAATTGGCGTTCGTTTAGCAATCGATCTCCAGACATAAAGATGGGGGCGCTGTTGAAGCGAAGCTGTCCACATCTCACCAGGTGAAGCAGATGCCTACAATGCCCCCTTCCCTAATAAAGACTACAAGGCAGGTGTGCGGCGGTTTCCTTACATGGTCATGACGGAGCCAGAAATGGAGGGTGCGGATGTTTCGAGAGATTGCGCGCGAATGTACGGCACTTTTGATATGTGGAAGGCATCTGATGTCTTCGTGGCATGTGGCGTACGGGATCCCGTCCTCGGTCCTCCTGTGATGGAGAAATTGGCATATCTATGGAAAAATGGGTGTTACTATACCGAGATTGAAGAAGCAGGTCATTTTACGCAAGAATGGGGTGCACAAGTCGCCCAGTTGGCCACCGACGTGTTCGAGCGAGGAGGTGCGGTGGAAAAGGTGAGGGAAGTGCGACCAGGCGAAGCCCACTTATAATTCAGCTCATCTGTTTGGGGTTCATGTTTTGTGCCATCGGATGCTGCCAATCACTTTACCAAAGAGCATTTGGTCCCGTCATGCGAAGAAGATTCAAGCTGAGCCAGTCTCCCAACCCCTGCCAAATCGGGTCCGATCAGTAGAACCACCGATACTCTGGGGCGGCAGGCCCATCTTGGAGAAGCTCCGACGGGATGTCCTTCGCTTTGATTTTCTTCCCATCTCGGATATCGCGTCTCTTATTGTCGATCATCATCCAGGCGCCCAGGGTCAATGTCAGCAGGCAGCCGACTCCACCAAAGCATGCCGTTGTGATCAAAGCCGACAAGTACTTGGGGGCCTCTCTGCTGAGGAAGATGTTACTGCTCACGACACCCATCAAGTTGGCCACCGGCACGCCGATACTGGTCAGCATCACTCTCTTGTTCTCGTCGGCAATGTTGTTGTTATACCAGACGTCCAGAATAACGCTAGGAGCGCTGGTGCCCCAGGTCATCATAAAACAGGCAAAGTATGCGACGTGCAACTGCGTATGAACGTCGACCGCGGCGTAAATGACAAAGCCGATGAAGGTCAGGGAAAACCCCAGAGCAATGAAGGGAAATCGTAGCCGAGTCAAGTCAGACGCGAAGGCCAGGATCAGCAGCATCACGGCACCGGAGATGTTCGGCGCAACCGTGTACAGGTTTGTTTTGACAGTGGAATAGCCGAGCCGGGTCACAATCACGGGCAGAAACAGGGACACGGACTGCAAAGGGACACCGAGGCAGATTTCGATCCCTCGACACCCAGGGAGTCAGTCATGAGCGAGAGATGTGAGGAGGACACGGCTCACCGAGGATGATCCAACTTGTCGGATGCTTCAGAATGGACACGGCTGATTTGAGATTAAACTTTTCCCCGACCACCGAAGACGAGTCGACTTGGATTCGGTAAAACGCCAGTTGCTTTTCCTCCGGCGTCAGGAATGTGGCCGATTGTGCATCGTAAGGCAGATACCAAAAAGCGAAGCACGAGAACAGCATTGAGCAGCCGCCTTCGATGATGAAGAGATACCTCCAGTTGGCCAGGCTCCCAGACTTGATTTGGAACACTCCATATGACAGGAGCCCACCAAAGGCGGAGGCGATCGAGGACGCCGCATAGAAGAGGGCCAGCCGTCGAGCGAGCTCTCCACGCCGGTAGAATGTCGTCTGGTAGTAGATGACCAAAGGGAAAAAAGCCGACTCAGCCATGCCCAAGAACCAGCGAACGGCCATCAAACCACTGAAATTGAACACGGCAACAACCATGATTGTGCAGAATCCAAAAACGAACATCATCAGTGGCAGCACCCTGCTCGGGCCGTATTTCTTGCCAGCAATTCCGAGGAACGGGGCCGTGAGGACATATGGTACGAAGAAGATGCTGAGGATCAGGTTGTACTGGTCGCCTTTCAAGTGCAGGGTATCCTCTAAGCCAGCAGTCTTTGCATTTCCCAGGTTTGATTTGTCCAAGGAATTGAATAGATACATGACGGCCAGCGTCGGCAAGATGTGGAGATCGAATTTCCATACCAGTCTTCTTTCTGCCTCGGGATCCAGTGCTACACTGGCAGACAGTCTCCGCTCCTCGTTGCTGGATGTTGTCACGAAGAGTCCATCGTCGATGACTCTGACGTCCTTGTTGTCGTTGAAAGAGACCTTGTGATCTGGTCCTAACGCGTGGCTGTCCATACGGCTCGACTCTCCGGTCAGTTGTAAAGCCAAGTGATGAGGGTGGGAGAGAGGGTCGAAGATCTGGAGTATCTTGTTGGCCGACCTCTGACGGTTATGATGGGGTGATCGAATGGAAGTCTGGCGAGGGCAGGCCGTTGCGCGGCCATTTAATATTGAAAGCGTCTGAGCCAAAAACATGGATGTCCTCAAAGAGGTGCTTCTGCCATCTGGGGCACGAGATCAGGATTGAGGAAAGGTGCGCTGGGCCGACAAGAAACCCTTTGAGATTGGCCATGGCAGTGGTGATCGTTCAATACCCTGCGATCATCGTACGATATATCTGCACTATCCTGTAGTTAGCAGGTTCGCTGCACCGATAAGCAAAGCCATGACAATCTTTCTCAGATGATCGGCGCTCTGGTCAATATCAAGGGACGCCAGAGTCCATTATTGGTCCAGTGGTCCAACTAGCTCGCCTTGGATTATGCAGTGACATGTAGACGATGATCTTGACCAGCCCTTCCCCAGGGTGAGCTGATTTGCCCGGGTTGAAAGCCGATAGAGACCCCAATAAATTCTTGGCGGCATTGCTACCGACCAGAAGAAAAGCAATCTTAGCAGGATGAAGGATTTTATGTTTGAAGGCCATGTGCTTCGAAAATTCTCACATGGACACGCCATGCTTCCTTCAACTCTCCCATCGACTCTGCAGAGAGGTTCCTAGATCCGCACCGCCTTCAAACAGCCATAGACAGAATAACCGCGCTGCCACGGACATTGTTGAACACAGGCAGTGTCCTACTTTCTGAGCGCTTGGCCTCCACCACACCTACCACACCACCGTAGGCAGCATCTTAGATAGCAAAAATCAACCAACTTGTATTGCTCAGCGCAGCAGACATCCCATATCCCCGTCGCGGCACAAATGCGATGTCCGACCTGGAAGACGGTAGATGGCCCGAGCTTGGACCGTCTAGAGTGACCATGGCGGTATGGCGGATTTGTGGATCTGGTCACTGAATGTCTTGGAACGGAGGGTTGAAGGTCTATTTCTGTCGACACACTCTGTTGTGGCACATCACCTTTTTCTCTTCAACGGCAAGATGACCGTGTGCCGACTTCCCAAGGCCGACATGGCGGTTTAATCCCTGCAAGATCATTTTGCCTTCGTCGAGGGTCGTTGCCATCTGGTCACCTCCTTTTTCTCTCAGGACTCGCTCCAATGCCGGCACCAGCGACTCAGCGCGTCGTCGACTCCACCAACAGCGTCTTTCTGGTAGCAGCAAAAGCACCGCATGGTAATAGAAGAAAAGAATCAAAAGAGCACCGGGATCATTCCGCTGAACAAGCCGTATGAATGGTGGCGTACAGCGCGATGGAAAGGAAAAGATATAACGTGCGAGGTCGGCCAAAAGTGGTAATGCAACTTCCGTCCTCCCGTTCCCAGCGGCATGCAGATTAGCCCAACCCTCGGGCCAGCGATCGATCTGGGTGAATTCTCCCGTGCCGCGAGTGAAAACAGCTTGACGGAAAGGAGTGAGAACAAGCACCAGTCGGGTTGACGCATCCTTGAACCCCTCGAACTCGGAGTCACTCTCATCTAGAGCCTTCAAATCCGACGGTTCGTTGCTGGAAATCTCAAACATATTGTGGAGGTGAAGACAGCAACTGCCTGGTTGTGACTCTGAAGAGTGCCCGACGCCGGAGAATGGAACGTCAGTCTCCAAAGCGTTATACTGACGAAGATAATAGGCGGAAAGAACCCCATCAGATCCGCGGACAATTCGAGCCCGGTTTGTTTGGCAGCCTGAACGATGCAATTGCGCGGTCGGTGCCGGACCACGGCGCTGAATGTACTGTTGCCGCGTGTGAGGAGATCTGCCGCCGTAAGGAACGTTTTACGCAAACCTTCTGAGAGCGAAAATCAGGGGTCGAGACCCAGATCGACAGAAGTCTGGTGAAATAAAAATCCATCAACGTTGGTCCATGCATGGTGCACGAGCAGTATGGATGTGGCAAGAAAGGCATCAGCATTCTGAGCCGTCATCGACTCGGACAGCGCTTGCCGAAATGCACTCAGTGTCTGGTTCAGGTGCAGCATGGAAGCGCGTTTATAAATCGAGATATCCGGTCGCAGATAGGATAAATGCGTGGCAGAGGTCAGCAGAACGGCGTGCATCAGGAAGCCGTACTATCTCAATCGTCAGTTTATGCAGCCATTCATGCTGTCCACCAGAGAGACGGCAATTCTCACCTGAAATGCCAAGGCCATGACGTCCCTTTGCCAGAGATCGGAATCGAAGACGAGAGTCCCTGCTGTATTGGTGTTGAAATTATGCATCAGTTCCAGCTGAAGCAAGTTCAGGCCGGTCCCCACTGTCTCCCTCAGCGGAACGAGTTCGGGTCTTGGGGCCACCGGTCGAGCAGTACGAGGCAGAATGCCCCAGGAACATGTCTCTCGTCTTTTGAGGCAGTTTCCACAGGTGGGTGCCTTCTCGTCACACTGGGCCAAAAACTAACCTTCAGCCTTGCATGGGTCAGAAGACAGGGAGCTGACCTTGACTTTCCGCCTCCGACATGCGGTACAACCGTGCCTTGATTTCGCATGAGGCCGCCGTTTCCGTCCGAGGTGTGTATTGACCTCGCTGTCACGCGCCACTCCGCTGGCCTCCTCTGTGGACACTTGCTGAAATTGGATATTTTCGAAAGAGGAAGTGCTCGTCGACATATCGTGTGAATGGACACTGCCCCACCGGTCGACGAACGGTCATACTAGCAAAAGGAGAAATCCAGCGACGTTGGAAGATAAGAGTCTCGCCAGCTCAAACGGGAACGACCATGAAGTCGGCAGAAGAGTATCAAGCTAAGATCTCCTGCACACTATGCTCAAACGGGACCGAGAATTAAGCGGCCAGGTTCGTACTGTGCTGTTCCTAATTGGCTGCAAGAGCGAGGAATGATCTGGTGGAGTCCCACTTTGCCGCCTCGATCTGTCCGCCCCTCCCATCCTTCCATCTGGAAATGAATGAGTGATGGCACGATGATCCACAGAGCAGACGCCATAAGGAGACTGCCCAAGAATAGCAGCTCTCATTTCCGGGTTCGAAACGAACTCTTGACCATGGAGTCGCTGCGCCTGCAGATCTCGGATTCGGATGATGATCTCTATCCCTTGGACGATGGATTTTACCTTTTGCCTATTTATCGCGCTTCTCTGATATAAGGTGGTAAGTGACGTGCAGTGGTGTGCCTTCTAGGCAATTATCTTGTCCCTGACATCCCCCTCTTCTATGTCCTCCTTCTCTCGACCTGAGCACTGCATTTCATTCCTTTTCCGTTCTCACCAGCTTATCCCACACTCGAATACCACCCGTACTCCTCCAATATCTTGAGAACCCGAATCTTCATCCGCCACCGAGATGACGGAGAAACACCCGGGAGACGCGCCGATCCATGAAGGACTTAGCGTACTGCGAGGACAGTTAGAGAGGCCAGTTGTCAAAGTTAGCTACTGGTCATTGTACCAGTATACATCGAGGACAAAATAATCCTCAGCGTGGACGCCTTCTCAGCGGTCGTGGCGGGTGCAGTATTGCCCTTGATGACAGTATGCAATTGGTTCTCATAAGGTTAACCGCTAACGGCTTATTAGATTGTATTTGGACACTTTGCCGGGCAATTTACAAGCTTTCTCTCAGGGACCACTTCATACACGTCGTTCCAACATCAACTCAGCAAATTTGCCCTCTATTATGTCTATCTCGGTATGCCTGTCTTCGCGCCCACAACCGTCCATCCTCCTCTTTCTGGCTCATTGCAATGCGTCGTTTGCTGCGAACCAGGCATACTCTAAGAGATTATACCGGCATTGCCACATTCGTCAGCAATTCAGCCACAATTGCCGGATTCAGCCTTACAGGCGAGCGTATCACGCAAAAGATCCGAGAAAACTATCTCCAGGCCATCTTTTGATAGAATATAGCATTTTTTGATGATATCGGAGCTGGTGAAGCTACGGCTCGGATCGCTATGGATGCTAATCTTATACAGGTACCTAGCACCTCTCCCTCCGCACAAGATTACCCGTTGTCGGCAAGAGGCTGACAGTCTCCTGCGGCAGGATGGCATATCTCAGAAAGTCGACCTGACTCTCACGGCCGTGGCAACTTTTGTCGGAAGCCTTACTGTCGGCTTGATTCGTTCCTGGAAGTTGACGCTGATTATGCTATCCGTTGTTTTCATGAGCATCCTGGTCATGGGTGGCGTGGGTAAGAGGTCGAAGAAATTCCAATCGGAAGCGGTGGACACGTACGGCGTCAGCGATTCTGTGGCAGAGGAGGCTATCAGTTCCATCGGTCAATCACCGCATACGGAACTCAACAAAAGGTGGCGCGCGGCGATACAACACATTTCTGGAAAAAGCCATGAAATTGGACTACAAAAGCAAAGCGTCTCACGCTGTCATCGTCGCAGCCATGATGGGTCTCCTCAACCTCCAATATGGCTTGGCGTTCTGGAAGGTGGGCGCTTACTGAAGGCTGGTGAGGTGTCTGTGTCCAAAATCCTCACCGTCGTCCTAGCTTCTCTCCTGGCCGGAGCGTCGCTCGGTCATGTTGCTCCCCACTTCGGTGCTAGAGCTTTGATCATCGATTTTAGAGTCAATTGAGTGCTCTGGTGAGCACAACTGCGTGTTGAATTTTGGTGATTTTGGTGTGAATTGGAGGTGGCCCATATGCTCGGTTGGCCCACATGCTTGTGATTCACCTTAGCAATATATACAGTGACCACGGTGACAGACTCGGCTCTCGGAATGCTTACGTTTTCGAGGTCGGTGCCAACCAGACCAAACTCAATGTTTCTGTAAATGGTGGTGTTGAAAAGCACCGGCTACTAACTAACGAGGGCACACCAACTCCTCAGCCATCGTAGGTTGAGATCTTTAATATTATGGCCATCAAGAAAGATCTCGCCGTCAGCGGGAAGGTAGAATCTCTCAATCAAGCCAATCACCGTGGACTTGCCAGAACCTGATGAGCCCACGATTGCCGTCACCTGACCATGAGGGATCGTGAGGTGGAAGTCCGTCAAGACCGTCTCCGTAGGCCGCGAAGGATAGATGTGGCGGAAACGGTCGAACACGATGTCACCGAGTACGTCCGGAATGGTCTCGCCCTGATCCGACCCGGGGTCGACGGGAGACTCTCTGTCGATTGTTTGCAAGATCTTCTGACCCGCGGTGACCGCATTCATTTCGGAATTCTATCCGACAATTGTCTGTTACCAAAATCAGCTCTCGAAATATCACGAGCACGCGACTTAACTAGGGAGATTGATGGCTTGTGGCATTTTTCAGCTGATCGCTGCTGACCGGTGAGGGTTGAGCGATGACGTGCCAACCCCGAAACTCAGGCGCCACTGACTCACTCTCTGAACAAAAGAAAAGACCTGACGCCACCTTCGGGTTGCTCCGGAAAAGGTAACCAGAAGAAATGACAGTTTCGGTGCCTTGTGATCCGTTGCGAGAACCCCGTTTTAGCCTCGCCAAAACCCCATATACCCCAGCTGGAGACTCTTGTCGATTCTAGGCGAAAGCCGCTGCGTCTTGTCTTCGGACGGGATATTTGAGGGGTGGTCCTCGATGTCTCGTTTATCGGCTGGGGGGTCGCCACGGCACCACCAGAGTTTGGCATCTGGAAGCGATGGCGCTTGGGAACGTCGAGAACACGCGATCGATATTGGCTTGATCAACGACACAGATACGCAACAGAAGGTAGCGCGTCGGCATTAAAATTCAGAGGGTCACCAACACCACGATATTCCACACCAAGCAGTTTGAAGGTCAAAACTCCCGCTTCATATCCATGGGTTTACCGCTCGGATCATCAAGTCCACGGAAAAACATAAATGGATGCAGAAGCGCCAAGATTGATGTACGTATGCGGTGGCAAAATCCGAATCGTTCCGAAAGCTCCCTTGACGAGAGGAGGTTCCAAGGTGTTGAGTCAGGTTCGATATCATGACAATATCTCCAGATGTGAATCCTAACTCTTGCCCTTAAAGGCACGTGTGGCGGCCGGTGGATTTTCGTTGTGCATGACCGTGGGAAGAGGAGAGAGTGATATAAACGACTCCTGGTCAATTCAGATGCTCATCTCTTATCGATATCCCTGCAACTATTGAATTCATCTCGCCAACATCTCATCATCGACCAGTCAGCTTCATGTCTCAGAGCTACGATGCTCTCGTCAGCGTCATCGCTGACCGCCTCTCTCACATTGCGAGCCGTTGTGCCTCCATGCAAAGATTGGGAATTACATCCCACGTCCTCGATCAGCTCGAAACAGCTCTAAACAATGGATCTAGTAATATCACGAGTACCTACAGCCTCCTGGATCTCAAACAACGCAAACAAGAATCCCAAGGAGGAGACGGTAAGACCGTTGTCGCTCTGATTCTGAAGACACTTGATTAATATGTGGGCAGCAACCGGCCGCTATGAACTATCAAATTACCTCCGGCAGATTGAGGACGTCAGTACACGTCTCGATGAAATTGAGCACCAATCGATACATTTGCAACATAACCATTGCCCAATATGCTCCGATCTGCATCACAATCATCATGCACAGCACAAGAATATAATACGACTAAGCTGGGGTCACTTTCAGGTTGATCTGCCAAGGCAACATCAGAATGATCACCGCGAGGCCCAGTTGCGAGACCTATTATCGACGTGCGAGAGAGTGATCTCGGACATTTTGCAATCGTTTATTCGACTTCAACAAAGGCTTCCCCTCAAGACAGGCTCGGGAGGACAGGTAAGACCAAGCTGACAAAGCAAGCGCTTAGAAAAAGCTGACTGGTGGTATGTGGACAAGGTTGCCACCACGGGGACGAATTCGAATATCGAATTGTTAACTCAGGCGATGACAGCGATGCAAACTATACAGAATGCGACACAAAATGTAAGTCATGCGGCACTGATGGATGCCGCGAGGTTGATGGAATCCTCTCAACATTACCCTCAACCAACGATAGAGTACCTGCCCGAGTCGCCATGAGCAAACTGACCAGGAACAAAACGATCTGGGGTGAAGAGCCGGGCAGTGTGGAAGAGAGACTCACGACACAGGTGTTGGTCCCTCGACTCAATCGAAATCCCAGGTACCAAACTGAGCTTGGTTGAATGTGCCAATCCACAGAGGCAAGGATGGGCGAATCATCATGACGGTGTCCGGAATACACCTAACATAATCTTGCAGCCTGCTGATCTTGATCTTCGGTTTGATATCATCAACGTTCTGTTGGTAGGCGAAAAAGCGATGCCCTTCACATGGCACTGTTGTACCGTTTGACAAAATTGCCACCTGTCTCCAATGCTGACATGTGCACGCAAGTTCGAGAAGTCAATTGGTCATCTTTCAAGTATTCGGCTTTGCTTGTCCACAACCACTGGTAGGGACATGTCTAACTGGGCCATCTCGCGAATCGCCAAAACGCACCTTCTGTGGTGTCCACAGACTCATTCCACCCCATCATTCAAACCTTACTCAGGCCCGGGACGGCCTCACCGACGATCCAGGTGGCAGCATCGGCGACCGTGAAACGAGTCTCGATATCTTCAAACGGGTCGCGATAGAGCCTGTGTCCGGCCATGGTCCCTCTCCTGGACTGTGGATGTCAAGTATACCCCAAGCGCAGAGGTTGAAGAGGCGGCTCCAAAATCTGTGGCTCACTCTCATGACCTCTGGCCTTCCAACGTCTTTGACCCCGTACCACTCGCCAGCTCGGGCAGAATGCTGCCCAGCGGATCACTCACATTAAAGACCTGATCAGGCGTTGCTCTCCCAAAGTTAATATCATTGGCCACTCTTCATAGCTCTGAGCAGCATCTTGACTCGAGAAGGAGATTCTTGGCAAGCATGTCATCTTCAGCCCGTGACAGAAAAGATATGAGGACTGTCCCTATGGCGACGTTCTGTGTGCCAGTTGAACTGGTCGCTTGCTGAGAGTTACATCCTCGCTCGAAAACAGTGTAACTTAATGTCAATCTCATCCAGGCAAGTGAAGAAAAGAAAATGGGATCCATCATGAATGCCGCCAAAGTGGCCAATGCATACGATTTCATATCCTCCCTTCCCTCCAGATTTCATACGCGCGTGGGGGAGCAGCAGGGCATTCTGCTGTTAGGTGGTCAGAAGCAGAGGATTGCCATTGCCCGAGCAGTGGTCTCCAATCCCAAGGTCCTGGCACTCTGTCGTCGCCTGCCTGTTCGATGTAATCAACCAACTCATCTTGCTTGGTTAAGACCACCAGGTCTCAGCTGATCATGTCAGCGCACCATACGTGACAAGTTATGCTGGAGACCTTAATTGCGGGAAGATACAGACGGTTCGATTGTTCCGCAAGCTGGCAACAACTCATCGAAGGCTCCGTTCGAGAACGATCTCGAGGACTGTCAAGTCGACAGTCAAGTCGACATCGTCAGAGATGAGGACAAGAAAGGCAAGCGTTATTCTCTACTCTCCAGGAACTGAGGCTATGGACACTTTAAACCTCGCCTGCATGCCAGGGCAGTAAGTATGCATCTTAGTAGCGATCCCTTGTGTAGGTGTGCACCGCCACTTCCTTATCGATAACGAATTTTTCCTGCGACTGACTGCTGATTGCCCTCCCTCCACCGCTTGTCACACACATCTTGCAAGTCTCTGGAATTCCTTCGCCGCTGTCTTCATCCCAAGATGTCTAAGCGTACCGCAGAAGACCAAGAGCAGGACGGCTCCCTCAAAAGTGGACAGCGACCCGAAACGGGCGCAGATGGCGAAAACAACATCGAGTTCGAGGACGAATTTGAAGATGAATTCGAATCAGAAGATGAAATAATGGAGGCGGGCGTGGATGGACGTCCAGACGCGGAGCGGGAGGCCGACGAAGCCAGAGACGCCATGGACGTAGACACCAAAGACCAGACTTTTATCCCGGGCAGGTCAATATTGCAGCCTGGTCTGTCATTGACACCCGACCCATCTACGTATGAGATGCTGCACATTTTCTCCACAACATGGCCTTGCTTGTCATTTGACATTGTGCGCGACAACCTGGGAGACGAGCGGAAGCAATATCCGAGGACACTGTACGCCGTTGCCGGCACCCAGGCAGAATCATCACGGGCACGCGAAAATGAGTTGTACGTCTTGAGATTGAGCAGTCTTTCAAGGATGGACCGTGGAAATCAGACCGACTCGGAAAGTGACAGTGATGATGACGATGATGACGATGATCCGTCTTCAGAACCCGTCCTCGAGTCCAAATCAATACCACTGCCCAGCACGACCAATCGTATCAGATGTTTTCAACCGCCGTCGACGAGCGGAGATCCGACCCAGCTTCCTCGGACACTCACAGCGACTTCACTGGAAAATGGCCAAGTTTTGATCCATGATGTCTCTCCTTGCCTGCAGGCGCTCTCAAGCCCCGGCTTCGTCCTCACTCCGTCGGCACTGAAACCGCTCAGCACCCTGCGCATGCACAAAACAGAAGGTTATGCCCTGGACTGGGCTCCGCCGTCGTCACATCCCTTCGGACGACTTCTGTCCGGTGACAATAATGGACAGATATTCAGCACACAAAGAACCGAAGGTGGTGGCTGGGTGACGGATAGCCGTCCGTTTGTCGGGCATACCGACGCCGTTGAAGAGCTTCAGTGGTCCCCCAATGAAAAGAATGTATTCGCGTCGGCGAGCAGTGATGGAACGGTCAAGGTGTGGGACATCCGAAGCAAGAGCCGGAAACCGGCCGTCGATGTCGTGATCAGCCAGACCGACGTCAACGTCATGTCATGGTCAAAGCGAACATTTCACCTCCTCGCCACCGGTGCAGATGACGGAGAGTGGGCCGTCTGGGATCTCCGGCAATGGAAACCTCAGTCCAACGCACCTGATGGTCAACTGAAGCCGTCGCCCGTCGCCAATTTCAAATTCCATAAGAAACCGATTACCTCGATCGAATGGCATCCGTCAGACGACAGCGTGGTTGGTGTTGCCTGTGCCGATAACACCGTGACGTTGTGGGATTTGGCCGTCGAGCTTGACGATGAAGAATACGGGAAAGAGGCTGGACTGGGATTGGGCGAAGGTCAAGAAAGAGTGCCTCCGCAACTACTCTTCATTCACCATCTGGAGGATGGGAAAGAATTGCATTGGCATCCACAGATGCCCGGTACTCTGATGGTCACTGGCGGCGCCGGGTTTGGGGTCTTCAAGACCATCAGTGTATGAACGCCAAGAACCCCGGATTCTTCGCCAACTATTGTCAATGAGGACGCTGAATCGAAATTCGTGGCTCTGACCGCTTCTTTGGTTGCGTGCCCAATTCTACTTGAGTTGTGCTCACAACCTCACACCTTGCCTGGGCCTAATATGGCCTATTACGAAATATGTCTGTCTCACCGCCGCTGCCCCCCCCAAAGTCAATCACCGTCCCCGGGCTCCCGTTTGTTTTGAGGCGCCGCGGCGAGCCAGCAGCTGGATGCCTGCACCTCCGTCAAACTCTTCTTTCTCCACTGACGGCTAGCGTTTCCAGGTTCCCACCTCCGCGATCAAGTCCATGCCAAGCGTTGGGGATGGTGGGCCGCGAGTCATCGGAAGGGGGAAGACGAAGGGCAGGCTACAACGGGGCCTTCGCAAGGGGAGCAATGGTGTTGATGGTTTTGGGTGGCCAGTGCTGCGCCTGAGGCCACCATCCTGGTTGGAGAGGGGGAAACCCCGGGCTCCTGCATCTTCCTCAACCTCGGCCTTCAACCTGCGCGAGGATCCGGCTGAGCTTTGAGAAACGTGCGATATTGAAGAGCGTCCTGCTGCAGGGTTTGGTCTATAAAGCTCCCACAGAGCCCGGCGACGTCGGGTCGCAAAATTGTGCTCTTCCAGATTTAACCCCGGCGAGTTATTCCCGCACCTGCTACCTTTCACGATGAGCTTTGAGACTGTGAACCCTGGAGCACTCCCCTTGCCGGCTCATCCAGCTGCGCTCTCGCGTCCAGACGCCAGCGCCAGCGTTGAAGAGCGGTGCGTCTGCGATACAGGAGCTAATCACCAGCGGCGCCAGCATCATCGTCGCGATCATGAGGGCGGTTGGATAGCCTTCTGCGGGCGCGGCGTCCTGACGGGTGACTCTGACGACGAGGAGGAGGAAATTAGAATGCACCGTCACGACAACGGAGCGGATGTGGTGGTGCTGCTGGCGACTCCGTTGCAATGGACGGGAAGCGCAATGAGCAGAGTATGTGTTCAAGGAAGCTTGGCCTGCAGAATTCAGGGTTGGTGCTGATGGCGTCACAAAGGCATTTGGAGTTGAGCCTAGAGAAGGAGATGGGTGAGGAAGAAATCGGGTTTGAAGAGTATAAAAGCTGTTCAGCCAGATCAATCACGTGACCTACCTCCAAAGTTCAACTCCTATCATGTCCACCTTAGTGAGCCTTCTTCGTGGCGTTGGCCTACACACTATAAACGATTCTGTTGTGGTGCTGGCTGGAGATTGGCCGTCTGTCCTTGTCAAAAGTGAAACCTTAGCTGTCTAGGCAGCTAGAACCTCAACTGCTGCCTAGGCCCCTTCTGTGTACTTAAAGGCCCTCTTCCTCCATAGATTCAGTCTTCGCACGAGTTTCTTTCCATCTCCTCTTCTCTTGACAGTTCTCTGTTTGTCGCTCCGTGAACTACGTCCTGTCCTAGTCATCAAGCCTACTATGTCTATTGAATAGTTATAAGTAGAAAATACACTGCTAGTTAATAAGAGTTACCTATTTTCCCCGTCAGCCTATACACCGTAACATGGAGATTGTCAGACTGCTAACTGAGGCAAGCAGTGCGCGGTCAGGCAGGGTGGGGTCTCTCTGTATTTAGCTAACAATCCGGCATATAGCATACAAGACTCTAAGCTTGCCTCCTCCAGCACCCAGGGGCATGGGCGATGAGTATATGAAAGGGTTTGGCCTCGTGCCCCTCCTCCTGAACCACACTACTCCTGTTCCGCCACTGTCGCGGATCGTCGTCATGACAGAGATGCTTTCAGGGAGAAAGACTCGGCCTGTTAGTTCTGCTCAGGGTCATTATGGAAGACTAGCATCGTGGTGACCAAAGGAGTAAATATTAGAGTCTGCAGCAGGAGAAAGTGCGAGTATTATGGTGTTTTGGGTTCAGTGGATGAAGGATAATATTCCCTAGCTATCTACGGCAAGGCAGGAAGGCTTTATACAGGAGAATCGTGCCAAGAGAGTGTGACGACCTCTGTCCTTTGGCAAGTGTCCATAACAGCGAGTCCCAAAAGCGACCAAAAATATTCTCCACGATAAATCAATCCTGCTGATTGTTTGGTTGTGGCTTTAACCGTGGAATTTAGAGATACTTGTGAAGGTTTAGGGTATTCTTAGCATTCCTGCCGTTACCCCGTACCTTACACGGCTGGCGACTCATTCATCAACCTTAGCTTTCCGCTAATACTCCGGAATGCCGCGCTTTTGAACTTCCCTTTATGCTTTGAGCTAAAATATATAGCAACATATTGACCTTACTAAACCAGCAACAATACCAACATTCGACTTTAGAAATCCGGGTTCTTCAGACTTCATTTCCCACCAAGTCCGCCTCCTCAGGTTCAGAACAATGCGGCTCTGCTGATGCAGAATCCTGTTCCAGTGGCGTGCCTCTACCGCCTGTCAAGTTTCCCGTAGGATCATCATCCTCCTCCTTCGGAAGCCAAAACGGAGGAATCGGGCCGCCAATTACCATAGGCTCGCGCATATCGTCACACCGCGGATGGACCAGAACTTCCCAGAGATGACACCCGTCTTCCTTGCTGGTCTTATAGCCTCGCAGTACGGGCTCCTCAGGACCACTCGGTTGCGGCGGGCACCCACACATCTCGATCTCAGCCTCACATTTCTGATGCTTGAGGCTCCACGCAATCCACTTAGCAGAAAATTCCTCGTCCACTTCGTCATACCGCTCCTTGGCCTCAATGTAGGCGGCGATCTTGTCTGGGTTGATGCGTCCCCTGTTCTCGAACCACCGGCGTACCATGAGGCCCCAGTTCCACGGCCCGCCCTTCATGAGGATTTTAGAAGGAAAGAGTTTCTCCAACGCGATCATCCGCTCGAAACATATGGTGTGATAATAATGTTTCCCGTCATACGCGCGGCCCTTATCGACGCAGATGCGGAATTGGTCCGCGATGTACTGGCCATTGGCGCCCTCCATCTCGACGTGTATGTATTCTCCAGCCCGACAGCGGGCGCGATTCGAGGACGACTGCTGCAGCACGACGAGAGTGTTGTCGTCGGCCTCGATCTCGCGGAGCAGTTCGTCGCCGTCTTCGACTGCACGAGCCTCGGGTCCGATGTTGTGACGGCGCTCCTTCTCCATGGCCCACGCTTCATCAGACGCTTTCTCCTTGTCCAGCATTTCTTGGAGGAGACGCTTTCTTGTCGCCAGCTCTTCTTCGTCGGCCGACGATTCGGCTGAGTCATAGTCAGGATAGCGGGGGTGTACGCCCCAGCGTTTTCGGACGATCCAAATTTTGCGGCGCTCATCTTTTGTCAGGTAGCTGAGGTGAGTGCGCGGGCGGGATCGGTGGTGTCCTCCCGGCAACTGCTCTGAGCTGCGTTTGGGAGACTTTGTCGTAGAATGCACCACGTCTGGGTTTTCTGCAGGAACATCTCCAGAGGGACGCAGTGAGTTCCTTCCGTCACGGCGGTCCTCACGAGGGTTGGACTCGGCTTCCGTCAAGGGGCGCGAAGCAACTGGCGAGCGGGACCGCTGACGAATATTTTGCCGTTCACGCTCACCTTTCTTGTATTCGCGGGGCTCCATCGCAGAATAGAGAAGTAAGATCAGGAACTGGTGCTGAACGGTGATGGAAAAGTTAGGAAAAGGTGCAAAAGAAGTGGAGGATTCCCTGTCTCTTTCTCGCACCAGACATCTAGGCAGAAACCTGTTCAGTCTGGCAGCCTTAGTGATAACGTGTTGGACTATCGGAATCACCTGTGGCAGTGCTAAGCACCGCCCACTGCCAAGGGAACAACCGCCATATAGATAGGCCCTTCAGCCCCTGATAGATTCAATCCCAGGTCAACATAACGTGACCCGGCCATTTGTGCATCTGCCGCGCGGTTAGAGTATCACCACCTTGTAGCGACGATGGAGTCGACCCAGGATCTCAAGCTGTGCAGTCGCCCTGACTGGGCTCTGAGACGCTGGCCCGAGGCCTCTGTGCTGAGCAGTCCTCAAGAACAACCTCAGGGTGCCACTGCACTCGCATGAATAGATGCTTCTAAGGACGTGTGGCAGCTGCATGGCCAACCCAATGTTAGGACCCAGGTCTAAAATACGGTCACGCCAAGTATGCCAAGAATCGCAGGAAGGCAATAAGCTATAATACCAAGCCCTAAATATAGCTCAGTGCAGCGTTGCCAACTAACGGATCCGGAACACCACTTGGCGTTCTGTGAGATCCGGATCTGTGGGGCTGTTCCGTGAACTTGATTGGTGGGAATATATCCCACTGTCAATCATGTCTTTTTCAAGTGATTTGGGTTTCCTTTTTGGGGTTATATATAATCACATTGAGATCGTATGATCACGTGACTAATATCCTTGGCACTGTGATCATTAATGTGATTAGCCAATAGCTCTCACCAATAGGACCCACTGTTCCACTGTTCCGGAACACTCAAAATCAATGTGGATCCGCCATCCGCCAGTTGGCAACACTGGCTCTAAATCTTTGAAACAATAAAAGAGTTTTTATGCCGCGATCCAAGAAAGGCCAGCTCGCGTCAAGTTTCGGCGAGAGCCCATTTATGCTCACGGCTTCATGTGAGGCGATCTCCATCCTACCAGTAGACCAGCAGCGCACCTGGCTCTCCGCGGATGAAAACGGAACGTCCAGAAGAATTGGATGTGGGTGGGGCGCATGGTTCTTTGCCGGGAGGTTTTCTGAAGTGCGCGGTCCGAGATGACCGCTGGAGAAGAGATATTGTGGTTGTTGTAGAGTTACATTAACTGCGTGACACATTAGAGAAACTCCACTTCGTAAGGCCTCCATAAGGCCTCCATAAGAACCTTAAAATATGGCATGCCATAAGCCTCCTAGTTGTTTACATCCGCGGTAACAACTTATCTGCAATCCCTCTATCCCAGCCTCATTCATCTCTTCCTCATTGACAGCGCTTCTGGTATCATCCCGTCTCTGCCACAAATGTCGTCCTCGGAGCGGAAATCAGCATATTCGGAACCGGAGTACGCCAAACCAGTACATCAGAAAACGGAGTATCCATGGTATCTTTCTAATATTGACAAGTACCTGGTTCCAGAGGTCTGAATAACACTTCCGTTTCTTACGATCTTGGGGTCCGCACAGTATTGGTCCAAGCTGATACCGCCACCAGACACGAAATCTGCTCGAAAAGTACAGTCACATACCTCCTGACCAACAATCTCAGCATGTGCATAGCATAGTATGTATAAGCCTTGCTCTCTAGATTTCATATCGACTCCTCAAACACAAAGAAGGACTTTGTCTTTCGAACATTGTCCTCACGAATAGACAGCGCGATCAAGCATTTGCTATCCGAACCTACCCATGCACCGGCTTGGGTGTCTGGCTGATCTCCACACTGTCGAGGTCTCCGTCCTACGCATCCATCTTGGAACGCGTTCAGAGTGGAGGTAGATATCTAGACATTGGCTGCTTTATCGGCCAAGACATGCGTCGGCTCGTTTTTGACGGAGCACCCTCCACGAACTTGTACGGTGTCGACATTGTCAGCCATTGGGACGTCGGGTTCGCCATGTTCCGCGATAGGGACACTTTCTCGGCACACTTTATCGAGGCGGACTTCATGTCCTCCAACCCAACACTGCAGAAGCTTGAGGGAACGGCCGATGTCATTTTCATCTCTCAAGTATTGCATCAGTGGAACTGGAGCGACCAGCTTCGTGCGGCAAAAAGATTGGTGGCCTTCTCGAAGCCGGGGACGTTGTTGGCAGGTTGCCAGATCGGCAACGTCAATGCCAGGGAGGTCAAATTTGGCCCTGAAAAGGTCCCACTGTGGCGACAAAATCCGGAGTCCTTCACAAAGTTGTGGGAGCAGGCAGGGGTTGAGACGGGGTCGAACTGGAAGACGGAAGCCTGGTTACGTACATGGAAGGATATGGGTTGGGACCCACAGGATCAGGCTTTGATGGAGGAGGATGATCGGGTTATCGACTTTGTGGTCACCAGGACACAATAGGCTGTATCGCTTCCGACACGATGCTTTGCCATGCCACATATACTCGATGAACTTGTTGACATACTGGACGTATTCTGCAAGCGTTGACACCTGCATCCAGACAGTGGAGTCCAAAACTCACTTGAATATTGTTGTTGCTATTACTGTGCCGTGAGAACAAGATGATGGCTACAATAGTGGCCATTTTGGAGCGATCTGTTCTCCCTGTCCCTGCTCCTTCATTGGCCTTTGGCTCTCTTTGCTGTTCTTTTGTTGATGGACAATCCATGGAGGATTTTACTGGGGACCTTCTTAACAGTCGGCTGGCCAAAGAAGCGTAGAAAGCTTTAACCATAAGTCAGGAGCCTCCACACCCAGTCCCAGGCAAGGAGACCTCTTCTTCGCTGGGAGAGACACCACGCGCGGCAGCGTCTCGCCGCAACTTGCCGAGGTGCCATCTAGGGCGGCAGGGTCAGCAATAGGATCTCGGTCGCTGTGAAGACGGGAGGTGGTGGTTGAAAAACGGCGTCGTCTGGGTGAGGATGAGTCTTGGACCGCAAAGCGGGGCCATGCTCAGGTCTATGGGGTTAGGCTCCAGGCCGCCTTTAAGACTTTGGCTTAGGGTCCTGACCGCGCCAAAGGAGAGTGCAATTGTCATTCTCACAATGCACAGGCGGCCATGGCGCGATCAGACCGAAAAGGCGAAGGCGTCCGCAAGGAAGCCAGAAATATTGTTTTCTTTCACCCTGACCTCGGAATCGGAGGGGCTGAGCGGCTCATCGTGGACGCAGCAGTCGGCCTCCAAGAGCTTGGACACAAAGTGACCATCTTCACCTCGCATTGCGACCCGGACCACTGCTTTGATGAAGCGCGAGATGGTACGACGAGTCCCTAGGCTGGGTTGAAAATATATCAACGGCTAAATGTTGACAGATGCGTGGACACAGGAACACTGGACGTTCGCGTCCGCGGCAACAATGTCTTTCCTCCGACTTTTCTGAACCGCCTACACATCCTCCTTGCCATCCTGCGGCAAGTACACCTGATCTTGGCTATCTCAGTCTTCTCCGACGAACTCTTTCAGCTCAAGCCCGAGGTCTTTGTCGTGGATCAATTATCCGCCTGCGTGCCCTTCCTCCGATGGCTTTATCCGCAGAGACAGCGCATCTTGTTCTACTGCCACTTTCCAGATCAACTGCTCGCTGAACGTAGCGCTCGTGGTATGCCAGGCTTGGTCAAAAAGGTGTACAGACTCCCGTTCGACTGGTTCGAAGGCTGGAGCATGAGCGGCAGCGACAAGATCGCAGTCAACTCAAACTTCACGAGGTCTATTGCCCGTCGAGTTTGGCCCTCATTGGGCGAGTCATTTCGCGTCATCTATCCTTGTGTGGATATCCCGAGACCGTCTCAAGACGAGAAGCCTCTCTGGGAGAACCGGTTCAGGATTATTCTGAGCATCAATCGATTCGAGCGGAAGAAAGATGTCGGACTGGCGATCCTGGCCTACAACGCCCTTTCCGCGGCCGAACGTCGGTCCACCCGCCTCATCCTCGCAGGCGGCTATGATCAACGAGTCAGCGAGAATGTGCAGTACCACAAAGAGCTGGTAAACTTGGCAGAAGGATTGGGTCTCTCCACCGCAACAGCCAGAACAGTCCCGACCGCGCTGGCGGTGCCTGATGACATTCAGGTTCTTTTTTTGCTTTCGGTGCCGGCTCCTTTCAAGACAACCTTGCTTCGTAATGCCCGACTCTTGCTCTACACCCCCACCAATGAGCATTTCGGCATTGTGCCCGTCGAAGCCATGCAATTTGGCGTCCCTGTGCTCGCATCCAACACCGGCGGCCCACTGGAGACAATTGTGGAGGGCAAGACGGGCTGGTTGCGCGATGCTTCCAAGGCCGAAGAATGGGCGGCGATTATACGAAAGGTGTTGTATGAGCTCGACTCGACCACTTTACAAGTCATTGGTCGTGAGGGTCCGATCCGGGTTGGAGACCGCTTCACCAAAACGATCATGGCACAGGAATTCAATCATGCCATCAACGATATGATGGGCCAGAAGCGAAGTCCATTCCTGGAGACGAGGGATGTCGTGCTCATATTTGGCGTCATGGCAGCCTTTGTTGCTGCGCTGATAGCCGCGATCCTGAAAGCAAGGTTTCGAACGAGAGACCCGAGGGTCAGCGAGTTTGCCCGCGCCCGAAGATCCGATCCAGGGTCGACAAAAGACTTTAGATTCTTCCCTCAACAATTACTATAGATGGATCAATTTACATAAGATAACAGAAGTCATTTGGCTCATACTTAACCTGTAGGTGGATTTAATGCTGAGTGAGACTTGGCAGCCCGCCAGAACGCGTTGACGCGTTGTGAATCCGCCAAGACAGTTTACAACACAGACTTGGCCAACTCACTCAAACTTAGATGTTTGCTCCTCTTCAGCTTTGACGTTAGGTATTGGTCGTTTCAGCGCTGGAGTTGACGTTATTATGAAGACTTGGCTGGATACACGCTCTCATCATGCCTGAAGTCATTGATCTGCTTTCCTCGTCGCCAGTCAGCCGGGCAAAGTTAGGACATTCTTCCGCCTCAAGGTCCGATGCTCTCCAACCAACGCATCTTCAACCCCGCCTGGATGACGTCGATAGCACCTCCGAGTTTGAATTTTCCACTGAACGGCGGTCAAAGAAACGTAAATTGGCCTCAACCTGTGGCAAAGATGGCCGGGAGGATGGCACGCCCTGGTGTATCGAGGTTCCTTCGGATGACGACATCCTGCCTGTAAATCGATCATCACCAATCCAGATTGGACCTGTATTCAAGTCAACGGCCCTAGCGGATATCGAACACATCGACGACATTATCTTTTCATCTTCGGCCCGAGGGCCGCGGAGGAAGACGTCCGCAACAAATGCACCGGCAGTTCTGGACTTGTCATCTGACTCGCTGCCGGACAATCCGTTAGATGGCTTTGCTCCCAGCTCGTACCAGCCGCGCACGACTCCAGCTCCGGCTGTGGTCCTCTCAGAACGGACGGCCAATACACTTGGCAGTCCCAAAAAGCATGACAGCCAACCTGGCAAATCTTCACGGACTCAGGCAGGAAAGCCATCCTCGCATACTTATGACCGTCAGAAAGGAATACCGCCTCGGGTGAGGCCATCGCACACAGAGAAGCCGATCATCTCCGATGTTGATGACATCCTTTTCTCGTCTAGTCCCAGTCATCAGAAGAAGGCCAGCATTTCTTCGAGGGGAGTAGAAAGAGCGAGGGCATCTGCACCACACGCCAGTAAGCGTGCTGAACGGGAGGCGGAGAAAGCTCAAAGGCTCGTGGATAAAGAGAGGAAAGCTCAACAGAGGCAAAAGGCGGCGGAGATTGCCGAGGTCAACAAATCACGAACGAACAAGAAGATCACAAGTGCCGAGATGATTCTGGACATGCCGTCCTTCCTTGAGGGCACAAGCGTCGGAACACAAGTGGAGGAATATATGAAACAGCTCCAAGTCGAGATCAACTACTTTGATGAAGACGTCGACCTGAGAGGGAGGGTAACCAAAACAACGGCGGAGCAATCGGGCAGTATTGTTAAATGGCGTCGAAAGATCACAGCGGCCTATAACAATGACGAAGCACAATGGGAACCCCTTTCAACAAGTCACATCGACAATGAGAGGCATGTGTTGGTATACCTGACAGCAGCAGAGTTTGCAGCTACGGCAGCTCGGCAACCTTTTCAACCATCATCAACGCCCTCTCCCTTCCACACGGAAGCTACATTGAAGGCCAATTTGGACAGCCATGTCGCCTCCATCCGCAGTCGTCACAGAGATTGTATCCCTATATATCTGATTGAGGGGTTGACGACATGGCTGCGGAAGAGCCAAAACGCCAAAAACCGCGCTTACACTGCAGCAGTGCGGGCCCAGATGCTGGATGGCGAAGACGATCCCGCCGCGGCGATGCCCAACAGCTCGGCACCCGCATCGTCGCAGGGCCGATTGAAGCAAAGCAAGAAGCCAGCAGCACCAATGGCTGACTATTCGTTCATGACCCCGGACGTGGCAGAGAACCTGCTGTTGCACCTTCAGCTGGCACATCAACCCATTCTGATCCAACATACAACTTCTCCGGAGAATACCGCTTCGCGAATTTCTGCCTTTACGCAGCATCTTTCGACCCGCCCTTACCGCCTGGCCCAGCTCGAGTACAACCTCAAGTTTGCTTCCTTCTGCATGGACGCCGGACAGGTGAGGACAGGAGATAATGCCGAAGAGACCTACGTCAAGATGCTGCAGGAGGTGCAACGCGTCACGCCGAGCATGGCGTACGGGATTGCTGCACGGTGGCCCGGTATCAGAGATCTTGTTGCCGGATTCAGGGAAGAAGGAAATTTGATGCTGGAAGACGTCAAGAAGAGCGTAAATAAGGACGGAGGATGGAGTGACAGAAGGCTTGGGCCTATGGTCAGCAGAAGGCTTTATAAAGTGTTTATGGGTAGAGATCCCGCTGCAACAGATGGGATGTCATAGAGCGGTAGTTGTTCCAAGTTAGCTAAACACAGAGAGACCTCACCCTGCCTGATCGCGCACTGCTTGCCTCAGGAGGAACCAAATATTCATCTCAGAATGCCAATCTACCAGCAAGTATATTCCACAGAATCGTTTAAGAATATCTTTGCAGCCTGAGCGTGAGGAGCATCAAGACTGCAGATTGCTACTCTCAGAACGGGCTCCACTGTTCCTGGGGATCGCCCTAAAACTAGAATCCTGTCAAGGATTGACAGGATTTGGAGCCCATAACATATATGCTTGCCAGGACTTCACCGTCCTGACGGCTACTACTTCTTCTCGAGTATTTTGAGCGAGTGGAGCGGTCATGCATGGATCCTCCACTGAACACGGTACGGTATGGTGGAATTGTCGTCCTAATCTTGCCTTGCACTTCTGTCCACCAGTAATACACTGGCAGCGTCTACACCATATCTAAAGTTGTTGTGAAGCAAGTCTCTACCACACCCGCTGGTTCTATATCGACTGAACCTCACAGACAGCTCAAGCACAGCTGACACTAAAATGGACTCGATGGTACTGAAGCAGTTCTCCACCAGGTATTGCCACATTCACCTTCTCAAGCATAAGCACATGTTCGAGGGTTCAAGCTCCTGGCCCTGCAGGACGGAAATTTTGCAAGTTCCTGTGGTGTTGTCATGTTCGGCTCCCGGTTGGGGTGTGGGATTGGCTTGCGTTCTTCTATATTTCGGCGGCCAATTCAATATGGGCCGCAGAGTGAGAAAGTTGGAATCTCGCCTCCCTCTCCCCTCGTTCGGAACAGCCATGCCTGCGGTCCTGTCTGGAAAATGAATACATCACCTCACGACGGAAGGAGCGTTGAAAGAGAAAAGGAGATTCAATATTCGGCAGAACGCGGGAATGGTCAGTTACTAACTAGTGCCATCAATAATGGGCCCAAATCCCTCTTGATCCGATCTCTCCAACATGACCATCCGGATCCTCAAAGTATACGCTCTTTCCACCGCGCTCCCAGTCCATCGTCCCGAGCAATTTCGTACCCTTGGAAGTGAGAAGGGCTTCCCACTTCTCCACGTCGGTGCGAGACGACACCCCGAGACAGTAGTGCTGCTTGAGCGTGGCCTGGCTGGGGACAGACGAAGCTGGTGCCGATTTCGGTAACAACAGGTCGAGAACGTTTTGGGACGGGCCGTGTCCCGGGATGCAGCCTCTGGAGGGAAATATCACGTCCCCGGCGGTCAGACCGAGCTGGAAGAGGAGAAGAGTCGTGGAACCGAAGGAAAAACCGGCGATGCGAGACTGGTCATATGAGAACGTAAGAATGATGGAGATTCAAGAGCTAGAGAGATGAGAGCGTTATTCCAAAAACAAAATGTGCCAGGGGAAGCAGGAAAGGGAATTCAAGATGGAACGGCGGGGAATACATGCCGTGTTCATGAATGGCTCGACGTTGAAAGTGTTTTGGTAGAACTCAACGGATGTTGGCAGAGATCTGACATATAGACAGGTCTCCAGAACATGAGAGATGGGAGGGGGGAGCGATGAGGACGAGGCGGAGTCAGTCATGTTGCGGAATTGGAATTGGAAGGGTGAAGTGGTGCCAGGCAATGAGCAGATTCTGGTGGGAGAGCGAAGATGCTTTAAGACAGGACCAGTCGTTGATCTCATCTTGGATCCTCATGATCGACGCCATACCGAGACAGACATCTTATATTCGAACGGAGTATGTGAGCTCTAGAATTGCGGGGTTTTAGTCATGGCATTTACGTATTCGAGCCAAGCATCAGGACTGTCTTTTTCCCTCATTCCCTCACTGCCCTGGTGACAAGACATGCGAGGTCATTAAGGGAAAAGGCCGGTAATATGGAGTTCTTCCGTAGAGGCCGATTGCCATGAATAATAAGCGCGAAGACAACGTAAACGCAGCTGCGTAGAGAAGGACATGTCAAATAACTCTTGTACTTGGGCGAAGCAGACAATGTGACGTCATGGACCTATCACTACAACGATGTCTGGAGAAGGACCTCTTCAAATTTTGGACTCGGACACTGCAAGGATACCTGACTTTTCGCGCAACCACTGAGCAATAGTGATGGGGGAGTGTCGTCGCACCAATATAACCTGCCAGGGGACACGCTGGATTCCTGTTTTCCCTTCCCATACTGGCCCAACCGCTCTGGCGTGTGGTTGGCACCGTCGTTGAGATATTGATCCTCAAGCAGACGATCCTGTGTTGACAATTGCCTCCATTTATACCGTCACACCGTCGTCTTGCCGGGAAATCTCGCTGGACGCCCCTACCCCCATTGCGGTCCATTTGACAGAAGACGTCCGAGGTCCACCATAACACATTACCATCCGAATATCGAGCCTGGAGATGATCCTGCTCGAGGGCGACTCGGCATTCTGAACATTGGGAAGACTAGTTCCCACTTCGGCTGAGAAATTGCTCTGAACCTGACCGATCGCAGAGTCATTTTCGAAGGGCAGCCACCCTCGTGCTGCTGACCATCTTCACCCTGTGAGGCAGTAAGGGCATTCTCGTCGCGCCATTCGCAAGGCCTGATTCATGTAATCATGTCGCGCTGGGAAAAGAATACGGCTCTGATCAATGGACGACTGAGTCTAGTGCCTTGCAGTTGATTCACGCTGCGAGCGCTATGGCAGCCATAGCTCTGACGCCGGCTTCGGTCTTGTGACCGCCAATGAAGCCGCTCGCATGCACGAAAATGGCTCCATCTTGAACGTCGTCGCCCAAGATAGCGTCCAGATCAGCGTCCCTCATGCCTCGCCACGGCTCTGGAAGACTCTTTCGGTTCTCAAAGCTTGAAAAAGCCTTGCTCACGGCTTGGATTCTCCACTTCGATCCGGGATCCTCCTTTTCGGGATAGATCACGTAGAGGATCTTGTCGGCGGGTAATTTTGCGGCATCCTCAATGTTGTACAAGTGCTCTTTCCACGGGATCCCAGCACGCGGCAAGACCAAGAGCTGACCAGAAGGATGATGGTGGAATCGATTTTCAAAAGCCTCCGTCACGACTGCACGGGCCGGCAGCCATGCCGTGGCAGCACCGTGCAGTTTACGAAGGAACGCGTTGCCCATAAGAACAGAAGCTTGGCTGAAGCGATGGTCCTCTTCCGCTTGTGGTGCTTCTTCGGTGGGCCTGGAGGATGTTCCCGGGTTCAAAGGGTCTTCGAAATTCAGGTCCCCAACCAAGCTGGCCAACGTGACACCGCCATCCTTGAACCTCTTCTCGATGCCAGCTTGCTCCAATTTGTCGGGATCATACTTTGAAATCCCATTGTCATGAGCGTCCACCGCCTCGACAAAGTCGTCGTACAATTTTTCGTAGATCAATTCCACGTCGGGATGGTCGAGCGGAAGTTTAATGTGCTGCGCTATGATCGCTTTGCCGAAATGCATGTAGACGAGGCCGGCGGAAGACAATTTGGTCCGGTGGTCAGGAAAGGTCGTGGTGAAGGATCGTTGGTGGTGGTCATAGCGATTCCGTCCCGCATTGTATTCTCCTCCCACATCCACAACAGTATGGCATGTCTCGAGGATGGCCGGGTCTCGCGTCCGAACTAGATTGGCAGAGGCATACTCGGGCAGCAGGCGCAACATGTACACGGCCAGGGCTTCATCAGCGTGGAAGTGGCCATTGTGAGTGCCAATGAGAAGGGAGTCCACTTTCACTCTCTTTGCAGCGGTCTCACCGGCCATTCTGAGAACTTGTCGCAGCATATGCGAACCAGATGCAGCTCACCAACATCTCCACAATTTAGTCTCGAAGAGTCAGAAATATAGACGCCAAGCCTGGTGGCGGAATAATATTACTCCGGAGTCCGAGAACGTGGGGTGACTGGCTGGCAGCGAGAGGGTCAGAGATGATCCTCAGTGCTGCCTCTCTGAGATTCAGGTTATGCGCCAGAGTCATACCACTACGCTCGTGGTTCCGACTTTTCTGGGAGGGAGTTGGGCCGTCCCTTGCAGGAAGTTGGCCCGTCTCTAGAAGGGTCTGTCTAGCCTGGAACAAGCGAGGCGAGAATGCATTTGCCATAGGACACTAGCATGCTTCAGGCCGAGCGATACCTTTTGGGGTGATAGTTGGGCGCTTTTCCAGTTTTCCAAGGTCCTCTTGAGTGTCACCACACTGGATCTTGTTTTTGCGGTGAAGATCTCAAGCAGAGAACGGCAGACTCTTTCACTCTGTTTTCTGCAAATTTCGGACGTCTCCTTTCCTCCTGGTGTGACTGTTTCTCGACTGGTTCACGCCTTCTGGCTGAGCAGAGTCTTTCTTGGCATCACAAACTGGGCTGTACTCCAGGGTCTCCCTGGCTCTACGGCCCTTTTTGGAGGACACGACACTCACGCGACATTCTCACCGCCGGCCATTCATTACCACAGGGCAGCTGATTGCGCCAGCTGTCCAGACTCGTCTCATTCCTCGGAATCGTTGTCGTCTGAGAAGATCGCTCTAGTTTCGTATCGCAGCAGAACGGGCGCCTTCCGGTGGAATGAGATGTGACAGGCAAGACCTGACACCACTGCGACCTCGATCAAGCCGGCCTCAAGCCCACAGCGACACCCCTCATTTTCACAGCTATAATCCCAGGCCCGTCCTGCAACACGCCTCTGTCGTCCATTTCCCGTCACTGGGGCGCCCGCAGAACGAATGTTCCTCCGTGCGCTGTCCTCGCTGGTCTTCCTGACGCTCATCATCCTCTTGATCCCTCTGACGTTCGACATCGGCGGTCGCGACGCGGGCCTCGCGTATTCTCTCTCGATCGCCTCGTATTACTTCGTCATCTCTCTTTTACGCATCACGACGCCGGATCGAGCAAGATTTCGACGAGGGTTGATCAACCTCCTTCGTGGCCTGCAATGGATTGCTCTGCCGGCCCTCTGTCTCTGGGCTTTGGGAAGATTCTCGGTGGATGCGGACAACAGCAGTGGATGGGTGGAGAGAACATTCAGATTGAAAAAGGACATATTTGCCTCCAGCACGAGCCTCAAAGAACTGTTGCTCGACCGCGAAGGGCTCGTGGAAACCGCCACGATTGGCGGATGGGACGTGATCCTGCGATGGTCGTCGCCCGTTTTCCAACTTTTGGAAGGGTTTTGCAGCCTCTTGGTCATCCAAGCGGTGGGTCAGTTGACTCGATGGCTGGTGAATCGAAGCGAGTGGAGTGACGCCTGGATGCTGGCCATCATCGTCGGCGCGGCCGGGGTCCTGTCGAGTTCGGTCTACTTCCTGTGGCGCGTCTTGCAATTTCCCGACACGTCCAGCCTCGACTCGATTCTGATCGGCATCGCCATTGCGTCGGCCTTTTTCCTGTGCTCCTATGGCGTCGTCTCCGGTCGAGGCACCGCGGTCGAATCGTCCTTGCTGTTTGCCTACATCGTCCTCTGCATTTATCAAATCTTTACCGACTACAAGCCGAATGACGCGGGCAGAGAAGCAGGAACAGGTCAATCGGCGCCGGACTTCCCGCCTTTTCCGCCCATCATCATGTCTTCCTACACGGCACTCCGCTATGCTTTGTCCTCCCTGCCGGGGTCTCTGATCAACGCCTTGGACTTCACCGCCGCCGCGTTCAAAACGGTCACGCCGTCCGTACTCATCTCGCTCGGCTACCGGTTCTTCGTCTTTTACGCCTCGACGCGCATCATCCCGGCCATCAATGAAAGCGGTGTCCATGGTCTCAGCATGGAACCTTCTCTCGACGATTCCAACGCTGCCGGCCAATTTCTGACTTTTTTGTATTCCTTTTCCCCCAGCATTCTGATCGCCATCTATACGAGTTTGTTGATGCAGCACCTGGCCACCACCGTGGGCGGGTATGCTCCCGGTCTCACCGAGACCATCGGGGCCTGGTGGAGTGGTCATGGCCAACTCAGCACGAATGGTAACGTGTGGAAATGGGTGAACCTGGTGACGACCATGGTCCTTTACGCCATTGAACTGTGGTTGGGCAAGGAGGATGACATTAACGCCAGCCATTGGAAGGTGGACTGAGGGCCTAATGTCCAAGAGAAAATGGCAAAGCCGACGCGGACTTTTCTTGAGTAGGGTTTCATTCAGCACAAAGTACGCCCAAGGAAGCGAAGTGGGAAATCGCCGTCCCAGCACAGCGTGTGGCCAATAATTACGACTCCCTCGCCACAGCATCGTTTGTACAATGCGTCATCGTACGCTTCGAACTGAACCCGGCCCAACACCTCGCAGAGCGATTTACTTCCCAGGTATCCGATGCTGTGGCAGGCATGGAGGTGGCACTCGGGAGACAACGAAAACAAAACCTGACATGAACGGCGAGAGAAAAGAGTTCCGCCACAGCTGCTATCGCGTGGCGGGTGTCACCGTGGTAACCCATTTCTCCTGTCTGTCCATCCATTTCAGACCGCCTCACTCTGAGCACAGCTGAGGCTTCAGAGCAAAGCATCGGATAGGAAAAGCGAAGGGAAGAACGCAGTTTGAGTAAAACGGGATTCAAGCCAGGCCACCGACATGCAGAGCACTGGTGGAACCTGCTACTTATTCTGGTCAGTTTGGCATCCAGAGAGCTGGGATGCTTGCTTTGGACGTGGCATCTTCGGTATACCATGTGACCCACGACATTCGTCAGTTGCATCTCTATGTAGACGGGGATGCAAACGTGGGTGCAGTCCTGTCGCTGAAGTTTAAGGACCATGGAGCAAGACGGCGTCCTTTTTGATCCAGGGATCAACTTGTCTCCTTGCACCAACACGAGTTCGAAGAAATCAAAGCCAACTCATCTCCCCCAAAAAAGAAACCAAGAGAGAAATATCATAGTTCCGCAAAGCAGTGCATATTAGCATACACGATACCCCGCTTGACGTGCGCAGCAATCATATCAGCATCTCAAATCTCAAGCGCGACGACTCCTTCATTTCGTTTCCCTTCGCCCTGGCTGACGCCTCAAAACTCCAACGGTCAAGTACACGTCATTCGACGAGCATCGGCTCAGTAAGGACTGAAACCCTGGGACCCAACTTCCCGCTTTTTCTGCTTTTCATGCTTTTCTGTAATTGCTCCTCCATCGCATCGCATCTTATCGTGTCAGGTACTCGTGACATAATCATCAAACGCGCTGGCCCATCATCAGGAAAGTTGCGACGTTCTTGCTGTTGCCTGGTCGTGAACAACAAGAATGTTGCCAAAGCAATTCATCTCCGGATCGGAATCCCCTCCTTCCGTAGAGGCGGGCTGACACTGCCTTGTGTATTTGTCCGGTTGTTGTTGTTACCGCTTTGGTCCTCCAGGCTCGCGCTTCGAGCTAAGAAGCTACTCTCCTTGACGGGGCTGCGGCTTGCCGCGCCGGGCAACCCTCCGCCTGGAATCCCATTGATGCTGCCTCGATGAATACCGGCTCCGGGCAGCATGGGAAGATGGCCTTCGGGAGACATAGCAAGGTGACTGCCACCGCTCGGTGAACCCGACATACTGTCGCCTCTTGTGAGCGTGTGTGTGAGCGGGCTCGTATGTGGGATTTCCTCTGCCCGCGGATGTTCGGTGCCAATGGTGGTGACGCCGGTGTCGGAGGCCTTGCCAGCTTTGGAGAGAGCATAATCGCCCGAGTCAAAATATTTGCGTTCCTGTCACCAAAGCAGTCAGTCGCGCTGACTTGGCCGGGTGGGTGAGGAGAGCCAGGGGCTAGTGGTCCTCCTGTTTACCTTGAGCTTGTTCTGCAAAAGATCCTTCTTGTTGGGCAGTTTACCGTACAGCCGGAAGAGGCGCTGCTCATCGGCCGACAGCGACTGTGGAGGTTAGATCTGTCCCAACCTTCTGAAATAGTGGGGCCACAACACGCACGCTGATGTCAATTTTATTCTTCTGGTGCGGGTTCATCGTGTGGCCTCCTCTTTGACGTGATATGTTTCAAGAGGCCCAAGATGGAAGGGGTGAAGGAATCAACAGGTGATGATGGTGGGAAATGGTGGACCAACTCTTGCCGATCGGGTTGGAGCTGAATGGACGGTCGTGTGGTCTGTAACCAGAAATCGGGTTTGGGCCGCGTCACAGACGTCTCCGTGTCGACAGGAGTGCCACCAGAGGACGAGGTGACAGTGAAAACGCACAGATCCCTTGCGCTGGCGACCCTTGGTTCTGGAAATCAAGGGAGGGGCAATGTCTGTGGAAAAGTCGGAGAGGAGCGAGAGTGCGAAATCGGGATGAGGCGTGTTACAGGTTGGGGTATGCAGGATTGGAAGAGCGATGTGCGTTGTTACGTGCGGCAGCAGCGTTTATCTCTTGGACAAATTCGGAAGATTGCAAAGATTGCGAAGACTGGAGGTTCCGAGTGCTCAGTGGATGACGAGGTGGGGTGCTCCTGCGTTTAACTTCTTCAGCCAGTCTGGGGAAGAAGCGTCGTTGGCTGCACCTTGGATGCAGCAGGGAACGGACCATCGGCAACTGATGCCGGGCCCCCGGCTATTCCTGCCCAACAGCTGGCTCCACATAAAAAGTTTCTAGTCGTCGTGGTCGTCCACTAGCGACAGAGCAGCGTGATGATAAATTGATGACAGAGCCTGCAACGGAGCCCAGGTCAGGTATCATGGCAGGAGACCGGTATACTTTTGTGGTCGAGCATTTGGACCCTGAGTTGGGGCCTTGGTCCTCTCTTGAATACAGGGCCATCGCACAAGAATCCCGCCAGGCCGGTTGTGACTTCATACTCTCTTCTGTGCCTGCTTCCCTTGTGAACGACCATGAATTGCAAAGTATCGGTGCCCACGCTCGGAGCGACAGTATCGAGACGTATTTTTCCGATCGCAAGGCCCGAATTTGCCTGCTCGACCCCGCGGCTCCGCACGATCTGGGGCCCTCAGACGCCATGCAGTTTGACGTCTTCCTGTTCGGGGGTATTCTCGGTATGGAGATGAACGAATCCATTCCATCCCATTCCATAGCTCATGCTTGGCAGGCGATGATCCTCCCAGAGGTATGATGTTACTGCTAATCCCTCGCCGCCTTTGTCTCATGGTGTGAAGATCGCACAAGCGAACTGAGGAAGAAAAATTTCTCCGGCCGACGACTCGGGCCGAAGCAAATGACGACAGATACAGCAGTACGTGTCACTCGCATGGTCATACTGGACCAAAGTCAGTCATATGCAGGCTCCGAGTTGCTCTCTCTGGACCATACTTACACCGGAATAGTCCCTCTCCATGAAGTTCCTTATGTCGATTTTCCCGAGCTGAAACTGGCCGAGCATGAAACCACAGAGATGCCCTTCCGGTATGTCAAGGACAGTTCCGGTCAGCCAATCATGCCCAAGGTAAGGCTGCAACCCAGAGAAGACATGGCGCACTAAACGAATTAGGGTATGATCGATCTGATAAAGGCAGACGCGGATAAGGCGTTTGACAATCTGGACTTTGCCGATGAGGTGGATGGAATACAAGACTTGAAGGTCGGGTCATCGAAGGATGGTGAACCTCTGAACGGATATGAATGACCTCGGCGGCCCTCTGACGCAACTGTTCAAGTCAGACACACGGTGGTATCGAATTCGGCAGCCCGGCCTTGCATCAGTTTTGGAGCATACTGAACGCTCTTTCTCACATCTCACCAGATGGCGATTCACAAGAAACCTCAGCGGGAGACTATCCGGTGAGTCATCGGACAGAAGCAAGTCTGAATGGGCAAGCATAGTAATGTGGGTGTCATATCGCCCTATCATGGACCAAGAGAATGTCGATCAGTTTGAGGTGGATTCCTTTCTGCGCTCTTCTCTGGTCCTTCGAACTTTGCGCCGCGCTTAGGATTCTGTGAACAGCAACATGACTACGATGAAAGATGCTGCAACTGAGACAGGCCACGAGATCACGAAATGGTGAGGAGTTGTTGTCGACAGCTATCGAGCCTTGCAATCAGCATGCCACGAAATATACTGATTTCGCAGTTCTTCCGGAGATGGACTTCACAATGCTTCGATAAATCCTTGGACGAGCTGTGGGGGTCAGAAGATATCAGCATCGCTCCGAATCAGAAGGCGTGTCTATAAGCGTCATGAAGAGGACGGCTCCTGACCAGTTGACCTTTCACGCGACTTATGAAGACGTGAAAAAGTCAGGCGTCTGAAATCCGAGTTCTCCACGTATCACGATCCTTCGTCTGGGCTCTTCAGTGGCTCCTCTAGGCAGATGACAACCACTTGCGGTCTGCAATAAGATTGTAGCTGAGATGGACGGTACTGTTCACCAGCTATCCAAAAGGTTGCCAGTGTCGCCTAAGGACGAGTTCGGGAAGAGGGAGGTGATGGTATCTACAACAGCCTGACACCTGACACCTGACCCCATTGCTACAAAGTTTTGCTCTGCCGAATGACGTTGAACTCGACGGCAAAGTCAAAGATTGTTTGGACAAGGAAAGGAGTGATAATTGCAGCTCCATCCATGAGGCTGGACCGCAGCAGCAATACTGTACAGCTCCAGTCCAAAGGATTATGGCCGCTGACGTTTGGACAGCCACTAACAAGGCCTTATTTATTCAGACATGTGGAGGCCCCACGTGATGCTCGTGGCTCTGACCGCCAAGACAAAGTGATCTCTACAAAGGACGTCGACGAACAGCTTCTCTCTCCCAATTGTGAACTCGGGCGAAGGGTAACGCCACTGTTTGATCTTCAAAGGCCGGCATCCAAGTTGCCGCCACCGGCAATGGCCCAGCTGTGCCATCCGAGTGGAAACATGGGCAATCGATACCCACACGTTGGCCCTGCTCCCTGGATTGATGTTCGACAAAGGTGTGGTCGGCAGTTCTCCAGTGTCGACTCCAAATGACCCCAGCGGTTCCCCATTTCTGGAGCCCGATGGCCTCCCCCACGCCCCAGCCAGGCACCTCTGGTGCGCTTTCTCGCATGCTCGAGATTCCCTCCGCATCCTTACGGTCTGTCCAAGTCAGATCGTGGGGCCGTGTGGGGCAGACAGGGTTCGCCATCAGAGGCCCAGCGTTCACGACCATCAAGTGATGGGACGGAATTGACCCAGCGTGGAGAAGAGTAGGCTTTCATTACGGACTCTAGAGTGGCATTGAGGACAGAAAACTGACTGTCGTGCACTTTCCTCGTCCAAGGTTGTTGAATTTCGAATCAACTTCAGCTCTGAGTGGATTGCTCCTTTCAAGCATTCAACATGGTCAAGACCAATGTTGAAGCAGCTCCACCCAGTCCATCAGCCGTTCTCGCCGTGTGGCAATTCCTGAGATCTCATCCCTTCCTGATTGTCTTCATTTTACTCTTTGTTCGACCGCTGTATAAGCGATACTCTTCGCCTTTACGACAGTTCCCCGGTCCCTTTATTGCATCTTGTAGTCGTCTCTGGAAAGGCAAGTCTTCTTCCTGGAAAGGCCCCTTCTCTCAACACGCTGACACACAGCTTCAAGTTTGGAGTACTTGGAGAGGTCACACGGAACAAGACCATATTGCACTACACAAGAAATATGGTTCGTCAGCCATTCAGTCAATTTACAACCATCACTGAAGAACCTCTCCAGGCCCTGTGGTCCGCATAGCTCCGAACGAAGTCTCATTCGCATCACCGGACGCGGCGATTGAGATCTTCAAAACGGGCAAAGGCTTCCACAAGACCGACTTCTACGGAGTGTTCCCACCCCCAGAAAACCCAGACATTTTCACCGAGACCAGGGAATCTGTTCATGGCGTCAAGAAGCGGTATGCTGCGACGCCATATAGCATGGCAACCATGCAGCAAAGTGCCCCTCGCATTGAAATCATGGAACAGCTGCTAACGTCGAAACTGGACGGCTTTGCCGACGGCGAGAAGGTGTGCGACCTTGGCGATTGGCTGCACTTTTTTGCTTTCGATGTATGTCATTCCTTGACTGGTGGCCTCTGGGTTATTCTTGGCAGGAGGACACGGCTCAATAACTGGTTCTCTAGGTCCTCGGCGAAGTGGCCTTCTCCAATAACTTTGGTTTCCTAGAAGCTGGGGTCGACGTCGACCATGCCATCAAAACCATCGACAACTCTCAATGGTACAATGGAATTGTGGGTCAGGTTCCCTGGCTCGACCACCTGCTCCGACGCAACCCGCTCTGGCAATTCATTCCACTCCTCGCCACCAAGAATGCCTTGGTCACTCGCACTGCGCTCGCTCAACTCGAACAACGTCGGGGCCCGAAGGGTGAAAAAGTCGAGTACAAGGATCTCCTGAACAGCTTGATTGAAGCGCAGCAGCAACACCCAGAAGCCCTCAGTCAAGGCGACGTCTTCGCCATCGCCCACGGCGCCATCTTCGCTGGCAGTGACAGCACCGCGAGCACGATGCAGAGCTTCATGTGGAACGTACTGGCCAACCGCCGCGTATACGACAAGCTGGTGTGGGAAATCACATCCGCAAACCTGTCGGAGATGGTCTCGTACAACGAGGCGCAGAATCTGCCATACTTCCAGGCCTGTCTCAAGGAGGCCATGAGGATCAACCCGGCCGTCGGATTGAATATCACCAGGAACGCCCCTCCCGGTGGTGCGGAAATCGGTGGCGTCAAGTTACCCGGTGGTGTGGCCGTCGCGGTCAATGGCTGGGTGCTGCACCGGGACAAGGCTGTTTTTGGCGACGACGCCGCAGTGTACAGACCCGAGAGATGGTTGGAGGGAGACAAGGAGAAGATCAAGGCCATGGATCGGTGTATGTTCCAGGTATGCATGTCACTCTCTCTTTTTCTTCCCAACCCCCCCCCCTTTCCCAACAATTCGGTTTTGCCTCGAATACAAAATTGACCTCAACTCACACGACAATAGTTTGGCGGCGGTTCGCACGTCTGCATCGGACGACACCTGGCGCTGTTGGAAATGAACAAAGTACTGCCACAGCTCCTTCGCAGATATGACATCGAACTCGTGCACCCCGGAAAGCCCTTGAAGCACCACTCAAGCTTTTTTGTCGTGCAACAAGGTCTACTGGTGTACCTGCGGCTAAGATGGCGAGCTTGAAAGGGGATGTGCATTCCTTCGTGTTGCTTCTGGCAGTGCTGATCTTCTAATCGTGGGGACCAAGGAAGGCTCTGATACAATGCAAGGCGACCCACTACAGAAGCGGTCGTCGCTATCAATCCGTGATGATTATAGTTATCTTGAAGAACGGCCAGGTGTGCGTCAAACAAACGTAGCCAGGCCAACAGTCAGCACTTTCCACTGGTAACGAATAGGAAAGGAACTGATTTTGTGCCTTGGTTTCTCTCAGCCCTTTTGAACATCCTGGAACTGTAGGTGAGATTGTGAAGAGCAGAGAACTACAGGCCATGCACACGTTTCACCTGAGGTGCATGATCTCATGTTCTCCTCGCAAATACAAGCATTGGGGACTGTCCAGTATACTTGATTTGGCAAGATATGTTGTGGAGAAAAGTGAAGTATTTCTTCAAGGTGGGCCAGCTGGCGGTCCACCCAGCGCTGCTTGGCGCATTGTTGACATGATGGGTATAAACATTCAATCTCCAGCTTCTCCACAGCATTCTATCCCTGTGAAGACAACCGATGGCGATCGACATCTCTCATCACAACCCTCGTTCAGGATGATTTAATTAGCCAGATCTCGTGGCCGAGTTTTCCTCCATCGTGTGTCGTTAGATCCTCTTTTCAGCCACCCAGCCCTGGCCAAAATGTCTGCACGTAGCACGAGGTCGTCAGCGGGGTTGGCCCGGTGGTCCGTCTTCAGGCCGTGCTTTGAAAGGTTATCACTGGGTGAGCAAAGCGAATGACCCCCCAAAACGAGACAACGGCCGTTGTCATCCAGCCAGTGGTACGTCAACACAACGCCCATGCGGGGATTAGGACACACCTGGGAAGAGCTCTCCGCATCTCTTGACCAGCCGGATGAACGCGTTGGGAAATACAAAGAAGTGGGTGTGCTGCTCCTCGCCCTTCGTACGCATCGTCTTTGTGCATCCAACTCTCTGGAGGTGTGTGCGACCAAGACACGAAAATGACACAATCATATTACGACGCCGTCGTGGTCGGCGCAGGGTTCGGCGGCATCTACCAGCTTCACAAACTCCGGCAGCAGGGCCTGTCAGTCAAGGTAATTGATGCGGCTAGCGATGTCGGCGGCACCTGGTATTGGAACCGGTATCCTGGAGCCATGTCAGATACCGAAGCTTATAGTAAGTCTCCGGCCCTGCCGAAGCATTGTGGTTGGCCTGGAGCTAGGCGAGTTGGACCGGGCTAATTTTTGTGCCATCCAGTTTACCGGTACAGCTGGGACAAAGAAGATCTGCTGCAATATAGTTGGAAGGACCATTATGTCAAGCAGCCTGACGTTCTGGCCTACTTGGAACATGTCGTTAAAAAGTATGACCTCCGCAAGTATATGCAATTCAACACCGAACTTGAGTTGGCCACATATGACGAGGCGAAGAACGTCTGGGTACTTGAGGTGTCCACGGGCGAGACGTTCACGGCCCGCTACCTGGTCACCGCCCTGGGTTTGTTGTCCAAGACGAACTATCCGAACATTCCTGGCATCGAGTCCTTTCTCGGTGAAATGTACCATACGGGGTAAGTCCGGGGAGAGCTTTCGAACTCCATTCAGCTGATAGCTGATAGGAAATGGCCACAACACCATGATTTTACCGGAAAACGCGTGGGCATCATCGGCAACGGCTCGACGGGTGTCCAGGTCATCACGGCAATCGCCAAAGACGTGAAACAGCTGGTATGCTTCCAACGGACTCCGCAGTACAGTGTCCCTAGCGGCGACGGCCCAGTGTCCAAGGAATACCGCGAAGACATCAACAGGCGGTACGACGAGATCTGGAAACAGGTGAAGAATAGCGTCGTGGCTTTTGGCTTCGAGGAGAGCAAAGTTCCGGCCATGAGCGTCAGCCCAGAGGAGCGCGAGCGCGTCTTCGAGGCGGCGTGGCAGAAAGGCAACGGCTTTCGCTTCATGTTCTGGACCTTCTGCGACTTGACGTACAATGAGGAGGCCAATGAAGAGGCCTGTAAATTCATCCGCCAGAAGATCGCCCAGATTGTCAAGGACCCAGAGAAGGCGAGGAAGTTGACGCCGCACGACTTCTACGCCCGGCGGCCGCTGTGCGATGCCGGCTACTACGAGCAGTTCAACCGGGACAATGTCGAGATTGTGGACCTCAAAGAGACGCCCATCATCGCGATCACGTCCAAAGGGATCAAGACGAGCAGTGGCATCGATGGGGCCGGCTCCAAGGAGTACGAGCTAGATGTGATCATCTTCGCCACGGGCTTCGACGCCGTCGACGGTAACTACACCCGGCTAGATATTCTAGGCCGCAACGGCGAGAGCCTCAATGAGCACTGGGACCATGAAGGCGGCCCGACCACGTACCTGGGCATCTGCGTGCCCGGCTTCCCGAACCTATTCATGATCACGGGGCCCAACGGGCCTTTCACCAATATCCCTCCCACTATCGAGACGCAGGTCGAATTTATCAGCGATGCGATCGCCAAAGCGGAGGCAGACAACACGGTCAAAAAGGAGGAGGCCCCCACACACGGCGAAGGCGACCAGGCGCAGAACGACCACCACGGGCCACTGATCGAGGCCACCAAGGACGCCGAGGACGCCTGGACCGACTTGTGCCGGCAACTGAGCGACAACAGCCTGTTCAAGAAGACGGACTCGTGGATCTTTGGCGCCAACATCCCCGGCAAGAAACATGCCGTCATGTTCTTCTTCGGTGGCCTGGCTGCATACCGGGAGAAGCTGCGCGAGTCGGTCGAGGCGGGCTATCGGGGTTTCAAACCCTTCTGATGGATGAGCGGATGGCGAGAGGCGACTTGAAAAAAGATGAAAGTGTATTGATAGTATGAAATTGGTTTGTTCAATCTGGAATGATTTCGTCTTCCCTCTGCTGCTATGCCATGTAGCGCGGGTATCATATAGTTTCCAAGAGCAGAGATAAAAGATCTTGCAGTCCGCCCATCCTCAGAGTGGATGCGAACCCCACCAGCGATCCGGTGCTCAGCACCTCAACCGACATCCGGAACGCCTTGCTCAATCCCAATAGGCAGACATCAAATACCAACCCTGTCGTCATGACACTGACTGCCCTTGGCCCAGACTCCGACTCGCCTATGTTGCCCCGATACTTTTTTGCTGTGGTTCAAATTCGTGCATCGTAAGCTGTTTTAGTATTTGACCCTTCCCAAAGTCGGCTTCCAGTCGAGTGGGTGAGACTCAGGTGTCGCCTCGGGATCCGGTTTCCAAATCTTGATGGTTTTATCTGCCTCCCCCACGATCAACCTCAGTCCGGTCTGATCGAACGTGCTGCTCATGATGCCAGCTTCGGCGTCCAGTGAACCCGGCTGCGCGACGGATTCTGCCGTCTGGAATCGGTGTCCTGTCTTCCAGTCCCAGAACGAAATGCTGCCGTTGTCTCCTCCGCTGAAGAGAACGTTGTCCTCATTCACGGCCAGAGTGTTGATGATGGCATTGTGACCCTCAAAATTCTGCATGAACGCGCCTTCTGGGCACTTCCATTGCTTGATGGATCCCGCCGATCCGGATGCAAAGGTAAACTCTTTGGGATGGACGGCCAACGCCCTGACGCCTTTTTTGTGATGTGTCAATACGCCCATTGTCTTGCCTGCGGCTAAATCCCACAGCCGAATCGTGCTGTCGAGGCTGGAGGAAATGACTTGTGGATCGGCCTCTTGACATTTCACATCTGACACGGTCCCTTTGTGGCCACTGAGGACATGAATATTCGACCTCGTCCGCATATCCCAAACACGCGCCACCCCATCTCTGCCGCCGGTGACGAGAACGTCGAGGGTGGGATGTAGCGACAGTGTGTACACACCTGAGAGGTGCCCGTGGTAGTGTCTGATGACCTTGTTCGTCTCGAGATCCCAGCACTTGACCATTTTATCCTCGCCGCAAGAAAAGAGGTAGGGATGCCTGGGCGACACAGCCAGGCCCCGGACCGTGGAGATGTGTCCCGTCAGCGTGAGACGGAGCTGACCCGTGGCGAGATCCCATATCTTGATCGTTCGGTCTCCTGCGCCGGACGCAAACCACTCGTTGCCCGGCTCCACAGCAAGACTGCGCACCCAACCCAGATGGCCCGAGATCACTCTCATCAACTTCCACGGAGGATGCCAGTCCGGCCGAGGTTGCTGCATATTCGGCCTTCGAATCAGACTCGACGCCGTGCCGTTCGTTGGTCGTTGCTCCGTCTTTCCTTCGCTCTTCACGAGTGCCATTTGATGTGCCCCAGCCTGGACCTTGGGCCTCTTCGGTCCCCGTCCCGCCACGGCTTTTGCCTGCTTTTCCGCCAACGCCTTCGGCAGCTCTCGAACATTGTCGTATTCAACTTTGCGTTTGTACGATACCGCAATAGGCAGGGCATTTGAGCTTGACGCTTCTCCGAAATCAATCCCGTAGAGAGACCGTGTCCGTTCGGTCAATCCCTGCACTGCCGCCGCCATGATGCTGGGCCGCTGTGATGTTATCTGGATACTGTGCCTGAAAAGAGGGTAGAAAGAGGCAGAGTGCAACGACCGCCACTAGCAACCAGAAAGTTCATGCAACGCCAAGCCTGTGGTGGAGTTGCTGGAGGTGGAGCGGAGACGCCAGAAGGAGCAGAGCCTTGTCAAACTTGGGCACACCTGAGGCCAGCGGAATTGTGCACATAAAGTTTGGTTAGTGGTTCACCATGAGTTGGCAGCGACCAACTAGGTACTTCTTGTGCTATTTGATCGGATGAGAGCCTTGGAAGAGCAACTTCGAGAACGCCTTCTTCCCTCGCAGATCCTGTTTTGCGTCCGAACAGTCCTAGTATGAGACAACCACCGAAATTAATCAGAAGTGAAGTCGTGACAGCCGTAGTACCAAAACTACCCAATAATAGATAGATCAATCAGCTCATTTGTTATCATTTCCAAGCCAAACTTTGCGCGCCACTTTCTTCTTTCATGTCAGTTGCCAAACCTCAACATTCAGCGCATAACGTAGGGGACCAGGTTTAGAGTTCTAGGTTTGACCCCCAGGCTTTGAGCCAGACTTTGACTCCAGACTTTGAGCCAGACTTTGACCCCAGGCTTTGACCACAGGCTTTGATCTCAGGCTTTTCCTGCTCTTGCGCTGTGCTGCTGGTAGGCCAGGCCGAAGGTCACATGATGGAAATGCGGGGAGCAAAAGACATCTGTGCAACTTCCATGCTTCTCTGCACAATCCTGTGCATGAACGTGTAAGTCAGCATGGCGACGGCGGAGTCTGAGGGCAAGTTTGCGATCCACGAGGCAGCGCGAGATGGAAGGAGTATGTCCCACCTAGTCTTCGTGGGATATGCTAATCATTCTACAGTACAAGTGGTCGAATCGCTGCTCAACGTGAGTGACCGCCGCGGCCTCAGCAGTCTCCTCTCTAATACCCCCACAGGCCAATCCCAAGCTGGCCAACAAACCCGACGATGACGAACGTCTGGCCATCCACTGGGCATGCGCCTACAACCATCTGGATATTGTCAAACTGCTAGCGGCCACGCCACGCTTCGACCCGGACGCCGTCGACAGCTCCGGATGGACGCCGCTCATGATGGCCTGCAGCCTGAAAGACAACGCGGGCGAGCCGATCGTGGAGTTCCTGTTCACAAAGGGTGCCGACCCGAAGCTCACGACCAACGTCGGGGCCACGGCGCTGCATTTCGCGGCGTCCAAAAATAACCTCGAGATCTGCAAGACGCTGTTGGCACACGGAGCGTCGGCGAGGACCAAGGACAAGCGAGGACAGTTGCCGATCCACCGCGCCGCTGCCGTGGGGAACGTGCCGATTGTGAAGTTGTTGCTGGAGAACAAGAGTCCAGTCAATGCAACCGATGCGGATGGCCTGACGGCGCTGCACCATGCGATTAGCGAAGGCCACGGAGACGTGGCAGTCGAGCTCTTGAAAGCCGGTGCGGCAACGGACAAGAAAGATGCGGATGGACGCCTGGCTATTGAATGTGCTCCGGACAGCATGGTCCGCTCGTACATTCTTCGAGCTGCCGAGACAGAGGGCATTGCCCTGGAGTGAGCCCGATCAGATATCGTCGGAACGTGGAGGCACGATCTCCCCCCCATCTCGCTTCAGTCACGATGGCCGTTACTTCAACGCAAAAGTCTCAAAGTGCCATCCATTATCGACTCTTTGCTGCTATCATTTCATGGTATCGGCCAGTTGTCGGTACATCTGCTTGACATCCGCTATGTCTGCCTTGAGCTCTTCGACCTGCTCGCTTTTCTCCCCGAGCAGTTCCAGGCTGGTCTGATGTCTCTCGTTGAGACTCTGATGTTCCTTCTCCAAGGCCGTCAACCGCTCCTCGATCTTCCTCTTCTCGTCCACCTCACGCATCAAGCTGACAACTTCTTGGCGCGACTCATCCCGCTGCGTGGTCAGCCGAGCCAGTTCATCTTTTGCCGCGGCTTTCTCGCTCTCCAGGCGACGAACATTTGCCGACATCCGCTCCACCAACTGGACGGACGGGCCGGCCCCCACGGTGGAAGTGGATACGAGATCGTTGAGACCGCGATGCGAGACGTTGTGGCTTTGCGATGCCGGTGTCGGCGGGACGTTGGCAAAATACTCGTCCTGGTCGATTGAGGTGATGACCGAAGGTGCCTCGGCGATTGATCCGTTTGCGAGAGCTCTGAAGGATGGAGTCGAGTGTTGGCGTGGCGGGGTGTAGGAATCATGGCCATGCAGCAGCGACGGGCGTCGACTGGTTCCGCGCTCGTATGAGATCGGGCTCATCAAATGATTCATGTCGAAGCCGAGATTGGAGTTCTTGCGGATCGATGTGCTCGGCGATTCTGTTCGTTGAATCTGAATGGACGCGCTCCATCTTGTCTTCTCTTCGTCAATTCTGCGTTGCATCTCACGCTCGGAATTGATCTTCTGTTCGTCCAGAGTCTTGAGGGCCTTGGTGAGATCGGACTCGAGCTGTTGGGCCCTCCGCGACAGCCGCTGGATTTCCGCCTGGGCATCTGTCTCGGACTTCTCAGTCTCCATGCATCGATTTTGGACCTCTTCCAACTGGCGTTCCGCGTGCTTGGCTCTGAGTGTGGCTTCACGAAGCTTCTTCCGCAAGTCAGCCTCCCGAGTAGCGAGGTCGTTGCGCTCCTTTTCCAGGTTCGTAATTCGACTGAGCAGCGTGCCTTCGATGCCTTGCCAGTTCTGGCTTGCGGCCGCGTATTGACTCTGCAGCGTTTCGATCTGTCGAAGGAGCTTGGCCTGAATATCTCCGTGATCAGCCGATGACGCTTCTTCGGCTCGGACGCGGAAAGCCTCGAGTTTGCTCTCGAGAGTGGCCTGTTCGCCGAGCATCTCATTCTCCATGGCGCGTGAATGCTCTTTTTCTCGCTCCAGCGAAGCCTTCAGGTCCTTAATCTCTCTCTGGAGCTTTTCTTCTGCCAATTCTCTTTCGACTTTGGCGCTCGTCAGATCATCCTGAAGCTCAGTCTCCCGCCTTCTCTCCTTTTCGAATTGATCTGACCGCGCCTTGTTTTCCGCTGCCTCTGCTCGAGCATTGGCCCGCGTCAACTGCGATTTCATATCTGCCACGGTCGTTTGTAGAGCGTTGCGTTCCTTGCGTAGCGCTTCCAAATCACTCGTATAAGCAAGATTGGTGGAAATATTTTGCTCTGCACGTTTGCTCGCGGCCTCTGCTCTTTTCGCCCGTTCTTCCATGCTCGTCAGAGATCGCTCTGCCTTTTCCGCCCGTGTTCTCAGCGCGTCGTGATCTTTGTTGCTTGCAACAGCTTGTGCCCGCAACTTTTTGATCGTTGCCAAATGATTCATTTCTGCCTTGGATAACTTTTGCCCCTCCTCCATAAGAAGGGCAATCTTCTCATCTTTTTCAGACAACTTCCGGTCCGCGCTGCCTGGCTGAGCAGAAGCGGCCGCTTGCCGCGCGGATTCAACGGCCTCCCGGCTTAGGTACTGAAGCTTTGCCTGGAGGGCGTCGATCCGCTCAATATACACATGCAAATCTTCCTGGTTCTTCACTTGCGGCTGTGTGATATCGTCCCTCTCTGGGCCCCCGCCGCTGGCACCCCCCTGGTCGTTCGCCGATGTTTTCGGGGAGCGAAATAACTCGCTGTCTGGTGGTGTCTCTGTCGATGGACGAAGCGAGCTGGACCCGGACGAGGCTGTCAGTGCAGGGATTCCATCAGAATGCCCACCGTCAGTTGGGACCGCCGGTTTAGGCACCGCCGAAGCATCCGAATTCGGTTGAACGGCCAATCCATCATCCTGGACAGAGGCGTCCGCCAAGGGCACGGCTCCAGCAGCTTTGGACTCAATCTGTCCGTTGTCCAGCTTTCCAGTATCAATCAGTTTGGCTACCGCCATGGAGAGGTCTGCAGAACTAGGCCGGGTCTCCGGGTCGGGGATCGGTAAAGGACTCTCGGTCCTGCTCGCCGTCTTTTTGGCCATGGCTCGTGCCAGGCGCTCCTGCAGTCGATCATTCGTTGAACTATTGGAACCGCTCCTGGCCAGATCGGTCGACCCTAGAGCAAGAGTGAGTAGAAGTATGGAAAGGTGGTGAGGGACCAACCTCGCCGGGAGTGCGCATCTTCTTTGCCAGGTTGTGGCTGTGGAGTGCTTTTCCTCGGAGGAAGTTCGTTTTCGTCTGCGAGGATTGTGTCGAGCTTTGACTCTACAGAAGCGACGGCCTGTTGCAGAAAATTCCATCTCGAACCTGGTTTGGAAGCCATCCTTGGGCAGGTATGCTGACCGCGACGGCCTCCCTAAGACGGGTCCATCAGAAATTTAGACGATGTCGGTCAACCCGAAGCCCGTGGTGGCACAGGTTGAGAAAGGCAGATTGTAAGATCCAGATACACCGTGTCGGTATGGCATGGTGAGCCAAAGGCAGTGAGGTATCAGCCTGTTGCAGCGGATGGCGTGTTGGGGTCCACGCGGTCGGCAAACGCAACCTTGGAAGCAGGGATCTGCACGGGCCGCCCAAGGATCAATCAGCCTCAGACCTCCCAGAGCTTCGATAACGATATCGCGGGGATGAGCCTTCATCATTCATCTACACACATGGCGCGAGCTTCGTCACAGGGCGAACGGTGAGCCTGCAAAGTGTACTCAACGTCGGCAGCCTTTCCCGCGCGGCACCTGCGTCGAGATGTCTCTCAATCCGCCCACTTACCTCAGCTCGCTGCAGAACAACATTAGAGCCCGGCCGGTACGTGGTCCCCCCGTCTGTGATGGATCACTGACGGCATAGATTCCTTGGGATGGCGCCGTCCGAGCGGGTAATCTTACCGAAGACCAGCTCAAAAGAATCAAGTCGGTCGATAAAGTGAGGAAAGAGCAGAGGAAGCAGACCATCGAGAAGGATGTCAAGAGCTTCAGCGCGTTATTCGTCGGTGGAGACGACGGCGGCAGCGTCTTTGAGAAGGCGTCCAAACGAGCAGACATCATCCAGTATGTGTTGGTGCTGGCGACGGATCTCATCAATGGTATGCTGCGGCACCACCGCATGTGTGCCCGTCATATGCTGACACCACACAGATGTGCCCGGCCTGGCGACCGCGATTCTGGCGCAACCCGATCCTTACAAACACTTTCTTTCTTTTCTCAGCCAGTCGACCCATCCCGAAGACCCGATCCCTCTCCTCGCAGCCACCTTTCTCGTCAACTTGGTCGCGTTTTCGATCACGACGTTGTCCAAGCCGGCCTCGCGGGATGACGATGCGTTGCCGAAACTGTACTCCTACCTCTCTACGTTGGTCCAGAACCAAGACAGTGGACTCCAAGACATTGGTGTCCAGCACCTCTCCCTGTTACTGCGAACGAAGCGGTCCAAGGAATTGTTCTGGAAGCAAAAAGCCACCACCATCGATCCGCTGTTTGACATCCTGAGAAAGGCCGTCGGCGCGGCTAAAGATAATGATTCAACATTGTGGAGCGGGGCCACGAGCATCCGCACGACTGACACCCGCTTTGGGGGCGGGGTGGCCTTGCAACTGATGTATCACGTTTTACTGGTCATCTGGCAGCTCAGCTTTGAGGCGCACTTGGTCGGCGAGGGCCTGGAAAAGTAGGTGGGCCTTACGTGAAGTCGGGGCTGTGACTGACTGGGTTCCAGAGATGAGGAGATTGTGCCGCTGTACACACAGCTGCTGCGCATGTCCCCGAAAGAGAAGACGACACGACTCCTTCTCTCGACCTTGAACAACTTGCTCTCCGCCAACAAGGAAGCCTTGATCCCAACGGCCACCACGGCTCGGTTGCCAGCTCTTTTGGGCAATCTCTCCGGGCGTCATTTGACTGATCCTGACTTGCTCGAAGATCTCGACACGTTGAAGGCGACGCTGGAAGAGTACACGAAGAATCAAACCACATTTGACGAATACGCCGACGAGGTCAACTCGGGACATCTGCGATGGTCGCCGCCTCACCGAAATCCCACCTTCTGGATTGAGAATGCGGCCAAAATCTTGGAGGACAAGAGGGGCGAACTCCCGAAGAAACTGGCGGATATCATCAGCAAGAGTTGGGACTCGGACAAGCAAGTGCTGGCCATTGCATGCAATGACGTCGGCAATCTGGTCAAAGAGGTCCCGGAGCAGCGAACCGCGCTGGAGAAACTAGGGTTCAAGACACGCCTCCTGGAGCTGATGGGTGATCCAGACGAAACCGTTCGATGGGAGAGTCTGAAAGCAGTCGGGGAGTGGGTGAGGTATACCGTCGACAAATAATGCGCCCAGGGTCAATGCCCGCAATCGACGATCATACCCGACGATCACAACCGACAATTACAACCGTCGACCACGATCGTCGATGACTGTGATACCCATGTCAAGATGTTGCGCCATCATGGGAGGAGTGGTGACGAACCGTGCGTCTCAGCAGCGCCGTCTTTTCTGTGTGATTATACAGCCGTTCGTCTCAGAGTCAGCCAGCCAAAGCCAGCCACACGCTCCAGCAACCCGATGGGTGTGGCAAACAGAACGCTGTGAGGGGAGCATCGTCTATTCTCTGTGATAGCTCGTATCATCACGACCAATTACATGGCACTTGAAGCAGATCCCCCTGCCAAGCATGATGGTTCGTGCTGGTTCGCAGTGTGCCGCAGCTGGCCCCTGTAGCTGTTCTCTAACTGGAGTGGCCTCGAGCGTAAAGTCTAGCAGAATAGCGCCATGTGGACGTCAAAAGGGATCGGCAGGCACACCGCGGGTCCCTGAGAATCCCCTGTAGTGGAGGCACCAAAAAAAGGAATCGACATCCCGCGTGAGAGAGATCATGTGGCCATCATGTAACGCCACCACGGTTCTTTGGTGTCTTTAATCCACAAAAAGGTTCAAGAGACTGAAGGGGACATCCCTGTTCGAGCCTGTCTCTCTACGAGTTTCAGGGAGACCGAAACCTGCGATACGAGACGCGGAGGCTGGCCGCAAGGGGGGTTGACCAGCCTGCGGAATTTAGTCTCCGAGTCGCGAAGCTTCAGCACTGGCACTCCTTTCCATGTCTGTCAAATCGAGCCGTCAACAGTCAAACTCACAATCTCGCTAGAGTGGCCCGGCGCCAAGTGCAAAATTGTACTTGCTTGCTGGTCCATCGCGCTGCGCTCACAGCCATTCCTCTCTCCCCCTAGCCTCAACGTCTTAGCCGCCCATTCTGCCAATCTGCGGCAGATCCAATGATCTTAGACTCAGACACTTCTCTTCCAAACCCACCGTGACCGTTTTTTGTCGACCTGCTGGACTATTGCCAGTGGCTGATCAACTTTCTTTTCGCCTACTAGAAAGATGCCAGCATGCTAAACGGCGCCTGAGCGTCCACGGCACCGAGATGGACTCCCACAGGTCTGCTCGAGCAGGCGCATCTTCCTCACCTCCGCCGCGGCCGCCTCCAAAGGACTACTATCCCACCTCGCAGCAGAGACTTCCGTCCCTCTCAAACCCGTCCAGGTCCTTGAAGACGAACTCACCGGTTCGGCGAAAACCGTTGCCGTCGACCGCCTTCTCCCCTCCGGCAGCCACCCCCCCAGGCCAGGGTGGAACAGCAGTCTCTCGAACCACACAGGATATAGACGCACTGCCTCCATCGCGACAGCATCCAGCTCCTCGTATCGTCGAGTTTCCACAAGAAGAGTGAGTCACGTTTTCCGATTGAACGTCGTGGTGGTCGGTCGTTCAGGCCTAACCGATGCAGGACCTTTGAAGCAACGCCGCCAGTCCTGACGCGACAAGACACGGCAGACAGCCACAGTCTGACGAAATCGAGCACGAACGGCACATTACCCCAGATTTCTACCGAAGACTACCCCGACTCGCCCACCGGCGACGAAGTGCAGTGGACGAGATCCAATGGTCTTCTTTCGAATCATACCGCGTCCCTAGTGGAGGATATGGGGCAGAAGCCCCCGTCGAGGCCGCCGCCTCTGCGGACCGACTCGTCCTCGTCGACCAAGTCGTTGTCGGTGAACGAGCCGAAAAAACCTCAGACACCTGGGAGCAAGTTTACTTCCTTTTTTACGAGAAAGCCGTCGGCCTCGCCCGGCGCCGAATCTTCTGTGACCGAAATATCGGACTCGGGCCGGTCGCCTCTGGCGTCGCCTTATGCCGGTTCGCCGCACACGTCGACACACTCGTCACGAGGGTACCCATTCGCTTCCAATGGGACCAAAGGTCCCCCGTCACAGCACTCGCAAGACTCGATCGACTTCGATGGCGGGGCGTATCTGCATCCTTCGGCCCCTGGTGACCTCGCCGGCAGATATGCTCAACTCGAAGCCGAACTCCGTGAGATTAGCACCGAACTTGCCGGGTCCATCAAACGGGAGATGGACCTGGAAGATCTGGTGGAGCGACTGCAGGGCGAAGGCTTGTCCATTGCGGTGCCCGCCGATCGCACCAGTGACTACTTCTCCGACTCAGGCACGAGTCCCATCCGACCATCGACGAGCGAGTACAGCGCCAAGGACGAGATTGACAGGATCAAACGGGAATCTGACCAGCAACGTGCCCATCTCAAGGTGGAACTGTCGCAAAGGTGGCAGGCTGAAGCGGCGTCGCGGAGAACCTTGGAGTCACATGTCCAGATCCTCGAGCACAGGTTGTCCCAGTCTCGTCGGGACACGACCCAGTCTCAGGATTTATCCGCCCGGGCCCGGGAGTTAGAGACGGCCTTGGAAGACGCAAAGAGACGGCTGAACGAGGAGAGGAAGACGAAGGAAAACTTTGAAGACTTGTTGACTGCCCTCCGCGTCGAGTTGGAACAGAACCGCAATGAACGGGACAACCTGCGGGATGAGGTGGTCCCCCAACTTCGATCCCGGCTCGAGGGACTGGAGTCCAGCTTGACCGAAGCTCAGAAATCTCCGTACGACCTCGCCCGGATGCAACAGGAGCTCCAGAGCCTCCGAGACGAGAATGCGGCTCTCCAAAGCGCCCGAGCAATGAACATGCAATTCGGCTCCATCGCTGAAGAAGGTGTGTCTCGGAAGGCAGGCGGGCTGCAACGGTCCAGCACGATCCACCTCAGTCGAGCCAACTCCCGAGCGGGGTTAAACCGATCGAATTCTCAGTCGCGATCCAACTCGGTCGCCAATCATGCCTCGATGGAATCTCCGCAGCCCTTGGCCGACCAAATCAAGGCCATTGAGCAACAGCGAGACGCTCTCCACTCGACCGTCAAGTATTTACTTCGGCGGCAGGAGCTCGAGCGCCGGCAATTCGAGAAGAGAGTCAAGAGTGCAGAGGCTGAACGAGATCGGGCAACCTCTCTGACCAGCCCGCGAAAGGCCGGATACGAGAAAGAAGTCCGAGTGCTTCGGTCGGAAATCAACCTGCTGCGGAAAAGGGCTGATGACGCTTTGGATCAGAAATGGCAGTGCGAAAAAGGCCTGGCGGGCTTGAAAATGGATCTGGATCGGAGCAAGCAAGAGACCTCCAGTCTCCAGAAGTTGTTACAGGCACGGGATGACACGGCACCCGAGGTTTTGTCGTCCACACTGGAGCAAGCCTTGCTCCAACTGCAACAGGAGCGAGAGCAAGCGCGTGGCCACGAGTCTATCGGCTCGCTCGAGCACGAACAGCAGTTGGCGGACGAGCTCGAGATGTCCGCGGAGCGGTCACAGGCATTGGCCGCACAGGTCAAACAACAAATCCGGGCCAATACGTCGTTAAGGAACCGACTCAAGGAGGCCGTCGAGAAGGGAGAACATAACCAGCACATGTCCGCCGCTCAAATCAATGACCTTCAGTTGAAGCTTCGAAAGCTGGAAGATGTCATCACCACTGCTCAGACCCAATCGGAGACTGCCGTCATGAAGCACGAGGAAGATATTCGTGTGCTCAGGGCCAGCCACAACGTTCAACTGATGCGCCCGAGATCTGGTGCAGCGTCGACTCTGCTGACCCCGGCTCCGCGCTCGCCGTTATCACCTCTGTTTGCGAATTCTAAGAAGAGTCCCCGATTGGACAAGACCAGCACCGGTCCCGGCATTGCTCTTCATCAGGCCCTGCAGACCGAATACCTGGAGAACAAGGTTGCTGAGCTAGAAAAGGCCCTTGCCGAGGCCGAGAAAGAGATGGGCGAGGTGATTGGCAGGATGAACACGGCTCAGATCGGCGTGGCCGAGCTGGAGTCAGAGAGGTGAGACCGGCCGTTCCGAGAAGGCATTGCAGACCAACTGACGTCGAATACAGGGACGAAGCACTTCGTCAAACTCGAAGACTAGAGGCCGCCATCGCTGCCGAGCGCGAGAAGGTGCAGCTGCTTCTCGACCTGCAGTAATTCTTTGGCACAACCGGGATCTGATTGCTTTCGTACTCAGGCATTTGATATTGTTTGTATTCTCTCCTTGCCTTGTGGTTATACTTTTATCCCTATTAGCGAGGCGTTTGGGGCCATGGCTGACGCGGTCGTGTTTCACGCTGCGGAGCCACATTGGCATTACGACCAGCATTCTTCTGAAAATCCCATCATGCGGATTGATATTACTACATTTTTGCCGAAGGGAGCGATGCATTGGGCTGGGATTCCTCGACGCTAGAAGCGAGAGGGAGGCACGGGCGCACAGCCTCTACTTGTCGTGCCGTCGACTTGTTTTGATGTCTTGTTGTTGACGGGTTATCTCCACAGTATGGATCAGTCTGATCGAGTGATTGACCGATCTGACAGAAGTATTAAATAATTTTGAACTGAAAATTGTATCGTTTCCTCGGACTGCTGGTTTGCGATGGTTCGAATGATAATTTAGAACAGATGCTGAAGTGAACCCTTTTATTGTTCTATCTTGTTCCTCCATGCCACCACTCCTTCCACAATCCTTCCACACTCCTGCCACACTCCTTCCTCCTTCCACACTCCTGCCACACTCCTTCCAGACTCTTTCCACACTCCTTCCACCCTGACAACAATCAGAATGACCCGGGTCGGCCATTTGGACAGGGAAGGAGGAAAAGGTCTGAAGGCGTCGTGAGGTGGTCTAGAGTGATGTCTCCTGCAGTGCGATCTAAAATTCAAAGAAAACTCTGCTATTACTATCATCGATTGCTATGGATGTTAGGTGTATGAGAATTACATTGCGTTGAATATTCAGCAGGCAAAACTGGCCAATTCTCCACGTCGTACAAGAGCATCTCCTTTGCACAAACCATATCAAAACCCTCTCATGTTCAGCATCACACTCTCTCCTGGGCCTGTTTATCTCCACGGAAAGCCTCGGTGTCCCTTAGGAGTTGGTTTGTGCGCTGCCAAAGGCTTCATTGGTGCTGCCTCCAGCGCCTGACACAGCTCCTCGATCCGACCACTCGTGAAAAACTCTTTCTTCAGGATCCAATCGCCCTGCGTCAGTGTTTTCTTCTTTGACGTCCAGGATATCCGGTTGGGCGGGATGGTGGTCAAGTCTTCTCCCGGCGGGCCGTAAGGGTCTTCGTTGATCATGAAGTCTGACCATTTTTTAATCACTCTCTTGGCATGGTCCGCGCGGACATACAACCACTCGATGTGGTTCCTATGGCAGACTTGGCAATTGCGCTGTAGAAGTCTGACATCCTTGAGTTCAGCGTGCACGAGGGCCTCAACCCGGTGTGCATTTGGCACTCTTCGACCAACCTCTTGCTCGGACTGGTAAATGTTTTCAGCGGCATGTCTACATTGGCTTTCCCACTCCTTGAGTCGTGTCTCAACGTCTCTTCTTGTCCAACCCACCTTCACGTAGCCAAATTCTTGGGGGTACCAATATGCATATATGAAACCGGAGTCCTGTAATGACGGGGTTAGCGGCTCCGTGAGCTTTCGGCGAATGGCTTGGGCCACTGAGAGATTCATAGTCGTCTTTGGCCGATAAAGCTCGACGTCCATATGTAATCGATGAAGTCCCGCATTAGTGACGATGGTTTGGTCTGTCCTTCGGCGAGTCATCATGGCCCCGGCAACAGGATCTCGTCCAACCTTTTTAGTGACGTCGTCTAATGATTCCAAACGCGCTTCATCCGAACCGGCCTGTCGTCTTTCAGTTTGGGTCCTTGACCTTTGGTTGGAATCTGACTGACGCTGAAAGTTGTCTTCAGGTTCTTCCTTTTTGGGGGCAGGAGTAGCGCCAGCCTCCCGTCCTGCCGTCAGCAATATTTTCATCCAGAGTGTTGCGATTTTGCCATCTTCATCCGAGAATTTGGCACTCCTTTGTCCATGATCCCCCCCCTCATCAGGCAGCGCTATGGAGTCTCGAAGATCATTTAAGTGATTGCTGGAGACTTTTCGGTGGGGGCTGCAAAGACCGAAAGCGATAATCTTATCAACCCAATGCCAGACAGTTGTATCATGGATAGAAGATTCAGGGCCTGATAGGTCTTGGAGGAGCTGTTCAGTGTCTGCCACTGGCCAACATGCTGAATTTGTACAGCGCGTCCCGGGGTCTTTGACCAAAGAAGCGGCACATCGCCCTGGATTTTCGTTCAATCTTTTAATGGTGTCAATGTGCAGTATTCGCCCGAGCGCCGGATTCAGCATGATAACTCGGATTAACCGATGCGCCATTGCAAGCGATTCCTCCCCTATGCGGGTGGCACCATCATTTTGATGTTCGACCTTGGGTATCTGCACCTCTTCATCCTCTTCCTTTTTTATCATGGTCACTCCATCTTCCCCTTTGATGGACCGTGCGATCGCCGGCTCGGTGACTACTGCAGCTGAAACGGCTGCCCCTTCGACGCTAGTGTTTTGGCGAGGATCGACAACATTTGTGGTTGCTGTTGGGAGGAGAACTTTCGTCTCGGACGGTCCTTCCGTCGAAGCACCCTTTGGTGGCGGCTGGGGCTGAGCGATATGGGGTGTCGTCGTAGTGGCTGCCCGGGTTTTGCGACCAGCTTTGGGGGCTGGCGTGGAAAAATTGAAATCGATATTGAGTAAATCAGGCTTGGCCAGACTGGGGTGAGCAAGAGGTCCAGAAAAACTCCAGACAGAGCGTCCTGCTTCGGCTCCATTGGGTTGTCCAAAAAGCCATCCAGAGGCACGGGAGTCCTGAAATGGCGTAGGGTGTCCTGTGTCATCATCTTCGAAAGTCTGGTGACTTGGTGAGTGAAGTTGATGAGTGCTTTTGGACCTTCTCAAAGGTGTCGTGTCTGCGTTGCTCCAGCGAGGGTCAATATGGAGGCCAATGGGATCACGGATGGTGAGCGGAGTCGCAGGACCGTCGTTAGCACCCTGCGGAGTGTTGTCCCACTCAAGGCCAGGGGTGCCTTCCTCGCTCAGAGGGCTCTGGAAATCTTGTCTCGCCGGTGGTGAACTCGGCGAGCCTGGGACTCCGACAATACCGGCAGAGGCTGCCCGTCGCCGTGCGGGAGTCTGAGGGATCAATGCGTTTGAGAGAGACATCTTATTCTTGTTTGATTCTCTTTCCTTTTCACTTTTGAATAGTACTCAAAGTCCTAGATGCGCCTTGGGCTGAACGAAAGAACGGAGTGGCCTTCACCTCCTCGAAAGGGAATAGACTTACATATAGCAGAGCCACGATGTTGTACGAACGTACCTACCTCTTCCCCGCCACTTATTTTTGGGTCGATATGCTCACGACCGGAGGCTGAAACAAGAGAGACGCGGCTTGCAGAGACGCACATCACACTTCGCTTACCATGGGGGCTAACTGCTCACCAGTGCGCCGAGGCTGCAGGGGTGAGGAGATTGTCGACTGTCGACTGTCGACCGTCGACGTCGACCGTCGACCCTACCCCTTCCATGAGCTCGTACATCTGTACCTGGTGGTGAATTGGGGCTCCGCATCAATTCGCGCATCTCGGTCACCAGAATGATTGATCGAGCGAGGTTTTGGTGCAATAACTTTGCTTTGTTGAAGGTGCGAGAGGAGCGCGGTGGGGGCGGGCCTGCTGTAACCTGACTATTGCAGTTTGATGCCAAGCCAAGCGCCAAATAGCCGCGCACCCCATTCTTAGAGCCACAGTTGAACAGGCCCCATCCATGACACATCAGATTAGCTGTACAATCTGTGAATTGGAGCACACTCCTGGGAGTTGACGGCAAGCAATAAACGAAGACACCACGTACAGAAGAAGGCAGAAGCAGGCGAAAGCAGCATTCACGAAAATCGCATCTTTCATGATCTCCGTTGAGGTGGAGACAAAAGTACATTTGTCCTGATAAACGCATTCCCAGCCCCTTCGGAGCAAGTCGGTTACCTCGTTCACCAGGGGGCCCGCGCCAGGCAGGACTATCCATTGCAGACCGAGGTCTCTTATCTCTCACGACAGTTCTCCAACGCGGCTATGTCAAGATCCTTGCTAGATCTGGAGTCATGACACGGCAGGCAATAGATCTTAATTTGCTCCATGGCCTTGGAGTGCTTCGATGGTATTTGTTTTGTTAACATGGAATGAACATTCAAATTGATCTATCCAGCCAAGCAGTGGTAAGCACCTTCCCCGCTCAAAACTATTTTGAACCGCCATTCTTTGATCATTGTCAAAAACCTTCTCTCGCCTGACTCATGTGTGGTCTGGCATGGTGGCGCAGCTCTCTAGTCCAAGGGTGTTAGCAGCATCCAGCACAAGCCACAAGTGACATTCTGGTTGCCAGAACAAGTTGGATGCGACGGTAAGGCGGTCTGCTTGCTTGGAAAAACACTGGGCGGAGTTGGGAGTCGGCACCAGTGGCTTTAGCATTCAACTCTCAGAATACTCCACTTTACCGTCTAGGCAATCATGGTGCCATGGGCAGAAAGGCTGAGAGACCCGCCTTACCGCTTGAACGCTCAAGCAAGATAGTATTCCGTCTCGAGCTTGTCTGAGCGAAAAGACGGCCAGGTGATCAATACCTGCTGCGGATGGGTTGTTTAGCTATGAGGAAGAGAAAAGAGCTGTTGCCAAGGCTGTGGTTACGCGATCGGGATAAAGTGCCTCAGCTGCAGGGCACAGCAGCGATACGGTCTTAAGCATCAGAAGTGTCCTCTACGATACACGCTCATGGGCGTGTCCAATGGGTTACCGCACGTTGATACCACATCTTGCGACTTCTAGACACTGAGCCTAATTCCAGTTTGGTCGCTCAGTTTATCGAGCAGGGCAGGCAACTCTCGGCCTGAACTCTCATCCCCGACCGTCGCTGGCCTTGGGGAGAATTGCAAGATTCAGGTGCTTTGTTGCTGGATCCGCCTTTATCTCCCCTTGAGCAGTTTGCTCTGTACTCTCGGGCGACCAGAGCACCGCGGACGGAACGGTGACGAGTGCGCCAGTCTGCGGGCGCCGCCTCCGACAACTTCAAACGCCAGATATCGGTCGTGTCTTCAGCCAAAAGACAGGGAAGATGCCATCGAAAGCTCACCCGAATACGTCGACCTTGTCCTCGGTCCTCATCCAGCTCCATGATCTTTATAAAACTCATATCTTCCCCCACCTTCCGCCACCCCTCCAGTCAGCGTCGTCCTACGTCGACCCCGCGCTCGCTTCTGGCGACATAGTCTCCCTCGCGGCCTTTCTCCTCGCTGTCTACCTCACGCTCCGCATCGCAGACTACATCCGCCGCTCCATCTTGTCATGGATCGTGCTCCTGCTCAAGATCGCCCTTCTTCTCCTGCTCGTGCAGGGGGTTGTGTACGTGCAGCAGTATGGGTGGCAGATGGCGCTGCGCGACGCCGGTTGGCTCGGCGGCATCGTCTGGAATTTCGTCGAGGATGCGATGCAGGACAATGAGACAGGCCAGTATGGGCAGAGGAATTATAGAGGCGGCCGAAATGGGCAGGCCTGGAACGTCGCCGGGAGGCAGCAGGTGCCTGTGGGCAGAGGTCAGACCAAGAGACGCGGCGCATGGACGTGATGGTGGAAATGCAATCTCATTCAACGGCCACCGCGCCGCCGTTCTCTGTGCACACACTCCGATCCAAATCCAGGAACCGCTGGAGGCGACATTTTCACCCTTGTCTCCGAATACATGCAAAATGGCAGGCACCACCAACGCCGACGCTCAAAAACGGGGGTCAACCTCACGAAGCTCAGCCATTCTCCCACACCGGTTCTTCCATCTCGTACTCTCTCGGTTCGCGCGGCTCCTGCGCTTCATGAAACTGGACGGCGTCGTCGATATAGCTGAGGATGTCTCCGACACTCTCATCGTCATTGACGTCGAGCTGCAGAAATGACACCATACTAAAGTCGTCTATCAACCTGGCGACCGCGCGGTTGAGCTGTTGGAAGGAGCCGCCCGTCATGATGGTGTCGACTTCGGCCGGATTGCGGAGATCGACCGCGTGCTCAGCCGTCCCACGACCAGTGTCCTCATCGTCCAACAGATTTGCATCAGGGTCGATGAAGCGCCTCATATCCTTCTTACCGACTTGATCTTTCACCAAGTCCATTTTGGACAGGATGTTGACATGGGGAAGCTCGATCATGATCATGGCGCTCATGGCCGAGAGGGTGCCGGCAAAAAACTTTGCTTTATCCACGACAAATGTCGCCTCCAGCAGATATGCGGCGCACAGGCTGATGTTGAGCGGGCCCATCCGTGATAGATATTTCACCAGCTCGGGCAGCAACGGGATGTGCGTGTACAACTCTATCTGGCCAGGCAGGTCGAAGATGATGAGGTATTCTTCCGACAGAGGCTCCAGCGCGGCCGAGAGGAAGTCGAGATTCTGAAGCAGGAATTCAAAGCAGAAGATCAGCCCTCCGTTCGGGCCCAAGGCCATCTCTTCCATGACATCTTCGAGAGAAACGAGGTCGCGGATGTCGAGGTCGGGTTCGTAGGCAAAGTCGGTCGCCGCGGGATCGAGGTTGACATAGAAAGAAGACCGGCGGGAGTGTTGCAAGTGCTGTATGAGGGCAGTGCAGAAGGTCGTTTTGCCCGCACCGGCTGGGCCCATGACCAGCACCCCGAACTTGGACATGACGGGCTGGGTCGAAGTGTGATTGCGGCAACAAGACTCGCCGATGTCGAACAAGCCTGGATGAGCCAGGCAGAGAGAGAGTGTGTGTGAGTGATGAATGCGTCCTTGTCTGCTCGTGTTTCCTATGTTAGACCATGACGAAGCCCATGTGGGCAAGAAAACATTCTGCCGCCTTGCAGTTGACCGCCTTCAGGCCTAATTTGACTATGGCCACATTCTACTAGCGTGATGGTGTGATGGTGCGATCGCGGAGTCAGTTGTCCCACCCCTCGCCTCGCTGCCGATACCGACATGCTTGTGCAGGATTCCCCAATTTTTTTTCCCACCGTGCAGTTCCCAGTCCTCCAACGAGAATATCTGCTGTGGGCATTTGACGCCAGCAAGACACGCTGTCCTCGTGCCCCGCTGCTACTGGCTGGACTGCCCCTCGGGTGTGGAAAGATCTTTTGCCGTTGTTTGACAGCTCCTTCGTTTCTTCACCCTTTCACCTGATACATATTATACACATCTCCCACCCTCTGTCGTCGGCGTCTTCCACATCTCCTGCTGCTCCGATCATCACCCTCGTTCCTCTTCCTCCTCTTCGACCCTACCGTCGATCCGAAAACACTCTGCTGCTTGGACAAAATGAGCGGTCTGGCGAACGGCAGCGCCCAGGGCGAGACCTTTCTCTTCACTTCCGAGTCTGTGGGAGAAGGCCACCCCGACAAGATTGCGTAGGTCGGCCCTATTATGGGCCTGAGCTTTGTCTGACAGGCTGCAGCGACCAAGTATCAGACGCCATTCTCGATGCTTGCCTCAAGGAGGACCCACTCTCTAAAGTGGCCTGTGAAACGGCGACCAAGACGGGTATGAGCGACGAGATTGCGTCGGCCATGCGGCTGCTAACCGTGGTGCAGGCATGATTATGGTGTTTGGCGAGATTACCACCAAAGCCCACCTGGACTACCAAAAGATCATCCGAAATACCATCAAAGAGATTGGCTATGACGACTCGTCCAAAGGGTTCGATTACAAGACCTGCAACGTCCTCGTCGCGATTGAGCAGCAGTCCCCGGATATTGCTCAAGGTCTCCACTACGACGAAGCGCTCGAGAAGTTGGGTGCTGGCGACCAGGGAATCATGTTTGGTTATGCCACGGATGAAACGCCCGAGCTGCTGCCTTTGACCATTCAGCTGGCCCACAAGCTCAATGCCGAGATGACCCGGGCCCGGAAATCGGGAGAGCTGCCATGGCTCCGGCCGGACACCAAGACGCAGGTCACGGTGGAATACGCACACGACGGGGGGGCGGTCAAGCCATTAAGAGTGGACACGGTCGTCGTGTCGGCTCAGCACTCGGAGGATATCAGCACGGAGCAGCTGCGGAAGGAGATCAAGGAGAAGATCATCAAGAAAGTGATCCCGGCCAAATATCTGGACGACCGAACCGTCTACCACATCCAACCGTCAGGCCTGTTCATCATTGGCGGACCGCAAGGTGATGCCGGACTCACGGGCCGAAAGATCATTGTCGACACGTACGGCGGCTGGGGGGCCCACGGCGGCGGCGCCTTCTCCGGCAAGGACTACAGCAAGGTCGACCGGTCGGCCGCATACCTTGCTCGGTGGATAGCCAAGTCGCTGGTCGCGGCCGGCCTGGCGCGCCGGGCCCTGGTTCAGCTGTCATACGCCATTGGAGTGGCCGAGCCTTTGTCGCTCTTTGTTGAAACATACGGGACCAGCACAAAGACCAGCACCGAACTCGTCAAGATCATCCGGGATAACTTCGATTTGAGACCGGGTGTGATCGTGAAGGAGTTGAACCTCACCGATCCCATCTACTGCCGAACGGCCAAGAATGGCCATTTCAGCGACCAGACCTTCAAGTGGGAGCAGCCGAAGCCTCTCAAATTTTAGAGCTCACCTCTCGGCTCTCTCAACCGCGAGAGATGGGCACAGATGCGTTTGTGACGAATTCTATTACGGATGGAGAAGACGGTTTTTGCACCTGCATCGGGAATGGAGGCCGGGATAGAAAAGCCTTCCAAGAGATCTAATGTCTCTAGTTTCAACAGCTGAGGGCATTTGTGCATGATCTGGCCTCTTGTTTGAGAGAGCCGAGATGTGCCGGTCTCGTGGGGGACGTCTGTTCCCCTTTCATATTTTGTGGATTTTGGCGCGGGCAAGTCGTGACGATATTCAACATGTTATGATACCCTTGCACGCGTGAGGGACCGAGCCTTGACATTGGCTTGATTCAACCCTATCTTTGGTTGGGCGTTGGGCTCCCGAAAGAAGAGCAACAGAATGACGCGTGGATAGAGCTTGAGTTAGACTTGTCGTGTCGCAGTTGTTGGTATCATCCTGAAATGATATCGCAGATGCTGACCTCAATCAACTTGTGAGCCGATTGATCTGCTGCTAGTGACTCATTTTGTTGGCTATCATTTGGTTGGACTCCTGGCATTGCCTTCAACACGGACAGATAAAGCGAAGCCACCAAGTTATTCTACAGTCATCCCTCCAAGAGCATTCAAGGCTGGACAACAAATCGCCTCCTGAATCAACACCTGACTCCGGTCAGCGCCCTCGCTAAGGCCCACAGACACGTTCAACGTCAACGCCTTAGGAAGTGCAGAGGGCGTCCATCTGATTCATCAGCTTCCGGTGAGAATGGTCTCCAGTCTGGGTCAGCAAATCACTCTCGTCTCCATCCATTAATCCACATTCACCATGTCACCGTAGCTTCTGATGAGCTGGTCCGGGCTAGAAACAGTTCAGACCACCACCTTTCTTCTTCTTGCCTTTGCCGTCTTTCCCTCCCGTCAGCAGCCTCATGCGCTCCTCCAGCTGGGCCCTCGCCGCTTCCGCCTCCCTCCTCTTCTTGACCTCCTCCTCGACCGCTTGGACACTGAGTCTTTCACTTCTCCTCTCCTTCCGAAGCTCACCCAATTCTTCCTCGATCGCCCAGGCCTTCTTTTTCCAGCCTTCCGCGTCGGCGCGCAACTTGTTCGATTGAGTTTCCAGGTCCATCAGGGCTTCTTCCAGCGTGGCCGTCAACTGTTTCTCCGCGTGGAGGTGTTTCTCGATCGTTCGCAATCGACTCTCTTGCTCCTCAAGCAGAGCTGATTGACGCCGAATGGTCTGAGAGTTGGATGAGACAGCCGTGCCCGAGGCGGGCGTCACCGGAAGCGTCACCTCCTTGGACGTATGGCGCGACTGTGGAGGCGACGGGTTATTCACCGAGGCCACGGACAGACTAGGAAGGGTGGGTAAGGGCGGCAAGGGGATGGCTGGGGGAGGAGAGGGTAGAGATGCGACCGACGCGGATTTTCGGAGGTTCGACGTCATCGAGTTGGACCGTGGTGGGCCTTCCGCCGGGGGGGATTGAGGTCGATGGACAGATTTCATGGTGTTGCTGCGAGAGCCGGGATCTGAGTCATTCAGTGATCTCCGTTGATCCAGGTCCCTCTCCAGAGCGAGAATTTTCTGCTGCGCTTCCACCAGCGCCTGGTTGCCTTGGGCTTGGATGACCGACACGCGGTTGTGATGCTGGTCGAAGCTGTTTTGCAACTGCTGTTCAAGTTCTTCGATCAGGAGCGCCTTTTTGTCTTTCTCCACTTTCATGCTCTCGATCGTCGCTTCGTGCTTCTTGATGGTGCTTCCCTGGTCGCGGATCGTCTCTTCATGATTGCCAATCTCGTTGGCCAGACTCCGAATGGTCTCTTGGTAGTTACTGATCTTTGCACTGGCCGAGGCCACTTGCTCCTCCAACTCTTGCAGGCTCTGTCGACCGTCAATCTGTCGTTCCAGCTCCGCATTCGTCCCATTCAACCGAGTGTTCGCCTCGGCAATGTGCCGTTTTTCTTCGACCAGGTCTTGGATATGACTCGCTAGCATGTCCGCCGTCGTCGGATGACCCAGGGCCTTTTGCGCATTTTCGACGACCTTCTGCACCGTGGAGAGTGCATGCTCGAGGTCTGCCTTGTACGTGGCGACGAGCTTTTCATGTTTGCTCGACATGTCCGCAATCTGATCGTCGTACCCCGCCAGATGGCCGGCGTGAACGAGCTTCATCTCCTCGACTTCCGTGGCATGCGCTTCACGCAGTGACTTGACCTCGTGCCGATGGGCCTCAATTGTCGATTCCGCCTCCTGGATCGTGTCTTGGAGCCGTGCCAGCTCCGATTTCAGACCTGATATTTCCTCTTGGTAGGCCTTCACGCGGTCCGAGTGGGACTGCGCATCCTTGCTCAGTGAAGCATGCCGTTCTTGAAGCTCGGTGATCTTTTCTGACTGAGCCGCATGGGCCGACCGTTGTCCCTCCAGTTCGCGTTTCAAGTCGGCAACGAGTTGTTGATAATTCTCGCGCTCATTTTGCATGGCCGTGGCCGCGGCCGCGCGATCGAAAGCGGCGTCGTCGTCGCCTTCTCGTGCCGTCTGCTGGGCCTTGAGCGTTTCCACACTGGCCAATGCCGCCTCCAGCTCCGCATTGGCGGTCGCGAGTTTCTTGTCGGTTGCCTCGGCCGACCGTTGGACCACCTGGTGCTTCGCTGTCAGCTCCGCAAGCTCTTCACGCAGTGAGGTAAGTTTGTCGTCCTCATGCTCTGTGGACGACGTCGTCGTCGACTCCTGCTGTGGTTTCTCGGACGACAGTCTTTCAATCTGTTCTTGAAGATCTTGCTCCCGTCGAGCGTATCCTTCGTGCAACGACTTGAGCTCGGTCTCCTTCTGAATCAGTTGGTCTCTCAACTGAGACACCATGTTGAGGTCGACAGGCGTCCCTGCCTTTATGCTGGTTCGCTCTCTGGTCAGACCGGAAATGATGGTCGATTTCAATTCCATTTCCTTCTTTGCGTTCTTGACTTCCGCCTCCAGTGCTTGGATACGCTCCATCCGAGCCTGGAATTCGTTATGCGCCGCCGTCAAGTGGATTTCTGCGCTTTCCAAGCGATCGGGCTTGGTCTCCAAATCTTCGGCGATCAAGTTCCTCAGCGAAACGATGGACCGCTGACCACGGTCGACAGTCGTGGCGCCCAGAGACGTCATTCGTCGCAGCATACTAGGCGTCCCCGGCGAACCCGGTCGACTGCGTTGGATTTGGGATTTGAGCTTTTCCACCGTGTTCAGGGTGTCCTTGTGCTCCGCCTGCAGTTGCGCATATTGGTCCGTCACTTCGCTCATGTTGCGCTCGTGTTGCACGAGCAACCCTTGAAGCCGTTCGATTTCGTGCTGAGCGACTTCCATCGACGCCGCTTGCTGAGAGATGGGTGTAATATCGGTATCGGTGGAGGTCGGCGACTCCCCAGCCAAGGATAATTCCGAAGACAGCGAGCGCGAGGATGACAGGGAGGATTCTCCATTGGCCGCCGTCGTCGTTTCTTGACCGTTTTCAGTGTCGGCAAAAGACCCTGTCCTCGAGAGAGACGGGTGGAGGGCGATGTCCCCTTGCGAGGATTCCTGGCGTACTTCGTCAATAGAGTCTTGCATCTCGGCCAACGTGCGGAGAGCCTCTTGGTATTTTGCCGAGAGCAGGTCAAATTCATTGACGGTAGCCTCATGCTCGAGTCGCAGGTCAAAGAGCTCCTGGCTGACCGACTCGAACTTCTCCGCCACAAACTTGGATTGTGCCGGGCTGGACAACTCCATCTCTGCGTCCGATGCCGGCGCACGCAGGGAATTCTGGCTCGCAGTCGCCTTTTGCAATCTTTGCAGGCCCGTCTCGTCGCTCTCGGCTTGTGGTTGTTGTTCCACGGCATCGACCATTTGTTCCTTCTCCCCCTCTTTCTCCTCCTCGTCGAGTTCGTTCCCCTTTTCTGCTGGAAGCTCCACCTCCTCAGCATCTTGCGGCGCGTGGGAAAACCGGTCATGTTCGTCCTCCCCTGTGGTCCCGTTGGTCGGCGTCTGGGGTGGCGGTGGGTCAGAAGACGTCACTTTACCGTTCACATCCTTGCGTTGGACATGGTCAAGCTCATAGAGAAGGTTGTCGAGTTTGCCCAGGCTCCGTTGGCGCTCGACCAGATGTTCCAGACGCTCGACCTCGCGCTGCATCATCTCCATGTCTTGATCTGATTCGGCCAATCGCTCCTCCAGCGTGGAGATGTAGTCTTCGGCATTGGTTTCACTCTCTCGGATCCGGGCAATCTCCTTGCGCAGCTCCGCGATGACGGCATCATTTTTCTCGCCGCCGGAACTCTGGTCTTCGAGTCGGGCCTCGAGATCGTGCAGGTACGATTCCGTATGCATCTCTCTATCCATCAGCTTCTGCACCCGGGAATTCAACTGCTGGTTCATGGTCTCGATGTACACGCATTTGGTCTCGCGTTCGAGGAGGTTGCTCTCGGTCGCGGCCAGTGACGATCGGGTGGTTGAGAGATTTGCTTCTAGGCTCTGAATGGTCTTTTCATACTCCAAGACGACCTGCTCGATCATCTGCTGATTGGCCTGGGAGCGCTTCAGTCGATCCACGGCGCTTTCGCCGACCACGGGCGCTGGCTGGTCCGCACCGGCGTCAGTGCCTTTGGTCAGCTCCGAAATCAGTCTCGCATGACGTTGGCTGAGGGCGCTGTAGCTTTCCTGGACATCCAGAAGCTGATTGTGAAGCTCGTTCTCTCTTTCGTTGGGTCGATCGGACCGGTCTTGCAAAGGGCCCCCTCGACGCTCGCCCCCCTCCGCGCTGCGGATTTGTTGCCTCAGAAAGGCGATCTCCGTGCGAAGGCGGTCAATGACGGCCTGCTTGTCCCCGTCATCGTTGACTTGCTGAATTTTGGGCTTGCTCTGAATGTTACGCGCACGCTGAGCGTATTGGACCGTGTTCAGCGTCTCACTGAGGTGGAACTCGGCCGGGGTGACACAGGCAATCATATACGTGATGGCATTTCCGCCCAGGGAGTCTTGGAGCATTCGAGTGAGTTTGGAATCCCGGTAGGACACGTACGTGCCCGGAGAGCGGGATGACAATTGAGAGATGACCTTGCCCAGACTGGCCAGTCCGGCGTTGATGGAGATGCCTTCTCTCGCACGGTCACCCGTGGCCCCCGTGTTCTTCAGTCGTTCACTTCCGGCCAAGTCCACAAAGTGAAGCTTGCTCTCCACGGTCATCATGGCGTCACCACCGCCCAGATGGTCCAGGACCGAGGATCGCTTCTCTTTGACCGAGGAGATGTAGTTTGGCATCCTCGTCTGTCTCAAATTGATGGTGAAGACGGCATGGGACCGGGAGGATCTGGCGTTGATCGCCGTGGCGTCCGTCTGGCGAATGCTGGATCCGTGGTTCAGAACACGCATCAACTCCTCGATCGACGACACGCGGACGGAATTGAGACCTTCGACAAAAATGCGTCCCTTGCGATCTTCGCGAATTTGGACATTCGCCCGCTCGGAAAAGGGGGCCGCTTCGGGCAGTAACAGATCCCTGGGCTGTTCATTATAGATCTCGACATACGTCACCGACATCTCCCAGCCCTTGTCGACCATCGACCTTGCTCCTTGCAACATTTGGTTCAAGCTACTCACCGAAAATCTCGTCGGCGTCTTCAGTCCGGAGCCCTGTCTGCTGTGAACGGCGGCAGAGCCATTCAGATTTTCGAACAGATGCTGCGCGGCCCGTGGAATCACACCTGTCCGATTTAGCGCCTGGACGACGAGGGCTCACATTCAGGTTTACCTTTTAACGCCGGGTCGAACTGTTCTGCCGGGCCCGACGTGCCCATGGTGTAACTCTTGCCGGAGCCGGACTGGCCATATGCCAGGATGGAGACGTTGTAGCCCTGCAGGAAGGAATCGACACTGTCGTGGAGATATTCCCAGACCCCTTTCTGGGTCGTATCTTCGCCAAACACACGATCAAAGATGAACAGTTTGCGACCTTGGGGAGAGTCGACCGCCAGACTGGTCGGCGTATTCACCTCGACCATCGATCGCTGAAATCGCTGCGGAATGAGGTCGAAGCCAGGATCGGAAGGCCCCAACGGTGGGCGAACGCGAACCACTGTTTGTGACCAGGTTAGCGCCAGGAAAGACTCTCCCAACCGTGTGCGCGCAGTTCAGCACATACCGACTTTGACCGAGGTCTTGCCATCCTCATCTGAAGCTCTGCTTCCGCAATGTTTACTACTCTGGCTCATCCGACTTTGGCTCATGCGACTCGGGCTCCGGGCTGGTCGGCCGGCCATGCTCTGCGGTCGCTGCTTCTGCACCGCCTCTGGAGACGGTGCGGCGTACATGCTCTGCGGGCGCACCTGTCGGAGACCATCAGGCGAACCGGGCTGAGAGGACACCATCTTCACCTGCCGCGGCCGTTCTCCTTCGACCCCGTTCCTCCAGCAGCTTTCACAATATCCCAGGGGATGATGTCGAAGAATGATACGGCAGCGACCGAGTGTCCACGCGCATAGGGAACGGCAAAGGTCAATCTGGTCGTAGTCGCGGCACCACCGTCACCCGACCGCGGACTTTCCAGGGTGTGTGCTAAGATTGGATGGCTGACGGTCGCCTCATGGACCGACACGCGACGTGGTCGGTGCGCACTGGGGGGTCCGAGAACCAGACAGGTGGTTTCGACAGCGAACAGCAGCCTGACAGCGCAGAATGGTTGAAAAAAGAAATAGAAAGAGTCGACGGCGAGCAGAGGTCGTGCCACTGCTGGCTGGTCGTGTCGGTCGTTTTGCCCTGTGGTCACTGGTCAGGAGTCAGAAGCGCGTCGGGGATGCACGGCAGGCGGTGCGAAGGTGCAGGCGGTCCAGGATGGTGCAGGAACAGCACCACTTGGATTGGCAGCTTAATCTCCGCCGCGTGGAAACACGTTAGTGGCCTGGTTGATCAACTGAATACAGCATCCGCTCAGGATCCGCTCACACCAGCCCAGCCGCTCCACTCACCACTGGGCCGACCAAGTCCTGGCCCAGTCACCTTGTTTCATGACATTGAGAGGTCAACGCGCTACTGCAGGGGACTTGGGAACCGAGCCTTACCACCCACCCCTGGTCAGTGTCCTGCCGCAATCACGCTTTTCCGCTCAGCAGTTTTGACTGAAAACGGTGCCATGTCAAGGGTTGATCCCGCCAAATGTGGGCACACCATGGACTGTACGACTAAATCGGCGATCCCAGAACTCAGCAGTCGCCTCAACCCTTTCATCATATGCCGATTTGCTTCCCCCGTACCAATTAACGCTGGAACTGCGCCGGAAAGGGCCCCCTTGCCGATGGAGAAACGGTGGCGTTGTGGTCCATCCCGTCATCGCCGTCAATCCCGTCATGGCGCGTCAACCTTTTCTGTGTCGATTTTGCGATATGCTTATCGACGAGGGTGAGGATCATCCAGTGTGATCTGGGAGCACCCTCACAAGACGAGCGGAAATTCAAGCCAGATGGGTTTCAGAAGTCGCGTCGTGTGCGACATGGCATCAATCCTTCTGGTCATGTGTGCTTCTTTTGCAATGGTGGGTTGACCACGTAGGTCACTCATGATGTGTCCCATGTTGGACAGAAGAAGCTTCCCAGCTGCCATCGTATATGTGCCGTTGTGAGTTCAAGGGCGGATCGACGGTACTTGAAGAGGCTGGTCAGTGGCATCCTTCTTCACTCTGGCGCCGTAGTAAGTCCATACGAGTCGTTTGGTAGGAAGTTTTGATGACTCCATGTTTCGTCGTGCCCGTCAACGGGCTTCCGGCTCGGACTCACAGAGATCTCGGGATCATCATCACCATCAACCTCTTCACCACTGTCCCCTTCCGTGTCGCTCTCGTGTGATTTGCTGGCTTCCGCGTCCCCATCGACGCCGTGCTCTCTCATGTATGCCTCGAGCTCTTTGGACATTTTCTTTGAGAATCCTGACGCCGCGACGGCGACATCCAGCCGTCTTTCCCCATCCCTCCCCACCAACTTCCTGGCATCTTGGAAGAATGGGCCGGGTTCCATGCTCACAAACCCAAAACGGCGGTCGAAGAATCTCTTGACGCACTCAACATCCCTGTCGAAATAAAATTGGGCGTTGTCATGATCGACGCTGACCATCTGCGGAAAGTCGATCAGGACGGGCACCAACTTCACATCTCCTCCCGCCGTTTCGTCCTCCTTGATTAAGACGTTGAACTCGTTAAAGTCCCCGTGGATGAGACCGAGTGCGCAGAGCCTCACGACCATCTCCATCAACTCGGCGTACAGGCTGGCCGGATCTGGGACCTTGTCGATTTGCCGGAGGGGAAATCCATCTACCAGACTCATCACGATCTGATGGCGGTTCTGACCCAAGGGCACGGGCACGCTGATGCCCGCCTCGTGCAGGGCTTGAAGAAAGGCAAATTCTTTCACGGCGGCCAGTCGGGACATGTACATCCAGCTGCCGGCCCCTCGCTCCTTCTGCGCCTTGGTCCGAGCATAGTCGCGCTTATTCCGGACGCCCTTCTTGAAGCTCACTCGACCCAGTCGATGGATCTTCAGCACCCTCTGTTCGCCCTTGTCGTCGCTCACAACAAAGATATCACTCTCTTTTCCCACTCCGATTTGGTTCCCCACGCTGTACACCGTCCCGTTCTTCTGCAGGCTGTGGAGGGCAAGGTAGTCCAGTCCTCCATACGTCAATCGATACCCGTCATACTTTGCGTTCTTGACCCGGGCGATCAGATTTGCCTTGGCCAGGAGCGATATGCTTCGCTGGACGTCGCCGACGCCACATTTGGACAGGGACGCGATCAGAGTGGTCGGCACGACTTCATGGTTGCGACTCCCGGTCTCGACCGCCGTGAGGGTGCGCCAGTCCGTGGGGTTGAGGTAACGGAGGGATTTGGTGTCGAGCTTCATGAGGGGCGGTGTGTGTGGGCGGCCATGAAATACCGCTCAGCAGAGTCCACCTTGGATCGATGGTACGATATTGCAAGCATTACATTGCAGACGGCGAGTGGTCGGCCTGCACTGATAAATTGTGCCTCCACACCCTTGGCAGCCTGAGATTGCTGGTCCATGCACACATCAGGTGCTATAGCGACATTAAAAATTCGGTGATCTTATCTAATCTCATCCACGGCCTCTGACTGCCTTCCTCTGCTGTATGAAGCGCTTGACCCATTGCCAATCGCCATCGCCTGTCTACAATGTGCTCATCGACCGTCGACCTCGGCCAGGACAGCCTGTGTCAAGAGATTGGTGCCATTCAATCTCAGTCTCAAGATGATCGGCTCGAGTGTTCGGCAAATGTGCTGAAGAAGCGGGCAGTCTCTTTCCATCGCTTTTCCAGCGACGCCGTCTATGCTCCATTCTGCAAAGCCCGAACCGCATCTGAAGACTTGTCTGCGTTTCGGAACGGTGCCGCTCCGTGGTCAAATGACGTCTTCCTCCCATGACTCATTTTCGGTCCATGGCCGCAATGATAAACGAAGCTGAATCCTGATGATTGCATCACTGTTGCGCTGAAGTGACGTCCCTGGATCCTCATTTCTGCTCATCTGCTCCATTTTTGCCTCGACGTTTTCAGACCGATCTCGTCAAGGAAAGTGGAAACCATGTCCGCTCCGAGTGCCGTGTCACCGCTCAAGGCGTCTCCTCATATTCAGAGCCTGCTCAAGAAGCTTCACGAGAAATCGTCTGCACAGGAGGCGGCCATCGATGGTGCTGAGCTCCAAGAGATCAGAAGTCAATTCTCCTCGGATCCGTCCACCGCCGCTAGACGACTGGATGCGGTGATGGTGGACAAGTTTATCGCGTTGGACGAAGACAAGTGTCTTTTCATCTACGACTTGCTTCTTGCCACCCAAGCGACCACCGTCGTGGAAATCGGGACCAGCTTTGGGGTCAGCACCATTTACCTGGCCCTGGCCGTGGGGAAAAATGTGGCACGCGCGGGTGCTGGTACCAAGGGTGTGGTCATTGGGACGGAGAAGGAAAAGGAGAAAGCCAAGGTCGCGAGGGCGAATTGGGAGCATGCTGGAAAGGACGTGGAGCAGTGGATTGATCTCCGGGAAGGCGATCTGAAGGAAACGCTCGCCGCTGATCTGGGGCTCGAGGACCGAAAGGTGGACTTTGTCCTCCTGGACAGTGAGTGTCGCTCCGTTGATCCCCATTCGGCTCCTCCCATGGCCGACTAACACGTGTCGTGACAGTCTGGCCTTATGTGGCGGTGCCGGCATTGAGGCTTCTGCTTCCCAAGCTGCGCCCAGGAGCCGTGGTCGTCACCGACAACACCATCTCGGCCGCCCAGGGATATGCAGAGCTTCTTCAAGTGCTACGCAGCCCCGATGGGCCGTTCCGGAGCGTGACATTGCCCTTCAATGGCGGTTTGGAGTTCAGTGTTTATGATCCATAAGCCTCATGAGATGGGATTGAGGACCTTTGGGCAAGCGTTGCCATGTCAGGAAGAGTCAGGACACTGAATGGGCGAGCAACTCCGGTAATTCCAAAGTGTCAGCCAACAAACGCCGGTGTCCATTGTTCTCATTGGATGCAATCCACTCTCCATCGCCACGTTACGTGAACTAACGAGCCTGATGGAAGAGCAGACATGTGGCCGGCACATGGTGGGGGGAGGTGTGGGAACAAGAAGGTAGGCTCCGAGCATGATCCAATCGCCGCGTGCAGGCATCGCCATCGCTTTACAAATCCATGTTCGATCTTGCGTCCTTCGGCCCATCCTCCGATCAGTCAGCCCTCAGAATGCGATGCTAGCAGGAGAGCAGCTTACGAGCTAACTGCATTTGGCGATTGGAAGTGCAAGGTCCTCGATGCAAAAAGTGAGGACCTTAAGGACGGGAGAGAGAGCCTCGAGCACGTTTTTCTTTTGTTCGTTTCTCAGCGCTCAGCATATTAATGGGGTTGGCCCTTCCTGAACCGGGCTTTCGGCATCTTGGTTGCACAGTGGTTGTCATCATCTCACCATGTCGTCGCCCGCGGCCCCGGCATTCAATGCCAGCAACGTCGACCTCAGCACCGCCGATCCCCGGGACGTCATTTGCGCGCTGAATGCTTCCACCAACGAGTACAACGGCCGTCTTGGTGCCCGAATTTCTGCCCTCTTTGTCATTCTCATCGTCTCGTCAGCGGCGACCTTTTTCCCGGTCATCGCGAAACGCATTCCCCGGCTCCACATCCCGCTCTACGTGTACCTGTTTGCCCGATATTTCGGCTCTGGTGTCATTATCGCGACCGCCTTCATCCACCTGCTCGACCCTGCATACAGCGAGATCGGACCGCAGACCTGCGTCGGCATGACCGGTGGCTGGGCCGTCTATTCGTGGCCCCCGGCCATTGTCCTCGCCTCGGTGATGATGATCTTCTTGCTCGACTTTGGTGCCGAGCGCTATGTGGAGATTAAGTATGGCATCGACGCGGAGCCAGATGTCCAGCAAGCCGTCACTGGTGAACCCGGCCGACGACCGTCAACCGCTCCGCTCGACGGGACCATGGACCTCAGGGAGCATGAAGAACGGAACGCAGCGTCGATCAGCAATGCCGCCGCTGCCTACGAGAAGAAATTCAGGGAGGACTTCTCCGAAGTCGATTCGGACGCCGCGGCGCGCGAAAGATCCTTCCGACAGCAAATCACCGCGTTTCTCATTCTCGAGTTCGGAGTCATCTTCCACTCCGTCATCATCGGGCTCAACCTCGGCGTCGCCGGCTCCGAGTTCAGCACCCTCTACCCCGTCCTCGTCTTCCACCAATCCTTCGAGGGTCTCGGTATTGGCGCCCGCATGTCGGCCATTCCCTTCAAACCGGGCAGTTGGCTGCCGTGGCTGCTGTGCGCTGCATACGGCTTGACCACCCCCATCTCCATCGCCATTGGTCTGGGTGTGCGCACCACATACAACTCCGGCTCCTTCACCGCCAACGTCGTCTCTGGCGTCCTGGATTCCATGTCGGCCGGTATCCTGATCTACACCGGTCTGGTCGAATTACTCGCCAGGGACTTTCTGTTCAACCCCATCAGAACAAAAGACAACAAGAGGTTGGCCTTCATGATAGTGTGCATGCTCCTGGGTGCCGGTCTTATGGCGCTACTGGGAAAGTGGGCATAAGGGAAGAGCAGAAGATCAGACGGGACTACGGCGTGGCCTGGCTCAGTTTCACGGGATCTGGCGATCACGACTCTTCTAGACTGGTAGCTAATCACCTTGGAGGCTTGATGATGGACCATCCAGTTGTAAGATTTAGCCGAGTGTGACATAGTAACAGGCATGTGGCATAAAATTAGTAGCCTCACATCTGACCTCTAAGTCACGACGGAATTTTCTGTCTAAACTTTCTGCACATTCCTGTTCCGCAGCATGCAACGTTGTGAGATGCCCTCGCCCTCGCCGACTGCGAGACTAGAGGAGCAAAACTAGAGACATTCATCCGCAGCTGTTGTGACGACCACGTCCACATATAAGTCTCTTCCATCATCTCTCCATGTCTTCTGTCGGCCTAGCTAATTATGTCGAATGCCCTTCTTATCCAGCCCCATTCAAGTGCCAATATGATCAAAAGATGCAAAGACCCGCCAAACAGTCTCCAAATTTCGAGTTGCCCTTCTCGACCTTCCCGTATTCGTTGAAGGACCAAAATTCCCGTACTAAAAGCAGGGTGGCAATGGATTGGAAAGACAATAAACAGAACGGGAATGGGATAGCTACCAGTGCCAGGCGAATGCAGCTTCCAAAGACCCAGGGAAGCGCATGACGCCCCTCTGTGCTTATCGACAACATCCGGCACCTCAGCCTCGAAGGTATAATCCAAGGTGTTGTGTGAGTATGCCTGAGGCGAGCAGTTGAATTCCCTGCAAGACAATCGCATTGGGTGAATCTTGATTTATGGCGCATTGCTTGACACGTCTCAGGCCTGACTCGAGGTGCAAGTCACGTACAGTGTCTTTCAGATCTCGAAATATGCTCCAATCAATTCCTTGCCTTGAGTTGTCCAACTTTTTTAAATACAGCCATGTCAGTTCGTATCATCTGCGAATGTCGTCGGCAGCCTCACCGTTATCTTGGTGTACAACTAGGAGGCAATACGGAGCCGCCCACACTGAATGTACAAGAGGACAGAAGAACTCATGATACATAATCCAAACCAGGCTCTCATGAACCAGAATGAAGGAGGAAGAGGAGCACTACTAAATTTGTATACCTTGAGCCGTCAATCATCTGGTGTCGCAATAAGCAATGCATCGTCACTCCAACGACCTTAAAAACTGTGTCACAACTCAGCCGCATCATTTGGAATATAAAGAGGAGTGATTCTAGATCCATGGCTGGTAGGGCGCGACTCAAGACACCCATTGTCGTCGACACTCACAGCCGGACTACCCTCTTGGCCGTAAGCTGATATCGAATCTCAGCAGGAATAATCCATGTGAAGACAGGTTGCCAGGGACTGCTCATTGACTAGGCGGTCCTGAGAGGAGGTCGTTGATGGCTATCGAAATAGATCTCACACATGTCGCCGTTTGACACTACTCGAGACAGGAGGAACTGGAATGTGGTAGTCAGCCACATACGAGAGACAAAACTCTGAGTTGGTATATCCCTAATCCGCAGTAATGCTAGGCCAACACCATCGCCTCAATATACTGACAGTAGAAGTGCTTATCCTGTGCAGCTATATGGGCGTCGGTGAAGACGTATAAGGCCGAGCAGTGAATGCGGAATCCCACCAGCCATCTTTTACACGCCTGATGCTGAAGGCAAGCAAAAGAGCATTTCTCCTTTCCACATGTCTGTCCAGATGCTAATGTTGCTCCCAGTATACCTAGATGATTGTCTGAACTCTGTATCATCTCCGAGTCTTCGGTCGATGTCCCTGCTATCATCCACAGACCGCCAACTGTTCCAAAACATAGCAACTAAATTCCGTCCTTATCTGGCTGCCTAAGCTACAATAACAGGCTGGCCACTAGTTTCAAGCGCTTCGCCTGTGCCCCGCACTTCTGCCTGGAATCTAACCCATCTAAGACAGCGTTGGATTGCCGAGGAGGATTAGTTGTTATGAGATGTGCAAGGCAAGCCTGTTGAGGATATACGGTGCTGGTGCAGATGTATAGCTATAAAGGTAAGCCAGACGGTCAGTAGACCTTTCCTCTCACTATCATCTGTCTTGAAATCCCACCGTCTTTTCTTCGAGACGTCCTAGCTGCACCAACCCGACAGAAGTCACATTCGAGTCTGACCCGGCTGGCCAAATCAACCTTGTGCTGTGACATGGCAGAACCAAAAGAAGAAACATCTCCAAGTAGCAACAGCAGCAACGTCGCCGCCGCCACCACTGCCAACAAAAAGAGCTTCATCGGATCCTGCCACTGCGGTGCCATCCGCTATAAAGTTTCGCTCGCGCTGCCCGCACCCCCGGCTCAACCCACTGCATCCCGGTGCAACTGTACGATCTGCCAGAAGCAAGGATTCACCGGCGTCCGCATCGATGACCCCACCCACGACTTCACACTGCTCTCCCCAGCGTCCCTGGACCAGCTATCCGACTACCAATTCCGCTCGCCGGACATACACAACTACTTCTGCGGGCGGTGTGGTGTCAGTGTGTTGGGGGCTGGGAAGTTCGAGTACCAGAACCAAGTACACGAGCTCTTCAAACTCAATGTGTTGACGCTCGAGCAGCCGCAGGAGGGCCTAGATCTGAGCACGTTCAAGATCAAGTACTGGGATGGGAGGAACGATAATTGGATGGCTGGTCAGAAGGACATGCCGTGGCCGGGAGGATGTCTTTGAGCCTTTCCCTTCTCTTAAGGATATTGATATATCGTTTACCACTGTCCATAGTCTTGCTATATCGTCGCTACTGGTCAATTTGCCACTGGTGTATGTCATCGGCGTTGCTATATGGTATGCTACTTGTCCGTGCTCGCCCTCGCTTACGCCAATGCTGTTTGTCCCATCCTCATGTACGATTGGGTACGTGAAAGAGGTTGCGTTCTGAAGTTGCCAGGTTACAAGACTCTCGCCGCGCAGTGACATCCATTGTTGTACGGTATGAACTCTACGGCTCTGATGCCGAAATGACAACTTACTAGGAAATCTATGGATGTTACCTCCATCGTTTTGGTGACGTCCACTGAACGACCCCGTTGGCGGTCATATCTTGGAACCATCAGGAGACACGATCCGAACCACCCCCGTGTCGACGTCGAGGTATAGCCCGACAACGGTATCGAGCAGGTCCTTCCGAATGAACGTACACTCTTTGACGGCCTTGAGGTCCTCCACCAGCTCGCGGTCGTTGTTTGGGACCATGGGCAGCCGCAGAGCGATCTGCGCTAGCTCGTCGCTGGTGATGGTCGCGCGCTTGGCCCGGATGCTGTCAAGGACTTGCCCCTTGGTGACGTGTGAGGCGCCGCAGTTGCTGTGCTGCAAAAGCACCAATTGGCTGATGTGAAAGAGTGTGTCGAGCGCGGTGATATCGGTTGCGGCGGTGGCGAAGCGGCCTGCCACGTTACGGATCACAATACATTCGAACGGCTTGAGCCCCAGCACTGTGTACGGGTTGGAACGGGAGTCGAGGCAGGCGACTGAGGAGTCGTAGAAAAAAGATGTCAGTGACGGCTATGTTTCGGCGTGGACGGATTGCGAGGAGGGAGATATGAATACCAACGAGAATGTGAGGTCCCCAGGTTTTGAAGTCGTTTTTGACCATCGTCATCAGTGGTGGCAGGGGCTTGTGGACGCTAGCTGCGTAGTGTCTATTTCGAAATGAGTCGGCTTGCGTGTGACCAAGGAATGTTGAAGATGGAACTCTTGGTGCAAACATGACTGACCTGTTGGATTCGATCAAGTCCTCAATCCGGGGAACTTTGGGCGTCTCTGCGTTAGAAGGCATGCTGGCGAACTTCTTGTGAAGGGATGAAAGCTGTAACAATCTTTTCGACTTCGTCTGTCGACCACGGAAGAGGTGCCTGAGACAGGATCAGAATGAGAGAGGCCGGAAATATTGGAATCCGCCGGATGTTATAGACCTTCCACTTCTCGCATTGACACGGGGCTGTCTCAACCGAGGGCGTCCCCATCATGAAGGCATTGATTAGTTGATCATTGTCTGGCCTTGAAGGTCTGTGCACTAGCTGAGGCTCCTTTGTCGTCACAAGACAGGCTTCCTCCTGGTCTGCCGGGCTGTGATGACTGGAGAATGTTCCCAATCGCGCCGGGAATTCGTACCAGGGAACAGGGGCATCGACCGGGGTCCAGAGACAACTAATCTCAACACTTTCACAGTCACGTAGGTTCGAGAGAAGAAAGGGTGGGCGTGAGGTGTGGGTAACATGTTGAGTAATCTTCAGCCTTCTGTACGGTGATTGGGCAATCGAACCGGTATCGTGCTGATGGCCCTTGCTAAATGTCACAAGGACAGGTGGACTTTTTCAAATCTCAATGGACAGCTCCTGCATCTCGGAGTTGTCTGACCCAGTCATCCTCGATCCAGAATGGACTGCCACCGTGGAAGGAATTGCCGTTGTTGAGGACTCCTCACTCGTCTCGTCTTGGATGTCAGACGTTGAAGAAGCAGGTGGGGCGAGTCGGTGGTCTCCAACCGTCTCGCAGTGCGAGGTCGTGTTGGTGCGAACGTGGCCTCTCCATTCTCATGGCTGCTCTGGCCCTCAACAAAATGATCTTGGAGAGTTCTCCGCCGAGGCCGACGGTGTGATCGGGGACCTAGCGCAACCCCAATAATGCCTTACTGTTTTCGTAGACAACATAGGATATGCTCACGGCTGGTGCGACCTTCAGCAGGTTAGGCGTCACGCCTTTGAAGAGTCCTCTGAACCCTTCCCCTTGGATCGTCCGGACGGTGACATCGAAAATGCTGGTGTACGTCGGTGGGTGCAAGATGGTTCCTTGCGCCTGTAACCTCGTCCGCAACAAGTTGATTGGATACACGGCGGTGGCGCTGATGGCGCCCGAAGTCGCCCCAATGGCTCCCGTCACGAGATTGCTCATTTCGACGTCTTCCTCATGGCATCTAGCGTGTCTCGCTTTTCGGGCCAGGATAATTCGTTTGCAATTCTCAAAGATGAACAGATCAATGGCAGAGTAGGGGAACATGCCTGCCAGGCCCATACCCAGACCGCGGTAGTATGGCCGGATTCCGCCTTGTCGCCACATTTTTTTCGCGGTCTGCGCAATAAGGGCATTGCCATGCAGGCCTCCTTCGACCGTCTCGCACTGCATCCGACTAAGTGGCGGTTAGCGGACAAGACGGGTGACCGGGGGAAAAAGAACGTCTTACAATTTCAATGTGTCCAGCGGGTAGACCACGCATTGAGAGACGACCCCCCCGATGCCACCGGCGAGAAATTGCGTCATGGGCCGCAAATGGTTGGACTCAGAGCCTTCAATCTTTGCCAAAGCTTTTTTCGACGCCTCATAGGCGCCAAACTTGATGGCGGATTCGGGCATCACCTTGACGACGTTCAGGCCATTCCCGGCAAACAAGCTTCGCATGCCACCGGCTCGCCAGAGTTCCTTGCACGCCTCTACGAGCGGCTGGCCAAAGTGCTTGATCGCGTGGAGGGGCGATCGTTCCTTGACCAGATTGATGGCCGCCTCCTTCGGCTTTGTTTGTGCGATCAGGTAGACTTTAAGACGATCCAGCGGCGCTGTGGCCGTTCGTGAGATAATCCCGGCCAAGCCGCCCGCAATGAAGTAGCCTAGGGGAGGGAGAACATCTGTCAGCATTGTTAACGTGGGTCGTACACTCCAGAGCGGTTCGAAATGTCGACGACCGTCGGGTCCTCTCCACAGATAAAGTGGATTCAAAGGCTCTTCGGCAAGTCATCCCGGCCAGGCTTGTGATCCATGACCTCGGGGGCATGTTTCGGAACAAAGGTAAGAAAGGGGGGATATACCTAAACCTTGCAGTGAATCATTGATGTGGACGTCTCCTTCTTGGTTGACATTCGCCGTGGCCGAGTAGTACGAGAGCACCGCTCCCAAACTTGGAGCACCCGCCGGGATAAAGAGCAGAAAATTTCTGAGTCCATCAATGAGCTTCCAGCGCCGGGCGGCCACGGAAGATGGCGACTCACCTCCACTCTTCAAAGCTAATCACCCCGTCATGGTTGGTGTCCATTTCGTCAAAAAACTGATCGAGTTTCGCGTTGCTGATGGTGAGACCAGCTCTACCAAAGGCAGCGCGCAACTCCTCCTTGTCCAGCTGCCCATTGTGGTCCCGGTCGATACTCTCGAACAATTGCCACAGCTCTCGCTCAGCATGCTCGACGAAAACCCTGAACTCGTTGTATTGTATGCGGCCGTCGCCCGAGGTATCGACCGCTTTCAGGACATCATGGAGCAGACCGTTGGCGTTCTTGAGAGGATGGTCAATCTTGCGGAGACCTTTCTTGAGGCCATTGATGTCGAGCTGGCCCTCGTCACGGGTATCAAGATTGCGCCATAGTTTCTCAATCCGCTTGTCGCGGTTCTCGTGCGACTCTCCCGTCATGCTCCTCCGTGGCTGGTCGCGGCTGAGGCTATCTGTGGGCGAGCATGGCTGTGACCGCGCTCTTCCGGGATAGAGACCCTGCGGGAGAGGCAGAGACCGACGCTGGACACGGGTGCCTGACGAGCGAGACAGGCGAAGCCAGTGGAAGTGATCAGGCTTTGCGCGGCAGTCCTGCGATGGCTTGTAGCATCAGAAACTCTAAAAAGATCGCAGGTGGAGCTTTTGTCAAGGTCAGGTCCGGATTGATTGAATGACGTGGTTGCGCGAGGCGGCTATATGCTCCTCCGTAGCTCAGGATGACCAATCAGCAGTGCATCTCGAGGCCGTGCTCCCAGCTAATTAAATTCTCGGAGTTGACAGATGTGTGAGACAGGTCTATCTATATAGGGCAGAAAGAGCTCTAGAAGGAGAGCGAGGATGTTCTAGACGGCCCTGATGTAAGCTCTTTCTGTCCGGGAAAATCTTCTCCTCACTTTCTCCTTCACTACGTGCCAACATCATTCAGCCCCTGGCTAGCCCGGCCAACTATCACGTCACCCGTCGGTTTTGCGTGCTTTAGCAGCTTTGGCGGTGGTAGCTGTAGTTTGAGCAGCTTCGGGTTGAGCAGCTTCAGGTTGAGTAGCTTCAGGTTAGCAGCTTTGGTTGTAGTTTTGACCGGAGGACGGTTTCTTGCAGAAGCTTTTCTTTTGGCATATTCTTCTGGCGGCAGCGTCTTTAGAGCTGCTTCGTACTTCTCCTAGATGTTCTCTTGACGTCCTTGAGAGGAGTATAACGCTCGCAATGATGGGGCCATTGTCGCTGTGGATCGGCCCGATGTTCTTTACCGCCACGTAATTCCGGAGTGAGCCAGAGGAACTGTAGCTCCACATCAAAATCGAGAGCTATGTGATATGCCGGCCGTATTCCTTGAAGAATTCGTCCGTCTCGCCATTCCCCTGGTTCTCCTCGTCCTTCTGATTCTCCTCATCCTTTTGGTCGTCCTTGATTCGAAAAAAAGAAGCTGGTCTGCTACACCGTTGCGAGCTAGACCACACGTGTAGCCTCCATATCGTTGGTTGTCACGGATATACCAATAGAAATACCGATGGTCGACCAGGTCGAGGTTCGCTTGCCATGGATGTGGTACAGGGCTGTGAGCGAAGCAAGCCATCACGAAGTCGCAATACCTAAAAAGTCAATAAGGTCCTGAGCGTCAAATCAGTCGGACATACCACTTCCATCTCCACGGTTTTCCCTCTGTCTTGTCGCGGATTTGCTGCGCAAAAACTGAAGCCTTGTCATAGGTAGTCTTCAAGCTGCTCACATTCAAATCAATCTTCCCATTCACCATGTACTTGGGTTCATTTGGTGTTTATGCCTTGACATCTGAGACCATGCCCTGTGACGCAATAAGGGTTCCAGTATCTCAGGTGACATCACGTGATCAAAGGCTAGGCTGCCTATATCGGCGCTTGCTGGACCCCAGTAGACAGCCAGAACCCCTGCTAGACAGGCGGATTTCCCGGTCACCGACATGACAATTCTATGGAAGCCTTGGTGTGGCGGAGGCTAGACCAGGAAAGTCAACGGTCTTCATCATCCCTTCATCCTTTCTGCTGGCTCGTTGTGGACTGAACGATCGAACGTCTGATGCAGTGAGGCTCTCTTTCACTCGATCGCGCCGGCGCATCATGTCCCCTGGGCACAGCCACCAACCCACCACGTTCCGTTGTTCTCTTCTCCCTCGGCCATCATAACTCGGTATCCTGCTTGAGGGCAACATGGCAGCAGACTACTGGACGTCCACGCAGCGCAAGTTCTGGACCTTCTCTCCAGAGAAGCTTGCGGACGTTCGCGATGAGCTGGAAAAGCAACACGCGAAAGTACTGGACCAGTGGCCGTATCCTGACCGCCGGCTCATGTTCATTTTTTTGAGAGATCGCGTGTTGCAACTGGCCAAGCGGCTACCGTTCCGGCAGCAATGTGTGGCCACGGCGCTGGTATATTTGCATCGCTACTTTCTGTCAACGCCCATGCAGAACGTGAACTTGTACCTGCTGACGGCTACGGCCTTCTACCTTGCGTCCAAGACGGAGGAATCGCCACACCACATCCGGCTCGTGGCGGACGGGGCACGTCAGTTCTGGTCCGAGTTCGTTCCTGGCGACGTGTCCAGGCTGGGTGAAATGGAGTTCTGCCTGATCTCGGAGATGCGGTCCCAACTCATCGTCTGGCATCCGTACCGATCTCTGGTGGCGTTGAAGGAGAACCAAGACCTGAAGTTGACCAATGACGAGCTCGGATTGGCATGGTCCATTATCAACGACAGCTTCATGACCGACTTGCCCCTGACGTGCCCACCACACCTGACCGCCGTCATCGCCATGTTTCTGGCGGTCGTATTTTTACCCACCGCGAAAGCCAGCGCGACCTTGCGCCCCGTCGGCCACGACATGCTCAGCAATCCCGACTCCGGACCGTTCTCCTCCCTCGGAGGCCGGCAGACCATGTCAACCACTCTCGGGTCCGCTTTGACAAACTTCTCCTTGGTGTCTCCATCTCTGGCATCCACCAGCTCCGGCAATGCCGCCTCCAATGGCGTGTCCCGGGTGCCGGCCCCGCCGGACTCCGGACTCTTGTCTGGAAGCAAAGAAAAGGTCCTGGCGGCCGTCCAAGAGTCGGAGAAAATGCAAAACTTAATCCGCTTCTTGGTCGAGTCGGGCCTCGATCTCGAACGCATGATCGAGGGAACCCAGGAAATGATTAGTCTGTATGAGATATGGGAGCAGTACAACGAAAAGGCCGTCAAAGAAACCGTGGCGCGATGTCTGAAGGCCCGAGGTTTGGACAGCTGAATCACAGGCCGTCTCGGCTGGATATCCACCCGGACTGGCGCGTGGGATTTCGATATCCAGTCCCTGTGATGGCAACATGCAGGTTACGCGGGAATGGAACTCTTTCCGGCCACACCCAGCGTTTTCCTCAACTCCAACACCGTGGGCTTGATGGCGGTGATGGGCGCATTCCAGTCGCACACGATCAGCACCTCCAGCGAGCTGTCGAGAAAGAGGATGTCGGCGGCGGCATTGCGAATCTAGCACACACAATAAGTTAGCTCAATGACGCACGAGGAGAGGCATCTCACTTTTGGCCATCGATGCAGCAACTGTCGCGTTAATTTATCCAGCGATCGCAGGCGGCACTCCGTCGTCATGAGCAATGCCGCGTAGAGACTAACCGAGGCTTCCATTCTCCCGAAGCTGGACCCTAAACTGTGGACTTTTTGCATGATGGTCCAGATGTCAGGATGGTCTGATGGAGTTCCCAGCAAGAATCGAGTCGCAAATAACCTCTGGTCGACCATGAAGGAGAGAAATTCGAGCATGGGAACAACAGCTCGATCGTGTTGAACGGCGATGGAGTCGAGATGCTGAAGAAGCATCTGAGAGAGTGTCTCTGACAGCTCCTTTCGCTCCACCGTGGGAAGATCATCCAGATACGAAGCGAAAGCTCGACAGCAAGCACGGCCAACATCCTCCGCCCCTGCTGTGGCCCCCGAAACCAGGCCCAGGAGGATGTGTTTTCTCGTCCAGTCGATCCGCAGGAAGCCCAGCAACTGTGTGTAGTATTGCTCCGATGACACGTCGGCCGAATGGACAAATCGTCTGCCCGATGGGTCAGCAAATCAATCAATGCGCATTCTGATGGACCATCTCACCGAACCAGCCCTTCGGAATGTAGAGCATCTCTCCAGTAGGTTTCAAGACAGGTCCATGCGCGGAAGCGGACGCTATTGAGCCTTTCCGCCGCAAGCTTCACCACCTGGCTCATGACCATCATCACAACGGAATCTTCTTGGTCATCGAAAGCGTGACAACGGTTTCGGAACAGGTCGACCGTGCTCAAGCTTTGCAGCCGAAGAAGCGAACCCACATCTCCGCGCTGATCAATGGTATAATCATCCAGTCCGCAGACTAAGGTATGGGCAATGCTTCTAGCTCGATCGCCGTGCAAACGAGGAATGGACGGAATGACGAGACCAAGGCTCTCCATGGCATTGACCTTGGTCTCGATGCTGTAACTCCCTTCGACTATGCCGGTCAGGTATGATAGAATAGGTTTTTCGAGCTCGGACAAAGACACGACCGAGGCGTAGACTGAACCTATGGACATGACCCGGCCCTTGCACGTGAACTCCGATGGCTTCTGCTGATTGCCGTCCAACCAAGTCTCGATCAAGGCCATCTTTGTCTCCACATCCAGGAGACTGAAAACCTCCACGTGTGCTCGAGCACTGGCCTGGACCACAGAATCTTTCTCGCTGGAGACGGTGCACCGGTTCAAAATCGACAATGCAAGCGGAAGCCAACTCAGGCGCCGCGGTGTCTCCTCTTTCCGAATGACCACGCCAGCCAGCCTCGCCACCGACCCGATCAATTTGGCAATGGCTTCCATCACAAGCTCTATGTCTTGTGTGACACGTCCGTCGATATGTCCCGTCAGGGGATCCAGACTTGACGACAGCGTCATGGCCTCTTCGAGAATCGAAGATGCAGCTTGTTCCGCATTGTCTGTGATGGCATCAAGGGCCGAAGCCAAGCAGAGAAGAAGTCCATGTCTGGTGCCAGCATGACTGCTGCCCATATTTGATGGTGTGAGGTTCCGAAGGACGCTGTGAATGGACCGCAAAACAGACATGGTATCTGCAATACACATGCTTTTCGTTAACAAGTACACGGCAGTGGCGGCCCACCGTCTGGACTCTGGATCGGTGGCCCTTGCGCCTCGCCATGCGAGGCACGCGTGAAGAAGTGGTCGGTGATAGAGGGAATGGAAACCCGCGGCGACCACGAGGACCTCGGTCATGGCTCGAGGACGCCGGGCAACGGCATGATAGTCGACGACCTGGACAATCGATATGCCTTGAATCACCGTATCGGGATGCCGGCCAATCAGCTCCTGAAGCGCGGCCGAAGAACCCCGGCGGATGTTGCCAGAGGGGTCCAAGCACGCGGAAATGACCAGTTTGCTCGCCATGACCTGCAACACACCCACGTTAGAGACGGCCACGCCCAATGGTGCACCGGCAACGTCTGAGATTCCGACCGCTTGAAGCTCTGCCGTGCTATACTTCCGGGCCAGTGCCCAAAGGCCGAAGCATGCGGCGTCACGAACGCCCACTCCCACTGACGTGCCGACATTCGATCTTTGTTCGAATTCGAGGCCCAAAATCAAGGCCTGGATGATTTCGGGGAGCATGGAAGGCGGTGGTGACCGGCGGAACAAAAGATGAGCCAAGGTCAACATGAGTCCGTGCCACTGTAAGGGGTCAACCCCACTGACGTTCCTTTTCCAGTCCAAAGCTTCTGAGCGGAGGAGGTCGGTGGCCACGATGAGAGCTTGGGTGTGAGGGTCTTCCAGCAGCACCTTCTCGGATAGACTTCCCAGGACGGCTTCGACAACCTCGGCTGACATGGAAGAATCCAGTTCATGAGCAATAATGCTGAGCGCTTTGGCCGCCGCCATTCTAACGGGAGTATCTTTGTCCGAGAGCGCGTCGAGAAAATGCTGAATCCCGTCTTCAAGCATGGAATCGAGCACATCCACGTCGGTGACCGAACCTCGGGCACTGAGAGATATCACATGTGTCAAGACGACCCGCATGATCTTGAGCAGAAACTTTCTCGAGGGTGCTGAGTCTCGTATGGCAGCATGGCCGGGCTGTTCTGACGTGGCTAAAGTGACGGACGCTTCGAAAACTTTGGCGAGATACGGCTCAACTTCGCTGTTGGAGCCAGCATTGAGTATGCCGTATAAAAGCGATAGATAGCCCAGCGGCTGATAGGGAGTCGCGTTTGCTCTCTCGTGACCGACCAGCAGTGCATGGATGGCCGTGTCAACCAGGCCATTTGGCAGCCCACATGCTTGCATGTCGCCCCGAAGTGCCAGTCGCACCAATAATATGCTCGCCGCTTCCCGTTCTTTCCCGGGACTTCCTAGTTGCTGGAAGGCAAGAGATAAAACGTCGACGGCAATGCCGGGCAAGGACTGGAGGTCGATTGCCGTCAGGTCTATTTGGACCCTGGCTGAATGGGAGCCGGACATGGTGGCCAATTCAAATGGGGCAAGCATCAAGTGAGACAGCCATAATAGCATCACGTACCGCTCTTCCCAGACCATACTCGCCGAACGGATATCCTGCCCGTTCCGGTCAAGCCCACTCCAATGCCCCAAGCATGATAACATCGGAGCGAGGTATTTGGGTTCACTGTTGAGCAGACGCACAATCACCTTGTATCCTCGCACCTTGCACAGGGCATTAAGGAGGCGGCAAATGGCCCGAGGCAATGGTGACACGCCCCGGTCGCTCTTATCATCAACATCGAAATAATGGTGTTGCAATGTCGTCAGATACGTCAGATATCCATCAGTGAGGACTTGCACTAATGATGCAAGACATGGATCAAGGAGTTGAGGCCATTCTTGAAATCGATCGAGCTGAAATAGAATCAGTCACTGGCTGGCCTCCGGACTTACAGCTAAGTGGAGCTCACGAGTCGCATGAGCTCAGCGCATTTCGAATCCAGAACCCTCTGGCGCAACTGCCTTGGACTCTTGCCAGGATGCCAAACTAACACGGGCAATTTGTAATTGAGCTCCTGTAAAAGGGCGCCTGATGCTTTGTAAAGTTTCGCATCATTATCGGCGTCGGCGGCGTCCATCACTCTGTGAATCTTGAAATCAATCCGTGGAAGTTCTTCTGAAGAAGCAACGCGTCTCACCCTGACACGTGCACACGTGGCAAGGCTAAAGTTGATGGTCTCAGCCTTGGCAACTGTGCTGGACTCTGACGTGTTCAATGACCAGTGGACCAAGAGTTGTGGATCTACTGCGACTGCTGACCTCAAACAAAGGAATTGACCGCCCATGGTCCAGCGCCTGGAATGCCGACTATGAATGAGCCATTGACACGCCCGGAGCGTTCCTTGACGCATTTATGGGCGTCCTCGTTTCCTAGGTCGATTCAGGGCTTGGTTTCGTAGTGCTGGCGAAGACCATCGACCGACAACCTCCTCTCCGTCTCCCACCCACCGTCCTTGGACCTTCAAACACGATGCCGATTTTCTCAACTTTGTTTCACCGCTTGGCACACCTCGTCTCTTCTCAAAGGCCGGCCGGAACATCTGAGCAAAACGCCGGTGGATCTTCGACGGAGAAAACGGCCGGACAACTCTGCGAAGGGGAAGACGGCACCCTGAAGGCCGGGGTGATTCCTTCTCGACCTGCTGCTGCATGGAATGATGGGAAGGCAAAGAAACGCAAAGAGACCGGGGAACTGAACCCCACGAGTGTGAAAAGGCGCAAAATGAGTCGAGACCGGTACACTCCAGAGTCTGACCACGAACGCGGGCCAATTCTTTCTTCTTCAACATTCCACAGGCCAACGGGGATCTTTAAATTGGAATTGGGGCTGCGAAAGCGCAAAACAGCGTCAGATCGAGCACTGATGCCGCCGCCTGCGCCACCTGGACAGAGTGCAAGATCATCATCGAAAAACCCCCCGATCCCATCACCGAACAAAATATCATCCGCCACGGCTCCAGATAACCATTCGGAGATGTCATTTGTGTCCACTGCTGCATCAAGACGGAGAGCCAACGACGTCGATGAGTATGACATGGAGCTGGCAAGGCGTCACGCCGCCGCTGCACGACTACCTCCAAACTCGGGAGTTTGGAGCAAAGCAGAACAAGAACTTTTCTACCATCTTGCTCTGCGAGGTTTCGAACCTCTGTTGCCGCAAAATTGGATGCTCGATTTCAAGACGTTGCCTCTGTCGATTTTCGCGCATGAGACTGCCATTGCTCTGCCGCTCATTCAGAACCGCAAAGGGACCGAGTTTCGTGCCATTCGTGCACTGCGCGATTTGTTTGAGACTGGCCAACATGTGAGGGACAATAGTCTTGTCAGTCCCGGGAGCCGACCAGAATCTGTCCTTGAACGGGCCGTCAACAAGTACATTTCATGGGCCCTCACCGACGCCGGCGTGCGCATAGGCTCGCATTCGACCAGCGTCCCCGTTCACACGGTGGTGGTGAGGCAAAGAGGTCAGAGTACCACCGACACGCTCAGGGGGCTGACATTGAAACTGTACGATCTCGCAGCACAACATCGACAAGCCTGCGGTATTCACGCCAGCATCGAACCCCAGGATGGGACATTGACCGGCCACGAAGAGACAAAAGTCGTGGATGACACGGGGAGTGATCTCCCGGCACTCATCGGCCTCATGATTGCCTCTTCCGTATTGGCTGTGTTCACGCTTAACGCTCATTCGCTGCCGCCAGACGGGACAATTCCCACAGACTCACAACCAGGCTTGGGACCGTCCGCGTTGCCTGGTGACAAACAGGGAGAAAGTCTTGGTCCCGAAAAGGTGCTTGACGAGTCCGAACTACGATTCATTGCAACGTTCGATTTCAGCGTGCACGAGCAGGACGTCTGGAACGCTCTCTCGGTGGCTATCGTCGCGATGCAGATCCGAAGGATCGCTGTGGAAACCCAGAAGTCGGCTGAAGGCGAGGATGACGAAGTGTATCCAGACAATACCGACGCCAGATCTGACGACTCCGACAAAGTGGATGACCCGGATCTATGAGCTCATCGTCCCGTGCGGTGGCTGGCGGGCTAGGATGACGAGAGGGAGCCAAGGATGATTCGCACTCTGGAAGTGCTGTAACATGTATCTTGCGTTGTGATACCCTATGTTGATGTCAATTCTCAAGAGTTTTATACATCCGCCTGCCGGGCACCGCTCTGAACCTTCTGACCGGGTCCGTTAATCCGTGCGAAACCTCCCCCCCTGTCTCATCCCTTCTACCACATGGCTCCGGCGTCATGATCGAACCTCGCAAGTTCTTTCTCGCTTTCTTCCACCTCTTTCCTCGCTTTCATGCGCATGTAGAAAATGGGACAGTCTCGGCTGGAGCACAACACCTCAGAATGCATGCTACCCTGGCAGCGTTGACACTGCGTCCAGAGTCTGCCGAATCTCACCTCCATCTCCCCGACCTTTTTCACCTGCTTCGTATACAGCTCGCCAATGCGGGGCCGGCAGTCTTCGCACACGGCACCCCGCGACTCCTCGGCACCGACGAGGGGTTTCTTGCATCCCATGCACGTTTGTGTCTTTTTGGCAAACTTCATGAGACCTCCGAGGGTGGGAGCCGCGACAGAGATGGCGCGCGTGTGCTCTCCCGTCAAGAGCGAATTGGCCCGTCGTTCGCCAAGGATGGGTTCGAATATTCGCCCGAGAGGATTTGCCAGCTGGTTGTCGAGATAGTACTTGGTGTCAATGGGCACATTATTTTCGAGGACGTAAATGGGATCTTCTGACTTTTCGTAATTCCTACTGCCGCCGGCCCCCTTGACAATGACGTAGGCCACTCGGTCCCCCAGGGCCGGCGCCGAACCGGCATCGCGTTTTTTCATCCGCTCGGCCAGTTCGACGTGGGCCTGTTTCGCGGCGTAGTCGCTTTTGCTGAGTGCTTTCGTGATGACCAACATACTCAGGTCGATTTTGTTTTGCAGGAGCATGGCGATGGTCTCCTTGACATAGTCTTGGGCCCCGTCCAGATCACGATCAATCAGGATCTTCTTGAGAACGGTTTCGATGACAACCTGCACCAGCCGGCAATTATCTCGACGGACAGTCTCGATGCCCTTGCTGTCCATCTTGTCGTATTTGTCGGGATTCGTCCAGTAGAGGCCGGCATATCGTTTCTTGTTGATGAGCAGGTACGGAAAGTAGACCTTTTCGAACTCGAGTTTGATCGGTTTGAGGAATTTTGAAGACACAAAGTTGGCCGCTTCCTGCCCCAGCTCCATCGTCTTCTTCAGATCCTTTTCGCCAAATTTGACCATGACCGAATCGGTATCGCCGTAGATGACTTGGGCGTCGTGTGAATAACCATTCGCCATCGTATACTTGGTCTCCACTTCATGTTTTGTCTTTTCAATCATCTGTCGGCCGTATGCGGTGGTGCTGGAAGCGATGGCGAGACACGGCAGCTTTCCCACCGTGGCGCCGGTGATGCCGTAGACCGAATTGGCCGACACTTTCAAAGCCAGTTGCCGGCCGTTGAGCACCGCTTTCTTGAATGGGTCTTTTTCAACGGCCAGGTCCTTCTTCGCCCTCTTTCGGGCGCCGAGAAGCTCTTCCAGAATCTGGGTCAACAGGCCCTTTCGTATCTTGGCGGTGCAGAACAGATCTCCATTGGGCGTGACGATGTAGTCTTCATCTTTCTTGAGATTGAGCTTTTCCACGCTTTGCTTGTTCAGAAGCGTCGTGTAGCACAGGTTGTGGGCTTGCATGATGGAGGGGTACAACGACGCGAAATCGAGGGTGGCCACGGGGGCATCATAGTATCCCCGTATCGGCTCGATGACGGTGGCGCCTTCGTATTGTTCATCGGTGCTTTCGTTCCGCAGATTGGGAATCACCAGCTGCTGCTCGAGCGCCTTCCGGAAAAGCTGGCTGATGAATTTGACCTGCTGTCCGCGTGCCAGCAAGTAGTTGAACGGCACCCCGGTGACTCTCGCCATCTCGGTATAGTTCACGAGGCACATCAACTTGTCCATGAGGCGTTGGGGCAGGTACGCATCCTTCAGACAGTATACGGCCAGGCGTCGTCTCGAGTCCGGCGTGCCGTTGTACAACTCGGTGATCATGGTGTGATGGACGTCCTCTTTCTGCTCACTCAGAAATTGTGCACACACCGAGTTCAGGGTATAGCTTCGCAGATGATAGTCTCGTTGGACGAGTTGGAGCAGATCCAATTGAATGCGTCCATTCGTATTGGTGGCCTTTGTGTCACGATTGCCCATCTGCTTGCTGGAAAAGTTCGTCTCCCGGGCCACCGACGGCACGCTCTTCAGACGGGACCAAAACGGGAATTTGGTCAGCTTGAGATGTTTGGCGCGGTCCAGCAAGTACGGGAAATCAAAGTTGGAGATATTGTAGCCGATAATCACATCCGGGTCAACTTTCTCCAGAAAATCTCGCCAGGCCATCAACATCTTTTCTTCCGAGTCGTGTTCGTAAATTTGGGTATTCACGATCAGACTGCACGTGTCCAGCACAAACACGTTGCGCACAAACGGCTTCGACTCTCCGTAGCGGGTGACGACGTTGGCGATCTGGATCACCGGATCCTGATTGGCCTCCGGAAAGACACCCTTGCGCCCGGCACACTCAATGTCGAAGGAGAGGATGCGCAGCGGTGCGATCTTGGACCATTCTCCGTCGTGGCCATGTGCGATCAAGTCGCGATAATGACAAAAGGCCTCGATTTGGCAGTTCGAATGGCGCTCGTACGGGTTCAGGAGATGGTATTTTTGCGGCGGCACCTCGACCCAGGACATGCCGGCGACGCCGGTGTCGATCATGAAGCGGAGCACATATTGGATGTTGTCAAACGTCAAAATGCCTTCGGTCGCGCCCTTCCACAATCCCTTGTAGTTTGCATTGCCCCCTTCGATCGTCGATCGAAGTTTGTTCATGAACTTGGGATCCGTCACCGTGATTTTCAAGTAGGGGCTCTTCTGATTGCCTTGGAAGCCAAAGAGGTTTTCGCGAAGCACCATTTGAACTGAATGGATGGCCGGTTGGTGTTGCGCCAGCTGTGTGTCCAGATATGCCTTGTAGCCTTCGACGTCCTGTCTCTGAAAGTTGACCGGCGCGGCCACGTAGAGGTAGTGTAAAAAGTCGGTGATATGGAGAAGGATCGAGTGGCCCATCTGACCATATGTCAATTCCGTCCATCACCAACGCGCGAAGAGACCGTGTCTTACCTCGGATACGCCAAACATCTTCAGGGTGACCTTTCCCCCATGCAGTGTGCCCTCCTCAATTTCAATTTGCTGAAAGCGGAGCGCGTCCCTGCTGGGATCGAAATCGCTCAAGCTTGGTCTGTCCCACTGCTGGTCTCTTTCCGCATTGTTCTCCTTCAGTTCAGAGATGTCCTGGGTCATCTTCGCGAGGACCTCCGTCTCGAACTGGCTCTTGGGTTGGCTCGACCCAAATTTGGATCTGAAGCCATTCGGCCCGCTCTGGGACGAGTGCAAGCCGCCATGAGGAAGATTTCCGTTCAGCTTCCTCTTCTTTGCCGAAGGGGGGGACTTTAGCACATTATGCGTATTGGTCGTGTCCGCGAGCACTCGCTTCGGGGGCTGTGAAACAGGATGCGAAGGCATTGCAGTAAGGCTACTGCCCTTCTTCAGACACCGCTAGATGGATAGGCCGCCCGCAGATTGCAAAGACAGTCGCGGGTAATCGAGTCCTCCCTCATCGCGTCCAAGGCGTTATATGACGCGACAGCGAGTGATGCTACTCACGAGATCTTGGCGGCGCCAACGCTAAGGCCACTCCCGTCAGGGAGGCGGGGCTGCTGACCGCCAACCAAGATCTGATCAATATGTTGATGCTTCTCGCTGTTATCACTTCAGTGATCGACCAGAACAGAGCGCAGGCTCCACGTGAACGCCAAATCGTCTCTGCAAAGGCCTCCGGATAGAGTGAGCCCAGCATGGCGGACGAGGTGACGGCTGACAAGACGCCGGGTTTCAAAGTGGGTGAGAAGAAGACGCTGGAGGAGTACCAGAAACTCGGTAAGCCTTGATGACTTTGGGGAGCGCTTGTCCCTTCTTCTTTTGATCCCACTTCACGAGCTGGGGCAACACGAGGAGGCAGAAACATGACTATGTTCCCATGCTGGGAGTGGAGGAGGAGACCACTCACTGAAACGAAAAGTTTCCTGACCATCTGCTTTGGCACACCAGTTCTCTAAGCTAATGGTACCATTTCAGATCAAGGGGACGAAGCTCTGAACCGGTGGAAGGCCTCGCTGGGACTCGGAACGGGCCAATCAATATCAGATCCCAACGACCCCCGCTCATGCATCATCAAGTCCCTTGCTCTGGTATGTACTTTTGCAGGAGCTTCCATCTTCGATTCTCATTCCACAGAGCTGTCCCTTCTGGCAGTAGCTTACATCTTGTCAAGGAAGTTGAAGGTCGGCCTGACATTACCATCGACCTGTCCGCTCCTGGCGCGCTGGAGTCGCTCAAAAACAAGCCCTTTACCATCAAGGAGGGCTGCACATACCAGATGAAGGCCACCTTTGTCGTCCAACACCAAGTCTTATCTGGTTTGAAATATGTGCAGTTGCTCAAGCGCAAAGGCGTCCGGGTTAGCAAAGACCAAGAGATGATCGGCAGCTATCCTCCAAACACAACTGACAGGCCGTTATATACCAAATCGTTCGCACCAGAAGAAGCTCCGACGGGAATGCTGGCCCGAGGTCATTATGAGGCGGTGTCCCGGTTTGTCGACGATGACGACGTGACCCATCTCAAGTTTGAATGGTCTTTCAACATTGCCAAGGACTGGCATTGACGTTCTGCAGTCCCATGCCGACCGGGGAGAAGGTCGACGGGCTTGATGTACAGGATCTGTCTCGGCTCGTTTGATTTCCGGTCCAGAACCTCGTCCTGCTTGTCTCTGAAACGTCGGGCTGAATGTGACCGGTTCCATCACGCCATGACTAATAGATGATTCGATGATCATAGGAAATACTCAATTTGAAGTTGCTGGCCATCCTTTCCCCCCTGCTGCTGCTGTTGCTGTTGCTGTTGCTGCTGCTCGTTGCGGTGGGCATCGTTTTCCGGGGCGGCGTCGAAGATGTTGAAGAAACGATCGCCGTTGTCGCTCACCTCCAGGACGCTGGCCAAATTCCCACATCGATAGCAGTAGTTGGGAGCACTCCAGACCGTGCTCAGTCGATCGTCATACAGGATCTGGTAACCTTCCTGACATAGCTGATGTGCGCGAAGGATGTGAGACATGCTGTTCACTTGCAGAAACTTTTTGACCACGTCCCCGCCAAATGTGTAGCCGGCGCCGCGTGGGGACAAGGAGAATTCGTCGCGCTCGGGATCGGGATCCGACCAGACAAGGTCTGCCATCGGGCCTTCATGCGGGATCTCCCGAAATCGGTCGATGATCTTGATTTGATCGATCGAATGAATCGACGGTGACAGGCCGCCGTGGACGCAAAAGATTTGGTCGTTGATCACGACGCTGAGGGTGAGAAAATCGAACATGTCGGTAAAGTAGTGCCATACATTGGCGTTGCCGTATTTCCGAGCACATTCCGTATAGAATCCATATGACTGGGTGACGCCTCGTGATTCATGATTACCGCGAATAAGATGAACGCGCTGAGGATATCGCAACTTCAAGCAGACCAGAAGGGAAATCGTTTCGACACTGAAGAGACCACGGTCCACGTAGTCGCCTGTCGAGATCAGCCGCCAACTCTCCTGCGCCGTGTAAAGTCTCAGAACATACCCAAGAACAGGTAGTTCGTGTTTGGACAAAAGCCTCCAATTTTAAATATCTCAAGCATATCAAAGAACTGGCCGTGAATGTCTCCCACCACGGTGACCGGCGCCGAGATGTGGACGACGTTGCTTTCTTTCATCAACAGCTCTTTGGCCTTTGCGCATATTGCTTCGATCAACGACTCGGCCAACAGTTGCTTTTTGTAGAGTTGTGCGATGCATTCGTCAAGGTCAATACTAGCTGCGGCAGATTCGGTCAGCAGACACACTTCCACCGTGAGAACAGAGCGTACCCGGTAGGCCAGGCATGGCCGTAATCTAGGTGGCAAACACGAATATCGTTATAAATGAACGGCGGTTAGGGGAATAGGGCGACTTTGATGAATCCCGATTCCGCGTTGTTTTTTCATTGTGTTTTCGACCAGTCTATACACTGCTGCAGCAAAAGCCGCCAGCAAGTAGATGGCAGGATCTCATCATCAGATGCGACGGCGAAAATATGATACAGGTGCTTGCTTTCGCACCGCGCCCAGAATTCTGGATGGTTAGGAGGTGACGCCACCAATCCTAAAAGCGGCAACCCGCTGAATCAAATATCTCTTATTATCCTTCACGAGCCCTAGTCTCCCTATGACGACTCCAAGAAGACTGCCACCGCTATTATCACTATATGACGCTCAGGGCTGGGCTGGTCGTACCACAACCATCAGCTGTACACCAACGACGGCCACCATGTTTGGTGCAAATATCCTCAGAAATCTGCTGCCACTGTACAGGACCAACTTGGGACTCCCCTCTCCATTATGCTCCAGCGCCAGTCCTACCGTTATGCAAGATGGGGTTTTACGGACATGCAATCGTTGTCATGAGCCATGCTCTCACTGCGGAGTCCACAGCCATTGGGCGCAGGACTGTCGAGAACCTCGAAGAGCTATCGTTTTTGTTGATTGTGGCAGGCTTCTCGCCGACCAGCTCTCCTCTGAGTGAGTGATTCATTAATCAGATCATATGTACGGAGTGCAATTGACTTCTATGACTATTGTGGTTCTCTGCATATGGTAGTCTCTGGATCCCAGCCTGAGCGGGAGAGAGAAATTCAGCCTGTCCCAAATCATTCAACCTTCATGTCGAATTTCTGTGCATAACCATAGCTGAGGCCTGTGTGATAGAAAAGAAAGGACAAGGTTAGCAACATAGGCCTTCATAAATGGGCGAAATCGCCACTAGCCCTTACCTGGTGATTTGGGAAGATTAATGAGTCGGCCAACACGACGTTCTCGGGCCTACCGGCGGCGAATACAACGACCTCGGCGATGTCATCAGGAGTCAGCGGCGTGACGCCGGCGTACACCGCATCTGCCTTCGACTTGTCTCCATAGAAGCGGACAATGGAGAATTCCTATCGCAGCTCTCTGTTAGCACCTCATTCGAGAGATGGGAAGGTGGACAATGGAGTTATAATCCGATTCCCTCCCCTCTTTTTGGTGGCAACCAACATACCGTCTCGACCTGACCGGGATCGACCTCGATGACCCGGATCCTTGTAGCAATCAATTCCTTCCTCAAGGACTCGGTAAAAGCCCTGATGGCCGCCTTGGTGGCGCAGTAAATGCTCCCCCCCGGATAGCCTTCTCGGCCAGCGATGCTGCCAATGTTAATAATGTCACCCCTCCCCCCTTGGTCCCTCTTCTTCATGATGGGCAAGATCGCTTGGGTCATGTTGATCAGGCCCGTCACGTTCGTGGCAAACATGATGTTGATGTCCTCGGGCGCGATGTCGGGTGCCTTGGCCACGCCCCGGACCAGACCTGCGTTGTTCACCAGCACATCGATCTCCTTGAACTCGTCAGGCAGATTGGGCACGAATGCGCTCACCTCCTCGGGTTTGCTGATGTCCAGCTTGACCGGGAGGACCTTGACGCCGTCGCCCACCTCTTTGTTGATATCGGCCGCCACCTGCTTGAGTGTCTCGATCCTCCGCGCCGTGATGATAATTTTGAGATTCTTCGGACTCGTCCGTGCGAACTCTTCCGCGACACTGCGTCCGATACCTGAGGACGCGCCCGTCACGAGGATCGTCTTGCCCTCCAGACGCTTGGCCATGGAAGAGGACATCTTGCGCATAAACGAGGCCGTTCGCCCGAGATGGAGAGGGTTGAAAGAGGTGGACCCAATGGGAAAAGCAAATTGTGGGGAACTTTTGATGACGCGAGCACTAAGTGATCTGGATGTGAGATTGAGGACGGTAGAGGCGACAGAAAGAGACGGCATATGGGATTGAGAAGGAAGGGTGAAGACCACAAGTTTACATCCTCTCTTCGGCAGGATATCTAAATGTACAGCAATCAATCGGCTAATTGTTTGTTCCACCCTAATTTATTCAAAGCTGGCACAACATCAGTCAGCGTGCTTCCCCTCACCCCACAAGCACGTGATCAACACCGCTGCCCAAGAGCAAGCACACCTGGCTCGGAGAGTAAGTTAGTGGATGGCCGCAATTGTCAGAGATGAACAGTCAAAGCTTGAACAGAGATGTGACGCGAGTTTATGAACGTTACTATCAAACCGGGTGAAGACGGCGCATGTCTTTAACGCCTTTGCCCTGCTCCACCCTCCCACCAACACATCATGCAGTTATCCAGATCCCCGAGACTCGTAACATCATGGCTATGCGTATCTTAGCGATAAGATGTAAATTTTCCGGCGCCCAGCGCATCATTGAAACCGCGTAGGCGGTGCAGAACAGGACAGCACCGAAATGGAATGACACTCGGCGCGACCTGTCTGTCCGCCTCGATCAAGGCATTCGATCTCGACGGGATGTCCGAAAGGCGCCTGTGCCAGACAGAGCGCACGCCGACGCCCGGATGTGCTTCACCGTTTTGCTTGAGGGAAGAGTGTGATTGCAGCTCCCAAGGCCTCGACAGGAGCAGCAAGTTGATCCCATTCAGCTAGAGGAAGCCTGATTCCGACAATAAGCGGGCAATCTTCTCTTCTTCTTTCTCGCGGGGTTCGATCTTGAGACTTTGATTGTACATCTCGTGGACGTCTCCGGCATTTCTCATATTTTCCGTGATCCAGTCCTGTAGCTCTGGGACCGGAGTCAGACTGTAGGGCACATTCTGATATTGCTGAATATCTCGGATGACCTCGGCGGTCTTGTGGCGCTTCGCAAAGTTGATGAGTTCGGTGTTCTTCACCAGGGAGGGGATTCCGTCTTCGATGAAGATCAAGTCGGTCAGGTACACGCCGAGGAAGGGGATGCAGGGAGGGTTGGCCACTTGCAGAGCTTCTCGATACTGTCCAAAATTTTTGGTGGTGGCAATCAACTGGCGCATCGACTCGAGCAACGCATGGGTCTTTGGGTTGACCTGTTGCCACGTGCGGCTGAGGCGCAGGATCGGGGCGGTACCGAGAGCGGAAATGATGGCCGTCACCGCGGAGAAGTTATTCAAGCTCCGGCATTTCTGTTCCGGTCAGCGAGGAGACTGGCAGCGGTATCGAAGAAAAACTCACCTCGGCAATGGCAACAAAGTGCTTGATGACCACCACCCTCTTCTTCAACTCCGGATGCACCAAGATCATCTCGGCCACCCAATTGGTCAGCTGATTGGAATGCAGAATCAGGGCGTGGATATTGGGTGCGGTATTGGTCTCTTCCGATTTGCCCTTTTTCTCCCACGTCTTGGCGAGGCATTCAACCGACTTGATCTTTCCGTACAACCTGGACTCGATGATGGTCAACTGTCGGGCAAATTCGGTCGGGTCGATGTCGAGGAATTTCAGCTTCTTCATGTTCTTGGGCAAGATGGGCGCCGGCGCCGAACTGGTCAGCGTGAGCACCAGCTTTTTGGCGGTGGTATCTTGGCCTTTGATCCGCTGGTCGACCACCGTCGTCAACTGGGCGGCTCCGGGAATCTTGGTGCTGGTGATGGTGTTCTTTGCAAACGCATAGATGCGCTCCAGGAGGGCCTTGCTTGCCTCGTCGTCATTTTCCATCCAGTAATGCTCCAGCCAGCTTTTGAGGATGTTGACCACCCGGAATCTCACAATCTTTTGTTTGTGCTCTTCCCAAATCAAGAACTCATCCCTGGTCAAACCGGGAGGAGGCTGGATGTTGAACCGTTTCACCAACAGCTCAAACAGCTCCGACGCGGTGGTGAAGGACCGATAGGTGAGGAGAAACGTGGTGTTAAACGACGTCTCGGGACGGTCATGACGGGTCAGCTGTTCCACCAAGCCCGTCAGGGTACCGCTCTTCACCTGTGGCGGGTCGACGCGGATGTCGTAGGTGATTTCGCCGAGGTGGTCAAGCTGTAAGTACCACGGCACTTCCTCGGCCGTAAACGCCGGTTCCAGATTGGCACCTTTGAGGTTGGCCAACGTTGGCGGGACTTGGCCGAAGAATTGCCTGGCTTTATCTTTGGTAGGAGGTCGGCGGAGTTTTTCCACCGTGGGATCTTGGCCGAGGGTATACGACTTTGACTGCCCCATGTCGGCGAGGGCCGGTCTTTGATTCGACGCATGGGATGGTTCGGCGCGGAGGTGGTGAGTCTGATATGTCTCGCCGCTGTCCGTCTTGCGATGATCCCTCTTACTGGCACTCGTCGCGGGTGCATTGGCAGCCGTGGTCGGCAGCTGGAGCTGTAATGAATACACCACTTTGGACAAGTCGCCCTCGAGCTGTTTGCAGGCGTTTCGAACATGATTCAACCGCATGTCCAAGGACTCACCGCGAAGCTCGGCCCACTCGTCGGGGAGGGGAGCCGTGACCGCTTGACAGGATGTCACCAGCTCGCCGATACTGTCATACACCTTTTGTTTTTTGGCCCCAAAATCGATCAGCAACGGCTGATGGAAGACATTGCCGAGAGAGGACAGATCGATAGACTCGACGAGATTGATCCACGGCCGAAACAGCTCGATCACGGAGCCGGCCGCTTGACAGACAGACTCGCCGATCGCGGCTTGTCGTTCCGCCGTCACAATCTTATCGGACAGCGGGAGGCACTCTTCGACGTGGCGGATATTCGACACGGTCGATTTCTTCAGATCTTCGATGTGACGGAGCAAGTTCGCATCCAGCGGCACCGACGGTCGCGCTCGGAGATCGTCATTCTGGTCCACAAAAGAGATGTCGTTCAGATTCCCCGCGCCTTCGGCCAGGTTGTTGTCCCCCCAGTTGCCTCCAACGTTGCTGCCCAGCAGAAAGCCCGGCAGAAGGCGTGGGATGTCCTCGCCTCTCTGTTGCCGGGCCACCTCGACGTAGCCGTAGACGCCGTTGAGAACGCCGTCGGCCTCGTACAGACACTTTGCAGAAGCGTCCGGGGCCGGCCAATCAGGCGCCGCCATATGCGACGACAGGACGAGCTTGGAAAACTTGGACATCATCTCTCTGAAATGAGGATAGAGCGCCTTGTTCCTCGAAATGATCGACAGGTTGTTACCGGAATGATTGTCCGTCGTGCCTGACCCGGCCGCCAAGAGCATTCGCAGGTGGTCAGATATGTCTTCTGCTTTTCGCACGAATTCTGCTCGGTCATTGTTGCGAATGGCCTGGCGATACGCCTCGACGGAGGCACGCATGTTCTCGACCAGGCCGTTCCATGTGACGGGAGCGACCGTGCCATCGTCCAGGAAATACTTGGGCGTCGACGACGTGGTCAGGTCCAGGCGAGGAGGTACGGTGAAAGACGTGGCCGTGGTTCCCAGAGGCGCCATGCTCGCTTGAGAGGCAGACATGCTGGTGAACGGGTGGAGGACGGAATTTCCCGCTTGCCTGGCGGCGCTGATGTCGATCGATTCCATCGATGTCGACGTGGACAAGCTCTCTGCCGACAGGGGCACAGTTTTCTTCCGTCTCGATGAGATGGGCAGTTCTCCATCGGCCTCGGACGCCGAACCATCGTACTCCTCTTCATTGTGACCATAACCCCCCGCCATCATCTCCGGAGGCGGCCGAGTCTGCTCAGGCACATGAAAGTGGTTGCGATCCCGCGGACCGGTCTCATCGGCCGATGCGGGTGTTTCCAATGGCAGCTCCATCGTGCTCACCCCCGTCAGCGTGTTGAAATAAAACAGCCGACCGTCCGGTGTCGCTTGTGGGACCCAAAAGGCAGCCTCCTCCGGTGTCTGGGAGTGGCGGTGGCCACCTTCGATCGGTAAATCCGATTCATCATCTTGCGTGTGGTTGCCATTCGAATCCTCCTCCTGGTCGTCTCCGTCATCTTCTTCGTCCTCATAGTCCTCCTCGGTGCCAGAACCTGTGCTCGTCTCGCTCTCCTCCGGGCCCAGTTCCGTGGGTTCGTCGGGGTTTAGAACGGCACAATAATTGCTAGGGAACCAGCCTCGGACATCGTTGATCACGCCATCCCACCAACCACTCTCCAGCTGTGTCAATACCTGGATGATATCACCCTGGCGAAAACTCAAGCTGGTGCGGTCATCGGCGTCGTAGTTATACAGCGCACGGACGTACAACGGCGGTGGCAGGTCGGGGCTGGCATTGTATCCATTCATACCAGCGGCTTGAGCAGCTCGACGACGCGGCGAGAGGCCGCTCATGCCGGGATGCTGTACCCTCGACGACGTCGGACGGGACGTGGGCTGCTGCGACACACGCGCTCCTTCGGTGTAGTGGAATGCTGCCGCAAACGTCGTCCCGCTCTTGATCGACTCTCCTTGAGCGGTGGAATCGGGCGCGCTTCGACGAGATGTGGACATTTCAGACCCCTTCACCGACAATAATGGTGGAGAGCAAACGCCAGACTTTGCCAATGTGTCGAGCGCAGGATCTGCATACTCGTATGGACGCCCGATAACAGCAAAACCCTGGCTGCCGAGTCACGCCGTAGGTTTAAGACTGCTGCATGCTGGCCGTGGAAGTGCTTTAGTCGATCCGGCTGGCAGCTGTCAGTGAATGGATGGGCGTCAAAGGTGGGTAGGCTGGCCGGCCGTTTGGGTCGAAGATCGGGGAACAAGACGTCGTCTCAACAGACAATGGCAGTCACATGCGACACAACGGCGGCAACGAGGACACAAGAAGAATCGCTGCGCTTATAGGATCCAGCACACTCAGCTACAGAGGGCGCAAGCAATCACGAGCAAGCCTCAGTAAATGCCCTCGGACGTGGTTCACAGCTGTTTCGGTTTTCACCGCAGCCTAGACTGCCCGCTCACGGCCAACGGCACCACTCCACTTTCTCCCCCTCGGCTCCGTCTCGACCAGTCTCAATTCAACCGTCTTCGACAGTCAGCGCGATGTGATTTGGCTGACCTGGTCGACCCAAACTGTGGTATTCGGCCATGACAATCCGCGATATCGCTTCATTCCTCTCCGCGAGTCATTCCCTAGGTAAACCTACTGCCATCATCGACTGCTGCTTGATCTCCACCTCGCTTGGGATGCGAGCCTAGCCATAGCCAGGAGGTGGCTGAGAGTCTCCACTATTATAATGTTCCGAAGGTCCAATGGAGTCGTGGTGCTGTGCCCTCCACGATCATTTGAGAGCCTTATGAATTGCCTGATCATAGTTACAGTGATTCTTGACGTCCACCAAGTGCTGCTCCAACATGGTACTGTTTTGCACAGCATTTACTGTTTGTACAGAATTGGCTCTTTAGCTAGTGTACCGACCTAACGACTTTTCATCTTGGCCGGCTACAGACACCCACCCTGCAGATGACCTTGGATCCATCTGGTTTGGCAAGGGTTTGCTGCCAATGGGGTCGCCGGGGTCGCGCTACAGGCTTGATGTTAGGATTGACCCTGTGGACCCGTCAGCCATGCTGATATTCTTACGTTTCACACTGATCGACCGACCGAATGAAGAGACCACCAGAAGATGGCTTACTGGTTGTCCGAATAGTTCCCGTGGAACATTTTCGTTGCTCTAATCCACGGATTTACATACCATTCCAGACTCAAGCGGAAAGCCCGCATATTGAGAGATGTGAGACTCCTTCCAATAATAGTGTCACCGGCACAAGAATTGTCCTCCTGGGAGATGCCGCTCACGGCATGCAAAGTCACATGATAAGTCTGGTCCAGGGAGAGAGAGAACGGTGCTGCATGGACTGTGGATGACGTTGGATGCAGGCACAGGGCGCCGCCACGGCTATGGAAGATGGTGCTTTTCTCGGTCGAGTCATCAGCGAAGTGGTTCGCGGAGTGATCACACTGCCCAAAGCGATTGACCTCTACGAGGCGAAACGGATCCCTCGAGCTTAGATCAAGCAGCAGGCGTCTTTCGTCTTAGGAACTCTGAATATGGCGGCGGGCGATCACGCTGTGAGACGAAACAAGGCGTCTGCCCTCGAAGTCCAGGAGTGGGACCGCAATGTGATCCAGGGAACGGAGGCACTGCCTCCATATTATCGTCCATGGCAGATGTTTTCTGCACCAACAAGTGTGCCGGGGATACTCTACTACGACGCCGAGGGGATGCGGACAACGCAGTCTGCGAGTACTTGCAGAGCAAGACGAAAACGGACGAATCGACCCTGGTGACGAAAGGGCTCTGGGACAAGTGGTGGGGGGTCGTATATAATGGGGTGGATGGCACTGCAATCCTGCACATGACAGGAGCTAAACTATAGATGTGAGAAATAAGGAAATATATCTCCATGATCACGTGGCTTTCGAACTGCCAAGATTCAAAGCTTGGCAATCAGTGCCCCAAGCTTGCAGGTTTTGAACTCGACTTTCACACACGTCTCTCAATAACATTGCACCCTTTGCCCTTCAGGTGGAGCCCATAGAACATGTCAAATGGCTACCTGGCTTTTGCTATTGGAATCTTTAGCTGGTGAGCTGGCGCTGGTGAGCTGACCCTTCCCTCATGATACAACCACACCTCCTTTGATGAAATTTCTCATACACCAGTTCCGGCGAAGTTGATGAGCCTCGAACTAAACATGCACTACCATCTGACCACGACCTCATATTACCGCATTGACCGATATCCTCTGCAGGACCGTATACTGACTCAAACTAGTGGCTTCTGACTTGAATGACGAAAATATCTCTGTAGACTGCGATGGTAAGCTTGCCCTTTTCGTCCACATGCCCATACATTTTCCATGATGATCCCAGGTTTTCTCATCAGTTCTGCTTCTGAAACACATTTGAAGAGACTACACCAGCTTACCAATCTGTCTGATCAATCGTTGCTCCGCCGGTCCGAGTTTGATACGTTGCAATCAAGAGACGCTGCTGACCTCGAACTGAACAGGTCCTCCTGTGTGCCAACAACGGTGACACCCTCTTCGTAGGTTAGTTCACCTCCTCAACAGAGGCCTTCCACCACCACCACAACAGCAGCTGCAACGTGATGACACAAGTCTATCCATTCTCCGAGTTCCTTCGTTTGGACACCCTTCTTTCGTTCCTCTGCCCACTCTCCCTGATACCGGACTTGCATCATATGGTCGCTTGATCGTTTGGTGCGGGGAGGATAGGTTGTGGAGACGCCCGGCCAGGGAAATCTGCTGGACCAGTCGCGTCGTGTGGCGGATTTCGTTTTGAAGCCGCCATTAGATCGTCTGTCCGGCGGGAAGGGGTTGAGGTTAACTGGCTTTGCTGACTTTGCTCTAATCTGTGGCCTTGGGGAATCGTCGGATCAAATATGTCAAGAAGCTAACAACGTCTTCAGTTCCGTTCACATTGTACCGTTTCAGTATTCTGCTGGCGTCTACTTCCTCACCCGGTGCAAACGCTCATCTGTTTCGGACTCGCCACTGAGGTCGTGGTAATACCACCATCCAAAAAGAGTATGAGCATTACTCATCATCGTAACGATCATAACGATCATAACCATGATAACCACTCTTGTCCTCCTGCATACCAGTCAAACTGTCCAGTTTCATGACGAGCCTGTCAATCGTCCTGCCCTTCCACGCCACGAACGTCTTCCCGCTCAACTCGAGCTGTGTCATGCCGGTGACCATTCTACTCCTCGCGTCCGGATCCTTCTCCACCTCCTTCACCTCGTCGACGAGGCTGACCAACACCTTCTCCATCACGTCCCGGGTTCTGTCCATCTCGACAAGCACGTCCTTCTCATCCTGTGCATAGTTGGAAAAGGCATCCACGACTCCGTCATCGTCTTGCAAGTCTAGTCCCTGCCACGTAGATTGCAACCGTGAGAAGAGTGCGACGTAATGATCGACCAGGTTGAGCAACGTTTTTAGCACTTTGAGGAATCCTTGGTTGTCAAGCAGCAGGGCGGCGTTGAGGGCCTGTAGACAGGCTCGGTGAGCGGCTGCAAGCGCTCTGGGATCACGCGACCGCTGGTGTACCCTGTCGGCTGCTGGATCAAGAGAAAGCGGGGAGCTGGCGGCGACATATTGGCTCGGGTGTGGTGGTCTTTCCGCTGCGGAGGACGCCGTGCCTGGCCTTGAGGACACAGCGGAGGACCCGACTTCGGTTTCTTTTCCATTGATCCATCGCCGAAAATGTTGCCAACTCCGTTCGACCACCTCGCCGTGAAAATATGCTCCCAGCTCGCTCAGCACGAAGAGAGTTTTACTGGCGCACGCCCAATGTCCTCTCGTCCGTTGCATTCTCCTCCAGTCTCGCGTCCTTCGGGCTGCGATTATCGACGGCGCTACCGGCGCAGGTTGGCCTCTTCTGAGGGGAGATAGCTGCCACAGGGAGGCGAGGTGAATGCCGGCGCGCCGGATCGAGAGCAGGTATGCGTTGATGATGGCATATGTCTGTATATCTGCCGACGAAATGAAGAGACTTAACGAAGACGAGGGCGGAAGAGTGAGGCTGAGGACAGTGGGTGTCGGAAGCAAAGTTGAAATGGCCGCCTGAGCGTCTTTCATGCCAATCAGCCGTTGCAAGGCGAGCAATCTTTTGGCTAGCATGGCCACCTCGGTCTCCATTTCTTCATCCCGTTGCACCGATGCCAACTCCGCCCATGTTTTACTCATGATTCCCTTGAGCTCAGTGTCCTTGATGGCCAGGTCATCGATTCGCCCTACCTTTCTCACCGGCCGTGCCGTGGCATGGGACCGTTGCCGGTCAGCCACACGATCATCGGCATGTGCTATCAGCAAAACTGCAAACTCGCCGTGGCCCAGGAGCACGTAATCCTGAATGACGTCCAACAGCTGTATGACCCGGTGGTGCGGCAGGAGTTGTGAAAGCACATTCTCCGACATGGACTGATTAATGGATGCCAGCACGTTGGAGAGCAACGACGCATTGAGGGGATAGGATAATGACTCGAGCAGGTTCAGATGACGGGGCAGCAAAGCCTCGACCGGCTCGCTTGAGCCAACACAACTCCCTAAGGAGCTATGCCTTTGAAAACGTAATTGGTTCAGAGCGCTGCCAGTTGCCAGGAGGGCCTCAGCGGCATCACCATTGAGGATGTCGGGGACTAGAGCGGGATCGATGGAGTACTCTTCCAGAGGAGACGGTGCTTCCGGGTGTTGCTGAACACAGAAGTCTTCCTTGCCAAAAGGAGGGAGCCGTCCATACAGGAGCCAGGTTGCCACAGTTCGCATCCATGCCCTTTGGCCGACGGAGAGCAGAACTGTGGCCATTTCCTCAATGTCAGAATATCCCGTCTGGGCCTCTTTCTCCAAGAAATTGAGTATGTCGGCCGCTACACATGGATGACTCCGACCAGTCGTAGGCGACTCTGCAAGGATGTAATTTAATACAGACCGCAGCCATTCGAGTCGTCTCGTCCAAGGGGTAAAATCGGCCACAATGGTGCTTAACGGGACAATCCCGTATCCGCCGACATAGCCCGCGTCCTTCTGCAGGATGGACGACTCGACACGGACAATCTCTTTCCTGAAGGCCCCCAGGTGAGTCTCCGTCATTGTCGCGCTGACGGCTCGGCAAACCATGGAAGGATGAGATGTCGATATTCCTCCCGCGGCATCTCTGACTGTAGAGTGTAATTCACTCAGATGGGCAAGGGTTTGCAGCATGGCAGTCTCAGGCGGCGAAACGTAATCGGCGAGACCATGGCTCTCCGGGCCTGGTCCACGTTGTATCTGGTCCCATATTGGGGACGGGAGGCCGGAGAGGGACAACAAGATCTCATGAAGCATCGTGTCGTTCGCTGCGCATGAAGGATGGCCGAGAGGCGACGTCAGAAGAACTGGAGCCGATTATGTTATCCCCTCCTCAAGAAACACATCTGCAGGAACTGTATCCATCATACAGTTGAGACCGGTAGACGCATGGGCGTTGACTGGGGAGCGGGCGCGGTGAGGCTTCCCTCCGCAAATCACTTCCCATGCAGCGGGGCTCTGCAGGAGGTTCAAGGATTCCGCCAAAGAGAAACGTTCAAGTGGTTCAATGAATTTGACCTTTGTTTTGCAACGATGGAGGATTCCAGCGCGGGGCTGTCGAGGGAGAGAGCCCACGGCGGGCGCAGGCGGAGGCAAGGGCTGCCCCTGGTTCAGTGGTTTGCCTGGAGCTTTGCCCCATTGCATCACAGCGGTGCAATTCGCGAATCTTCTTGACTAACGCTGCCTGACAAACCGCTGCCTGCGCCTCAACTTAACAGTCATTCCTGATTATTGTTCCAGCCACTCCCTCGTCATATATAAATGCCAGTTCCCAGGAGGTCCGTGCTGACTAACTGAATCTGAAGTGCAAGCGCTGCTCATCATCCAAGAGTAGCCTCTTGGTCAAGATCGGTCTTGCTGGAGGCAAGGCCACGGTCACAATTTCACCTCACGCAGATATTCCAGATAGCATCAAGGCCGGCAGCAAGAGAAAAGCATCGTCCGAAAATCTCTCCCGGCCAGAGAAGAGAATCATGACGGACACGGCGATGGAAGTCGACAACTCTGGTGGGCCGGCCACGGCCCAGGAGGTCACAAATGCCGGCGAAATCGATGAATCACTCTACAGCCGACAACTTTACGTGCTCGGGCACGAAGCGATGAAGCGGATGGGTTCTTCCAACGTGCTTGTGGCCGGCCTGAAGGGTCTTGGGGTCGAGATCGCGAAGAACATTGCGCTGGCCGGCGTCAAGTCTCTCACATTGTATGACCCGCACCCCGCCGCCATTGCCGACCTGTCCTCCCAGTTCTTCCTCCATGCCGAAGACGTGGGCAAGCCACGCGCCGAAGTCACGGCCCCACGGGTTGCCGAATTAAACTCGTATACGCCGGTTGCTGTACACAAGTCGCAGTCGTTGACAGAGGACTTGAGCCTCCTCAAGCAATACCAAGTCGTGATCCTGACGACAACGCCGTTGAAAGATCAGCTCATCATTGCCGACTACTGTCACGAGAACGGAATCTATCTTGTCATCACCGACACCTTCGGTCTCTTCGGCTACGTCTTCACAGACTTTGGGAAGAACTTCACCGTCAGCGACGTGACCGGCGAAAATCCAATCAGTGGCATTGTGGCCGCCATCGATGAGACGGGCCTGGTCTCGGCGTTGGACGAGACCCGGCATGGCTTGGAAGATGGGGACTACGTCGAGTTTGCCGAGCTCAGAGGAATGGAAAAGTTGAACGGGGCCGAGCCGCGAAAGATTGAGGTCAAGGGTCCATATTCCTTCTCCATCGGCGATGTCTCTGGGCTGGGCAGTTACCAAAGCGGCGGTATTTTCACGCAGGTCAAGATGCCCAAGGTCATTGATTTCCAGCCCTTCTCGGACCAACTGAAGAAACCTGAATTTCTGATCTCGGACTTTGCCAAATTTGACCATCCCGCACAGCTGCACATTGGCATCCAGGCCCTTCACGCGTTTGCTGAGACCCACAAAGGGGTCTTCCCTCGGCCTCATCATGATGAGGATGCCAGAAAAGTCCTGGATATCGCTCGCCAGATTGCAAAGGCCAACGACGACGAGGTCGAACTGGACGACGAGCTCATCACCGAGCTCAGCTATCAAGCACAGGGCGATCTCAGCCCCATGGCGGCCTTCTTCGGCGGCATGGTGGCGCAAGAAGTGCTCAAGGCGGTCTCGGGCAAATTCACCCCCATCGTGCAGTGGCTTTACTTTGATTCTCTTGAATCGCTCCCCACTTCCGTCCCTCGCAGCGAGGAGCTTTGCCAGCCTGTTGGTTCCCGGTATGATGGGCAAATTGCCGTCTTTGGTCGCGCATTCCAGGAGAAAATCGCCAACATCAAAGACTTCTTGGTGGGCGCCGGTGCCATTGGTTGCGAGATGCTGAAGAACTACGCCATGATCGGACTTGGAACGGGCCCGAAAGGTCATATCACGGTCACGGACAATGACTCGATTGAGAAGAGCAACCTCAACCGCCAATTCCTGTTCCGCCCCCGCGATGTCGGGAAGCAGAAGAGCGAGGTGGCCGCGCTGGCCGTGCAGGCGATGAACCCCGACTTGAAGGGGAAGATCACCCCGCTGACCGATAGAATCGGCCCCGACAGCGAAGATATTTTCCACGAGAAGTTCTGGACCGACCTGGACGTCGTCACCAACGCGCTCGACAATGTGGAGGCGCGCACCTACGTTGATCGACGATGTGTCTTCTTCATGAAGCCATTGCTCGAGAGCGGAACGCTCGGCACCAAAGGCAACACCCAGGTGATCTTGCCGCGGTTGACCGAGTCATATTCGAGTTCGCAAGATCCGCCGGAGCAGTCGTTCCCCATGTGTACGTTGCGAAGCTTTCCCAACAAGATCGAGCATACCATTGCTTGGGCACGAGATCTGTTCCAATCCTACTTCGTCGGGCCTCCGGAGGTGGCCAATTTGTACCTCACGCAGCCAGACTATATCAACACGACGCTGAGACAGCAAGGGAACGAGAAGCAGATTCTCGACAGCCTCAAGGAGTTTTTGGTGACGGAGAAGCCGTCCGACTTCAACGACTGTATCGCTTGGGCGCGCCTCCAGTTCGAGAAGCAGTACAACAATGCCATTCGCCAGCTCCTCTACAATTTCCCCAAAGATTCCAAGACATCGAGCGGCGCCGACTTTTGGTCTGGACCGAAGCGTGCTCCGACTCCGCTGAAATTTGATCCGACCGATCCGACACACATGGGCTTCGTCGTCTCCGGTGCTCATCTCCGTGCCTACAACTACGGCATCCAGGTGCCCAAGATCAGTCCGGACGACTACGTCAAGGTGATGGACAGCATGATTATCCCCGACTTCCAGCCCGACGCCAACGTCAAGATCCAGGCCGACGAGAAAGAGCCGGATCCGAATGGGCCGTCATTGACGTTTGCCGACGACGCGGAAGAACTGAACAAGATTATTGCTTCCCTCCCGTCACCAAAGTCGCTCCCTGGTTTCCGGCTCCATGCGGTCGAATTTGAGAAGGACGATGATACCAACCATCACATCGACTTCATCACCGCGGCGAGCAATCTTCGCGCCTTGAATTATAACATTCCAGTCGCGGATCGGCACAAGACCAAATTCATTGCCGGAAAGATTATTCCCGCCATTGCGACCACGACCGCGCTGGTCACCGGCCTGGTCATCCTCGAGCTATTCAAGATCATCGATGGGAAAACCGATCTGGAGCAATACAAGAACGGTTTCGTCAACCTGGCCTTGCCGTTCTTTGGCTTCAGTGAGCCCATCGCCAGCCCCAAGGGCACCTATCAGGGCAAGAACGGCGAGGTCACGGTCGACAAGCTCTGGGATCGCTTCGAGGTGGACGACATCACCTTGACCGAGTTCCTCAAGCACTTTGACGATCTTGGACTGACCGTCAGCATGGTTAGTTCGGGCGTTAGCTTGTTATATGCCAGCTTCTACCCGGCGAACAAGACCAAAGACCGTATGCCTCTGAAGATGAGTAAATTGCTCGAGACCATCAGTCGCAAGCCGATCCCCGATCACCAGAAGAATATCATCTTCGAGATCACGGCCGATGACACGACCGGAGAAGACGTCGAGATTCCGTATGTCATGGTCCGGTACAAGAAGTGATTCTCAACATGAGTTCACGAGGCAGCCACGGGAGGAGTCCTGGTGGACGTATTCACATCAAGAACGTCAGGAAATGACTACAGGGAATCGAGGCGTGAGGGGACTGTAACAAAGTTGCATTACTAGAGACTGACTGTTTCCGGACAGGCTTTGTCGCCATAGAACCATGACACATTTTGGCCGAGCCTGTGGAACGGCATTCCGCATCCCCTTCCTGTCCAAAATGCTTGAGCCCTCTTACGGCATCTTTAGTCAGGGTTGAGGCCTTAGTAATGTTGGCACACCAACCATGCATCGTCACGATTAGGTCATAGCCCGCCTTCCTCTCCCCGCCATTCTCGGCGCCATTCAGCGTGCAGCTGGATGCATTGTGCTCGTACTTCGAAGCTACATATACTCCCTGCTCGGCTTCCCCCACCCAGACCTATACCTCCATGTCGAGGGCTCTTTTACGTGCACGTTGGGAGCTGTCACACTTTGCAACGCCGAGCACTGCTTCTTCCAGGCCCACTTGTATCGCCTCTTTCTCCACCATGTCGGTACGCAGTGCCTGTATTTCTGGCCTCGTTCTCATCGCCTCCATGGTGCTGTGGCTGAAGCAATCGCAGGACCGTAAAGCAGGGATCACCGACTGGGTCCTACCCGGCGACAAAACGGGCGAGTTCAAGCGGCAGCAGTCCTCCTTCCGGAATTTCATCTCGAGAGAGCCCGGCGCCGAGTTTCCACCCGAGAAGGATCGGTATCATCTCTATGTCAGCTACGCGTGTCCTTGGGGTACGGCCGTCGACTGGGCCTCACCGACTCGCTTCCTGTTGCTGACCGGGTGACAGCTCACCGGACTCTGATTGTCCGGAAATTGAAAGGCCTGGAGGAAATAATTCCATTCACCAGCGTGCATTGGCATATGACAGAGAAGGGTACACATTGAACCACACCGAACCCGGCCCGTGGCCGTCAGGCCTTGCTGACCAGGAGCGAACAGGATGGCGCTTTGCTACAAAGGACGAGAGTCCTCCAGGAGAGAATGTCACCCCGGATCCTCTGCACCCAGATTTTACACACTTGCGCGAGATATATTTCACCGCCAACAAGGATTATGCGGGCCGCTTCACCGTGCCCACGTTATGGGATAAGAAGAAGAAGACCATCGTCAACAACGAGTCCTCGGAGATCATCCGCATGTTCTATACCGAGTTTGACCATCTGCTTCCGAAGAAGTACAGGAACGTGGTCCTCTATCCCCACGACTTGCAGGACAAGATCAACGAGACGAATAGCTGGACATACGACGATATCAACAACGGCGTGTACAAGTCGGGCTTCGCCACGACGCAGGAAGCGTACGAGAAGAACGTCCAGCAACTTTTCACGTCGCTGGATCGCGCAGAGGCCGATCTGGCCCGGTCAGGAGGACCATACTACTTTGGCAAGAACATTACCGAGGCCGATGTCAGGCTGTACACGACGCTTGTGAGGTTCGACGTCGTCTACGTGCAGCATTTCAAGTGCAACCTCCGCGACATCCGGTCTGGCTATCCGCATTTACACAAGTGGCTGAGGAATCTGTACTGGAATGTGCCAGCGTTTCATGAAACCACGCAGTTCGAGCACATCAAGAAGCACTATACCAAAAGTCACAAGCAGATCAATCCGCTCGGGATCACCCCATTGGGGCCCGTTCCGGACATATTGAAACCGGACGAGGAGGTGCGGGCTGTGAAGGTGTAAAGACACCGTGGAACGTAATAATGAATCAATGTGTCTGTTCTCGCGACCGACCTTTAAAGAACTTTCCGTGACCTTTGACAGAAGCGTGGAAGAGATGGGCCCATCTCATTCGCCCACGAGAGAAGAGAGGAGTATAAGGGTCTCCGAACCCCCTTTCGACACAATGCTACCTTTGGAAGCATCCACTTCAGCCACACCGAAATGGAATGGTCGAGCGTGTACCTTCGCAGCAGCCCACTTGAATTTTTTAGTAGGTCGTCGGCAATTGAGTCTTCTCCTACTCAATGTCGTCTTGATGCAACTGTAAAGTTCATGATGCCTCTGACATTACCAGGGTGACGACCGAGTCAGCATGACATCACAGTCCTCGCTTTTAACCATGACATTATATTGTAGTCGTCCAGACGCTTATCCCGCCATATGAAGGTGCTCCACAGATTATTCAACACAGGCAAGCTTGGGCCAAGTCCGACTGTGTAGCGCGGATCTAGACGTTTTGCCTCAGGCAGAAGCAGAAAGGAAAATTCGACCAGACTGACAATACCATTTCCAAACAGTTATATGTGTTGCCGCAGACATCTCTCGGATACGTTCAATTGACACTCGCTACGTCATCGTGGCGTGTTATCAATGCACAGGCATCTTGGGCAGCCTACAATTGAGACCGGCTTGAAGGTGGTCCACAGGCGCAAGGACGGATCGAGCACGCCAAACGTTTCTGGCCACTCACAAGTCAACCTACAACACCTATCCTGAGGGCAATCAACTGAGCCGGTGTCATCCGACTTCAAGACGCAGGTCAGTCTGGGCCTTGGACAGTCGCCTATCACGATCTCCTCCCGCTGGGCTAACTAGCCCACAATTCGACTGGCCGGTCTACCAACTGATGCATGTTTTCCCCGCCCCACGGCGGCAGTGCAAAGCATCTGGAATATGAACAAGCGTGGCGAGGATGTAGGGCACGCACCACACGGGTTGTTCTTCCATCCAGTCTTCCTCTCGACGACGTTGGCCGCCACCCAAGGTCAAGGTCTCTCCGCCTGATGCCCGTTCGTGCTGTCATCATGGCTCGGAGCTGATCTCGCAGATCCTCCGAGGACAAACCGGTGCTCTATCCCCCCTCATCCTTTTCTTGCACGATCGGCCTTCTCAGATTGTCCAAAAACTCACGCCGGGAAAGCGACGATGCTTGGTCTCGTTTGGAGAAAGCTTTCTCGATCCGGGGTAGGACCCCGGCCGCAAGAGCCAGAGCTAGAAGCATGGCACAGCAGCACGCTGTCCTTGACTCCATCAGACGAGCAAATCATCACCAAGCTCGCCCTCACGCCGGAGACGGAGATCATTGAGCGGGCACCTGTTCAGCATGCTCCGTCCACTGGTCCCCGCTGGTCGGAGAGGACGGTTTTCAACAATGTCGAGTCGGGCTTCTTGGCTTTGCCCACCGAGATCTTGGTCTGCCTGCAAAGGTATCTGAGTCCCAGCAGCGAGGTTGCGCTTCGCTACAGCTGTTCGAGGTTCTTCCATCTCTACAGTACGCCGTCCTTCTATCTGGCCGGCCAGGAACTGTTTGATTTCCTCTGCATGACCGAACGTGACCAAGATCCGACCGAACTGGACAGATTGGTGTGTAGTCGATGCCAGGAACTGCACCCCCGTTCTTCTTTTCCTTCTTCTGAGGTCAGGCAGGAGCCGACTGTGCGAGACTGTCGACAAGTCTGGCTCTGCGCCCATCGTACCCTGGGCTATCCGAAGACACTCCGGACCATCAAGGCCGGCGTCGAAGCACCCTTTCGGGTGGAGACGCTGGAGCCATGTTCACGATGCCGGGACACGATTCGCAATCGATCTGTGGCTGACCGGCCACAGAAAGGGACTTCGTTGATCGACCTCGAGAGCCCGAATGCTGAATCAATGCTCGTCTCCAAGATTGCCCTCTTACAGGCGCCATCCCCACGGTATAACATTCGCACCAATGGCGGCAGCGGCATGTACAAGGAGGTGTTCCAGGTCAAGGATGTCTCAGCGGCGCTGCAGTCGATCGACTTCCGCATCTGCGCGCACTTGAAGCTCGGTGACCCCTACATCCTGAGCAAGTTTTGCAGGGCGTGCACCAACACCCAACGACTCCCTCCCGGCGTCCGGGGCCCGCCGTGTATTTCCGAGTCCAAACGCGAGTTGGGAGACGTCAAGACGGCCGGGCGGTGCAAGGGCACTTGCTACACTCGGGGGTGCAAGACCCAATTTATGTTTCAAGCACGCGAAAGTCTGGCTCCTGATGCCTCTGGCCGACGACAAGTCTGGCTCATGATCGTCGTCTACCGTTGGCTTGGACCCTTGTTGAGTGCGGGCCGGGATGCCACATGGAATGACCATGCCGTCGACCACAAAGAACGCACGCAGATGCGCCGCGATTGGACTGAATGGGAAAGGGCAAGCCGGTCTGCCCAGCAACCCATGCCGAACTGGAGCATCTGCCTTCTTCATCCAGAAGATTCGAACTTGCGATAACGGGGTCGCCGTTGGACGGCAACCCTCGCGCACGGTGATCCTGTCGATCCAAGCAAGCCGCGATCGAAGGCGTGGAGAGTGTACAACAGCTCGGACATGATTATTTTTACCGATTCCTCCAGGCAGGACACAGTGCTGACAGGGCCATCCGTGACCAGATCACAGGAGACCAGAGAACCCCAGAATTTTATGATTGGAATGCTAATTCGGACGCGGTTACCAGCGCACGCAGTTTTGATGGTCGCGACTTGCGCTCATTCAGTCTGCCTTCTGTTCTCTTTGGGCCGTTCTAGCGGACGACTCTTTCGCCGGCGGCCTTCAAGATGCATCCGCTGCGAATCATGTATCGGGATGTGTACAAGGATTCATGGACTAGGTTTACTCGGTGCTCGCCAGGCAAGCTTTGTGGCTGCAATTAGCGGTCGCCGGGCGGCGGCCACCTACCATGAGAGGCCAGAGCGACTAATTTTCCGACTGGCAGGAGGCGCTATCCCCGCCCGTGCCAGCCTTGCTTCAGACACCACCACCACAGACCTTTCTCCGTCCTGTCGCATCCACGTTGAGCATTCGCCTCAGCAACGATCGCCCATGTATCCACACCAACAGCTGACCGGGTCCAGCACTTGGATCATGTTCAGGCCTGATTGTCCCATAGACGATCCGCAAGCCTGTTGATGGCCAGCAACGGTGATATAGAAAAGCTGCTCGGCCACGTTTCACCACCTTCCAAAGCCTCACTATTTCTCTCAGCCACCAGTCAAGTCTGCTTGATTGGGCCTCTTCTCGATACCCTCGACCACTGACTTCCCTACCCAACATCATCTCGCCATAACATGTCCTACTTCTTACTCGACCTGCTCCTCGTCATCTCTTCATGCCTGCCTCTTTGCACTCAAGCTCACATGCAGATGAGTTGGCCCTATCCATTTCGATCCCCACTAGACCCGGCTGTGCCGGAGTCTGAGAAAGACTATTCCATGACCAGTCCCCTCCTCCCCGATGGCTCTGATTTCTCCTGCAAGCATTACCAGAATGATACTGACGGATATGTGACCAAGGCTAGTTACACTGCAGGTAATACGTACAACATCACATTGGCCGGATCGGCAACGCACATGGGTGGGTCGTGTCAGATCTCTCTTTCATACGACAACGGGAGCACGTTCAAAGTGATCAAGTCCATCGTCGGCGGATGTCCTTTGAAACTGACCTACGACTTTACCATTCCGAACTACGCCCCTCCTTCTGGCTCGGCCCTCCTTTCGTGGTCATGGTTCAACATCGTCGGCAACCGAGAGATGTACCAAAACTGTGCTCGCGTCGACATTCAGAGGGCCCCGAACGGTAGACATCGCCGGACGACATACAAACGACAACAGCAATCTTCCGTGGACGACCTCCCAGACATGTTTGTCTGCAATGTCGGAAATGGCTGTACCACGATCGAACGAGAAGAGGTCGTGTTTCCGAACCCTGGTGGCGACGTGGAGTATGGCGAGGACCTGATCGCACCCGACCCTGGCCCGGGTTATACCCTCGCGGCGACTGCTTCTGGGAGCGCATTCTCGACCGTGACAGCCCCCCCATCCACCATCACACCGCCATACGCAAACTACACCACTTGGCCAATATATACAGGAACTATTACCGGATGTCTGGCATCGCCCGTTTCCACCTCGACCCCCATTCCATCATCCACGCCAGTCGCCACGACCAGCTCGCAAACCTACACGTCATCTATTCCTGTGTCTTCCTCGACGACCAGCAGCACGGGGACAACAACGGTGCCATCTACCATGGTAACCTCGACACTGTCGAGCGCAAGCTCGTCGTCGTCCAGCACTAGCTCGTCCGCTTCTCCCAACGCGACATCGCTGCCCGACGTATGCACCCCCGGGACATTTGCATGCAGCTCCAACACGACCTTTTCGCAGTGCGTCAGCACCGGTGCGGGGACCACCTCGTACATCTACATGGGGTCTGTTGCGGCCGGCATGCAGTGCATCGACGGCTCCTTTACACGGCAGAACGATGGGCCGTGCACACCCAACGGCTCTATCTTCTGCGATGGCACCGACGCGTTCTACTTGTGCGACGAGGGTGGCCTGGTCAACATGGGTTCGGTCGCCGCCGGAACCCGGTGTGAGAATGGACAGATCTTGGCTGTGTGATTTGGATTGCTGTCGATTTGCAGCGGCGTCGGCGTTGGAATGACCAGCTTATATGAATGATGGCGGGCACCAAGGTTCAAAAGGCATTTGGATGAGAATTACAACGGCATTATGAAGAGGCTTGCATTAGGATGACTCTATGAGACAAAATGGCATATATACCCGGGAAGGAATGAAAGATAGCATCGGGACGATTGTGTTGACATGAGTAATAAGAATTAGTCCACACAACTCTTGATCAGTCGACATTGAGACTATCTGTATATCGGCATGGGTGCCCGATATTAGCGATCAGGATTACGGCGCTTACCCGGTCATACTCCGTCTCCGGCTAAAAGGTCTGTTTATTCATGTACCCGCTCTGATTACCTTCCTGTCCTTCATACCTTGAACAGCAGGGGTGATCATTCCTCTGATGTCCCCCTCTCTCTTCACCAGCGAGTCGGATAATTCAGCCCTGCACGACCGACGACGTCATCATGATAGAAGCGCTGTTCTGTGTAGCGATGGAGAGGTTCATAGGAGAACATTAATTAGCTGGCTAGGATGGAGGTTAGCGGAGGTGTTTTAAACCCAATCATGCTGACTATTGGCTCGCGGCTAGTTGGCCAGGACTGCCTCCCTATCGCAGTTCATTCCTCCACCCCATTCCACTCCACAACTGCAGACGTCATGAATGAGCAGACAGCAGTTGGGCGGCCAGCCTACCAAAAACAGCTGCCCATGCGTTCCATGCCCCGCGCCTGGGACCTCTGGCCTCGACCTACATCTAGATAAATTCCCTGAGCCCAGCAGATTTGTCTACCCTTTGCCTGCCTCCCAATTTCCCGTGCTACTTCTCGCCATTCAGCGACGCAGAGGCTCCAAGATGGGTTATCCCGATTCGTTCGAAGGGTTCATGATCAATGACCAAAGCAAGTGGACCGAGTTCAAGAAGCAAGAAGTTGGTCATCGCTGGTAAATGAATGGCGATCCCCAGTTTACGTCTAACGCGCTCCCAGTTCAAACCAAAGCGGTTTGGCGACCACGACGTCGACATCAAGGTCGAGTGCTGCGGCGTCTGCGGCTCCGATGTCCACTCGATCGACGGCGGCTGGGGCACAGTGCCTCTGCCCCTCTGCGTCGGCCACGAGATCGTAGGACACGCGGTCCGGGTTGGGTCGAAAGTCACCACCGTCAAGGTCGGCGACCGGGTGGGCGTGGGTGCCCAAATCTGGTCGTGCCTGAAATGCCCACAGTGCCAGAGCGACAACGAGAACTATTGCCCCCACCAAGTTGGTATGTCAGGGAACCGCGGTTCGAGGAGAGCAGATGAAGCTGACTAGAGTGTCTGTCCCTAGATACGTACGGCGCACCCTATCCAAAGGAGGCAGATCCCGACCAGACCATCTCACAAGGGGGCTACGCCTCCCACGTACGCGCCCACGAGTACTTTACCTTTCCCATCCCCGATGCCATCCCCTCTCATCTCGCGGCGCCGATGCTGTGTGCTGGCTTGACAGTATGGTCGCCGCTGGTCCGGGCGGGAGTTGGTCCAGGAAAGAAAGTGGCCGTGGTCGGTTTAGGAGGTCTCGGACATTTCGCTGTCATGTGGGCCGCCGCTCTGGGAGCCGAAGTCGCGGTCATCTCACACTCGCCGCGGAAGAAGGACGACGCGCTGAAGCTGGGAGCCCAGGAGTTTATCCTCAGCACTGAGAAAGGCTGGGCGGAGAAGTATGCATTTGCGTTCGACTTTGTCCTCAACACGGCCGACATGACACACACCTTCGACATCTCGGAATATCTGTCCATCTGCAAGGTCAACGCTCCCTTCCACCAGGTCGGTCTGCCGGACGAGGCTCTGCCACCCATCAAAGCCCAGATGTTCATGGCCAATGGGAGTTCGATCGGGGCTAGCCACATTGGGAGCCGACCCGAGTGTCTGGCCATGCTCAAGTTGGCAGCAGAGACGAAGTTGTTCCCCATGGTCGAGAAGATCTCCATCTCGGAAGCTGGGTGCAAGGAAGCCGTGACCCGCGTGAAGAACAACAAGGTCAGATATCGGTTCACCTTGACCGACTACGACAAGGTTTTTGGCCCCAGGGATTAGTGACAGCAGGGTCAACCGACATAAGCCTGATGGCATCTTGCAAGAAGGGAGCGAAAGGCGCAAACCGGTCATCTAGATAGACCATACCTTTCTCCAATGACAGCGGTGCCATTTTCCCAAACCTATGGTTACGCCCTCCAAGGATGGATGGTCGAGCAAGGGATTGCCCTGCTCTTAACGGACAGGCCTGCGGAGAAGCAGTGGGCATCCAGAATCACGGTCCGGTCGTCCAATATTGGCCATAATTTTCAGCAGAATCCATCACTCGGTCGTTTTTCCGGGGCTGACTTGAACGCACCTAGCAGGCAAAGTTACCTTTGAGGGCAAAAAGCGACGGCTGGGGGGGCAATCAACAAGGCAACAAAAGGAAGCCAAGGAGAATCCCAGGACACTAGGAACTTTGGGGGATGTTTCCGGTGCATGAAGCTGGGGCTCCCAAGGATCCAAAAGACGGCGGGCCAGCATGAGATGCCGGACAGGCGTGGATTGGTGCTTGGCCGGTGGAGAGTTGGGATCTCCGATGACTATTTTGGCGCCGTGGTTGGATCTCCTGATGACGGGGGGCGTTGGTAAGCTCTGCGGCGTCGCTGGCCGCTCTCAGCCCCTCTGACCTTCTCGATGATGCAAGTCAGCACATACTACCTCCCCAGCCTCTCTGCTGGCCATTTCGTGCAGAACAATGGCGTCCGGCTGGGACAGTGGTGCGCCCGACCGACGCTGCCTCCCTGCCCGTCTCTGCCACCAGACGTCAAGAGCAGTGGCTGACGACCAATGACAGAATCGATCAATCAGGAATGGACCTCTCCCCGCGCACCAAGCAACCGCCGCTCGGATGATCACAGCGCCGCTGAATGGATCTACTCGTAAAGGCAAACAAGGGCCAGGGACACGCCACAGAGCGTTGGACGCTGGCTACTGGCTACTGGCCGCCAGCCCACCCACGTCCCTACCCACGCCCTCGTCTAATGCAGCAGTGCACCGCACTCAATGCACTCGTCACTCTCCAACCGGCGTCAAGGTCAAGCTCCGAGATCCTGCTCTCGACCTTTCCACCCTCTCTCTTGGTTCCGCCCATCCTGATCAAGGCTCTCCAGCACCCTCCGACTTGGTGATTCCATTGTACCCACTGTGCCCCCATCGATGACGGCCTCGCAGTCGCATTGTTGACCTGCTTCCTTGTTGTTGCTCTACCTCCCCTGTCGCTCTGCATGCACGGACACGTCGAGGCTGCAGGGTGAATCCGTCTCCACCCGGGATGACTGATGGAGAGGAAATCATGCAGAGTACCAAGTGCCGGATCACTGCCATGAATTATTAGCCGGGAGCTTCGTGACGCCTGCCCGTGACGAGGCCGCGGTTGATCAGAAACGCGCGAGCGAGATGGACTCCGGGTTGAAGAAGCTGTGGTCTCGCAGGAAGGCCAAGGACAAAGACCTTCGTCCGGACTCGGCGACCAGCGTCCTGAACCAGAGTCCCAGCATCGACCGGGCAGAAACATCCTCTCTCAATGGCCAGCTACCGATTACCCACGAACCGAGCATGTTGTCGGACCATGGCAGGCGGCGACTGAGACCGGCCACCTCTGCCGACGGCGCCTCGAGGCCCGTCTTTGGCAGCAGCAACCATAACAACAATATGATACAACCGATGCTTGTCGGTATGTCAAGGCCATCAACTGGACAATCACGATCAGACACCACCAACAGTCTTTTCAGCACCGTCACACATGCTGCCAATGGTGACCATTCAGACTCTCATGCGGCATTGCACGGCATGTACACCAAAGGCCACATACGCCCCAAAACGGCCGCTCGATATGTCGACATCTTTTCCCTGTCCAATCAGCCTTATCCGTCCAGCAGCACATACAACGAAGACGTGGCCGAGCGAAATCTGGACCTGCGACGCGTGGCCCTTGAGGATCCCGATCACGGTGGCTCCCTGTCTTCAAGGTATCAAGAAGAGGTCGCCATGAGGAACGCATATCCTCTTTCCGGCAGTAGCAGTTTCGAGACGTCACCATCGACTCGAGAAGACGGCCACCGGGGCTACGTCGCCGTCGGGCAATGGCCTCCCGTCAATGGCCTCAACGGAGCCCATGGATCCACCCACTCGGTGTCGCCCGGTCCCGCGGTGGTGAGAGAGCCGTTCTTGCACGAACCGACGGCGTATCGCACGCGACAGAACGGGAACCGATCGCGCGAACCTGCCGCCTACTTGCCGGTCATTCCACAACGGCCTGGAAGCGAGGGAGGAAAAGTGAACGATTGGGAGCGCAGGACACAAGCACATCCGTCACACGCTCATATGGGCGTGCCATTTGCGCAGCTCTCCGCCCAGCTCTCCACCCAGCTCGGACCTCGAGAACAATATCGGCCAATGGTGAATGGTCGAGATGATGCCCCATTTTTTCAATCCCGGACCGCAGACGGTCAGTACATGCGTCAAGTGAGACAAGAGCATGACACGCGGGTGAGGCACGAGAGAGGCGACGGTTATCCTGGCCAAGCTCTTCTGAACTATAAGCTTTCACGGACAGAATTAAGTCACCGACCCGTCGATCCTTACGCCGTCTCTCGGCAGTCCACGGTCGCCTCGAGAGACGGGTCCAATGTCCCCTCAAGACCAGACTACTCCTCTGTCCGCTCTCCTTCGGCCTTGAGCAACACCTCTTCGGTCAAGCGATCGATCAATCTGGCGAACCGGACGATCATGGACCTGACGGGGGATGACGCCGAAGTCTTTGTTGATGGTTATGCCGAGTCCGAGTATAGCGAATACCCTGTCATCGAACAGGCGAAATCCGATTCCGTGCGGAGGATGCGTGCCTCGGTGATCAGTTCCGGAGTCCATTCCGACAGCAATACTCAGGCCGCCACGGATCAGGAACACGAAACCGCGCTAGCCTCCACAATCCCTCCGTCTGGGGGCGATCTGGGGGGCCGAGCTGCCCACCACACTCCAGATTCAATATCGAGGCGTGCTCTACCAGAAAGACCCATCCGGAAAAGTGCCTCGACAAGTACATTTTCTCCCATCAACACTGTCGTCTCTGTGCCGCCTCGAGCGAGCATCTATTTGCCCTCATTGGGTGACAGTTCGGCCTCCCAAGGAGATCTCCAAACAGCAGCTTTACCAGCCAAGGATGCTCCGATGGTTGCCGCATCGGCACACACCAATGGAGAGCTGACGCCTGCAACAGCCGTGTCGGAGCAACAAGGAGACCGATCCACTGTCGCCGTTCGAGGACCCGAGGACCAGAAGACTGTCGATATTGAATACGAGTCAGACAAAGGTCGAGTGGTAGATGCTCTAGGGACTGGTGGCATTCAGCCCATCTCTCAGCCTGAGGCCAGCTCGCCAGTCCACCCATCGCTTGATAGTCTCTATTCAAGCGAGATGGTCGACCGAAGTGGCGTTTTCCACACCCGCGCCCGGGCCTTTCCCCCAACATCCAACATGGCTCCTCTAGCAAGTGTGCTCGAACACGGAGAACCCGGTGGCCACGTCCCGTTGGATGAGCCGTCTGATTACACTCCGGCAGCTCACTACGGGTCCAACATCGTGGGTTTGCCTTCGAATGACATCTACTCAGCTGGACCTCCTCTCTATGAGTCCACATTTGACGAAGTCAAATTTGCTCGCAAGCAAGCCGACGCTCATACTGCTCTGATCCGGCTTCAACAAAGTCTTCACGACGGATTTGCCACGCAGCCCCAGCCTACAGCGCCGCCAGAGCCAAGGCCAGGCGCTTTGGGGCAGGCGCCATCATTCTCCGATGGAACGCCCATTTCCCCTACATCCATATTCGCCCAGGTCAGGAACATCCCCTCTCCAGCTTCAAGAATGAAGGACGAGACTGACAAATCATCGTCGTCTAATGACGACGACCTTAGACCTAATCCGTCTTCCCATCAGCTTGCAAATCAGCCAACCAATGGCACGACGTCTCCGGCGGCGATAGCACTGTGAAGGAAAGCCGTCAGCAGAAAGGCGCGGGTGCTGAGGATACAACGCCAATTTCTCGAGAACCGAACGGCACCATGCAACTTATCAACCCCCTCTGGCACATGGCCCACACGCTATCCCCTGGAGCGTGGCCGAAGTTTCACTGTCAAGATTTCACGTCCCTGGATCTTTGTCGAAGGGGATCAAGTCACAAGCAGCCGCGAGCCAGTCGAGCAACTCAAGTACATTCAGCATACCCTGCCACATCGTGCAGGAATCAGAAAATGATAGCCAGTCAGATGCAGTAATGGCTGGCCGTGTCATCCCCTGTCTGCCTGCGCCTTTTCTACATGTGTTGGTGTGGTTAATTTTTTTCAACGAGCCGCGAATGAACTTTGATGTTCGACCGGGCATTTCGGGTTCTTTTTTCATGTCTCCATGTACGGAGGCGGTCTGGAGTTGTGGATTTAACGATACGAATGAATGACGATGACCAGCAATATACCAACCTCAAAATAACCTGTTTACTCCCTTTCTGGAGTTTGGGAACGGCGGAAAAGAGATTTACTAGGTACTCGTTAAGATATACCGGCTGTGTTATGGGCAAACGCTCCCGCGTGTGTACGTACTGTAGGTCCGTATGTCCGTTGGATAGGTGTGGAATGAAACGATGAACATGAGTCATGATCGATGAATAAAACGTTATGCTCAAGGCAGAAGGTCTACAGTAAGATTAACAGTTTCCAAAACGCGTTGGTCCATGGGGAAATAGGGTGTAGCAGGGCCCGTGCCCAGCGCGCCCTTTGACAACAATAATGCGGGTTGGTATGGAAAGGCGGGCCAATTCTTACCTCTTGTATTCTTTTGCCATTCTAAGCTTGTGAAGGGGGCCCGACTGGAATTCTTCAAACGACTTTTATCTATATCTACACTCAAAGGGTTGGACCGACACCACACAACCATGCTATCCGAACGCACCAACCTGATCTCCACTCTCGGCGACATGACCAAATACTGGTCACCCGAGCATGTGCTGACAATGAACGAATCGCACAGCCTCAAAGTCGCAAAACTCCAAGGCGAGTTTATCTGGCACGCACATCCAGACACAGATGAACTCTTCCTGTGCCTCTCAGGCGGACCGTTCCGCCTTGAGATCGCAGATGCGCCCTCGGGCTCGGAGAAGGATGGGTTCAGGGCCGTGGAGATGAAAGTGGGCGATGTCTTCAACGTGCCAAAGGGCGTGAGGCATCGGCCCGTCGCCCCCGTGGAGACGGGAGTGTTGCTGATTGAGAAAGTTGGGACCGTCAACACAGGTGACGAAGAGGGAAAGACGGAGAGGACCGTGTATGTGGACGAGACCAAGAAGTAGAGATGGTTGGCATCGTGGACCAATGTCCCCATCCCAAGCGCAATTGAATGGTCAGAGGTCGGGAGGAGGAGGATTGGATGCCAGATGACTGGTTTGGCATCAGGTTTTCGACTCCAGTCCCCACACCCGGTTCCATCCTTCGCTGGTCCTGATCGTGCCTCCGTCGCACCGTCCCATCTCCACCGCTCTTCCGCTTTCTGCAACTTCTTCTTCGCCCGGAAGTCGCACCCATTCGTCGACGATATGAGGCACTTCTTCCTTGACATGGCTCACCACCACCAATGCCTGCTTCTCATTCAGACCTTCAAACCTATATTTTCCAATGTCCTCATTCCCATGTTCATTCTGGAACTCGTCGCTGAGTTTCAGGAGCTCTTCTCTGCTCGCTTCATGCACTCTCACGTACTCGGCTTTGAAGTTGCGTCTTCTGACGAGCTCGTCCAGGTCCAGGTCCAGTTTCCGCAGAATTTTGAGCACATCACCGCGATAGTTTGGCACTTTGACGACTTCCCATCTGCCACCTTTGGAAAACGCATGCTCGTCCCAAGCCGTGTCGTCATTGGTGTCGCCGTCAAAATCATGGGCAGTGGAAGTTGACCCAGATGCACCGTTTTTAGGACGACCTCTTCCGCGCTTCGGAGGCTTCTCAGCCGTCTGAGAAATGCCTAATTCTGCAGACCGGTCCGGCTTTCTATCCTCGCTGGCCAGGCGCCCAGCGGCATCGTCAGTTGCATCTCGAGAGGCGGCAGCCGCGATGAGCCGGCGTTGCAGAAACATTGTTTCACCGTGCTCCAGCCAGCACATGGCTTTATCCCTCGTTTCTGCCGAAAGCCCTGAAAAGGCCTCGTCGAGGATCATGATATCGGGCTGTTTGATCATGGCGCGGAGGAGCAAGAGCAACCGCTGCGCGGCAAACGGCAGGACCGCAAAGGCATGATAATGTGTATCCTCAGCCCAGTCAAGTTCGGTCGTGGGGGAGAGCGTGCTTTCGGCCGCCGATTGTGAGTCAGATTCCGTCGAGATGATCGGGGGATAGCTCTGCTCCATCAGCACACGCATCTGGCTCCGGTTGGCTTTCGGCACGTATGGATTCGGCTTCTTGGTTTCCTGCTCCTTGACCTGGTGCACGGTCTGCCTCAGTTCTGGCTCCCACCAGCGCAGGAAAGCGTCGACCATTTCATCCCGTTCGTACGTGAGCTTCGGCTTTCCGGAGTACGTCTCAGCCCAGGCACTCTCCAGCACTTGGCGAACATTCATCCGTTTGGGAAAGAATGCATGGATTTCTGGAGATGAGTGGCCGATTCGTGATTGAATCTCCCATAGGGACAGCCCCGGATGGCCCGGGGATGGCAAACGAGACCGTCCAAAGAACTTGATCGGGAGACTATAAGAATGGGGATGGTCGGACGTCAGCAGAGAGAGAAGAGTCGTCTTGCCCGAGCCGTTGGGGCCAAGGAGGGCGAGCCGAGTGCCCTGACGAACAGTGAGATGGAGACCTGGTTCCGTGAAGCCTGGCTGAGGCGGTGGATGGCCGAGAACAGTCTTCGTGCCATACTTGACGACCACCGAATGAAGCTCAATTAGTGGTTCACCGAGCGGCCGAGTCGTGGATGTAGCCTCCATCTGAGTTGCAGGCCTCGTCGAACTTGATTTCTGGACGCCAATGGTCGCGTGCGAATCCGCAGATTCCCCTTCATCCGCCAAATCGGCAGGCAGGGTGGCCGTGAGGGCCAGTAAATCGTCCAGAGTCCTGTCAGACCCTTTTTTCTGGTGAGCGGCTTCCCACCTGGCGCGGTCTTTGAGAGACAATTCCTTCAGATTTATCGTGCCATCGCGGTTCACATATTGCCACTCCGGAGCAGCCTGGAACCTCTCGTAGATTGTGTATCTTGAGATTCCTTTGGCCCCTAGGGCATCGCCGACCCCGGCAGGAGGAGGACCATAGACTCGGGACATTTGTTCGGCCATTTGGTAATCAGGAAGGCTCTTCCTTCCGAATGGCCGATCACTGCCGGCGACGTCGGCCCATCGATGTAAACGAAAGAGGACTTGAGCCTTTTCGCCCATCAGCGCCACGGTATGATTTTGCCCGAGCACTACCAGATGCGTGATCCAGTCGGGGATAGGATCCTGAGGGCGCAGGGCCAAAAGGAGAAGAGGTGATGACCGGTAGGCGAGATCTCGAAGCATGGGAGAGAGGGTCACCAGCGTCGGTGGATCAAGTCCCACTAGAAGCCAGTCAGTAATAGAGTTCGACATGGAAGGAAGGTATCTAGCGCACTGAAAGGTTCGTCGAGTAACAGTAGTTCTGGCCTACCCAGCAGAGCTTTCGCAATCCGGGCTCTTCTGGTCTGACCATTGCTGAGGCTGCTCACGGGCATGGACACCAGCTTCTGAAGGCGCAGGTCCACGATCACCCGGTCAAGGAGTGGCGTCTCCACGTGCTTGTCGCCGAGATCCTGTCCAGGATTGAGCTCGGTCTCGCCTTTGAGGTATTGCAAGACAGACCAGTCGGTCTCTTCTCTGCGGCTTTCGTAACGAGCACTCAAGTACGCTCCGCGTATCCCGCTACCGAAATCGTGTCCCTTCCCGCTGCCGAACCCGACGTATTGGATCGCTCTTGACGGAATCCGGAGCCTATGATCCTTCTGTTCAATTTCCTCCGAGGCTAGGTATGGAAACGTTCTCGCCGTCGGAGGAAAGCAGAGGTGACTGCCCTGCAAGATCTCGAGAAACGTCGTCCCATCGGTGGCGCTGATGACAGCCCAATGCTGGCTCTTCCGAATAGGCGAGCCCACATCTTTCTGCGGTGTGGCGGGGACGTCAAACTCTAGACCGGGAAAGAGAGGTGGATTTGATGACGAGGATTCCTTCCTGTCCGCGGACGGGTGCTCACGATAGAAAGTGCCATTACGGATCTGGATGAGGTTCGCTTGGCCAGACCTGACATGCTGGGCGAACAAAGAGAGTGATCTTCGCATGTCCTTTGCATGGTATAGAGAAGGAAAAAGAGAGAGGCTGAACTTTGTCTGTTGACTCACCAAAAGGACCTGGAGTTTAAAGGTGGATAAGTCCGAAAATCTCCAAGACTTGTTTGTCGACTCCGCATTAGATGCTTCCCTGCAAGGGCATGACCAGCTTCGGCCTACCCAATAGGGACCGTGCAAATCTATAGACACACTCCCAGCGACGATATCGGAGCTTTCAAACTTGAGCATTCACTTCCCAGTCATCACGTTGTCAGGCCAAGTCTAGCTCCAGCACTTCCGTATTTTACATGATCCCCCCTCAGATTATATCCGCACCTCGCTATGCCAGAACTGTGAAATAATGTACAGCTGTGAAGTGTGTACTTCTTGCAGAGGCTGCAGTAGCGCCTCCCTGTTTGGTGCTGTCACCACCCCGTTGTTTGTACCGCCGCTGTGGTCGTGGTCGTGGTCGTGGTCATGGTCGTCATCATGGTGTTAGAGGAAATATTCGTTGCGTCCCCCTCGCGACGGAGGTACATGTCGTAACTCATCCTTCACGGCGCTGAATAATTTGAAATTGGGTTTCATGTCCTCTCCAATCTCACAGACTGAAGCCATGTTACCACATCGGTAACAATAGTTGGGAGCACTCCACACGGTCACCACGTCTTGACTCTTGAAGTGATATTTGTAGCCTTCGTTCACCAACTGGTGTGCTCGCGCGATCAAGTTGAGCCCATTGACATGACAGAATTCTTGACTGACCCGGTCACCGAAGAGCCAACCAGCCCCTCGAGGGGATACGGCCCACGTCTCCACATCTTCAGGATCTGACCACACCAAGTCGCAAAAGGCGCCTTCATGTGGAATCTCTTGTGCTCGTGCGACCACTCGGACCTGATCCAAGGTCCTGATTTCCGGCGACAATCCGCCATGGACGCAGAGAACCTTCCCATCCACAATGGCACCGAGGGTCATGAAATCAAAGACTTGACAACACGCCTTCCACACGGACGTGTTACCGTATTTCTGAACGCACTCTTCGTAGAAGCCGTAGACTTGGGTGATTTGGCGCGATTCGTGGTTGCCCCGTACAAGCGTGATCCGCTCCGGGTATTTGGCTTTCAGACACAACAGGAGGGTCAAGGTTTCGAGCGAGAAATATCCACGGTCGACGTAATCGCCGAGGAAGATAAAGTTTGCATTTTGCTTGCGGGGGATCGCATTTCCCGATTCAGACTTCTCGTCCTCGACCTCGGATTGCTGCGACGATGGGATGTCTTCCACGTCGCTGATTTCGCTACTCTTTTCGCTTGGACTGTCTGGATGCTCTGCGCCACCCAATCTCAATTTCTTTTTCAACTTTGGGTTGGTGATGGTCGACGGCGGTTCGATGTCCGCGGCGGTGATGACATTGACCGGGGAGACAGGTGCTTCTGGTGCCGACTCATCTGGCATGCCTCCAGCGACTCGAAAAAGCTCGAGGAGGTCGTAAAATTGGCCATGAATGTCGCCGCATATCGTCACCGGTGTCGTCACGGGTTGAATATTGGATTCTGCGCTGGTGTCAGTGTCCGACTCAGGGATCAGCAGGAGCAGCCACACAAACCTTCCATCATGAATTCTTTTACGATCTCGCATAGTTGTTTCATATGATATTCTGAGAGGTATTTACAATTCTTCGCGGCTTCCAGCCATTCGTCGGGACCCGCCGACCTTTTCAATCGCGCTGGGCCTGGCACGGGGACCTTTACCGCGCCCATGGCGGCGGTGGTGACGGCGGTCTGTCTTGAGTTGTAGGGATGTACGCTCGCACTTCAAGCGCTTGCCACCCAGACACCGACGGTCGTTCCGTACCCAGCTGCTTGGCGGGGGGTTTGGGAAGTAGTCCTGGGCCTGCGGGCTGACGCAAAGCCTTCACAAGATTGGTATAATCGAACGGCTTTCGAGATGGTAGGCCCCGGGTGATGCGCAAATCGATTTCTGTAACGTTGCGCGATCTGCGCCGTGGCGGTGAAGGGGGCGGCGCCGGGGGTGAACAAGCGGCCTCTTTCTCGGCCTCGTCCTTGTCAACCTTTGGGAATGCCACCGTCAAGAAACCGCCCTCTTGAGAGGTGCAGAGGAAGACGGAGCCGCAGGAATGAATACAAGGTCCAGCAGAGAAGGTGGCGGCAGAGGCAGGAGAAGGAGGCAGTGGAGGCAGGGGCAGCAACGGACCAGGAGTTCCACCGCTATCATCAGCGGAGGGCAAGGCGGAGGGTGAGCCAAGCAGGATCCGCCGTATCACGTGGCAGTCATAAGTGGAAAATGATATCACACATCTTTAAAGGAGCCAACAGCTTCTGCCGAGCACAATATTTTGCCGTTAAACACAAAGTGGATGCATCTGACTCATTGCATATCTTGATGAGATGACATTGGCGACCTCGGATTTTGGGTGGTCATCGCATCTGGAGAATAATGTCCACTACTGCAAAAGGACGGGCAGGAGGTGTCCTTCCCGTTAACGTTGCCACCAGAAAGAGTGCGTCAGTTCCATCTGCCGCCAGAGGAACCGCAAGGACTCCGGCTCCGAGGCTAAGGTTGATTATTCGACGTCTGCCTCCAGGATTGACTGAGACAGAGTTTTGGACGGCGCTGGGAGAGGATTGGCGCGTGGGAGCAGGAAAGGTCGAATGGGCTGCATATAAGGAAGGCAAGGTGTCGAAAGAGTATGATGACCAGTCGACTACTGATGGCCCATTGGTGAACGATGCTGATACAGAGCAGCCCTTCGAAACCGTCACGGCCGTCGAGGGCTTATTTAAAGGTGAAAGAACAGTCTCTTTTGGATACTCTATCCGCTACGCTGAGAACCACGTCTTTTCAGGACGCCAAAAACACGAGCAAAGATCCGTGCCTGCTCGGTCCTCCTTCCCTGGAGTTCGCCCCCTACAACAAAATCCCAAGTAGCAAGGTGCGAAATGATGGCCGGCAGGGCACGATCGATCAAGACCAGGAGTTTATCGACTTCTTGCAAAGCTTAACGGAGCCGATTACAAAGCCTCCGGCGAACGGCGCAGAGAGCCTCGAGCAGAGGTCGGACAAGGTCACCACTACTCCTCTCTTACAGTTTATCAAGGAGAAAAAGGCCAATAAAGCCAAAGAAGCGTCACAAGCCAAAGCGGCAAAAGCTCGACAAGAGAGCAAAGATGCTAAAGCGTCCAAATCCGAACCCCGTTCCACCGTCATCGTCAAATCATCCTCTTCTCAAGCCGAAAAGGCGCGGGTGGCCAAGGCAACGCAAGAGACGGTCAAAGCGATCAACAAATCCGTGGCAGCGATGCAAGGAAAGCAGGCCCCCGCGAAAGCCGATGTCAAAACATCCGCCAAAGACGCGACGCCCCAACAAACGCCACCGAAGCGCGAGCAGGAGCGTGGCAATGCCAGTGCTGCCGCCCGCATGCTGCAACGTGACTTGGGCCTCGTAACAAAAGATTCCAAATCGCCACGAATCCAAAAGGCCGTTGCAGCGTCCTCGGCGGCGGACACTGGTGCTTCTGCCAAATCGGCTTCGACTGCTGTGAAGACAGCCACAGAGGCAACTGTCGAGCAGAAGCGGCCCACGACTCCCGCTACACCCACGCTCCCCACGGGACCCCGTAGTTCTCGCGCTCCAAGCACTGCCTCGACAAAAGCAACGGCGGCACCAACACCGCGATCCGCAAAACCAGCACCTCAGCCGTCGGCCGGGGCAAAGTCGGCATTTTTAAAACATGCCAACCCATCGCAAGGTGTCACGGAAGAGCTCTTGCAAGCTGCATTTGAAGGGTTCGGCACCATCACCAGATGCGAGATCGACAAGAAGAAAGGGCTCGGTTACATTGACTTTAGCGAGACAGAAGGCCTGAGGAAAGCAATGCAGGCCAGTCCTGTCAAGGTGGGCAACGGCCAGGTTGTTGTGCTCGAGAATCGCGCGCCGCATGGTAAACGCAGCCAGGCACAGACACAAGCCAGTCCAGCTCCTGGCAACACAACCTCCAGCACAACGACATCAGCGTCGCCGTCTCCTGCGACGGCACTTGGCACCGACACCAGCACCAGTCAGGTCTCAGCCAATGTTGTGGACAGTGCAGCACCTGCTTCTCCTCCTGCAACTGCTTCGACTGCCACGCCACCTACTGCACCTCGAGGGACGACTCGAGCTGGCGGCAACGCAGGTCGTGCTGGACGGGGCAACTTCGGGGGAGCAGCTCGCGGCAATTTTGGAGGGTCCAATCGTGGAGGACGAGGAGGATTGCGAGGAGGGGGAGGGAGAGGAACTTCTGGATCCCGTGGTGGCAGGGGTGGAGGTGCCAACGCTACGCCCGCGGCAGGAGGTGCATCTCAAGGGGCCGAATAATGCTTCAGTGCTCCCGCTAAGCAGAGATAATCGAGAAACAACGGGGATATCTTTACATTTGTGTGGCTTTCTCAGTCCTATTGAGCTCAGATGCCTTGATTCCTGTGAGTGGCAGATTTGACACTTGCCGAGTGGGGTATGTCTTTTCTTTCGAGGCGCTGACTGCATGTTAATCACCTTCAATATGTGTCCGGGCTGAAAATGTCCCAAAAAGGCCTTGCGCCGATGGGTGCACATTCCTTTAGGGGTGTGTCTTGTGACATGAGCTTTTCCCCTTTCTCGTCCGTAAAAATGAAGCCATCCTTCCAGAGCCTTCAACGCGGCATGTTCTCTTTGAGTTCATCTGACTCCTTCAATCATTGCCCGGAAAGTTCTCGGTAACATATGTATGGCATTACCTCCTGGCACGGGTCTTGGGCATTATTGGCTCAAATGCGTCATCGTCGTCGTCGTCGATGTCATGGCTCAAACTCCGGTCATGCGTCCCTCTCCCGTTACCAAGTACGCTATTCTGCGACGCTGTGAAGTTGAGAGTCGACTGTTTGGATCTCGTTGCTGCTGCTCGAGAGGGGGCTTTCCTCATGGCGGGCGAGGGAGCTTTGCGACTTCGTGTGTTTGTTGTTGCAGCGTTAGTGCCTCGGGCACTGGTCTTGCTGGCGCTTTTCTTGTCTCTGAAGAACATGGCTTGAGAGTCATCCTCATCATTATCCTCTTCAAGCATCATAACATCTTCGTCGTCTTGTTCTTCTTCTTGTTCGCTTTCTTCCTCGTCTACCACAACCTTGTGCCCTCGGCCCCGAGGAGCTGCACCCTTTTTGACGGCCGTGGACTTTCCGGTAGATCTTGACGTCGCTACTCTTCCTCCCCTCCCTCCTCTCCCCCCTCTTCCCCTGCCTCGGCCACGACTCACAGCGCTAGGCGCGGCGGGGGTCGTATCTTCATCCTCTTCCTGGTCACTATTCTCCACGTCTTCATCGGCACGAATCAGAGCTCCGGGCTGATCTTCCCAGGAGCCATCAAGATCGCTATCCCAGTTGTCTGGTCTCGGCTTGAGGCGTGCTTTGTTCTTGGAAGCCTTCAGCGCGCCCTTGGCAAAGAGTTCTTCCATTCGAGCGCGTTGTTCATTGATTTGGGTGGCAAGGTCGTCCTCACCCTCCTCATCCTCGTCATCGTTGTCCTCTTGCAATTGCACGAGATGTCGGATCTGATTGGCGAGCGAGTCATTGACGAACAGCTCCATGGCGTGCTTGTCGTCTTTGTTGACAAACTGGCTCACAGCGTCACCAAAATAGTTCTGAGGCAGAATGGTCAACGATTGAGCTTGAAGAAATTCGCGAACCAGTTTTTCGACTTTGACCGTGTCAAGGCCTTGCAAGCGCGACAAGATTTCGCCGTCGCCGGCCACGTCTTTGGTTGTTCGTGCTGCTGCCGTTCTCTTCTTGACATGGAACTGAACGACATCGTTCGTGTTGGCGACCTTTTCGATGAACCTGTTTGAAAACCGTTGAGGGTTCTCCACGTCGAACTTGGTGACGCCGTCAGCGGGGGTTGTCTCAACCCGGAGTCGAATCAAAGGCAGGGGGGATTCTGGCAAAGGGGCATCTTCGTCTTCATCGGGTCGCTCGTTTTGTGCCTCCTGCCACTCATCGTGCGCTTGCGCGATCAAGCTTTCGACCACTTTGATTAGATAGCGTGTAAGTTCGGAGCGGTGGTTGTCCTTCTTCGCGATCCTCACCGCTTCTTTCTCTTGATTCAAGATGAGATCCTTGTACACAAAAGGTCTCACCGACTTTAAACGAATCGCCTCGCTGTCGAACTCTCGACCGGTCACGCTGATGAGAAAGACGTGCTTGGGCACAGCTTCGCCGGGCACCAATGAAGTTGCCACAGAAGACCCCGGTTGCAAGACGTGAAAATTCATCTCTGGGTTGATGTGTGGTGTCATGTCGCATTCGTGCTCGTGGCCCCAAATGACGAGGTCGAGAAACTCTGGCAAGTAGTTTTCAGGAAGATAGGACGTCTCTGAATGCGCGTGGTGGTTCTGATGGACACAGATCATGTTGAACCAGTCGTCTGTCTGGGTACCTGGCCGATGGAACTTGACCTTCCCGTCCCGAAATGTGCGAAAAAGACGCTCATCGCGCACGTTGGAGAGACCATACAAGGCCAGCTTGGTGCCACCCTTTTGCAGCAACACCGGCTTCACGGTGATGTTGTCACTCTGAGGAGTCTTGCCGTAGTAATTGAGAAGGCCCGCCACGGCCAGAAGATCCAACGCCGCATAGTGTCCTTGGCCCGATGGATCGTCGTGGTTGCCGTGTATTGAGAAAACGGGGATCGAGACGTTGATATTAGGATCTTCGTAGTTGACATGTCCAAAGGTTGGATCGAAATGCTCAGATTCGTCGCTGAGCACTTCCAGTTCGCACGGCTTGTCGCCCAGGCAATTCAGGCGCAACGAACGCATCACATTGTACATTGCCTTTCGTGAAGGCTTATTGTCATGAAAAAGGTCCCCAGCCAGGAGCACCATGTCGACATCCCGCTCATTCGCCAGACACATGATCTCGTGGAAACTTTGCCAGGAGTCATCGCCACGGATGGGATCTGCTTCATGCGCTCCGACATGATTGTCCGTGGCAACAAGTATCCTGATAGTGTCTGCCATGGAAACATCAGCTGGACGGTGAACTCGAATCAAGTTTCTTGCGGCGAAGAAGAATAGACCACGCAGGCAACAGTAGGTTGGGGAAGCTAATGAGTACGTTGCAGCCTTCTGACCTAGAACTGATGGATGCACTGATCGATCCGCTCCCTCAGAGCACCACCGGTGGCTAAAGCATTCTCAACCACTCACACAGAAGCTCTCATCATGGAAGAAGTCCTCTTGTTCTCAAAGCTGTCAATACCGTCGGAGAGGCAGACTAATAATAGCAGGATCGTCGCGAGAGTAAAGAGTTCATGTCCAGCCTTGGCGTGACACTAGATTTGATAATTGATTGCTTCATCTTCGAGTCTACCCATTATTACCACCAGCTCGTCGTGTTCTTAGACATATGCACCTTCTCGACGGACACTCTTGACACAACCTCTAGACTGACCCATCATCCGGCTCAGTCTCGACCCACACCCAAGATCCCCTTTCAAACTTTTTATGCAACCTGCGTCTCCTGAAGCCTCCACAACCGCGACTTTAGTAGACCAGATTCAGGATTCCTCCTCTTCCACCTCCCAGCATGGACTTTCAGACCACTTCCCACAGACCTCTGGTGGCCGGGCCACTTTGTGGAACCACAGAGAGTCGAGTACCCCTTCCGAAGAAACAGACGACGCGTCTGTCACCTCTGGGAGCACCCGCCGTGGTCGCCGGAATGACGCCGGACGGATGAGCAGTAGAGAAGGGTCTTCACAAGAAGGTTCTCCAGGCAGCCGCATCGATGAATACGAGAAGGCACATCGAAGGGTTCGCAAGCCTCGTCAAGATGGGATGATCTTTCAGGTTGTTCCAACCGCCAAGGGCAAGGACAGCCGTCTATCGATTCAAGATTTCCCCAACGGTGCGGACGACGGGATCCCTTTGGCTTTATGACTTTCACTGACGTCAATCAGAGGTTCTGACACATATTCTTTCACACCTCCCGCCGGAGACGTTGTCGTCCATGAGCCTTGTGTGTCGTCGATTCCACAAGTTAGTGACCACTCCGCCGCCATGGCGCATCGCCTTTGCGAGGTATTTCCCCGGAGCGGAAGCACTCGACTCTGGCGTGGCAAAGAGCACTCTAGCGTCTGTCGACGACACGGAGAAGTCGCAGCGGAGAGTTTTCACCCGGCTCAGTGCTTTGGCTTCATGGCGAAGTGAGTACATCCTCCGGACCCGACTTCTCCGCTCGCTGAGCCGTGGACGACCGGCCCTCGAAGCCTTGACTCGCTCTGGCGCCTCGCGTCATTCGGCCAGTTCGACGGCCTCGGCCGTGATTACCTACAGCTCGGGCCTGCTGTATCCGGTCAGCCACATCCATGGCGCTTTCGGGGTCGGCTTGAACAAGAAGCAGCCACTCTTCATACATGGTGCGGTCGAACAGGGTGCTGTCTCCACTAGTGACCCGGCCACGGGCAAAATTGGCAATTGGGGGCTCGGCGACTTCGAGGCCTTCAAGCATTTTGCTGACTCATTTGTCGGCGAGGCGGAGTATGGACTGGGTCCCGGCAATGTCGTCGGAATGCCCAACGTCATGGACATCAGCCAGCCGTACGGGAAACTGTACGGTGAAGCTTGTCCAGGAGGTCGCCTGTTCTATACCGCCGTCAGCGAGCAGCGAGGACGATTTCTGACCATCTCCTCGAGTGCCAACCACGAACTTGGGATCCCAGAGGTCACGATGATCGGGTGTGCCGTGTGCTCTGTGTGGATTGCCAAGTCCGAATCGGTTTTGAAAGCGACAGGGGGCGTCTTTGGATGCCTCGCTGGCTTCTCGAATGGGGTGCTTGCTGCGTACGCCCTTGGTGCGAATCCTGTCTATGACAGACGATATGAAAAGGGGGAGCCGACTGCAAAATGGGTCCTGTCTCCGGGTGTCCCTATCGTCAGGATCTGCGTTGATGAGCAATTGTCTTCCCGAAGAATCTCCTCCGGCCGTGTGTGGGCGGTGGTTCTCAATGCCTTGGGGGAAGTCTTCTACCTCACCGAGCGCCCAGTGAGACCGGAGTTCAAAGGCAGGGCCACGACGGGCGATCTTGACAGGCTAGCCTGGCAAACTGGACGGAGTGTCGAGTGGGCGCTGCTTGAGGCCACCAGACGCGTGGCCAAACCTGACCCTTTTGGAACGGCTGTCATCGATGGCAGCTATTCACCGCGGACTTCAAACAATGCACACGGTTTGCCGGTCGAGCAACTCGTCGCCGAGAGCAAGGAAGTGGAGAAGTTCTTGCGCCACAAGCCCAACTACTTTCAGAGTGTTTGCGATGGGTGGGATATGCGCCGCAGGCTTCTCGTCGACTTTGCTGGTGATGACCGTCACGGTGCTGGAGAAGCCATCTTCGTTCTCAGCTGTGGTCTTGATGCGGGCAAACCTGCGTCAGTACGGCGCCTAACTCGATGCAAAACCAAGATTTCGGTCGATTTGGGCTTGGATGTATGGCCAACCATTGAATCTACCGTCGCACGCCCTTCGATTTTTGGTGGATCTGTTGTTTCAACGAATCCGGACTCTTTCTCTTTACCTGCCTCGAAAGGTACACCGCCATCGCGTACATCCAGCCAGGACGGCACTTCAGACGTCAAATACACAGTGGAGTGGCACTTTTCCAACTTTGCTCTTCCCTACCGCGGCGTGCAGATCTCTGCTGTCGCCACGGACGATTCAGATTTCGCAACCTTGGCTGCGAATGAGGATCCTTTGCTGGGGATGGCTGGTGGTGGCAGTTCCACTTCTTCCTCTCCGTTCGCCTCTCCTCTTGGGCAGACACCAACGCTGAATTCGCCCTCAGACATCCCGGGACATCGTGCTCGATTCTTTGCTGTCGGGACGACATCTGGCATTGTCATGCTCTGGGACATGCGCGCTGCCATGTCTCCCACTCCCGACGCGGTCAATACCATCCAAGCTCTCCGGATCATTTACACCAAGTCACCCCAAATATCTTCCTTGGCCCTTACCGCGTTATACGTCGTGCACGGCGGGAACGATGGTCTGGTTCAAGCCTGGGACCCGTTGGCTTCGACTGATGAACCGGTCCGGACATTAAACTCTCGTTTCTCCGATCGAGCACGGCGCCGGATCATTCAGGCTGAAGCCTCGGCCCAGGGAGTGGGCCACAACTACTATGCTGCCAGCGCCATCGTTCTGGATCCCGATCCGACCGCCTTGCGTGGGATGGTATCTCTTGGAACTCATTTGCGCTATTGGTCGTACAGTTCCACGGCAGCGGACGCGTATAAGGGCCGAAAACGTGGTCAACTGCGTCGTCGATCCGACCGTGGGAGCAACACGTTACCAAGCGAACAAAAGATTACCGCCACTGGTCGGGGAATGCTCAAGGACTATATCACCGACGAACAGCTGCAGCTCGAGCAGGAAAAGGTTGCGAAGCGCAAGGAAGACGAACGAATGAGTGGGAGATTTGGCACTGACCTCCTCGGAGCCGGTGCGAGCGATGAAGAAATGTTGGCGTATGCCACAATGCTCAGTCAAGAGGCGTGGTCCAATGACGAAATGAAGAGGAAAGCTCGTGAAAAAGACAGCATCCTTTCATCGGTCGAAGCCACTCCATCCCGCCCACGAGAGGCTCTGGAAGATGGGCCCGACACTGATCTGGAGGAAGCCATTCGATTGAGCTTACTGGAAACCGAGCCAGCATCGTCCCCGCCCGTGACAAGCGATTTCGACATTCCTATCAGATACGCGAGAAGCCCCAAGCACGGCACCCCTTCAAGAAATGTACGAGCCGGTAGCAGCAGACCCCCGACTCGTACCGCCGAGGAAGAAGATTTAGAGTTTGCCCTGCAGTTGAGCCTGGCGGAGGAACAGAGCAAGATGATGGACGACAATGGCTATCCCCCTTTGGCCAAGTCGCCCAGCCCAAGCTCTGAGGATGTTGGGAAAGGCAAGGGGAAGTCGAAGCGTCAGTGACCGAATTACAGTTGCTTCTTGCTTCTGTCCTATTTTTTACCCTGTCCCTTTTTTGCTCTCTATTTCCAAGAAGTGCACCCTGCTTTCAGTGCGCATGATACCATTGTCACTTGTAATTTTTCCAGTGTTGAAACTTGGAGGGAAATAGGTTGGTTTTATTTGGAAGATTGTTTGACTGCAGTTTCTGTTTGCTGGATTGACACAGAAGCAGATGGTTGGATTCTGCGCTTCTAGATCTTTTCTGGTATACAATTTCACATCCCTCCAACGCTCCCGACGACATTTATCGTCCTAGTCCAACCAACCGCTGTGAGAGTTATCATATCCAATGCTATCGACGAACTAAATAGGGGAGGAAGCAAATACTGATTGTACTCGGCATGGGTGGCCCAAACCTGTGTCATGAATACCAACCTGCTGCACAGCTCCGGCTCGGACGGAGATCGGACCAAGTTTCGTCCGCGGCCATCAACCAACTTGCATCGCCTCTCAAGGACATCACTGGTGAAAGTCAGAATCTCTTATTCAATCCAATGAGCGAGATGCCTGATCGATCGGCTGCTTGACTTCTGCCCTAATTAGCTCGTAGAGTGCTCCTTCGACTTGATAATTTGTCAGCCGTCCAAGCAGGTCAGCGCTTACGGACAGGCGGTTATGATCGCCTGCTCGGCTGGAGAGTTGTCTTTTGACTGAGCATACAAAAGATAGAGCACACAGAGACGTCCACTCCCTGTCCTCAGAGTTCTTTGTTGTCAACCTTCTATCAATTTGTCCTTGTCCACTTACCTGATCTTGAGATAATGGTCCATGTGGTGTTGGCTGGTGGGGCCGGAAGTATGCTCCTATTCCGCGCAATGCTCCAGTTTTCACCCTCATGAGGGAATGATGTACTGATAAAGCGTAATAAGACGTTGGACGAGAAGTATTGGATGTCCTGCTCGCAAAAAGGAAGCATGAATTGACGGTGTTCACTCGCTCGGTATCACACCATATGAGTGGCTCTCATCTGCACTTTATTAATTTCCACTATCAAAGGACGCCCCCGATCTCGCGCAACAAGGTGTCACCGTCATCCAAGTCGATTACCACGACAAGGCCAGCTTGACGAAGCATCTGCAAGGTGTGCATACAGTGCTCTCGTTCATCGTGAATCCACAGGACCCGGAAAGTACCGAGCAAAAGACCTTGATCGATGCAAGCGTGGAGGCCGGAGTGAAGAGGTTTGCACCTAGTGAGTGGGGAACGTATGTTGGTCGTTCATATTGCTCGACATTTGGTTAATGGCAGATAGACAGAGTAATAGCGGGATTGCGCGCTATAAATGGAAGGATGCAGTGCATAGGTACCTGCAAGAGATTAATAAGGACAAGAAGGTATCATGTTCAGCTCATTCTCGAACGTCAGTCGGTCTGCTCACACTTTACAGGTGCTCGAGTACAGCCTTTTTCAGCCCGGAGTGTTCTTGAACTACCTCAGCTTCCCTTATCCCTCCACCAAGCACATGCATATATTCAACCTTCAGTGGGACCTGCAAAATCGCCGTGCAATAGTCCCTGCCAATGTGGATTTTCCAGTTACCTTGACGACGGTGCAGGACATGGCCAAAGTTGTTGCCGAAGCCATAGATTACAAAGCTGAATGGCCGGAAAGAGGTGGCATCAGTGGCACTCGTACGACGAATTCGGAATTGATCAAGCTCGCAGAGTCAATCCGAGGTTTGGCCCTCTCTAACAACTGGAGCGTGGCTTGCCATCAGTACTTGTGTGCCAGGACAAAAGTGGACAGGAAAAATGAAATGTGTAGGAAGGGAGGAGGCACACGCACACGATATTTTCTGAATCTTGGTTGTTCTTCACCCATGCTTGGTCGCGCTTGTAGATAAGTTCCCATCTATCGTCGCTTACCCGTTGAAAAGAGACGGCCGTCATATCGCTGATTAGAGAACCTCACCTTATACCGCAGGCCTTCAGTATTCAGTCGAGCTCTGGTCTAGCAGTAAACATCGATGATGAAAGTGGTTTGGATCTGGTACCGCTCGGGGATGAATATCAAGTCGTCCCGCGTCCATAACGCGGCGAGGACACGGGTGAGATCTTGATGGGTGAAATTTTGTTTCGGTCGGTGCTTGTTGATGACGATTTTCTCGAGAGTTAAGGTCCATCTGACCCACCAAGTGATGCTAGAACCGGTGCCGCTCTTTCTTTTCTTCTCATCGTCCGGCCAGGCTCCACCGGCAAAAGAGGTGGATCTTACATTGTACACCTCACTCCTTTCCGCTTCATCGATTTCGGTGCCCGTGACCCGAGTGAAGCCGGCGAAGATCCATTCAGGGGTCGTGTTGACGGAGTCAACAGTGAGTTTTTTGGTCGATCTGAGGCCGGCTCGTGGCGACGTAGAAATGCAGAAAATCTTGATGGTGGCTAGGTCGGGCGCCGCGACGCCCGCCCCCAGACATTGGCGGCGGGCCGTGTCCTCGTCGGGAACCGGACCTTGTCCATCGTAATCTTCCTTCAGAGCTCCAAGATGCCATCTAGCCGCAAGATGTCTGGAAACCAGCTTGACGGTCGAGAAGGGGAAGAGAGGGGAATTTTCTCAACTCTTACAGGACATAGCGTCGAAGGGTGCCATCCTGATCCTTGATTGTCTTCTTGACGTGTTTACCTCGGCCGCCAATGGCATCGGCCGCTTTGTGTGCCCCCTCCTGTAACCGTTGGCCGTGGCTCGAGCTTCTAGCTCGTCCACCGTGATATCGGCCCCCCACTGGCCCATGGCGAGCTGGGATAGGGTCGAGCCCTAGGAACGACCGCAGAGGACCCCTAAAGGGCGAGGGCGAGTCTCGTCGCCTGGCGCCAAATTTAGATCCTGGATCCCGGAGAGAAAGAGGGTGGGCGCGTGTGCAAGAGCAGGGTGGAAAAGGTGAGCGAGAAGGTGAGAGAGGATGAGTCTTGAGAGGGTGAGCGACTGCTGTTACAGCGGCACGGTCTGGGTGAGCACCCACGTGAGCTCGGGGCAGATATTACATTGTTTATGCCGCCAAGACCGGGGAAAACCCCCCAAAAACATCCAGTGAAATTTGTCCATCCCGAACCTCGGGCATACCTCCGCAGTTAACCGACGGCGTCTAGCGCCTGGCAGTTTAAAGCTGGCACTTTGGCCGGCATGCGTCGCGTCAAACGTGCTCAGCAAAGATGACGGTGCTTACTGTATCTGCGGCCTTGCGCCGAAGCTCTACGCAGCTTTACACTGGTGTCAGATACTTCTCGGTCTCTGCGTCGAGAGACGCGTCATGGGGCTTCATTGGGCTCGGAGCCATGGGTGAGCACGAGAGCAAATGTGGTAGATGAAGTTGCTGATCGATGTTGAGGCTATCCCATGGCACAGAACCTGCGAGCGAAGATACCGAAGGGTGATACGATGACGGTGTTCGACGTCAACAGCGCATCCTTGGAGAAATTCGCCAAAGAGGCCCAACCTGCCAGCGTTCAAATCGCCAAAACTCCGAGAGAGGTGGCGGAGAAGTCGGTGAGTGCGAGGATGGCCTTGTCTCTGTCGCTGGATGATGAGTCTTATCGTTCTATCTATGATCTAAGTTGGGGACTGCCTCCGGGTGGTCTTTATTCTGATTTCACATTTCTATAGCCAATCCTCTGATTGTTTAGCCACTAGCAGCATTCGCTTCCTCCTCGGTTGGTCTATTGACTTGGCTAATGCTGGCGACAGGACAACATCGTCTCCGCTCTCCCCGAACCGCAGCACGTCAAGTCGGTGTTCGAGGCCATCCTAGCATCTCCTCTGCCAAAACCACCGTCGGAAAAGTCCCGACTGTTTATTGACTGCTCCACTATCGACCCAACCACCTCGCGAGGTGTTGCCACAGCGGTCAAGGAACACGGCGATGCTGATTTTGTGGATGCGCCGATGTCGGGTGGCGTGGTCGGCGCCAGTGCCGGAACGTTGACGTTCATGGTCGGAACAGACAAGGAGCTTCTCCCGCGGATTGAGCCCATACTTTTGTTGATGGGCAAGAAGGTCTGGCACATGGGCCCCCAAGGCACGGGTCTCAGCGGGAAACTGGCCAACAACTACGCATTGGCGATCAACAACATTGCCGCCGCAGAAGCCATGAACTTGGGCATGAAATGGGGCATCGAGCGAAAGGCATTGGCGGCTCTCCTCAATTCCGCCACCGGCAAGAGCTGGCCCAGTGAGATCAACAATCCCGTGCCGGGCGTGGTGGAGACGGCCCCATCAAGCAGGGACTATGCCGGCGGGTTTGGCGTCAGCCTGATGAACAAAGACCTGAGATTAGCCATGTCGGCCGCATCTGAGGCCGGAGCCAAACTCGCCCTGGCCAACAAGGCGAAGGAAGTATATGACGAGGCTGAAAAGGAACACAAAGGCAAGGACTTCTCCGTCGTGTACAGATGGCTGGGCGGTCAGGAGTAGCACCAGGCGTAGCTATACCAGCATTGTAGTTACATGTGTCAAATAAAAGTTGGTACACAACTGTAGATTGCGAGAGCTGGATATGTGCAATGATCCTATTACAAGACAGGAGTCTTTCCCCGCGGCGTCATCTCCAAATCCGGTTGCCCACTTCAGTAAATCGCTTCTTCCACCACCACCACCACCACCACCACAACAATTGTCAACTCCACGCTCACTAAGGTGTGACGATTCGGGAAACAAATATCTTTTGAGGCTGTGATGTCAACCAAATAGCCTTGCTTCTTTTCCTTTTTTCTTGGTGCCTTCGTCATGATCAGGCCGGGTCCATTCGCCTTGCCCTAGAATCGTCATCTCACCCACGCGTGAGGGTGCCACAATGTCCTACGTTGTACCCATCCACCGCCCGAGTGGTGCTCGGCATGCGCTGAAGCTGAATTTCTTGGATCCTCATGAAGACACCTTGGTGGTTGCGTAAGTCGCCACCGCAACGAATACCGTATGGACGCTGAATCCGGATGCAGGAAAGCCAATCGTCTCGAGATTTACTCTCAAAGCACCGAAGGCCTGGCCCTTCTTCACACAAAGTCTGTCTATGGCTACATCACAATGCTCGAGCGGCTGCGGCCGGCCTCTTCCCAGACAGACCACCTCTTCGTCGGCACCGACCGTTATCAGTACTTTACCTGCTCATGGGATCGGGAAGCGAAACAACTCAAGACGGAGCAAAGCTATGTCGACCAGGCAGACAAGGCCCTGCGCGACTCAAGGGAAGCGGACAGATGCCACATAGATCCATCGAGACGTTATATGACACTGGAGTTGTACGATGGCGTCGTCACCGTCGTGCCTATCGTGCAGCCGTCCCACAAGAGGGTCAAGAGGGAAATATCTTCGGCGTCAGAAGTTGGCAGCTTAGGTGAACCGGTCCAGGTGAGAATTGAAGAGCTTTTGACGAGGTCGTCCGCATTCCTCGACGTCGACCCAGACTCCAATCAGAACCCTCGTCTGGCCATTCTCTGGGAGGACAATCTCGAGATACCGCAACTGAAGCTACGAGAGCTGAAGTATTTTCCGGGCGGTGAACAGGCATCAGCCAAACTGGAGACGGTCGCCGAACTGCGAGCTGATCTGGACCTCGGAGTCAGCCATCTGATACCGGTCTCGGCTCCCTACGGCGGCTTCTTAATCCTGGGTGAACGATCCATCAGTTATGTCGACCGCGGCCTCAAGGACGTCATATCGAAAGACCTCGAGGATCATGCGACCATTTGGTCGTGCTGGACCAAGGTTGATGAAAGGCGGTGGTTACTCGCAGACGATTACGGACGGCTCTTCTTCTTAATGATCAATATTAGCGACGGCCGTGTGGGCTCGTGGAGGCTGGACGCTGTCAGCACTGCGTCCAAGGCGGCCTGTTTGGTTTACTTGGATGAAGGGTTCGTCTTCATCGGCTCGCACTCTGGAGATTCCCAAGTCGTGCAAATCAGAGAAGGTGGCGTTCAAGTGGTGCAAAGCTTCGCCAACATTGCCCCCATCCTCGATTTCACCATTATGGATCTTGGGCGCGGCGCCGAAGGAGGCCAGGCCAGTGAATTCTCATCCGGCCAAGCCCGCATCGTGACGGCTTCCGGAGCGTGGCAAGATGGGAGCATCAGGAGTGTGCGGAGTGGCGTTGGAATGGAAGAAATTGGCACAATTGGACAGCTGTCTCATATCACCGATCTGTGGGCGCTCAGCTCCACGGGTGTCGGTGAGGTGCAGGATACACTGCTCGTCACTTTCGTGGATGAAACCAGGATCTTCAGATTTGACGCCGAAGCAGGTGTGGAGGAAGTTGACAGTTTCTATCACCTGGACCTTTCTCAGCCGACCTTATTTGCGGCCAATTTACCCGATCGAAAATTGGTCCAGGTGAGCGAGACCGGCGTGAGGATGGCGGACCTCGAATCGAGCATGCTGACGTTGGAATGGCGGTCACCGGATCCGAGCGCCAAAATGACCACAGCATGCGCCAATTCTGTTTATTTGCTGGTCGTCGAGGGGGGGCAGACCTTGCACGTCTTCCATCCGGCAAACAACGACTCAAAACCGACAATATCCAAAACGTTTCCCTCGACATCACAAATATCAGGCATCACCGTACCAGAATCACACAGCAACGTGTGCGTTGTATCCTTCTGGCAGACCGCATCTGTTGCCATCCTCGACTTACATTCCCTGGAGTCCCTCCACACCCAGACACTGGGTACACCGGGCACAGCAATACCACGCGCCGTGCTCGTGGCCCAGGTTTTGCCGGAAGCACCGCCGACTTTATTTATTGCCATGGCCGATGGGACCGTCATGACGTATTCTTTCGACACGAGCAAGAATGTCCTGTCAGGAATGACTCGCATTCTGCTGGGGACAGAACCGGTCTTCTTCAAGCAGCTCCCGAGAGCTTCGACTTCGGCGTCGGGAGTGTCAAATATCTTTGCGTCGTGCGAGCAGCCGTCGTTGATATACTCCTCGGAAGGCCGAATAATCTATTCAGCGGTGAACGCAGATAAAGGGTCTCGCGTTTGTCACTTTAACTCGGAAGCATATCCCGGTGCGATCGCCATCGCCACGCCCACTGAATTGAAGCTTGCTGTGATTGGCAGCGAAAGAACGACCCAATTGCAAACATTGCCCGTCGGGGAGACGGTCCGATGTTTGGCTTATGAGCCGAACGCCAAGGTCTTTGGCATGGGCTGTATTCGAAGAATCATGGAAGGCGGCACAGAAGCCCTCCTGAGCTCGGTCAAGATCGCTGACGAAGTGAGTTTCAAAGAGCTCGACTCGAGGGAATTGAGGGACCGAGAATTGGTCGAATGCATCATCTCGACAGGTTCCTTTGACACAGAGGACGACAGCCACCGCTACGGCGAGATGTTTGTCGTCGGCACCAGCGTGCTAGCTGAGGACGACTCGGGCGACGAAGTCTTGAGAGGCCGGATTATCGTCTACGAGGTCACCAAGGAGAAGATCCTTCGGCCAGTCACGGAACTGCCGGTCAAGGGCGCCTGCCGCAGTCTGGCAATGTGCGATGGGAAGATTGTGGCGGGCTTGGTCAAAACGGTATGCTGAGCCTCGCATCGACCGAGGCTGTGTGCTAACGACGTGTATCAGGTTGTTCTCTATGGCCTCGCACCATCACGACGAACCAAGCACTCCCTCGAACTGGTCAAGTTAGCCACTTATCGCACATCAACCAATCCACTCTCGATGGCGGTGACACCTGCTACTTCTGAGTCGCCGGCCACCGTCGCTGTGGCCGATCTCATGAAGTCCCTATCAGTGCTTGAAGTCTTGCCGCCCAGCTCTGCCGATCCTGATTATCAACTTGTAGAAGTTTCGCGTCACTTTGCGACATTGTGGTCCTCAGCTACGGCCGCGACAAGCGAGAATGAATGGGTCGTTGCCGATATGGAAGGCAATCTCGTCATGCTCCGACGCAATGCTGGTGGTGTCACCGTCGATGATCGAAGACGCCTGGAGGTGATCGGTGAGTTCCGTCTCGGTGAAGTGGTGAATAAAATCGTCCCCATCTTCTCCCCTGGTGCACCCGCTCTGAGCATCGGTAAAGGCAAGGACCTGGCTCGACCTCTCAGCGCAGGCCCCAATCAAAGTCTGTCGAACCAAGCAGATGTGGGCGTCTCGAAGCGAACTGGTCCTCTGATCACCCCGAAGGCTTTTATCGCCACGGTCGAAGGCGCCATCTATATGCTCGGAACCATTAATCCGGCATACGTCAATGCCCTTTTGCTTCTTCAATCCGCACTGGCGAGCAAGGTTCAAGCGCCGGGATACATGCCTTGGGCCAAGTTCAGAGCTTGGAAGACCGAAGTCGTGGAGAGAGACGAGCCGTTTCGATTTGTTGATGGAGAGATGGTTGAGCAAGGCTTGCTGGCACTGGGCGACCCTGAATTGGAGGCGGTCCTGAGAGAAGGCAGCCTAATGGAAGATGGTTTGAAAGTCACCGTCGAAGAGGTGAGAGCTTGGGGCGAGGAGCTGAGGCGGTTATACTGAGAACACATATAATGGCCAGCTAGCGAATGCAATGCTCCTCAACCTAGATTTGTAATAGCAGTCATTTATCCTTCCACTTTGACGTTTGCTACTGATTTCAAACCTCCCAAATCCCCCACCCTGCCAGGATAGTCCCTTTATGCCATGAATGATTTCGCCATTTCACCTGTCCGGAAGCAGCCCTTCCTTCTCTATGCAAAATGTTGAACCAAGTTCTTCATTTTCCCACACGAACAGGATTGTTATGTTGTGGTCTGTTGCCAACGCTGGATTATGTCTCCGTTCGTGCATTTTGTTTCACTGCCCTGCGTCGGGTCTTTGCGATTTCTTGCTCCCGCATGGCATCCAACTGCGCCTGCAAAGCGGCTTTCTTTGGGTCAGGTGTGCCTGTGACACGCCGAAAGAGCTCCTCAATATGAGGACGAAAGAGAAGGTATGCAGATATTATGACGATGACGCGGACAAACGTGTACAGCACCTCGGGTGGTATATGAGTGATGTCGGCGATCGATTGGACAGCAGACATTGCGTTGGATGGAGAGTGAGGCTGGTTTGTTGGGAGGATGCTGTCCGTAGGATTTATTCTCTGGGACTGAGTGTCAGGTGCTGGGAGTGAAATGCTCAAGGTGCAATCTTGGATTAAGTCTGCTGTAACGTCTTTGCATATTCTTCAGCTCCTAGCCAGTGGCTAGAGTCAGGTTTAGAGCTTTTAGGTGCCTCGGACCTGAGTCTGACGTCACTCTCTGACGCGACAACGCGTCCGGCACAGAACCTTCAACAACAATCTCCAATTTCTGATCTCTCCCTTAAAGGGACGGGCACCGCCATGGCATCGCCGACGGATGCTGAAGAGGATCTGCAAAAGGTATGTCGGCACATTATCACATTCTCCAGCCACTATTATATTAGCACACTGAGCAGCGGATTATTATTCCATGCCTCAACTAACACCATACTCTGATCACAGAAACTTAAGGCTGCGCTTTGGTTCCACATTGGTAACATCGTTGACGATGAAAGCATCAATCTCGGAGTGAACGCGACGCCACAATTTATCGGATCGCTCATGGAACTGGTCTGGGCCCAGATTGGTGCGTGTGAAGCGCGGTCTGTAAATGGCTCGAGACCGGTCTAACCACAGTACAGGCAATGCCGCGGTTGATCTAGAATCCTTTGCCAAACACGCAGGTCGAAGCACAATCAAGACTGATGATGTGATGCTGTTGACCCGGCGGAATGAGGGCCTTGAAAGCATCCTCAGGGATACTCTGGACAAATTGAAGCATAAGAATGAGATGGACAAAAAGAGGTGAAAGTGGGAAGATGGTCATACCGATTTTCGGACCAACGGCGGAATTCCAGATGAGGCTCAGCGTATTCATCTCACACCAGGTTCAGAGAAACCAACCTTGCATCCTCTGGGCTTCGAGCGGCACTGCACATCACTCCAATCAGTACAAAAAGAGGTACAGCCAGAGGATGGAGTTCTCTCAGAACACGTCTCACCTACCATCTGGCCGGTGAGAGTCGTCTTTGGTCCACTTGAAAGTAAAGTCCGATCATTCAACCTGAGTGCAATGGGCATCTGGCCTGTCATGAGCAGCTCCAGTCAAGATTCGAGCGGTGAAGCTGGTTATGTGATCCAAGTTTCATTTGAAGAGCTCTAGAGAGCGCATCGGGTCTTATTACAACAGAGACTTGGTCACATTTACGACCAACGCGATCTTCACACAAACTAGGTCCGCTCCTCTCTGGATCCAATGTTGATCATTGTTGGCCCGAACGGGGCATATCATTCCGCCATATGAAGAGCTAGCTTCTCCCAATGAAGGCCTCTTTTTTCTGAATTGCGATGGCTTGGTCCATCAGGAAGCTCCAACGGGCGCCCTCAACGAGCAGGTGCTTTGAACATATCACAAAGTCTCTTCAAATGCTGTGCGGGTTTGTTTGCCACGGCTCTGCCCAGAGAGACGTTCATGATTATAGCAAGTGTTATAGATTCCTGGCCACAATCTTGGCAAGGTATTCACGTCACAAAAGGCTGTCAACCCTTGGTACAAGGGGTGCATCCTCTCTAATTAAGGGCCACAGCATCACACAAATTGCTAAAGTGGAACGCTCGGGGCCTCACGGCCTCAGGTATGTATATTCAATTTATGGACTATCCATACAGGCAACCTAGCCGACACAGGGTTTAGTGGATCACCTCACCCTACGGCTAGTGCCAGTATTTGATCGTACGTCCTGCAAGCAACGGTTAGCGACCTCCGTACAGCAGCTGTCTAGATGTCCTTATGGGCGCAGTTAAAGGTTCTGAATCAATGCCAGAATAATACAGGTGGTGCAAAGACTAACAGACTCATTAAAGTGCATTTTGTCACGTGACACATAGGCATAGCGTCAAATGTCAACCAAGCCTCAGCTTGCAAAGATCCAATTCAACTCCTACCTCCCCTCAACAACCTCCGAGCCCTCCGCCCCAAAAATGTCCGTAACTCCTCTCCACTGCGGCACCGGCCCCAGCCCACTCGGCTGCCTAATATTCTTCGCCTGCGCCCACTCCCTCAACGTTGCAATGCAATGCTCCCTCCCATACCCCGTCTCCTTGACCCCTCCAAACGGGCTCCCCAAAGCCGTCCTCCAATAGTTATTAATGAACACGATCCCCGTGTCCATCTTCCTCGCGCAGCGCCAGCAGCGCTCGCTGTCCCGGCTGTACACGGCGCTCGTGAGGCCGTACGGCGACTCGTTGACGATGGCGATGGCTTCGGCCTCGTCGGTAAAGGGCGTCACGGTTACGAGGGGCCCAAACATTTCTTCCTGCGCGATCACCATGTCGCGCGTCACGTCCTTAATGAGCGTCGGCCGGACGAAGTAGCCGTTCTTGCATTTCGGAGCGCTCGGGAGCTTGCCCTGCGCCGCGATCGTCGCGAGCTCTTCGGCTTTCTTGAGATACCCGAGTACGCGCTCTTGCTGCTGTTTTGAGACCAGCGGGCCGACGTGCGTGGTCGGATCCATGCCGTCCCCGGACTTCAGCTTGCGCACGCCCTTCCCGAGAGCCTCGCAGAAACGCTCATAGATGCCTTTCTGAACGAGCATTCTCGAAGCGGCCGTGCAAGCCTCGCCCTTGTTGAAGAACGCCCCGTCGAGCGCGTCTCGGACCGCGCGGTCGAAATCGGCGTCATCAAACACAACGAACGCCTTCTTGCCGCCCAGTTCCAGCACCACAGGTGTCAGTGTCGGCGCCGCGCTGCCCGCGACTTTCTTGCCCGCCGGGGAGGACCCCGTAAACGACACCATCTTGACCAGCTCGTGCTGGATAATGGCCTGTGGCACCTCGGTGCCCAGCCCCGGAACAACCTGCACGACATCCTTGGGCAGGACCTCGGAGATAATCTCGACGATGCGGACAACGGTCAAGGGTGCTTGCTCCGCCGGCTTGAGAATCATGGTGTTCCCCGCCGCGAGCGCCGGCGCCAGCTTACCACCCGTATGAATGGGCGGCCAATTGAACGGCAGGATGCCGGCGCAGACGCCGAATGGCTCGTAGATGACGGTGCCGTACACGGCGCCCTGGTCGTAGACCTCGCCCGGTAGTTTGTCGACGAGGCTGGCGAAGTAGCGGAAGACTCCGGTCAGGAAGCGCACGTCCCCGTTGCGCGCGTCGACCAGCGGCTTGCCGTTCTCCAGGCACAGTATCTCGGCGAGCTCGTCTGCGTGCGCGTCGAGCGAATCGGCGCAGCGGAAGAGGTACTGGCTGCGTTCGTAGGGGGTGCGCCAGCGCCAATCGTTGTCGAAGGCCGCTTGGGCCGCGAGGACGGCTTGGTGGACCGTCTCGGGGCTGCCGGCTTGGATGGTCGTTATGACCTCCCCCGTGGCGGGGTTGTGGACGGGATAGCGGAGGGACTCCTCTGAAGCTGACCAGCGGACTTTGACTAGTGGTGGGAAGGAAGAGGCCATGATCCCAAGCTCTTGTGTCTTGACTGTTGCGACTATATCTTAGGAGACGTATAGAGTATTGAGCTTGGGCGAGTTCCTAAATCGATGAGAATCTAGTCTAGGAAATTAGTCCCTGTAGCTGATGGAGTGATATATAAACTCGTGATGCTCATAGCATCCGAGCAGCCAGGAGTAGCGGGCATTGCGGAGATAAGGAGTCACTACAGGCATCCTGGAGGATTCCCCTTGAGGTAGGAGAATTCCATGCACGATATGCCGCATGGATGGCCAATTGCGACGCCTGCCGCGTGATCCTTGCATATAAAGGAATCGGTACATTGGAGGGGGTGGAGATGGCTGACATTGTTGCCTTTAGGCTATGAGGCGTGGCATGTCTTGGCACTCCGGCTGTAACGCTTATCCTATAGGGCTGCCAAGTCCTATTTCCGTGGCTCCCGATTGACTCAAAATGCCACCGCTTGCTAGGTTGTCCAGAAATGTCAGGCTGTTTCGTAACCTGGAACAGTTTGAGAAGAGGGGGCAACACCCGCATTCTAAACTCAATGCTAAAACCTGTGGAAAAGATACGGGGGTCGATAGACGGCGGCCCGTTGTGCCCTCATGAAGAATCCCGTCCAGCAACCAGGGTCCCGGTCGACAACTCAACTCACCAACAAGAACCGCAGCAAACCTGGCTACGCGATCCTGGAGCCCGTGACTTCTCGACCAGCAGTTGAGAGAAGCCATGGCGGAGTTTCTGCGAAGAATACCCGGTGTCAATAGTCCTTCCATACTCCTTGAGGTCTCTCCACGTCGACAGTTGCACAGATTCGGCCAGACGAAGCTCAGTTCACAGACGCCGATCTCGTCTGTGCCGTCGCCCGCCACCGGCTCAGCGAATGCCACCGGATCGTTCTCTGACGCCCAATGGATTTTGCGCAATCACCGTCACAGTTTCAGGCCTCTCCTGGCACGCCATGCCCGCCCAAAAGTTGAAGCTGCTGTGGAATCAGAGATCGCGCATTCCCCTCACTCGCAACCGGCGAATAACTCCATGTTGGGTTAAATCTAGTGATGGCATGGTAAGTTCATATTACCGGCGCCCGCTACACCGGTCAGTATGCACAATGAGAGAAACAATTCCGAGCAACCAGTAAATATACTAGGTAGTCATATTCATTCACCCAGAGACATCATGGCCTCCGCAACCCCTACATGTACACGGCCAGATCTAACATTCTGGCTCTGTTCTGCTTCATCTTTATCTTCGCTTTACTTTCGTCTTCACTTTCCACAATACATGTTGGAGCCTCCCTACTGGACTAAGGAGCAACATCAAGGCCTGTCGAGTCGGCATCAGGATAAAATCAATTTGGAATGGCCAAGCATCGGTAAGGTGATGGGGACTATTTTTCCATGCCAGCAATATGCATAAGTTCACACGATATTATGAGCCTGTTATCCTATCGTATCATCGTAGACACCAAAGTCCTTTCCAGATCCCAATCCGCACTCACTGTTCCCTGCCAGTAAACCGCCGCCGTTGTATTATATTTGGGTGGATATCAGGTGGCATAACACCAAGATTACCGCATATTTCCGTCCATGCCATATACTGACCTCATATCCTGCAGAATCTCTAATAGTTCGTCGAAGGAGTCGTTTTGGTGTGATCATTGTAGCCCGCTTGACCGTATCCAGGCTGGCCATACTTGGGCTCTGAGACGGGGGGGGGGTAGCTGTTGTTGGCCGTGGTGCCCGTCACGTAAGTATCATCGCTCGGGCGCTGGACGTCGTTCTGATGGCCGGTGAGGGCGCCAGAGGCCATTTCTGCGTCGCGTGTGTTTCCAGTTCGGCCCCGGCGTTTCCAGAATGGTTGACGGCCGGTCCCAGCAGTGTAATTGTTGGCCGGACTTGGGCCAAAGCGTTTCTCCCTCTTGTGATGACGGGCGAGGAGCATCTGGCCGCCAGCGGTGAGGAGGAAGAGAAAGATGTTGATAATGGCAACCGCGAAGCAGGCAGTGTTCAAGCGACAGACATAGCCCCAGTCACCAGCACCAGGAGCGTCTTGGCTGTCAAGACCAGTGCCCAGAGGGGTGTTGACAATCCCTCGGCAGCTGTGGGCGCCCTGACGGGTATAGTAGGTGATGGCGACGAAGCAGCCGACGAAGCAGATGTCGAGGAAGACAGCAATGGCGGCGAAGAAGGAAACACCACCGAGGAGGAGGGTGAAGAGGATGCCGAAGATGGTGTACAGCGTGGCCGCGCCGGACATGCCCGTCACGGCCTTCTCCCACGTGGGGATATGGATATTCTTGTCTGCGAGGACGGCGAGGAAGTAGGAATAGATGCCCAAGATGACGGCCGCGCAGCCGAATTCCAGGACGCGAAGGCCTGTTTGGCCAAAGCGAAGAATGAGACCACCCAAAGCCATTGTCGGTGGTGTTTCGAGGGAACCTAGGCGAGTTGAGATATGGCGAGAGACTCACGCGCGGAGACGAAGAGAGGGGAGGAGGAAGAGTCCACAGGAAGATTCATTCTCTTTGTACCTACAGGGAGGGCTGGTGCGAATGACGGCCCATGCCATGGGTGCATTCGCCTACCCCAGTCTTTCATGATGGGCTGTGCCCGTGACGTTCATGGTGGTGGTCCCTGCATCAAACTTTGCGTCAGAATCAGAAGAGAATGCCAGAGCTTGGCCTGATCGAGGAAAGTCGCCAATCTGTCACAGTGCATGCGCCACATCAATGACGCCAATTATGGGTCAACTGCTGATCTGACTGGACGCCACACTTTTCTTCAGCTTTCTTGTGTCCCTGTTGCTGCGCCAGCTCGATCTCGACCTCTGGAGCATAGGGCATGTAACCTGCCACCAGAATTTCGGTCTCATCGCGCTGGAGATCCTGCAGGGACGCTACTATCCGGCGACACTTTACTTGGCCAGAAGTATATCTGAGTGTACATGGCTTGGCATGGCCGTCGGCACTCGCCACTGTGGACGTAATTTTACCTGCGCCACACCCTTGACGTCGCTTTGGTGACGATCGACTGCAGGCCTCCTCTTCCCCGACAGTCACCAGGCCCTTTGGCGGCATTGTTCAACTCTTCGGGCCTGCTATTGGAAGATCAGCCGTCACTAGGGTTGGACGGCAGATTGTGCCAATGATGTTCTAATTTACTCAACAGTACGCGGCATCGATCAGCAGCTACTTTTCCTTCATCAAATGTCGACACTGGAGAATCTGAGATGAAAAGAGAAACCGGATGCGACACCTGCTGTGCGATGCCATAACGAAAAGAAAATGCGGTACTTGGTCCATCATTCATCACCCGCCTCTCTCGGCCGTCATGTCCTAGCACCGACGTCAACCAAAATTTTGACGTGATTCTCCTTGTCCTCTATCAGCGTCTTGAACCCCTCTTCGGCGACCTGGTCCAACTTGATGACTTTTGTGATCATGCCTCGAGGTTTCATCGCGCCTGTTCTCGACGTCAGGGTGCAAGTACAGCGGAAGGAGAAGATCAACCCACCACTCGAGATGGCATCAATGACGGCCTCAAAGTCCCCTAAGGCATAAGTGGCCCTATACACTCGTGGTCAGCACATCCCATTGCATGTCAGAGGTGCAAGGACACGGACACTCCCATGTAGGCTCTCTCCCGGAAGACGATATCATTCATCATCAGCGTCGCCCTTTTCTCCCACACGGCAATATTCACCAAGGTGCCCCTGGCCTTGATTGCTTTGAACGCCGTGTCGACCGCCACTTGCACTCCGGCCGCGTCAAAGCCCACATCGACGCCCTGGCCGTCGGTCAATCTCTCGACCTCTTCGACGACATCGACCTTTGTCGGATCTATCACATGATGCGCTCCAAACTGCTTCGCAAACTCCCTCCTCTTCCCACTCACCTCGCTGACGATGATGTTTTGGCACTTCTTCCCCACGAGCGCCTGCACCACGGCCAGCCCAATGGGACCACCGCCCAGCACCAGCACATGGTCGCCATCTTTGTACGGACTGATATCGACGGCATGCCAGCCCACAGCCAACGGCTCGATTAACGCCCCCACTTCCAGGGACACGTTATCTGGCAAGGTCTTGACACAACTCCCCGGCACCACCATGTGCTCGGACAGGCCTCCACCCCAACCGCTCAGACCCACGAACCCATTCTTGTCACAACAGTTCATCAATCCGCGTTGACAAGCGCGGCAATCGCCGTCGTAGATGGTCGGCTGCACGCACACCTTGTCCCCTTTCTTCACATGGTGGACACCGTCGCCGACTTCTTCCACCACGCCGCTGAACTCATGGCCCAGAGTCAGCGGCAGCGTTTCACCCGTGAGGGGATGCGGGTGGCCTGGCGAGGGGATGAGGTTCGCGCCTCCCAAGTACTCATGCAAATCCGAGCCACAAATACCGCAGAACTTGGGTGCAATCTTGACCTGTCCCGGCTTGCACTCGGGCACGGGGATCCGGTCCAGACGGATGTCGCGTTGACCGTGGAACCGGACGGCGTTCATGGTCGCCATTTTGGACCAGACGAAGAGAAAATCGGACGATTGAAGTTGACCTCAACAAGGAACAGCAGCGCTGGCCGGGGCGGTAGATATGGCTGTTTGCATGCGTGGGATACCAATGCTCAAACCCCTAACCAGGACAACCGGATCAAATCCAAACAGTAGAGTAGATGCCTAGATAAGCCTTTAAGAATGTCCTGAGGAGGAAGAGGGGAAGACACAACGGAACTGGCCGTGCGGAAACTCGTCAACAGCGTGAGAACTTTCTCCTGAAACCGCGCCATTGGCTGGCATCAGAAGAAGGGAGAACTGTAGTAGCGTAGCAACGTCATACTCCTCCTATCCCCTCTCGTTGTGCCCCGCGCAAACCATCCGCATTCCCATCTCCACATGATCCAAGTAACGATGAATGGAGTCGATCGGCTCATGGGAAGGATGTTGTTCAGCGGATTGCCGCTTGGGGCAATCCGGAGTGAGGGGTCCACAGGTTTGACGAAAGGGGTCAAGATTGCGGATACAACAGGATAATGTGAGAATTAGACAGAGGCCATGGACGGTGGAAATGTTCTATTTTCCAAAGTCTCACTTGGTGGTCACATGGAGCTCTTGGAGCCACCATTGCTTGGAGTCAAGAGTTGAGGCCAGTCTACGCCACAGACATAAGCCTGCAATCGAGTTTCAGGGTAAATCGACTTGCTATGGGTGTCAGAACCATTCCTGAATCGGTCAACAAGTCCTCAAAACTCAGCTGTATGGTTGACAATCTGCTGCTGACATTAAGCCGAGGGTCCAGAGCAGTCTGTCCGAAGACCTCTGGTCACAGCCCTTGCTTAGCATGTCGTTTGGTCGTTTGTTTCTCCTCATGAGCCTTGATCTGCTAACTTGTTGCGATAAATTTAATGTGGCTCAAGAACGAGCACTTTATGTCTGAGCCAGTCCGTTGGAAGCCGCAGGAAGAACGTTGGTCCAGCCCGACATAAGTAGGATGACGGTTGATTCATCCCATCTAAGATGGTGTTGTAAGTGGTGTTGTAGGTGTGCCGGAGCCCAAGTGCTGATAAAGTGAAGAATGCCTGTGTTCCCAACGACCCCCGGCTAGGCGGGAACCTGTCAGCTCCAATGACCTGGTCTGGCCTCGCCACGACCTTGCATCATGTTCTAACTCATAGGCTGTGACAGTGAGACCGTAATCAAGTTGAGAAAAAGTGGCGTGCATTTCCTCGATGCCGCTGTCGCACGAGCGGACTCCATATCTTCTGGTCTCAGAGACGGACCGTTGAGTGTGGTTGAGATCAAAGATAGTGCCGGTTCATCCGGATCTGCCGGAGGTCGGCCTTCCGCGCTCAAACGCCGCAGTGAGGCTGACAACTACAGTATTTAAGCGGAGCCTCCAATTTCAACTTACCAAACAGGTGGATTTGTTTCGGTTGTGGCCTTGATGGCTTCCTGCATTCACCAGGGCTACGGGTGAATCTGGCGAGCGTTGCTTCACCATCGCCTTGAGAGCCCAGCGCGGGCCGTACCACCGCTGCAGGATGCGATGAATTAAGTTCCCTGGAAGTGTCTAGTTGTGGAATCCCCGCTGTCGCCCGATCGCCTGAAAGAGTTGTGTAATATTGAAGTCGCATGATGTCGAAACCGGAGAAATCGAGCGGACCTACTTTGACCGCCGGCAGTCGACCGTTGCCAGCAGGCGTAGCAAGTGCCGACGGTCAACATGAACACGCAAAGCTTTCTAATGAATCCATGGAACAGGAGGCGCGCCGACTGCAGGCAATGCATCTCGGTTCTCCTATTGACGAGAGTAATCACCATTATACGGGGAGGAGTTCGGCTGGTCCAACTGCGAGGCAGTCTGTTCCGACCGGTCACGCTGGCAACAGCCCGCAGACCACGCAGGCAATGCTGAAGTCTGCATTCGAGGAAGTGCGTCAGTTTGCTGGCGGCCTGGTCAGCCATCCTTATGAGTCCACCAAGCATTACTCCATTCTGCGCCATTCCCATGGGCTGGTCTACTACAGCGGTCCCTTCACCAACTTGGCCATTACCATCTTTTCTGACCGCGAACTCCCACCAGATCGGACGCTTTGGCTGCAGAGAAAGGGTTGGACGGGCAAGGCTGGGCTCAAGGTTGGCGCCCTCTTGGGCTCGAAGAGCGCTTGGGTTGATGTCACACCAACGAATCAAGCCATGCCGGACCAAGTCAAGCCAACGGACGAACGTGCCTGGCAGCGGGACATTAAGAAATTTCTCGACAAGGCACCCAAAGAGATTCGAAGCCATAAGGCTCGCCAGACTTGTGTCCTGCGAATTCCTTCCGAAGCTGACGATGGCTATCTGCGAGTCGTCCTGTGCGCCGGGGATGGCAAAAAGGTTTTGTGCCCCAGCCCCGTTTTTCGTCTAGCTTCCACATCAGCGTCTGGAAGCTCGATAAAGGGTGCTTCGTTGTCCACCCTGCCGTTAGAGATCGGTGTCAAGATCGCTTCGGTTGTGGCCAACAATACAGTGACAAACACGTTGAGTCCGGTGATCGACACGGCCAAAACGTATGCCACCGACCAAATCGCACAGGTCTATCATCCTGGTTTCATTGCCCAAGAGGCAATGACAGCGGCCTATGATTCTAGCGGAGTGCCGGATCGGATCGACAATGCGAATCAACAATTCGACAATACTAGAGACATGTCCTATCAAGCGCTGGAGCATTCAACCTACGATGCGCTCGCACGGCCCGATATCGTTGGTGATGATTCAGGCCCGAGATCCCCCTTTCCGGTCCGATTCCACGGAAGAGTCGTTGCTGGCACTGGCAGAAGCAAAGCCCTCTTGAACATGCCGACAGCCAACTTGGCCAATGTCCCCGAAGACATTCTTCTCAAGTACAAGGGCGTTTTCTTCGGTTGGGCTGCGGTCAGCTCGCCAAAGCAGCAGGAAGCGGGCGAAGACATCTCAGATGCTTGGTATGAAGCAGTCATTACCATCGCACCACAGGCCGACGCGAGAAAAACGGTGCTCGAAAAGAATATGGTGAGGGTATACCTCGTGCATGACTTTGGATCGTCACAGTTCTCCGGAGCCAAGCTGTCTGTCATGCTGATGGGCTTCCTGAGGCCAGCAGATCACGTTGATCTCGGCCCAGACGAAGACACGGACTCTCTCCTGTTCGACTTTTACAAAGATGTCGCTGTCACCACAGCCAGCCTCGCTCGTCCGGCGTGGAAGGCTGATGTGACGCTGGCCAACATCAAGTCTGCCCAGTCAAGTCGCTCCTTGACCGAGCGCTACGTCGACTTGAGGCAAAGCGGACAAAAGCAGCTTGACCGGGTACCTCTGCACAAGTTGGGCGTCCGGACGGAAAGTGACATCTTGAAGGATCGGCTGGTGGGTAACGGCGGGATATGGATACCGAGGTAATGGAAGGACCCAGATTGATAGCTGACTCGAGGGAATGTTACTCCAAGTCGAAGTAGCCTTCCCTCTCTTCAACTTTCCTCATTTTGACTGTGACATGCGACATACAGTCGGCACAAAATGGCAAGGATGTAATCCAGTTTCACATTGACAGCTTGCTCACTGATTAGCTCCTTAATGATTTTTTCACTTTGAGAGAAAGTGGCGATTACCCAAGTCCTGGCTACAAAGAGATTATCGCCTCCTGCGTACCACTGCCGGCTTCTCTGAGACAATCAATGAACCCGTTCATGTTGCTTGGTTCATCAGATCGAATCTCGCATGGTTGTTCACCATATCCGTATGGCAAAGAAGCTGATCAATTTGGCGCAAATGGTGTAGAATGCCAGCCTCCACCCCGTCGCATGAAACATGGTAATGTTAAACCGAGACATTTTCAGTGTGGCCAGCGCTCGGGGCACGGCGGCCTGATCGTACTCCTGGAGACCTTCCTCGAGCGAGGCAGCCTGACCAAGACATCGGGCCAGGTCCCAAGCATCCATCAATGCCATATTAGCACCATTGCCAGCAAACGGACTGACGGCGTGGTTGGCGTCCCCAATCCACACGACGGGCCCGTGTTGGTCCACTGTATGTCGGAAGGCCGGGCGGTCCATGGCATTGAACCATCTGAATGTCGTGGGATCGGTTGCAGACATCAGGTCGTGGAGTTTGGGTGGAAAGTCCTTGGCCAGTTCTCTCGCTTCGTCCATCAATGCGGTCAACTCGGCTTCGGGAATGGGATACTTGACCTGCTTCCTTGGTTCTTTGCAGCAGTAGCTCAGGCTCCAAAGCGCCGAATGACTGTCGACGGGTGAGGCAAACAATCCAACGCCTTTTCCATTTCCTCCCAGGATCAGCCCCCAGTCTTTATCGAGTGGTTTCGGCACTTGTTCCTCTGTCTCGAACCTGGCCGTCCCCATCATTCCGACCACACCCGCAAAATCAAGGCCGTCATCCGGTCGCAGGCACCGGCGAATGGCACTCTTGGATCCGTCTGCTGCAATCAGGATATCGCAATCCGCCGTCGTTCCGTCCTTGAGATTCACTCGCATTCCACCGCCCTCGAGGCGCTCGGCATCGACGACCTGCGTGCTCCATCTGATATCGGCACCACAATCGACCGCACCATCGGCCAAGACCTTCTGCAAAGCATTCCTTCGAATTCTCATCGAGTGCAAAGCCTTCGGACCCGCGGAATCAACTTTCACCTTCAACAGGTCGTTCCAGTTTCTATCCCAGAGGACAAACGCGCCACCGCCTTCCCTGTACCCAGTGACACTCACCTCCCGGATTTTCTCATAGAGGCCGAGTTTGTCCAAGACCTGAATGCCACCTGAACGGCGGTCGCTCCGGACCGAGAGCGTATAGCCCTCGCGGCCGACGCGGTCGTCGTAGCTGTCGCGCTCGTAAATGGTGACTTTGGGCTTGGTCGCTGCTCCATACGGCCATTGTTTTGACAGGGCGATGGCGAAAGCAAGGCCACCGACTCCCGCACCGGCGATGATGATCGATTTGCCGGCGAGGAGTGGTTGTCGTGCTCCACTCGACGTGTCCGTTGCATTCGACATGTTGAAGGAGAGGTGCACAGTTCTGCGGAGGCGAGAGGTTAGATATCACTCACTGTACGGTGGTCTGCTCCTAGTCTGGCCATTCGCGGTTGACTTTATGTCTTGCGAGATTTGTGAATAGGGGGGTATCAGGCAGAAGCATTCCTGGACGCCACAGCTGGCAGGGCCCTGCGGCCCATCAACCTGGTGGCTGGAAATACGAGTACGACGGTGAGAGTATTGCTACACTATCACACAGGACCCTCGACTTCATAATAGCATTTGCAGCAATGACGTTGGTGAATAGGAGGGGTTGGAGGGGTTGAAAGGTGTGCCTTTCTGCAGAGAGAGCCGCTAGGGCTGCACATTCATGCTTCCAAGGTTGAGGGCCCCGGAGGGGAAGAATGAAAGGGATCCCGCCGCTTTCGCGCACGACGGAGCATGGAGCTTCAAGAGATGAAGCAACCAAGTCCCGACTTGAACGGGAACTACAGGAGGCGAGACAGCAGCCACAAAATATGACCAAAGAACGAGATTTCTATCGGTCCCATTTTCGGGGTCGCGTGACTATCCCTCAGATCTCCCTACAGCCTTCCTCGTCGACGGCGGCGGCTCAAGCAGCATCGCCGGGAACGGCTTACGGATCTTGGAGCGTGTCTAGCAAGGAATGCAGGTAAGATGTCCTGTCGACTTGAGCTGGGTTGCGCATTCTGACAGTTGGCCTCGGAAGCTTCGTGTACGCATCAGCAACTCCATAGATAGCCACCACGCCTTGCAAATTCAGCCGCGCCACGTGCAGCGCTGAAAACGGGGTCGTCATCGTAGACGTCAGGCACATAGCCAAGTATGCCCTTCAAAGCATCCTCCATGACTTCTCTGAATGTATTTCCACGGGTATTGTCACCCAGCAGGAAGACCTTCGTGGGTCGATTTGCTGGTAAGCCTCCTGTCACGCCCGCCACAATCCTGTCTCTGACAGCTTGCCAGTAATATTCTTCATTGGGATTGTCATGAAGCGCCTGCGAGCCGAGGTTAAAATCCATTGATGGAGGCGACGTGGAATAAGGGTAATAGGCGTAGGCTGACTTCATTACGCTGATCTCCACGCATAAAGCGTTCCTTGTGTACAGTATCGTCAGGACAGTGGTGACGGGCATCTCGTGCTGCTCCTCGTTACAGCAAGAGACATTAGAAGGATCATGACAAAGTCCAAAACCATAACTCGCTTCTGCTCCTGCTGGCTCGCGAAATAATCTGTAAAGGTTATTTGGATTATCGAGACTCCTCAGAGAGAGACATTCGAAAACATCTTCGATGTCCTCGCGGTACAACGCAACCAGGTTAGGACATGCCGCAAGAGCATAATAGATGCGGTCCCCAAGGTATTCTTCAGCCGCGCTTCGGAGGTCTCCAAGCATATCGGCAAGAATCCCGACATCCTCAGATGCTGGCAAGCCTTGAGACTTCCTTCGCGTTCTCTCTGCTTGGAGAGGTGCGTCTCTTGCCATGTCGGGATAGTTCTGATATGGAGGACTGAACGATTAGTGTGAATAAACAGTAGAGTCGTTGATTAGGTTATACTTCGGTCAGATGTTGAGATGATTCCAGAGACAATCTGCGCATGGCTTCCATATAAGCGTCACTTCCTTGGACCTTGGCTACATCGGCTTTCGTTCCGGGCCACAACGACAGTACTAACGATGGTTAGTCTAGTTCCGCGGAGAGATATCGTCCACTTGCCCATAACTTGTCAAGTCCATGCCCACGGCTGGCGTGTTTTCCGAGAATGATTCATCCGCGAGGTCTTTGGATAGATGGTGCAGCAACGTCTCTTGATATAGAGGATTGCTCGCCACGTAAGGCACTGAGAGGAGGCCAAAAAGCGCACCATAGACACATTTTGTGAGTCTCATGTCGAAATATTCAGACAAGGGTGGTGAGGCGGCATTCGGGATAGCAAATGGCAAGTATGTGACTTTATGGCGTGACCACAACTGCATCCGATATCCAAAACCCACAGGACCGATAATGCGGCGGCTATTAAGATTCAACCTCGAAAATATTCATTGGCAAGGGAGAGTCTTGAGAGCTTACACTGCCTCGCGGTCGTGGTAAGGTCGTTAACTCGGGACCGCCCCATTCCAACGCCCCATTTCTTGGCCGCCACCACCCGCCAAATTCGGCGGCAGATTTCCCTGCAACCTGTGTTGTGCTGTAGATTGCAGTTCTCATAGTCTTGGTTGAGGATTCACCATAATCTGCATTGATGTCCATCTGAGAGACTGTGGTACACCCAGACAAAAGCGAACCGGAACGGCATCCAATTGAAGACATTCGCCCTCGTCATTCATGAACCCTGAAAGCAGACCATTGATGGGTTGTATTCCTCGACCTTGTGACTTTCAAAATCGAGTTGGGGCATCGCTTCCCATGTCAGCCTCCATCATGGCTCTCGACTGTAAGCTGGCGTTCTGGCCGGACCCGCTCTGGTATATCTGGACTCTGCTGAACGGTCATTCGACGTAGGCGCCAGGCCCCTGGACAGGAGTCAACCCCTGGATAGGAGTCTACCCCAGCACACCTCTTGTCCAAGACCGCTGCAGAATTGACCAGTTTGTGTGAGTATGCTGGTGGCCGTTGAGCTTCCGGAGATCCTGATCTCAATGACATGGTGACCGCTTGTGCCAGTCCGGCAATTGTGCATGGACTCAATCTCCAGCACATCACCGTATGCGACCCACATCCAGTCTCACTGATGAAAGACGTTAGCTTAGCACCATACGACACTCTATGAGCTTCGAAAACATCTGAGCCAAACCTCAACTCTGCAAGAGAACCGCTGAGAATAACATTCTCAGCCTGAAGCACAAGGTATCAAACATCCTCGCCGTAATGGCCCGAAGACGGCTTAATTTGCGGTGAGGTGAGATTCGGAGACTCGACATGGAAACGTTTACCAAAGGCGGATGAGGTGCAGCTTCATGCCAGGCAGTATCTCTTGTAAGCGGCTGATATCTGCACAGCATCAGGCTAAACACATTGCCAAGAGAGTCGTTGGTGTCAGGTCGCCTTGAACCCATGTGCAGGCGTGTAGAACACCGCCAATTACACTATTGGAAGCGTCTACCATTCTCCACGTCGGTCGTGTGGTCGTCATGTATCGAATGTGGTCCATAAGCTGGTCGACATGAGCAGGTCGGCTCTTCTCATTGCAGCGTGCTCTCTGGACCTCAATTCTGAAATTGATGGAGGTATTTGCTGCTCTATAGGTCGCTTCTGTGCTAAACATCAGTAGGCCACTTCTGAGGTCGATTCTCCTGGTGTTCAATGCGTCAAAATGGCAGTCTAGGAAAGAGAATGCCGGTCTCACCTAGCCACGTCTCTTTTCAAGAAGACCAGACATCATATTCGCAAACCATGCCAGTTAAGAGAATGGCCAGTCTGCGAAGATGTACCGACTCAGGATAAGCCGGTCAAAGGGCTGGACCGCTTCCGCAAATACCACCACATTGTTCATGCGGTTGGCCTCTTGTCGCTGCCGCCCATTCTAACCAAACGCGATTGCTCAGGGATGTTGTTCAAGCCAACATTTCCGCAACCCACCCTATCGGTACAACGTCATATACATTGTCATGCCTCTTTCCAGCACACGACAGGGCATTCTGCGGTGTTGGAAGTTGGACCTTACCAGCGCCCGTGGTCACGTGATTATTCACGTGATTGCGCACCATTGTCGCTTCCACTTTGTGGTAACTGCCTTCCATTAGGGTTCACGGTCTTGCCATTTGAAAGCTGAACTAATAAACTCATAGTATGATCGGCCTGTGGTTCAACTGTCCTCTTGTTCCTTGTGGGAAGCTGTGCTTGGGAAGGATTTGAGACCATTATGGACAAGCTGCGACTTTGTTCTAGGATGCAGACCATGATGTATTGGCTGCTTGTCCATGGTTCAAAAATGACTCCTAAAACTACACGGGGAACAAAAGACACTAGCAGCCCTTCTGATCACTTTATTTGGCCACTTTATTTGGCCACTTTATCATGGCGCATTCTCGAATTGCACCGAGACCCACCGTGAGGACCTTGAGGACCTTGAGGACCTTGCGGGCAATGGACCATTGTATCAGGTCCTGCTGCCTAGTTCTGGGCTCCGCAAGAACCTTCTGACATTCGAAATTTTCCCCACAACGCAAAGATTTCCCATAGCTCAGGGGCCGGTGTGAGCAGTCGGCTTCCACATCTAAGATATATTTCAGCATGATTCAAAGCAACCTGGGACAATGTCCTGGTCCCATTGACATCATTTCTCCTCTTCAACGCTGTAAGAGCGAAGGTGCGGATGAAATGGGTGGCAAGGGAACGCAAGGCTGCAAGTCTCCATCTCACTTGCTCAATGCCTCGGAGGGTCGACGAGTACTCGCACGACATACGTCCTCCTTCTTCTTCTCTTCCTCCTTCACCTCCTCCTCCGCCTTCTCCACGACGGCGATTTCACCTCCAGGTGCCAAAACAGTGTCCTCAACGGGCAGGGTTTCCGACCAGCCGGACGAGACGACACCGCCAACGACGGGCCGCTTGGTTGCAGAGGGCGCCAGCTCAAGAAACGATCGGACTGAAGGAGCTTCAAAGGCTTTTGTTGGGTCAACACAGAGAACAGAGCCAACGACCACAGGGCCATTTGTTGTTCCAACCCCTGTCCCTCCACACCAGGACTCTCAGTCTCTCTTTGCTCCGGTCCCGACGTCCTATGCGCCATACCCACCAGCCTTCGTGCCGACACCGCAGGATTTTAGCGGCGTGGGTCATCACAACAACTTGACATACTTCCCTGGGTCGTTCTTTCCGCTGCCGCAACAGGGTTCAATTACATTCAGTCAGATCAATTATCTCTCCTTGGAATACTCTCTTGGGGCCGGTCAGAATGTTTTCACCCCTCCGCTGCCGTTCTTTGGGCCTTTCCAGAACCATTCGATGCCCCCACCGCAGCCTCAGGTTAATCGAGCTTTGGCCAGTAACAACTGGCGCGAAAGAAATAACCATAACGACAATATTGGGTCATTTCATATCAAGCGAAATGGACGAAATACCAATTCGCGGCCTTGCCAATATCCCAAAGCGGGCTCCAGGGATCAAGGGGCTGATGCCTGGTCACCCAGGAAGTCACCCTACAGTAGAAGACGGGAAATACCCAAGAGAACAACGGGCGCGATCCACTGGGAAGGTTATCTGCCCAGCTCGCTCAGTAACTTGGGCCCTTTGGAAAAGGACTATGGAATGAGACTCAGATTGCAAGAAGCGGAGAGGAACAGAGGTAAGGGGCTTCACATTCACGGTTTCGAGGATGCCTATTGATCATTCTCAGTGGCACGAATTCTCGGAAGTATCCCCACTCTGAAATCCGAGGCCGACCTTGATGAGGACAAATATTACGCCAGATGGGCTGGCAGCTATGTCGAGGCCAGTCACATCTTTATTTGGCATACCACTTCGCTAAATGTCACAGATCAACGACAATCTCTTTGCTCAAGGAGTCTGTCCATGCGACCTCATGCAGTATCCGTGTCGATTCGACGAACTTGATGGTGGCTGCCAGATGATGCGACTTTGCGGCGTAAGCCCCTTTTTCTTTTGCCCTCACAAACTAAAGTGTAAATAGCTTCTGGAAAAGTACACCGAATGGAAATGTCCCGACCGCGGGTTCCGCGGTGCCGAGTACGAAGGCTTCGAATGCGGCCAATGCCCCCACCTCCACTGGGAAGTCGAACCGTCCTGTCGCTTTATCGCGACACCGAGCAGCGGGCGACGATGCGAGATCGTGCTGGACAAGAACTACGACTGCGCCTGCGGCCACGACTGGGAGGACGGCCGCATCAGGTCCCGTCAATTCTTCGAGGCGCACATCCGTGATGGGCTCATGGCCGGGGCTCGTGGAGTGGTGAAGAAGCGCTGCGTCATCTTCGATCAACACAGCGGCAATCTGGACATGCCACAGTACTAGGCCCAGGACGAGCAGGACACGGAAGAGGCGTGGGATCTGGGGGCGAACAATCCTTGGAGAAGCGAAGCAACAGAGGAATACTAAAAGAAGGATGTAGGATACAATTGCCATTGGGTGCTGTAGTAAGAGGGGCCACTGTTGCAGGCAACGTGGGTCCAGGCATTTGAGTTCAGGTCGAAAGAGAACATGGTCAGATAGACGAAGCTAAGGCCGTGGTCGAAATAAAAAAAGTTCCCCATGGATGTCTTCCTTGCTCTTTCTACGAATGGAGCCGCTCCATGTGGCTGTTTTGACACAGGCCAAGGATGGCCTTCAGCATTCTGTATGTCGAGACCCTGTTTTTTGGCCGCTTCATCAGGCATCACCACCGGCAACGTCGCCAGCGCCTGGATGTCTTGCGACCGCCTTCGCCACAGCGTCATTGATTCGCCGCGCGATATCGACGCTTTGCGGTCCTAGATGGTGGAGCGCAGGCGTGGTGAGGGACAGGACCTGAACATCCAGTCCGCTTTCGTCCACGAGGGCGAGGCGTTCCTCGCTGAGGTCGATGAGGCGTTTTTCAATTGTACCGGAGTGAAAAGCAACACTAGGATCCGACGCTTCCAGACCGATCGCGTTCCAGGGCTTCGCAAACCTCGGCCATGAGAAATGCTCGTCGATGCCAATCAACTTCATCACAGCCACCATTTCACCAGGGGACGGTGCGGCCGAGATAATCGAGATATTCCAAGCCAGGTTTCCCCTGCTTCGAAAGAAGGGCATTCACAAGATTCGGCACGCTTTCTTCAATGCTCAAGTGTGCATCTGAGCCGCCCAGAGTGGTGCGGACCCAGCCTGGAGCCATAATCACCATAGAGCGCGACGTCCCGGATTGGCGGGCCGCGAAGCTCCGCATGAACATGTTCAGGGCCGCTTTGCTGCCGCGATATAGCTCTCGCTGGCCGATTTCGTTGTTGCTGATGCTCCCTTGCCCGGATGACATCACCCCGATCGTGCCGGTCGTGGAGACGTGGTGCTCCAGTCTTTCCATAACACGCATTGGGCTCAATGAATTGGTGATCGTGACGTGTATAAATTCGTCCGTCGACACCTCACCGATCGTTTCCGTCGGATCTCGGTTGGTCGTCCCGGCATTGACGAACAACATGTCGAACGTTCTGCCCGACAAGCGGTCATCCAGCGCTGCGAGCTGGTCCGGTTCGCAGATGTCCAGGATCTCGATCTCGACCCGGCCTTTGTACTCGTCCGCCAGGTCGTGGAGCAACGTTCGGTTCCCGCCTCCTCGGACCGTGCCGACGACGTTCCATCCTTTCTTCAAGAACTCTGTGGGCATCGCGTGGCCGAGACTGCGAGATGCGCTGATGAGAAGGATCACACTGGCAGGGTCGCTCAAAATGGCTTTGGCTATGAGTCAATATCCTTTGTTGGCTAGGTTCACCGCAAATATGATATGAGCAACCGAGTGGCGGGCGCTAGACGCATCAAAATCAAAATATAGTGGATCAAATGCTATGTCAGACGAAGTAGATGAGGTGCCTCAATTCATGAACGATGTAGACCTGAACCTTCTCGTTGTGCTGGATATACATCTCTCATTCAATCTAGCTAATAATTGGGAGGGACATCATTTCTCCGATAATTCCCATGATGTCAGCTCTGAGTTCGGGTGAATGTTTGAGCGAGCAGAGTGGGACTCATGTAGGATGCTATCTGTCTAGCTTCAGCATGCGGGCCAGTTCTCATCTGCCAAAAGTTATCAGGCCTAGCTCCTCGGAACCGGCCTATAGATTTGAATCCCTTGATCATGATGGCCATGATTGGATGACCCTCCAGTTGCTGAGCAAGCAATTATGAGCAACGTCAGATCCCAAGCGGTATCGTCTTGGGCAAGCTGGTGGGATGCCTCATTGCTCAATAGAGATCTCTGTCTTGTACTCCTCCACACGCGGCGGTCATGACAAGCTAGACTCTTGCAATCCCGGGCCTCCGTCACAGCAAAAGTTGCCAGCCAGTGATAGTTCCTTTCTGAAGCCATGTATAGATTTGGTATTCAATGCAATGAATGATACAGTCTAGCCCGCTGCGTAATAATTAATCGGCTGCACGTCATGGCCTTCTTGAAATGACGATCTGACTGAGATTGGCAAAACCTCGGCTCGATGATAGGAGAGTGGATAGATATATTTAGCCGACATCGGCTACTATCTCTACATAGGAAGAGAAATTTTCTCGCATAGGGATTGGATCCGAATTATTGACAACAATACCCCTGTTCTGGGACTCACGTCGTCGACGCCAAATCGGGAAATGGCAGGAGAAAAGTTACGCCGTCAGCCGCCTTTCAGGGCGGAACAGCTGGGCTCTCTCCTTCGCCCTCAGCGGCTATTGGACGTGCGACAGGCCATTCGTGAAAAGAAGATCACGCCAGAGGAGGCCGGACTGCCTGCGGTCGAAAAGGAAGCAGTGGGCCAAGTGGTGAAGCTGCAGCAAGAACTCGGATTCAAAGCAGTCTCCAGCGGAGAGTACACACGCACCCGGTTTTGGGGCCTGTTCTGGGACGAACTCCAAGGGACGACACGTCTCCAAGATGCCGAGGCGAGCATGTTTCGGCTCTACCACCCGGACGTCGTCAGCCTGATCGAGAAGGACAGAAAGGTCATGCCCGGCGACTCGGTTATCGCTGGTGGGAAGATCCGTCATGTCGGAACCGAGTCCAATCTCCACGAGCTGCGTCTGGTCCAGGCTTTCGTTCCGCAGAGTGAATGGGGGAATATTAAGCTGACCATGATCACACCCGCCGTAAGTCAGTCTGGTTGTCCGGTCTCTCGACGGCCAAATGGGCCAGGCACCCGCTTGACCGACTGTCTTGCGGCCTTTAATCACCATATCTCTCCATGTTGTCTCCTGTCATCCTTCGAGGCAACCGTCACTGACTGTGCGCGTGTGTGCCCAAGTGGTTTCATATGAGATATAAGCAGGGCCGCGCATACACACAGGAGGCCTACCCAAACGATGCCGAGTACTTCCAGGATGTTGCCAAAGCATACCAGACAGAACTGGACGTCTTGTACAAAGCGGGTTTGAGGAATGTTCAATTCGACGACCCGGGTCTGGCTTGTGGGCGCCTCCAATCGTGTCTCTGAAGGGACACCGGTCACTGACATGGCCTCTTAGACTTTTGCTCGGACAAGTTCCGCGCCGGCTGGGAACAAGATCCTGATAATATCGGAACGGTGGACGACCTGCTGGATGCCTACATCAATCTATACAATGACAGCATTTCGAAATGTCCACCTGACATGCACACGGGCGTCCATCTTTGCAGAGGCAACTTTATCGGGGGCAGTAAGTCTCGCACCTGTTTTGTGCCACACCCGGACCCACGTCTTCCTGATCATGACTTCAGACGCCAATGAGCTGACTGAATAAGGGTACTTCGCCGAGGGCGGCTACGACATTATTGCCAAGAAGCTTTTCCAAGATCTCAACGTGAACACATTCTACCTTGAATATGACACAGAGCGGGCCGGTGGGTTCGAGCCGCTCAAGAGCCTGCCGAAGAACAAGAATGTCATCATCGGAGTCATCAGCACGAAACGGCCGCAGCTCGAGGATAAAGAAGAGATGAAGAGAAGAATCTATAAAGCTGCCGACTTCATCGCCGAAGGGTCGAACCAGACCAGGGAGGAAGCGTTGAAAAGAATTGGAGTCAGTCCACAGTGTGGGTTCAGCACACACGAGACCGGCTATCCTTTGAGCGAGGAAGACGAGAAGCAAAAGTTGGCCCTGGTGAGGCAGATCGCCGATGAGATTTGGGGGGAGCCTTGACGGCATCAGCGCCCTTGATGAAAGGCCCACATCGCAATCGGTGAGTGTGGAATATGGGTTCGAGGTCGCCAATCTCGTTCAACCAGTTGGCAAACAATGGCGTTGAATTCAACAGCAATCCGAGGGAATCTTTCAGCACCATGACGCAGATGAGATGAATCATTGGTCTATGTGCAAAGGTCGGTGAGTGTGGAGTATGGGGCTTGAGGTCGCCAGTTTCGTTCAACAAACTGGCAGGCAATGGTCGTTGAATTCAACACCAATCCGAGGGGAATCTTTCAGCACCATGACACCGATGAGATGAATCATTGGTCTACGTGCAAAATTTGGTGAGTGTGGAGTGTTGGGCTTGAGGTCGCCAGTTTCGTTCAACAAGCTGGCAGACAGCAGTCGCTGAATTCAACACCGATTCCAGGAGGAATCCCTCTGCACTATGACAACATATGAAATGAATCATTGATCCATTCTCGTTGAGCCATGCGTGATATAGGATGCTTTGTCTTGTTGACGTGGCAATCCTGAGCGACGAGTTTGCGAACCAAACTCGGATGTCAAAGCGGCCTGTCTCGGTACCTGGAAATTTCGAACCTGCATTTAATATGAAACTAGAGTTCCTTTTTCTATACTCAGATCCCGCGGAACAGCTCCGTCCATCATTACACCTCCTCTGCCAGCTGGTTGCGACAGTTGATCAGTCCAAGACTCAATGTACAGAGATCTAGCTCGGTCACAGCTCGACACCTCGCAGTGGAGGCCGCGATCGGTCGAGGGTGTAGGCACGAGACGGGGCAGGGTGGGCGCGCCGCACGAGGCCGCGTGGCGGCGTAGAGGCAGGTGCTTCATGCATTGCAAACAGTCCGAGTCCTTATAGAGTTCACAGAGTGGCCAACTGTGGCCAGCTGGGAATATCGTGAGATGGACGCAGACAGATGCCCAGAACTCAAAACCATCGTCATGGGCGTCCTTGGCGCTGCCCCACAGCTCCTGCCTGCGAAGGACAGATTCAGAGGTCTACTACCAGATCAAAGGCTATTCAGTCATAGAAGAACAATTTGCACAACACGTTTGACAGTTTACCACAGCTCGGAATCAAGTTTCGATGGTTATCCTCACAGTTGACCATCGGGGCCATCGACTTCGCGCTCGATCATTTAGACGCTGCCCTCCGACCACCTGATACACTCATTCCGTCGCGAAGATAGCACGAAGCGAGGCCGTGACACGGCCAATCCATGTAAAGGGAAAGGATGTCCAGCTTCTCGCTTGTGCCCAGTGGGCGAGGCCACAATTACACGGGCATGCTGACGAGGAGTATTGTTTTCTCCGGTGCTCTCCTCGTTTTTCTCTCAGGTACATCGACGACCTTGGTAGGGATGCAACAGACACTGACCTGACTGCTTGTGCAGCCACTGGCCTGACATTCGCCTCGATCATTGTCCCACAGTGGGTGTCCTACGACACGACGACCGTGAGTACGAATCTGGCGATGGCGCCTTTGGGGGGCCTTTTGCTAAGCTGCGATGCAGGACCACGGGAGTCGTCTACACTATACCTATGGCTTGCATAAGCGGTGTTCCAACACCAATCTCCCGCCTTCATCTGCGTCATACACCGCTTCGGCCATGCATTGCGTCCCGTTTCCTCGATACTCCGACTGTCATGGAGGGGACCGATACTTTTGCAGCATGTGGCGTTCTGTGGATTTCTTGATGTCATTCGCGGTCGTCATCGAGGGTATGACCATAGCAGCATTTGCAATCTTACTAGGTGGGGGTAAACAAAGACGTGAGCAAGGCTGGGGCGTGCTTGTGATCTTGGTTGCCGTGGCTGCCTTTGTCCAAGCACTGGGGATGGCGTTGATGGTACGCAGACACCTTCCCCGCTCGAGCAGGCATTTTGACTGATGCGTGATGCAGGCATACCTGTACGAAAACGACGAGCGGTTTTTTTCTGGTTGGTATCTGGACAAGAGCTGGACTATGTGCACAATCTCTTGGGCCCTCCAGGCGTCGTGTGCGATCGCCATCACTGTTGCAGTTTTGGTGCTGCCCAGCGAGGGAGGTTATGAATTGATTCCGGATCATGCATAATGAAGGTATATGGGAGTGACAGTGGTTGACAGTTGTAAAAACATTTTATCAATTAGACTGGAGAACCGTCACAGCCAAGTTGGATTCTGTTCCCCTGTCGTACCACTCGGATCCTCGTCCTGACCACGACGGAATGGTCTCAATCCCAAAATCAGCTGACACCATCGACCACTGATCAGGGCAGGACTTCAATCGCAGGAGAGCCTCAGAGGAAGCAACTCGGGCAATCCAGAAATCCGAGAGTTCCCCACCGGCGCGAACTTCCGAGCTGACTATGATTCTATTGTTCCATTCAACTTCTATCTGCTCCCCCCGGTGACGCCGAAGAAGAGGATGTCGTCTAAACGACGACGACCATTTTCCCATTTGCTCGATTAGATTCCATCACTCGATGGGCTTCGCTGATCTCTTCGAAACGGAACACGCGAGAGGCGTTGGTGCTCAATTTGCCTTGGGCCACATCTTCGGCGATGCTCTGAAGCGGAACGTCGGACAACGGAAACTCAGGCTCGCCAAATACAAAACTGCCGAAGAAGCTCAAATGCACACCACTGGCCATTTGGAGCAGGGGATTGAAGTCTGGCACCGGAGCGAGGCCTCCGAGAAAGCCAGCCAGACACACTCGGCCTCCGCGGCGGACGAGCTTGAGGCTGTCGAGCAGAACGCTATTTCCAACGAGGTTCAAGACGGCATCGACTTTGCTGTCGAGTTGGAGGTGGTCGGACAGATCAGGTCTCTCCAGTTCCGCTCGCGCTGCGCCCATCTCTTTCAATTTGGCAAACCGGTCTTGGTTGCGACTGGTTACAATCGCCTGGGCGCCCGCGTTCACGGCCAACTTCAGAGCAGCCTGGCCAAAGGACGAAGTCGCGCCGCGGATCAACAGCGTCTGCCCTTGTTTGATCTCGAGGTTGCGGAAGAGGCACGTCCAAGCAGTGGCGTACGATTCGGGTAGAGCGGCCAACGTTTCCCATGGCAAGTCTGAATCGATCTTGACCACGTTCGAGACCGGAGGGTTGGTGTACTCGGCATAGCTCCCATTGATGGTCCGACCCAGACCGCCCATTAAGGCCCCTACTTTGGTTCCAGGTGCAAATTCGTTTCCAGGACAGGCTTTCACAATGCCAACGCACTCGATCCCGCTCACGGGCATCGCCTCCGCCCATTCGCCTTTCCGCATGTGCATTTCCGCGTGGTTGATGCCAAACGCCTTGACTTGGATGACCACGTGGCCGGGACTGGGTTCTGGCTCAGGGATGTCTTTGATCACGAGATTTTCTGGACCACCGAACTTCTCGATCACGATTGCCTTCATGGTGACCGTTATTGTCGTGCAACTTTGTCGATATGTAGGGTATTGTGTGTGCAGTGAGTCCTGATTGCCGCAGGCTCGTTGATCTGTATTGTATTCTGTGTGCCGTATGCAGCACTCAGGGTGGATTCAGCGGTCTTTTTTATGCTCTGTTGCTCCACATAACACCCGCATTTGTGACGTCCTGCAAGGAGCAGCAACGTCCATTCCGAGATGTCTTTGTCATGCCGTCTTTGTCAGCGCTTCAATATTCAAACGGCGCCAGGTGGCAGACCTTCAAGATCATCAAGATGAAATCATCCAAGCCACAAATATTCGAATCCGTATTAAGGCGCGGGGTATAACGTTGCGCTAATGCATGTGCAAGGATGAGCATTCGACAGTTTCGGTGTAGCGCTCTCCACCTTATAACAAAATGGCCGCCGCCTATGCCTCTTTTGTCAAGACACGTTGCCATCATAAACTCCGGCCACAGCGGCAAGGCCAGTTTAATGTCAGCTGGCGAAGCCGACGTCAGCAGGAAAACGGGCTTTGAATTGAGTGAAATCTGATGATAGAGTCGCAGACTAGTAACCACCACATAGATGCGAGAAGCCAGTGGTGGAAATCGCCGCTTGTCCGGTCTGTCGTGCCACACGTGCTTCCACCTCATCTTGAAAGCCAGCGGCGAGATGGCTGAAAGCATCATCGACCCACAGGAATCCCTTCACCACACCGATGACTTGGTCAAATCTGTGAATGTTCCATGCCCGCATAAAGATGACCAACAACTGAGCGAATTGTTGCCTTTCTTGCACAGGCGCAAATCCGGAGCAGGTTCCCCCCATGACCAAAACCCAGAGATAGATGAGATTAAATGGATCCCAGTCCAAAAGTCGGCTTTCTATGAGAAGAGCACGTAATTTGCAAACATAAAGTGCAGATGGAATCTGGGCGAAGCCAAAGCGCCGCCGCAGCTGACCCAAATAGAGCAGAGAGGCCAATCGACACGCTTCTTGGATCGACTCGGTCGGGCTTAATCGTCCGAACGGAGGGTGGGCACGGTCAAGGGTAAGCAGTCGGTGGACGAGGGGACTAATGTGCATGCCTGGAAAGATCGCATCCGTCCAGATATTCGATGCCGAGTGGGTCACAATCGTCGTGGTTAGACCATACATATCGTGGAAGAGCTCGACCATCGCTGACTGTGCAGAGAGAAAATCTCGCGTGTTGATGGCCGGGTTTTCAATGACCGCATGAAAGGTCCATCCGCGGAACAATGGCGGACGTGTCGGGAGCAGATCGGTAGGAGGTGCAAAGCGGGGGACCGTGTCTTGCGCCATGGCACCGTTCACGTCGGCCCTGGATACATCAGCCCGTCCAACCAACCGCATTTATCTGAGACGTACCAGAAAATCACCAGGCGGAGCAGAGAGTTCTGCTGGAGCATGAGGAGGCTACCGCGTCGGCGAATGACTTCCTGCAGGCCAGCAATGTGAAGATTGAACGAGCCAACGTTTTCGGTCATGTTCTAATGATCAACAATCAGGGAGTGGGAGGAGCACCGGAAACGATACCTCACCGCGTGACAAACGAGAGCTAGCACATTGCTGATCGTCTCATCGCTGATTGCGCGAGTATCGTCCGCAAGACTCTGGTTGACCAATTGAATTCCCGTGTGAGCGTGAAAAGCGAACTCGACGTTGTCATCTGCCACCAGATGTCGAAGCTGCGCCATGTGCCACGCGGCGCTGGACAGAATCAGGTGAAATCCAGCGCTGTCCGCCATGATCTGAAAAAAGCCGACATCCCTCATAGCTTTAAACATGCCGCAAGAATCGCCATACGCTATACCCATGAGTATCCATCAGTCGGATCCTCGAGATGATTGTGTCGACGCACCATGATGTATGAGTTCCCAAGCTCTTGGGTCTATCGGGCCCGGATATCGAGCGGCGTAAAATGGATCCAGCAGCGATCCAAAGCGAGTATCAGCTCTAAGCAGGGAGGAACCATCGAGATAGTGGTCTGCCGGCTCACGAACAGCAGCAGGAGGCCGCCGCCGCCTGCTTCTTCTTCTGAAGTCCCTCATTGCTTGACTGCGGATGATTCTCTGGATCTCCGAACTGCTCCGCTGTGTCCAGCTGGTGACCGTGACGAAGTGGTAGTCCGTGGCTGAATCGGCCTCGGACGATCTCCGAGACATTTCTGTGTGGCACAATCTTAAGAATCAGCATCCGACCCGCTGGAACACCAGTCCGTGGTGTGACTGAGTCGGGAGCGTGGCAGAAAGCATCCCAATGGCAACCCAGTTGGGGTAGGCAACAACATCCGGCCAAAGTCACCCGGTGCTGAAAGCACTTTAGAATTGAACAATATTGTAACGCACAGTGTGTTGCCAGCTCTCCATCCGATAGCAGTTACTGGGACACCTTGCCCGACGTTGCAAAGGTCCGTAGTCTCACACTTGTTCATGTGACAGCCAAGGGCCGGACTCATTGAGACTGGCCCTGGTGTGGTGTCCGGGCTAATCTGTAAAGCTTGGCGCCTCGAGTTACTATTTGAGAGGTGCATGTCCTGTAGAGACAGAACACCTCTTCACTACAACTAGTTCTAAAATCACACCAGGACCAGTATAGCGATACATCGTGGCTGACTGGTTGACTGGCGCACTGGCGGTGTCGCAGTGTGGAACGGATGGACCAGCCCAGGGAGGCATATTACAGTCTTCCTCGCTGTCACCTTCAGGAGTGATCACAGATGCATAAGCATTGATAGGTGAATTCAAAATCCAAGTCATTTAACTTCTAAATATGCTAATCTGCACACTTACGCTATAACAACCACGTCAAATATCTCGCAATGCGAATCAATATCTCGTTATTTGGCACCTTTATTTGGGGACCAGATCAATCAGGTCGTGCGAAAGATCGGCCTCGAGGTCTATCTGCGTGTCTTTTCCGTCCAAGAGTCCGAGATAGTAAGAAAGGTCACGTCCATCAAATTCTCTCGTATCAAAACCGTTCCCGAGAAATTCGAACATGTTCAAGGGGTTGCAATATTCGACGATGTAATCCTCGAACCTCGGCTTGGACAGGAGGTCGAGGAACGTCAATCGCGATCCTGGGAACATGGGAAGGGGCCCATCCACCCTTCCTTGCTTGAACCAGCTGCTACAGCCAGAGGACCACGCGGTCCGCTGCAAGAACAAGGCGGCATGTTCCTTCAGGGCTTCAGCGATTTCTGGTTTTGGTGTCAGACTCTTGATGCGCTCTTTTTGCATCTTCTCGATGCACTGGAGAGCGTTTTTGACCAAGATCTCAATGATCGGCAAGAATGAGCCGTGCCCCAAAGGACCATAGGGTCCCCCCATCATGAAGTAATTCGGAACTAGAAGGGATCAATCAGTAAGCATGGACAGGACACCATGTCAGAGTGGCGTACTGTGTGGAACTCCGAGTGAGATATACGAGCTCGGTTCTTTTGCCCACAATTTCGCAATGCTATATCCATTTGCCTCAACAGGGAATCGAGGGATCCATGAAGTGTTGAACCTAGAAAGAAAGAATTAGTACGCATTTGAATGTCTTGCGGCCGGGGAGGTGGCTGTCTGCGAGAACAGTCATAAAGCAGCCTTACCCTGTCGCACAGATGATGACGTCAACTTCGTGCTCCTGGCCATCGCTGTCAATGAAGCCGGTCGGAGTCACCTCCCTCATTGCCTTTGTAAAGACTTTGACGTGGTCCTCATTCAAAGCCTCGAGGAATCCATTGCCAGGCTAGATGCGAGCGTGTTAGACTGGACAACGTCACCACGCAGGAGCAGGAGAGGACTAACCGTAGGTCTCCTACAGCCCACGCCGAAGTTCTTGGGGATGATTGCCTCCGTGAGCTCTTTGTCGCCGGAAAGCTTCTGAGTCATTTCATTGATGGCAAACTGCGGGCACAGGTGAGAGGAGACTCCAACGATGAGGGCAGCCATACCTCTTTGGCCGCTTCGGCTTCCGGAGTGCCATTGAGAATAAATTTGAATCTTTGGTTGAGTTCTGATTCAATCATCTTGGAGTATTTGAGATAGAGTTCGGGGTTGTCTCTGAACCGTTTCTTTTGCTCTTCGGTGTCTGGATACTTTAGCAGGAAGGCCTTCTCAGATGAGATGGTGTAGAATGAACGTACACGAGAAATTGGAGCCATTTTCCCCCGCGAACCGTTGGGCAAAGCCGGCCGTGATCCAGGTTGGGGAACGGATCCACGTGTACAACTGCTTGACGATCGGCGTGATGTTTGATATGATCTGAACGCCACTGCTACCGCTGCCTAAGACGGCCACTCTCTTCCCGGTCAGGTCAATGCTCTCATCGTAGTGTGCGCTATGCTGAAGAATGCCCTTGAATGAATGCAAGCCTTGAATGTCTGGCCATTTCCAGTTGCTAGCAATCTTGATTAGCACAGAGATCCAACGTCACCGACGGGCAAGGCTTACTTCAGGATACCACCTCCGTTGATGAGAACGTGGCATTTATCCACAAACTCGTGCCCGTCGGCGTCTTTCACTTTCACTTCCCAAAGCCCTTCTTCTGAGTTCCAATAAGCGCCGGCGATGGCATGTTCCAGTTTAATATACTTCATAAGATCGTACTTGTCCACCGTGTCACGGAAGTATTGCCAAATCTCTGGAGAGCTGGAGTAGTATTTCGACCAATTTGGGTTTCTTTCCCACGTGAACTGATAGCAAACTGAGGGAATGTCGCAGGCGCAACCCGGGTACCTGGGCGGTCAGATATCTGTGTTCGCCTTCTGTTTGCGTGAGGAGACCTACCGATTTTCTAGCCATGTCCCACCGACGTCCTTGTTTTTCTCGTATATCTGTATTTCCACGTTCTGGAGAGACTCTTCTGCAAATTTGGCGAACGCAATCCCGGACGCACCGGCGCCGATGTGGATGACACGCATGGGTCGGAGAGTGCCGTAGGATTGTTCCAAGATCTTATAACCTCGTTCATTTTGGATAAGCCAGCCATACTCATTGTAAAGGCTCCCCTGAGTCGATTGGACACTCGCGTTGAACCCCTCTTCGAGCTTTGATGGAGCCATCGCTAAGAACGATGTATAAATGTGCACAATAGGAGATGTAAAATTCTAGGAGATAGATAAAAAGGCAGCAAATATAAAGTCTGCCGTGCAATCTTCCCTTTTGTACAATGTCTAAAACAGATCGTAATGCGGAGAATCGCCGGAGTACTAACCGATCTCCTGCTCTGGCAGTACTCTCAGCAGAGGGATCATGCGAGCGAAGTCATCCGGGAAAGCGGCAAGTGGCATATCGAAGATGCTGTCCATAACGAACCAGAGCTGACACCATGATTCCTGCTGTCAGTGGCACATCGGCTGCTGCGTGACTTGGCGAGTCTGAGGGGTCGTCCAGGTTGGGCCGCGGCTAATTACTAGAACGGTTGTTCGGAAGCAAACCCTAGAACTCTCCACGACAGGATCGGAGTTTTTCGGTACCCCAATTTCAGACCCACTCTCCCATCGGCCGACGACTGGTGCCGTTCAACTGGGGATCAGCTCTTGGGGTCGTCCTTCCCCGCGTTTGTAGTGGAAACCCGACAGGACTTGGGAGATTCTGGTTTTGCCTGGGGAGGCGCATATTGGAGTGTCTCATCGGAACCGACCTGTCTGATCGGAACCGGTCTGTATAAGTGGCTATTACATTTGGCCATGTAGGTAGGACAGCTCGCAGCCATTCACTCCTCTAGGTATCTGACACGGGAGTGTATTTCCCTGGATTCCTGCTCACAGAGTGATCAGCCTGCTGATCTCTTAGCGCTGGACGGATGTGGACGCTTTCCAATGATCCTGCGTGACAGGCCTAGGTGAAGTGCCGGGATTGGTGCTTTCATTCACAGTTGAGGTTTGGCGCCGCCACTCTCGGAGAGAATGATATTTCGGAGACGTGCACAGTAATGCTCTATGTTTGCCACGCAGAAAACGCCCTCTCGTTGCCATACGTCTCTCGGACGTGCCTGCTGTCAATCGCGGCGTTTGTTTGTGGCGCTGAACAGTGACACACTGTGCTTGAAACTCGCCGAGATGGTATATCGACGAGAAGCCGCGTCGTTGTGCGTCGCACGGTGCGGACTCCTTCAGACAGGTGTATTTGTCACATAACCCTCTTGCGGTGGGTAAACATCGGCCGATGAGAGCGTCCTTCCGTAGATATCGAGAGCAATAGACAGCACAGTGGTGACTGCAATGGTGTCAGCGTCTCCTCGCTCAATATTTGAGGACCCGCGGGACGGATCCTATCGTCTTTTTTAAGCATGACATACCTGACGTCTTCCCCACTATCTGCCTAAGAGAGTCCCAAACCTTTCGCAGGGACACCGGAGCTCCGTTTAAAGCGAGTGCGTCCAGAATCTTCCGCAAGAGTTTCGAGCCTGCGATCTGAATGGCCGGCCGCTCGGAGAGCATGGCCATGTATTCGCAAATGACGAGAACTGAATTGAGGACATTTAGTGGGTGAAAAGCAGGAACAGTTGAAAGAGACTAGTGCGACTCACCACAAGGGATAGCGACCATGGAGACTTGGGTGTATGGAGAAGTACATAACGGAGAGAGGAGAGAGAGCGCCTCTCGGGTCGCATTTCTCAGATCACCTTTCCGAAGTAGGCTGCGCATGCCATGAAGATCCTGGCGCAGAAAACATGCCATGGCACCTCGGATGTCAATCAGGAAGGAGATTCGCAAAAAGACCGCAGCTGGCTGTGCAATGGTATATATGATGCCGCCTTCCGGTGTTTCGGAGTGGTGCTGGCGCTGCCAATTATCCAAGGCCTCCTTGATATGGTCGTGAATCTCATTGGACGACATGGACGAACCTTCTCTCAGCTCATCTGTATACAGCAATAAGCCAACAAGCAAGCAGAGCGAAGATAGTCCACTAGACTGATGTGAGACGTCAGAAAGTAACGACTCTACCGTGTCTTGCCAGCAAGGCGGTTTTTCGATTGTGTTTGACAGAGCCTTCCATTGCTCTGGTGATGACGCCGACCACAACACGTCGGGGCATGGCAGGTCTATTCTGCCCAGTGAATAGTGTGTGACGGCTGGAATGGGGCCATAGGCAGCAGACCAAAGTCCAATCACGACCAGAATGCATAAGAGAGTTCTATTTGCATAATCAGAAGAAGACGTCGAGTTTAACGTGACCGACCGACCTTTTACGAGACTCCGCATGGATGAATGCCGTCCATTCGTCTTGAGGAGATAGACGGCCTTCTGTGTGGCGGCGGGGAGTGACAGCTTCCAGTCGACGGGCGAGACCGACGAGGTTGTGGAAGCTCGCGATGATGACATTGTCCGTGGGTGGGATGGGACCAGGAAGACCAAAGATGCAATTGGTGAGCAGAGTATTGACGACCCATAGAGGAATATGTGAGGGATTGGTCGATTCCACCTACCGCAAAACACACCGCCGTCAGTCACGCAAAGGACCATCGCAGACAGAGATGGCGAGAAACTTACCCAGTCCGCCACGACCATGCGTGATGCCTCGAGCATGGACGTGCCAAGCTGGTCGTGTCCGCAATATATCGCAGCATAGGCGAACAGAGCAAGGTTGAGCGCTTTGTCTGGTCAATTGTGTTCGCAAAAGGTGACGCCGGTACAAACCTGGAGGATTATCTGAGAGCACTCCGCTCCGGTGGATGAAAGGAAGATTCGTCGGCGGCAGGGCGAATAAAACGTGCTTATACAGGTGCAGGCGGCGACTGTCGGGAATGGGCACCGGCCGTGGGACCCACTGCGCTGGTGCTCTTCGACTCCGCCGGTCCTGGAAGTGAGGCGGTCAGCAAAGCTGCTATTTAATGAAGTTGTATGTGTGTCATACATTCAATCTTTGGATCGTCTGCTGCATTTTGGATCGGACCTCCTCCAATGTCTGTAATTCTTCTGCTGAAGGATTTGTCATGTGACTTTGGGAGAGCGACGGGATAACAGAAGGGTCGCGCAGTGGCATTTCGAGAAGGCTTGCGAGGCCCGGCATGCTTGAGTAGAATCCCTCTGATGTTTCTCCAGGTAGGTTTTCCGACAAGGTCAATTCGTACATGTTGAAGAAGTCGAGGTTTGGAAAAGAAGGGGTAAATGCACCAGGAATGGTCACATCGGACGAGCGCACATGATTCGTGGATGTAGGAGATCGAAGGCCTTGAAGAAGGAGGGCGTGATTGTAATCGTCGGCAGAATACCTCCCATTGCTCGTGACGCCACTGGCCTCACCCACATGACTCTGAACCTCAGATGGCCCCGAGACAGGTCCGTGGGCAGGGCGTGCTGATTCAAGCGAGAATGGCATCCTGGAATCGGTGTCAGTGTCAGCATCTGAGCGGTTTCCCAGCGGCTCTCTTGATGACACCCCAACGTTTGAGCCTTGTTCCGGATTTGGTGCATCGGTATGTGAAATTCCGGACGCAGGACTTGCCCAACTTGCCCCCGAGCCGAACGTATTGATGTTGACCTCTCCGACATTGGCGCCGGTCAGGTGGAGGGGGCCGTAAGTTGTGATGTGTAAGGGCTGAAGCATGGACGTCGGCTGAATGGTTGGAGGGTTCTTGATAATTGTCGGCGATGGAACTTGATCTCGAGGAACCAAATGGAAGTTTTGCTGATGTCTGATATAGAGCTCTTTGCGAGCAAAGCACATCAGACATTGGGCACATTGGTATGGCTTTTCGTTCGTATCTTCCCAGGGTTCTAGTTAGCCGCTATTTCTGTTGTCAAGGAAGAGAGGACCGACGTCTCCTAAAATGGCGGGTCAAGTGCTCGGTGCGTTTGAAACGGCGCAGACACACCGAGCAAGTGTGTATGGTTTTGGCACGTCTCTTCTTTGAGCTCGAAGCGGCCGCGCTCGGGTCATCCGGCTGTGCTGATGTACGCTCATATGGCGCAAAGTCGTGGCGAAGCATGAAGGTAATTTTGGAGCGAAGTCAAGTTCCTTAGGCTGTCTGTCTTGTTCTAATCGGAGTCTTCCTTTCGGATGATATTTGTCTTTGATGATCTCGGTGGAAACTCCTACAGAAACGCTTCAGGAACTGGCTTGCAAACAGTTGGCAATCTCCGTGACTTGAGGATTGGGGTGACCAAGGTGTCGCAATTATGTCAACTGCGGTGAGAAAATGTTCATGTCACTACCCTGACCCTTTGCAAGTGGTCCTTCAAATGTAGCTGTGAGAGCTGGGGTTGTTGAGCAAAAATTGGGCTGCCGAGCAAAACCTGGGCAACCCCATGGGTGCTGAGTCTGGGATCGAGGGGCAAGCGGCCCCCGCTTCCCCACGAAAACCCGAACCAAATAACCCCAGCATTTGTACACCCTGTTTGGGCAGCGCCGGGCGGTCATGCTACCTCCACATACCATTTGGCAGTTCTCAAAGAAAAATAGCTGTAAGCGGTTATTGTGCACCGTTTACGCCTTCTCCCTGGAAAGGAAGAGTGACGAATGAAAGAAGCGAGATTCGATATAGAACAGCGAGCAGTCGCAGCTCAACTATATTAAATTGGGGCGTATGAGTGTTGAACCCCGATGCTGCTCCCCTATCTTCTGCTGATGCCTATGGTGAAGCAACGTGTGTCAAGACAAATTGCAGAAAGAGATTGTCAGACTCCTGGGAAACCGCAGCGCCGGAGACTGGCCATCCAACAGCGAAGGTGTGCATCTCACCGGGCGGATTGTGGACCGCGACATTCACTCCCGCCTTGCGGCTTCGCTCAATCCACCGCTCGCTGTCACTGGCGAGGAGCTCTGTGGGCGAGTAAAAGACGAGCTGAGGTGGTAAACCGCCAACATTTTCTGCTAGAACAGCCGAAATCTCAGGCGTGTCGAATGGTAGGTCTTTCGGCCGGAGGGAATTGTTCATGATCGGAACCCCTTCTTTGTACTGGAACATGAAATCGAAGTCGAAGTTAGGTGAGTCCGCCGTTTGTGCGGCGCTCATATCAACCCAAGGCGATATCAAAACGACGCTTGCTGGCAGGGGAATCTTTTCGCTCGAGTCGCGAATGTGCATGAGTGTGAGGAGGACCAGGTTACCACCGGCAGAGTCTCCGGCCAGAGCGACTTTGGTGGCCGGTACACCTTGATCGAGAATCCACCGATACACGCCGAGTAACGAGGCTCGCTGGGCTGGCCATTTCTCTGCTATGGAAAGCGCTACAAGACGTCAGCAGGAGTGCGTCACTGTGCACCATGGTCCTGAGACGACACAAAAGGTGGAACGGGAACACACGATATTTGACGGCGATAAATACTACGTTCCTGCCCAGTTCTTTCGCACGCTGCACCCATCTCCGGTATTCGTCCAGATACTGGAGAGGATGGCCCATGATCATGCCTCCTCCATGGGCGAACAGCACCACCGCGTCTGCATCTCGGAGTTGGGTAGCTGGGTCCTTGAGTGAAGGCACGATGTAGAAATCGAGGTTGTTCTCCTCTACATGCTGGACCGTGTCGTCTAAGGGTGCGCTGTAGAAGACGGAAGGGTTCACGGCAAATGATGTCCCCAGCCAGATCCGTGCAAGAGCATTGCGGAGGGGCAGGGTGCGTTTTTGAAATGGCAGAACAAGGCGAACCAAAATCTCTCGGACAGAAGAAAAGGTCGCAAGCGCAATGATCTTGAGAGAGCCGACGGGCTGACCCCAGACGTGATGCCACTTGATCGAGGGCATTCTGACTGCCAGTAAGTGAGGGCCAGTTATGCCAGTGAGTGAGGCAGTGATGACTGGGAAGACGTTTACCAAGGCCCGCCTCCTGCGGTGATCAATCAGCTCAGGGACAATCAGCATACCACCAGCCAGAGCCATCTCTGTACCTATGCCAAGGTTCATCTTGCCGCGGACTAATTTCTCGGGTGATTTATGCGGGTTGCCGAGAGCTGTTGTGGGGTTTCCTACCCCATAACTCCACAGCCCCATCCCATTGGCGCCTCCAGCTTCATCTCCGCGAGCAAGTTCCCCAAGTCCTGGGGTATCGCCAATGGTTCGTGGTTGAGGAAGCACAACTCTAGCCGGCCACTAGCAGCCTGTTGTATTGCCTTCTGACGTCATCTTCCTGGAGCCGAGGTTGCCCACTGTTGGAGTTACAGCGTTCGAAGTATAAGAATTCAACCTCTGCAGGGTCTGGTGACAATACATAACGTGACGACCATAAATCTCGCAATAAATGTTCAAGACCTGTAGAAAACGGTGTGTCAATTCTCAGAACAGATCAAAGGACTCTCACAAGTCATAATATAAATCTGTTGACCTGTGGATGGAGGTGAAAACTCGTGAGGATTGAATCTATCAGGGGATGAAGGGCCGATCTATATAGCGGTTGTTCCCTTGGCAGTGGGCGGTGCTTAGCACTGCCACATGGTGATTCCAATGGTCCAACAAAATCACTTAATTATCTCGATAGTGATATAATATGGTGCAATACTTTATCCGCATTTTCGTCTATTGGCCAATTGATACCAAAGGGTGACCAGGGTACACCGCACTGTGGAGAGGACATCATGAGAGCAGGATACATAAAATTGGCTGATCGAGTTTACTGCCAGTGGCCAATATCTGGTGCTTCATCTATGCCATATGCACAGAGGCCGAGGATGGACTGAGATTACCTCAACAATCCGATCATGAGGTCGCCGTGACTTAAGGCGGACCGGTCGCCAGATTGAGACCTCCATCAACAGATAACGTGATTCCAGTTATGTAAGCAGCCCTCGGAGAAGACAACCACACGACTGCATTGCCAATGTCTTCAGGATCACCGAGACGTTTCAGCGGGGTGTGAGCCGCAAAATGCTCCATATGTTCTTCGCCCATGGCAGAGCGGAGCATAGGGGTGATTACATTCCCGGGGCCAACCATGTTAATCCTAATCTTCTTGGCACCATAGTCCATTGCGTCGGTCTTTGTCAGTCCAAAGACACCTCCTTTAGTGCCGCAATACACGGATAAACCTGGCATTGGGACCGTGGCCAAAATGCTGCCGACGTTGACGATGCTCCCTCGTTGCTCGTACCCGGGTAATGGTTCTTGCTTCAGCATCTGTCGAAGCGCCGTTGTTTGGCATAAGAAGAGCTGGGTGGCACCACTGTTCAGTCCAGTCCCGTTATATAGGGAGGGAGAATCGTACTCCCCGTAGATTGACCCTGTACGACCTCTCGTACTGCTCTTCAGTAATGGTAGTCACCAGTTGTGCCGGGTGGCCATAGCCTGCTACATTAGCGAGGAAATCGACACGGCCGAACTTTTCAACTGCTAAGGCGAAGAAGGCTGCGACCGAACTTTCGTCGGCAACATCTAGGTGGGTGATTTCGACCTTTGCTTTGGGATATTTTTGCTGAATGAGAGCACGGGTTTCCTCAAGGCCTGGCACGGAGAGGTCCCCGAGCACGAGATGGGAACAACCGTCTCTTGCGAAACATAAAGAAGTCGCTCGGCCGATGCCTTCTACCGTTAGCGGCAACGGATTTTGTAGTATTTACCTTTCAACTTGCCTGACGCAGATCCAGTAACCAGCGCGGTGCCGCCTTGCAGGAGATCAGCCATGGTGAACTACTGCAAGATGGACTGTCCTGAATAACAGAGAAACCCAAAACGAGCTGTCCGGTTTCTAAAGAAACTTGACGATATGCTCTCTGCAGAGATAATTGCTCAATCGGAAAAGAGCATTCTAGTCCAGGGCCGGCCTCCCTCGTCGGCGTCGGGTTTTGCATCCCGGAGGCCTTTCGCTTTGTGGATCGTCGCGACTCCACAGCAGCTGGCTCTGTGGAGCTAGTCTCCGAGATTTCGGTGAAGCTGATGTCGGCCTTTGGTTTTGGCCCCGAAGATCCAACCGGCCATGGGCCGAACTCGCCAATTGTTCACGGTTGTTCCGGCTTGCATTTGGTCAGGCCTTCCTATTTGGGATCGGCCTTGGGAAACCGAATGCTGTCTTGAATCAATGTACACACCCGACCCAAGGGTTCCTTATCATAGATTTCCAGTTCTCGAAAAGGGACCGGGCTCCTTCTGCCGCAAAACCTGGTTCACACTGCCCCATCCAAAAAGGCCGATTAGCTTCCCTCTCACTGCACGGAGCAGCTTCACTTTCGTACCGCCATGGACCCCCTCATCGCCGCCGGTGTAGCACTGATCACCGGGTCAGGTTCGGGTAAGCCATATTCTATCCTAGTTGCAAGTTTCGAGAGAATTCAGCTTGGCTAAAGACTGGGTAGGAATTGGACAGGAGATTGCGATCGCATTCGCAAAGAATGGCTGCAAGAAGCTTTTTCTGGCAGATATTGGGGAGCCGGGCTTGGAAAAGACAAAGTCCTTGGTTCAAGAGATCAGCCCCGACGCCAAAGTCATTTTGCACAAAACAGACGTCAGCAGCGACCCCTCGGTCCAGGACATGGTGAATCAATGCATCCAGGGGTTTGGGCGGATTGATTTCGCCTGCAATAACGCCGGGATCGCCATGAGCAATGTCCCGTCCGTAGAGGTCTCAATGGAGACCTTCGACAAGGTTCATAATGTCAACTTGAAAGGAGTAAGTTCAGCACGGTCTCACGGGTTGTTTGAGCTCGGGACCTTGGGTGCAGGCTAACATTGGCCGTCACAACACAGATCTACCTCTGTCATAAGTACGAAATTGCAGCGATGGTGAAGCAAGAACCTCTCGTCATCCCGGGTTTGAAGCGTGTTAGCCGCGCTTCTATCGTCAACACCGCTTCTATGGCCGGGTTATCAGCCATCGGCCACCTCGCCCCGTACATCAGCTCAAAGCACGGTGTTGTCAGCATGACGCGCGTGGATGCGAGGCAATTTGCAAAGGAAGGAATCCGCATCAATTGTGTCTGCCCGGGTTTTGTTGATACACCTATGTTCCGAGGGTCAGGTCTTAGCGAAGAATACATTGCCGCAGCCGAGGATCAGTCACCAATGAAGCTTCTGATCGACCCGGCCGATGTAGCAGATGCCGTCATCTTCCTCTCAGGGCGCTCTGCGTCAGTCATCACTGGGATCAGTTTGCCGGTTGATGGCGGCGCTCTGTTATACCACATCATATAGGACATTTAGCTTCCGTGCAGCCGCCTTGCTCCCTCCTAGATCAAGAGATCTGTTCTAGTGGTTGCTCTCAGGAAAACCTTCTGGCCCAACTTTCCCGTGACCCCGCTGATCCGCCTTGAAGGGTGGAGGGAGAAAGCCTACCCCAAAAGATTGCCGAGAAGGCCGACCCCAGCATGATTCTCGCAAATTTGGAAGCCCCACCCACTGATTTCCTGGTACGTCTAATTAGCATTCGCGGATCTTCCACTGAGGACGAAGCTCGTGCCGTGGCCGAGGAGAGAGTATGTATGGAAAAAGCTCCTGGATCGGACCAACGCACTTGCAAACTGAAATGCCGAGGGAGTCAAGCCATAGCATTGTAAGTGTAGTCATGTGCAGTCTCTCATCCGCAGCCGGCCAGACAAATCTTGGCTTTTTACAATTCTCTTTTTGCTCTGGAATCGGATTAGCTTTTTGGTTTCCATTCGCCCGAGTTAAGCCGCTGTTCTGGGGCAGTAAGGGGTGGACGATCTCTGCCTGGGGCATCATATATTCAACATCAACCTCCCGCACCTTCTCGGCTTCATCAAATCTATTCTAGTAGTGAACACCTTCCACTATGGGGTCCATCGAGATACCACATTCCTCTCTAACGTCGGATGTCAAGTATAACCTCACCAGTTTTGACCCTTTGAGGACTTCACAATCCACGAGGCAGCTGAATAACAGTCTATTACAAGCGGCAGAGAATGATTCGAAGTGGTGGGAGGTGCGTCATCAAGTTTCTTCATTGAACAATGAAACAATCCTGTTGTATTTGGAGAGCAAATATGACATCCCTCTGCTGGACCGAGCTCACAGTTGTGTTCACGATCAGGTGGGTCCTGCAGTTTATCGTCAGATGCGAGCAGAGGGCAAAACAGCATTTCCACCCTATACGCAGCTACCGAGAGCTGCTCACTTTGATATCCCGTCATCGAGCGAACCCGGGCGCAGCATCCAATGTCGAGTTTTTAAGCCGTCCGGTGACAATGTCCCGCGTGGCATTCTCCTCCACATCCATGGAGGAGGCTATGTCCTCGGAACCGCAGCCGGGTGAGTGTTCAGCAGGGTCCCAGACGACAGCTCGAGGAGCAAAGATGCTGACAATCGAGGGATAAAGCCAGGATCGCTACCTCGCTCACACTGCGGACAAGACGAGCCTAATAGTACTTTCGGTGGAGTACCGACTGGCCCCTGAACATGTTTATCCGGCTGCGATCCGAGATTGTGAAGACGTGGCTGACTGGCTGTATTCTAATGCACTTTCTACCGTGGGTGAAGTTCCTGTATCAACCGGATGTATAGGCTAATTTTCCAAAGTTTCAATGTGAACTCCATTTTATCGGTGGAGAGGTAAGCCGTCCCTAAAGAAGGTTGTTGTTACTCGACGCCCAAGGTCACTATTCTCGTCATCCCATAATGACCGTCGCAGTCTGCAGGAGCAACTCTCAGTGTCTTCACCCTGCTACATCTCAAACAGGGCAAGCGGCATGACAAGATCAAAGGAGTCCTTCTGAACTACGGTTGTTATGACTTTTCCATCACTCCATCCGTGTATACGGCCCCCAAGGCAACGCCGATACTCAGCCTCGAAGATACAAGACGGTTTATAGACGCCTACCTGGAGAACATGAGTTATGAGGATCGAAAGAGTGGGCAGGTCTCTCCTGCATACAATGATTTGACTGGTCTCTGTCCGGCGATCTTCATCATCGGAACCGAGGATGCATTGGTGGACGACTCGGTATTGATGCACTTCCGCTGGCTGAGGGGTGGCAACGACGCTGTTTTGAAGTTTGTTCCTGGAGCGCCTCATGGTTTTATCGTTTTTGATGGTGCTGAGGTGGCAGAGGAAGGCCGGAAGCTTCTGATAGAGTTCATCCTGCAGAAAGTATAACGCAACTGGCAAGGCCGGACAGGCCTGACTCTGACGCCACTGTGGTGCCGCAGGAGCATTCCCTGCCCATGGATGTCTTTTCTACGCAGAGAACCTTTGCCTGAGGCAACCATTTGTGAGGTTCCGTGAATTGCAGACGCCTTAGCCATTTGGCGTGCCTGACTCAAGCTGAGATTCGCGTCATGGTGGGACCGGCATATTGGATGGAATCCGCTCGATGGCGCCAATTATTGGCAATGAACTTAGGTCACTGAGTCTGTCCGACTCGTCGTTGATCTGGTCATGAACAAAGACAAGGCCTGAGCTAAGAAGTAGGGCTAGTGCGGTGTGTATAGCCTGGCCGTCCTAATTAATATGGAACTACGAATGCACTGTCTGCCTATAAGCATAGCTGTCGCTTCGTACATCATAATTGGCTTTGTCGCGTGCTCTCAACCAAGGTTGAAGATCACTTTCATATGCCCAGCTTCCTTCCACCGGCCCTTTCTCCACCGGCCTTTCTCCACCGGCCTTTCTCCACCGGCCTTTCTCCACCGGCATTCCTGAGACCACCATCGGAGTCCAATCAACATTAGCACGTGGAAGGAGATGCAGATCTTCCCCGCAAAGTGGTGTTTTAAATCGTATGATGCCGAGGTTGAGGAGTCCACTATGCTGCAACCGAGACCTCTCGTCTTGGCGTTCTTTACCCAAGTGGAACAGATTGGTCGTTTCAACGGAATCTGCACTAGCATCCCATGGATGAAATACGCAATGATGTTCGTATAATGTATGTAGGTGTTGATTACTGAACTGCTGGCAGGGAACCAGGAGCCGAAATTTGGTGAGGGTCCCGAGGTAACAGCATCCTATTCAGGAAGACCCACGGGAGTGAAGGCCTATATTATCCTCCATTCAGAACATGTTGTAGAAGCAGTCCATATTCTCAGAGTGCATGCTTACCTCTGCTGCAATGATGTCTTCTCCATGTCTCAAGAACAGCCCTAACGGCCACATTCCTGCATCCCAAAGAATCCCCTCTTTGGCCAAACATCTCGTGAGCGAGAGAGCCAAGAAGACGCTTGATTTGGTAGGGATAGACTTCTGAACGTCTGTGCTGTGGTTTTGAGTGACTGATATTCGCTTAATTGCATCCAGGTCGAGCAATTCGTCGAACATGACTGCATTCCAGCTGACCCTGTCTTCGAGGCGGCCCTCGGTCGATCTACACAGGAGCGTTTTTCAACTCATCCACGCATCCTGGACGATCTAAAACAGCGTGCTCGCTCACTCGGTCTCTGGAATCTGTTTTTGCCACGCAATCACTTCCGCGGCGTCGGAGCAGATTTTACCAATGTTGAATATGCGCTGATGGCTGAAATTCTTGGTAAGAGCGTCATCGCCAGCGAAGCATGTAATTGCTCCGCGCCAGACACGGGCAACATGGAGTTGTTAGCAAAGTATGGGACCGTCGAACAGAAGAGCAAGTGGCTAGAACCCTTGTTGGATGGGAGGATCCGGAGTGCCTTTTTGATGACGGAGCCGGGGGTGGCGAGCAGCGATGCGACTAATATCGGACAAGGTCTCTGGATGGAGAAGGCGCCTGATGGCGGATGGATTTTGAATGGAGAGGTACTCTTGATCGATTCGTGGTGAGTTCATCGATGCTGACTGTCTTCAGAAATGGTGGAGTAGCGGAGCAGGAGACACAAGGTGCAAGATTTACTTCGTGGTAGGCAAAACCGATCCCGGTCATCAGGATCCGTACCGTCAGCAGTCCGTTCTGCTGGTGCCAGCCGCCACGCCGGGCATCACGGTAAAGAGGGTCCTATCAGTGATTGGAGTCGACGATGCCCCTGAAGGTCATGCGCAGGTGGCCTTCAACAATGTTCGCATTCCGAAGGAGAACTTGATTCTCGGGGAAGGACGGGGCTTTGAAGCGATTCAAGGCAGGCTGGGTCCGGGAAGAATTCACCATGCAATGAGGTCTATTGGAGCGGTATGCTGTCTTTCCATTGAAAAGTTGGGGCTGACGAGAGTTTCAGGCCGAGAAAGCGCTCGAATGGATTCTCGCTCGTGCCAGCGACCCTAGCAAGAAGACGTTTGGAAAGCCGCTCAGTGAGCACGGCATGATGATTGAACGCATAGCAAAAAGTAGGATCGACATTGATGCAGCTCGTCTCGCTGTGCTGAATGCGGCCATGAAAATCGACGAAGGCACTGCAAAGCATGCACTCAAAGAAATTGCAGAGGTGAAAGTGCTCGTTCCAAGGGTCATGAGTCAGGTAGTCGACCGTGCCATCCAGACATACGGCGGCGCTGGCGTCTGTCAAGACACACCATTCGCCAGGATGTGGTCGAATGCGAGAGCAATGAGGATTGTGGACGGACCAGATGAAGTCCACACCTTCCAGTTGGGAAGAAATGAAACTGGGAGAGGCCGTGCTCTGAAGGAACGAATTGAAGCCCAAGCTGCGAGAACAGCAGAGTATTTCAGGGAATACGGAGTGTCGAGGGAGGACAAGCTCTCTTTGAACAGAAGCTCAGGAGAGTCCAGGTTGTAAATACAAGGTGTGATGATGGGAACGGGTCAAGCAATAGGTGCGTGAGTTACAGAAGGCAACAGTGCGTCTGATGGAGACATACTCAGATGTTCTTCACACAAGCTTGTTGCAATCACAGCACCAAAATCATTTGTCACCCAGGACCTAATGTGTGGGGTGATCTAAACACGGCAACAAGCCCAATTTCTCCAACCCAAGGTGGAACCAACCCCACAACTCCCCCATATTTTGTGGGGGAATGATCTCCCTGAGATCAGGCAATCTAGAACAACTGTGGTTGGAAAAAGCCCCTTGAATCTCCTCCTTGCAACTGGTCGGTAGTCTCTGTGCCTGGTCAGTAGCCTCTGCGCCTGGTTGGATGAAGAGGAGACCGTCAAAGACCTGTATCTTTTTCACACATCCGAAATCGCAATGACCCGAATATTCCCCGGATGATCCTTGGAGCTGTAGGGCAGTCATCTGCATGCGCCCGCTCGAATCTAGGCCTTGATCTTCCGGCTTAGAAGTGTGTCGCGCTCCCACAAGATGACCGTGGCCGCCGCGAAGGGCCCGCCAATCGCAGTCCACAAGACAAGTTTTGTCCCAACAGCCGCCCACGGAATGCCTTCTTTGTTGACGAGGTATGCTGTGTGGAGGAGTGCCACTGCCCAGATGAGAGATGACACGGCCGTCATATAAAAGTCCCACAACAGAAATACATGCACTCCTTCTGCCAAGCTCTGCATCTTCCAGGACAATGACGGAAAAGGCGGGACCAGCACGTCCACTAAGGACAGCGTCGCCCATTCCGCTAGCTTAGCCGAGAAAGGCGCAAAAACCCCGGGTGGTAGAAGAAGGAGGAGGATGGTCGGGATGTGAATTAGCGCACTCAGAGCTATGATGATTTGGTATACCTGAGAGATGGCGGGGAGATATGCGCTCGACACCGAGCTGCCCGTAGACCCCTTCTTGTCTCCTGAGGGCTGAAGTCTCTTGGCCTGCGACTGGATGATCGTCATGTAAACAGGGAAGGGTTGCCAAATTGCCTGAAATACGTGCATCGTGGATCCTGAGATCACAGAGGGAGTGGGAAGCAGCCATGCTATGGTTGGCACGATGAATCCGAAGGTGACAGACCACGGTAACACCTCGATATCAGAGGCCGACAGTGACACAGAATCTGTCCATCCACGGAGCAGATCGGCACTTGCAGTTGGCGAAGTCAAGAGGTGGAGGATGAAATAGGCCGGGGCGATGGGACCTAGCCCTCCCATCTGAACCACTGAACCGAATAATATGAAGCTGTGGCACAGGTCAGACAGGGTTAAACCAGAAGAATCAACCAGATTTACATACCTCCCAACATATTTCCCCTTGTTTCCCTGGCGTCGACTTTCCAGCAGTATCAAGGCAAAAATCACGAACCACTGGACCATGAAATAAGACGTGAACAGGTTAAGCGCCTTGTCTGTTCTGAATATGATTGGTGTCCAGAATGTGATGAGGTTGTTTAAGTGATAGTCAACGGGCTTGATGCCGGTAAACGTGAGCAGCATTGTCACGTCCGTGTCAGGGAATTTCCGAGGCTCTTGTAAGCTCGCATCAAAGAGATACATCAGCAGTCCGTCCGAGATACACAAAACATAAATGTTGTAGAAAGCGGCGACGGCACACGCTGAAATCAGGAGAACACCTGGATTCTGTAAGAACGGTTGAGTGGCCATTTCTTCAAGACAAGTTTCAGCGACGGAATGAGAACAGGGTGTCGTTCTGTACAGGCTTGGAGGAGGCTGGTAGGAAGGAGAATGTGGTTTGATGGTGGTGTTGTCTTGTAGATCATGCCGGGGGACCAGTTCCGGACCGAGTCGGAATGCGGCCTCAGGCCGATTGGTTCGGGATAGAACCTCAGCCCGAGATTTCATCCGCCGAAAGTATTTAGCTTTCTTTATGCTGGAAGTAATCCGATCCTGGCAGCATTTCTCCGCCGTTAACCATCTCACAACCAAGGTCCTTTTGTTGAATACCTCGGTCTTGGCGCATTGTCCTATGGAAAGGGGAAAGGAGGGCGGAGAGAAGATGGAGAGGTGCAAGGGTGAGAGTAAGAGAAGACAACTAGTCTCTGGAGAGCGAACACATTGTCCATCATGGCTTCTGATTCCTCCCAGTACGATGTCATTCTCGTTAGTGCTGGTCGGCGGATGTTTCCATCTGAACGAGCTTAGAATCCAGGGGTTCAAGCTCATGAACGTTAACCTGCAATGGGCGGATTCACAGTCGAAGATGGCGCCAACTTCTTGCAGGGTATGTTGCAAGCCTAGCCTTTACCCTCGTAATACCTATGACTTGTGAGTGCACAAATTCGGACGGGCGCGCCTAGTTGATGAGTGGTTGTGAGGCACCTACCTGCTAAGGCGGTAGCTGTGTTGTAGATGGGGTGACGAAATCAGTGGAGAGGGCATACAAGGCAAAAGTCCCGAAAACTGTATGAGGCTGACGATGAAATAGCTGTAAGTGCCGTATAACCCTCCAGCCTCTCGATTCGTAGGACGTGCAAATGCAGGACTCAGTAAATTAGGATTGATATCTGGTAGCCCGGCAGGGTGTCCACATCCTACACCACGCTTAAGGGGATGCACGTACGACGCAGGAGGAACTTGGGGGCCCAGTCTCAGATCTCTGGTGATAAGGGTAAGGCGTGGATTACCCTTAGTCCTGGACACATCCGACTGGGTTGAATAAATTTGGACAAGCCTGCTGAAGCACTTTGACCCCGGGGAGACCAACATCAAACCAAGAATATTTACCCAAGAAAGCTTCGTATGAGAAGAAATTGTTGATGGCGAACATGCGACTGTGGGAGTGGATGACGATGGGAGAAGTGGGAGCTGCTAGGAACCAGATACAGGCGGAGGTGCAAGTGGATACCCCAACAGTGACAACTGCAGTGATAGAGATAGATATTTATGTTTGGGGCACAGGCGCTGTGTTCACTGTCTGGAGCACTTGGCCAGCGGCACACCTACAACACACTGTAGGCAAAATCAACCAACTCATATATTGCTTGGTTCATCAATTTAGAGACGATCTGGCAATCAGCTCAGAGGGCTTGCCCGCGAACCAGTGCCGACTGACTCAAAGGCTGGAGCAGTCTCAGAATATCGCATGAAAAACTCTTTTCATCTTAGACTTTCTCTCCCACCGCAACATTCGCGAGAGCGGTGTCTTCAATTTCCGCATGTTCGATATCGTGATCCTCCTTGACGAAATCCTGGCCATGTTCTACATGACCATGCATATCCACCACGTCGTCCCCAAACACGGCAGCCATCTGCTCGAGGGTGAATCCTTTGGTCTATTCGAGAATCGGATCAGTCAGCGATCTGGGCGCAGAAGTGGAGCCGGAAAGGTAGATGAAGGATGACTTACATTTGGGAAAACGAAGAGCACAACAAACACCATCAGCGAAGTCAAGCAGATGAACACGACGTAGTACAGTGCCCCGATGTTTGCAAAAGCTGGAGAAGCGACGGCGGTGAAAATACATCCCCAGAGGAAGACTGCCGTCATGGAGGTGGAAATGCCGAGGGCTCGCCATTCTCCGGGAAAGACCTCAGAGGTGAGGACAAACGCTGCACACTCGACGCCAGTAGTGTACCTAGAAGGAGTGTCAAGGAAAGAAGTGAAAACATGTGGTCACCACTTCGACTTACGCGATAATCAAGAAGAAGGTAAAGACCGCAGCGGTGACGTTGCCGCTCCGATTCGAAGTCCCGGCAAACAGCTTAGTTGTCACACAGAGAACGATGAGTATGCAGGCCAGGACGGTGAGGCCGCACACTAGGACACCACCCGTTAGAAAGCCTTCAGCAAATTTGGGCCATAGCTTACCCATCTGCCTCTTTCGCCCGACGTAGTCGCCCAGCAATCCGCCAATAAGGTTTCCTATGCCGTTGAAGACACACCACACCGATGCAATGATGCTGACGGTGAAATTGGAGTATCCGAGTGATCCATATATAACTGACTGGTATGCTAGAGACCATATTAGCATTTCCCCCCTCTGTTCGCAGAGCTCTAGACGTACTCAGGACAACGATCAAACCACTGGCTTGTGTCGCCGACATTCCCAGAAATCCAACGAGGAATCTTTTTTGCATGGACCGCTTCTTGAGTGCTTGGGCAATTGTCATACGGTGTTGGCGTTCATAGTCAATCTGTCCCTTCATGATGTAAATTTCTTTGCGTGCAAATGTATGGTCGGGATCAGATGGACTCCTATGAAGTGCAATGAGGACTTTCTCAGCCTTTTCGGCCTGGTCGTGCATATACACTAGCCGCGTCAGCTCCTGAACTGAGGATGCCGAGGATACTTACGCCATCGCGGGCTTTCTGGTAAAAACCAAACCAGCGTGAAAAGGACCAACGGGAATACTGCTTGGAGGGCTAATGGGACTCGCCATCCAGCCTGTAGGGGCGCCACTTAGTTGGAACGTAAGGGTAGAGAGTGAAGGACATACCGCTCCCGGAACATGGAAGAAGGCGACGCCAAACCATGAAGCAGTCATAGTACCAACACCGAGGAGCGCAGCTAGACGTTGAGTCATTAGCAGTTTGTGACGCAATATCAACGCTCTCAGGGCTATCGTCATACCGTGAAAACCGACAATCAACCCACGACTAGAGGGCGGTGAGATCTCGGCTTGATATAAGGGGACTCCAGGGAGGAGGAACCCGATCCCGAATCCACAAACAAGGCGAGCCACAATCATCATCGCTGGGCTGACACTCCCTGCTTGAAGTGCAGAGCCCGTGACGGCTAGCAGGGCTCCGACCCCTATTGCAGTCTTTCGACCATACCGATCGCCAACGAATGGGCAAGCAAAGCACGAAAAGAAGCCACCAACGTAGAGGATACAGTTCCACCAAGCTATTATGGCCGTTGCATGAGAAGAGCCAGGGGTAAGCTTCATATACTCATAAAAAATGGGCTTCGTGAGCGTGTTTCCAAGGATGGAAATAGAATAGCCATAAGTGAAGCTTCCAAGGGCGACAGTAAGTGATACCTAGGCAACGGTCAGCTTCGTTCTTCACCCTTGAAGAGAAGCCGAAGAGAGACACACCAAGGCATTGTATGCTGTTGTTCTGACCATTTTGGAATGCTGTATGACTTTTCGACACTGAGTCTCATACAATCCTGAGCAGGACGTCTTGTTAGGATGACACAACTTCCTCCAGAGCAGAGATTATATAGCAGAAATGGACTCTTCCAGTCCTCCAGCCTTCACCCCAGAACTTCTGGGGTCGTGAACCCGGCATCATCTCTTTGTTGGGGTCGTCTGGAGAGCCGAATCCTGGGGCCTTTAGCGCAACGCGGGGGGGAACCTATCCCCAATGAAGACCTTGGTATGCGGAGGTGCCGTATTAGTGGAACCTACTTTTTCGAACTTGCCCCCATAAGTATACCTCTCATCCAATAACAATAGCTCTGAACCTCCACACCTTTTGGAGCCCCTTCTCCATTGACTGCCGCTCACTTTTCAGTTTCGTTCCCGACCAATGGGCCCTGGCGCTGCCCCCATAATATTATTCAGATCCGACGACCGAGGACTACCCTCGGTGGGGTTGAAAGAATGTGTGCATTAGTTGAATACTTACCTTGGTTCAAGGCGCACCTTTCGGGGGTTCGTTGGGGAATAACACTGTGCCTATGGTGAACGGTCTAGACCCGAGAATTCGGTTGAGGGACCAACTACACGGGACTGAGTTAGGCAGACTCTCTAGCGGATTCCGAAAGGAGTTCGGAACTCTGTAGAGGCCACAAAAATGGCCGAGTTGATTATGTTCAATCGGTGGCATGATAATTGGGGCCATGGAGAACTTGTCGTGAAGAGACCATCGAAGTTTGTGTCCACCGACCACCATCGACGATTCAGGACATCCGTCAGAGACCATCTTGTGATCAACCAAGCATCGATGAGATGGTTGGGAAGCGGGAGGGGCAGGGTAAACAGGCAGCAGCGTGCAGCCTGTTGGATACTATCCAAGATGCTGCCTACGACGGTCTTGTAGGAGTGGCGGAGGCCAAGTGCTCATCAAGTGAACACTGCCTGTGTTCTCAACATCTTGAACATGTCCGGAGTATGCATAGACGATATTTCTCCCAACCGCAAAAGGAGTGCTCCTCAGGCTTTGTGAATTGTTTGCTGAAATCGTTCGATGATGGGAGCCGGGAGCGGATGGAGCAGTAGAAGTTGTTGCCAGTATCGCTGCGTCCCGTCCTCGAACCAGTGATTGGACGAAGCAGGCCTAGTTATCAAACAGCCATTTAGCAGCTGAGAATGAAGATCAACAATGAACGAGTATTTTAACGTGGGAGACGAAGGTGCAGAGTGTGAGCCCCGGGAAGTCACAATTTAAACACGGGTGCAGCAAATAGAGAAAGATTGATTGTTCCAGTCCTGACAGGGAAGAAGGATTGATGAATAGCTGGTGGTCACCAATCCGTTATAAAAGTACGGAATACGGTTGTGCTTCAAAGACTCCATGCGAAATGGCTCTTATGAACTCTGAATTCTTCTCTGGCATTTCTTTGACTGTGTTCCTTCTTCCAGATGATGGATAGCAGTGATAGGGGCGCGATAGAGCACTATACTTGGCTCTAGGCTCTAGGCCGCCAAGTCGCTGTCGTGCGATGAGAAGAATAACCTCCTGCGCCTCAGGCAGGCTCTGTGTGAAGACCTTTTCCAAGACCATCAGGTAACCGTCTCCGGGCAGGATGCGTGGTGCAATTGGGTTGCTAAAGTTATTTTGAAAACCATTTTGAGGCCCTTCAGAATCGTGGACCAAGATTCGGCAGTAGGCCAGATCAACCACCACGGCGGCGTCCAAGATTTGTGGGGTACCCGGCAATGCTGCTCCGTCGGACCCAAATCAGCGGTCCGGGTTTGCCCCCCTGAAAAGGAGTCCGGGGAGCCTGACGGGAAAGCCGAAGCCGAGCCCGAAGCACTGCCCGAGATGGGTCTCAGATCGCGGTTGAGCAAGGGAATACCAAAACATCCAAAGCGTGTAGAAGTCTTGATGGCAACGGTTTTGGGGTACCAGCGTTTTGCCGATCAGGTGGATAATTTCATGTCTGATCTAGAGGCCTCGGAATGTAGTTCGCCTAGCAGTGGCTCCGGTTCGCGGATTGTATCCAGTTTCTTTCAGATTCTTTCAGAACTCCGCACTCTTGCGATCCCTGGCGCTGTCCGTGTGATGCTGCCAGAACCTATCTGGCCCTTTTCTAACCTTGTCGTGTGGCCTGAGCGCATTGATTTCTCACTCGGACTTACTACCTCGGAGGTGTTGACAAGTTCTTTCAATTGGGTATTGCCAGTCTCAGTCCAGGAAAGACTTCTGCAAGATGCCCCTCGCGAATGTTGTCTTGGTCACCGGGGCTGCCGGGGGGATCGGCTACGAGATTGTTCGCACATTGTTGGCCGAGCTCGAGGCGGGCGTTGTGGCCACGGATATTGTTGAAGGCGGGTTGCAGAAACTGAAAGAACAGTATCCCAGCCGCATCCACATCGTGATTGGTGATATCGTGGATGTATGTCGACCGGCCACTTTTGGGGAGGTGCTGCCATTGCTTACATGCCAAAAAGCCCAAGACATCGGAAACGAGCGTCAATATTGCAATCCGCGAGTTCGGTAAATTGACTGGAGTTTGCCTCAATGCCGGAGTCTTCGGTCCATGTTATAGGATAGAAAAGGCGCCTGTGAGTAAATGGGAAACTGCTTTTCAGATCAACGTATTCTCGCAGCTGCATACGGTGAGTTTCGACCATGTCTCTCGGAATTGACCACCACCTCTTTTCTATCGCTGACATTGAGCAGCTGAAGTACGCTCTCCCTGAGCTGCGCAAGACAAAAGGTCGAGTCACGGCGACAACTTCCGGCGCTGGATATGCACCTCTTTTCAGTGGCTGGGGCTTCTACGGCATGTCGAAGGCCTCTGTGGGTTATTTGGTCAAGCAGCTCAATCTCGAAGAACCCGATGTCACCGTTGTGGGAGTATCTCCCGGGTTGTGTGATACGAAGATGGTGAAAGGCCTGCTGACAGGAGAACGTAAGCGATCATGATCTGACCCAGGAGTGAGACACAAGCTGACTCTCTCAACAGACGAAGGTTGGGGTGAGGCAGATGTGAAGAAGTATGAAGCGTTTGTCAGCCAGATCGAACTCATAACCCCGGCTCATGCAGGACATGTCTTTGCTCTTACCGTCACCAAGGCTGATCCAAGCATCTCCGGCCTCGTGGTGGATTACGACGACCCGCGCCTGCCGATTGAGGAGCATCTGAAGCGGAAAGATGGAAAGGAAACCATCGACTACACTCAGCATTCTGTAGATACCAAGTCTGACTAGACAGATATATTGATCTAAGTAAATACAGATGTCGCATGTCGTATACAAAATTTGCCGTTGGTCGCTTAGTCACATTCACGGATCGGACTTTATTGGTTGTGGCAATTGCCAGGCTTGATCGTGAGGAACCCACGGTGTTACTTGACATGTCTGAAGGCCAAACCTTGAAAAATAGTTCCGTTGGCAGCGGCAATCAACTAGATGTAGAAGTTGAAACCGGGAAGGTAAAATTTATGTTTCTTGCCTTGCTCAACAGTCGGTAGTACGGCACATTCAGAAGCATACCGCTTTCTGGGTTCCCAGGCTTTGGGACAAATGGCCGGCCGAGAAACCGAGCCCATCTGTGGACTTCTGGATGCTGCGGCGTCAAGGTCTTGCGGTTAGGGACGTCACCGAGAAGCGTCATTTGGCGAGAAAGGCCTGGAAGGCACTGTGGTCGATCACCACGTTACCAACAGCTTTCAACTTTTTCCTGCCTTCCTTCTGCTTCTCAAGAAGTTTCCTCCTTCGAGTGATGTCGCTTGCATGGAGTTTGGCCAGGACGTCTTTCCTGAAGGGCTTCAGCGTCTCACGAGCAATAATCTGCCTTCCGACGGCGGCCTGGATGACGACTTCGAACATCTGTCGATCGACGTGCTCTTTAAACTTCTGCACCCATTGCTTGCCCACGTGCCGGACCTGGCTGTGGTGCATCACTCGCGACACCGCATCCACAGGCTCCTTGTTGACGAGCAGTTGTAGCTTGACGATGTTGCTTGGGCGCCATGGTGCCTCCTCGTAGTCAAGCGTCGCATACCCTTTCGTGCTACTTTTCAGCTTGCCGAAGAAATCGTCCACGAGCATCGCCAGAGGCATTTCATACTTGAGGATAACTTGTGTTGACGTGAAGTATTCCATCGACTTTTGTTCGCCACGATTGCTCTCACACAATTCGATCACTTTGCCGAGGTATTCCTGGGGAAAGGTGAGTGTGACAAGCACATAAGGCTCTCGGAGCTCGGCCACGTTCCGTCGTGAGACGTCGTCATCCGGAAAGTCTGCTGGATTGTTGATCACGACTTCTTTACCGTCCTTGTAGACAATCTGGAACGGGACCGTCGGAGGAGTGATGATAATGCTGGCACCATGTTCTTGTCGCAACCGATCTTCAAACACGGAGCAATGCAACGTGCCCAAGAATCCAAGGCGGAAACCAGCCCCCAGGGCCCGAGAGGATTCTTTTTGCATGGTGACGCTGCGGTCATTGAGGATGAGTTGATTGATGCTGTCCTCCAGATGCTCAAAATCAGCCTGATCAACGGGAAAGGCCGCCACGAAAACCATCGGCTTCGGCTCCTCGAAGCCGGGGAGCGGTTGTACGTGTCCCTCGAGGCCGACTTTCGTATAAGTATCGCCAACCTTGGCTTCTTGACTCTTTCTCATACTAGGGTTAAAATAAACATAGCCCACTTGGCCGGCGCGGAGCACTGGTTGTCGTGTCTGGTCGGGGAACATAATGCCCACCTCCCCCACGGTGTACTTCAGGCCGGTGGCAAATGACACAATCTGATCGCCAGCTCGGAGTTGCCCATCAAAAATCCGGACCAGCAGAATGACGCCTTTGTACGACGAATACCAGGAGTCGACCAGAAGCAGTCTCAATGGGTTCTTGTCATTCCCGGTCGGTCTGTTGTCAAGATCAGTCACGACCCTCGAAATGACGAGCACAACCAACTCACGCGGGGACGTTCTCGATGACGGTGGGCAAGATGGCCTCAACGTTGAGCCCCGTCTTCGCCGACACAAGCACGGCCGACTGGGGATCCAGCTCGAAATTGTCCTTTAATTGTTCCAGCGCTCGCGGAGGGTCTGCGTGAGGCAAATCGACCTTGTTGATCACGGGAATAAGCGACAATCCTTGGGAAAAGGCCAGATAGAAGTTGGCCACCGTTTGAGCTTGAACACCCTGGCTGGCATCCACGAGCAAAAGGGCCCCGCCACAGCTGGCGTAGCTTCGCGATACCTCCGCGCGGAAGTCGACGTGCCCCGGAGTGTCCACCAGATGGAGCAGATAGTCTTCTCCCTTGTAATTGTATATCATCGAACATGTTTGCGCCTTGACCGTGATGCCCCGTTCTCTTTCCACATCGAGTTTGTCCAAGACCTGCTTGTTTCCGCCGGCTTCGATCGTGCCGGTAAGTTCCAGAAGCCGGTCGCTAAGAGTGCTTTTGCCATGGTCCACATGTGCCACGATACAGAAATTTCGAAACCGCTCAATCGGAATCGCGGCGATCCGTTGCTCGAGTTCGGACGGGCTTTGGCGGAGAGGTGTGAGACGTGTGCTCGCCAAAGTGCGTCGAGTGATGTCGCGATCAAGAAAACCGTGAGCAAAGGCAGAAGGACCGACGGACACAGCTCTTCGCCATGCAAAGAACTGCAGCCATGGTCGCATCGGTTGCGACACGTCTTTTGCTGATTTCGTGGCCGAGCAGCAATTCCTGATGCTGCAAAATCGTCTTCGGCTACGGCCGCTGATCTGCACCCCCCGGTCACCCTGCCAACCATCTTGTCAACATCGACACCGCCGACTGCGCTGGACAACCACTCACTCATTGCAACACAAGAATTCCAACACGTCAAAGAATATACAGAACGATGGCTGTGGACAAGAAGGACAAGTCCCAAGTCCACAAGTTGGCTCTCAGAGGTGAGATGTCCCAAGTCACGCACTGGCGCCGCTGACCACAGTAGGATCTTCCAAAGTGGTTGCCGAATTTGTGAGTACATTGGTCCCATCGTCGACCAGAAGCTGATCGGAGCAAGTTTGAATATTCTATCAACACGATACTGTGGGTTGACGCTTTTGGCTGACGCTCATTTGCGGGCTTGCTGATGTCCCGCAGTTTTCAACGAGGAGTGTATCCAGCGGAAGACTTCACTCCGTAAGTTCAGCAAGCTAGGACGTTGGAAGGCACATTCTAACCACCGAGCAGGGTCAAGAAATATGGACTCAATATGCTGGGTATGAAGTGGCTATCAAGAAAAAAAGGTTACACATTCTCACGAATCACAGTCTCGTCCGACGACCAGGTCAAGGCATACATTAAGAAGATCATGTCGCAATTGAACAAGTGGATGATTGGTGGGAAAATATCAAAGCTGGTGGTGGTGATCACGAGCAAAGAGACGGGAGAGCATGTGGAAAGGTGGCAGTTTGACGTTCAAATCTTGAACAAGTCCTCCCAGCAACGGTCGTCGCGGAAGGCGGCGGAAAAAGAGAATGCCGCACCCGCGTATGTTGAGTTGGGCCAATCTTCACCGAAAGCACATTCTGACCGGAGCGCCAGCGACAATCCTGAAGCAGAGCCAGAGAAGACGGACGCACAGATCCAAGAGGAAATACAGGCGATTTTCCGGCAGATCACGGCCTCGGTCACCTTCCTCCCCATGCTCGATGGCAACTGTACATTCAACGTGTTGGTGTACGCGGACGCGAACTCGGACGTACCAATCGAATGGGGGGACAGCGACGCAAAGGAGATCAAGAACGGCGAAAAGGTGCAGTTGAGGAGCTTCAGCACAAGCAACCACCGCGTGGACACGCTGGTCAGTTATCGACTCGCAGACTGAGCAGAATGGATGACATCGATGCGGCGTTGAGGAGTGACGGTTACTGCGTCAAAAAGGTTTCCCTTCAGCTTCTTGGACTGCAGCAGGAGGATATACCACCGCTCGTTAGTCGTTGACGGCTCGGACACGGCCAAAGTGGTGTGAAATGCGGCATGGGGTCTGGCGCTGTGTGATCTGCAGCTGTGGCGCGGAGCGGGGCGAGGCACAATTTTTTGGAGATCTACTACCAGTATTTTGGCGCAGGTCGCCCACCACGAGACTAAACTCTCATCCACAATTAAGCCAACATATTTGTCCCGGGTATTATTACGTTTTTAAGCCGACTACTTGTGATGAATGCGAATCATGGTCCAAGAGAGTTCTGCGACTGACCGTGATGCCTCCTGACCCACCGTTTCAAATGGAAAGTTACTGGCATCGCTGACAGCAAGATGCCCGTGGCGACTGAAGTCGAGCATTCCACGCTCGGCAAGGAACAGGTAGTAGATGATGCGCCCAAGGTGATCCGGGAACTTCAATTCGGAGTGTTGTATGACTTCCCTTCCGCTGCGGGTGGATGCGTCCCAGATGCTGATGACTGTGCAGGTCCGATCAAGACATCATCAACCAGTCTCAAGTCGAACTCGCTGACCGGCGCTTATTTGACCTCGACCGAGGTCGGGCTTATGCTGAATATGGGCCTCTCGACAAGCGGATGGGCATCTCAGGCAAGAGAGAAAAGTGTGAAACCTGCGGCGAACAACTTCAGACTTGCAATGGCCACTTCGGGCACGTAAAGCTGGTGCTGCCCGTTTTCCACGTGGGATATTTCAAGAAGGTCATTACGATCTTACAAAGCATCTGCAAGGCATGAGGGATGGCTGGAACTGGATGAAGCACGTACTGACTTGCCCAGGACTGCTCTTGCATTCTTCTCTCTGAAGTCGACCGGCGCAGGTTCATCGCGGCTCTCCGACGGGTCCAGGGCGATAGTTTGCGGCAGGCCGCCGTGGTGCGACGAGTGGCCGACCAGTGTCGAAAAACAAGGGTGTGCTTTGAATGCGGTGCGATCAACGGCCTCGTCCGCAAGGTGGGCACGTATTCGCTCAAGATCTCGCACGACAAATTCAAGGCTTTCAACTCGTCCACTTCCACGAAGAAGGTGGCCCCGGCCGAGAAAGTGCGATTCGACCAGTCGTTTGAGACGGCGCGACAGAGAAATGCAGAGCTCGACAAGCACTTGAAAAAAGCAATGGACGATCTGAATCCTCTACGAACTCTCAAGCTCTTGCGGCGCATCCGCGCGGCCGATCGCGAGCTCTTGGGCCTTCGATCGGCGAAACCCGAGTCGTTTCTGTGGCAATATGTCCCAGCTCCGCCCGTGTGCATTCGGCCGTCGGTTGGCCAGGAAGGGGCCAGCACGGAAGACGATATAACGGCCAAGCTGGGAGATATTGTGGCCGCCAACACCGCTCTCCGAGAAGCGTTGCAAAAGGGTGCGCCGGTGCAATCTCTGATCGAGCACTGGGACTACCTCTCCCTCCAACTTGCCATGTATATCAACAGCGACGTGCCCGGTTTAGCCAAGGGAGAGTTTGGAAAGCAGATCCGAGGTTTCGTGCAACGACTCAAGGGCAAGCAAGGCCGCTTCCGTGGCAATCTGTCCGGGAAGCGGGTCGACTTTTCAGGACGCACCGTCATCTCGCCAGATCCCAACCTGAACATTGACGAAGTGGCGGTGCCCATTCTCGTCGCGAAGAACATGACGTACCCGGAGGTCGTCAACCGATACAACATTGAGAAGCTCCGCGAGCGAGTGCGGAATGGCGCAAGAATCTGGCCCGGCGCGAACTATGTCCACAAAGCGGAGGGCGACTTTCGCATCTTCTTAAAGTACGGCCGGCCCGACCATGTCGCCAACGAGCTCAAGGTGGGTGATGTCGTCGAACGACACTTGGAAGACGGCGATATCGTCCTTTTCAACCGGCAGCCGTCTCTGCACAAGCTCAGCATCCTCAGTCATTTTGTCCGCGTTCGACCTCACCGAACGTTTCGGCTGAATGAATGTGTTTGCAATCCGTACAATGCCGACTTTGACGGTGATGAGATGAATCTTCACGTGCCGCAGACGGAGGAAGCGAGAACAGAAGCGGTGCAACTCATGGGCGTCAAACACAATATTGTCACTCCCAAGAACGGGGAACCGATCATTTCGGCTATTCAGGATTTCATCACGGCATCATTCTTGTTGAGCAGCCTGGACACCTTCTACGACCGGAAGACGTTTGTAACGATATGCATGGGCATGTTAGAGCAAGACACCCCATTAGACCTTCCTCCACCGGCAGTCATCAAACCGCAGGCGCTGTGGACCGGCAAGCAGGTCTTCAACGTTCTGATGCGACCAAACAGACAGTCAGAAGTGAGAGTCAATCTCGATGCTGCCTGCCGAGATCACAAACAATACCATGCCGAGCTGCATAGGGATCTGCAGGATGATAGCTTCCTCTGCATCCGCAACTCCGAGATCATGTGTGGGAGGATGGACAAGTCGACCGTGGGCTCGGGAAAGAAGAATTCCGTCTTCTACGCGCTGTACCGCGACTTCGGGCCTGATGCGGCAGCTCGAGGGATGAACCGGTTGTCCAAGCTCTGTGCGCGCTGGCTCGGAAATCAAGGCTTTTCTGTCGGCATCAGCGACGTCACCCCTCCGCACATGCTCGTCAAGGTCAAGAGTGATATGATCGCCAAAGTTTTCGATGAATGTCGCCAATTCGTCAAGGATTCTAAGGCCGGCAAGCTGAAGAGAAAAGCTGGTCTGGACGACGCCGGCACACTCGAACAAGAACAGGTCCGAGTCTTGAGCACCGTTCGAACCAACATTGCCAGCGTGTTGACATCACAACTCAGCAAACGAAACTCGCCCATGGTCATGGCGACATCGGGATCCAAAGGGTCAAACATCAATGTCGCTCAGATGGCCGCTCTTCTCGGCCAACAGGATATCGAAGGAAAGCGGGTGGCCGACGGCTTTCAAGATCGAACCTTACCACACTTTGCCAAACACGAGAGATCGCCACCCTCGAAAGGGTTCGTCTCGAACAGCTTCTATAGCGGCTTGCTCCCATACGAATTCTTGTTTCACGCCGTCGGTGGCAGAGTCGGCCTGGTCGACACAGCCGTCAAAACCGCCGAGACCGGTTACATGTCACGTCGGTTGATGAAGTCCCTCGAGGATTTGTCGACGCAGTACGATCGAACGGTGCGGAACTCGGCCTCAAATATTGTCCAGTTCCGGTTTGGCGATGATGAGCTCGACCCCGTCGACATGGAAGCGAGCGCGAAACCGGTCGACTTTGAGCGGACATATGCCCACGTCGAGGCCACGACCTTCAACAGACAGGATCCCGGGCTCAGCGATACCAGTATTCACTCAATTATGGAGACCATCCTCTCGGCTCGCCGCGCTCATCTCAAGAGAATGGACCTCGATGGGCGAGAGCTCCCCTATGATACCGATGATGACCGCTTCGTGGACCAGCATGAGAGTGCTCGTGCATTCTTGCAGTCGATTCAGGATTTTGTGACGTCAAAGTTGCATGCTTTCAATGCCGCAAGAGCGGAGAAGACGCCGTACCTCGCTCTTCCTCAAACCCCGGCTGGGGCGAGCACAAACAAGAGGAAGAGCGATGCTGCCTTTGGCGTTGGCGGCGGCGGTGATGCAGCGGACGATCCCACGAGAGCGGCCGTCCGACGTTCAGGTCGAAAGTCAGCAGCGCCATCAGCCGCTTCCCTGAAGGCCTCCAAAAAGCAAAAGACCGGTGCCGCCTCTGGTGGACAGCTTCCTCGGATGTTGGCCGGCCCTTCGACAAAGGACAGGTTTGAACTCACCTCGAAGCTATCAGAGAAAACTCTCCGGACTTTTGTGAATCTGTGTCTCGAGAAGTACGAACGGGCTCGGGTCGAACCCGGTCATGCCGTTGGCGCCGTCGGCGCTCAGTCGATCGGTGAGCCGGGAACGCAGATGACTCTAAAGACTTTTCACTTTGCCGGTGTCGCCGGCATGAGCTTGACCGCTGGTGTGCCCCGTATTAAAGAGATTATCAATGCTTCAAAGGACATCAGCACGCCTGTGATCACATGTCGTCTCGAACGGCGAAGGGACTTGTCGATACCGGAATCCCTGGCCAGAATCGTCAAAGGGCGGATCGAGAGTCTGGACCTCGAAGACATCACCTCGTACATTCAGATCAGCCATTCGTTAGATCGGCCAAGCTGTCTATACGTCCGAATCTCTCTCGATACCATTGCGGAACTCGGACTAGACATTACGATTGAGGATGTGTGTGTCGCAATCCAAAAGCATAGACGGCTCAAGGGCGCCAGCCTGAGGATTCAGATCCGAGGCAAGGACGAGATCAAACTCTCAACAGAATCACCAATCAAGTCGGGCAAGAGAGGACCGGCGGCCAAGATGGATGAAAGCTTGCAGAATGAACGACTTCTGCGCCTGCAGACTCTTCGCCGGATCCTGCCGACCGTGCATATCCTCGGCCATCCCCTCGCGACCCGTGCTGTGGTCATGGCAGAAGACGATCCCATGTCAGATGAGATCCGAACAAAGCGGGCGCAGTTAGAACGAGCCACAGCCGCGAATACCGTCAACGTTGATGAGCACAAGGCCGATATCCACGCAGAGCCGGAGGTCAAGCAGGAGAATCACGAAAAGTCTTCCGCTACCTCTGACAGCGCGCCTCAAGAAGCATCAAAATCCCATAGCGACAACACTGCTGAAGGTAGTACCGATCCAATTATCAAGATCGAAGACGATACTCAAGCACGAGCACCCACACAGCCGGCGGATGCGAAGCCGATTCAAATGCACAAGATAATGGTGGAAGGCTACGGGCTCCGTTACTGTATGAATACCGACGGTGTCGACCCGTACCATACGACCACCAACTCAGTCGTCGAAACGCTGCAAGTCCTCGGCATCGAAGCCGCGAGGTCTAAAATCATCACCGAGATCCAAGAGGTCACCAAAGATCTCAGCATCGATCCTCGACACATGGCTTTGCTCGCAGACGTCATGACCTACAAGGGCGAAGTCCTGGGGATTACACGTTTCGGTCTAGCCAAGATGAGAGACTCGGTGCTTCAGCTGGCTAGTTTCGAGAAGACGGCCGACCACGTCTTTGACGCTGGAATCGCGGGCAAGATAGACAAGATTGAGGGGGTGAGTGAGTGTGTCATTGTCGGCAAGACGATGGCCGTGGGCACTGGAAGCGTCGAGGTCGTGAGGACCATGCGAATGCAGGACAAGGATTTGCAGAAGAGGCCGACCTTGTTCGAGGATGGATGGAATGGAGCCTAGCCAAGAGATATCGAAGCGACCATATTGGTGACAACATTGATCATGACGCGGTTGCCAACGGACTTGTCTGCAGAAGGTTTGAACGCCATTAGCCTTGAGGACTGCTTGGGGATTGTTCGGCTTTGAAAACAACGCCATAGAGCCGAGAGTTGGCGGTGATATCACGTGATCTGTTTGTCCTACAATACATATCAAACAGCTAATTCATATGGCTTCATTCAACAGGCTGCATACATACGAGTCCTTTAGTCGTTCGGGAAAGAGAGACAGCCAAGGATCTGCTCCTTTACATGGTATCGAAATTGCCGACTTTCCGGGGTAAAGCTGTTCCTACCCACCATCCTGCTACAGCTATCAGTTCATGACACCTATCCTGGCCACTGTGTGCTTGAGTTCGTTGATGCGTTGCCGTGTACGTCTTGTCAATATGGTCTGAATGATCACCTTGACGCCGAGGAAGGCAACATCCTGTGTCTTAACATTCTCATTTCCTGCCAACGGTCCTGGTCAGTTGCACTCCCACCTCCTTCTTTGCCTAGTCTCGTCTTATGACACGATTGCGGCTGCCAAAGCCCATTCTCCCAATGGAATATGATCGAGATGCGACTGTCAAGGCTGCCGTATATGTCAACTCCATTGTTCAAAGCGCCATCAGCGAGATCGACTCGGGCATGGCCTTTCCGTCATTATCCGCTTTCAGCCGAGTCCTCGTCGAGTTGCACAGCTCTTACCTAAGAATGTAACGAGGACAACATTGTGAGTCTCGGGAACTGCATCGGTGCCACGCTATAATCAGAGATTTTCTCGCTGATCAGATTCAATGTAACTCTATTACTCGGTCTCGATCCAGAAAAATGTCTCTGACCCTGCTGCCGTACCCCACACCTCCACAACAAGCCCGTCGCCTGGCGCTGCGGAGGGTATGTCTGGGGCAGAGCCAGTTCTCTGCGGAGATGCGCTGCCATGTGTCACACAAACATTGTCACACGTTCGAAGTCGAGGGGACAAAGGTTTAATCCGGTGGATCCAGCGCATCGGACCCAAGAGTGGGATACAAAACAAGCGTCTCTCCTGTCTCAGCAGGACCTCAGCAGGCCAGAGCGTTTGTACCGCTCCCTGTACCATGGACATCATCCGAGAACCAAACCCTTCCACTGTCGGCACTGACCGCCAGGACGTCGAAAAAGAGCAATGTGCCCGGCACGTCAAGAGGAAAGGAGAGGTTGAAACCCAGGGCGGCACGTTGGCCCAGAAGCTGCAAAGCCGTCACATGCAAATGATTGCCATCGGTCAGTTGCGGGCTGTCGAAGATATCTCAAGCATGTCGCTGACCATGAACGAGGCGGTTCCATCGGTGCAGGTCTTTTTGTCGGCTCCGGATCGGCCCTGCACAGCGGCGGTCCAGCAAGCGTCCTGATTGGGTTCATGATCACAGGAATCATGCTGTTCTGCACGATGCAGGCACTGGGTGAGCTCACCGTTCTGTATCCAGTCAATGGCGCCTTCTACGCCTACACGGTTCGCTTCGTGGATCGCTCCTGGGGATTTGCCATGGGCTGGGAATATGCGATCGGCTGGCTCACGGTGCTGCCTTTTGAACTCACGGCGGCCTCCATCACCATTGAATACTGGAGAACCGACATCCACGTGTCGGTCTGGATCGCGTCGTTCCTGGTCTTGCTATGTCTAATCCAGGTCTTCGGGGTTCGGGGGTACGGTGAGGTTGAGTTTGTGCTCAGCATGATCAAAATCTGCGCCTGCCTCGGATTCATCATCTTTGGAATCATCGTGGACGTTGGAGGCGTCCCCACTGACCATCGCGGGTATATCGGTGCCAGATACTGGCATGATCCAGGCGCCTTCCGGAATGGCTTCAAGGGTTTCTGTAGCGTCTTCGTCACCGCGGCGTTCGCGTTTGGAGGGACTGAACTCGTCGGCCTCGCCGCGGCAGAGGCCACCAATCCCCAGACGGCCCTCCCCAAGGCGACGAAGCAGGTCTTCTGGCGCATCGCATTCTTCTACATCCTCACGCTCTTTATCGTCGGCCTGATCTTGCCGTCCAATGACGACCGACTCCTTGGTGCCTCCGGTGCCAACACCAAAGCCTCGCCGTTCGTGCTGGCAATTCAAGCCGCCAACGTCAAAGCACTGCCGTCTCTTTTCAATGCCGTCATCACCATTTCAGTCATCAGCGTCGCGAATTCCTGCACCTATGCATCCTCTCGTACGATGCAAGCGCTGGCCGCCAACGGCATGGGCCCGCCGTTCTTGCAGTACATTGACAAGCAAGGCCGACCACTGTGGTGCATTGTCGTGCAACTCCTATTCGGTGTGATTGCTTTTATCGGTGAAGCCAACGCGTCATCCAAAGTCTTTACCTGGCTGCTTGCGTTGACCGCGCTCTCTTTCTTTTTTGCTTGGGCTTCCATTTGCCTTTCGCACATCCGTAAGTCATTTCCATCACTCTCGATGTCGTTCACTCAATCTTCCCCCAGGCTTCCGCGCGGGCTGGAGATATCACGGCTTCAACACTTCCCAGCTTCCCTACCACGCTCTCTTCGGCGTGTACGGGTCATATCTCGGCTTCTTCCTTAATGTCATGGCGATGGTCGCGACGTTCTATGTCAGTCTATTCCCACTGGGCAGTCCCCCCAGCGCAAAGAGCTTCTTCGAGAACTTCCTGGCTTGTCCAGTCGTGATTGGCTTGTACGTCTTCTGGAAGCTTTGGAGTCGCGACTGGAAACTGTTTGTCCGCGCAGACGAAATGGACGTGGTCAGCGGGCGACGGGAGGGGTGGGACAGGACGGCCCCTGAGCCGAAGAAGAATCCGCTTTGGAGAGTGGTGACAGGACTAATATAACAGGACGTGCTGATCGATGATCAGGGCCGTGCTCGGAGTCAGGATCGATCACACATCTCCATCTTTTGTGGATCCTGTTGCAGCGGCCTTTTTCAAAACGAAGTCCATACTCTCGACAAGCTTTTCAACCAGTTCTTCATCCACGATGTGCTCCTGCCAGGTGATGGTGATATTTAAAGATCCCCCCAAAACACTGGCACAGTTGAGGGCCAACGCTGCACCAACGACGGCAGCACCTTGGGCGAAAATTGCGCGTTCCAGTGCCCATTGGCCGGTAGGATTGCCTCGAGGTCCCACCACACCCAGATTGGAGACTTCGAACGTGTGCTCTCGCTTTCGGCCGAGCTTCTTGCGGTAGAACTCGTGGTAGTCCGTCACATACGGAAGCAGGCCCACCAGATTGTTATTCGGGCATCGTGCCAACTCTGATTTCAGACCGACTTCATGTAGTTTGGCAACTTCCCACAATGCCCGCATGATGGAGCTGTCCGTACCCTCAGCGTAGAGAGATCTGATATTGCGCAAGATACTTCCGTCGTATGCTGTTTCCAATCCAGACGTCTCATTTCCCATGACATTGAAAGCTGTTCCACTAACGCGGCGCAATGTGTACGCTGTGGCCCCGACGAATGCGTCAGCATCGGGAAGAGCCATGGATAACGAGTTGACTAGGCTCGCGGTAATCAGAGACGTCATGGACAAACTTTGCGATTTGCACAGGGCGAGCAATAGTTTCACGTCTGTCTCGCCGACCTCCAGTACCCGAATCCTGCTGACATAGGGCAAGCGATCGGACACCTCACAATCCAAGCCAGAGAAGTGGTTGTCCTTCCTCGCAAAGAGAAAGCGCGGTCCATATTCTTGTAGAACCTGCTTTAAGAGGAAACTCCGTGAAAGGTTGAACTTGACGAGCTTCTCAATCGGCAAACCCAGCGTCAAATTCGGGTCTACCCGAACGGTGCATTCTTTATCTTGCACCAGGCTTGATGGAGAGCTGACGGAGCTGGCATCTTGCAAAGCTTCGAGCAAAGACGCATGGAATGCGGCCCCACTTAGACCATCTGCGAGTGCATGATGGAAGATGAAGGCGATGTCGAGTTTCATTGTTGAGGGTGATCCTTCATCAACTTGAGCGTCTCCTTGCAGAATGACCACCTTCCACGGAGGAGTCTTATCTTGAGACGTCCACGGTTGGTCGTGCAGCTCCTCTAGACGTCGCAGTAACGGCCTCTCCTTGGTTAATTCAAGAAACTGCATGTGTGCATCAAGATCTATGCTTCTTCTGCAGGCATAGACAGGTCTGTTGCTGTCTTCATCCTGGATGCAGCAGCAAAGCATGGGGTGACGAAGGACAACTTGGGACAACGCCGTTGACATCAGAGACCGCAGCTCCTGTGGGGAGTAGGCGACATGGCTCGTAAATGTATGCACCACAGAGACGGCGTTGTAGAGGTGCAGTGAGTGTCGCGCTGGATAGAGCTTCTCGACATGTCCTTTGCGGTCAATTCGTCTCCCCCTGAAGCGATGATGTGCACGTACCCAATGGACGGAGTACTCTGGTCTCCATGTCAGGAGACAGTGAGCAGATACCCCCTGCTAGCCAGTCAGATTTGGACACACTCTCTTGGACGACCGTTGTAGCAAGGCCAGCAGGGACCAAAGGGGTTCTAGCTGTCTACTGGCCGCAGCTGCGGCCGGCATAGCCGGTCTAGCCCTATAAATCACGTGATAGTCGCTACACTGTTGGTCAGCCTTCCAGTATTCCTGTGCCGGCTTGTAGATCGGAGCCCGGATGGATGATAGCCGGATCGCATTTCCCCCACTCACCTCTTGCCACATCTTTCCGCGGGGAAGGATCACCAGGGTGAGATGTGATTCAAAGACCCTTCGTTGTGCTGGAGGAGGCCCAAGAGTATGCTACTGGTAGACAGCGCAGAGAACGAGCGAGAAAACGTCATTGCCCAGGACTCTGTAGCGCCTCTGTCCACCCCAAGCGTTCCCCGTGGCGTCAGATTGACTTCCCCGCAAGAGCCTAATTAGTGTCAGCTCCCCTTTCCTTCGTAAACGCTCGCTTGTGAATTTGGTAGCTCTTGACGGCTGAGCCATGTTCTCTGCGGCTGCACACACGAACTTGTCGAAGGCGCCCCCATTTTTCCTCGTGTCAGCATGGCCGAAGAATCCCCCAATACGCAGAGTCTGACGGCTGGGAGCAGAGAGTCCCTATCAGTAGCCAAGCCAAAAACTCGTCAGCGGGCCAGCCAGGCCTGTCTCGACTGTCGCGCGCGAAAGGTGCGGTGCGACTTCACACAACATTATCCTTGCTCCAATTGTGCCTCTGCAGGGAAAACTTGTCAGGCAGCCGTCCCACCTCCGTAAGTGTCTCTCGTCGCGCCCACTGTGAGAGCTTGTGGGAGGGAGAATGCACGTCTTGGAATCGACCGGCGTGACTTCCCGCTGAGGCTTGGGGTTTCCACTGATGGGCTGAAAGGAACAAGCGGAAGTCATCGCAGAATGCTCTCTTACAGCATGCACCGACTCCCAGTCAGGCGGTCGCGGCGACACCGGTGTACACTCACAGCACCGTCACGGTCGACACTCTGGCCGGTCCTCATGGCGCCAGCATCAGCCCCGCGGCACAGTCGCACAAGTCGGTTCCTTCGCCCATGGATGGAGGACCCATTCCCCAGCGAGCAGATACGGGCGCGTCCAACCTGGACCGAGTCATCCCTGACTCGGCTCGGGACTCTCTGGAGCCGGCTCGAACTGTCGACGACGACATCTGGGCACGTAACCTCCAGTCAATGAGCAGCGCCGAAGCGGCCGCCTCAGGCACGGAGATCAGCCCGGAAGTATCTGTGACCACACCTCAAAGCTCAGGACCACCACGCAAGCGCATGAAGTTCGGTGACGAACCGTTGGCTCACTCGATGCTTCCGCACATGAACGGGCATGCCGAGTTGCTGGTCAATCTGGACCACCAGACGGATCCAGAAGTCAACCGGCTGAGTCTTCAATCCCTGCTGCCTCCTCGAGCCATTCATCCTTTCGGCAAGGCGCCATGGATCAACGCAGATTGCCAGGGTCATTTGGGCCTCCTCGCACACCTCGCGGCCGAAGACCGGTATTATCTGTACAATATGAAAAAGGTGTTTCAATTCCCGCAGAGGTCCGTCACCTGCGCCCTCGTCGTCACGTTCTTTGAATCAGTCTTTCCCCTTTTTCCAATAGTTGACCGTTGCGAGACAGCCGAGCTGTTTGACAAGCTCTACAGCCACCAACAAAGCTCTCCGTTACTCTTCCATTCGCTCCTATTCATTGCCTGTCAATATGTGGACGAACAAGTCTTGCACAACGCCGGCTTCCGCACCACATCGGAAGCAAAGATTTATTTCTTCCAGCGTGCCAAACTGTTATACACGCATAATTGCGAACCAGATCACCTCGTCGTTCTTCAAAGTCTGATCATGCTCAGCTATTGGTGGATGGACTATACGGAAGAGAAAGACATGCGTTACTGGTTAAGTTGTGCGGTCAACCTGGCTCTGACAATGGGGATGCACCGAACGGTGCCGAAGTCGCTCAACATGTCCCCGGCACGGACTGCGCTCTGGCGCCGAATATTCTGGTCACTTTTTGTGCGTCCCTCCCGGATCGCGAGAGCACAGTGAAGGGGGCTGATTGATGATTGGCAGGGTCGCGAACACAACGTTTCCGTTGCTCTTGGACAACCGTTTCAGATCCGGCTCGTCGACTGTGATCTGAGCCCTTTTTGCGAGGCAGACTTTGAAGAAGACCACAACGTGGATGTTGTCCCCGCCGATCTCAGAACCCGCTTGTCTGGTGCACAGTGTCCATGCCACATCCATGTGACGCTGAAGCACGTCGAGCTTGCCTGTTGGGGTCAGTAAGCTCTTCCGATGTTGTCGACGCGGGCGAGAAGCCGGCTAACCAGTCATCCACAGTAGAAAAGCTGCTTCGCGCGCTGAACGAGGCCCGAAGTCATCACGAAGTCATTGCGATCCTAGACAGTATGAAGGAAATCGCATCTCCGCAACGCTTCCTCCTCCCTGTCAGCGCCCTGGATGGACTGTCGATCGAGGATGCGACGACCTGGACGAAGCGAAACATTTTTACCGTCTTTCACTTCCTCAACCACGAAAGGATCGCCACGTTGTACTACCGCAGATATGAGAAAGCTTATGTTGCGCTTCAGCGCACCAATTCTGACGCTGCGGAAGGCCCCAGACATCACAGCTTTCCCACGACGCAACCCTTTCATGGACAGCACATCGATATCGAGTCCAAGTTGCGAGAAGTCCGAGCCAATATTTTTCTCTCGGCGGACCGCGTCTTCCAAATGGTTGAAAAACTGCGTTCCCGAGGTCTGTTACGATACGTGCCCTCCTTTGTGTGAGTGCCTGATTTCCTCGACTCAAAGAACATATTGATGCGGAAAAATGAATAGAGAATGCTGAATGAGAATGCTGACTGAGCATGTTCGAACTTTAGGACCACGACGACCTTCCACGCTTTGCTTTCGCTCGCCGACGAGATCATCAGCAGCGTGGCAGCAAGTCCACGATGCCAGCAAGCCAAGGAGAAATTCTACAAAGTCCTCGCGGCCGTGGGTGAAATGCGAAAGTATTGGTCTTCCGCACAGTGGAGTTATTTGATGTATTCCAACCTCGCTCAAAATGACTTCAAAGCATTACGAGACTCTCGAGAAAAGGCCAAGAGAAACGTGCAATCTCTACAGCCTCACTCGCAGCTGGCCTCGCGGAATGGCACACCGGCTAACGCCAATAGCATCGGACCCCCTGGTTTTCCTTTCGGCATTAATCATTTTGACCCCATGCTGTATGCGACCGACAGTGTCCCCTTTTGGATAGATTCCTACGACGATGTCCAGAACTTGGAAGACGGCAATCAATGGGCGTTGTAGCTCCGGCTACCGGATACGGGGAGCAGACACGTTCCGGAAGGGAGACACGACCAGTTACATCCTTACAACGGCTGCGTTGGCCCGCCTGACGTCGGCCGGCTCTTTCGTGTCACACAGATCTGAGACGTGGAGTCATTGGAATTGCGAGGCCGGTGGTCAAGTAGGGTGTGATTGGAGCTCATTCTCGATTACATCTATCAGAGCCGCACCTCGCTGTGTCTTCATGTGCCGGGAGTCAATCACGATGTCGGCGTTGAAATAGTTGCTATACAGGCCCAGCCCGTCCTCTTTGAAATCCGGACCCCAGTAAAACGGACCGGCCACAAAGGAAATGCGTCTCACATCGGCAATCTGCAGGGTGTGGCAAACCTCAGCTCTCAAATCGCTGACCGTCAGATCACACTCCGTCGGCGGCGGCTGGACAAAGTAGAGTATCTCCCGACCCCTCTTGTTGACACGCAGCCGCTCTGAATCCGAAGGCTCCCTCCGCGTCCAGCCGCTCCAGTCAGCTGAGGAGGACTGACGGTGGATGAAGGCATCAATGTCGAGCTTTTCACGCTCGACCACGAACGCCGTCCGCTGAAAACAGATGCCGAATTCTGACACAGTGGTGGAGGCGACGTTGAATTCAAGCTTGGCGCCATCGAACAGACAGGTCATCTTTGGATTGCACTCCTTGTTGAGCGTCCCAAACCAACAATTATTTTCACCGTGCACCAAGGTCGGAACCAGACTGGCAAGTTCTTCGTACAGGATGTGGCGCGATTGACATCGATGTGTGATCTCAGCCGAGTACTGCTCACCTCGGCCATGGATTTCACAGCCCTCAAGAGAAGCTCGCGGAAACTCAAACGCCTTCCGAATCCATAAGCCTGTGACAAGTGGTCAGGTCATCAATATGTGTGCTAGAGGGAGCCAAGACTCGGACACGGTATTTACCATTGGGCAGTCGAAGCTCCAATTGAAGAACCGTCTTAGCGTCGCTCTCGATCGCTTCAAACCGTGGTCGATTCATCTGGCGGCCTGCCCGACACCCAGCCGACGGCAAGGATCCAGGAAGTCACAGTCGTCGGGAAGGTGCTGGGACTGTGAAAACGTCTCGTCAATGAATTACTCGGTCGCGAACCACGTTTGCACCGTGCTTGGATGCTTAGTGGCCTGATTGTAGCTACATCCCTACCATGGCTACGATTCCAAGCCCGGGATCCCGGAAGGAAGCACCGAGTCCGGACCGTGATGGTGTGGAGGCCGGCTTGGCACTGTCAAAATTGAGCTCGACATGGGCCAATAGCATTTCTGTCATCGAAGTGATGCAGACTCATGATATGCAAGCCCGTTCTTGCCGACCAACTCCTCGGGATGGCGAAGTTGAATGGGGAAACCGGGGTTGACTTCCCCAAACTGATCCATGGCGGGGTCGAGAGGCTAACCTTATAGGGCACAAATGGAACTATATCAGCCCTCAGCAATCCATACATTCTGCAGTCACTGTATAAGAGTATTACCGACGGGAACCCTAGGCCATCTCTCTTCCCCTCTCTCCAGAAGAAACTCGCTCACCACCGCAAGTGACAACTCTACTCAGGTGTCCATCTCGTCAGGATGGTGGTCGTCATTCTAGGCTTTTACAAACGCAAACCAGGCCTGAGTCGGGAACAGTTCCGTGAACACTGGGAGAAGATCCATGGACCGCTCATCAGAGGACTACCCGACGTTGAAAAGTATCTCATTCGCTATGTCCAGCACCACATACAGTCTGATTCTCAATACCCAGTCCCGAGTGGTGCTGATTTCGACGGGTTCTCAGAGGCCTGGTGGGTCGACCATGAGTCCATGACGCGATTTTTGGCGTCCCCAGCATTCCAGGCTACGAAAGAAGATGAGGAAAAATTCCTTGACTTGTCAGCCACTCGGTGGATTGTGAACGATGATCAGAAGGTGATCATATCTGGAATCGAGAACAGCTTTATCAAATCGAGTATCGAAAATGAGGTTGGGACCGAGGGCAAGGCAGCCTGACAGCACACGCAGCACATGAAAGGCCAGTTTCACGTGTACAACTGTGATCAATCCGGCCTGGGAATGAACATCACTATTAAACCTAAGTGCAACGTGTGATATCCCCAGTTTGCAAGAAATATCAGAGGCTCGTCCATGCGTTCAGTGTGCCAGATTCTCAATCTTGCCCGAGTCTGGGTGCAAGAGTCTCTTTTCTCCTCGCATCAAGTGTGGAACTTGCAAGTTGAAACCAAGCCACGGAACTATGTCTGCCACTTTGATATGTGTAATATCCCTGACAGCAGAATTGGCTGATCCTCGAGCGTACAATCCTCAGACAGTGGGCGGATGGTCGGCATTCTGCCGCAAGATCACTTTGCACGGTTTACTCCATAATACCACGGTTTGAAGTGATCAAGATCTTGACGTGCTCCTCTTTGCGGTCGATTATCCCGTGAAACCCCTTTTCAACCGCGTCTGTCAGGCCGAGGCGGAGGGTAATCATCGACTGGATCTTTTCTCGCCATTCTTTGTTGGCACCAAAGTCCCGGATGACATCTTTGATATCTTCCTCGGAGTAAGCAAACATCCACCTGATCGACTTTTCCATGAGCAAGAGATCGTTTGGCTTGAACTGGATGGCCCCTTCAAAAAGGGCAACCACCGAGACTGTGCCTTGAATCCGGATCGATCGTACTGCGGTCTCCAATGAAGCTGCGGTCCCTGAAATATCAAAGGCAAAGTCGGCCCCGAGGCCGTCAGTTTCCTTTTTCGTCACCGCAACCACGTCGTCCTCCTTCGGGTTGCACACAACATGAGCCCCAAATTCTCTAGCAAGGGCCAGACGGCGTTGCGAAATTTCGCTGACAACTATTTTCTTGACTCCCATCTGCTTGCACACTAGCAAGAGGCCCAATCCAACTGGCCCGCACCCCACGATCAGGACTGAATGACTGGGTTTAACGCCTGACCTCATCGCTGCATGTTTGGCAACCATAACAGGCTCCAACACTGCCCCCACATCTAATGGAAGATCTGCTGGAAGATGGATTCCTCGACGGGCTTCGAAATTCATCAACTCAGCAAATGCACCAGTGTGTGCGTGGATTCCAAGAAATCCGATCTTCTCACAGACATTCTCGCATTGCAGCTCCTTACAGGCATAACAGTCTCCACAGGCAACCGTGGGATTGATAAAAACCTCCACATGTCAGTTCTCGTTGTATTCAGGGTCAGGGATTCATACACGGTCACCTGGTTTATGGGTCGTCACTTGAGATCCAACGGCCGCGACAACACCGGTGGCTTCATGCCCCAAGGTCATTGGTAAATGACAGCCTGTGAGTGGATGGGGCGTTGTGGGGATGACCAGAGGCCCAGCGAGGTATTCGTGAATGTCTGAACCGCAGATACCACTCCAAGCAGGGACAACTTGGATCTCTGTTGGTCCAGGGGGGCCGGGCGGTGCAATCTCATCCAAACGGACATCGTGCTTGCCGTGGAAGCGAAGCGCCCGCATGATGATCAATCACAATCGTTCTCAGATTTGGCCTTTTGAAGTGTCGTCTTGATCTAGCTTGAAGCCTCTCTCTTAGAACAGCCTTGAGACAGAATTTGACCTCAAAGATATATTTGGGAGTGTGGGTATGACAAACAAGCAAACTAGCACCGCTGCTGCGGGTTTTGGATCTCCGTTGTACGGAGTTGATTCAATCGACTGACCGGAAACTCGGCAAGTGAGCATGAGAGTGTCCAGCATGGTATCCAACACAAGTGCCACGAGTGGCACGTCGAGCCGAGCTTTCGGCAAGCCCTTTGTCATCCTCGGGAATAAGATCTGACCCGACGGTTTGGAGTAAGGAGGAAATGGTACCGGAATGTGAATTTCCCGAAGAGAAGCCGATCAATATATCAGACAACAGACGCATCCAGACCTTTCCCGAAATGGTTGGTGGTAAATGGGGTTTGCAGGACCAAGTGTGCAAACTAAGCCCTCAACGCAGCAGACAGTTATAAAATTTGTTGGCATCCAGATGGTGTGCCTGACTCCAGCAGATCAGCACTGTTCCAAAAAAAGGGCTGAGAGAGCTGGCCGTGGAGATATTGCACTGCTCTCCCTGTTCCCCCCCGTAGATTGCCGGAGGACCTTTCTCCACGAAATAAGATTTTTGGGGTTGCTGCCAGCGCCAAAGGGTGACGTACCACGAGGCCCTATGTACATAGCCATATCAGCCCAGACAGGACGCTCGGAGAGTGTACTCTTTGGCATTGACTCGATGTCACTGAAATAGGCCGCATAGTGGAGGCAAGCCGCGGCAGGCCACCTGAACCCTATTGGACATATGTGAGCTCGTGTGGCATGACAATTTCCAAATCCCCTTACCTGTGCCAAATGATCCCAGCTTCGGCTTCTGTGTGACCCCCATTTTCGGAATTCACAACAGCGAAAGTTTGCGACCCTTGGTGTCCGGAAATTTTTAGAGATGTCGCTCATAAGAGCATCGCCCCGGAATCGACAGCAGCCTTACCACAGACTCCTGTGTCAAGGTTTACCAAAACGAGACCTCTCGCCACGACAATGAAGACCGATACTCACGCCGTTGAACTCGAAACCGTCCATGGTGGCGCCATTAAGCCGCATACCAGTCCCACGAACATTTTGGTAGGACAGCTCCCTCCTGACGATATTGTGCTGTATCCTGATGATCCCTTCTCGATTCTAGATAACCCTGGCCGTCTCTCTAGGTTCATTTATGTATGGCCACACTTCCAATGTCATCTCCGGAGCTCTCGCGTTAGATTCGTTTAACGCCTTGTTTTTGGCTGCTCATACCTCTTCCCGTATCGGGGCAATCCTTGGACTGTGAGTGGGACGAACCATTCTTCTTCTAGAATCTCGTTAACCATCCTGCAGCTTTCTCGCCGGTGGTGTCTTTGGTGCTATACTCCAACAGCCCATATGTGACCGCTACGGAAGAAGGGCCGGCATGGCTGCAGGCGCCATATTCTTGACCGTTGGAGGCGCTCTCCAGGCCGGATCCGTTCGCTTCGCCATGTTCCTCGTCGCCCGGTTTCTCTCGGGAATTGGCAGCGCCATAGCCTTCACCATCGCTCCAATGTACATTAGCGAGCTTGCACCAGCACATTCTAGAGGACTCATGGTCTCTATCCACGTCATGTGCTTAAACTCGGGCTACCTGATTTCTTCCATCGGCTCCCTGGGATTCAGCTACATGACGGACAAAATCCAGTGGAGACTGAACTTTATCATTAACACATTCTTCGCTCTGTGCCTGCTGCTACTGCTTCTGGTTATCCCGGAGTCGCCGCGCTGGCTTATCACGCAAGGACGAATGGACGAAGCGGCACAAATTCTCGAGAAGCTCCACGTCAACAAGTATGACCGCGAAGGGGTCATTGCCCGGGCTGAGATGATCCAGATCAAGGCGCAGGTGGAGGCCGACAAAGCATTACCACGAGGCTTTGTTCATATATTCCAGACGCCCAGTTTGAGGAAACGAGCGTTCTGTACTTTCCTGGTGTGGTTCACCAGCATGGCGACCGGAGTTCTGGTGATCGCCAATCTTACTCCTCTTCTCTTTGCGGGCCTCAATTATGGCTCTACCGCACAGTTCGGTCTGTCCACAGCCTGGCTTGTGGTCTGTATTCTGTGTGCATTTATGGGCGGTTTGCTGGTCGACAGATTTGGCAGAAGGCTCTTTCTGAGTACGTACTGAATGCTCGAAAAGTGAACGACAAAGTGTACTAACTCATCCATAGCCCTTGGCGGATTCGGGTGTGTCATAACACTGGCCGTCGAAGCGGCTATGCAGGCGGAGTATATCGGCACCACGAACAAGTCTGGCCTCTCCGCAGGGGTTGCCTTCTTCTTTCTGTTTGCCGTCGTGTACAACATGTTCTACGATGCCGGGTCATTTGTCTACACCGCGGAAATATGGCCCAGTCATCTCAGAAGTGAAGGCGTTACAATCGCGATGGTCACCTTCTACTGTTTTGCCATTGCCTACAACTCTCCGGCCTCTGTCGCACTCTCAAATATTGGATGGAGGTACTACCTCGTTTTCATCTGTGTCACCACCGTATCCACCACCGTAATGTGGTTCTACCTTCCAGAAACATCAGGACTTACTCTGGAGGAAATTGGAGAAAGATTCGGTGAAACGCCTCAGGTCCATTTCCGAGAGATTGACGTGGATGCTATCGAAGGACAAAAAGCAGCGACCGAAAGCTCTGTCGCTGAGAAGGCTTAAGTTGGGTGATATGTCAGGAGACTGCCAGTCGATCTGAGATGATCGATGACTGTGCAGACGGGAATTGACTCGGATGCGGTGTTACTCTCAGCAAGAAAAGTCGCGTTTCTGTGCAGAGCAATCTTGGCTACTGGTCGTATATCTTGAGCCGCTATGGACAGAGAAGTCCATTTATACCCGGTCTCTTTCCCTCAAGACGAGTAAGGACCTATAACAGCCAATGGTGACATAGGACCGAGGAATTTGGGAACCAACCATGACTCGGGGATTCTTTGTGGAACTATCTCACAACATTTTCTCAGCTGGCCCAATGGGCGATGAGCCGTTGAAGAGTAGGATATTCACCATTCGCCAAAGGCTGTGATACTTGACGCAGTATCCTGTCTTGACTCCTGATTCAAGTAGTGGTCACACTCAAGTGCCACTCGTGCCACTTGCAAGGGGACGCGAGTCTGGAATTTGGCTGGCTAGGTTCCGCCGCCTGACCATGATTCATCACTCCACTTGGTCTGCGATCGAACATGTGGTTGCTCACCGGAAAAGACCCGGTGGCGTGACGCCGCTTGCACCACAGGCGTTACACTCATCGGAGAACATAGAGGCGCCTCGATTGAGAAGATGGAAGAGCGTTCGCCAAGTAGAACGCACACGTCCGATCAACGGAGCTATGGCCAGTTGAAAACGAAGGGAAGAGAACAAACTCTTATCATACTCTACAGTCTTGATGGAAGCAACTTCTGCTCCGTGATTGTCCGCCTCATAAGCACTGACTCCCGGCATGGACACCTGGCGTTTGATGTTTAGCGCAAGGCCGGCCGGCGGTACACCTTTATGTGATCGTGGCCCCCGTCGGCCTCATTGCTCCATACACACGGGCTGTTTGAGAGTGCAGATTTGAGATCGTGAGGATATTATGAACTCGGGTCATCGAAGAGGTAAGATTAGTGGAGTGTCTGACCTTCCTGGTTAGAGGATCTGCCATGGGCCAGCCAGATACTTTTGCGGTGCGCATTTGGTAAGAACCAAGCCAGTTGCAGTAGTTGGGCTTCTTGGCTGGGCCCACCAGCATGCTTCTATAAAATAGTGAGTCCAGGACCAAGCGGATAAAGCCGGGTATATACCAGTGGCGCCCCGCACTTAGCTTATCTCCGGCTTGTCCAATGCTAGCCAAAATGGACATATGCGCCTGCTTTGCCCTTGTACCTTTATCTAGTCTTGTCACAGGGACGTCGCATTGAATATTTCAGATCAACTCACTCCTGAAAGACCACAGATGGCCCCCTCTCGTGTCTCTCCTCCACCCGAGTCCGAATCTGTCGGCCTCACGGCCAAGCAAATCGCCGCCTTCCAGCGTGATGGCTACCTCATCCTCCCTTCGTACATCTCCGCTGACACGTGCCAACAACTCCTCGACACCACGCGCACGCTGTTGCGGGATTTCCCTCTGCAGGACCATCCCATGACCCGGTTCACGACGGGGACAGACGCAGATGGCAACTCGACGGACAAGAAGCACGTGGGAGACGAGTACTTTTTGACGTCGGGTGACAAGGTCCGCTTCTTCTTCGAGGAGGACGCCTTCGACGAGACCGGAAACCTGAGCAAGTCGAAGGAAAAGGCGATCAACAAAATTGGACACAACTTACATGGCCTGGTGCCAGAGTTTGCGATGGTGTCTCACCGCGGCCCGATCGGACGGCGGAATGCGGCCATTGCCAAAGACTTGGGTTACAAGGATCCAAGATTGCTGCAGAGCATGGTGATTTGCAAACAGCCGGAAATCGGTGGCGCCGTGCCGCCGCATCAGGACAGCACCTTCTTGTATACCGACAGGCCGAGCGCGGTGGGGTTTTGGATTGCCCTCGAGGACGCGACCGGCGAGAATGGCTGTTTGAGTTTTGCGCCCGGAAGTCACAGGAGGGCGCCAATCAAGGAGCGGTTTGTGAGGAAAGCAGATGGGTCGGGAACGACGTTTGAACCCGTGCCGGAGGCCGTGGCCCGCTGGCCTCGGGATTTCGAGCACGAAGACACAGATGGCAGTGACAGGAAGGAGGACTACGAGCTCGGTGAAGTGAAAGCCGGGGACATGGTATTGATTCATGGGAATATTTTGCACAAGAGCGAGAAAAACTTGAGCCAGAAGGGAAGGATCATATATACGTTCCATCTGATCGAAGGAGAGGAGCGGTATGATCAAAAGAATTGGTTGCAGATCCCAGCTGGGCCGAACGCGTTTACGAAGCTGGATGGTCATGGCGATTGAGACCGGTCATATTCGGCGTTCCAAGTCAAGGGCTGGCTTCGGCAGAGAGACAAGCCGCGGACTGGTCACCGTCTTCGCCGTACAGATGCGGAAAGATGACAAACCCGCCGCGTACATATGGAGGTGGAGATGGTCGACTTCTCTCCTCACGGTTTGGCCGGCCACAGTTGGCAGAAGTCTAGATGGACCAGCAGACTTTCTGGATGACCATTCCGATCACAATGGGTTGTGGCAGACAACATTGGTTCGATCCTGCTTGGACTTTGTTGCCACATCTGGCGGACGCTGCTGACAGATGGCTTTTCTGTCTCCACGACTCAACCAGAAGTGGTCAGGGCTGAAGATAATCGACCACAATGGTAACCTGGGCATTTTGGATAGAGGTCAAATACCTGCTGTTCCTCCATGAGCGAGTCCGCAACGGACCGCACTCCAATACATGGTTCAATCCGGGCGAGCTCAAGTTTCACCCAGACATTATCGTCGCAAAGCTGGCAATGCTTCATGGACCTGATGATCAATCCATCAGCGCCACGGCTCTGGCAGAGTTTTGATTAAAGCTCTTGAAGACGGCCAGTTTGTTGTCATGCCCGGTGTCAATAATTGTAGATTAGGAAGTGACCTCTACCTCCACTGATAAGTATACACGTGCTGCCGTTTGTGTATGGTTCGTGCCTTGCCCAGTATCGGCCAGTGCTTTCTTAGGCTCAGTCCGTTCAGTGCTCTAGTATGGGTTAGTCAGCTTGTTACTTAAGCTACGACTCCCTCCTTAGTTGAAAGAGGAAGGCGGGTAAAGGCTAAATCAGCTGCGGGGATATGGATTCCTCCGTCACCAAAAGCCGATGAACCATGACTATATAAGTCGGCTGATTACGTCTCTCCTCCATGTGGACAGCACATTCGGACGAATTATCCATTGATCAAAGAATACCATGTCGAGGCCAGCGCTCGTGACCCGGCCCTCGAGCGTCGCCACGGCGTCCAAGACCATCGTCCTGGTGACAGGAGGCAACGCGGGCATCGGCTATGAAATTGTGAAGAAGCTGGCGCTGGAAAACGCCAACTTTCAAGTCCTCATGGGTTGCCGTGACACCCATAAAGGCGAGGCGGCGGTGGTCAGCATGGGCGCGCCGATCAACGTCAATCCCATCCAGCTCGACATCACGGACGATGAGTCAGTCGAGCACTGCTACTTGACGATTGAGCAATTGTTTGGAAGGCTGGATGTCCTGGTGAACAATGCCGGCACAGCGGCACAGCACGAACCGGAGGAGACGACGCTGCGGCAGAAGTTTGATCTTGTTTTCAGTGTGAATGTTACGTCGACGGCGGTGCTGACGGAGAAGTTGACGCCGCTGCTCCAGAGGTCGAAACTGCCCAAGGTCATCAACGTCTCGTCGACGCTCGGAAGCATCCAGACCACGTTGAAAAGGGGAATCCCCAACTCGGGGTTTTACTATAACGTGAGCAAGGCTGCGCTCAACATGCTCACCGCGTACTACTCGAACAAATACCCCAACTGGAAAGTCAACTCTGTTTGTCCGGGGTACCGAGCGACGGGATTGAATGGCGAGCAGCTCTCGGAAGAGTTACACCCCAAGTATGGAGCCGTCAGAGTGGCGCAATTGGCGCTGGATGGACCTGACGGCGTGACGGGTACTTATTCGAATTCAGAAGGGAGCATACCATGGTAGTCGGCGTTTATCATCGTCGTAGTAAGCTCTGCTCTTCTCCAGATTCGTCCAACATGGGTCGTGCCCGACGTAACGTCGAGCGGAAGGAATGGATGAAACGAGGAATCTCATAGCTCCAATGACAGCACATTCCCGCCACAAAGCCGATCCCATCGTTCTTGAACGCCACCAAGAGGCCAGCGGTGACCAGCATGACGGTCCATCTTCGCTTCCTTTGCTCGTCGGGAATGCCCGCATCCGTCTGCAAATGTCCAAACTCCTTGTACAGATCTCGGGCGCGGGTCGTGTTCAAGCTTTCTCCGACGCTGGCCAATTCGAGCCCGGCGGCAATGATCATGACCGACAAGAACGCGAGGGGGAATTTGTGAAGTAAGTCGGTCAGGCTCTGGCCAAATACCAGTCCCAACACGAGCTTGAAGAGTCCAAGTGCAATGATGCTCGCTCCGGAACGGGCGCCGAATCGATACTGCGCAGCGAGACCACCGGATCCGTGGCAGACCGGCATGGCGCCGAACCAGCACCCAAAGATATTCATGGCCGCGACGCTGATGCCAATGGATGTCACCGAAGGCGCTTTGCGGTCTGGCAGCAGATCGGCGGCTAAATGGGTGACGGCAATGACGGAGTTGAGTGTGGTCAATGGCAACTGACCTATTCCAGCATCCCAAATGCCCGTCTGCCATTCTCGTGGCGACGGCACCTGGGTGTATGGATGCCACAGTCGAAGCCGCGGGAGATGGCTGTGGTTCGGTGTATATGCTCGGACGATGGCAAAGGCAATACCGATGAGAAAAATGAACAAAGCATATGGAGTCTGTGGCCATCGGTTGATAGCTAGCAGGGCAATGAATGCCGCAATCAGCCAGACGTAGTTGTCCGCCCATGAAGGCCCTGTCCAGGACAAGGAGGATAGAGCTTTGGAACCGGCCGCGATGATCAAACTCAACCCCGCGCCGACCTGGATGCCTTTGACGACCGGGATGGGAATGGCCTCGGTGAACCAGGAAAGAAGACCGGTGACGCTGAAAAAGAGAATGCAGCTGGATACGAAGATACCCGCTGCCGCAATCTGACCGGCGCTCAAGGACTTCAAAATGGCGACGGCCGCGATGGCTTTCATCGGCTGGACAGGCAACGGGATCCCGAAGATGACACCCGTCAGGATGTTATATATCCCGGTGAACACCAGGGTCGTGGTCAATGAGATTTGGTGGCCTTCGGTCAAGGCGATGACAATGGGCAAAAAGGTGCCCAGGTCTCCGAGGGAGCCGGAGATTTCCGCCAGGGGTTGACGCCGAAATGTGGCCAAATTGTAAGCGAGAACATGATCTAGATGTGACCACCGTGGTCGAGGCATTGTCGTAGGAGTCTGATTACACAATACAGCCGGTCTGTGATTCTATATTGACGGCGCAGATGGGGTAATATCGGATGGAGACACAAGCCCAGTGCGGGAAAAGGTGCACGGCCTCATGTCTTGGCGCGAGACGAGCGGCGTGGATAGGCAGAGCATGGCAGAATGATTTGAATTAATAGACGGATCTAGAGAGAAATGATACTGTATATGGCGGCTGCTGGAGAGGCTTCTATACTACCCACGCAGTTTTATGGCTCGATACTGAGTGTTGAGTGTAATTGTGTCAGTGCTTCCAGCACAATCCCCAAGCTTGACGCGCTTGACACCAATAGCATAGCTTTGACCAGCCGCCGTTACTGACAAGGGTGCTAATGGCCTGGCCGGAGCTCAGAAACGGCTGGAGCCGCGCCACGGCCGACGTCACCACAACATTGGAGCAGGGGAACCCGGCACACAGAATGGACGGATTGGCACATCCAGTGCATACAGTCCCGCTGCACGAGCTTGCAGAAACATCTCCAATCCCAACTGCGCAATTTGACAAGAAGTGCTGCTCTCCCGGAGTGTGCACAAGGTGCGCGGTGAAGCTGGGCCAAGAGCCAGCTGGTTGTGGCAGTCAGCATTGGCCCAGCCATCCATCGACGCCTGCAAATTCCGTGGCTGGCGACCTTCCAATACACACGCCGTCCATCTGTGTACTCGCGCGCCCACGCTTAGATGTGGTCACCGTAACGACAAGGACAACGACGGCCTCCTCCTTCACGAGCTTGATCCTGGACTTCATCTTCACGCCTGCAAGATGCTGAGCCCATAATCTTCGTCCAAGTCGACCTCTCCCTCGACCAGCAACGACGAATACAACCGTGCCGTCTCAGACAACCAGGCACGGGTTGACACGGACTCAGCTCTCGAGTCACCACATCCAGAATGTCGATGAAATCAAGGACGATGCCGACCGGCCACACCGCGGGCATCTTTGCCGACATGACTCTGGACGGGCCCGAAATTGGGACGTTAGTAGCCGTTGTGGACAGAGCCCGCAACCTACCCAACAGGAAAACAATGGGCAAGCAAGATCCATACTGTGCCATGAGGCTAGCAAAAGAGGCGAGAAAAACCGACACGGACCGCCGCGGCGGACAGACACCCAAATGGTAACTGCTTCTCCAGAGCCGAGACTGCGAATGCTGATTTAGCCCAGGGATCAAGAACTGCGCTTCACCGTCCACGACTCACCCGACTATTACAAGTTGAAATGCTCCGTGTTCAACGACGACAAGAAAACGGACTTGATTGGTGAAGGTTGGATCGACCTCCGCGAAGTCGTGGTGCCCGGTGGCGGCCAGAGTGACCTGTGGCACCAATTGAACTTCAAGGGGAAATACGCCGGAGAAGTGCGAATAGAATTGACATACTACGACATCAGACCGAAACCGGAGTCCGCTGAAGAGAAGAGGAAGCGGGAAAAGGCATCCTCCGCAGCCAATGACCCGACCGCCGCGACATCCCTTCCGCGCCAGTTAGGACCACGAGAGATCAAGAGACGGCCTCTTCCACCCGGTCCGGGAGGGCATTCCCCCTCTGCACCACCCATCACCCAACTGCCAGAGACCCAGGCGGCATCTCTTCATCGATTTCAAAGCCCACCGGGCCAGTGGCATGACCAGCCTCCGGCCCACGAAGCGCCTCCCCAATGGCTACCTCAGAGTGAATACGTTGTTCCGGAGACGCCAGATGACATTGGCTTCTACCCTCCAAGGTCACTCCCGCCCGATCCATCCGATCCATATCCACCGATAAACGATGTGTCCCGAGACCAGTACTACCCGCCCACCACCTACCAAGCCGGCTACAGACCGATGGAGTACCCAAACATGGAACAACAGGTCCAACACCAAATAAACCCATATATCGCCAACAACCAGCCAGCATCACCAGAATCACCACTGACCCATCACGAGAGGCCGTCCAGGTATGGTGATCTTCCCGCCCAATCACCATCTCCTGCTTCACCTCTTGGATTGACGGGTAGTCCGCCGTCGTCGTCGTACCATTCGTCTCCACCAGCCCATAGTTCCCCTCCATCGACCATTGGACAACAGCAATCATGGCATAACAGGGGCAGCGTCTCGCCGACCAAACACGGTGTGTACAGGGACAGCCCCCTTCGCCAATCCATCAGTCAGCAGGATCTTCCACAGGGCCCGCCTGGGCCTCCCCCGCCGGAATTTGAGGACGATGCTCCTCCACCACCACCGGCTCACCGAAGCAGCCTTTCACGGAGACCGGTCTCGCCAGCAATACACCAAGATTCTCCCGCTCTACCACGGCAGAGGAAGTCTTTGCAGCATGTGGACGATCAGAGTCCATTGCAGCACCTCGAACGTGAATACGAATCCATCACCTCCAGTCAACGTCCAGTCCCTTGGCAGGGCGAAGAAGCGGGAGTCCAAAAGTCCGCCCAGCCAGACTATTATCAGCTGGAAATGCCTGACCGACGCCGATCATATGCTGACACGGCCACCTCAGCCGCCGAGCCCACGTTGCCGCTGCATGTGGTCCGCTCGGTGGAAGAGCAGATGAACAATGACCAGAGATATGCCAATGACCAACCAAAGATCCAACCAAGGACGCCAGAGTTTGGCCCGCCACAGAGAGCACAGACATTTGACACCGCCGATCTATATGATGAAAGGCGGACCTACCGATCGGACCCAGCAGTCGTACGACCCAAAGCTGTGAGTCCAAATGTTCTGCGCAAGAAGAATCGAAAGTCGATCAGTCCACAGCCACCCTCGCCCGACCAGACACCGTCCCACGGTGTTCCATATGGCCCAGATTCGTATGATGTGCTCAATCCGGCCACAGGTCCTGCGGCGCGAGACTCTAGTTCGTATGCCACAGCAGAAGAAGCGGCCGAAGCTGCTCGCCAGAGAGAAGTCGACCAGACGCGGGACCAAGAGCCCATCATTGGCAACGATGGAAGAATCATTGACCCCTCTGACCACTTGCCTTCCGACACCTGGGCCCCTGAGCCAGAGCGAAAGACTCGCCAACCGGAGCATGTCATCAAGATTCGAACCAAAGACGAAGCTCGGCAGAGTCGTATCGGCTCCTCGCCCGTTTCTGGTCGTCCTCATTCTGGTCCGGCAACTCCGTACCAGGGATCGCCTCGAAGCTTGCCACCTGAATCCACCAGCGCTCGAAACAGGCTGACACCCACTCGACCGTTACCGATGCAGCCATATCCTCAGCCGCAGTCAAGTCCGGCCACGACGTACACGTCCCCGCCGCAACCACATTCACAGCGCAACTCGGTCCACTCGTCAACAGCAGCTGGTCTGCCTCAGCCCCCCCTCGCTTCTGAGTACCGAGTTCCTGCTGGCAACAATTATAGCCCACGAGGGAGTGTTTACCATTCCGACATGCCTCCAACCCCCACAAAAGCACCTTTGTATGATCAAAGAACTGTCGATATTGGTTATGGACAAGGACAGGAGGATCCTCTGGTCGCCGAGATGAGCATGATAGACATTGGACCGTCAAGAACGAATCGAACGACGTTGAGATTGAGTCGGGGCTATGGCGGATACTGAAGAGAAGCATTTCTGGCGTTAAGGGTTGTAAATGAAACAGACACACAAAATTTGGGAAGGCCATGCGCCCATCTCTCCGGCCTGGTTGTTCTCTGAGAAGACATAGATAGAGTCTCACCACCTTAATGGAGTTGTCTCATCCCACACTCAACGCTGGCCCGCCTTTGGTCTCACTGCCATTTCACCTCATCTGAACACTCACTCTGCCCTCATACAGCTCCCACCGTCCTTGCTCTCCCTTCCTCTTCCTCTGACATTCAAGGTTCTTAGAGACGTTCGAGTACCAGCATCCTCGGAACATTTTCAAGGATCTCTAGTTGAAAGGATGTGGAGCGCAGCGAATCATCAGCCATCCATTCATGATCTGCACGGCAGAAAGCACAGAACCAGGCGTCTCAGTTAGTCTTGACGGTCTTGCCATGGGAGAAGAGATGTGAATATACATCTCTGTATGTGCTGTTGGCCGTCCAGAAACGGTATGGATCTAGGGACTGGCTGCTTGCAAGGTATTGCGATTCAGCTATTGACAGTATCATTCTAAAAGACATAATGGTGATCGCTAACAGTTCCCCTTGTTCACATTGGACGCATCTCCAATTCGGTTCAACAGCACATCCCATAACCTGCTGGCGTTTGCGCTTTCATTCACATCTCCTCCAAACTACAATATGCTCCATTCCTCCACGCAAAACAAGGCTTGCTCCATTGTTCATTCCAAGTTGGTTCGTGTCGTACAGGCTCGAGGGCAGTACCCAGACCCGTAGCCTTGGCCCTTTGCCTCTCCTTTCGGCGAAACAGGTGTATTTGCTCACCAGCAGGCCGTCGTTCCATAACGATGTTCCCTCCCGTCTTAGCATTCTGGACCAATGTCAGAGACAGTGTCGCTGGAGATCCCTCACTTTTGAGCTTTGCACGCCACTTTGAACCGTCGCTGACACATTGATTTCAACATTTGACATGGGGTAAAGGGGGGCCATTCAGGTGGGAATGGCACTGGCAAGTTCAGCTTTCACATTGTCCCAACCGATGCCTCCCAGGTTCTCTTCGCGCAGTCGATCCAATTCCTTCACGTCGGACAGGGACCTGCCTGTTGCGACCCTGCGCATCACCACAGAGTCCTTTGCGCCGTGACACGTCGCGCCCTTGCCGTGAAGAAGGTAGTCTTCAAACCATGCTTCTTCGTCTTCGGTGAATGGCATGCCCACCAGCAGTGTCGCGCGTTCAGCACGGGCAGGGCTGGGTTCCTCCTGGTGTATCGACAATATCAACTCTTCAAAGAGCATCCTGTGTTTCGCAATCGGTTGTCTTTTTGCAAAGTGGTAGGCTTCGACGACGCTCGTCCGCAGGAGCAACTTGAAATAAGCATCCAGAGTCTGCTGGTTCCGCAAGGGTGGAGAGACCGTGACGTAGTAGGCCATCGCAAGGGAAGGGTCGCATTTCGGATGCTGTAGCAGAGTAAGGAGGATTTCGTCGGCGTAGGTGAGTGGGAGCGACGGGTCCGTGAGATGTTCTAGGGCTCTCGCAAATTGACAATGGTCCAGCTCCCAGAGGCCGGTGACAAACAGCTGATATGCCGGAGGCAGGTGAACCGTTCTCGCAAAGATAGCATCGGCGTTACCGACCTGCCGGCAGTCCCTCGAAATATAGTAGAGGAGCGCCAGCTTCTGCACGTCCGGGGCTTCTTCTGATTGTACCACTTTCGACCATATATTCCGGAGGTCTTGATTCGTCTTGGGAGGGTAGATTTTAGATGCTGCGATGATTAGAACAGCGCGATAAAACGGTGGAACCCAGTCACTTGCGCTGCTTCAGGCCCAAGGAGGTCCATATTAGGTCAAAGTAAAGATGGCCACCGAGTTCTTTTCGATGCCGGATTGCAGCTTCCCCCTGCTTGTGGTCTGGGGTATAGTCCTTCTTCGGCTGAAAGACCGAATCGAAGTCCTTCCAATCAAGCATTCTGTGGAGTGTAAAAGAGAGGGCAGGTAGGGCCACTCTAATTCTTCCCTTTATGCTCTCTTCACTCAGCCATCGCCCCGCACGGAGAGGGTGGCCGAGTTACGATCAACCTGTGCAGAGTGATGAGCCTGGTTCATAACTGTGCCAAGAGTCCGGGGGGGAAAATAATGGGTAATTTCTGTCACGTGCTATCACGTGATACCAGCCCTAGACCGCCAATATCGGAGAGTTGATTTTTCTGACACCTGATGCCTCGATCACACAAAATGCAGTGCATGTTGTCCACAATGTTAGTCCCTGCAGGCCCTGGTACAGGAGGCTACCTAAAAGCTCCGGAATAGATAAGCGAACCCTAAGCCATTGCCCCTACTTAGGCATCCTCTAAGGCCCCCCATCCAATGGACCCGGAGATTACGGTGTTATTGAAAAGAGATTTGAAATCGACGGTTCGATAAGGTTCCATAACGATGTTATTATCAACTTTATCGACTTAGTGAACCACCCTGCGTAAACCCAGGGCTGATTGAACTGGCCGTTCCGTCTCCCAATATTTGACTGCCTTAAAAAACCATACCGTTACATTGTCTAAGCCTATCTTTCCATACATCTCCAGGATTAAGAAGCAATGGCTCAAAGCACAAGGTTCCCCGTCCCCTCAGGGGCCGTGGCAACAGTCAAGATTATTGATACGACAAGCAAAATCGCAAAACTCCCCGTTGAATTTCTCATGACGCCCCCCATGCCTGGTTTCCAATACATGCCTGAACTGCCATCGTGGTCGTTCCTGGTCGAAAACCCTACAGGTCGAAAAGCATTGTTCGATCTCGGCATCCCCAAAGACTGGGAGAATATGGCACCGGCGGTCGTAAAGTTTGTGAAGGAGCAAGGCTGGGATGTGGAAGCCCAGAAGAACACTTCTGAGATACTACAGGAGAATGGCTATACCCTCGAGTCAATTGGCAGTATCATCTGGAGGTGCGTGTTGGTCTCAATGGAAAACATGTTTTCAGGAAAGACTGGCAAATCTAACCTCGACAGTCACTGGCACTGGGATCATCTAGGCGATCCGTCAACTTTCCCTTCGTCCACAGAGCTTGTGGTTGGACCGGGCTTCAAAGCTAATTTGATGCCTGGGTTTCCTGCCAAGGACGGAGCACCCGTCCGCGAGAGTGATTTTGCGTAAGTCAGGACAGCCCTTTTAATTAACTGCGGTAACCAAGGTTCTAGGGGTCGCGAGGTACGAGAAGCGAAATTTGACGAAGAGAAAAGCGTTCAAATCGGCGACTTCAATGCGCTGGACTTCTTTGGCGATGGGTCTTTCTATTTGCTTGACACCCCAGGACACGCCATTGGTCACCTATGTGGGCTAGCGCGAACAACTTCAAATCCTGATACATTCATTTTTATGGGTGCCGACCTCTGCCATCATGGGGGCGAGATAAGACCGTCAGAATACGTACCGTTACCGAAAGACCTCTCCCCACATCCGTTCACCAAAGCTCTCCAGTCGTCCTGCCCGGGCACATTATTCGAGAGCCTTCAGTCAACCAGGAGCAGAACCACGCGGGAGCCCTTCTTCGACCCTGGCATGGGCCACGAGATCCTAGAAGCCATTCGCTCTATCAAGAAGGCTCAGAAAGCTGACGCAGAAGACAACGTGCTATTTATCTATGCGCACGACACGAAGGTGCGAGGGGTGGTGGATCTATTTCCCCTGTCTGCCAATAACTGGCAGCGGCGCGGTTGGCGAGAGACCATGTTCTGGCGTTTCTTGGAGGACTTTGAAAAAGCTGTTCAGGAGAGACCATAGTTCGGATTGTGTAGCAGGGTTGTATGTCAGGAGACTCTTCATCTTGGACATTTTCTGACCCAGATTCCGCGCTCGTGTCACCAGGCGTTTTTGGTGCACCGAACAGTGCTGTCGACAATGGCTGAAGCGTCGAAATTCTCAACCTGAACGCGACAATGAACCTGCATTCAAGATATGCGAATACCAGAAGCATAGGCTCCTGCCCGGTAGAGAGAAGGCAACCGTGATGGTCAAGAGAATCAAGAGAATCAAGCGAACCCAGAAGGTTGAAGGTGGTGAAAAGCGGCGAGGCAGTTGGTGTCCATTATATCTGTGGTCTGGCCCTTGGCTGGACCAAAACTCGTAGCCATAAATATCGACCTCGTCGACGCTGCTTTTGAATAATGGCTCCGGTATTGCGTGTTGGCGTCTTTGTGCCGCGCCATTGGATGCACCCAGGTGGTGTTGGCACTTGGGTGAGAGCGGCGACACCCCGGGTCCGAAAAGAGGATGGCAGATTTCCCCGTTCTTGGCGGATTGCCGCTTTCGTCATGTCAACAAACGCTTGACTTCACTCCTCAGCTGCCAGGAAACACCGCAGAACTTCCTCATATCAGAAGATCATCATGTCGGCAGAGTCTCCAATACGACCGACGCGTCGGGCCGCGCGCAGAACCACCATTGTCGTTGAGGAATCTTCCTCCGACGAGTTGAGTCTGGTAAAAGAAGACGCCGACGAAGAATTCACACCTGCTCCCAAGCGAAGCCCACGCAAGTCGACGAGGAGGCAGACCACAGCGAATGTTAATGCCGATGCCAACGGCAACGCGTCACCCCGGAAGTCGGCACGAAGCCGCAAGGTCAAGACTCTCGATGGCATCGAACCGACCCAGATCTTCGAGCCGGACGAGAATATGGGTCCAAGCGAGCCGGTCTCACCTACGAAGAGAGCGTCTCCACGGAAGCGGAAGAGTGCTGTGCCCGCTCGAAGTCGTCGGAGATCCTCCGTGACACCCCCCATTCCATCTCTGCCTCCGTCGGGCCCCCTGGGAACACCCGACCCCCAGCACGAGCAGCCTACTCCTCTCCGCGACATCACTTCCACAGCGATTAACAGAGCGGCCGAGCTGCCATCTCGTCTAAAGTCGAGCGAACGGACGCAATCCATGGAAGCGGTGTTGGAAAAGCCGATGGACATTGTCATAAGAGCGCGGTCACACGTCATACCCACTGTCGATCAGCCGCCGACGGGACCCAAATCACGAATGGTCATCAGACAACTGGTCATGACCAATTTCAAGAGTTATGCCGGGCGACAAGTTGTGGGACCCTTTCACACCTCGTTCACCGCCGTGGTGGGACCTAACGGATCGGGAAAATCCAATGTCATCGACTCTCTGCTGTTTGTTTTCGGTTTTCGCGCCAGCAAAATGAGACAGGGCAAGATTTCAGCGCTGATTCATAATTCCGCTCAATATCACGACCTCGACTTTTGCGAAGTGGAGGTGTACTTCCAAGAAATTGTTGACCTCCCCGAGGGCCAGCACGAGGTGGTTCCGGATTCCGAGCTCGTGGTCTCGCGAAAGGCGTTCAAGAACAATTCCAGCAACTATTACCTCAACGGCAAAACGACCAACTTCACGACGGTGACAACGTTGCTCAAAGAAAAAGGGATTGACCTCGACCACAAACGATTTCTCATCTTGCAGGGAGAAGTCGAATCCATTGCCCAGATGAAACCAAAGGCAGCCAACGAGCACGACGACGGCTTGCTAGAATACCTGGAAGACATCATTGGGACATCCAAATACAAAGCCCCCATTGAGGAAGCAGCCGTCGAACTGGAAAGACTGAATGAGGTTTGCGTAGAAAAGCAAAGTCGCGTCCAGCATGTGGAGAAAGAACGGACGGGTCTTGAGGACAAGAAGAACAAGGCATTGGCATATATTCGTGACGAGAACGAATTGGCCCAGAAACAGTCAGCCTTGTATCAGATCTATATGGCAGAATGCGATGATAACAACAAGGTCAGCGAAGATGCGATAGAACATATTCAAGGACAGCTCGACGCCGAGTTGGCGAAGCATGCGGACCGCGAAGACACCATCAAACAACTCGAGAAGGCCTACAAGCAGGCTGCTAAACAGCATGAAGTCATGGAAAAGCAGACACTGGAGTTGGCCAAGGAGATGGCCAAGTACGACAAAGAGAATGTGAAATTTGAAGAGAAGCGGAAGTTCATTGGAGGGAAGCAGAAAAAGGCGGAGAAACTGGCGTCCACAAGCCGGCTTGCCTCATCTGAAGCTCAAAGTTTGGTCGAGAAGCATACCGATGACATCCAGCGCAAGAGCGGTGAAGTCGCAGAGCTGGAGCAGGCCTTGCGGAAAGAAGAACATGAGCTCGGGGCAATCCGTGACAGCCTGAAGGGCAAGACGGAGGGACTGGCCGCACAGATTGCTGCCAAACAAAAGTCTCTGGAACCGTGGAACAAGAAGGTCAACGAAAAGCAATCGGAAATGGTGCTCGCCCAGTCCGAACTCGACATCTTTCACGAGAAGGCCGTGAGGAGGCAGAAAGCCATTGAAGATTCCAACGTGATGATCAGAACGATTGAAACGACAAGGTCCGAGAAACTCGAGGAGATCGAACGATGCCAGCACCAGAAGACTCATCTGGAGAAAGATGTTCGCAAGATTCAAGACGCCTTGCAGAAACTGGCCCGATCGGAGCCAGAGGTCCGCTCCCAAATCTCGACCGCCAGACAGAGAGCCGACGAGGCTCGGGCGAGTTTGGCCAACACCCAGAATCAAGGCAATGTCCTCAAGGGATTGCTGCGACTAAAAGACTCGGGCCGAATTGACGGGTTTCATGGTCGGCTGGGAAATCTCGGAACCATCGACGAGCAGTTTGACGTAGCCATTTCGACGGCCTGTCCGGCCCTGGAGAACATGGTCGTGGACAACGTGGAAGTGGGTCAACAATGTATCGAATATCTCCGAAAGAACAACCTCGGACGGGCCAACTTCATCCTGCTCGATAAACTGGCGCCACGCGATTTATCCCCGATCCCGACACCGGAGAACGTCCCTCGGTTGTTTGATCTCATCCAACCCAAGGATAAAAAATTCGCCCTGGCGTTCTACAGCATCATGCAGAACACCTTGGTGGCCAAAGACTTGGATCAGGCCAACAGGATTGCCTATGGCGCGAAACGCTGGCGGGTCGTCACGCTCGACGGACAACTCATCGACGTGTCGGGCACGATGAGCGGCGGTGGCACCCGCGTTTTCCGTGGTGCCATGTCTTCCAAGTTGGTCGCGGATACCACAAAGGAGCAGGTCCAGAAGTTGGAGATGGATCGAGATGAGCTGGAGAAGCAGTTCGAGGCATTCATGCACAAGCAACGCGAGCTCGAGAACAGCCTCCGAGAAAAGCAGGAAGAAATCCCTCGGCTGGAGACCATGATCCAGAAGATCAATCTCGAGGTCGACACCTGCTCCAAGAATCTGGCGGATGCGCAGAAGCGTGCTCAAGATCTGCTCTCGGAGAGGAACTCTGCCTCTGCCGATGATTCCCAGGTCAGAGCGCTCGAGAAACAGATTGCGACCTGCGGCATGGAGATTGAGCAACTGCATGCTGAAACGGCCACCGTTGAGGCTGAGATCCAGGCCTTACAGGATAAGATCATGGAAGTCGGCGGCATTCAGCTTCGGTCCCAGAAAGCCAGAGTCGATGGACTGAAGGAGCGAATCGATCTGCTCAACGACGACATCTCGAGCGCGGAGGTGGCCAAGACGAAGAATGAGAAGCTCAAGGCCAAACACGACAAGGCCAAGCAAGGAGCCGATGACGAACTCGAGACATTGGCAGCCGAACGGGAGCGGCTTGAGGCCGACATCGAGCAGTACAAGTCTTCCGCATCCGATTGGAGAGCGCGAACAGACGAGGCGCAAGAAGAGTTGGCCGCGAAGAAAGAAGAGCTTGCGGCCTTGAAGAATGACCGGGATGCCCAGACTGCAGAACTGAACTCGACCAGAGCGGTGGAGATTGAAATGCGCAACAAGCTCGAGGAAAACCAAAAGATCCTCGCTGATAATCAGAAAAAGAAAAGATACTGGGCCGAGAAGCTGTCGAAGCTGACCCTGCATGAGATTGCCGACCTGGACGGTTTGTCTCAGCAACCCAAGAGTGAGGCTGAGCGACCAGTTGAGACAGACACGGATCCTGATGCCATGGACATTGACGAACAAGAGGGTGACCCCGATGGTGGAACACCAATGGAGGTCGAGGAAAAGGAAGAAAATTCGGGGAGACAGCTCCTCCCCACTTACACTCGGGACGAACTGCTGGACAAATCGAAAGATCATCTAGTCGCGTCGATTGCGGCGCTCGAGGAAAAGGTCTCGAACGTCTCCGGCATCGACCTCAGCGTGATCGCGGAATATCGCAAGCGCTGCAGCGAAGTCGCCTCCCGGACGGTGGACCTCAATGCCGCGCTGAAGACGAGGGACGCCGCCAAAAACCGACTCACGGACCTTCGATCGCTTCGTCTGACACAGTTCATGACCGGCTTCACCACTATTTCGTCGCACCTCAAAACGATGTATCAGCTCATCACTCTCGGGGGCAACGCCGAGCTCGAACTGGTCGACAGTCTCGATCCTTTCTCTGAGGGTATTCTATTCAGCGTCATGCCACCCAAAAAGAGCTGGAAGAACATTGGCAACCTCAGTGGTGGCGAGAAGACCTTGAGTTCACTGGCCTTGGTATTTGCTTTGCACGTGTACCGGCCAACCCCCTTGTATGTCATGGATGAGATCGATGCCGCTTTAGATTTCCGAAATGTAAGTGCCCCTGACTTGATTTCTTGTTCCAGCACTCATGATCGCAATAGGTCTCCATCGTTGCTGGCTACATCAAAGAGCGGACGAAGAACGCTCAATTCATAGTGATCAGCTTGCGAAACAACATGTTCGAGCTGGCGGAACGATTAGTCGGCATTTACAAGGTCAATCATATGACCAAGAGCGTGACCGTGGAGAACAGGGACTACTTACAGCGGTAGAGATGGGATGTGGAAGTGGGTGGGCCTCGCGTTCAACGCTTGCTCTGCAGTCCATTGATATCAAATGTGTGCCGGGCATCATATCGGTTTAACGAGGCTTATGCGTGTGGTTGTGTTTTCATGTATGAGCGTGAGATTGACGACCGAACTTGTGTTAGACAGGTTATGACAACAAGACCAATCTTCGATCCCAGGAATTATGCTTTGCTTTTGCCAGCTTCTCATTGATACCCTTCGCGGCGCCAAGCGCGGTGCTGGTGTGGGGTTTTCTGAACTACAACACCCATCTCCCGGCTGGAGACTGACAGACTGAGATTCATGCCACATCAGCAATCCACTTTTCATCATGCACGTAAGTTCTGAACTATAAAGCTTGCGGATTATACAGGCTCCGCCATGATCTGACCTGGATTTTTATCCGCCGGCTCTCTCACACCGTACAAAACCTTATTATCACAGAACATTTGGGCTGCAAGGAGAAATGTCCTGCGTCGATCCAGTGTCAGATAATCGCGAGAAGATCACTCTGTCCCGGTGAAATAAAGGCTATCCCACCGACCATGTCAACCACGAACTCGCTGCACGCGCAACTTGTTAGAGAACTCCTGACTCGGTACTCCCTCCACGTCTCGCAAACGTGGATTGCCCAATTCCTCGCGTCAGCACGCACCCCTGTTGCTCCACTGCCTGCTCTGGCGTCAACAGCGCACTTCCGCATCCTCAACTCTGACATTACCACGTGCTTGTCGTCCGACAACGACACCGCTCTGCTCCCGCCCGACGTGGCTAACGTGCAGGTCAAAGAGCTCCGACTGCCCGGGCCCGTGGCTGTGCAGGTACTCGACATCCAGGACGTCGGCACCAGCAAATGGAGCCAGGTCGAGGCCATCCAGCGCGTCGAGCGTGGTGAAGAAGTCCATGGCCGCGAAGTCATCCGCAGTGTACCGAGTATGGGCGAATCCGAGGGCTCTGGCGATAATTCCGTTGATACCGCCGCAATGAATGCCACGACCACGTCTACGGCCTCCACAAAAAGCTTTGGACCTCACACCCTTGTGCTGCAAGATGCCATGGGAACCAAAGTCACGGCCTTTGAACTAGTCAGGATCCCGAAGATCGCAATAGGCGGTAGCGGGGACGGCGACGGCGGAATGTGTATCGGCTGCAAACTTCTATTGAAGGGAGGTACGGTTGTCAACAGGGGAATGGTCATGCTGAGGCCGGAAAATGTCGTCGTGCTCGGAGGCAAGATTGAGGTGTGGGATAAAAAGTGGAGGCAAGGCAGGAAGGCGAGGTTGACCAGAGAGGTGGAAGAACAATTGGCTACCAGTGAGGCCGACCGAACAGAAAGTCGGTGACCGTGTGGTCGATTCAACTATCTATGACCTGGTTTTGTGGCCACGCTGCAGCCTGGAACTCGATCGATGCAATCATGGTATTATGAGGTCGTCTCAAGATACCATACCACCGTCACCAGTGTCTGCAAAGGTGGGAATGGCCTCTATCGTCCATGGTGCCAGCATTTTCGCCTGCAACATATCCTCCTTCCTTCCAGTATTCGCATATGTCCTGGCCAAATCCTCCGCTTGCAGGCTTCCTCTCGGTGGCACCTGTCTCGAGGCATTTCGGACGGCCATTTCAGCAGCATACTCATCCTCGGCGGCCTGAGAAAGCTCCAGCCAGCCCTGCGGTTGAGCGGGAGCGAGCATGATGCCACTGAGAGCGTCGGCGATGACCGCAGCTGCGTCGTCCACCTCCAATGCGTGCTTGCAAGCCATCAGACCAGCGAGAACTTTGGTCACTCGGAGCTTGTCCAAAACAGTCATCTTGTCGTCGCTCCGGAGAGTCTTCAGATCCTCTTCGACGGCCGCCAGCACGTCTTCATCTCCGTCCAGAAGACCAGTGACGGCGAGAAGAGCAACGGACTGAACATGTCCAGGATGATTTTCAATGCAGTCGAAAAGCTGCGACCGCGCTGCTTCCTTCTCAGCCTGCCCTCCCTGGGCCCACAAGACTTGTGCCAGCATGCAGACCACGTCGGGTGCACCGCCTGATTCTTCGAGAGCTGCTTGGAACATGGTGATCGATTGCTCGGTCGCTTTCAGGTGGCTGTGCGCAAGACCTGCCGTGATATGAGCTGAGAGCCTCCACTTGCCCCGGGCTTCGGCGAACGCTGGGCCCAGATCGTCCTCGCTGGTCAGATCAAGGACCGTTTCTGCATTCTCCACCGCTTCAGCGTGGTCGCCTTCTGCAAGCTGTGCCCGCGCCAGATCAGCCTTGGCTTGCGCAAAGCGGGCCAAATACTCGTGAGACTCTGATTTCTCATACTCAGCCTCGGCTGAATCACAAACATCCTTTAATGCTTCCGCGCTCGTCGTATGGTCGCCCACCCGCTCGGCGAACAGCGCCATCAGGTGTGCTGCAACGGTGTCCTCCGGCACCTGCGTGTGTAACTGGCGGAGGGCCAAAAGAGGCTGAAGGAGCGCGCCGACCTCCGGGTGTCGAGAAGACGATTCCTTCCGCAGATAATCAAACGATGACACGGCATAGTGGCGCTGAGCAGTCGTCGAGCTGGAATCGGAAATGTCAAACGCGTGCATGAAAAGACCTCTCGCTTCCTTGATGTCGCCGAACAAGGTTGCCAGCAGTCCCTGTCCTATCCAGGCGAGGGCATACTCAGGATCTTCCGATTGAGCACGGGTGAACGCCTCATTCGCCAATTGATTGTCATTGTGGAGGAGATAGAGGACACCCAGGTTGGTCCATGTGTGCGCGTTGTGGTCGTTCAAATGGAGACTTCGGACGAAAGAATGCTGCGAGACCTTCGGACTGAGAGTCATCGTCACGACTCCGAGGGCATTCCAAAACTCGGCGTTCCCTGCTTCGAGTTCAATCGCACGTTTGAAACAGCTCATGGCAGCTTTTAGAAATCGTTTAGGTCGCTTGTTTCCACCCGCAAGCAGCATGCTCCCGGACACACATGCTCGATATTCGGCCCAGCCCAGATTGTACCACGCCACCGCTTGCGCGTGGACATCAGTGGAAGAGGCATGAATGGCGCGTTTGTATGCAAGAATCGAGGCAACGAGATATCTGTCCGCTGCATCTGAGGGCGAGTCCGTGTCTTCACGGTCGAGGAAATCAACGGTGACTTTGTCCAGCTGAGAAAGCAACTCCAAATCGTCCGAAGGTGACTTTTGGAGCAGCAACGACACGCTGCCAAGGGGCACTTCCTTAGCATGAATCTTGACATGCCCAAGCACAGAGCACGCATCGCCCACGGCTTTCCATAAGTTGAACACGTCGAGCCTCTCCTCAGCAATCACATGGGCCACTTCCAGGGCTCGCCTCGCGAGATGTGCAGCTTCACCAAACATCCCAAGAGCCACCTTCGCCCAAGCACTCTCTGCAATCGTCTGGAGCAAAGCGATGAGCACACCAAACTCACCGGGTTGGATGTCAAGCACCGTCTTGTATGCGGCAATAGCCTCGTCGAACGCACCGGTTTCCCGCTGCACATTGGCGAGCATATATTTGGCAAACCATGTCTGGGCAGGCGGAAGTCCATGTTCGATGCTTTCGGCTTTCGTGAACGCTCTTGACGCGGCGATGTACCGGCCGGCGTTGTGATAGCTCTCTCCTAAGCCCACCCATGAATGGTAGTCATCCGGTGATATTCTCAGCGCGGACTGAAACGACACGACACTCTGGGAAAATTGCTGTTTGTTCATCTGGACCACACCAAGGGCAGCATATGGCCAGCTGAAAGCTTTCCGTTTTGACCCTGGAGCCGGTCTGGCCTTACCAGATGCGACCACCCGTTGTGCGACAAGTTCGACCAGATCCCATTCGGCGGCGTCGGCAAAAGTTTTGGCCAGTCGATGTGCGGCTTCCAGTTCGGAGGTGGAAAGTTCAAATGCCTTCTGAAACGCCACCCTTGCTCTCTGCTTGCTCTTGCCATAGTCTTGAAAGTATATGCCCAGTAGGGTGTACGCTGGTGCATAACTCGGATTTGCTTTGATCGAGTCGATAAGATATCGATAGGCGCCAGTCTTGTCCTTTCGCGCCGCAGCAGATGGATCGACGTGCCACAAGCAATAGGCAATACGATAGAGCACCACCGACTTCATGATCAGGTTGGGGTGTTTGTCAGCGGCGAGGGTCGACAAGACGCTCTGCAGCTCCACGAGCCCGGCGTTCAGATCGTGATCTTGGGCTCGACACCACGCCAGTTCGAGTCGGATTCTCAGATTGTCCGGGTCGCGCACGGCCGCTTGCTGCAAGAACTGGACTGCTTCGCCGTAGTCCTCATCCTCTTCGAGGATCAAGCCCAGGCCGAGCAGAGCTGGCGTCAATTTTGGTTTTCGCTGAAGGATGGTTTGAAAGACTTCTTTCGCTTCCGGATGATGACGAGGAGATTGGTGGGAGATCAGAGCATTGGCAAGAATAAGGTTGACGCCGTCAATGCTGTTTGGCAAGTCGATGGCGTACCTCTTGTGGGCGTCCAAATGTAGTTGCAGAGCTTTCCGTGCAAAATCGACACTACTCTGCCATTCTTCCAAGTGGAGGTATGTATAGGCCATCACGCGGTGAGCGAGGAGAGATTCCGGACAATCTTGAAGCCCTTCATTCATGAGGATGAGCCGGTCCGCTTCAGACAATCTTTGGTCTGGCTCTTCGCCTCCATCGGGCTCTCCGGCGAGTGGTGGAAACGGAGAAGCATCGCTGTCAAGGAAGCCTCGCAGGACCTTGCTCAGGCCGTCGTCGGGAAAATAGTCGATGTACTCGCGGAGTATATGGACGTCCCATTCCTGAAGATCTTCCGCATCCACCCATTCGAGGGCAATTTTCCAAGCCAAGGGGAACTGCTGCTTGATGATGACCATTCCGTTGGCCATATTCAGCACCCTGTCTCTCTGGCCTTCTTTCATTTCGGCCGGCATGACAAGGAGATTCTCGAACATGCGCTGGAAGAGCTTCTGCTCCAGGTCATGGCGAGCTTCGTCGTCTCTTGTCCAGTCGATGAGCGCAGCATACTTCTCTTCCATCTGGAACTTGGTAATGGCCTCTGACTTGACCTGCTGAGTCACTTGATCTATCTTTGCCCCCAGACGGGTTCGTCGTTCTCCGATCTGCGTGTTGACCCATTCTTTCTCTTCGGCTGCGGCCGATTCGAGGATACGCTGATACGTCAAACTCGGCTGCTGAACCCTACCTTCGAGGGTGTGGTACAGACTGCAGCTTGGGAGGAGGAGTTCCAGCGCACGACGATACTGCGCTCGGGTCCCATATTTCTTCGCAAACAACTCATACTTGTCGATGGCACTTTGGCAATTGATCCTGTCATCATTTTGTGAGTAGATCCCGGCCAGACTGAAAACCACGTCGTGATACTGGTCCAATTTGCTGCTGCCTTGCTTTTCGTACAGCGTGACGAGTCCTTTGTACGCTTGTACATCTTGCGGCTTGAGATCTAGAGCGCTCTGAATGGCACTCTCGGCCGCTTCATACTGGCCGAGCCTCTCTCGGGCAAATCCGAGGAATAAAAAAGCGGTGTGGTTTTTGCCGTCTTGCTTGAGTAGTTCTTGAGCCTGATCGGCCGCTTTGGAGAAATCGTTGGCATCCAGTGACGCTTTGATGGCCTTGAGCGCCGCCTTGGATGATGCCATGCTTTGACGTAGACGGTGGTCTCTATTTCCCTTAAACCATGAGCAGAATGGTCGCTGGGCTGTCAGGTAATGAACGGAGTGAAGATGTGTGGTTTGATTCACATTCGATGATCAAAAGATGGCGCCCCAACCCGGAACAACGGAATGCAGGCAACATTGCTCGCGACAACAGACAAATCCTATGCACAGGAAGAGTCTCTCGACTCGACTCATATTCTCTTCGTTGAATAGCAACATCGAATCGCTGGCGACTACAGTGGCAACCGTTGTTCGTTTAAATGGGTCTGCCGAAAATTCCCCAAGCGGCAAGGCCGTTGGCGAGATGACGTGGGTTGATACAGTCCACATATTAACATTGACCTCGCACCGAACACCCCAGTCCTGTCCTCTCACGGTCGGCACATCCTGTGAAGACAGCCCGACCATCCAGGAAACAATTCCCCTGCGCTGGAGACGAGACGCACGGAAACAGGTGTTCCGCAGCATTCCGCATGCCCCCTCTGTCCGGTCCATCCGCATGAATGGCGCCTCCGGGACTGAGGATCGATGGCACCAGGTTTCGCGACGCTTTCAATAGAGAGGTGACCTTTCGCGGGATTAATGTGGCCGGCGATGCCAAATTCCCTCGCCGTCCGGATCAGCCCTCCCATGTTTCCGATGGCTTCTTCGACGCAGACCATGTCTCTTTTGTCGGGCGACCCTTCACCGAGGAAGAGGCACATGTCCACTTTGGTCAACTGAAAAGATGGGGATACAATGTGCTTCGATATATATTTACGTGGGAAGCTTTGGAGCACGAAGGCCCGGGGAAATACGACGAGGAATTTATCGCACATACGATCAAGATGCTCCGGATAGCAAAGGAGTATCAATTTTATGTGTTTATGGATCCTCATCAAGATGTCTGGTCCCGGTTTACCGGCGGCTCCGGTGCTCCCTTATGGACTCTTTATGCCTGCGGCCTCGACCCGGAGACATTCAACGACAACCAAGCTGCGGTGGTCCATAACACCTATGCAGAGCCTTCTGCGTTCCCCAAAATGCTGTGGCCGACCAACTACACTCGCTTGGCGTGCCAGACCACGTTTACTCTGTTCTACGCTGGCCGTGACTTTGCACCAAACGCCATCATCGACGGACAAAACATTCAAGACTATCTAACGGATCATTTCATCGCGGCTTGCCAGCATTTGGCTCAACGGATCCACGAGGCCGGTGGGCTAGAAGACGAGTGCGTCATTGGTTGGGAAACAATGAATGAACCTCATCGCGGACTGATCGGATGGGAGGACCTGACCGTGATGCCAGAGGCGCAGAGAATGAGAAAAGGGACCTGTCCAACGCCTTGGCAGGCGATCCTCACCGGCGCAGGACGTGCTGTGGAGATCGACACCTATGACTTTGGCAGTTTTGGCACCTACAAGAGTGGAAGAGAACTCGTCGATCCGGAAGGAGTGTCGGCGTGGCTGACTTCGGACTCCAAGGACTTGAAGTATGGCTGGAACCGGGACGCAGGGTGGAAGCTGGGAGAGTGCCTCTGGGCGCAAAACGGCGTGTGGGACCCCGAGTCTGATCAACTTCTGGCCAAGGATTACTTTTCATATGTCCCCAAATCGGGGGAGAAGCTCGACTACGAGAAGTTCACGAACGTCTATTTCATGGATCACTTTCGAAAGTATCGGGACGCCATTCGGAGTGTGCACAAGGACTGCATGATTCTAGTGCAATCAGCTGTGCTAGAGATTCCCCCCAGCATCAAGGATACGCCAGACGACGATGACCGGCTGGTTTTTGCATCCCATTACTACGATGGACTTACCCTGATTACCAAGCACTGGAATCGAATGTACAACGTGGATGTGTTTGGTGTCATGCGCGGCCGTTACTGGTCGCCTGCCTTTGCTCTCAAGATTGGTGAGACCGCCATTCGGAAATGCTTACGAGACCAGCTGGAAGCTATTCGGCTTGAGGGCCTCGAATATACCGGCATTCACCCCTCCCTCTTCACCGAGATTGGCATTCCGTATGACATGGACGACAAGCATGCCTACAAGACGGGAGATTACAGCAGTCAAGTGGCTGCCATGGATGCGAATCATTTTGCCCTCGAGGGCAGTGGTGTCAGTGGGTATACCTTGTGGACTTATGTCGGCCAGGTATGGTGTCCACTGCTCCACTGTTCAGGTCAACGGCTAATGGTAGCAGAATAACCACCAGTGGGGTGACAATTGGAATGGAGAAGACCTCTCGATCTTCTCCGTCGACGACAAAGTTCCCCCCACCATCTCGCAATCTGTGCCCCCTTCAGCTAATGCGTCATCGTCTTCAGTTGACTGGAAATCTACGTCTATTTCCGGGACGACATTGTCAACACCGTCTACCGTCAACCCCTTCAACGTCAAGGAGGTGCTGAGGTCACCACAAATCAGTCGAGAGCCTCGATCGGCTTCTTCAGAGCTTACTGACAATCCCGGATTTCGAGCAGCCGAAGCGTTCATTCGCCCTTCGCCCATTGCGACTGTCGGAGACGTGGTCCACTACGGTTTTGATCTTCGCAACTGCACATTCACATTGAGCCTCTTGGCGGACGCTCCCACCAAGGAGGACGTTCCGACCGAGATATACCTACCCGACTATCACTTCCCACCAGAAGAGGTGGCGATCGAAGTCAGTGGAGGACGATGGCGCATTGATGTCGTTGACGTTGACGGACAGGGCATGCAAATGTTGAGATGGTGGCACGGGGAAGGCGAGCAGAGCATCACCGTCAGAGGTGTCAAGAGAAAGGCAGGAGCCGCTTCCGAGGACTCTGATGGGGATTTGGGATATTATGAGACGATGAGGATGTTGGCTGCCAATTGTTCGGTCATGTAAGATAAGCTGGGTGCGTTTTCGGTCACTAGCCAACGGCGTTGGGCTGTCAATGGAATGATAGTACGAGAGTCGAAGGAACTGTCGTAATTTGACTGCCGGCTGAGAGCCATCATGTTCCACGGCAAAGCACAGGTTCTCGGTTTATTCGCCAAGGTGTCGTCGTTTGCGATCCATCGTGGTGTAGTTGCTGGAGATCAGGACCGGAGTCTTAGTTGGGAACGGCTTGCGCCTCCTGCTCCCCCTCTCTTCTTGCACCTTCAGGTGCGACTCCGGTCTCAGTCCGCGACCTGCTCGGTCTCGTCCGAACTTGGTTCATCGGCCTCGTCTGCAGCGTCTGGGGTGCATGCGTCATTCACTTCCTTCAGCTTCCCTCCTTTTCGCTTCGGGATAACCTTCATAAACGCTTCTCCCCAATCACCACACTCCAGCCATCGCACCATGATCTCGACAACATGATTCGTCGCCAGCACGAAGCGGCTCTGCATCTCCATGTACTGGCCAATGGGCAACTTGGCCGTCTTGACGCCCTTGTCACATGCAGTCTTATAACAGATTCCCTTGTGTCTGTTCTTGTCGACGAGGCCACCGACGATGTATGTACTGTACGGCTTCAGTTCTTCGAGCGTGTAGGGCGAGTCTGATGTCAAGTAGACAATCTCACCAGCGGTGTCGGGTGTTGAATTTGCTTCCCGGTCTGGTATTCGACCCACCGGCTCCTGTCTCTGAAAAGAATCTGGCGTTTCCACAGAGCCATTACTGGGCTCAGAAGCAATATAGGTCGTGTCCTCTTGAAGTTTGATGTTTGAAGGAGCGTCGGAATCTTCCATCGACGAACCACGAGCTTGGCCGACGCTTTGATCGGCTTGATGTGCGCTGTCCCTCGCATACTTCTCAAACACACCCGCAAGTCTCCCTCCAGATGGCCCAGACATCGATACCTTGGCCACTGCAGCAGCTTCGACAAAATCTGCTTCCAAAAAGGTGACGCCTTTCCAATTCATGTACTGCTTGCTGAGTACGGTATCGAACCGCTCTTTGAGCAGTCCGCCCCACGAGCTGACCATCAGGTGCGACTGATACGGGGCCCGATAATTATCAGAGTAAGATCGGGTAAGCTGGGAACCGAGTGATATGCGTTCCTTCTCCATCATCAACTCGTCAAACCCACAGTCGATCACAATGGTCACTGGCAATCGCACTGGCCGCCTGTACTTTGGCTTCTCTGGTTTCTGCAGGTCGCCATTATTTCCTGTGTTTGATATTCTCTGCCGTGCCTCCTCTTCCTCCTCCCTCCTGACCGCCCTCTTTCTCGCCCGTCTCTCGACAATCTTTTCTCTTCTCCGAGCTTTGCGATACTCTCGACCAGCCTCCCACTCTTCCTTCTTCCGCAGCTTCTTGAGCTGGCTCTTCGACATCGGTTTGATCTCGCCGTTCGGGGCTTCTGCCTGCGCGTTCAGGCTCACATTCAGTTCCCCTGCCCCAGAATCTGCGGGCGACGGATCTGCAACATTAGTAGCACTCTCCTCAGGCTTACAAGTCTCTGCAACGGCGGGAGCGGGTATGGCTAGAGTCGCATCCTGCTGAAGAAGAGGGGCCGTATTCCTGCCCTTCATGGCCAAACTTGCTTCCTCGCCGTGGCCGAGCTTGCGAAGCTTCGTAGGCCTTTCTTCAGCTTCCATTGTGCTTTCACAATACTGCCTGGCAGCTGCTCCCAAAAATTGCATCTATCCATTGACATTTGACAAGCAAACGGCTAATCCGCGGCTGATGGCTCTTGGCAGTGCTTGGCCTCAGTGCACCAGAGCATTGGCATTGACTTCACCTGTCTTTAGAGGACTCTCCAGCCAGAGCTCACAGCCACCTCTCGACAACCATGCCCCAGGACCTCCCGCCTGTAGGCGGCTATGACGCCGTACAATACAAGGTATTTCCACCCTTTCTTCCCCTTCCCTGCGACCGGAAATGCCACGCCGGATGCTACCGACTTGAACGCTTGACTGACCTCGACCTCTTCTTCGCAACACGACAGCGCAACATACCGACCCGCGGCCTTAAACCAGCATACTACCTCCTCGGAGTCGGCCTGGTCATGGCCTACGGTTGGCGCCAGATCTTTGTGAGTCAGCGCGAGAAGCATGAACTCGCCCGTGAAAAGATGTGGAGCCGCATCCACTTGACACCGGTGCTGCAAGCCGAGGAAGACCGCGACCAGGTGCGCCGGTACTACGCCGACCTCGCGCGAGAGAAGGAGCTGCTTGGTACACAGAGCAGCGCATATAACAGTGACCGGTACGTGTGGTGAGATTGGTGTGGTGTCTGTTCCTAACCCGGGCGATTCAACGCAGATTCGTGAGACCGACCTTTGCACCAACACCGGGTACGGCTTCTCCGGAGAAGTGACAATATTTGTGAGCGTGTTTGACTCCGGGGAAGAATAATCAACCATCAGAAGATTATCTCGACTGGCCCCAGGCACTCCTGTCTGATTGAGAGAAAATGGGAGAAGAATGGTTCGGGTGGAATGGTCAACAATTCTGTACATATCAGACCACTGCATCGGACTATGTACATCACCATGATTCAAGAGGGCCTTTTGCACACGTTGCCATCTCTGCCTCGTCTAGATGGAGAACCTCATCTATCCGAACCTCTAAACACGAACTTCCGATTCTCCCTTGGTTGCTCTTCACGTCCGCCAGGCCGGACCATTTCACGATCTCATTCGCGCGACGCTTTTTGGACCATCTCTCAACTTTTCCCTACCCACGCCGGATGCACTCCCATACATTAGTCAGGCAGATCCAAACATATCGGCAACTCCCTCAAGACCTTCACCATCATCGCCATTTGCTTTTGATGCATCCTCGAGGCCTTGCATGTCGAGCAGTTCTCGCTGTTTGTACTTCTCCAATATCCGTGATTGCTGCCGGCGAGTGTCGATCTTTCCCAGTTCGCTGAGTCTAACCCCTCGCACGCTCTCGAGTAAGGACAAGAGGATGGCTCGCCACTTTTTGGTTCTTCCACTGAGAGCCTCGAGCATGAGCTGAGTGGCCGCCGCATCGATCTTGGTCTCATTGATTCCGGGCAGACTTAAAAGAATGTTTCGCGGTGTCGACGTCAACGCTGGACGGTCGTGAGCTGGCGATGCCTCGGTGGCGGGAACGTGCGTCGGCAGTCCATAAGAGAGCCATATCAGGGCAATGAGCTGCGCGAAGTGTTGCTGGTTGTCCGCAAAATAGCCATCGTTCAGGCTGGTGATGGCGGTTTTGAGCATTTCTGTTGAGATAAACTCTCGAATTGAGGCTGCCTCCTCGTCCGAAATGTATTGCTCAGATGCAAAGACGGGCACGAGTCGCTGTGCGGCAACAATCATGACGTAGCATGATTTCGTATCTCGGAACGCAAGGGCATGCGTGCAGAACACGAGCAGAGGCTCCAGGACACGGACGTTGGACAGGACAAATTCGCGCATGGTCTGCTCTCGATGATCGGCAGCCAAGTTGTGCCCATTGACCGCGCCTTTCTTCACGTTCAGCTGCGACTCACGGACCGGGTCGAGCCAAAGGGCCACCAAGTTGACGGCTTTGGACGTCGTCTGCCGCAGCACCGAGTCGTCCCGCATTTCATCGCTCAGACTTTCTTCGTCGTGCTTTTCTTGTTTCCTCTGATCCAGCTTCTGCCATTCGCTGGTGAGTTTGGTATCCATTTGCACGAGCAGCGAAGACTGGATGGGAGTCAGGAAATGTTGGCGATAGGCCGGCGGGCAATCGTCGATCAACTTCGGCAGCATTTGAATCATGACCGAGAAGTGATGAGGGCTGAGAGGGCCGGAGGTATTCAGGAGTGCTTCGGCGATCATTTCGGGCACCTGAGGGAGGCTGTAGAAAGTCGTGCCCAATCGGCCTAATGTATGGATGATGCTGTAACACTGCTCGAGGTTGATGCGGATCCTTCCCCGGACGGATGATGCGAAGCCCTCCAGAGACGGTTTGGTGGATTTGACCTTGGCTTGAAAGTCACTCATAGAACCCTCCGAGATGCCGGACTGCCAATACCGATCGCGAAGAACGCGCTGGATGACCGGGACAAGATTGGGGGTGACGTTTGGCCAAGAGGATGGATTATGCAACTGATGATTGTAGCTGGTCAGGCGAAGGATGCAGTCGAGTATGGGCGGAATCATCGGTGCCCACAGCTCACAAATCATCGTGTGCATAGGCGAACCCGGTGGGATCTTCTCGGTGGAAATGCTCAGAAGGATTCTCGTCTCGCGCAGAGGCAGCTTGGAGAAGCCATCCACCATTTCCTTCTGAATTTGCGCGCCTCGGGCGTCGAAGAGCACCTTGGACCAGTCTTCAATATTCTTGGCATTGATGGACTGCAAATAAGGCGCCACCTGGTCGAACGCTTGTGAACGGGCAAAGTCAGCAAAGGTGGCCAATGTCGCGCGGACGTCTTCGGAAGACCATGCCGAAGAGATTGGCTCCAGGAACTGTGTCAGCCTCGCTTGCCGTTGGGATGGATCGATGGCGCTCGCACGTTGCACGATCAAGAACAAGGTGGATTTCAGATCGATTTGGATGCGCTCGTCGGCTCCAAGCTGGTCAATCAAATCGGTAAACTTGGCCTGCAGTTGATCATAGAAGGTGACAAAGTAGTCAGCATGCTGGAGCGCCAGTCGTCGCAGCTCGTTCGTGGCGTAGTTGTGCAGCTCGCCCACGGCCTCCGAGTAAATGACATGTTCGGGTCGGCTGAGAACGAAAGAGGACAGGATGTGCTCCAGCACACTAAAAGCAAAGGCGGTGTCTTTGGCCAAAGCTCGATTGGATATCTCGACCGCCGTCTTGATCTGGCGTTGCCGGATTTGGGGGTCCTTGAAACTTCGTTGTGTCAACATGTCCAGAGCCCATATGCGTGCTTGATCTTTGACTCGATGGGCAAACTGATCTTGCTCCGGTCCGGGATTATCCCGGTGGCTGTTCTGCCATCTGTCGATGCCTTTGAAGGCCGCATCGACAATGGAGAACTGCGCATCGGCACGGAGCACATGCATGGACACTCGCTCATACTGGGCCGGGTCAAATTGTCTCTCTGACGCTTCAATTTCGTCCAAGGCCTGGTCCACTTGACCGAGAATAAAGTGCAAGGCTTGTTCCAGATGGGCATAGCAGATCCACTCGATGGCCACGGCACAGAGGCGCCGATAGTTCATATAGAACCCTTGACGCTCAGGGAACAATTCAATCTCCTCGTTCACAAAAAGAACGGCCGGCTCCGCGATGTACTCGGGAATTTGGTCGTACTGGATCAGCCTCTGTGATACGACTTGAAGTAATGGGCCGACACACGAGGCCACTGCCGCGGACCGGCGCCACGCGGATACTCCCAGCAGCTTCACCCATGCATGGACGGCAGGGATAGAGACGATCAGGCTGTCATGCTCGGCAAAAGCAACCAGAAAGTGCAAGAAAGGCGAAAGCTCGAGGGCGGCGCTGGCCGGAGGCGGGTAGGGGGTGAGAAGGTCGGCCAGGAGTGAAGTGACCTCGGCCAGCTTCTTCGAAATGGCGTACTTGGCGCTGTCGACCTGCTCAATGGTGACCACCGACCAGGCGTAGACTTGCTGCAGCGTCTTGACGCTCTGTGGCTGGCACAGGGGATACACTAGCGCTTGGACTTCGACCTCTTCGAATCGCCCTCGGCCATACAGAGCCAGGAGCGCATCGACCGCGGCCATGGTAATGTCCGCATCTCCATAGGTCAAGCAATTGCAGGTCGTCGACAGAGCCGAGGCGTGGACGATGGCGGGAGTCATGACCCAAGAAAAGGCAGAACGCAAGGTCGCCAACGCTTTCAAGGCCGACTCCTTGCTGGGACCGTCGAGGTCGGCCCCGACGAGATACTGCTCTAAGAATTGAGTAATCCTGACCAGCCAGCCTTCCTCGCCGTAACGCACATGGTGTGTGACATCTCGGCCTCTGACGCCGCCGGCATAGTTGGCCGTTGACGTGAAGACCTCGACGAGAGCGGCGTTGAGATCACGGCCACGAAGAACGGCGATGGTGTCGTCGCGGATGAAAATGTCTTCGGAGAGATTCTCCAACACGGTGAGCACCAAGTCCTTCTTCACCGCGTCTTGCGACCAGAGCTGGACCAACTGCTCATCCATGTCGAACCAGTCGAGTGCCCAGCTTCTCTTGGCCAACTCAATCCACAGCTCTGCGATCTTGTTGCGAATGAATGCCGGGTCTCCGGCCCGGGCAGACTGGGCCAACTCAAGCACAGAGGCGCGGACTTGCTCGTTTTGCTGATCCGACAAAGTATGTCCTTGGTGGCGAACGACATGGCTCAACAAAGAGAGTCCGAAATGTCGGACAAGCGGTGCCTGGCTATAGTCCCGCGCGAGTGTGAATCCGTACTGGGCAGCATCCGGGCTGAACTTCAACTGTTCGAGGTAGTCCGACGCTTGCCGTCGAAGATCATTCTTGGTGGTCGGGTTGTGGATGACTTCTAATGCCTGGAGGATGTTGGAAAGGTCAAAGCTGACATCTGGAGCCCCATTCACACCGTTGGCTTCTGTCATGCTGAGGGAATTATGGATTTAGTAATTTTTGGCGTCCGCGTGCATGTCGGTGAACCAGTTCCCAGACTTCGATATCAGTCGTCCTTGTGGATCGCACCCCAAGTCCAGAGTCCCGGAGGAAGATGAAAAGATCCTCACAGTAAGTGAGAGAGTTGTGTGGCAGGTGGAATCAGCACTGGTTCGTCCGTCCGATGGTATGTGTTCGCGTGTGGAAAAAAAGCAGCCGAACACGAACGAGGGTTGACTCAGTCGGTCAGGAGTCTCTCGCCCCTCTAAGCAGGACACCCTTGAAGACACATCGATTACCAGTGTCTGGGTTAGTCAGTAGACAAAGAAGGTAAGAGATCACGTTACTTGAAAGCCTCCTGCAGGTTTGCGCTTCCACGCCTCTTCTATGCCGCCACTGCTTTTAAGTGCGAGTACCTGGCGCCTAGAGTTTATAGCGCGGTTGTAGTTGCCACCATCAAAGTCTCGGCTCGGCACAAATTCGTGATTATCAGATTTGGTCAGGCTCTACATTATCAGCACCTCCCTCCCACCAAGTGGTCCCTAACGATCGTGAGGCAGAAAGTAATATCTCCGCCACATCCAGAATCTGTCCACAGGAGAGCTATCATGTCGGCCCTGCCATGCCTCGACCCATCTTCCGCGCCCGACCTTCTCGTCGGTTGTGGTTGGCGCCACCGCGACCTCGGCCTTGCTCTTTTCGTTTCCTTGCCGCTTGCGTGGACGGATCGCTACTGGGACCGGCGGTGCTGCCTCCACGGCCCCGACCCCGTGAGCCAGCGCCTCCTCTGACCTGGGCATCTCCTCTTCGGCGGTCGCTGGCGGGCTGTTTTCCATCCCCTTCTTCATCGGTTCCTGATGCCTCTGCTCGCCAGCGGGTCTGCACCAGCGACGGCTGGTTTCCGCGGAAAGTCTGTGCCGCGACGTACTTTCTCTCGAGCCGACTCTGGAGATTGGGGTCCTTCTTGAGCATAACGGCCCAGCCTTCGATCTGCTCGTCGCTCATACCCGTCTCTCGCTTCATCTCTTGTCGTATTTTGGAGATCCGTGTTTTGCTGTCCCGGGCGAAGACATCTGGGTGATCCCTCCATGCACTGAAAAGAACCTCCTCAGCGGGGTTCTGGTCGGCTGGTCGCGCCCTTTGGGGTCGACTATCAGTATCCAGGGTATGGTCCACTGTCCCTCCCACGTCGGCCATATCGTAGGTATCGTCTCTCTCGTCATCGTCCGAGTCAAAAGCGGCCAGTGCGGCCATGATGGCCGCCTTCTTCCGGGCCTGTTCATCGACCGTTTCTGGCTCATCTGTAGAAATGTCCTTGCGGCCCTGGTGCAGCCGGCCGGGAGATATTCGCAGATTGTCAAAATCGTCCCCGTCGAAGACATTCTTCCGCCCGGGCACGAGAGGCGGTGTGGATCTAGGGGCGAGATCATGCACAAAACCATCCATGTCAGATGTCGACGCGATGTCTGTACGTTGATCCCGAAGCTCTGGTGGTAGCGACTCGGGCTCTAGCAGCGCGGCCGTCACCGCTTCGACGTCATCGTTGAAATGATCCAGCAATTTAAGAATGTAGGCGTGGTGCAAGTCTGGAAAAAGATCATGAATTTGTGACACTTGGGATGCGTTGTGGATGTGCATCTCTTGGTTCGAGTCTGCCCTTCTCTTTCCTCGAATCTTACTCCTGTGCTTGGCCAGCACGGGTGGGGGGTATAAATGTAGTGACTGTTGACGAAGTGTGTTGAGCGCATCCAGCAGGCCCTGCCCGCGTTTCCCACTCACTACAGAGCTATCGGAGGCAAGATGGCGCAAGAAGGATGTGGTGCAGACTAGACTCGAGCATAACGTCGGCTGACGAGGAAGTTTCCTCTGGCTCAGGTCGGCTTCGGACTTCATATGGTAGAGATGGTCGAGCAGAAGCGGAGTATGCTGAGTGCCGTCGGACATGAGACTTCGGAAACAGTAGAACAGGTGCTCTGTCAGGGCTCTTTGATATGTGGTGGCGTCCCGCTGATTTTGGACCGCGTCATATGCGGCCATCAGCGTTTCGAGGTAATCCGACCCTGTCATTAACACGAGTCCCACGTCCGAAGACGACTTGACCAGAGCAGTCGCTTGCTGAAGGCTGGAATGCCACGAAGAAGGAAGGGGACCTGCTGAAGAATGCTGGCAAGTTAAAACTTTCCAGAAATCCACGGCAGCAGAGAACTGAGATCCGTTTCTTGTCCATAGCCTTTTTAAGGTGGATTTCCAGTCACCCACTGAGGCGTAGGCCACACTGGCAAGGGAAAGGAGATTGAAAAGCGGCTGCGGTTCGAGGTCAAATGGGAACTCCGTTCCAAGCAACAACCTCCGCAGTAATAAATAAGCCCGTTTCTGAAGCAACCTCTCCTGCGTTGACTCGGTCGCCATACCCTTCTCGTCGTTGTGGGCTTCCATGAGCGACAGCAGAAAGGGCACACCGGATACACTCTGGGAGAGCTTGAACTTGGCAAAGTGCTCGTCACGCAGACGGAGGCGGAATTCAACGCTGGAGAGCCATGAGTCAACACATGCTTGCCATTCACCGGCCGAAATGCTGGCTCTGACGGAATTCGGAGGGTAAGGTGTTAGTAACGGGACCGCGCCTGGAATTCCAAGGACCTCTTCCATGGCAGATCTGGCTCCCCGTAAGGACGGGTGTCAGTCAGCCAGTCCGGAGATCTTCAAACTACTAACCGGTGATGAGAGATCCTCGGATGAGCACCGATATTCCTTGAGTATTATGAAGAATTACCAGTCCTAGGACATGGTGTGTCATACTGGATCCATCTGCAGACTGACGTCCAAAAGAGGAAAGGCTGATCTGAGATGCCAAGATTTCCATCTCGGCCGCACTTTCATGAAATCGATCCTCGCGGGCACGACTTTGCAATCCGCCAGCCTTTCATCACTTTACCGAACCGTTGTCGTTCAGGTCTTGATTGGCGCTCACGCTCATTCCGACCCTTCGGCCGTCCCGCTCTTCAATAACACTACACAAGGCCTGCACCGACAAGATCACGAGCCATGTCTTATCAAAAGCCCGAGAAAGATTTCGGCGAAGGCCCAGTATGTCGCCTATGATGGCGCTGAGTTGATTCGGCACGACTCCGCCTCCATGCTAATTGTGTTTCTTACTGCAGAAAATCCACAAAATCCGCATCACCCTGACCTCTCGCAAGGTGCAATCGCTGGAGAAAGTGTGCACGGAGCTCCTGGAGCGCGCAAAGTCTAAGCAGCTCCGCGTCAAGGGCCCAGTCCGGTTGCCGACCAAGACATTGAAGGTAGGACTATCTTGATCACATGGACTGGCCTGTGAGAATCTCGCTGACGGCGGAACGTGGTGGTAGATCGCGACCCGAAAAACGCCTTGCGGTGAAGGTTCCAAGACATGGGACACGTATGAGATGCGAATCCACAAACGATTGATCGACCTCAACGCGCCCACCGAGGTTGTCAAGCAAATCATCATTAATATCGAGGCCGGTGTGGAGGTCGAGGTCACAATTGCCGCATAAACGGCTGTGGGACAATGGCGTGAAAATCTATGTTATAGGTTGTGGAACACGGAGGCCTGTGGGCAGTCGCCCATATTCTGCCGCGAGCAACGCCAATGCACGCTCTCCAATAATGATATTGACGTGCTCAATAGGCGACGAGTCTGTCGAATCTCTCTCCTTCATGTTTCTCTCGTCTCTGACTGTCGCGACCGGATCCCAGGTCGTTTTCCTTCCTTCTCTCAGTAACCCATTTGCCCAGAGGTGGAAGAGGATGACACGACTGTACTGATCAAAATTATGTCTCCATTTGGCTGCATTTGGGGTACGCGTCATCCGTGGATCAATAGTCCCAATCAATCGCTCACAACCACCCACCAGAGAAGCAGACAGCAATGGCAACGTTTGGATCATGCTATTGTTGTAGATCCCAGCCTTATTCGTTGAGACGATTATAGCGTGGAAGCCAATGCAAGCCTACAGCAACCGCCTGGATGCAAGCTTTGCTGTCTCATTTACCACGTGTCAACCTGCCCTCGAGTCATGTCCTCAAACATGGCTGTGTAGTCGCGGAGAAGCCAGCCAAAGCTGAGATTTAGTCTGCAGCGCTTCTCTACCTGGCTCGAGCGGTCTTTGTCGTGCCACAGGATTCTCCCTCTCAATCACCATGGCCCTCCCTTCCACCAAAGCACATGCTGCAGCTGACACTGCCCACACGACCACGGCCACAACAAGGGCATTTGTCGAGTCCCTGTTCACGGAGGTGGCCCTCGACAACTTTGGACGGTCCTTCGCCGATGCCTTGTCCGACAACCTGGTCTGGACGGTGACCGGATCCAGCCCGATCTCCGGCCGGTATGAGGGGAAGCAAGTCTACATTGACGAGGTGCTGACGCCGCTGCGTCAAGTGCTGGTCAGCATGCCGGTGCCTATCGTTGAGCACATCTTCGTGGACAACGACTGGGCCGTGGTCCACTGGCGGAGTGAGGGCGTCAGAGGCAAGAATGGGACCAACTATGATATGCAGTATTGCTGGCTCCTGAAGATCGACAATCAAAAGATTGTAGAGGTTGTTGGGTTTTACGATGGGCAGAAGGTGGCGGCTGTGTTTGCAGGAACAAATGTTGCGACGGCGGGACGCGGAGAATGACAACCTAAGGATGAGCATATGCAATGGTGGAGACATTGGGAGGTGTCAAGGTGCCAAGACTACAAAACGGGTCTATTCAATGTTTCAGCGCGTTGGCATCGATCGGCCCCAGTTCTCTTGTTCACATCTGTTCACGTTGCATATATCAATCAAGCCATCAATTTAAGCATATAATGGCCTAACACCCTTCAATTCCTTTCTTCATTCACATCACTATCGAACGTTGATAGCGTCGTGGAGGAAGAGCGTCATTGCTCCTTTATTCCATCATCCACCATCACGCCGTCTCGGGTTCAGCATCCGATGAAGAGCCCAGTCGCAGCAAGAATAGCAGTGTCCTTGTTTCTGTGATCTGGTCTAGTCCCATAACGCACCGGCCCCGATGGTTGTGTGCAAGTATTTTTTGCAAGGCAATTGCCGCTTCGGCGGTATGTGTGAAACCCCTGTCTGCTACTGGATTTCACAACACCCAATGCCAGCACGTCGACCTCATTGCTCACTGGTAGGCCACAGTTCTGAATTGCCTTGCTGACCGCTTCTTCCAGACCAATGTAGAAATGAACATCCGTCAAGTGCGGGGTTTGCAAACCCGAACAGATTTGGAGCGCTGTCAAATCAGAGCAATCGCTTTGGGGCTGGAAGTGATGGTGAGTTTATGATCTTTCTCGGTGTCAGCCTTTTCCCACGTAATCCTTAAAATCTATGCCGTCAATGGGAACTCTCCGGAGATCACTATCTCCTTCTTCTCCCTTCATGCTTTTGATGTGCTAATGAAACGAATCTACAGTGCGAAAAGACGCAACGTAGGCAGTGGCTCCGCAGCAGTTGCGTTCATACTGATGATCTTGTCATAGCTGGAGTATAACGGCCAACGACGTCCGAAATGATCTCACGGACGGTAAAGGCCGACCGAAGTGGATTTTATCAACATACGGCCCTGGTCGCGGTGCCCCGGCATCTTTATTTGACGGCAACGAATGCAGCCCTGAAGAAGTCCGACTCCGGTTCTACCAACTTGCCGCCCAAGGCAAGGAGACCGAGGCAGATCAAGAAGCGATTGCCTTGTGGAATAAAGCGGACCAGGCCATGAAAGATGTGGCGAACAATGCTGACAATGTGATCAAGTTCATGGAGGAAGCAGAAAAGAAGCACCCCAACAGGTATGACTTTTGCAAAGCAGACGGCACAAAGACCCGCGAGCAGATCGCCAAGGAGGCAGAGTCTCAGAGCGTTGGAACGAGCCTTGGATTTGCTGCTGGCACTGGATTTGGGCAGGGTCCCACCCCCAATCCTTTCAGTAAACCTGCGGCATCAACCTTTGGCCAGGCGAGCACTCCTTCGGCCTTTGGGTCATCAACTTTAGGCAAACCAGCATTCGGGCAATCGGGATTTGGGGGTGGTTTCGGTGCAGGCAGTGCCTTTGGCAAGCCTGCCACCACGACCGCTTTCGGTCAGCCATCCTCACCCAGTACGTTGGGCAAACCCGCCTTTGGCGGTACAGGATTTGGACAACCTAGTTTTGGGCAACCCTCGCAACCAACGCCCACATTTGGCCAGCCTTCCGCTTTTGGCCAGCCCCCCTTTGGTTCTTCCGGATTTGGGCCTCCTGCTCAGAAGAATCCCTTTGCTGCTCCGTCTGCGGCTGGTGCCTTCAGCCAGACGTCTACTACTTTCGGACAACCGGCTCAGCCAAGCACCAGGTTTGGACAGCCATCATCTCCTTCATCCGCCTTCGGCCGGCCGAGCCAAAGCACACCGGCCTTTGGTCAGCAGAGTCAGCCAGCTCCAGCGTTCGGGCAAGCCTCGCAGCCGACGTCGACATTTGGTCAACCAAGCCAGCCTTCGGTCTTTGGAAAGCCCGGGTTCGGTCAGCCGTCCCAACCTACATCCACATTTGGTCAGCCGTCTCAACCCACAGCCACATTTGGTCAGCCGTCTCAACCCACATCCACGTTTGGTCGGCCGTCTCAACCCACATCCACGTTTGGTCAGCCGTCTCAACCCACATCCGCGTTTGGTCAACCGTCTCCTGCTTCCGTCTTTGGCCAACCGTCCCAGCCTACGGCTACGTTTGGCCAGCCCGCTAGTTCTACATTCGGACAGCCTTCGACCTCAACATCCACCGGATTCGGTCAGCCGGCGGCAACAGGTCGTTTTGGCACCACGCCGGCACTTTCCGGCACTTTTGGTCAAGCAGCGCCATCAAGTCCGTTTGCGCTGGCCGATGATCAGACCATGGAGACCACTTCGCCTGGCCCTGTGGGACCATTATCACCATTCGGCAAATCTGCTAGTCCAGTGACCGGCCCTGGCGCACTCACGTCCGAACCGGCTCCTCCAGCTTCGATTCCTTCCGCTCCAATAAAGGTGAACGTTAATACTTCGTCCAAACCACATCCGCTCACCGGAAGACCGCCGAAGCCCGTTCATTACACCCAGACTCTGCCGCCGCAGCCGAACCAGAAGAACGCATCGCAACAGTTAACCTCGTACCGTGGCCGCCGCGTGCAGTACCTGGAGGGTGCACCGTGCTATGAACGACCTGATGGCCAAGGTTGGGAACGAATATGGTTCCCGGACGCCGGCGCCACGCCCGATGTTGTGGCGTTGAATAAAGAAGACAAGCTACACGACCTCCAGGCGCCGAAAGATCAATATACAGACGCTGTGCTCGACCAGTACCGGTATCTGCTTGATGAAGGCAGGTTCAGAGACGGTAAATTGCCTCTCGTGCCCCCTTTGCGCGAGTGGTGCGTCTACGATTTCTAGCATCTCCTGCCTTTCAATTGTACGTCAGGGATAATGCAGTGTTGTTCTGAAAGGGCTAGAATGGTGGGACGCATTGTATTATTATTGCTATTGGGCCAGGAAATTGGCATTCTGCAGGAATGCATGCATCCGACCTGCTGTGCTGTGCTTGACTGCACTATCCCACGATTCATTAGGACAGCAATATGCGGGCAAAAGAGGAGACTAGTAGCCATGGACCGACATACAAATTGACCCACCTCCCTCAAGTGGACCAAGTGAATGGATGAAGAGATGAATATTCCTTTGATGTCTAAATCCGAGTACTGTGACTCTACCAAAACTGCCTCCTACTGTAGTGTGGTAAATAAATGGGCAATGTAGAGTGCATTGCATTGGATGTATGCAGAAGGGGTCTAATTCCTCATTCCTAAGCTGGCCTGAACCAGATCAATTACATACCGTCTACCAGCTGGCAAGAGTTTCCGACTGCTGTCCAGTTTACACATCCATCGTCACCAGTCAGCAATGTCCGCATAGAAGGGCCGCGTTCAGGCAGCAGCTTCGGCCAAGCACCATTTGTTTGCTTCAAGGCTGCCAGCGAAGGCGTCGACCGGCTGGCTGACGGCCAGAAAGAAAAGCTCGTTTTCGAAGAAAGTAAAGCCTAGCAAAGAAGAGTATTCTCCTTGGCCCCCGATATCTGTCTGACAGAAAATTGCTGCGAAGACGGTGAGGGTCGCTGTCGAATCAGAGTTCCAGCCCTCGTCCTACCCTCTGGCATTGGCAGATCTGACATTCGGGACTTCAGCTAAGTCCAAGCGACACCGCAGCTCTTACGAGTGTGCAGAGTAGGGAGAGGTGTCATGGCGAGATCCGGTTGACGAAATAATAGGATTCGGCAGGATGGAACAACTAACGGACTTGAACGAGAGTGCATTTCCTGATCTTCCGGACCGTATACACTTCTCGTTCGGCGTGTCGGGAACAGCTGCCCCGGTAAGTCTGGGAATTTTGCACCCTTCCCATCTGCAACGCCCACTGCTTGAATCTCTTTGGTGTCTAGGCAATGCAGGACCTGCTCCTCGAAGACCATCGCCCGGATACCTGCGGATTGCAGGCTGGAGTGCTATTCCACAGTTGACAAGATGTGTGCCGCTGTCGAACCATGACGTGACTGGGAATCCATTCACCTCTGAACAACATAGGCCATTCAAGCTTGTCCTGCAGGTCAGGGCATGCAGCGATGAAGACTGACATAAGGGGACGAGCGGATTGGCTTTTAATTTGGCGGCTAGAAGAGAGAGAGGAGGTCTTCATTCGTCTTCTTGCCACCTGCATTACCATCAATCTGGATTGGTGCTGCGGGTGGCTGTTGATTCGCCGAGAGGTCCATGGAAGCGAATCCATTCAGAATATCACTGTCAGACATTCCGCCAAAAGGAGACGCAGCGGAAACCACGTTGGATGTGCTGCTGCCATTCCCGAACACACCAAGAAGATCCTCCATGTGGCTTGTTGTGGCCGGGGGCTGGAACGAGGTCTCGGCCGCTGGTGAAGCCTGGCGTTGAGGCGTCCCAGCCAGGCCTTCGAGGCCAGACAGACCATTTGACGGTGTCTCAGCAGCAGAAGCCGGTGCCGACCCGTCAAAATCGATGTCAAGCAAATTCTCTGCATTTGCTTCTGACTCAGCAGGCGTCTTGCCCTGTACGGCGGCCGCCGCGGCAGCAGCCAGCGGGTTTTCTCGGGCATTCTGGATTTGTTCCTCAATGGCGGCTTGTTGCACCGCTTCAGCGCCGAATCGCCCTTGTCCGACAAATTGTTCCGGGGGTTTGTGATAGACCGAAGCCAAGGTCGAGATTTCCGCAAGTAGTCTTTCCAGAAGAGCGGGAGGCAATGATTGAATGGTCGACGTGATGGGAGGTTTCTCCGAAAGGACGATGTTCTTCGGGGCATTCTGATCGGTGGTGTTGGAGAGGAGTCGCCAATAAACATAGGCTCGATCACGAATGTCCGGATTATCACTTTCGGCCGTGGCGGCATTCAGCACTTTCTGCACCAGACCTTGTGCCGCTTGCGGTCGTTTCAAAAACAGCTTGACGACTGCCGTGAGGATTTGGAGCTGGGTCTGTTAAGAGGTTAGCCCGTCCAGGTGATCACGGTCAGCGGCGTACCTGTGTAAATTCCTCGGAGAAGCCGTCCACAAAGCCGGCCAGGATGTCACCAGCATTGCTGATCTTCTCGGCATACTCCCCCACGATCCAGATAAGCGAACCTCTTGCATTCGGTTCGTCAAGCTCATCAATGCATTTGCACAAGGTGGGAATAATGCCTTCGTAGCCAGGGTACTTCCGGAAAATGTCCTTGATCACGACAATGACCTCCTGCACGACATAGTTGACCTTGGTGTTGATCAAGTCCAACAGGGTATTGACACATCTCTCGCTGGCGCTCTCGATCTTGATGGCCACTTGGCCGATGGCCTTGACAGCGCGCCGCACGAAATCCATGTCCACCTCCAGCGCGTACTCCTTCAGTTCGGCGAGTAGTTGATCGACATTGGACTCGTTGGCTATCCGGACCATGATTTCCAGTTTCTGAAATTTGACGTAAGGCGGGTCGTTGTATTTGCAGAAAAAGACGCGCAATTCTTTCCGGAGAATGTCCGGTTGCTTCTGTAACAGGAGGTCGATGTTCCGGAGAGCGACGTACTGCACTTCGGGAGCGGAAGAGACCAACGTCACCAGCGGAGGGGCCATCTTTTTGAGGTAAGACTTTTGTGCCTCTTGATTGATGTATTTCATGTGCAGAAAGACAGCCTTGACCGCCGCGATCACCACACTCGCGTTCACATGTTGGAACTGTGGAGAGACTCGCTCACAAATGTGTTCGGCTTCTTTCACATCCGTCGCTTTGTAGTCGGCTAACGTGGTCAGAATGGTGACTCGGCCCCACTCGGTGCATTCGTTGAGAGCCATGAGAAGTTTCTTTAACGTGTTGGGTGTGATCTGCAACGCTTTCATCTCGGGTGCTGACTCGCTGATTTCGACCAGGGCTTGAACTGAATTCGCCACCACCATCGGGTTGGGGTCGCCAATCATCTCTTGGAGCGTTTCGATGAAACCATTCTCAAGGCACATGGCCGGGTTGAGATCAAACAATTTGGCCACGCAAATCGCCGCCGTCTTGCGAACATAGGGCGATTCATCGCGTAAGGTTTTCCGCAGCGGGTCTTCCATATAGTCGATCATCTTGTCCACTCTGATACAGCCCATCGTCCGAATCGCAAGGGCTCGTATCAGGGGGTTTGGATCTTCCGAGTCTTGGACAAACGTGTTGACGGCGAGGATGCAGAGGTCGGGGTGTGACTTGGCGTAATTCCTGACATCTCATTGAGAGAGAGATCTTCTTGTCCGTGCAGCTCACTCACATCAAATACAAGTATACCAGCTTCTTTTGGTCCAAGTCCGACGTCGCGATATTTTTCAGCACGTCGGGGAACAGCTGGGACACATCCTTGCCCAGTGTCATGGCCATGATGGTTTTCTGAATAGCCTCCTTTCTGCACAGGGATCATTAGGCTCGTCCGACAGTAAGCTATGGGAGTCCCGCACCTTTCGTAGGCATACTGAGATCTAACGTCGAGCGGTCAGCATTTCCCAAAAATGTCTTGACGAGGACCTACACTAGACCAGCTCGCAGTTCAAAGGTCTCACCCTTTCGGGGAGTCGCAAACGCATTTCTCATCCGATTCATCGCCATGTTGAATGTCAGACAACGTGTGTGGCTCGAAGATGGTCAGGCAGCGTCCTTCAACACCAGGTTGTCTGGGTGTAGCTATCGTCTCATGTCAGAGTTTCATCTCAAATACGCTCATCAGAAGGAGGCAGAAGAAGTGCAAGGCGAATGCAGAATGATCACCAAGCCGCCTTACAAGTAATGGCTTGTGATCAAGATCTTGCTTGATTCACAACAGACATTTGTCCGTCGTTGCCGCTCCTGGGAATCCAGACAGACCCGCAGCGCCAAGACCTGAACCACCATATGCCACCCTGTCTCCAGTCTGACCTCCCCTCAGACTCCGTCTATCTTCCTCCCGAGCGACATTGAGATTTGCTCGCGGTCTGGGTCACGATCTCGCTCTAGGCTCGTCAGCTGCACCTCATCGGAATCATGGAATTTGTAGAAGACAGTCACAATCCGCTTTTTGGGAACTAGCACACGACAACATTAAAGTCGACACAGGATCGAATTCGGCTCAGCCTTTCGTTCGTGCTATGAGCTTTTCGAGATCGATCTAACGAGCCGTTGCAGAAGAGATGCGCCGCTACAAGGCAGCGTGTATGATGTTTGTCCTCTCTGTCCGGCAAGAAGGCATCCGTCCCCGCTGCGATCAGGCGGTATATGTTATTCCTCGTTTCCGCTGGAAACCAAGCGCGCGTGCCGCATTGTCGTTGGGCTGTGCATCTCCAAACCCGCACCCGCCATCCCTTTCTTGCGCCACGACGGGGCCAGCACATAGACCTGTGTTGAAGCCACAGCAACCGTCGGCGCAGTCGGCGTCACTGGTACATGGCCCTGTGATAAATTGAGTTCCAGTAGGGCTTGCGACGGCAGAAGCAGTCGTACTAGCTTCGACCACGACCGCCGAAGCGGTAGTGCTAGTATCGACGCCGACAGCAGAAGCGGTCGGACCAGCATCGGAAGCGGTCGTACTGGCTGGTGACCCCCCGGTCAGGGCACGAGCTGCGTTATCATTCGGTTCCGCATCTCCAAACCCACACCCGCCATCCCTTTCTTGAGCCACGACCGGCCCAGCACAGAGACCCGTGTTGAAACCACAGCAGCCAGAAGCACAGTCGGCATCGCCGGTACACGGGCCGGTGATGAATTGCGTCCCCGTCGGAGTCGCGACGGAAGAAGCAGTAGTAGCCGCGTCGACCAGAACAGCCGAAGCAGTGGTGTTGGTATCAATCCCGTCGGCAGAAGCAGTAGCATTGGCCGGTGGTTCTCCAGTCAGGGCACGAGCTGCATTATCATTCGGTTGTGCATCTCCAAACCCACACCCGCCATCTCTTTCTTGAGCCACGATCGGACCGGCACAGAGGCCTGTATTGAAGCCACAGCAGCCAGAAGCACAGTTGGCGTCGCTGGTACAAGGACCAGTGATAAACTGAGTGCCTTGGCCAACAACCAGAATGGCGACTGTGAGATGAAATGTGTTGGTGAGATGAGCATGACGAACTTGAAAGAGCTCAGGGCTTACAATGCAGTGTTAGGAGAGAAAGTGTAAAGAATTTCAGAAAATCCAGAGCCATTTTTTGCGATAGGACTGAACCAGCAGTTCCGAGTTCGAGAGAGAGGCGTTCAAGATGATACAATCGAATACCAGAAATTGAAAACGAAGGGGCGGACGGAGCACACAAGCTCCAAACAAGATTAAAATTGAGAATCGAGCTCGAACCGAAGATCCAAGAAGTGGACGACGTTGAGGTTATCCGAGTGTAGTGGCCATTTCTCTTATAACAACAATGTCGACCTTGTCTGAAACAACATCGGGGGTGAAACTCCCTCAACGCTGTCTGCGTTCCGCGGCGGGTTAAAGGCCATCCTGTGGGCATAGAAAGAGCGCAGCACCGAGACACGCAGGCGCGAAGGCCACTGGGAACTTACGGCCACAAACGCTCGGTGAAAGCGTGAGGATGCTGGTGTGGTCGGGCTGGATGAGTTGCCCGCTGTCAGTCTGTGACGCTCCGGCGGCGCATGGTAAAACAGGAACAGCACCAGCATCTCCGCTCGGGTTTCAAGACGTCGCCGAGTGCTTCTAGATCGCGTTGCGACATTCCAATGATCGGAGGATCTAGTCAAGCTCGTGGCCCAAGATGAAGCAGTCGTGTTTGATTTCCTGTGGAGTCGTTGACCACAGGAATGATTCTCGAGGTTCTCTAAACCGGTAAGGGCTGTGGAATCTCCAAGAGGGGTCTTGCTCACGTGACTGAAAGCCCTTTTTTGAAACCAGTCCCACTCTCCCTATTCACAAGACTACAAGCCACAGTGTGAACAGGCCATCCTCCTCAAAGTCACGCGTACACGCTGTACCGGTAACAATATTCCATGGCCCTACCCAATCTGCGACGACTGTTCGTCGAAGCCCGAACGGAGGCCGAGGAAAACGAGTACTCGCGGAACGCTGTGAGGCCGCACTCAATTCGTGATTTACAGACTATATGCTGACGTTCATTTAGTTCTACAATCTAGTGCTTTTCATATCATCGGTGGCCGTATTCAGCCTGGTAGCGCAGCGTATGAGTGCTACCAAATCCATCAACTGATCGGAGAATCTGCGGGCAAATGTCAAACCAACCAGCTCAATCATCATGCGCACACGTGATGGGCTTCAAATTGGTGCTTCAACGGGGTATTAGAAAGCCCAAACAACACACATGCCGCCGCGGCCTCAGTCGGTCTCCTCGCCATCACTGCTGAGAAAATCGTAATTCTTTGCACCGCGAAACAGTCTTCGGGCTGGGTGACCATCCGCATTCTCACCACGGCTTTCTCCTCCGGTCCCCCATCTCTCAGCACCTTCCTGCACAGCCTCGATGTCGGCTGCCAGTTCTCGTGCTTCCTTGATTTGGCTGGCCTTTTCAAGGGAATATCGCCCGGTCATTCCGGCATCCGCCAGCATGTCCTTCAAGTGCTTGATCTTGGCCTTGGACGTCTCGTACGGCTTGAGCTCTTTGCCCCATAACTTTCGAATACCGCATTTGACCAGCCAACCTTGTAATCGTTTGATCTCTGCCTGGTCTGGATCTCCACCAGCGTCCGTGATGCTTTTTGACGCTTTGGTCTTCGCCTTCCCCACCGGCCCTTCTTTTGATTTTTGTTTCTGCTTCTGCTTCTTTGGTCGTGGCTCCTCGTCTAGCACTACCGACAGGTCACTGTCTGAATCTCCGGGGGACGGAGCGGTTGGTTCTGGGTGGTCGCCCTGATTGTCCTCCTCGTTGCGAGCTTCTAACTCGGAATCCTTTTGGACGGCATTCCGCGGCGGCTTGCCCCGCTGGGACTGTTTCGCTGCCGGCGTCCGCTTGGGCTTCGATTCCTCGGCGCTACTCGCCGACCCGATCTCACTGGGAACCGAAGACAGTGGATCCGTGGATTCGTCGTCGACAGGTGACTGCTTTCTTTTTTTCCTCGGGGCGCGATCTTGCGCTTTCGATGGCCGTTTTGGTGCCCGCTCTTTCTTGGACTTTGCCGCCGACTGTTTGGGCACCACGGTCGTGCTTGGGGTTTGGTTTTCTATTTCCTACAGCCGTTAGCAGAAGCGAGCCCTCAGCCCACTGGATGCCTTACAAGCTGCTGGTTAATGACGTCCTTGCTCTTTCCTTTCCACTGGTCATGCGCCTTATAGAATCCTTCTTTCAGGCCCAATAGGGCTTCTGACGCCGTGCGAATGGAATTGTACGAAAACTCGCCGCCAGAACGGAAAGCTTTGGACACCTCCTGTCGGAGACTCTTTTCCAATTCGGCGTCGGGCGGAGCAGGGGTCGTTGGGGCATCGGAAAGCTCTGAATCAGACATGGTGCCAGCGGCCCAAGCTGGAGCAGATGAGATAGTGCCTGTCGTCAGTTGAGGACGACGTCCTTCCTATTTCTGTGACCAACAGACCCCCAGCACAGACATGGGACGCGTGCCAGCAGATTGAGGCTGCGATAAGGCATTTGGTTGTGATCGGCGCTGCAGCCTCGTTGTCTGCTGTTGCTCTCCCCACAAGGCAAACCTTATTTGCGGGGGTGTCCTCAGTGGCAGCACTGCTGCCAAGGTACCGATCACGGCGCCGAGAATCTTGCCTCGGGCATAGCGGCGATAATAGATGCAGCGATAGGAACAGGCGCTGACAAAATACAGAATGATCAGTCTGCACATTCACCATTTATACCACATCACCCGCTCAGACGCACATCCCAAGGCTGAGAGTCATCACCGCGTGCTCCAGGTACAATCTCCGGAGGACCAAGCCGATGTCAGTCCCATTCCCTGGTCACGCATCGACATCCCGCGAAGCTTCGAGCTCCCAAGATGTACCACCACAAAAACTGCCACCCGGAGTCGTCCTGGGCAAGGACGGGAAGCCGTATGGTCTCCGACCGAGATAGACGAGTTTCAAGGCTGATTCTCTCAGATGTCGGACCTGCACCTCTTCGGCTGCGTGGATGAGCATGATGAAAACTGCAACGGGCACCAAGCCGACGAATAAAACGGCCGCCACGACAGTGCCTTTGTCTTCGAGATCCGATTGTCCGCCAGATGTCGAAGAGCTTGGCCGCTGTACCTGGACACTTTTGCACTCGATAGCTGCGACATATCCCGAAAAGGCCCCGTCTGAGACGCAGTCCACCATGAAGCAGTTTCTCTCCGCCTTTGCCAAACTGTACCCGTGCTGGGTATGCGCCGAGGACTTTCGAGACTGGATGGCAGAGCCAGGACACGAACCCAAGGTAAAAGGCCAAGATGATTTGGGACTGTGGATGTGCCAGGCCCACAACGCGGTGAATGTCAAATTGGGAAAGCCGGAGTTCGACTGTAGTCTGTGGAAACAAAGATGGAAAGATGGCTGGAAAGACGGTCGATGTGGCTGATCCGTGGATGTAACGAGGGATGGAGAAAGGGAATGTAACAACAGCAGTCACTATATTGACTGGACATACGGTTTGGGATGCGGCCGGATCGGGATGTACCTGGATAGAGCCTGCATAGCATCGGCGCCACTCTCCTCGGATAAAACTTGCAAGAAATGTAACATGAGCACAGATGGTTAATCATGTAAAATACCACCGGGTACGTGAAATCCAATGAGTATTGTTGTACAGAAAGCCTGTTCTGTGTTCACAAGTATGGCACGTCAGTTTGGTTGCACACTTCCAATCAGCTGCAGGGATCAGCCACCCTCAGGCATCCTGCGAGGCTTTCTCATTCAAACCCTTGCTGAATTTCCTCGCCTCCTCCTAGTAGAACTTCAAGTCCTCTTGTCCCTTCCTTCGTCACCTTGCTCTTCTCACACAGCCAACTGTTGTTGTTACGGGACACTGTTTGTTTCCACCACCAACATGACCTTGTGATGTCGCGCACGATCTCTGTATCATGCTATTGCGCCGTCGGTCTTCATGGATATCCCTTGCCTTGGTCCTGGTCGCTTTCTTCTACTTGCTCAGCTATCTAAGAGTCATCTTCTCCACGCCATATTATGGAGTGTCGCCGTCTGAAGGGCCGCTTTTCGACACCACCATATTCAGGCCCGGCATTCCAAAACCCGCCAATGAAACGTACTCGCGCACTCTAGTCATGGCTCGACTCGAAGACGAGGACATCTCCTGGATCGCTCAAGAATTACCCGACCTCAACACCGCCATCTATGTGGTTGATCGTCCCGATTCCGGTCTTCCCGCCAACAAAGGCCATGAGGCGATGGCCTACCTGACCTATATCATTGACCACTACGACAACCTCCCGGACGTGGCCCTGTTCTTCCACCCTCACAAAGTGGCCTGGCACAACAACATCCTCCTGGACGTCGACACCGCCACGACGATCAAGCGGCTCAGCAGCGCTCATGTCATCCGGCAAGGCTACATGAACTCTCGCTGCCACTTAGACCCTGGCTGCCCTCATTGGCTGCATGTCGACCGCTCCTCGTGGCGATATGACCTCCAGAGGAGGCCTGAAGAGCCGGCGCTCACGTCGGAGGTCTTTCACGCCCTTCACCCGGACGCCCCCGCCATCCCGCCAGCCATCTCCCAACCGTGCTGCGCCCAGTTCGCCGTGTCGCGAGACCGCATCCTCTCCCGGCCACGGTCCACCTATGTCCACTACCGTGACTGGCTCCTCAACACGACCCTCGACGACCAGACCTCAGGCCGCCTCATGGAGTATTCGTGGCAATACATTTTCACGGGGAACTTTGAATTCTGTCCTGCCCAGCACGTGTGCTACTGTGATGGCTATGGGATCTGCTTCGGCGGTGAGTCCCCGCTGCGTGACTGGCTGCGAGTCCTGCGACAGAAAGAGCTCGTCGACGAGAAGTTGGTGGCGCTGTGGAATCAGGGTAAGGCGGACTCGGACAGGTACCGGCGCCTGGCCACTGAGAGTGAGAGGTACGCTGCCGAGCTGGACAGGCGCAGGACGGAGGCGATTGCTCACGGCGATGACCCCAGAAACCGCGCCGCCGAGTGTGGCAGGGAATGGAACGACGGTGATGGATTCTGAACCAACAAGTCATGCCATGAGTCAAGACTCTATCAAAAGATCTTACTGCCTTTTCCCGAAGGGCGTGCTGTCGAATTGGGACAGTTTCTTCCTTTGAATATCTTTCCTCTTCATCAGACGATGTCGTACTACATTATGATGCATCCTGTGAACCAGATTCTACATGTCTGAATTCTCAAACTGCAGTGGAAGGTTGTTTGATTTGCTTAAATTTCATTCCTTCGTCACATTCCTTCGTCACATCCCTGCGCCACCATCCAGCCATGCTAATGCTACCGCAACAAATTAATTCATACACTCAATTTGGACTTTCAGGTCACCACGGGACGGACCGGCCAATCGAAACGTTCCCGCAAGTATCCCGAATGAACCGCTACCTAGATCTCTCCAGAATGGCACAGTTCACACCACATGCAGCCATCCTTCACAACCATGACACGTCCCACCGGTTCAGTAATTCATCACCATCTCGCCTCCGGCACCGTTAGCTTTCATATCTCCAGCGCCATCAAACCCACCAGGCCCGTAATCATCCAGGCTCTTGTACGCCGGGGGCCGATTTCCACCTCGGCCTCTGTTATTTCCACCTCCACCTCCACGTGGCCGGGCGTTGTGGTGCCCCTTGGTGTCACCGGTTTGGTCATTCCTTCTTCCAGCATTATTGCCAGGCCCATTTCGATTATTCCGATTGATAAACGCACTCTGTGGCTGCTGCTGTGGCTGCTGTTGCTGCTTCCCTTGGTTGAAGTACCGTCCCTGACCGTGTCTGTCCTTCGGCACCACCCAACTTCCATCATCCCTCTCTCCTCCCTTGAGATAGTTCTCTTGACCTCGAAGGTCGTCGTCTTGTCCATACTTTCTCTTGTGGCTCCCACCATCTCCCTCGGCGGGCACCCGGCCCTTCCTCCCACCGCGGCCGACTTGTTCAATGGCGAATTCCTGCTCCTCAATCTTGAGCATGACTTTATCGCCCACCGTCGTCTCGAACATGAAGGCTTTTTCTGGCGCGACGGGCTGCCAGTTCTGTATCCGGGAGGCGTCGACCTGACGGGATCCCTTTCGGATGGCGAGGACGACGAGAGGAGTGGGATCCAGGGTATAGATCTGCGTTTCAGAGACCGGTGCCACCCGAGCAGCCCATATGCGGTCCTCATACTTGGCCACGCCCGAGACTTGCCATGTGACCTTCTTGCCTCTGCCACCAACCTTCTTGAGCGTGTCCTTTCGAGGGTTGTATGGTGTGATGAGGATACTGGAGGCCAGAAGTCGCACCTCTCCAGAGTCAATAAGATGTGGTGACGCATTGCACAAGCTGATGAGCCGGGCCGAGTCGGTCTGGTTGATCAGATGTCCGAAGTAGACGAAATTTTCGATGATTTTGAGGCGCTTGGGAATAGCCTTGAACGGATTCGAACCGCTGGTGGCAATGGCGTGGTTATGACGGTTGATGGCACGCTGCACAACTTCAATTTCCGATTCGTGATGGAGGGTCGATTTGAGTTCACAAACATGAATGACTTCGGCCGTGATCGGTTTTCGTGGCGGCGGTGGTTGGTCGACAGGATGGGAGAGGAACGACTTATTCAGCCGTTCAAAGAATTCGCGGAAGCCTTTGACGTGTTTGGGACGGTCTTCGTAAATCCTGATCTCGTCGGCATTCTTGTATGTGAAGACGAGCTCTTTGAGGAATTCCTGCTTGAAACCCATCGTCGACTCGAACCGTTGCCCGCCCGGGCCGACCTCGGGCTTGAGGACGACGAGGTCGAAGTCGAGCTTTTTGGCATTGCAAATGCGGTTGATGATATCGGCAAAATTCGTCTCTCCTCTTCCGGTGAGCAGGACCGTCACGACTTCCTTCTGCTGCACGCTAAACTCCACAAGCTGGACGATGGTATCATTCCACCAGCCTTCCCAGGCTCGTAGCTCCTCTTTTTCCAGCCCTTCGCCGGTGGCAGCCAGGATGCTGGAGTCATGCCACCAGCCACCGTGGGCGAGGCCTTCGTACGTCTGGAGCATCCCGATGGTCGGTGCACTCCATATTTGCGGATTCGGGAGGGGGCTGGAGAACAGTGTGTTGTCAAAGTCGTATACATGGATGGCCTTGACCGCTGCCACGCCCGGAATTTCCTTGGTTTTGCATGACCAGCGCTTGAGGCTGACCAAAGAGTAGCCTGTCTTCATGGCAGGAGAACAGGTTCCAAATGTTTCAAACGCAGGTCGACTGCGCAGCGGTGGTGCATACACACATGGACGCCCTAGTCATTGGGCTCTGCGGAAAAGAGAGTAGGCAGAGAGGGACAATCGTCGATTCATTTGTCGTCGTAAGAGACAGCGAAAACAGGCGCGAAGAGGCGGGCAAGGCAGAGATCGTGGCGGCAACCCATATGTCCGTCAGCCTTTTTAGCGCCATCTCACTCACGCTTCTCGGCATTATGCCCGTTCAATTTCGCCGCCGGCTTGAGCATTCTCTCTTCTTCACCTCAGCACCTATTTCATGGCAGACAAAGATGGACTGACGACCTTAACCTCTGCGAGCTCTTCGGGCTCATCCACCCCACACGATCTTCACGACCTGTCGTCGTCGTCGCAAGAAGTTTGCGTCATCTGTCTCGACCGCATCTCGGAGAAAGCAGTGGCACTGCCCTGCCAACATGACCAGTTTGACTTTCCCTGTCTAGGCACCTGGCTCCATCAGCAACAACTCTGTCCCCTTTGTAAACGAGAGATCAAGGCCATCAGATATGAGGTAGAAGTCCTGGGGGGCAAGGTCTTCCATCTCCCAGCACCCGAGACGCCACAGCGAACATCGACCGCGGTCAGACACAGAAGATTACAGAATCGCCCTTATGGGAGAAATGCAAGATATGGGTATCGGCTCGACAGACACACCGAGGCGGCAAGGGACGACTGCTTGGGCTTCCGCAAGCAGGTCTACAGACATCGGCTCTACTCTCTCCATGTGGGGACCAACCGCATCTCTCGTTACCGCAATATCACGCCCACCTCATTTCTGAAAGACGACCATTTGGTGTCTCGAGCTCGAATGTGGATCAGGCGTGAACTGGCTGTGTTTGATTTCCTCAATCCCGATTCAGCGCCGTTTGGCGGAGTCGATCGCCGAGGAAGCAATGCCGAGTTTCTGCTGGAGTATATCATTGCCATCTTGAAATCGATTGATCTGAAAGGGAGCACCGGCCAAGCAGAGGAACTCCTCAAGGACTTTCTCGGACGAGACAATGCCCGACTGTTCCTCCATGAGCTGGAAGCCTGGCTCCGAAGCCCTTATGAGAATCTGAAGGACTGGGATCGAGCCGTTCAGTACCCTGATCGTCAAAATCCATGTGTCGAAGCTCCGGGGCCTGAAACGAATGATCGCAGCAGGCGTCGACCGGTGGGTCAAGAGATACACGCAATGATCGAGCCGGGGTAATGCAATCAGCCGGGATCGGATCGCAACATCACTTTCAGAGGATACCAGTCTCGTTTCTTCCAAGTAGAACGAGTGGGTCCTCCGACCATTTCTCTGCCACATCGCCCACCCCAGGTACGAGACTGCCAGAAGAATCGGTGAGGTCTGACTGTTGGGAGTCAATCCTCCGCATGAGGTCTCGTCCTGCGAAGGACCGCAAGCTTCTGTTGGGGACAAACGAACCGGAATCAAGTGAGAGAGAAGGGTGATCAAGAACTCTCATAGCAGGGACTATTGCGAGGAAATTATATGCCAATACCGGTAGTGACCGCTGCTGAGATCCATGTGTCCATCAAAACAGGGGCGAGTGCCGCCAACCAACGGACTCTGGCTGAGATGTTGGCGGGAGTGAATCCCGACAGGACAGGAGCGGGTTGGGCCAGTTATGGGCGGCCTTAGTGGTAAGAGCAGAGATGACAGCTTCCGCGAATATGTTTGGTGTCGTCGGCATACAATATCATACTATGTGATTGCTTGGAAATTTTTCCTGTACCGTCCAGTGGAAATGACCTAAGCAGTGGACAAGTCCTAACACCTGGCTTTCCCATGACACCAACACCATTTCCTTTATCCAGCAGGTCTCCGTGGACACACAACCAAGGCCAATTTGTTCGCATATTTGTTTCTGTCAAATCGCTTTCCTCTTCCTCCCAGGCTTCCTGTCTTCTCCGACGTCGCCGCTCTCGCTGCTATCACCGTTCACCGTCTCCGGCATCCCCCCTTCGTCGACCGGTTCGTCTCTCACCAACATCCCTGCTTGGTGACACGCATGACACCTCAACGTTCCCCAACTGGGCCCTCCATCACACAACCGATTCTTGCCACACATCCCGTTAAACCCACAGGTGCACGTTCCGGGGATCCTGCTCCAGCCTTTGCACGCCATGCACCAGACGTGTTGTCGTGCCGCGTATTTAGTTGCGAAGTCAATGGCAAAGGACGGTGTGGAGGCGAACAGGTCCAGGAAGCGCGGGAGCCGACGGAGTTGGAGGATGCGACATTGTGCTTGGAACACCGCGTGTTTGCGCAGCGTGTTTTCAGAGGATGTGAAGCATGACAACGAAAGCGGCAGCTGGAGCCTGGTGGGTGCATACACGAGGTCGATGGTGTCCAGGAGGGCGTCATGACTGAGCTCCGGCATCTGGATGCAAGCGACAAACCTGTCGGCCGCTCCCATTTGAAGGGACGGGATATCAAAGCGGTCAGCGAGTGTGTGCATAAGCGTGTGGGTCTGCAAAGACGGTTGAAGGAGGGCCGCCTGCTTCACGCTGTGGTGATTAGTTAGCCGGTCGTCGTCGCCGCCGCCACCGTCGTTGAGTGCTCGATCCAGGAGTTGAGCTAGGTCGGCGTCGAGCTCGGGCGTGCCATAGTCGCCCCGGTACAAGAACTGTATCATGCGGCCGATGAGCGCGGGATCCTCTTCGTCAAAGGTGACGGAGCGCTCTATGGCTTCCTGATATGTCACCGTCAGCACAATAACGGGCATCAGTGGAAGATGTTGTCCCGACTCACTTTCCACAACCCACGACAGAGCGCGGCAAAGTAACCGGATGCTGTGCTGATGACGACTCTGTGCACTTTGAACGCATAGCGCGAGCAACGAATCTGGAAATCACTGAATTCCCCGGACAAACAAAACCTGTGAAAGGAAGCGGATAGGTCAGCAGGCGCACTGATCTGAGAATGACCAAATGTCTAAATTGATGAGGCTGAGAAGAACATGGACTCCTTACTTCATCATTCCATCGCCACTCTGGACGTCTGCCATCTAGTCAGAATGAGTTATTTCTTGTGCACTCGCAGAGAGATCTAATGTCCACGCTGGGGTCAACTTGAAGAAGATGAGGCTTGAAGGCTGGTTGATAAGGCCACACAGCTCCGTTCAACACCCGAGTCAAGGTGACCAGTGTTTCAGAGACCAAGAAGATGGTTGTGCAATGAGAAGACGGCCAGGCAACCTGCCGTTGTGTTCAGGTCCACCTGATGGGACACATCATGACAGAACTCGGAATGAGGTAGAGCAGAGACCAAAAGATGGCAGGGAAACAGAATCTGGTCATAAACTCGTTTCGACTTTTTGCATAGGACCCCTCGGCCTTTACCTTGAAATATAGTCCGTTACATGACACGACGACACCACACTAGATACATCATTGGACGGCAGGATGTTCTACCAAGTAGTCTGAACCTTGGGATAGTCTTTCGAGCTCAATCCTAGATCAGCAAAGACGGCATCATCTTCTGAAGGGAGCCTTGTTAGAGTTATCCACTCGATGGCGGTGCACATACCGTGAAGATGCTTGACTCGAATCTCATCCTCTCCCTCCCACTTCTCCATTCCCTCCTTGTCGTCCTCTGACTCTTGCTCCAAGGCCTTATCCACCTGACGGCCTTCACCGATCAGCAAGAACTGCGTGTTGACGAAATCGAGGAATTTGGGCTCCAATGGCTTCCACCGAAGACCTCGGAACTCATCGATCAGCTCTGGTGGGTATTGGGGACCTTGAGGGAGACTGGCGCCCGCCGGGGAGGGATATGTAGGATTCTTGACACTGGTGACGAAACTCCCTCTCTCCCGAAGACCAAGGTCTCTTTGTACTTCTCCGAGCTCAGGAGGGATGGTGATGTGGTACGCAAGGTGCGACTCTCGCCCGGTAGAGGTGATGGCATAGATGCCCTCGGCGACCGGGCGTGTTGGTGCCACGAATCTCGGTCCACTCTTTGTTTCGTACTCTGTTGCCGACAGAAAGTCATCTCTGAGGTCTTTGAATGTTGACCGAGCCTTCTCGACGAAGCTCAGGAACCGATCTCTGCTGCCACGGGGAAGCGTCTTCTTCGGCAGCGTCAGGACTCGGCAGTTGGCATCATCACCGATTGTGCTGTCTCCGATCTTTGCTCCCACTGGGATGGGGCGGAGGACAATATAGCTCCTGGCAATGTCGTTGACGTCCTCAGGTTTCTCAACATCGACTCTGGGGCGGAAGAAGAAATAGATGACGCCCTTCTCGAGGATGTTCGCAGCACCTCCATTTGAAGTGGCCGGCTGCGGCTGTTCCTTTGTGGTGGGGACGGCCTCCTCAGCGGTGCCATTCCTGGCCGTGTCTTTGGGGTCCTTGTCCTCTGCAGCCTTGTTGGTCTCCGTTGCATCACTAGTCTTGGCTGTATCATTTGCCTCCTCCGCCTTGGGCGCCTCTTGCTCAGCCTTGTCAGCCGCCACTGGCTTGCCATTCTCGGTTCCTTGGGGCTCAGGCGGCTTTGGCAGGTCGTGATCCTTTGTAGGCTCACCGCCTTTGGATATATCTTTTGCTTCTTCCACCCTGGGCACATCTTGCCCAACCTTGTCGGCCGCTGGCTTACCATTCTCTGTTGCTTGAGGCTGAGCCGGCTCAGCTTCATTCCTGGTACACTTTAGTATCCATCCCGGTTTTGCGCGCAAAGCTCTCACTGGGCGACAGTCTCCTCGATCACCTTGGGCTCCTTTCCCGCGCTCTTTTTCCCGCGCTTGGCGCTGTGCGAAGTGCTTGCGGCCTCAGTCTGGCGCTTCCTACCACCGGCTGGAGAGGTTCCATTCTGGACCGGCCTGGAGTTCTTGTTCTGGGAGGCGATGCGTGCTGATTGACGGGTGCCCGGCATGTTGCAATGTTGTGCGCAGGCCAAATCACTACATCTGTTGAAGATGCGATGCCAGCGAGGTGAGAGAGAGAAGCCAGGATGAAGTCCAGTCCGGCAACCTGGGCGACCGAACCGAACGGGGCTGCATGGCCAGTGATTTCTCCACACCACTCCACACTTTACGCGAAACCTTGAAAGCCAGTGACGTAATGCTGCCGTTCTTTAGTCAGGCACCTGGCGCATCGGATGACCATCCGATCGGCGCGCTGGTGCACCCTGAATTTGAGCAGTCGAAGGTGCAAAGTCGGAGAGCAGGAGGCGCTGTGTAAACCCCATCACCTGTAGTACGGTTCCAGATACCATTGCCAGCAGGCAATACTCTAATCTCACCATGACCGACGCCCAGGCGGCCCTCAATTCATATCCATCGCTTCGTGGTCTCCCCCAGCCGGCGTGCCGCAGACCGTGGCCGAACTCGAGGACTCAGCACCGGCCATGCGCTGATCCTCATTCTCAAATCGTTCAGAGCTGTCGGACCACGCTTCTTCCTGGCCTGTCATTAACCGGTGTGCCGTGTTGGGCCGTCGGCTTCTCTTCCTTCTGCGCTTGTGCGGTCGGTGAATGTCCTGCTCGTCCACGAGCTCCGATACTTCAATTTCCGTCTTTTTGTTGCCTGGGTGGGAGGCTGTGTCCGCCTCCTTCGACTGGCGTTTTCGTCCCCGATCGCTGTCTTCCTTTGGTGGAGAACTCTGCGATCGTGTGTCGCAAGAGAGCCGTCTCATTCCACCGGCGAGCTCGTCATCCGTGTCGGCCCACAGCCGCTTCAGAATAGTCTCATCCTCCAAGTCTGACGCCGGATCCTCGTACTGATCGGGCCTGACAACCTCAATGTCCCCATCGTAGCCCATGTCATCGGGCGATATCTCCTCGATGACCAATTGATCTCGAGTATCCTGACGGGATCTTTTGCCGCGCTTCGCTCGGTGCGTCGACACATCGGGGGCTGGCCGCGCCATAAGGAGAAGATTGCTCGGCGAGTATTCCAACAGCGTTGGACCTGACGTGGGTTTCGATGCCGTGCTCATCAGATACGGTCAGCGGCTGAAGGACATTCAAAAGAATTGCTGAGCTCTCGGGTGAGAAAACATTCCTGCTCTCTCGGGTCAACCGGCAGGTATTGGCCCATGATGACCCAAATGCCGAAGTCGCAACGATTAGTGTCGGCTTTTTTCACAGCCCATGGGAGCGGAGACACCAATGGCAATACTCTCTCAACAGTCTGCAAGAATACAGGCTTCGGAAATTCTCAGTCTGATTCAACGTCAACGCTTGGCATTGAACCATTGGTGCACGTCATGGACTAGCGAGAGCAGCGTTTCCATTAACACAATGTATGGTATATTGAACAACACCATATTATAACTTCTGATCTCAAGAGATGAACATGGCAGGACCTTATTTCATCGGTGTGGCCCAAAGATTGGCACACTAGAAATATTATCGGTTGGCAAGGACTCGATCACGGAAAAGTTGACACTTAATTCTCAACTCCACCAGAGGATCGACAGACGACCTGTACAAACCTCATGGGTTGAATAAACTAAACTTTAGGAAAATTGTAGACACAAAATGATGGACCACTGCATCCATGTCCCGGAGGCGAGAATGCCGAGGTGAGTAGTGTGTCGAAGACATTTATCTTCTTTGCGTCAAAATAGGCCCTTATCCTGGAGAGTTCCAATCCTGAAGAGAGGAGGGATAAAGGCCAGAGTGTTGGCAAAGGTGGGGGCATTTCAGGTACTGGGCGGGAATAAGACCATTAGGAGCGTCAGTCGCAAAGAGAGATGGCGTGTAAGGTTGGGTGAGCCTCCTCCGGCAGATAATTCATTGATGGACGGGCTCTGGACGTGGGTATCATCAACCGTGTCTGGCGAAATCCTCGCCGCTATCTAGCCTTTTCATCGACAGATGGAACAATCTACTCATCAGGGACTGGCAGCTCATCAGTATCAAGCGTGTCACCGAGTGTCAACTACTTACTGTCAATGTTCCCCTCCTTGATCTCGTCGCTGATCTCCTTGGGAGACCGGCCATCCACCTGGCATCCGACACTGAAGGCCGTGCCCAGGATTTCCAGCACGGTGCCCTTCAGCTCACGAGCCAGAGACTTGTCCGCGCCGCGCATCGTCCTTGCGATGTCGATGATCTCATCGAGAGGAATGGACTTGGAGTGCTTGATGTTCTTTTCCTTCTTCCGGTCCCGTGGTGGTTCCTTGAGCGCTCTGATGACGAGAGAGGATGCCGAAGGCACGACGGAGACGGCAGCTTGTCGATTTTGGATGGTCAATTTGACGGTCACACGGAGACCTTTCTGTTCGGCATCAGCATGAGGATCATCGTGGGTGGGTAGCGCGACGAACCCAGTCACCCGTCGCCTTTGCAATATCTTCTCCGACCTTCTTTGGCGACAGACCGAGGGGACCAATCTTGGGTGCGAGAGTTGCAGAGGCTCCGACCTCGCCGCCAGTGGCGCGCAGGTGGCTGCGACAGGTCAGCAAGACAATAAGGAGTGGTGTGCAAATTCCATACATGACTTTCACCTCATTGGGATCGAATTTCGGAGCTGAAAGGACACAAATTAGCCGCCGAGCCGATGCTGCTCAAGAAGACGATACTTACGCATGGCGAGTGCGAAAGGTAGTCAGTCTCTCTTGAGGGGTGGTTGTCTGCCTCAATGAAAGGTGCAGCCCACAAACTTATTAAAATGAAATTCTTTGCCAAGCCAAAATCTTGGCGCCACCAAATTGGCTGGCCAGCGAGAGTTGATGGCTGGTAATGACATTGTCTACTCATTACTCGTCGTATGTCTCGGGGGTCATACACTGTATCCGTGGTCTACAGTGTATATATATCTCTCTCTCCGCGGGTGGAATAATTCATCGCCTCTCCGTGTTCCACCAGTCCAGTGGTCCTCCCTCATCGTGGACGTGCTAGGTCGAGCCCGATACGGCAAGCCTATTCTTGGTCAGAAAGGGTTCCAAGAGGAGAGAATGACTTACTTCATGAGATGATCCATAAAAGTCTGCAGCGACACGTCATCCGTGAATATGGTCTGCGCGGTTTGCGAGACGCCGCCATAGCCACCGGTCGCATGTGTGGTCGACGGGTTGAGCTTGGACAGGAGGAAACGGGCTTGCGACCCTCCAGCATCGCAAATGATGAAGCGAGGGAGCGGGAATCGATCCTGCACCAGCTCGCGCGCGTCTTCCTTGGGCGCATCGAGAATGGCCTTGAAATTTTCGTAGCCTTCTTGATCCTGGTAGCCGGCCTTGCGCCACTCGGCCATGGTCTCGCCGTGGAAGATCAGGATCTGGAAGAAGGTGTCCAGGAGGAGGATTGTCTGAGGTTGGATCGAGGCCGAGTCAAGAAGGACCGGCTGGCCACCCTCCTGTTCCAGGCTGTAGGAATCGAGGGTGGGTTGGATCATGATCAAGGAATCTCCCACGTATTCGTGATTGAGAACGTGTCGATAGAAAGCCGTCTCGTCGGGCGAGTTGTTGAAAACCTGGAGGAATTGCGATCGTCGGAGATGGAACATGAACTGTGGATACAAGGTGAAATTCTTGTCCAGGCGGAACGAGGTCGGATCGTCCTTGCGGTAGTCGGCGAAACGGGAGCACAGTCGAATCAGCATCCGGTCCACCCATCGAAGGACGTCTGGGCCATCGTCGACCTCGGCTTTGAACACGGCGATTCGGGCCATGAGAACGGCGGCAGCTTCTTGGTCGAAAGACTGTGCCAGAGCAGGATCGCCGGCCGGACCACTCAAGTTTCGGGCCACGGTCGTGACGCGAAGGTGATATTGACCAGATGAATGCTGATAGTACGTCAGGAGTTGAACCATCCCTCTCTGAGGGCCCTGTTGCATGGGCGTCGGGCCGCCTTGATTGGCGATCTCGAAGTAGACGCCGTACGTCGAGGTCGGGTCAATGCCACACATTTTCCAGGACGACGTGTTGCCGATGCCGCACTCGGTTTCACCGACCGAACTGGACTTCTTGTTCAAGGACACGGCGTGGCCGATCAGACCGGTGACCTTCAGCTCCTTGGTGGTGATGACTTCCAGAGAAGCGTTGAAGCCCATGAGGAGGTTGTCATTTTCATCTTTTTCAAACACTCGCACAAATGACTGTTTGAACTGCGACGAGGTGAAACTGTCGGTCAAGACCATGTGTCCCCCGGTCGAGTTGGCCAAGCCTTTCATCTCCAGCAAGCCCACTTGGTCCAGACAACCGACGTAGAGATCAATGATGTGGCCATTGTGGGCCGTCCGCTTGGCCAGATTCTCGTAGAATTTGACGGCCTTTTTAAAATACTTGACGTGGTCGCGGTCAATGTCGTGATGCGACCGGATCGGTTCTCGCAGTTCAGGCCCGACCACCATACCAGGACCCTCGGTGGCAGGTCCACCGGCAAAGAGCATGATTCGCGCGCCGGCATTTTGGAACGAGGTTTCGAGCAGTCCGGCGGCGATGCTCAAGGCCACGCCGGTACACCTCAACGGTCTCCGATCATGGGCAACGGGCCATGGATCTCTCTGCATCTGTTCCAGCGTGTTCGTGATCTGAAATTCTGCTTGCTGCACCGGCAGAAGGAATCGTGCCGCAGCCCCCATGGGCGGTGGCGGTCGTCCCTGTTGAGGAGTGACATTCGGTCGGAATCCTGGCGCAGACAGGCCGAGCATCTCCTGGACTTGCTTGGCCGGGTAATCTTTGCTTCCTCGAAAGACATAGGCCTTTTGACATTCCGTGTAGCCAATTTCATGGACGGCCGCGTTCGTCCCAAACGTGACGAGTCCGACCAGAGCGTTGGGCGGGAGCAACGACAAACTCATCACCAGCGTCTCCTTCAACGCTTGTAAGCCGTCTTCCTCGATGGCCGTGTCGACGACGTAAACAAAAATGGGCGGCGCCGGCGCCGGTCTTGCGAGTTGATATTCCACCGTCGTGTTCATGCTGTGCATTTCCGGCGGCACGTTTTCTGCGCTGATGTCTCCATAGTGACGTGGAAGCGCATTGCGTTGCAAGCAAAAGGGGCAGATCCATATCTTTGCCCGTATATCGACGTTGCTAGAACCGTGAGTGATCGGCGCCAATAGCCGTTGGGGCACCGTACCAAAAGGGATTGAGGACGGCCCGACAGGGCGCCCGACAGACCACAGGTTCATACTGCAGCAGAGGTTTTCCCAGTTCCTTCAGAGGAGTCGTGGCGACCGCAATGGGCACGACCAGCCGTGAAGCTTCCATGCGGGTGCTGGGGAAGACATTCCAGCTGAGACGAACTCCATCTCGGTCCTCCACCTCCGCCCAGCTGTCCTTTAAGGCTTCGTACTGCGCCTGATCCATTCTCAATCTGGCTTTCACAATCGTCTCTCACTGGGGCATACTGAAGCAGTTGGCGGAGAAGTCGAGGCGAGAGGCCCTGGGGCTTTGAAGTATGCCACCTATGTTTCTTCCTCTGGCAGGTGTTGGCGCGATGACCGCCAAGATTTTGCCCGAGCTGCGCATCCCTGAGTTGGGGTACACCGGACACACGCATGCGCGGGCGCTGGATCACAATATTCTCCCTGCCACTTGGCCTCTCTGAATGTACATACCATTCCACGAGTAGACGGCGTGTCACGACGTGATGAATCTTTCATGACCTGAACGCTCGACACCATCCTTGACCGGCCTCTCATTTCTGCTGTCGGAGGTTGCCAACCTCCTCTGGCCAGGATGGCCTCACCGTCGATGCTCACCAAGGTAGGCACACCACTCGACCCGTATCGCCAGCAGCACGCTGGCTAACCCAGCGCAGTTCGAATCCAAGTCTTCACGGGCCAAGGGCATCGCCTTCCATCCGAAACGCCCCTGGATCCTGGTCAGTCTGCACAGCAGCACAATTCAGTAAGAGGTTCCCGTGGCCGTTGTGGTGTCACTGACACATCGGTGTTAGATTATGGGACTACCGCATGGGCACCCTGATCGATCGATTCGAGGAACATGATGGACCCGTTCGGGGCATCGACTTCCACAACACGCAGCCGTTGTTCGTGTCCGGAGGCGATGACTACAAGATCAAAGTATGGTCGTACCAAACGAGGAGATGCCTTTTTACGCTCAACGGCCACCTGGACTATGTCCGGACCGTCTTCTTCCACCATGAACTTCCCTGGATTTTATCCGCTTCCGATGACCAGACCATTCGCATATGGAACTGGCAGAATCGATCCCTCATCTGCACCATGACCGGGCATAACCACTACGTGATGTGTGCCCAATTCCACCCCAAAGAAGACCTCATTGTTTCGGCTTCTTTGGATCAGTCCGTCCGTGTGTGGGATATTTCCGGCCTTCGGAAGAAGCATTCCGCTCCAACCTCGTTGAGCTTCGAGGATCAGATGGCGCGCGCCAATCAACAACAAGCAGACATGTTTGGCAACACGGATGCCGTGGTCAAGTTCGTCCTGGAAGGACATGACCGTGGCGTCAATTGGGTCGCTTTTCACCCTACCCTCCCCCTGATCGTTTCGGCCGGCGACGATCGCCTCGTCAAGCTGTGGAGAATGAGCGAGACCAAGGCGTGGGAGGTGGATACCTGCCGCGGGCACTTCCAGAATGCGTCCGCTTGCTTGTTCCACCCCCATCAGGACCTCATCCTGTCCGTGGGCGAAGACAAAACGATCCGCGTCTGGGATTTGAACAAGCGGACCTCGGTGCAGTCGTTCAAGCGGGAAAACGATCGCTTTTGGGTCATCGCCGCCCACCCTCAGATCAACCTCTTCGCGGCCGGCCACGACAATGGAGTGATGGTGTTCAAGCTCGAGCGAGAGAGGCCGGCATCATCGGTCTACCAGAACCAACTGTTCTACATCACCAAGGACAAGCACGTTCGATCATACGACTTTACCAAAAACGTGGAATCGCCGTCAATCCTCTCTCTTCGCAAGCTCGGCAGCACCTGGGTTCCCCCCCGGACTCTCTCCTATAACCCGGCCGAACGGTCGATTTTGGTGACATCACCGACCGATGGTGGCACATTTGAGTTGATCGGGCTCCCTCGCGACGCCACGGGTGCGTCTGATCCAACAGACGTGAAGCGCGGATCGGGAAATGCGGCCGTCTTCGTGGCACGCAACCGTTTCGCGGTCTTCAACGCCTCCTCGCAGCTGGTCGAGATCAAGGATCTGGGCAACGCGACGACAAAGTCTTTCAAAGCCCCGCCAGGGACGACCGACATCACGTTCGGCGGGACTGGCTGTCTCCTGCTGATGACACCGACCAGCGTGGTCCTCTACGACGTGCAGCAAAAGAAACAGCTGGCCGAGCTCAGCGTCAGTGGCGTCAAATATGTGACATGGTCCAACGATGGATTATATGCGGCCTTGCTCAGCAAGCACAACGTCACCGTCGTCACCAAGACTCTCGAGCAAGTCAGCACCCTCCACGAGACGATCCGGATCAAGAGTGCCACGTGGGACGACTCGGGTGTCCTGTTGTACTCGACATTGAACCACATCAAATACACCTTGCTCAACGGCGACAACGGCATCGTTCGCACCCTGGACCAGACCGTATATCTCGTGAAAGTCAAAGGCCGAAATGTGTACTGCCTCGATCGGTCGGCCAAGCCGAGAGTGCTCAACATTGATCCGACCGAGTATCGTTTCAAGCTGGCCCTGGTCAAACGTAACTACGACGAAATGCTCCAGATCATCAAAACTTCCAGCTTGGTCGGACAGAGCATCATCTCATACTTGCAGAAGAAAGGCTATCCGGAGATTGCCTTGCAGTTTGTGCAAGACCCCCAAACGAGGTTCGAACTGGCGATTGAATGCGGCAATCTCGACGTCGCCACCGACATGGCAAAGGAATTGGACCGGCCCAAGATCTGGACCCGACTCGGTGCGGAAGCGCTAGTCCATGGCAATCATCAAACCGTCGAGTTGGCCTACCAGAAACTCCGCAACTTTGACAAGCTTTCCTTCCTCTACCTGTGCACCGGAGATGAGGAGAAACTCAGCCGCATGGCCAAAATTGCCGAACATCGGAGCGACTTTGTGTCTCGATTCCAGAATGCGCTGTACCTCGGAGATGTCGAGAGCAGAATCCAAATCTTCAAGGAAGTCGACCTGTATCCCTTGGCATATCTGACGGCGAAGTCCCATGGCCTGACCGAGGAGTGTGAATCCATTCTGGAACTCACCGGCCTGACCGACGACCAGATCTCCCTGCCCGAGACGGGCGGGCCCCTGAATCCGCCCAAAGTGATTGTGTCGACGTACAAAGCAAACTGGCCGGTGAAAGAAGCGTCGCATTCGTCCTTCGAAAAGGCCTTACTCGGCGAGGTGGGCGCCGTCGAGGATGAGGGTCCCGACCTGCTGAACGAGGATGTCCCCGTTCTCGCCGACCAGGATGGCCTCCCGGCCGCGGAGGAAGATGAGGAGGCGGTCGAGGGCTGGGATATGGGGGATGACATTGCTCTCGACGTCGTCGGAAACGACTCGGACTTTGTCAATGTCGACAACCTGGACGCGACTGCGGACGTCGCGGCTCCTGGCAGTTCCGAAGCCGATCTGTGGTCGAGAAATTCACCACTGGCTGCCGATCATGTGGCTGCGGGCTCTTTCGAGAGTGCCATGCAACTGCTCAACCGTCAAGTCGGCGCCGTGAATTTTGACCCCCTGAAACCGAGATTCTTGGAAATCTATCAGGCCTCTCGGACCTACCTCCCCGCCAGTTCGGGATTGCCACCGATTGTCAACTACGTGCGCCGGACCACCGAAGAGACCGACAGCAGGAAAGTGCTTCCCATTATCCCCAAGAGTCTGGAGACGTTGACGAGCAGCGACCTTCAAGAAGGCTACACGGCGATGCGGACGAACAAATTGGAGCATGGTGTCGTCACCTTTAGACACATCTTGCAGTCTCTGCTGGTCAATGTGGTCAGCTCGCAAGAACAAGTGGACGAAGCCAAGGCCCTGATTTCCAAAGCAACCGAGTACACTCTGGCCATGAGCATTGAGCTTGAACGACGGAAACTCGCCGCGGCGGGCGGGGAGTCCGAGGACCAGCTCAAAAGACAGCTCGAACTGTCCGCTTATTTCACCGTGCCCAAGTTGGACGTGGCCCATCGACAGCTGGCGCTCATGGCCGCGATGAAACTCGCCTTCTCCCACAAGCAATTTTCGAGTGCTTTATCTTTTGCAAACAGAGTCCTGGCAAACGGCGGTGCGCCCAAACTTGTCGAACAGGTAAGCATTGGCTCCAACCCACCGTGGACGGCACGCTAATTCTCCCAAGGCCAAAAAGGTGAAACAGCAAGCAGAACGATCGGGATCTAGTGACAAGCTTGACGTCGAGTATGATCAGTTTGCCGACTTTGACATCTGCCCCGCCTCGTACACTCCCATATACGGAGGAACGCAGAGTTCGAATTGTCCTTTCGACGGTGCGAAATACCATTCTCAATACAAGGGCCAAGTCTGCAGAATCTGTCAAGTCTGTGAGATTGGCGCTGCAGCCAGTGGTTTGAGGTTATGGGTTCAAGGGCTGTAGACTTACAGATCGGGTCAGCGGATTGTTCCGCCACTGCTCTGCCGTCGCGGCAAGATCTCCGGCCACATTTTGCTTTCCGAAGCAAAGCCTGTCGGTCGTTGGCGTTTCCGATGGCACTTTACAGGATGCTGTCTTCAGCATCCTTCGCCTGCCACACCACTTGTTCGGATGCGGGAGGCGCTTCTATTGTCTGGCACCTTTGCGGAAAGATCTCTTCACGGATTTTGCTTCACAGTTGTGACAGCAAGTTCGTCCCATTGGGTTGAACATGGAGTGATATATCCTGCAAAGAAACTTGGCCGAAACTTCTGGACCAGTCAACCTCATTTCGCCGTCAAAATAGATAGCAACTCAAGGCTGTAGCAAGGCAATTTTGAAGATTGACATTAGCAGACGGTTCGTGTTTGAATCCTGAGGATTTGATATCAAGTGTCAGAAGCTGTGGAAGTATGGGGACAGCTGCACGGCGGTATCCATTCTATTACAACCAGATATCTGCCCATGCAATGCGATGCCATCCAGTACTTGTTCACATCTAGTTATACAGGAAAGCCTTTTGAAAAAGGTCCATGGAATAATGGTGGACAAGCTCGCGCAGTTACCGCAAAGATCTCAGCGGAGTGCGAGGCACCACCGTCGACATCGAATGCACGTAACTCTCCACCACCTGCTTCCCATTCAGAGGATGGGCTCCGTCCTCCAGCAACTTCGCTTCCTGCCGCGCTGTTACAAGAGCTTCGACCCGCTGCGGCTTCAACTTCCACTCCTCCGGGTACGCGACCTTCCTCTTGGGCTTGTGATGCCTGAAGTCCAGCGGGATGTCCTCAAACAGATCTGACGAATCCTTGGCTTCAGCAATGAGTCGGTTGACCAAGTCGCCCAGATACCGTTTGTTCTGAGCGGGGGCTTCGAACTTTTCACATGAAATCTTGACCATGTCCTGGTCGGGGTTGTACCGCGGGCCGACCAACTTGATGAGCTTGACGCGCTGTTGCTCGGTGAGCCCTTTCAAATCTTTTGTGCAGAATTCGACCACAACTTTCTTCGCGGCAGGGTGCACTTCCCCCATGTACGTCGTGTACCGGAACCGAAGCGGTGTGGTGTCATCCGGTGGGTGAAATGGTTTAGCAAATTCTGCACGGAATCAGCACTCTTGCTCCACAATCTCTTCCACCCGCAGGCCAACAGATACGTACGCTTTAGTAAGGGCATGTCCCATGCGATCACGCGATAGTACTCTCTGATTTCACGATGCACTTCGAGCTCCGACTCGGCCACGCTCGTGATATGTTCCGGCTGCCAGTCGTCGTCCGCGTCCTCAACCTGGGCCGCGAACTCATCTTCTTCGTCGTCGGCCCAGAAACCCACCTCTTGTGGACGCACTCGAGGTGTGGGGAAGTCGAGAGGTCCTTCTTCGCGGTCCAGTTCCCGATCAATTTGATCAACAAGCCGGTCGAGCACTGCATCTCCTTCCGCAGACTCGAAAATGGCACGGTAGTGATTTTGAAGGGCAAGGTACTTCGACTGCTCGGCTTTCGAAAGCACTTCGTAGTCGGCTCGTGCCTCGGGGTCCAGGTCGTGGACGGTGATTGGCTTTGTGGGGGTCAGGTATTCGGTGGGATCTGGCTCATCTGCCAGGTCATCGCTGGCCGTTCGACTTGATGCTGGTCCGCTCGCCTGGGGTGTGGTCGGCGAGTCTGCATGGCAGATCCGAGATCCGGAAAGAGAGCGAAACGGAACTTGATGAGTAACTAGCTGCGCTCGATGACATTTTCGCTTCAATGGCGTCTGTCTTGACACTTGGATCAGAGCCCGGCAGAGATGGCGTGTGGAAGTCGCCATGCTGAGCGGCAATGTGCTGCCACATTGAGCCTGAAGCTTTACATTATTTTCCTACCTGAACGCCGCAGGTTTAGCGGCTTGGCAGCCTGTATTTGGCAAACGGCTCTCTCCCTCTTTCTCTCTCACAGCGCAAACATATCAATTCCAGTAAACAACTTGATAATGCTCTGCACAACATTTCAACCCCAAGGACAGGGTATTCCATTCGCACCTGCCTGCATTGGAACACCCTTCGATGCAGAGACAAAGCTCCACTACCTCCGAGAGGTCCTGGAGGACGAATCACTTGCACTTGAGCACAAGAATATTGAGTTCCTTATCCAATGCTACGAGAACTGATGCCAACCCCTTCCTCATGGACAAACTATGTGGCTGGTCGACTGGAAAGTTGTTGACAATAAGCCAGAGAAGCTTTCCAAGCTTTCCAAGCTTTCGGCAATGTGGCTGAAGTTGCTACAGCTCACCAACTCATGCCATACCAAACGGCTTCGTTGGATCTAACAATAGCAATCGCTGTTGTTCAACCGGGTGTCTAACTTTTGTCTAACTGTAAACACCGCTGGGAGCTATCCAACTGCACATTCGACATCTTTTGGACATAGTCCGAGTAATATACAATGAGGTAAGGTTATCACCCTTTAGATACCTTTCTAGCTATTGAAGATCATTGCAAGATTCCAACTGAGCGCAATTTTGAGCAGTCACCAAATGCCACATGAACGATACTGGCTCCAATCTTCAAGCACAGATTTAGCCGCGCTTCAGTATATACACTGGCCACCTTGGTGTGACTGGAAAAGGCAAGTAGATTTTGTTAACAACAACTCATAACCGAAATGCAATAAAGGCAAGTGGGACGGCCGTTACACCGTGGTTTGAGGAAGTCGCAGCTGTTAGTCCTCTCGAAGCAGGATTGTAATATCGGCTCTCTGGAATGCAATGCGAACCTTTTTACTTTGCAACTGCTCCAGGAAATGTAACTCTCTTCGTCGCGGAGAAGAAAATGGTATTACAACCCAACTTCCTACTGTATAGTCTGTCTTACAAAGTCTTGGCAAGATGCCCGGTATCAAAATAACTTTGCACACAAAAATGAATCCACCATGTGCCGCATGTTTGTAATATGGCATTGTGAGGCGTGGGTGAGGGTGAATGGTACCTATATCTGAAGCAAAGTCACAATCTGGCTCTCTGATTCACCGTAGCGCCTTGGCGCAGATTGTCCACTGCCAACTTCATGCCTATCTCACACGGGAACAAACATCGTGATACCGATGATTATACGATCTTGGACAACACTTGACGACCAAGTTCGAGACCTTTGGAATGGGTAAGAGGTGTTTCGTCACCATTGGCGCAACCGCATCGTTTAACAAGCTGTTGGCGGCTGTATTGCAGCCTGCTTTCTTGGATGCTCTGCGGGCTGCCCATTATACCGAACTAAGAATCCAGTATGGCAAGGAAGGCCAGACAATCTTCGAGAAGCTAAAGAACGCACTTCCTCTTGATCAAGGCGATCAAAGCATTGAGATTACAGGGTTCGATTTCAAAACAGCCGGTCTCCGGGATGAAATGGTCGCGGTCAAGGGAGGAGATGTGAGCACTGAGGGCATGGTCATCAGCCATGCTGGTCAGTATTGATCATCATCACCCAGGTGAATTATCTTTGACCCTTTCCAGGTTCGGGCTCGATTCTTGACGCTTTGCGGGTTGGGGTGCCTCTTGCCGTCGTACCCAACCCCGATTTGCTCCACAACCATCAAGTCGAACTTGCCGAGATTCTTGCTGAGCAACGTTATGTCGTGCATGGACAGCTCAAGTACGCATGCCCGGACCTGAACATGGATCCACGCTGACATGGCCCTCCAGCGACTTAGTCCCGGCGATTGCCGAGGCGGAAAACTTGCGGCGCCACATGAAGCGATGGCCTCCTGTTCAAGGCGGTGACCAAAAGTACGAGCTAGGTCTTGCAGGTGTGATGGATGAAGAAATGGGTTGGCTCGACTGAATCAAAAAATTGTCGTTTGTCGTCATGGTAATCGAACCAGCCGCGAGCACTGGTTCCTGCCCGATTTATTGATTATTATTTCTTGGAATCTTGTGCTAGTGTACTGCATTCTAGGGGATGTAACACACACATCTTGAGAACCCGGACGCCGTGGAAAGTTGTGGCTGGAAACCACAGGGTTATGACTGAAGCGGAAGAATGAGTGCTGGTGTGCAACAGATGGGGATTCAATGCAGGTCGTGAGATCGACTGAGAAGTCGTCAGCTAGGCCGTGCCCTCCATCTTCTGGCGGCATTGTCCCCCTCATCAGTTTCTGGAGCCACTTGCGCGGCAACTCGTCAAACCAAAGCTGCTCGTGTGCCCGTCCGACTCTCAAGAGGGCCGCCGTCATGAGCGGAAGGTCACCCGTTTGAGCAGCATTCTTGAACGCGGCATCGACGAAAAGATTTCGAATGACAAGTTCATGTTCATCCAGCGCATCACTGCAGCGAACCTCGCCCAGGTAGGGCGAGATGAACATGATGTCCTCGTAGGTGTAGCGGAGACGCGGGTGTTGCTGCATCGTGTGGCGGGAGGCCTAGGATCACGTCGTAGAAAATCTGCCTTGCTCATGATGGCTTTTGTGGTTCACGCACCATACAGTAATCGATGTATGGTTCGCCGTCAACCACAACACTGAACGTGTCCTGCGTTTCAAATGCGAACCGTTGGTATGTCGGTCTGCCGAGAGGTGACGACTCAACATAACTCCGGTGCCCGGCCTGATCCGCCTGCTTGCAATTCCGTCATCAGTAGCGATCCCGCGCCTCTGCGCTGGTGCTTTGGCAAGGTTGCGAGGATGCCTAGGTCTACGACAATACTTAATACTGTCGTATCACACTGTTTGTATTGTGTCCAATAACTTACACCAATACTCCTCCTCGCCCATTATCTTCTTCTTTTTCTCCGTCGCTTTGCTAGCAACCTCCTCGAATAACGCGACATCCCCGTCCACGGGCCACTTGGTGGGTTTCTCCTGCGGAGGTTCCGTGTGCGGCGAGCTCCATTTGGCGAAGGCTATGATCTCGTCTGATGCCTGCACCGACTCAGCCTGGCCCTCCACGACCTTGTATATTCGGGTATGTGGCTTCTCGATGTCGCTTTCCAGGCTCTTCTTATACCATTCGCGGACGGGGGGTACATTGGGCTTTGCCCTCAGGACCAAGGGGCTCTTAAACGCGTCGAAGTACAAATCGACCAGCTGGGGGATATCCGCCTTTTCTGCTCTCACGAGGCGTAAAGGCATAGTGTAGGCCACTCTTTAGAAGCGCAACTGTGTGAAGAAGAGTACGAGCTCGTTCAGAGTCCTGACAACAGATGATGGAGAGAGCAGCACGGCTATAGAGCAATGTGGAACCAGAGGCCTGATGCAAAGCTCAATTTGGAATGATAGTTGCCTGTACCGTCGTTGATCACGTGACAATACTTCCCCATGTCACAGCTCACCACGATTTGATGGAATTCTCAATCGAGAAGCGCACAAACAGGGGGTGATTCATAGCAATTCCCTTCCACTGCGCCAAAAATGCGACGAAGGCCAACTCTCTACTGTACAGCAACAGGTCGCGAAGCCCGCGCGAGCCTGCCTCAAGAAACCGATCCGAACTGAAGAACAGAGGAATGACTCTCCATTCCTCATGCGGCAATCTCATCCTCTTCAGCCTGTCATTCGCTCATCCGCGCCACTTTGGCCTTTGGCTCTGGCGCACCTGGCTCTGGCGCAGCACTCTTGCGCTTCCGACCACGTTTTCTCTTGCCCGCGGTGGCAGCTCCCTTCGCAGCTCGCCCCTCTCTCGCCTTGACAATGTCCTCATAACTCATCACTTTCGCCTTCCCTACTAGTTAATGACCATGTCTTGTTGCGCAGCTCGCTAGGGAGACCGAGAAGTAGCGAGGTGTTGGACATTCGTTTGGTCGTGCGGAGACGCCGGATCCTATCGGCTTAACTGGTGTCTATATTCTGCTCTCATGACCTCCCTAGGAATCGGAAGAATATAAAGTGTACAAGAAGGTCGCGGGGTACAGTCGAGGCAGAAGATAGAGGACGGCAGCCTGGATTGGCCTGGCTTGGCGGGTCAACTTAAAGGAACAGTGCTCCTACAGTAGCTCAGGTCCACTTCTAATCACGTCTCGTAGATGCAGGACAAGTCGTGATGTATGTTACTTCCGTGGAGATCAAGGTCTTTTTTAGAAAATGTCTCTTGCCCAACGGATGACTCCTGGCGAAAACTGACGATGGAAGGAACTATATCAGACCTCGGGTTGGAAACAGAGATGCCTGAATTCGCACCTGTAGTCAAAGGGCAAAACTGGCACCCTCCTCCACGTTACCCTGCTGTTCGCGGTTCCTTTGGGTGCCTGTAACTAACTGTTCGTCCCCGACAACCTCTGCGTCTGTTATCAGCGATGACTACGGCGTCTAATAATAACCGCCCGCCGATTCGTCTCTTTGCTCCATATGGGATACAACAGGATACACGGTGCGTGGATACCAGTTGACGTCTGCATGGGCTGGGCCGCGTGAGGGCCAGTCTGAGCCGGTCATTCCATGAGATAGTATGAGGCAAAAAGAAGAGGGAACCCGTTTGACCCTGAAAATATATCCCGGGACTTGGAGGACCAGGCCGCCTTGGACCAAGGAGCGCACACTCGTGAGGAGACCATGGCCCTGGGAATCTGAAAAGCGGTCGCTCTTTGAGGGCCCACAATAAGGATTGTTTGGCCACAGTGTGAACCCGTCGGCGCCTCATGCAAAGAATTGTCGGCGGGTGTTTTGTTCTAAATATTGAAGCCCAAACACCCAAGAGCCTACCTGAATCAGATCGTCGTCCCGGCTCGACCATTTCGCACATCTGTGTGTACATGAAGGCGCCGCCAAGGCTGCCTCCTCTCCTCTCCACCCTCTCTGGGGATTAGAAGGACGCGTCAATGATGCTGATGGCTCTCCCTATCCAAGCCGGAAGTAAGGTGGTTGGCGGCGGGTATATCTTGGCTGTCAGACTTGGCTTGGCGCCGAGGTCTTGTCAGGAGGTTCATGCTTTCGGACCCGTCTCTTGCCACCAGTTTCTCAGGTAGGAGCACTGAGCTTGATGTCCAGAATGCTGAGCTTTATGAATGTGGACTACATGCTCACTGCAATACCGGCCTCCTGAGTCTCTACGACACCCTTTTCTGTGCCCTCTCGACTCCTTCTTGCCCTGGGTGTTGAGGAGTTCACCACACCTGCCTGTGCTAGCATCTTGGCGTCTAAGAAGATCTACATTACATCCGTGATCGCCCAGCGATGTGGATTTGGATCCCTCATGTTTCAAGCTTGTGTCAACAAGGCAGTGGAACGGGAGTGCGGTTGGCGCCCCCTCTCCCCGATGCAGCTAGTGATCAGAGGAAAGATTCCTCAATGGGATGTCCCATGGTGGAAGCCATAAATTCGATCACACCAACGCCGACGCTGAGAAAAATGTCGATCATTCATTTGACTTCATTTTATTCCTGGCTCTCTTTATTGGACCTGTTCCATCTCAGGGCGAGTCTTTTTCACCTGTTTGTCATTGCTGCTGCTACCGCTGTGATTTCTTATTTCCATTCGCTACAATGCTGCATTCATTGCTCTCTCTCTCAATTTTTTTCCTGTCGACGGCGTTCGGGTGTGCACCACACAACAATCATTTGGCCCATGCCCACCTGGGCAAACGACAATTAGTCAGGAGCGACGCGAACAAGGCGCCGAAAGACTGGAACTACGATCACTCAGCGGACTGGGCCACCATCAAACCTGGTAAGTCGATTAACAGGTCCTACCTTCCCCAACTCCCCGTCACAATGATCTTGTCATCCTCACCATGTCTCGTACTGTGGGGTCTATATTCACAAATGGTGGTGTATTCATAGAATATATCGAATGCCAGACTGGTTCGCACCAGTCGCCGATTAACATCGACCAGCAACCGCTTGCGACAACTCACCAACCTACTTTCGAGGGATACGACAGGGTGATGCCTGGGAATTTCTTCAATTGGGACTTTGGTCCGGCTTTCACTCCTCACCACCCCACTGATGAGTTGAAGGATCTGCCGAGTATGACATTTGACGGTCAGAAAGTGTTTATGATCGGCTGGCACATCCACATGCCGTCCGAACACCTCGTGAACGGGACCCGGTCCCGAGGAGAAATCCATTTGGTCCACGCGAACGAGGAGGGCGAGGAGTCCGCCGTCATCGGCATTCGCCTCGAGGTCGCCTCTCGTGAGGAGAATACGCCGTCGAGATTCATCTCTCAGCTGCCTGAAGGTCAATTCATACACTACAACGATACTACCCAACTTGAAGGCGTCACCATCAATCACCAGCTTGCCATTGAGGAAGTTGGCCGACTGGAGCGTTACTGGACCTACACTGGCAGTTTGACCACTCCCCCCTGCCACGAGGGGTTGCGCTGGTTCCTTCCCGAGCAGCCGCTGTTGGTCAGCGATGCCCAGATGGTCCAGCTGCTCGCTGTGAGCCGGTTCTCACATCGCGTTACTCAGGAGATTTGGCTTCATGATATCAATCTGTAATCGAAGCGTTCACCAGGCCTTGGGAACACAGAGGAGATGGAAGTTGATAGAGGCATTGTCGAGGCATATGAAGCGCGCAGCAGGCATTTTGTCAAATGTTGCGCCCGAATCTGAATTTAGCTGTTCCTCTGCCGACACTGCTGAGAGTTTGGGATTTTCCCCATCATATCGCACAAACGCTGTAAAGCCATGCTGTCAGCGCCTATTTTTGACATACTGAATCTGAAAGTTTTTGAGCGCGCTTCCGATTTAGCATTGAAACAAGCATTAAAGTAGCTTGACAGCAGCGATACGAGAGGGTGCGGCGACTTACCTTTCAAAAGCTTCTTTCTCTCCTTGAACCTCTCATTCGGCACCCCGTCCACAAATCTTTCATCCATAACATTGTAGACGGCAATGATCCTCTCTTTGTCACTATCTCTCTTGAGAGGTTATCGACTTGGCCGATTGAGCTGTCATAGAGACATCGTCACCAAGTCCGTGATTCAAACTCATGATGGATACCTTAGATGCCAAATCTGGCCTTGATCTCGGAGATGATCTCTCGGGATTTTTGAGATGACATGATGTTGCGGAGGACACTGGTCGGCGCCTGATGACCTGGGAGAGATTCAAGATCGGGCTAAGCAAGCCACGTTCAGAGTAAGAGAAGGGCATCTTTCCTCATGTTCTTCAAGATATTAAGGCCCTGCGCCGCGGCAACCTGCCTCGGCTCCGTCTTGACGCGCCATGTGGGACGCGCCGCTGGTTCGCCTTCTGGTTTCCTCTCGGAAGTCGCATGTTGTCCTCTAGCCTCACTGCTGGGGATGTCAAAGCCGACCTGCTCTCTGGCATATTCGGCTGATTGGTGATTGCCCTGCGCAGCTCCGGGCGAAGCCCGGCGAGGAGGTGCTGTCGACGCTGCACATCGCTGTAGGGCTCCAACTCGGACTCAAGCTGTCCAAGATAACTGACAAAGGCGTGCACCGACTGTCCTGGCCTTTGCCGTGCGTCAAAATAACGCTGCGCCGTCGCTCGGCTTCCGTTCACTCGGTCTGGTATCAACTCAAGCAGGAAATTTGAGAATTTCTCCCAAGTGACGGTACCGTGGTCCACCTCTTTCCAGGAGGAGGACCAGTGGACGCGGGAGCGCCTTCAAGATATTTCATGGCATAAAGGATCTTGCGCTCATCCGTCGAAAACGCGGTGCTTGCGAAGGCACTTGCGAAACGAAACCCAGCCTCACACATATACATGAAATCAGTGTGCTCCTTAATGTTCCTCCCCTTGTAGGGGTTCGGGGTTCGTAGTTCCAAGGCAGTGGTCTCTATCGCGCACACATCCTGAGACACCAAACCGGTATCGACGGTCTGAGGCGTACGAACATATCGGTCTCCAACAGGCAGTTGGGGAGCTGTTGCATCAGGGGTATACGATACGAGGCATTGAGGCGCTGCCGAACGATCGCGATCTGCTCCCGCACTTCACGGATGCGAAGCTGGAGCTGCAGGCGCTCTCTCTTCTTCCAATTGTCGGAGGATCTCCTCGCAACCTTCTTTCATCTCGACGGTAACGCGCCAGGTCCGTGTGGGGTGGTTCATTGCTGAGGGTGCGGGAGTCTCGTCGAACGGCCTCCCTGCGGATGGAGAGATTAGAATGTGAGGTTTTCTGTCTGCTAAGGCGACAGCTATGTTATAAGCAGGATGATGCGATCACAGAGGGGGTCGCCCTATGGACGCCAGCACTAGCGCAGCTTCTTAAGTAGTGCCGTCGCTTTGGCTGCGTTCTTCCCTCCATGCCAGGACTCTATCCTGGTTCCAAAACATCCACCATTCCCCCGACCCAGGGGCCAAGGCTTTAGTCACGTGACATGGCGTGCACTGAGTTTCCACTCTTCAGCTTGAACACTTGTGAGATGGGTGCTGAAGACGACGCTAATCCCCAGAGGAGTTAGTCCACAAATTTGATACCATCATTCACGTGCTCCAGGAGGAGCATGCTGTTCAGTCATGGATTTCAGCCTGAACAAGGTTTGGCTGTGTGCTACTTCCAGGACGCAAGATGCAAAGGTGAGGCCTCCGAAGAATATTGCCTTATTATCATTAGCGATTTACCTGACCATGGCAAAAAGCCTCACAATCAATCAGCCCTCTCTTGGTTACAGTCTGGAGTACTCCGCTGTCTGCCGCTACCTGCCGCCCCTGCCTGCCGGGTTACATCCAAACGTGTTTTGAAACCGTCCAGTAAACACCACAACAAACTCATCCAACAACAAAGTTGTCCTTGGAAAGCGTTCTTCCAACAACTTCACATCAAGCCCGGCAAAGCTGGAATGACCCTCTGATGACATCGAATTTACCCTCATAGGATGAAGAACAAGGAATCAAGTGAACGGCGAGCTGGTTCGCAAGCCCATGCTCAAGCCCCTGCTCATGCCTCCGTGATTCATCAAAAAAAACCAGGCAACAGTTCCAACCTCCACTCGGGGACCCGCCCACCATTTTCTCTTTCAAAGTCTGAGCCCAAAGTAAGGGTGCCCACGACCACAAATCAACCTCGAAACTGGCGACGAGCTCATTCAGCCTGCCTCACTCAATTCTCTGCCGATAGAATTAAGGAGACGGATCCATATCGAATCAAACTTCTCTGGCAAGAGGTCATGGAATCAAAAACCCCTTCATACGCCAGCAAGAACCGGAGTGAGGCACACTTGAAAGAGTCAAATCCTGGAGAGGCTCCAGCAGGCTCTTTCACTGCACCTACTTCCTATTTGACAAACTCCCAAAAAAAGTCAAGCGTCAAAAATGCCACGGTTCGCGACGCTGACTTCGAAGAGACCCAGCTAATTCCGCGCGGGATTGAGATACACACAGATTGGGATCTAGATCTGGGTGCTTTGGCGGGAGCCCACGGCTATTTCGGCTCCAAAGCACCTTCGAACCCCGCCGAAACACGCGAATTCTACAGATCGATCGTGGAGAAGAGCCTTAGAGTTGAACGGGAGATAGACGATTCGATCTTCCTGTCAATAGATGCCGACTTTGTCAAGTCCGTGCACACAGCATATCGAATCCTTGCAGACGCAAGAGCTCCGGAACCTGAGTTCAAGATATATGCTTTTCAGAATTTGTTCATCGAGCAGTACGTCCGCTTGGCAAATGACCCAAGAAGACAACTGTGTGTTGTACGGTCTGTGGAATCGTCACTCAAGCCCGAATCCCGGCTATGGCGTGCACCTCCACTCATCCCTCCGAACCGGCCTACTCTCAAACCATTTGGCTTCGACATTTACCCTGACTGCCAATTCTGGCTTTCCGACAAGATCCTAAATCCATATTATCGAGGCGACATTGGCCAGGTCGTGCATCGCAACAACTTCGGAGGATTCTGTCCCTATTTCTCCATTGCGTTCAAAGCTACACCTGATGACACACGGACCGTGAACAACCAGGTAGCCGTTGCCGGCTCGATTTCCTTGTTCAATCGATATCAGTTGAAGATCCGCGCCGACGCTCATCCAACTTCAGAGCATCGGAAACTCGTCCGTCATTACGGATTGACGATGGAGAAAGAAGATTGGAAGGTGTGGCTCTTCGAGCCCAAAATAGTTGACTATGCTTGGGCTGGCTGCAATGTACGGGCGCTTGATGGTGGGACTTGTCAGACTGAACAAGGAATTTGCAGATTGCTGACATGGATCAACGAGATTCATCGCTGGGGCCTTTGCGAGTACGCTCTCCAATGTGAAGAGGACATCAAACACATTGTGAGCCTTGTTTCCAAGGTCAGAGTATCCGACATAGGAGCCGCTAAGTAGCGAGATCGATGAAGGAGATCGAAGGAGATCGATGATGGAGCTCGAAGAGCAGGCTTGCTGCACCTTGTATCATCAACAGGAGAACTCTAGAAAAAATCATTCCAAGGGCTGGTCACTCAACACCAACGCCAGATTGTTCATGCTTGTCAGAGTATCTGGATGCTCCATCCCCAACACCCTATGCCTGATCACCAGGAACTCGCATCTCCTCCGCCGCCTCGTACTTGCCCTGGTCACTCAGAACCATTGCCAGATTGTTCATGCTTGTCAGGGTATCTGGGTGCTCCCTTCCCAACACCCTCCGCATGATCACCAGGACCCCTCGATGCATCTCCTCCGCCGCCTCGTACTTGCCCTGGTAACTCAGAACCATTGCCAGATTGTTCATGCTTTTTCAATTGCTGCCCAGAAGATGTGTAGGTACAGCAGCGACACGGAAAACAATCTCAGGCTGAAAGGTGCATGAAGTGGCTCTTCTAACCATGTTCTTCTACAAGTGCCCAAGTGCAGATTGCCGCACCCGCAGGTCAAGAGCTCACGGGATAACCGATAAGACATCATGCGACTACATTCGAGCCTTTATATTGTTCAAACGTCTTGTTCTCTGGACGCTTGATGAAGTTCACTGGGCCGTTAGGGACAGGGAAGTCTAAAGCCAATGAATCCATCCATTAGGAACGTCGAATCCGATCCTACGGATTGCGATCTTCAGAAGTCAGATAAGACCAGTTGGCCAGCGCCTAACTGAAAAAAGTATCTGGCAAAGAATGGACTCCGAGGGTGGGGGTCCTGTGACAAATATGCGGTTCATCCGTCCATGATTTCTGTTCATACTTGAAGACTGAGACTACTTGCGTACTTAGTTTAGCTAGATAGACCTATGTAAAACAGAGAGAGCTCTCACAGAAGGAGGAGAGCGGGGATGTCCAAGGCCATTTTGCTGAACAGTTCAGTGAAGTCCATTTTTGGCTTAGTCTTGTAATTATGCGGTGAACCTGTGACAGTCACAAGCTCTTAGTGCGTCCAAACCCCTAGCAGTATCAGAGTGCTCTCATTCTTGAGCTACAGGTAGCGAACTGTCTGCACAAAGTTTGGATCTCCATTCCCAAGAGAATAGACATAGCTGACAACGGAGTTCTTATTTTACCACAGGACCAGGCTTACTTTCGCTCTGAATTCAATGGACAGACGGAATTACGAATCGCGACTTAGTCCAAAAGCTTGTCAGAACAGAGTTTGCCGCTGTCTTATTTTGATACTAGATTGCACTGTGCAACTCCAGGACTAACCTTCTTGGCTTGCATGTCGCCAAACGTTATCTATGCAGCAAATGGCGTGAACATCGGCTGATATGTCACCGATGTTGCAATACTGCAACGACCTAGCATCATCTGCGCTGAGCTCCGTCGATATATCAAGGGTTCCAGCAACGATTGTGGCAATGATTGACATGCGCACAGAAACTGCCGGCGTTGACCGTTTCCAAAGAAGCAGACACTGCTGTTATCAGTCAGACACCATTCATATTGACCTGACCTGCTCCTAGCCTGCCTTGCTGCACCCTGGACATTTGTTTCCTTGATCATGTCGACCGCCATAGATCTCGAGGCAAAGGCTGTCCCTTCGGAGAAGATCACGCAGGTCAATACAATCGAACAACCAGATGAAGCGGAGCAAGACATCATTCAGGATGGTCTTCGAAGAGGTCTCTTGGGGAGACATATCTCCCTGATCTCGCTCGCAAGTGTGATCGGTGCTAGTTGCTTCTACGGATTTGGGTATGCTCTGTTCCTTTCTGGGCCATTGGGTGCTCTGATCGGCTTTGCAATTGTTGGTACGCCGCCTCGCCGTCATTCAATCATGGAAAAGGAGAAAGCTGACGGTGTCCCAGGGTTCGCGGTTTGGGCTTTAATGCAGAGCGTCGGTGAAGTGACAACCATGTTTCCGATCGCAGGAGGGTTCATTGAGGTAAGTTCTTCTCCGCGTCCGGTCACCTCGACCTCTTGTACTCACACCGCGACTATGCCAGCATGCGTCACGTTTCGTGGATCCTGCCTTCAGCTTCTCCCTGGCTTGGCTCTATTATCTGATGTGGTGCGTGTTTCTGGGAAGTGGTGAGTGCCTCCTCTCCGCAGCCATCGCAGGAGCATTGAGACTCACCTGAGACTTTGTCATAGAGTGGAATGGTGCCATTTTGATCCTTCAATACTGGGTGCCTGAGACCAAGATGCCATTGTACGCCTGGGTGCTCATCTTTTGGGTCTTTTTTTCTATCCTCACGACCCTCGGCGTGGTGGCGTATGGTGAAGTGGAGTACTATCTCGGCTATTTCAAGATCTTCTCTCTTGCACTCTGCTTCTTCCTCTCCCTCCTGGTCAACGTCGGGGCCTTTGGAAACGGGTATATTGGGTTTAGATACTGGAGACATCCTACTGGTGAGATGATACCGAGACCACCGTCGCTTTCCGATATGGCTGACTGACTGATCAGGCCCAATCATCAACGGAATTAATGGGTTTGGTCAAGTTTTTGTTTTGGCCTCCGCGTACTATGTCGGAACAGAGATCGTCTCGTTGGCTGCTGGTGAGACAAAGAATCCCAGGAAGTCGATCCCAAAGGTCTGCCACAGGTCCACGCGGCAATCGGACATGAGAACTGACCGTGACAGGGCGTCAACAATGTCGTATGGCGGATCTTATTTGTCTACCTGGGCCTTATTTTCTTTCAAGGGTTGATATGTCCTTCAGACTCGCCGATGCTGGTCAATGCCTCTTCGACGGTGGCTTCATCCCCATTCACCATTGGCTTTACTGAAGCGGGATGGTCATGGTCGGGTCATTTTATCAACTCCCTCATCGTTGTCGCCTTCATCTCCGCCGTGAATGGATGCATCTATGTGCAGTCACGGACGCTGTACTCCCTCGCTCTGACCAGGAGAGCGCCCAAAGTCTTTGCCATCACTTCCGCGAGAGGCGGTATGAGCCCCCCACCTCTCAACCACTGACATAGCGTGGCATTTGCTAACTCATCTTTACCAGTTCCCTACGTCGCCATTCTGACCTCTTGCTTATGGGGTTTTCTAGCCCTAATGAACATGAGAGTCACGGCAGGACAAGTGTTTGCATACATGACCTCGGTCGGCGGCTCCGCAGCCTACATCGCCTGGTCCGCGATCATCTTCACCCATTTACGTGTTCGTGCTGGGTTGGAGAAACAAGGCATCCATCCGTCTACCTATCCATTTAGGGTTTTCGGGAGTATTTGGATATACCGGTTCAATCTTCTGCTCAACCTTTTTCTCCTCTTCATTCAGGGTTTCACCGCATTCGAGCATCCTTTTAACTGGAGAACGTTTATTACTTCCTACATCACCATTCCCGCTGGGATCGTGCTATTCCTAGGATATAAATGGTATCACAAGACACGTTGGTGAGTTGACGAAGCTTGACATGGGTTTTAGAAAGTTCTGCCGCTGATCAAAACAGGGTTCGTCTAAGCGAGATGGACTTCTCGGGTCGCTTGGTCAAAATTGAGGAGGAAGAAGAGCCGAAGCCGTCGTTGTTTGCCAGATTGAGGGGGAAATTGAAGAAAGATAATTAGATCGGGTGCTGCTGCACCTGGGGTTCTGCTATGGATACTTGACCGGGCATTTACAACCCCGTCGAGACTTCCTGTCATTATAATATTTTCATGAATTTCAGTTCAAGGTCACCAATTGCAGACATATTTTAGCGTTATCTTGTGCTTAGAGCTCTTGAGGGGCAGTGGAATGTTCACATCCCAAACAGCCTCAATTTTGTCAGTTCTGGAACATGAGTCCGTCACAGGTTCACCTGCCGGGTGACCTATACCAGCACAGCTTAAGGATTTCACTCACTGTTCAGGCAGCGCTGACTATAGAGGTGTGAGTGAATCCCCAACAGCATTGACGGCCCCACCAACCGAACCCGCCACTCTTATCTTCAGTCAAAATGTCATGAGAATGATACGGACCAAACTCCGTTCCCGACATTTCTAGAATTCTGTGACAAAGGTGCGATTGCCCGTCTGCCCTTCTCTCAGAAGGCCTTTGGAGATTGTCTTGTGTCGTAAATACCAGCCACGATTTCGAAGCGTGGTTGACCCTATTTTGTTACTGGCACTGGTGCGTCACTTTGGTCTTGGCGGGCCAGACTCTAGATTTCTCAAGCACAACTGAGTTGACAATGATATTCTCAGAACAGAGAGCTAGTTCACCATGCGACATCGTGGCACCCGCTATGGAGGTTCATGTTGGCAGTGCCGGTCTCGCAAGATCAAGTGCACCGTCGAACGCCCAGCTTGTCGCCGTTGTTTGAGGCTGGGCCTGACCTGTGGATACCAACATCGATTCACCTGGATCCAAGCCTTAAAGGCCGGCTGCCAAACCTATCAAAGGCAATGGCGTGGGTCCGAGTCCGGAGACTGCACTGGTGCCGTGGAAGAATGGATGTTTCTCAACACAACGTTGAACGACTTGACTCAGTCCTTATATTACCGTGACGACCTGGCATCCGCTCCTTCAGACGAGATAACACGCTCAACTCTTGTTTCGACCTCAGACACGACAAGTCTACAATCTCTGTCCCCGTCGAGTTCGGCCACCTTGTTTCAATGGACCGACTGGACGGGTTATCCGATTAGTATTCTGACTTCAACCCCAGTCACAACGCGCAATATGACAGATCCACTTGTCTCGACGCTCTCATCCTCGGAAAGACATCTGGTCGATTATTTCTCTAAGGTGGTCGGCCCTCAATGTTACTTGAGGACCGAAGCCAATCCCTACGTTCGACTTATTTTGCCGATCGCGCTGGCCTCGAATCCCAGCCCGCTCCTTCAGGCTATTCTCAGCGTCTCTGCAAACCAGCTGCGTCTCTTGTACGGTCAAGGATGCACGAAGCAAGCCTGGGAATATCGGGGCAAGACACTGAAACTCTTGAGGACGGAAATCAATCAACTCAGAACGAACCACAGCCAAGCAGACTCGAATTTTGAGAATTGTTTGGGCACCATTTTAATGTTGTGTTGTCTCGAAGTAAGCCAGGCGACGCAGTCGCCCTCAGAACGAGAGAAAGGGACATGACTAACGCAGCCAGGTCTCTGACAACTGCTCATCTTCCTGGATCCTCCATTCACGCGCTGCTCGCCAAATACTTCACTTGAGCCCTGTGGCTTCGTCGAAATCTTGGGAACGAGAACAGCTACGCAGTTTCGTTTGCGAGTACTTTACGGTCCATGAGGTGCTATCGCAAACTGCCCAGATAGCGTCACAGAGAAGCGAGTGGCGTCTCTCAACTGACTCGGACCATCAGATCATTAGTGGACTGACAGGGTGTTCTGCCGAATTGATCGGTTTGGTTAACGACATATCCGACCTGGCGGAGGGAAATTGTGTTTCAGAGACCTCAGACAACACACGGCGATTATCGGAGACATGCTCCTTTCAAGATTCTCAGCATAGTTCCATACAAAAGGATCTCGAAAGACGTCTACACCATCTGAAGCAATCGGTGCCAGTGTGGGAACAGCTATCGACGGCGGCGGATCATGGCCCACCGCGGTCGGAGATGTTCCGTACCATTGCCGAAACTAAAAGACTGGCCGCTCTAATATATTACTACAGTCGAGTCAGACTCTTCACTCCCTACGATGCGCCGATCGAACGGGCAACAACTCACATCCTCCGCCTGCTCCCAAAATTACCACCTAGTGAGACCGCTCTTCTTTGGCCACTCTTCATCGCCGGTTCTCTGGGGGTCCGCTGGGATCGGGACCAGGATAGAAAGGTTGTTCTAGAACGACTGAATGTCCTCCAGCACAAACGGCAGCTTGGTAATGTAAGGAAAGTTCGGCAGATAATCGAAGAGGTGTGGAAGCAACGAGACCTTCTCGGGAAGGCCTTTGACCACCGCCACTGGAAGGAGATTGTGTCCCGACATGGACCTGGAATCAGTCTGGCTTGAACCTGGAGCGCTCCATGGTTATCAACTGAACTCATAGTGGATAATTCGGGATCGGGAGCTCTCCATCCTCACAGACACCGGCCTCCACTTGCTTTGAATGCAACCGGTCCAAGTACGGCAGCAGAAAGTCCGCATAGAGATGACGACCCTTGTGTCTGCATACCAGGGGTCAGCCAAGATCGAAGGACGTTTCCTAGTTGTGGTGATGCTAGCGGACTTACTCTACAAGTTCGTCATCCCAACTCCGGATGAACGACGCCAGTCGGCCGGGAATACCAGGCTCGTCAAGGATCGACGCTAGTGGGGATATATACGTATGGACAGACCAGACGATGGCTTTGGACTTGGGCAGCCGTCGAAGAGTTTGACGCTCCTGGCGAAAGAACAGATTGGATACGTCGGTGACCGGAGCTGGTGGTTTGAACTTGCCATAACTTGGGCTTCCCATAGCGGGACCTCGGATGGCGGGGTCCCAATCGTCTTCCGGACCCATTGTTATTTCGGGCCAGTGGAACTTGTCATGGATCGTGATCGCCGTTGTGTTTCTCACGATGGGAGTCTCCACCTTGAGTTTGTTGAGAAAACGTTCCAGGGGTATCTGGAGCTGCGATGCATAGTGAGGAACTCGACCCCCGAAATGCAGGTCTGAAAGAGACGCTCCAAGCTTGTCTTGAAGTCGCTGGCCTCCCCCTATACCAAACATTGCAGCACTGTGGTAGTACTGGCCATCGTGGCCCTTGACGAGGATGTTGAGATCTGTCGGCTGTATCAGACCAGCAACTGTCATTGGGTCTTCTCTGGTCAAATCATACGAAACTCCAAGTGGCGGGATCGAGATGGAGGTGATGGCACCATGATTGTCCCAACCATCGTGGTCCACAGCCGAACGGGAAACGCGATAGACTTGCGGGTATCGCCTGGACAGATACTCCGCAAGGTCCTGGCAGAGCTCTCTAGCCGCATCGCGGGCTGGGGGCAAAGTGTCGACGATCTTGCTTCCCCTTTTTTTGAGGCGATCGACTTTGACTCGATGGTACAGCGGGAATTGATTGTCAAGAAGAATCCAGGAATTCATATCGAATTTCTTGACTTCGATGACATGTCTTTTGTACGAGTACCGAAGTGCGCGGAAGGGAGGCGGCGCTGTTTTGACGAGATCAAAAGCCACACCTGGTTCTCTCTTTAGCTGAAAGGGATCTACCTCTCTCGCCGAGACCTCCGACGACACTGAGACGGAAAAATGGAGTCAGTCAGTTGTGGTTAGTACGTGAGCCCAGAGTACAGAGGATTGACGCAAGGGCCGAGAGAGGACTCACTCTTTTGCCCTGTGACTCTTTTGAGGCGGCTGATGATTCTCGGCGCCGCAATCAGCAATGAAAGACATGTCAACAAGACAAACCACGTCGTGGTGTGGCGCTCAACCGCAGAATGCCAAAGCCTCCACGACATGATCGATGCGAGGATTCAGAAACAATTTTGAGGCCTGCTGACCAGGCCTGTGTGGTGAGGAGACGAGGTCATTTGTACCTTGGTCACCGTCTCGGACTTTCTTGGTCTCGCATTCAGTGTAAGGAGAAGTACTGAGGATGGTCCCTGTTTCGTCACTGGTCAAGCTGGTCAACTGCCCCTTTCAACCAAATTCGGGGCCAAATGCTCCACTGAAATGAGACAACAAGAAATCATTGCGGTTGGTGTCCTCGGCGGACGATACCGTGATACCTAGCAGGATTGGATATTGCTGTACCCCATTGCATCAGCAGTGCGGTCCCGAGTTCATCTAGCTCTCTTACCTTGTGTGGTCAGGGCCCACCTCCCACGTTTCTGCTGCGATGGTTCGTCCGGCAAGGCACGAAGTGCAGACAAAAAGATTCGCCGAGAAGAGCAAGCCGAGGGCTGCGACGGTCATTGTGGCGAGGCTTGTGCCACTCACCCCAACAGGTGGATCGAGGAGCGCTGTGGCCGTTGCGTCGATCCGCCGATCCGAGATAAGAAGTCCGCAGGAGGAGAATAAATGCGATTCTATGTGGGTCTCCAGCTTCACTGTTTATCGTGCGGGCAGGTTTTAAGATCCAATCAAGTTTCCCGCAGGGCGGGGACGCCAGAGCGAAAATCGGAATCTGAGGTGCGTGGACTAACCAGACTATGAGGAGACCGCATGCACCATGGCTTCGGACCGGCTTCATTGCCTGTTGCGACTTACTTTGTCAATATGCTTCAGCGTTGAGCCTTGCGGCAAAGAGCGCTTGGCCGACTTGGCCGTTGATTCCAGGACGCTGCATCCTCCTCGGCATGGAAGAGGACCTATATCTTTAAAGCTGATGGTAGATGCTGACATGGCAGATTCATCTTCTCATATCGTGCACCGCTCACCATCTGCCCATCCCAGGCCGACGCAGCTCTGTTCCGATCACGAGCAAATCGTCTACAGAGATTTGTCTCTCAGAGATGGCTGAGTTACCTGTCCACATCAGAAACGGGGACAGAGTCGTGGAAAAGGATGGCCTTACCAAATCCATCACACCCCTTGAGACGGTAGGGCGCTCTGTTCCTCCTAGCAGGGCCGGAACATGGCTTAATATCGATAGGGATCCATGGAAGAGGGTATTCTTGACACTGCTCCCATCGGTGAAGAGCGGTCTGAATATGGTATTTATCGGGGTCTCAAGTCACACCATATTCAGCTCCTCGCCATATCCGGGGTGATCGGAACTGGCCTGTTCGTCGGAACCTCCTCTGTTCTTGCGAGCGCCGGGCCTGGAGGCCTGCTCATTGGATACTCGATCTGGTGTGTCTTCCTGTTGTTTGTGGCTCACGCCATGGGAGAGATGTCGGCTTTTCTCCCCCCGGCTCTTTTGCAACTCATACTGCTCGCTTCATTGACGAGAGCGCCGGCGTTGCCATGGGCTGGTGTATGCTTACAGCATGATGATCTTCACCGCTGCCGACTGCACAGCTTTGACCGGCCTCTGGTCATATTGGTTCCCAGATATCAACCCTGGAGTCTGGGTTGCGGTCACGCTATTTGTCGTCTTTGTCTTGAACTGTCTGGCGGTCAAGTACTTCGGAGAAGTCGAGTTTTATGCCTCCATTTTCAAAATCTTCTTGATCTTTGGCTTTCTCCTCTTCACCTTCATTGTCGTTCTTGGTGGCAATCCCCATCATGATCGAATTGGATTTCGGTATTGGAAGAACCCAGGCGCCTTTGGCGAAGAATACACCACCAGATCGCTCGGCAGTTTCCTCGCCATCTGGGGAGTCTTCAACACTGCGGCTTTTTCCATCGGAGGGCCGGACTTCATTGCCAATTGCGCCCCCGAGGCAGTCAACCCACGCCGCAATATCCCCAAGGCTGTACGCAGAGTCATTTATCGACTGATCTTCTTCTTCATCCTCTCAGTATTTGCTGTCGGTCTTCTCGTGCCTTACAACGACCCTCGGATGCTCTCGGCTATCGCCAACGGCAACGGCGTGGCCAAATCTCCGTTTGTCATTGCCATGGTGCGGCTTGATATCAAGGTTCTTCCAGACTTGGTCAACGCCGTGGTCATCACAAGTGCCTGGAGTTGCACCAACTGTCTTCTCTTCCAAGCGTCCCGTACCGTCTTCGGGTTGGCTAAGCATGGCCGTGCGCCCAAGATCTTCGCAAGGACGACCACGTCTGGAGTACCACTTCCGGCTCTCATTCTCTCTGTTTCAGTCGCATCACTGGCCTTCATGACCTGCAACACCGCCTCCGCCAAGGTTTTCAACTGGTTCATCAACCTCGGATCAACCGCCATCATGATCGCCTACATCATGATGCTGGCGTCCAACATTCGCTTCCACAAAGGCCTCCGGGCTCAGGGAATTGACGTCACAACATTACCTTTCAAGAGCCGCTTCACCCCATAGTCGAATTATATTGCTCTCTTCGGAGTGGGCATCATTCTGCTCACCAACGGATATGGGGTCTTCATCCACGGCTATTGGAGCTTTCAGAACTTCTTCACAGCTTATTTTACCATCGTCTTCTTCCTTGTCGTGTATGCGGGGTGGAAGATAGTGAAACGTACTTCCTTCGTCAAGGCCAAGGACATGGACTTCCACACAGGCTTGAGAGAGGTTGAGAAGCACGAGGCGAGTCTTGTCACCAAAGTCCCCGCTACTCGCTATGAGAGGTAAGAAGTTGGCCATTCTTGGTCTTCCCGATCTGAACTGAAATTACTATAGATTTATGGACTGGCTGTGGTGACAGCTGTCATCAAAGTGTCTGAGGAGAAGCGGAGCTGATATTGTCTTTGCCGGCACCGAGATTGCCAGCCCTTGAGGGCCAGAATTTGAAATAGCTGCGTTTATACCAACAGGCTGTAATGGAAAGACGCTATGATGACCATCTTGCGGACACACCAGAAATTTGGACATCGTCCGCAGTTGGGGCAGCCTCGGCGCATTGGTAACCTTGTCTCGGATCGGCTACATAATTTTTCTCCTTTGTGACTTGCTCCGTGGTATTGTTGATCTTTAGCAGCATTGATGTGCCTTCCAGATGCAGCTGACACGTGGCAAGTGAAACCAATTGATGGCAGAATGAACTCCGTTCTTTGGCCGGCAAGAACCGCCAGAAAGGTTGTAAGAACGTAGAAGGATGAACCCCACGCATTCGAGAGTCCAAACCTGAAAATCCGATTTTGCCATTACGCAGCTCAATACCCTCCGGACAGCAGTGTTGAGGTTGTCCCACGTGGTTTTCACGAGGCTGACCATTGCTGGGAGTAGGGACCCCTGCCCCTTGGGGATCGCTTCCTCGTAAGGAAGACTTATCATTACGAAAGATTACTTTTTCTGACTCCTTCTTTGGCAGAATGAATTGATGGTCCTCGCAGTCAATCGGAAGCCGGCTGGATGTCAGGACTGGAGATGAATGCATGCTGAGGTAAGGTCAAGTGATAAAGCGACAACGGAAAAATTGAATTCTGAGGGACGGAGCGCAATCCCAAAGGAGCCCCTGCTCTTCCCCTTGGAAGCTTCCAGATATCGTCGAGTGATTCTGGGCGTGGAACCTGGTACTTACAGTATGTGCCCCGGCCAGCCGCACTTGGTCTTTCCCGAAGGCAGTGATGTTTCTTGCTGGTCCCGTCTCGGAGCCTGGGTCGGGGTGTCTCTGAACGCAGCGCTTGTGCAGCCTTTCACCCGATACATGGGAGCGACGAGGAGGGAACGCTGGATAATGGGAACTTGGCCCGACAGCCATTGTATGAAGATAATAAGCACACGGGCAGGCTTGAGACGGTCAATGTCGGAGCAGTGTTTCAGGAAGTGGACAGGATGTCGAGCTCATCTATATCCTCACCGCTCACGAGTCGAGGGGTTCAAAGAGGCGCTTGAAATCATGTATGCGGTTAGCCAGATGTTGGCTAAATAGAGAAGACTCACCCTGCTCGACCTGTCTAACAGCTAGAGTGCCGTGAATTGTGATGACTGCTGTTATACACTGTCTCACCCTGCGACCGACATGATACAAACCCTAGTATCAAGTGCGCCCGGTGGTTAAGTGATAATGGAAAGTCTAATTAGACATCCGCTGGACATAGAACATCTTGTAGTGAATGCATACCTGCACCAAAACCCGGCACTCAAGACAAACTTTTAACTAGAAGGTCTCCTTGAAAAAGAACCATTGGCCAAAGCACAGTGCCTAGCGGATGACGCCACGCCGTGCTCCCTGTGAAGGGGCCTCCCTGTACTAGAACCATCCGTCGAGCACGACCAGGCCGGACTTGATACTAGACGCGACCCAAGATGTTCTCCTGGAGAGTCGATCGACGGATCCACGCCAATTTTAAGAAGCATTGGACAATTAACAAAGACAGCCGTCAGACAAGGGCAATTTGAGCAGACAAAAATGAAATTTAAGAGACCTGTAGCCTTGGTTACCAGGACGTTGGCTAACTAGAATGTTGGCAAATTCTCAGTCTATCCTTGGTATTAAAAACTGTAGAACTAGAAAAATTCGAATAATGCCGTGCTAGATATAAATATAGCACAGCGGTCCTGCTGTTGAACTCATCACATCCCTGTTTTTAACTGTCGGACCCAAGCTCCCCATGATGATGGGATCGTCGAGCGTTCCGTTCGGCGAATTCGCAGGGTCCAACAGGCTAGTGGGTCCCCCAAACGCATACTGTCGATTCTTCAAGTCCAGATTCTGCCAAATCCACCAGGTCCGGTCAATTTGGGCATGGTGGAGGAAGAAAGCAGGATCACCGGGAGATGCGAAGAGGTCACCGCCCGGATCACCTCCGATGGTGAAGTGACCGCCCGTGTGCACGCCGTAAAAGCCAGAGGCAAAGTCACCTTGCATGCGGGTTTGGAAGGATATGATATCCTGGTAATTGGTGATCAGGTCGTACGAGTCGGAGTCCTTGGTCCAGTTGGAGGAGACCCAGGAAGAGATGTCGCGGCGCAGACAGCGAGGGTTGTATGCCAGGGGATTGCTGGAGGTGTAATTGATCACACCGGGCACGTCAAGCGTCGGAGAGACGGGCCCCAGGTTGACGGTCAGGTTGGCGAACGGACCGCTGTACACGCAGCCACCGCCGGAGCCCGGTGGGATGCAGTTCAGGTCTGTGGGCAAGGCCTCGGTGCAACCATGGGGCACGGAGGCGCCATTTCCGGACATGCTGTAGTCGCTTCCATCAAAGAGGGGAGAATTGAGCGGATCGAAGGCATACTTTCCCCAATTCCAGTAGGGCTGGTAGCCAGTGTAGCCACATTCGTTGCGGAGCGCCTGTTCGAACGACCAGGTGAAATATCGGTGCCAACTGAGGAAGTTGGCCGTGCCGTGGATGAACAGCGTCTGGTTGATGTGGACTGCGACGAAGTCATCGTATCGCGTCCGGGCCCCAGGTGCGAAACTGGGATCCTCGGACGGCTTCGACATGAGGCAGAGCTCGGCATTGATATAGGCTCTTCGTTCCGTCTTGGACAACGTCGACCATTCTCGGCGGACGGCCGTGTTGAGGAGATTACAAGAGCCTTGCGTGGGATTTGTGGCCCTGTAGATTGCCAGGTTGAGCAAGGCCTTTGCCGCGAGTATGTCGGTCTCAAGAGTGGAAGCTGGCACATATATTGACGAAGCGGCGGCAGCACCATCTCTTTCGACAAAGCTATTCCCGCTGAAAACCTCGTCGAGGGCAGCCGCACCTGTACCAGCTGTGGCCACGAGGGCCGACAGCAGATATGTCAGGCGCATTGTCGTTGCTGGTCGGCTTTCTGGATGAAGAGGGGTGGGAGGGCAAGCACGACAAGACAAGCCTACCAGGATGTCAGGGTGGCTGATGATCAATCTTATTATATACGATATTCACCCGTTTGCCAGTCCCCATTTCTCGCAATATTATCCACAGCCACGAGGAAAGCTAAACCGTGAGCTAGCGAAACACCACTTCCGGTGCAGTGTCCATGAGCAGTTCGCGACAGATACCGGTCCGCCAGAACCCGGAATTAGTTTGTTCACCTACCAGCAGCATGAGATTGAGGACTCCAAAGACGAGATGAAGTGGTGAAATGAAGTGGAGCCAACAACCACGCGGGCGAGGTCTCAACCTCGGAGCACCGACTCGTTCAGGAGAGCGATCATCTCGCTTCTAGGCACAGGGTTACAGGCCATCAGGAGTCGAACTGCGCGGTTCGGAATGTCCCACAGTATGCAGGGAATTATCCATGGAATGCAAGGGTCTGTCGTGGATGCAGGGATTGACCCATGCCATGCAGGGATTGGCCCATGGCGTGCTAGGCTCTGGTCCAGAGGAATAACCCACGCGGCCAGAGGTAAGACGGTCAGGCTTGTGGAGCACATCAATTCACGCTCCAGCCGCGACCTCTGATATGTCTCGCCTGTCAACCGTGGACGGAGGCTCTGGCAGCGGTCAGTTTATGAAGGGGAAAAAGGGGGGCCGAGTGGATCCGGGGCAGCTTCAGAAAGACACCAACTTACATGCCAAGAGACGATGGCGCTGCGGCTGCATTGGTGGCTGCAAGCCTCCTCGTGGGTTCCTGCAAACATGACTACCAGAGGCAACACCGGAGGTGTCTGGGATCAGCAGATGCCATCACTGGAGAAACGCACTAAAGCAAAACTGGTTGGGGGAAAGGTAGGAAACGAAAGAGCTTTGCCCAGATTTGGCAGCCAGGCCCAATCGCATGGGCCAGAACTTCGGTACCCTTTACGTGACCCTTCACCGATCGATTGCTCCAGCAAGGCATCAGGGCGATGGTGTCTGGTCTTCTTACCTCTTGCGCCAGTTTGTCCGGCCCCCTTTAGCCCAGTATAATATTTACCGGCCTTGCCCTGATATCGTCGGCTGATGATCTCTCTCCCTGGAGTGCGTGAAAGGCCGTGAGGGAGGCAACGGGCTATGGCTGTCATCCGGGACGTCCTGGTGGTTGCTCGCCAGAGCATTGATCGTGCCGATGAATCCAATGTCCCCCGACTGCTTGCCATCACTGGGACCTTCTTTGGCCTGGCCATCCTGGTGGTGACGTTGCGCATGATTGTGCGCGCCTTTATATTGAAAAAAGTCGGTGTGGATGACTGGGTGATCATTGCGGCCGCGGTAAGCGTGGAAGCACACCGAAAGAGTCTTTCCAAAGGCTGACGATAAACAAGATCTGCTCGATCGGAACCTTTGCGTGCTTATGTGGAGAGGCATCCGTCGGATTCCTCGGGCGACATATGGACACCATGAGCCTGGAGAGTCTTTCCAAGGGCAACCACTGGCTTTACTTTCATTCTCTGATCGTCATGGTGGGCATCAGCTTGGTCAAAATGTCGGTCGCCTTCTTCCTTCGCCGCTTCACCGCGAGCAAGAAGCATAAACAATTCCTCCTGGGCTGCGTCATCTTCTTAATTGCCTTCACCCTCGCGTGTGCTGGCACGCTGATATTCAACTGCGGGACGACGGTCTCGGCCAACTGGAACTTTGCCCTTCGCGCCCGGACGCATTGCTTCTCCAACAATACTTTCCGCAATATTGGCATCTTCAATAGCTGTGAGTGACGTCTGTCTTCCCTCTCTCCAAGTGACACCGGCTCACCTGGACTAGCGATCAATATCTTGACCGACGTTCTCTTCGCCTTGTTGCCCGTCCCCATTGTTTGGAGGCTCCACACGACCAAGCGGACCAAGGTTTCGCTCACCATCGTCCTCGGCCTCGGTCTCTTTGCGTGTGCGGCCTCTCTGGTCAAGACCGTTTACCAGGCAAACGTGTTGTCCGATCCCGACTGGAGTTTTCACTATTATTTCTTCATGTGGAACTATATCGAGTTGAATGTCGGCATCCTGGCAGCCTCGCTCCCTTCGTTACGACCGTTATTCGCCAAGATCCTAGGTACCGCACAGCGATTTACCTCTGGCGGGAGCCAGAGTCAGGGGCTCAGCTACGAAAACAGGGCCGCCGGGTACCGCTCGCGCGATAAGAGGTCCAGCTATGCTCGGCAAGGTTATCTTGAATTTAGTGATCTGGGAAGCAATGCGAAGTATCAGGGATCGAACCAAAGACCAGCAGGGAGTCGGGACTTTGCCACGCGCGAGAGTGGGAGGATGGTTTCCACGACGGTAACGGCCGGGGGAGACGGTGACAGCGACGAAATCATGTTGGCTCACAAGCATGTTTCCGAAGCAGACGCCGGCCGCAAGGGCATCTATAAAACGACCACGGTGCAGATCTCTCACGACTAAAGAGAGTTGATATTAGATGACCACTGCAGATCTTTCACGATTATGGAGAGTGTATAGAGATGACTCCTGCAGATCTTTCACGATATGAGAGTGTATAGTAGGTGACATGAATAGAGCCTGTGTAAATAGCAATTTTCTTGGTATGAAAACTCTTCTGGAGAGAAGAGCTCAGGCTGACCGCCCTCGAGACGACATTCGCCAGTATTCTCAGGCCTCTGTGGAAGGGGGTTGGCAGTCACAGCCTGGACACATCACTGTGAAAACTCGTGACTTGTGAAATACCTTTCCAGGGATTAGCTTGCCTGTCTCATTTTCCCCGGGTCGTGGATGCTCAAGTCTCATTTCTAGAATGTTGGCTAAATCATTCATTTGAGTGGTGTGATGAGTCAATCTCGGCTAGGTAAAGCTGGCGCCACAAATATAGTCATCCTTACCAGGGTCAACAGGGTTCGCCTTCAGAGTAGCGTCATCCTAGAACTAAGGCAAGCGAAAAGACGGCGTTCCACGGAGACTTTACAGCCAATATTTGATGATACAATTCCGAGATCGGTCGCACGCCACTGTGTTGTGCGTTCGAATAGGGACCCGTGAGGTTTGGGAGGTTGGATTGCATGAACAGAGCGTGGCACTCACCAATTCTTTCTTGGGGAAGAATCTGCGCGGGCGGGCTCCAGAGCCGGTAAGCTCTTGCACAGTATGCGATAATCAATGTCTCAATCAATCACTACTCGTCGAAGCCAATTTCAGGAACAGGAAACCGAGAGAACGCAATCTCCTCGGAGGCCAGGACAGTCGGGTGGGAGACTATGCTTCGGTCGTTCGTAGACTAACATTTTCTTTTAGCGAAAGCGATACGGCCTCGAACAATCCAGTTGCAGGAAAACACGAGACAATAGATTAGTGATACACGGCGGGCATGAAACGTGGCATCTTTACCATATGCTGTAACTGTACGGACATCCTCCCTGTTAGCAGGCGGCCGCATGAAGGCGGATAGAATGACTCCGGGCCAACCCCACCCACAAACCACCACATCCTATTTACACCACACGTCCTCAGGAGACAACAACGTAGATGTAGGCGTAAAGAATTGATGTAGTGGTCTTCGACCTGTATCGTTACAGCCAATGAGTGGCCAACATCACCTGATGGCCGAAACACCCAGATGGCACAATTAACATGCCGCTCACGTGACATATTCTGCCAATGCGTAAGTATGCTTGTGCCAGCCTTTGGTTCGGACTTTATCTATGCACAAGATAAGGCACTGAAGAGGGTAATCTCAGGCGTTGAATATCAGGGTCACAGACACTAAGCAAGGTTATAGGCTGAAAGACGAAGGTGATAGTCACTGTTCCTTCACGTAAAAAGTGGGATGACCTCACGGCTTATGAAACAAATTACCGAGCAGGAATTCACCCATCTACACAGAGAATAGCCGTCCACCTTCGCTGCTTGCTGGAGAACGCTGGGAGACTTGGGTCTGCAAGCATCTCATGATTGGATTTGAACGGTCTTGTATGGGGCGGATATACTGGCGTCAGGTAAGTGGGGTTATCCAGAGTCCAACGGTGAGTGCAGATACCAACAGTCAGGTCCTCGACATCTTGGATGACATTTGCTGCGTCCATGCGCTGGGCCAGAGTGAGACCTGACTCTATTCCTGGCGGAAGCTGCATCTCTTCCACTCTGTAACGTTACATTAGCTCAACTCACTTGGAGGCTCCGTTCAAAGATCCCTGAGCCTTATTTCTATCTTCTCAATTGTCCATGACAACGCGGTATCATTAGTTCCGTCGGCCAATAGATGGCACGGAGCCACGTCCTAGGAATGAATTGGTTCCTAAGACCTATAAGGCCTGTCAGCAGCAAACCGCTGTTTCTCTCTCTCCTGCCCACGTCATCTGCGGTTGGAAATGTGCACAGTGCTCGCGGGGACGCAGCTACCGCATTTTGCCCGCATTCGTGGGGCACCACTCATAGGGAGGTCCTGCACTCGGGTCCCTGGAGACCTTTGGCTCCTAGGAACATGTCGACCGGCTCTGCCAATTTCCTCAACGCCTAGAGGCCTGCGTGCAAGTCAAATGGATAGTACAAGACCTGTCCGCGATCAACCGTCGAATTCACCACGACTTTCTGCCCTCAGAAAGTCCTTGGAGAACAGGTTCTGGACAAAACTGACCCGCGAGCTTAGAGCCAAAAGGTGACTGCATAAGCTCCATAGAGCTGTGGACCAGCAGGCCAGCCGAGATCAAATCTCCCAAAAGGTCTCATTGGCCCTTCCCTCCGGCTCACAACGACACGAGACCATAGATTCCTATTCCCATTGTCAATGAGATCTTGTTCCATAGCGCGGACATCCCAGAACCATTTGCAGCTTGGTTTTCGGCAGAGTATCGCCGAGTTGAACGAAAAGAAACCAACCTTTGAAGAGCAGATCTTTATGATCCCACCCATCCCAGCGTGACGAACTTCCGCCGACCTGGGCTCGCCCTCGACAGGTGAAGTGGAGAAGACTGCCATTGGTTCCTTGAGTGGTTTGACTTGGGCAGAGATGAAGCAGAAGCGAAAGAAATCCTGACCGGAGCCGTCACCACTTTCACCAGGTGGCTGCAGGTCGTGTCGAGCTCCAATGTGACCAAACCGCCATGTTCTCCGATCTAGCCAGCGGGGATGGACTGGAAGCTCGCACTTTAACAGGCGACAGCGAGCGTCACACCTCTTGCCACAATCTAGCCACAAATGGTTTACTGTGTCGACAGACGGCGCAGGAAGACGATACCTCCTCCCAGCAACTCAGCTTCAACGATGATACTCTAAATAAGGTGTAAGCTGCAGTCCCATCATGGTTACTAGCGCGAGGTCTGACTGGTGGAGCCGATCTCGTTTCGGCCCTGGCCGGCCCGCCCATTGATTTGCTGTGTTCAACATCAGGGTCCAGTCATGGTTGGCAGAGCAAAGGTGCCGCCCTGGAGAATTCAGCCTAACCGCAGGTCCAGCTGTGCCTCCCACCTCTTCCATCCGGCGCAAATAATGATAAAAATCCGCCTCAACTGCTGCCCTTTACGTCCGTTTCGCGGTGCAGAGGGTATTAACCCAATGTGCTAGAGCGTTATCCCGTTGACCGGTACAGTAACCTCTCAAAACCGTCCTCCATAGCTCGATAGTCCTCCCAAACGAGACGTGTCTGTCGCACAACTGAGCAACCATGACAGCACCAAAGTATAGTCAACCTAGCGATCGCAGTGCTTTTGAGATTGCCATCATTTGCGCGCTGCAGATCGAATCCGACGCTGTCGAGGCCCTATTCGATGATTTCTGGGACGAGCAAGAATATGGGAAGGCGACTGGTGATCCAAACTCCTACACCCTGGGCAGAATCGGCCGGCACCATGTCGTCCTGGTGTACATGCCAGGAATGGGCAAAGGATCTTCAGCCAGCGTGGCTGCTAGTTTCCGTTCCAGCTTCCCCTCTGTTCGGCTTGATTTGGTAGTAGGTATTTGTGGCGGAGTCCCCTTCGTCGGGAGCAGTCACGCAGAGGAGATCCTCCTGGGCGATGTGATCATCAGCACAGGCGTGATACAATTCGACTTTGGAAGACAATTCTCGGACAGAATAGTCCGCAAAGACACGCTGCAGGACAACCTTGGGCGACCTAACTCTGAAATCCGATCATTTTTGAACAAGATGCAGGGCTGGCGGGCACGGACCGAACTGCGCCGGCGCCTTTGTGAGTACGTTGCAGAGGTCTGTGGCAAAGAAGGCTTTGAAGGACGGAGACATCCGGCCCTGGACGAGGACAAGCTGTACCGCGCAGCCTACCGCCACAAGCACCAGGACCTGACGGTGTGCTCGATATGCGCCCAATGTGTCAACGATGGCGATACAACCTGCGAAATTGCCCCCCATGCAACCTGTGCCCAGCTCCAGTGTGACGATAGTCAATTGGTCGCCCGTAAACGGATCGAACAGGCACAGAAGAGTTCGCTTACCACCGACCAGGCGGAAGATGCCTCGAAACCGGCGATACACTTTGGACTCGTGGCGTCCGGAGACGTGGTCATGAAATCTGCGTCACACCGTGATCGCCTCGCCGCTGAGGAGAGTGTTATCGCGATTGAAATGGAAGGCGCCGGCGTGTGGGATAATTTTCCCACCGTCATTATCAAAGGCGTCTGCGACTACGCCGACAGCCACAAGAACAAGAAATGGCGACCGTACGCCGCCGTCACAGCGGCTGCCTGTGCGAAGGCCCTCCTCAGAGAATGGCCAGGAATGGGTAATGCGGGCCTAGCGACACAGGTCGCTGGAGCGACAAACGAGTGGCAGCATGAGAGCGGCCCAAATATGAGAATAACACAGGGTGAATCGCAGTTCCGAGGTCCTACAATAGTCACTGGGGGACGAGTGTTCCAAGGGAACTTTGTTGGACTAGGGCAGCGCAGTCCAGGAAGGGGACTCTCTTGAATAGCGTTTCGTTAGCTAACCTCCATGGAATCATACGATAACATCCTTCTGTAGGTATTGGGATAGGTTCCAGGTTTGGGTCCTCTGAAGGGTTGCCCCATGCCTCAGCCTGAAAGCCACGTATGAGGCGCGGCAGCTATTCCAGGCGACAAATCAAGTGCGACCAGGTTCAGCCGCATACCATTTGTCCAGCCAGCTTGTGGCCGCACATGTGTTCACCAAGTCACGAAGTTCTGTTCGTAATGTTGTGTGGACTCCTGCTTGCTGCAACAGTGCCGAGAATCTCACTCACCTGCCATGACGACACAGTCGCGACCGTCACACCCAGCAATCAACCAGGAAGGTTCGCGATTCAGAGAGACGCATGTGTCCGGCGGCACACTTTTACAAGGCAACTTCGCCGTGACCATCAGTACAAGGTCCTCATGTTCTGTCAAGAGCTTAGTCTGATGTTCTCTAGACCCCGCCGCACCGGCCCGGGCGAACTATGTCGGCCCTTACTCTCTTCGCACGTTATTCAAGCCGGTCAAAACCTACGTCAGACGACCACAGTGTGAACAGATCCAAAAACAGCTGTTGGACGCGACTGTGGAGAACGGGGAACATGGTCGCAAAGTTCTCATCGTCTGGGGGCTTGGGGGTGCTGGGAAGACGCAAATCGTGCTTGACTACGTCCATACTCACCGGACCGAGTACACTGCCTTTTTCTGGATTGAAGCCAGCCAGAAGGTGACGATCGAGCGCGATTATATGAACATATACAGGTCTTTGTTCGATGGGCAGTTACCTGTTGGTCAAGATTTTGTGACGATCGATGATGCGGTGCTGAGGGTGAAGAACTGGTTCTGCGAGCAACGCGATCGATGGTTGCTCGTCTTTGATGGTGCCGACTCCATCGACAACGAAGAGGACCACAATTACGTCGACTTGAACTATTTCATGCCCAACTCGACCACTGGTCACATTATTGTGACCACTCGGAGTGACACCGCCCTGGGTATGACCATACTGGAAGGGGTGGAGGTGGGTCAGCTGGACGAGCCGCAGGCGATCGATCTGTTCTACCAGTGCTCCGGGGTGAGAAAGCATGACCCAGAGATAGAGGATGGGGTGAGGCAGATTGTCCAGGAACTTGGATGTCTGGCGTTGGCCGTCAATCTTGCGGGAACTTATGTTGCCGAAACACCGCGACTACGGGCAAACGTCAAAGGATACCTTTCCGAATATATACAGCGGCGACAAGAATTGTTGAATCGAAAACCCAGAAAACTGATTCACCAGTACAGCGAGAGTGTCCTTACGACATGGGAGACGTCGTTCCGTGCCATTCAGGCAGAGCTATCCGAGGCGGCCAAACTTCTCTCTATTTTGGCGTTTCTCAGCTTCGACGATATTTTTATGGATCTTTTTGGACTCACACCAGAGACCCCCGAGGTAGGGCCAGATTTCCGTCCTGGACCGGACTTGAGCTGGAGATCAGTCCTGTTCCCCGAAAAGAAGCCCGATTTCTATATTCTGGAGGACTGCTTTCGCATTCTCCGGAGGTATTCCTTTGTGGAGTGGAAGAGTGACCAAGACAGTTACTCGATGCACAAGTTGGTGCATGCGTGGAGCCACGACCGATTGAGCCAGGAAGAGCAGTTTACGTATGGCGTTGGCACTCTCGATCTTGTTTGGGAAGCCACGTTCAACTGCAGAACCGAACCAGGAGACAAAGCACGGTTAGTGCCACATGTAATGGCGAACTTTGCTACGGCCGTGCAGGCAGCTGAAAGGTCAGGGCGAATGACAAATAGTGCGCGAAAGCAGCTGAGCCGGATTGGAGTGTTCGTGTGGGAGACTGGCCGGTGGTCGGAAACCTTCGCGGTTGAAAAATTTTTAGTCGGATCATGGCGAAGAGACTGTGGTGAGGAACATCCTTCCACCATCACTGCTATGAACAATCTCGCAAACACGCTCGGCAAACAAGGCAAGTTGGACGAAGCAGGAGTGATGATGAAGGAGGTGCTGGAGAAGATGAGACACATCCTAGGGGAGGACCATCCTTCCACCATCTCTGCCATGAACAATCTCGCAGTCACGCTTAGCCATCAAGGCAAGTTAGATGAAGCAGGAGTGATGATGAAGGAGGTGCTGGAGAAGAGGAGACACACCCTAGGGGAGGATCATCCTGACACCATCTCTGCTATGAACAATCTCACAAACACGCTCGGCAATCAAGGCAAGTTGGACGAAGCAGGAGTGATGATGAAGGAGGTGCTGGAGAAGATGAGACACATCCTAGGGGAGGATCATCCTGACACCATCTCTGCTATGGGCAATCTCGCAAAGACGCTCAGCCATCAAGGCAAGTTGGACGAAGCAGGAGTGATGATGAAGGAGGTGCTAGAGAAGAGGAGACACATCCTAGGTGAGGATCATCCTTCCACCATCTCTGCTATGGGCAATCTCGCAATCACACTCAGCGATCAAGGCAAGTTGGACGAAGCAGGGATCATGGAGAAGGAGGTGATGGAGAAGATGAGACACATCCTAGGGGAGGATCATCCTTCCACCATCGGTGCTATGCACAATCTCGCAAAGACGCTCGGCGATCAAGACAAGTTGGACGAAGCAGGAGTGATGAAGAAGGAAGTGCTGGAGAAAATGAGACATATCCTAGGGGAGGATCATCCTGACACCATCTCTGCTATGAACAATCTCGCAAAGACGCTTAGCGATCAAGGCAAGTTGGACGAAGCAGGAGTGATGAAGAAGGAGGTGCTGGAGAAGAGGAGACACATCCTAGGGGAGGACCATCCTGACACCATCTCTGCTATGAACAATCTCGCAGTCACGCTTAGCCATCAAGGCAAGTTAGATGAAGCAGAAGTGATGATGAAGGAGGTGCTGGAGAAGAGGAGACACATCTTAGGGGAGGATCATCCTGACACCATCACTGCTATGAACAATCTTGCAATCACGCTCCACAATCAAGGCAAGTCGGAGGAAGCAGGAATGATGATGAAGGAGGTGCTGGAGAAGATGAGACGCATCCTAGGGGAGGATCATCCTTCCACCATCACTACTATGAACAATCTTGCAATCACGCTCCGCGCTCAAGGCAAGTCGGAGGAAGCAGGAATGATTATGGAGGAGGTGCTAGAGAAGATGATACGCATCCTAGGGAGTACCATCTCTGATATGAGCAATCTCGCAAACACGCTTAGCGATCAAGACAAGTTGGACGAAGCAGGAACGACAACGAAGGAGGCACAATAGTGGTGTATATGTTGGGTATTTTACGGCAATCCCGGTGTAGGATGACCCAGAATAGAATATGTGCGGACCAAAGCACTGCAAGCAGGGTCCTGATAGCTAGGCGCGCATTTAATCCAGTCAGGAGGATGGTGGTTCTGCTGAATGGTCCAAGCCAAAGGCATTTGCAGATATTGGAAGACATCGACAGCGGAGTGTATTGTTGCTAGGGCAAATTGAACATTGCTGATAACAGGAGGTTGACTTATTGTCGAACTCAACTGCAGTCGACCATAAGATTATGGAACTGGAGTTGATAATGTGAGGAGAGGCAAGGTGGAGCCAGTTGAATGGCGGGTCATAAGTTTGTTAGCTGACTGTGCCCCAAATGTCAACAGCCACAGGCCTTCGATTTGTTCTGCTTGGCACGCGTCAGGCGTCAGCGGTTGCCTACATGTGAGGCGAAAGACAATCGTTGCAGGTCTATATGGGAAGACAATGTGGCAGACTGATTGCATACAGACTTAACCAAGTCAGTTGCTTTATCCTTGCCATCTTTGCTCATTCCGGAATATGACAGTCGCGGTTCGCAGCGATATGAAGGGCTGGTAAGCTGTACGCGATGCACAGCCCCAACAAGCTCCTCCTTGACCGCCAGTGCTCACACTTTAAGAGTCTGCAACACGCTGGTGGAATACCAGTGTGCGGGTGACATGGCCATCGGCCTCAACGGACTCATTCTCGCCGCGGCAGCATTGCTTTCTGCCTTTTATATCAATGGGGTCCCTCTCTTCGTTCATTCGCGGCGTGATCCGCGTTATGCGCCCCGTAGTGGGTTTGGCTTGATACAGGTGGAGGGATTCAGCCAGAAGCCAGGGCCTGACGGTGTCGAGTAGGACAGAAATCCTCCAGCATTGTTCAACTCGAGCTGACACTGATCATCAGCCTGATATTCGTCCATGGTCTTGGATCTAACCCTGACACGACATGGAGAGCTAAAAAGGGCTCCAGCCCATGGGTGGAAGCTTCAGAGAATGCAGAAGATTACGTCTATTGGGTGCAGGACTTCCTCCCAGAGGATATTCCTTTTGCAATCCGGCAGGACATGCGTGTGTTCCACTATAACTATGACTCATATGTCTACAGAGAAGCACCACAAACATCCCTGACGGGGCTCGGAAATAATTTGATGCACCATATTGCCGACATGCTTGGGGAGACGCAAAACGTAAGAGATTCGCCTGGGAATCATTGCGGTCATATGTCACGGCGCTGACGATTCATGATCAGCAAGCTCAGAATCGGACGTTAGTCTTTGTGGGATCCAGCTACGGTGGCCTTGTTGTTAAGCAGGTACACATGTTGCCCCCTGGTGATGGATTAACTTTAACACCAAATGCTACTCTCTAGGCATTGTTGCGTGCATCGACACTGTCCAAATTTCGGCATATTGCCTCGAGAACGACCGGTGTGGTCTTCCTGGGTACGCCACATAAAGGTTCAAAGATGGCGTCTCGGGGCTGCGTCTGGGCAAGAGCTCTCCAGGCTCACGGATCAAATATTCAAATGCTTGATGAAATCATCCTCGATTCGCCGAGACTGGAGGATTTGCACGACCAGTTCGTCTCTGTTTTCCATGACAGCCTGACCGTTGTGAACATCTATGAAACGCGTCGGGCAGTATGGAAGAAATGGGGCTTTCAGTGGGGTGAGATGGTACGCGGGCTGACCACCACCATGAGAATCGGACTAATCGACAGATCAGATAGTCCTGCCGAGATCAGCTACGTATGAAGGACCTCCCGATCGCGTGATCAATCGACCCTTTGATTTGGATCACTTTCAGCTCAACAAATTTCCGGCCAGAACGAATGAGTACAGCATCCTGCTCAAGCAGCTTCTGAAGATCTTCCAGCCTTCGGCGCAAGATGTTTTTTCCGTTCCAGTCGGACTGGTGCCCACCTTCACGTCGAGGAGACAGCTGCTAGCCGAGATTGACATGGCCTTTACAGAGGCTTCGCAAGACAATGGATCATTGCAGACCGTTGTGCTTCACGGTCTCGGTGGTGCAGGGAAGTCACAACTCGCGCGCCGAATCGTGGAGGACCGCCGAAAAGAATACCGGACGATCTTCTGGATTGATGCCAGCAGCACTGTATCGATCCGGTCCAGCTTTGCACGCTTTGCCACCCATGTCGGCCTTCAGATCCTTCAAATTGGTGACGATCGGGATGGGGATTCCTCACTGAGTGAGTCCGCTGTCGTCCAGAGTGTTCTCAGGTGGATCGCTCAGCGCCACGGCCTTGGGCGACGCTGGATGATCGTTCTGGACGGTGCGGAGGATCTAACCAAACCTGAAATTGAAGCAATCCTCCCGCAGGTCAACAACGGGACACTCATCATCACCAGCCGAAACCCGCACACGTGCGGAAGGTACATTGCCGCCAACGGATGTTCTGCCGTTCTGGTGGGATCCATGGAGTCGGACGAATCAAGCGGGATCTTGCTGCGACATCTGCAGCTTGACCGCAAAACCGCAGACAGAGAGATTCGAAACCTTTCGGCGACCGTAGGAGATGTGCTGGGAAACTTAGCTCTCGCGGTGGACCTCGCCGGGGCGTACATTGCCGAGCAGTTCTTCGACGATGCGATCGACGCGCTCACGATATATTTGTCGGATTTCCAGCGCCATCGAGATTACTTGCTGAAGCGCAAACCATTCCTCGAGCTGTCATCGTACGAGTTGACGGTATGGACGGTTTGGGACAGAAGCCTCGACACGATCAAATCGAAACACCCAGATGTTTCCGCCGGGCTCCTCCTTACCTTCCTCTCGGCGTTTGATGGTGCGAACGTTCAGGATGAGCTCTTCCATATGGCGGGCGAAAGTTTCACACAGGTTTCGCCTCCCACAGATGCCGGATACGATGAAGCGCCGACGTGGTTGAAAAGCTGGATTGAGTCGGATGATATGACTCGGAACAGCATTCATCTTCGAGAAGCCCAAGGACTGCTCATCCGGTACAGTCTTGTCCAGCGCGTGGACGGTCCTTGGCCAGGAGTGAAGATCCATAATCTCGTCCAGTGGCGGGCAAGACAAGTTGAAAATGATGAGTTCTGGGCTGATTGGTCAACCATATTTGTGCTGGCAGTGGCGCACTACATGGTTCGCAATACCGTTGAGCCACAACTGCGCGCCTCGCTTCTCGCACACATATCGGCAATCGACAAGACTTTCAATGGTGTCCTGGACCGCGTGGGACGAAGAGCAGACACCTGGACCGCATTTTTCTTCGAGACGCTGGCGCGGTTCATGCTTGGCGAGGGAAAATGGGCAGCAGCAAGAGCAACTTTTGAGCAAGCCATGCTCATAAGATGGGCGCAACAAGGGCCGGAACACTCCGACACCATGAGGGCGCTTTCGCAGCTTGGTTCCGCTTCTTTGCAACAGGGCCATTGGCAGGAAGCCGCCCTGCTCGAGGAGAGGGCTTTGCAAACTCAACTACGCGACCTTGGCGAGAACCATGAGGAGACTCTAGTTTCGGCGTCCGAACTTGCATCCGCATACGATCATTTGGGACGGACAGCCGAGAGCGTGGAATTGCGGGTCCGTGTTCTGCGCGTCAGGGCGGCAAGCTTGGGCGAGGAGCACTCCGCCACAGTTGCGAGCATGAATGCTCTTGCTTGTACATACCTTGCGCTTGGAAAAGCCAAGGCCGCCGAGAAGCTGCTGGTCAAAGCCGTTGAAATCTCCCGACGGACAGGCCGATTTGATCATGTGAATACTTTGACGCAAATGGCGAATCTTGCCGTGGCATACAGTCAACAGAAGCGCTGGGCAGAAGCCCAAGCTCTGTTGGAAGAAATCGTTGAAAGACAAAAGAAGGCTCTTGGTGAGACACACCATGTGACCTTAAAGTCGATCTCAAACTTGGCCTTCCTTCATCAGGATCAGCAGCACCTGGAAGAAGCCGAGTCATTATTCAGGTATCTGCTGGTAACCCGGACTGCGATACACGGTGAGGATCATCCTGACACACTGGATTCCGCTGCCAATCTGGCATCGATTCTGTATACTCGCGGCCGTCCTGATGAAGCTATGACTTGGATGGATGAATGTGCTATTCTCGCCAGAAAGGGCCTGGGGGCCGATCACCCATACACGGTCAAGTTTGAGGAACAAGTACGACGCTGGCGCCATCCACCGACGTACTGGGAAGACTTCGTCCGAGGCCTGAAAATGGTCCCCACGGTCCTTTGGCAGATGATTACTTTCCCAATTCTGCAATTTTGGCGCTTGGTGATGTATCTGACTGGAAGCTCCGAGGACGAAGATGGAGAGGTTTGGCAAACTTTCAAAGGTCTATATCCAATGATAGAGGCATAGGGATTTATGATTTGAACTCACATTTGTCGAGCAACTAAGGAGCACTGTCATGACGACAATCCGCGACAGTCGCGGGACAGGAGTAGCGTGTTTCAGGAGGGGCATGAGGCCAAACCCTTCCATATACTCATCGCACTTGCCCCTGGGTGCTGGAGGAGGCAAGCTTAGAGTCTTGTATGCTATATGCCAGATTGTTAGCTCAACACAGAGAGACCTCACCCTGCCTGATCGCACACTGCTTGCCTCAGTTAGCAGTCTGACAAGCACACTCCGAAATCTCCAATTGGGTCACAAAACTAACCAGGGAGACGGTAGATTTTGTCACGCAGCAGATATCCTGGATTAAGAAGAGGTCCATTAGCGACGCAGATGAGTGCTTCTGGATACGTGTGGTATAGAGTTTGTTCTGCTAAATGGGGGTTACGGTCAGTCTTGAATTTGAGAGATGACACGTAAGAATCTATTGGGGGTCGGTGGAGAGGCTCCTCCTCCCCAGCTCCAGTGCAGAGAGCCAGGCATCAACTCCCGGGGGAATTCTCAGTCTCCAAGACAGAAACGGACAATCGAGCACGATCTTTATCCGAATCCTTCCTCTGGCCATCCTCCTCGCCGTTGTCCAAACTTTCCACGTGGTTATTCTGCACTTCTTTCCTTCGCTCACTGGATATCTATCAGCTTAATCATCCTCGTTAGAACTTAATCAGCGACATACTCTCTACGATGCAATAATAAGGATAGCACGAAAAAGCCGAATAGAGCCGAGTAGAAGGCTATCCCAGTCGGCCACCCTTTTTTCCATCTTGGTGCGTCGACCGTGGGGAACAACAGAAGGGGGACCCAAATGTATGTTGAGTAGCCCGCTGTCATCATTGAGGACTGAGAGGATATTTGATGTTAGATGGAGGCAGTGATATGACCAAATAGAGAATGGACGTGATGGTGAGGACGCACAATAACGAGAGCCCGCTCTTCAGCGTCATTTTTGATGATGACGTTGACCGTGGAGTAGAGAATCGGACTGAGACAACCTTGGAGACCGTAGGCGTACCATGCGACGAACCTGCCAGTTGGTCAGTCAGATCAGGTGAAAACAAGACGAGTGACGTACATTAATCCTCGTGGAATATACCAGATGGTCATGCAGATGGAGGAGAAAATTCCGGCCACAGTGGGAATGGCGTAGATTACCCAGGAGGGGTAGATGACTGCGAGGGTGGTACCGAGCCAAGAAGAGAGCACGGAGATGCCGCTTATAACGGTGGGAAGGTTGTTGATCTGGGGGACACTGAAATGTTCTGCCTGGAAATCATGTCAGTGGGGTTCGCTGAATGGACGATATGGGAAAGGGCACTTTAAGCCACAAACTCATGTAGCTGCTTCCGTAGGAGAGATTGATCATGCAACTGGCAAATATCGTCAGTCAACAAGGGAGATGAAAAGGAAAAAAACTCACACATAAGTCAACATAAAAACCCAAAGATGCCACCTCTTTGCGGACCTCTTGAAAACGTCCCAGCTCAACCTCCCGGGCGGCACGGTCTGATGATCCCTCATCCTCTTCTTCGCAAACTCAATCTCCTCCTCCTTGAAGAAGATCGTCCTTGGCGACAACGGTATCCCGGGGAACACGACAAACCCGAGAATTGCGATCGGGATGGTGATGATCCCATCGATGATGAAGAGCCAGCGCCAGCCGCTGAGGCCACCGACACCGTTGAGGTGCGTGTAGGCAGCGGCTTGCAAGTATCCGCTAAACATGGTCCCGAGGGCGTTGCACATGAACCAGGTGCCAGCACGTTTGAACAGCTCGGATTTCTTGTACCACGACCCAAGGATGAAGTGTGTCCCTGCAAAGACGGGGGCTTCCGCGATGCCAACCAGGAAGCGGAGGGCGTAGAGCTGAGAGACGTTGGTCACCTTTGATTGGCAGAAGGTAAGAACGCCCCAGATGACTTCGAGAGTGGGGAGGCCCCATCTTGTTCTGACGAGGTGTGTCAGTATTCATTTTGGTTGGGTGAAGAGGGGAGAGTATACACCTGGGGCCGTGAGAGGATTAACAGCAGGGGGATTTGTGCTACCACATAGGCTGTGTAGTACATGATGTTGAAGTAATTCAACTCATTTCCATAAAGCTTGAGCTCTTCCTTCATGCCACTTACGTAGGCATTGTTGATGTTGCTTTGGTCTGAGATGATAAGCTTTTACCAAGTTCTCCTCCCAGGATGCCGTACCAAGGAACTTGGTGAAGACTAGTACTTGTCATTGCTTGGAAGGCTTGTTTGGTCGGAGTACTTACAGCAAAAACAAGCATAGGTCAAGATGGACACGTCGAGCTTAAAGAGGAATCTATTCGACCGTTAGACGAGTTGTCACAGAGAGATCTTTCATTACTTGTTCTCCTCTTTAGAGTAATATCCTGGATACCATCTAAAAATATCCTTGAACACACCAAAAATAGTGAGCTTCCTTTTTCCCTCAGCCATGACGAACAATCACCTGAGGCTATACTCTACAATTGACAAACTTCACACAGGAACAGCTCGTTCAAGTACTTCCCGCCAACACGACATTTCCCGTCCAGCGAAGTGTGTAATAAGCAAAAATATTGCACCACCCATGCTAGCTCTAGATCTCGGCCAAAATTTGGTCACCAGGTTTGCCAGGAGGGCACGGCGGTGGTGGATGACATGAATGTTGGTATTATATAGCGTCAGTCTTCTCCGCAAGCACGCAATCCCACACCCCACACCGAAGCATCAACCACTGGCTAGAACTCTAAATCGGTGATGGAAGCGCAGATAAGATCCGATATCGATAATCTGAGTTCGTTATCTTGTTGACCGGCACTCAGTCTCAGGCCACTCTTTCTATCACTCTCAAACGTGATTGGGTAGGTCGGAACTCGCAGCGGTACATATTGACCATTCCTAAACTTGCCCTCGTCTCAAGTCACGCTAGAGATGCAATTTTTCCTCAATTATTCAGCTAACCAATGAGTCTATGGTGTGGTAGGCTCCAGACCGGATGAAACGGCACGCAGCTGTGTCCCAGGCCGACTCTCTTTATAACCATCATCCAAAGATCCAACCTCAACTCATCCTTTGCGACAGCTGACAACTAAAAATGCCATCCGCCGTTCTAACGCCTTATGCGCAAGTCCCCGAGACACAGGAGGACCTTGACTGGGCTGAGCTCGTCACTCTTGACCTCTCCCAATTCGACAAGCCAGGTGGAAAGCAGAAGCTGGCGGCTCAACTCGAGCATGCTGTACACCACGTGGGCTTCTTTTACGTGAAGAACTTTGGCATCTCTCAGGAGGAGGTCGACCGGCAATTTGCGCTGGGTCGGGAGTTCTATAATCTGCCGCTTGAGGAGAAATTGAAGTATCATAATCTTGATGCGCTACACAGCGGTAATTATAATGGGTATAGACCCGCTGGATTACGGGAGTGAGTGAAATGTTCTGGCAAGACGTTCTTTTCTAAATGTGATAGAATTGTGGACGGGGTGACGGACAACATCCAAGTCTACAACATTCCAAAATTTGATGGCTACCACGAACGAGCTCACCCCAAAGTCCTTCAAGACCATATTGAAGAGATAGAGAAATTCAGCAGGGTGGCTACGACCTCTTCACAATTCCATTGATTGCAATAACTAACCACGCTACAGGACTGCCACGAAAAAGTCCTCCTCAAACTCCTCCGCATCTTGGCCATCGTCCTCGAGTTGCCTGACGAAGATCAACTTGTCAAGGACCACTTATACGACGACAAGGGGGAAGACCATCTCCGGTATATGCACTACAAAGCACGCACGCCCGAGGAGAATGAAAAAATTGGGAGCTTGTACGCCGCCGGTCACACTGACCTGGGAACGCTGACACTCCTCTTCCGCCAGCCCGTGGCAGCGCTGCAAATTCTGAACTCGGAAAACCAGTGGAAGTGGGTCAGGCCACAAGATGCCACCATCACGATCAACATCTGTGATGCTTTAAGTGCGCTCACCGGCGGTTACTTCAAGAGCAGCATCCATCGTGTGCACTCGCCGCCGAAGGACCAGGCGCATATTGATCGCCTGGGCGTCTTGTACTTTGCCAGGCCGAACAACCACGTAATCCTTGAACCCATCTCCAACAGCCCTCTGCTGAACCGGTTGAACTTCAAGGCAAACGACTTCACCTCTTTGGGAAAAAGGCTTAGCACTGAGGAGTGGGTGAAAGTGAGGCAGACCCAGCAACAGAGGCGGACGAAGCCGGCAGAGGTCACGAAGGATGGCAAGTACAAGTACTCGGAGAAGGATCTGGAAATCATCCCAGGACTGACGGCTAAAATTTACAACTAAATGGTGATGTGCACAGTGATGTGACCAACGTCCTGGCGGTCAGAGGCAAACAAAGTGTCTGGCCAGTCTCACCTGATCCCAAGGAGAGTGAGCGGAGCAGCAGATCCCCTGCTGGGTGGATCCAAAAAGAACTTATATCATACCGACAGACAAGCAGTTCTGAACACCTACATTGTGGTCTTGTGTCCAGTTTGTCAATAGGTGCCTAGTCCAGAAGTACAACGTGCTGGATGCCTGGACAATGGTCATGTCAATGATCAGCCAAGTCAAATCCGATGATGGAACCATTCCCAACAGAGACCAATTTGATTTCCATTCGTGTCTGCGGTCACCCAGCTCCATTGGGAGTAACTTAACTACAAGTGTCGTGTTGTTGCTCTTCCACCGCTATTCACAATCTGTTCTCTCAATCACTTGTTTGACCCTGTCGCCACACCATTGATGTACATGAACCCGCCCATGAACCGGTCCAATCACTCCTCCGGCCATCAATGCTCATCAATTCAAGTCTATCTGTCAACGCCATGCCGTGCTTGTCGTCCATTATTCCATCGTTCTTTTCACCTGCTTAAACATAGGCGGTTTCGGAGTCGGGATCATCATCTTCGTTTGATTCTCAATCCTGTTGCTTTGATTAGCATGAGTTGGTGGCTTGGTCGACACAGTTCATACCTCGTCAGTAAGTCGATCCAGGAGTTGAATGCTCAATATCATGACCAGCAAGCCCAGGGTCACGACGACCAGCAGGCCAAATCCGAACCAGCCTAGCACCATGGCGGCCGTGCCGACCCCGGACTTGACACTGCCATTCCCCAGGTCCTGGGCGATCGTGCTGGCCGCCACAGCAGCGGTATGCTGCCACATCACTGACACCAGCACAAAGACTGATGAAATGAATATCGTGGCCAGCGCAACTTGTGACACCGCTCTGGACGGGAAAGGCTTCACTTCGTGCTCGGACCCGTCTGGACTCGTCGTCGTGTGCCACCCCGGGAACGTGGCAAGGAGGATGAAGGTCAAGAATGCCAGGACGATGGCGATGATGAGAAGATACGGGAAGACAATCGCGTTCTTGAACGTGCTGGCCACCCATATCAGGTTGAGCGGATCTTGGTCGATGCTCACCAGATCGGCCAGTGCTGTGGCGTTGTTGTTGCACATGAAAGCGCCGTCATCCACTTGTATGCAGATCCCGAAATATCCCACTCTTACGTTGAGGTCGGCGTTGCCCACGATGTTGGCTATTGCTGTTGTCACGCCGGGGTCGACTTGGGTCGGACTGAAAACGGGAGGGTATTGTCGGTAATACAACGAGATCAGGTAGATGTCTGGGATCAAAGGAGACGTCGACGAGCATCCGGCCAGGAGGAGTGCTATTTGACATGATTAGTACAAACAGACCAAAACTGCGGCACCACTCACAGAGTAAGACAATGGCAATGGCTATGAAGATCATCAGGACATGATGATAGCCAATTGCAGGCACGAATCTCCGCCATCCCGTGACAAATCTGATGTTGGCCATGGTGTCTGTGGTCAGTGCCTACAAGAGGCCTGTGCCGATGGCGTTCGTCAACGTGCTTTGGGTGCCGACCGAACGGACGGCGTGCGGAGGATGCTGTGCTTTGCTCGAAATGTGGTCAGGGCGTCCGGAGGAGGTGGTCGGAGCTCTTATGGAATGTGGAAAACTTCAACGTTCGCGAACACGGAGTGGGTGATTCGTTTATGAGGTTCAGTGATCCTGCAGTTCAAACAATTGAAGATCAATATGTCAGTAGCTTGCAACCTCGAGGAGAGAGTGGGAGGAGTAAAGGAAGGGAAGGGAGGAGAGAGGCGTAGCTTCGATCAGACTGCGAAATATTCTAGACTGGGTTCCACGAGCACCAATAGCCATGGTGATTCACTGCACAGCCATCTGAAATCCGTGAGGCTGGTCTGGGTGTGTGCAAGGAATATTGGGTGGCAGGAAAACGGAGTCGAGGGCAGAAAATTGCGCTTACCGCCCCGGTATCAACAAGATTCCTGTCTCGGCTAGGTCCCGCCACTAGCGCCGCCGATCCATCCAATGACGCCGGGGTTGTGCCAAGCCCAGCCACCCTCAGTTAAAAACCTCAAATGAGCCGAGTGGTCAGGAGTAATTATGGTATTCGCCTTGACTTGGCCGCCTAGTGATGTGCTCTACGACAAGAGAAATAACTGTTCGCTATATAACTAATACTCGTGATGTTCTCGTGTCGGCCTGTCATGTCTTCTCGACTGCCCAATCCCAGTGTCCCACATCGCGATCAGGCATCAATGTTCCAAGACTCAAGGCCTACGAATGTCGCTTAGGATAATACCCAATCAGTGATGCAGGTACAAATGCAAAGTTTTTTAGGTCGAGTGTTGGCCTTCGTTCCTCCTCCCCCGGTTCGGAGCCTTCATCGTCACTATTCGGCACCATTGCATCCTCGCTTCCCCTGATCCGCGGAAACGATGCTTGAGGATTGGTGTCAATGCCCTCGACATTCGACGAGACAGCCTCCTGGTTGCCATTTGCCGGGCTCAAGACGCCGACCTTCCGAAGCGGTCTATTCGACCTTGTGGCTGGCGTCCGCCGAGCATGGACTGATGCCGCTCTTGCGACCTCGATCTGGTGTGCGTCAGACGGGGTGACTCTGAGCGACCTCAGCGCAGATTTCTGTCGCTCCGGCGATTGATAGCTGAAGGTTTTGGTCAAGGTGATCTCTTCACCGAGGCTCTGAGTGCTTCTGACCTGTGGTAACGTTTTCAATGCGGCGAGCTGTTTCTCAGGCGACTGCTCCGCGAATGTTCTGACCTTTTGGTTCACCGCAAACGTGGGTGGAGAGCAGACAGTCGCCGTTTCTCCTTTTTCTCGAGTGTGATAGAGGGATGGTCTCAGCGAGGCCTTGTGATTCTGCCGATGGACATGGTAATCGAGCAGATCTTCAAAAGCTTTGTGCTCGCCATCGACACAGATCATGCTCGGTGGTGTCGCTTGCGAAACGCAGTCTGGGTCCTGGATTTCACTGTTTCTAGAGACTCTATTGATATCGTGACTAGGAGACCTGGATTTCGGAGAAGCTGTCTGAGGTGATGACTGCGGTATAGATTCCATAGATGATTCAGACTTTGACTGCTGCCCTTGGATGCCTGACCGGGCACCATGAGATGCCACCGTCTCTGGCAATGGGCTTGCGGCTTGTTGGACATCGGGCAGACCGAGGAGAATATCATCGATGGAATCATCTGACCAGATTTCAAAGCCAGAATGCTTCGGCTTCCTGCTCTTGGTTTTCTTTTGAATCAACGGGCTTGCCTCATCGAGTCTGCTTGAAAAGAAAGGACTCTGCCTCACTTCCTTCGAGGGTGACGGATCTCCAGACGGTGAGCATAAGCGTTGCCGTTTGGGTGGTTGACCCGTGGACAACGTCGAAGCTTTGCCTGGACGGTCGGTGGTGAGACTGTCTGGTGAAATCGTCGGAGTCGACGGCTTGGCTGCCACGGTCCGCCGCAATTGAGGAGCAGACGACACCATGCGCGGCTCCCAGGATGCATGACGATGGCGGTCGAGAAGTCGTTGCTGTGACGGAGACGGCGTGAGACTGTTCGGATCCAGCTCAGCCAATGGCTGACGTTGAGCTTTGAAGAATGAATCGATCGAATTCTTCGGCTTCACCTCGGCCGAAGAAGCCAAGGTCTGCCGTCGGCCGTCCCTGGGGGCAGAGCGGCCGAACGGGGCCGGGTGGGAAATCCGGATGGACGTCTTGGTTCGAGGGTCGAGGTCACCGCATGCCACCCCGATGGCGGTCTCAGTATCCACGTAGACTCCCAGGTAGGGCATGTCGGTATCCGGCATATCCGGTCGCAGCTCGGTGAGAAACACCATTTTCTGCTCAATGGGGCAGAAGACGCGATGGTGAAGAAACGTCAGTTCGGCTTGTCTGAATTGTTCAAGGTATCCCGACGGGACGCAGAACTTGCCCTCGAACTGGATCATGCGAAGGACCTTGTCCGTTTCTCGATACTTGCGAACGTACCGATACGCCGTCTTGAGACCCATTTTCTCAATGTTGGACAGGTAATCACACCCACTCAATATGGCCATCCGTCGGAACATGTCATCGGTCCACCCGGCGAGGCTGATCTCTTTGCAGAGGGCAAAGTCAGCTCGTTCGATCACGACGCATTCGCCGTACTGATTGAGCTTGGTCAGAAGGCGGCGCGCCCCGAAGACGAGAAGATCCGAGTCTTCAGAAAGAATGCCGTCAATGATTCCTTTCTGCTCGAGATATGCCAATTGGGCATCCGCTTCATACGGCGCGACGACATATTGCACATTGAGCTTCTTCAGCTCCTCGATCAACTGCCGGGCCATGTATGGCGTCACGTCGGCTGCTTTTTGCAGTTCCTGGTGCGCCTGGGACAGCTTCCCTGCCCTGTAGAGCTCAAGTCCGAGCGCCTTGCTTTGATCCCGCCTCTTTCGCCTCTCCTTGTTGGTTCCGGCCTTGCTGGGTAGATAATCGCCATCAAAGACCAGATAGGGAGTGACACCGAAATCGAGAAGCATTCGGACCCGGCTGATGGCAAAGTCGACATATTTGGTCGTTGGCTTGTCCAGCGCAAGTTCAATGGCACAGGCCACCGTGCCTCTGTGAAGCCAACCATAGGCGTCGACTCCAATGGTCTGGCCCGCAAACTTCTTGAGCGTGCAGTGTTTATGAATCGACTTGAGAAGCGGCAACAGGCCTGGCGAAGTGAGCACGGTCTCATCACACCCCATCTCTGACATACCTGAAATGCCCATGACTGACCCGCTCACCGCTTGTTTCGCATACCGTGGTGAGCAGCAATGGGTCAGACTGACCACGAGAGGAGAAATACGACCTGCAGGAGAGAGATGGCCGAGGACGTCATGTAGCTGGCGTTGTGCTGGCTCCAAGGAGACGGCGTGGACAAGTTATGGCTCATTCCTGTGGACTGCCCCCCAGGACAGACGCGCGAGGTCAGGTTTGCAGGCATCCAACGCGCCAGCCGCTTCTTGGCGCGACTCCAGACGCGTGAACACTTGACTGGCCCCATGCTGGTGCCGAGGATCTGCCGACATGCAAAAATTGTCAGCCGACTGACCATCATTTTGGTCTCCCGTACAGCAAGCAAGAACCTTTGTATCAGTCGTCATGGCCCGATCGTTGCACAAGGTTCAGAAGCAGATCAGTAAGAAGCGGGGAGGGAGGACCAACAGCCTCCATCAGAATAGCAGAGATGCGCAGCGTTTACGACAGGCGTCCGCGCGAGAGGACAAGCTGGCGAGACTGATGGATGCCGCTGCGAGGTCTAATCAGGCTTATGGTGAGCGGCGGGGTCCTGGTGATGGTGGATGCTGGTGCTAATCTCGCAGTTGACCGAGTTGCATGGTTCCGATCGGCCCTTGAAGGGTCAACTGGTCCGCTGACGGATGAAGAAATGCATGTTCTGACTGAGAGGTATGTCAATCGTGATGCTGGCACGGCTGCCGCTGAATGTGTAAGTTTTATTGCTCGCGAGGATGAGCAGCTGGCCGAAATCAAGGCGCAGCGGCGGCCAGGGCGACCGCCCACCACGGCGGAAGAACAGATCAATCAACGAAAAGAGGCCGAACAGCGGGAGCATCGTGCCGGGCTCTGGGTTCCTGAACTGAGAGATGAAGAGGGCCGGGAGAAGCTGGAGAGATGGGGCGGAGAGTGGGGAGGGATGAACAACTTGAAATTCGTCCGTGTCGTGAAAGCTGGCATGATCAAGGCGTCATCTTTTCCACCGAAAGGACTCTCCTGACGGTGGTCTCTTGTGGAGACTCTTGATCGACAAGCAACGGCAAAGGATGTATGCAGTCTCGCCGTTGAAACTCCGCCCGCCGCCGTTCATTCTTCTCTGGCCAACGCTACCCCATTGCCATCTTCGGCGTCAACCGAGGGAAACGACGCCAACGGCCTTGCAGACCCACATCACTGTTGGAGTGCTACCCGTTGTCAGCCCATCTGGAATCGATTGAGGATGAGATCGAATTTCGGCTCTGCGTCCAGAGACAGGACAATGTCAAAGATGGCCACGAACTCGCAAAACGCAATCTAGTACAAAGAGGTGAGTTCTCTCGCTGAGGCGATGTAGATTCGCCACTTACCAAGTCGTCTAGCATGCAGTATCTGACATTCTGTCTCAAGATGTATTTTACGTGAGGAAAGGTCATTACCAAACGTTCGACACGCTCTCTCCACGGGTCCAAATGAATCGTGCTGGCCGCTTCATTGGCATACTCGAAAGGTGGTGCAGTGAATTTGTGGGTGACCGGAAGGACCATGAAGTGGTGGAAGAGAGTGACCGTCTGCAGCGCTGGCAGTGAACCCAGCTCCTTCAAACGGCTCGTGTTGATCTGATCGTATCTGAGGCCCGAGATATGTCGAATCGCTGACATTGATCCTCTCCGAGCCATGCGGCGGAGCCGTTGGAGAGCGCTGGTTTCGCTTACGTCAAAGGTATTGTTGCCGTACAGAACCGCTCGACCTTCGAAGTAGCATTGTTTATTGCAACGCAGTAGTTGTGCGCAGGCGCTCGCGCGGTAAGGAGGATTTTGGGTGGTCCTGTTGCAGTACCTGGCCTTTGGAAGGCTCTTGACCTCTCCCTTTACCATCAGAAGGCGGTAGACTGCCCGACGTACCTCTGCCGGGAGATCACAGAACGTAAGCATCGTGAAGGCCGGGGGGATGATGACGGTGGTGGCGAGGAGATAGGTAGAATTGTAATCCAAACTCTCTAGAGAACCAGAAGAGGATGTCCGGGCACCCTTTACACCGCAGTAGTGCTGCTTCTTGGCTTCAGCCTTGCTAGCCAGAATCTCACTCGGGAATATATGAGTTGGTTGATTTTTTCTATCAAGATGGTGCCTACGATGGTGTTGTAGGTGTGCTAGAGCCAAGGGCTCACAGAGTCAATACACTGCTTGTGTTCCCAACAGCGAGTAGAGCCTCGGCTGCAATATTTCTGATGTCCAGCATGAATAAAGTCGAACTGCGGCTGCACACCACGACCAATTGACAGATCAGCAAACAAACTATGCTCCGACCTGTTAAGCATGTCAGAGCACCGTCCATGACAGGCCGTGGCTATGAGATGACCTCGAGATTGACCATAATTATCTCTAGGAAAGGCTAGACCGCGAGTAGAGGGTCGAAATTAGTGCTGGAGTCATGTACCTCTGAATACCTCCTGATGTCATTGTGTTCAACCAGTGGGATATCGTTCTAAAGCCACCACCACGACAAGACGGATCCTTCTTCCAATGTGGAGCTTCTCCTCGCAAGTTCATCATGTCACTTGCCTCGCCACCATGCCGCTGCCCCTGCGGTAGTCAAAGCAATGACACCTCCAACACCGGCCCAAAACCCGAGTGGGGTCTTCCTCGACTGCTTCTCTTCTCGTTTCATCTGCTCATCAATCTCCGCCTGGTCTCGGTCTGGCAATGGCAAGAACTGCAAATACGGCCCTCCTCGGGAGAAATTACAGTATGTATTTGCCTTGATTTTGTCACTGACATAAGGGATGATGTGGCGCGACGCGAATTTCAGGAACCACGAATCTTGTGCCTCGTAGCGAGTGATTTGTCCCGAGAGGTTGACGACCAGGGTTGATCTCGGCCGGTGTTTCTCCTCGAAGGCCAGAAACAAGGATGACAGTTTGGCCGTGGAAGGGTGTGGGTCTTTCTGAAGCAGATCGTGCAGAAGGTTGGTGAAATGGGCGATGCCTTCGTAAGCCAAATTGCCCCCCAAACCTGGATTAACCGTTGCCTATCCATGAGAGGTGAGTTGATGCTCTTCCTGAGAACTCGTTTGTACCACCGGAAAGGTTCGAATGGCTAACACTTACCTTGTGAACCGAATCTCCTATGCAGACTACCCGACCGTGACTCCACCGCTTGAGAACGCCTTCCTCCAGGCAGACCAGCGTGGCTTTGACTCTCGCATCCCAGAGATCTTTGAACGTGTAAGTCGGCCCAAGTCGGGAACTGCCATATTGCTCGATCACCGCCTGAGCATCTTCGTCGGTGAACCGAGGACAGTGTGGTGTCTTGGTCACGCTCGCCTTCACGAACAGGAACCAAAAGACCAGTCCCGGTACTCCGGCCGCGGCCACGCCTGAATAGCCGTCGTAATAGACATTCTCAACGTGGGAGTCTGGCAGGAAAGGGTTTGTCGGATCGTTCTTGGACACCGCGAACAGCGTATTGTACTCGCTGGTAAAGCCTGTGCAGAGGACGAAATGTCAGTGAAGGCCGGTGAGGGTGCTTCTGACCCTGTGAATCTGGTGTTGGAAGACTGACCTCCTTCGATCTCTTGACTCAGATCGGGATCGTCCTTCCCAATTTCCTTGGCCATCAATCCACGTACTCGACTGTGGATACCATCGGCGCCGATGAGAATGTCGCCGTGATGCACCGAGCCATCTGAAACGGTCACTTCGACGCCCGTCTCGGTCTGAGCATAAGATACAACGGCCGTGTGGGCATGGATCCGATCCTTGTGCTGGACATGGTCATGCAGCACGCGCAGAGCCTCACATCTTTCGATAAAAATAATAGGACGCTTCAAGCTGAAAGAGAACACCGAGGTCAGAGAATATAGATTTCTGCTGACGAACAAGAGGCCACATATGCCAGGAAAAAGAACAGCAGCAGCCACTTACTTCGCTTGGATCTCTCCCAGGACGCTGGACGATTCAAAGCATTTTCCACTTCCGTCAAGATGCCGGCGATACTTCAAAGGCACGACCTGTTTCTCAATATCTTCCCAGACTCCCAGCTGTTCAAGGATTTTCAACGAATGCGGATGCAGACCAATCGAGGCGCCGAGTTGAGGAGCAATCTCCCCCTTTTCAAACAATACATAATCCACGCCCATCCGCTCAAAGATCAGTGCCAGAGACAATCCAACAACGCTGCCACCAGCAATCACGACCTTGAAGGGAATCATTGCCATAATTGGTCGTTACTCGCCGCTGGACATGTACTCACCTTAACTGCAACAGCGGAGGACTGTGTCCAGTAGAAGCTCACCTGAGTGCTGACGTGTACAGTCGATGAAAGATCACCAAGGGTGACAGGTGGTTCTACTTGAATCTAGTATGGAAAACAGATAAGCGGCATGTACCCGAGACGTCCTGGAGGCATAATGCGACACTAATCATCTCTTACTAGCCCTGGCCGTCACGAACGGCCAAGTCCAAGCCACAACCTTGTCCTCTCCTTCCCAAGCGTCGAGTCAGACCGTCTGGTCATTATTCGTACGTTTGGCAGCCCTTCTCAACCCTAGGTGAAGCCTAGGCAGTCTCATACCAGCACAGTTGGCTGCTACCATCCGCTCCTGTATTGAATTTTGTTTCCCGGCTAATGTATCAGTTCTTGGTTAGACAGACCAGCCTCAATCTTCTCTCCCATGATTCTCCGGTTTCTCAACATTTACCTCGACTGGTCCTTTTTCTTCCTCCGTCGACGCATAATGAATACAATAATCTTGTCGACTGAGTCGCGATCAGGCCTGGCATGGAGGAAAGCCCCTTTCCAGGCTCATTCTAGGCTTGCTGGCTCCTTGTCCGTGGGAACCTGTCGAGTCAGTCCCACACCATCTCAGCGACTGACCCGCAAGGGTCCAAATGCCTGGAAAGACTCGAACCCCCAAGAGGAAGGTCCTGAAGCGAGGATCGTTGAGCCAGTGCGGGATCCGGGTCTTTTCGGGGAGAGCGCTCCGGCGGGTGGCTGGCGCTTCATTCATTGGCGGTGTCAACCTACGCCGAACATGGTTACCTCACCGTTGACGGCAAGGTTGTTAGGCTTTGACCTGCATAAAGGTGACCGCGCGTGGATCTGCGCTCGCAAAAGATTGGATCCGTTGATCGACAGATGCCAAAAGACGGTGCCTGGACACGAGCACCGGCGCGTTACAGCTATTCTCCACTACCGTAAACCCGTCATTGAAGCACGTGATGCACGTTCTGTTCAATGCCACTGCGATCGAGCAAATTTGGGTCGTGAGCTGGTTGATCAGAGGTATGGATCGTCCGACCGACAAGAGCTCTTTCCCAATAATATGATCTTGCGCTCATGTCTTTACACCGGCCAGGTCCAGCGTGGCGCACAGCCTGAAACCATCTCAACCTCGCCAGATCTCAATATGCAGGGAGCTCTCGACCAATCAAGTTGGGCAGCAAATGAAACTTTATACTGAGTCCGGTCTCGGGGAACCGGAGCAGCCAGGAGTGTGTGCAGATGGACTTTGGACAAACCGTTGTCGGGGTCGTATTCGTGCCATCTGAAGACTTTGATCCCCGCAAACGGACGCCGGTGCCGGCCAGGCAGTGCTCCGCCCACCTGGTCCATCTCTTACCCCTAAAACACTTGGACCATGAGGGATACGAACTTGGTTGTGGCGCGCGGCCTCCATCATCGATCGACAAATGCTGGGCCGTTGTGGGTCTCGCTTCAGGCCCAGTGGCCCAGGAATACTCCTAGAATAATATCGGCTGGGTCGCAGACGAGCTGTTAGGTTTGCGCCAAGTTTCGATTCGCTCAAAAATGTTACACTCGACAGACGTGCCCAAGCTATCCATTGCATCTCAATTCATTTCATTCTTCCCAAATGCTCAACGGGGGAAGTAACACAGGGACACCGGAGCCTACAGCGACACCTACAGACTGACAGCACCCCGCAAAACCAGTCCGGGCGACGTCGAGACTCCAATATGGAATCTTCTACACAGCGACCACTTCTCCCAGACGAGAAGCACGAAATCAGTCTCATTCGCGGGCTGATCATCGCCATGGCTGCCCTTTCCATACTTGTCTGCGGCACAAGAGTAAGCATGCGGAATCCAAAAACGCCATGGAACCGGCCAGTCAACGCTGACCTCCTCATCTCTAGCTTTACCTCCGGGCGTTCACCATCAAAATTTTTGGCTTTGACGATTGGGTTTGTGCTTCGGCTCTGGTGAGTCGGTTCTTTAGTCGATTGAGTGATTACAAGCTGAGACTCCTGCGAAGCTCTTGACGCAGGTGTTCAACGGAATGGGCCTGGCAACAACTTTCTACGGAGCCGGCAGGCACATCGACGGCATCTCCCAGCACGATTTGGGAATGTGGTTGAAGGTCAGTTCCTGGCATCGTCCTGTGAGTGTTTACGATACTGAATTTGGTCCGAAGCTTTACTATGTATGCATGTGCTTGTATCTATACGTGGCGATGAGTGTCAAGATCAGTTTGCTGGTCTTCTTCATGAGAATTTTCTCAAAAAGTGAGTGGCATTCCTGCTTCGTGATTAATGTTACTGATGACGGCCATAGCCTGGATCAAGAAAACATCATATGTTTTGATCATATTTCTGGCTGCATTCACCCTGAGCGGATCGCTCGTTTTGGCTCTTCAATGCAGCCCCCCGAGGGCCGCATTCGACCTCAGCGTACACGGCAAATGCTACAGCCAGTTTAAATTGTTCCAGATCACGCTCTACCAAGCGGTGGTCATGTTTGCCACGGACCTATGCATCCTGTTCATGCCAATTCCTATTCTGTGGCAGTTGAATATGCCGATCCGGAAGAAGTTTGCCATTTCAATGATAGCAATGTCTGGTAAGTGGCAGAAACGCAATTGGTGTGGGGTGGTGGTGGTTCCTACGCTAATCATCGTCTTCCTCAGGCATTGTCGCTTGCGTCGCCCCGGTAGTGAGGTTTAGCACACTGGATTATCTGCGTGTTGGAACCAAAGACCTTCCTTGTAAGCTTCGTCTCGTTCTTGTGCGTTCGTCTTGAGAGAGCGGGAGTGGCTGATAAGATTCTTTCAATCACAGTCAAATCTGCATCCTCGCTCTACTGGATGGCCATCGAATTCAACCTGGGCTTGGTCGCAGGTTCCATGTCCACACTGCGTCGCCTTCCAGGCCTCCGCAGTCTCGGTTCGTCCAACAATCACAGCTCGGGCGCACAGTACCCACCTGGGTCGGTCGAATTAGGTAAGATGGGGAGGATTGTTCACAAGAGCCAGCTGCCACGCGGTCGAGATGCGGCAGCTCCAGACCTCTCGAGTCGAGAGAGAAATGAGAGCCAGGAGAGAATCTACGACAAAGAGAAGTACGGCACAATCGTGCGCGAAACATCGGTCTCGGTGGCCGAGTACCGGAGGTCCGATATCCCACAGTCGATGTCGGCGCTGAGAAAAAACCCCAATGTCTGCCCACCGGGCTGGTAGTCGAACATTGTTCGACCACCATGCAAGCTGTCCATACTCCAATGAGGGTGGCCACCGCTCCAGTACCATTAGGACGCCTGTAGCAAGAGGGCCGGTTTAGTCGGACAATAAAAGTTGTGTCTCCCCGGAAGATCAAACCGCAGCAGCACCACGAGCGGGATTGTTGCTCTGAAAGATACAATACAAGGACGGTAACCAAAACTGTGCGTTTCTGCTCTCGCTACTGTGGTTACTGCTGCTTCCGGATTTTCGACTCAACTTCAAGTTCGCTCAGTAGGGACATGCCTCAGGAATTAGCTGCGGGCCTGAAAGCCCGAAACTCCTGTGCATGCCCTCGATCTTACATGACGAGTCTTGATGGCTAATGCCATTGTCTCGGGACCTGACAAATGCGGACCCCACTACCCGACTGTCCAGATGTATCCGGAGAAAAAACATCCATCAACGAAAGCTGAGAAGCGGGCACACTGTTGGTCCCACAGCCGTAAGCGAGCCCTCAGCGGACCGCTACCCGGCTACCCCGATTTGCATATTTTGATTGTAGGAGGTGAGAGGTTACCGGTTTCACTAATCTCACTAACCTAGTAATATCACAACGGAAGCGGAACAATTCCTATCAAAGAGAGGAGACGACGTCCGTAGAATTATGCCGGTGTGATTACTTTAGTTCCGCATCTCAAGACCAGACAGGTTGTGGACAAGTGACGCTTTGACGCTTGAACAGAGAACCCTATTCTGAAGAGCCCCGAGCTGCACATTGGGCGTTTATGGAATCCACGCTCGGTCACATCGACCCAACTTAGATCCATCCCAGATCAGCGATCAACATGGGCACAGAGCAAGGCTTGATGCTGCGCCACGGTGTCGCGCGTGGAAAGCTCCACTGGCCACGACGCAGCACCGGTTGCGATGTCATCCACGTATGATGGCGAAAAGAACCCAGGTCACTGTAGACCAGGGGTAGAGACGGAGAAAGTGGTGTGCAGGATGCTGTTGTCCTCAGCTAAGCTTGGCGCCTGGCACGTGAGGAGTAGCACATGGTCGAGCTTGGCGTTGCCTATGCCACAGAGGCACAGGCACTTATTGCTGCCGGCACGAAGCCAATGCCCCAAGAGACGAATGATGACGATCCAAAGAAGGAGGGCATCTTCAAGGCGTGTATGGTGGTTATCGATGACTACCTCGGCGACAAGGGAAGACAGAAGGGCAGTTACCGATTGGAGAAGATTGATGCTGGAAAGACCCAGAAGAGTCGTCCGGTGATGAGAGTACGAGGTCTGAGGGAGATGGAGGATCAGCTCGGCCACTCGAAGGGCAGTGATGGAGGCAGTGGATCAATTCCCGCTTCAGCGTCACATACACATCTGAGAGCATTAACAGGAAGGAATGGAGTCTGACTACTCTGGTGTGTGTCCACTCTACTGCATACCATTCAGTCAACAGCGCAGTTATAGAGCTCCAAGCAAGCCATCAACGCCGACTTCAGATCCAAGTTGGATGCTACTTTTGCCTCTAGAGGGCTTCTCACTGGACAAAGAGGGCGCTGACCCCTAGACCCAAACGGGGTTGACTTAGACAGATTTTCCAGCGCTTGGCGGATTTTCCAGTGCTTGGCGGTTCTGCTTCCACCCTCTGCGGTTTAACGGCCCTTCTCATTCATCGTTCAGATCCAAGTTTCGTCGCCGGATCAATCATCAAGATGCTGTCTCTTCGATTGATCTCTCGAGCCGTTCCGAAAACATCCCTGTGCCGACCGGCTCTGCGTTCCCTCTCGGCGACAACGCAATACAGCCTTCGCCGACCAACATGGCAAGCCGTGCAGAAGCCATCCTACCTTTCCTTCTCGACCTCGATAGGCCGGAGGGAACCCGCTGGGGAGTGTCAGTATATGGTGGATGACCGCACACGGTAGACTGATAATCTCTGTAGCTGATCAAGAATTGTCGGAAAAATTCAATGTCGAACGACTGCTGGAGCTTGAATCCCGCGACCCGAGCAAGCTTCCACCAAGCATCGAAGACTTTCTGCAAAGCAGCCCTTTCGAGGTCATAGACAAGCCCGGTACTCACGAAGTGGCCCTGACACGGACCTTTGGCAATGAAACGTGAGTGGTGGTGGCGGTGATCACACGTCGCGGCACTCATGGACATGTCTAGGATCAAGATTGAGTTCAGTACAACGGACATGAATCAGATCGATGAAGACGAGTACGACGACGTACTTGAAGACGACGATGGCGCTCTTGAGGACGAAGTCGACTACGAACCATCTGGGAAGCGCGCCGCGGCGGCGACCAGAGGTGGCAAAGGGGACGCGGCGGCCGAAGATAGCATTGCGTCGGCAGACCGAGCGGAAGAAGGAGAGGCCAGTGACGCTGAAGCGGAACTGCCTCCGTCCTATCCTCTCAATCTGGTCATCACCATCACGAAGCCAGGCAACCGGGCCATCGAAATCCGCGCACAGTCGCAAGACGGCGCGATCGATATCGACAACATCAACTTCTTCCCGAAAGCAGCACTGCTCGAAGCCAAGACGCCCGAAGATGCCCACGAAGCTCGGAGCCTGTATGCGGGCCCGCCATTTGGCAACCTGGATCCCGAGTTGCAGGCCATGATCGAGAAATATCTCGAGGAGAGGGGAATCGACGCCCGACTGGCCACCTTCCTCCCCGAATACGTCGACTTCAAGGAGCAACGAGAATATGTGCAGTGGCTTGCCAGTAAGTGGGACGATGATGCCGACCAGATCAGTATGGAATGATGATGGCGCTAACCGGAGGTGCAGACATGAAGAGTTTCATTGACGAATAGAACGCCGCCTGCCTGGCCCTTTCTCCCTTCTCGCGCATGTCTTTTCCCACAACCCTCCACTTTGGCCGAGACGCAAAAAGATGATGTACATTATCACAAAGCGCCGTGGGCGCTGTACTCAATAGTAATGAAGTCGGATACCCAGGATTGGTGGTCCCAGATGTCCAGTCGGGATTTTCAACGGTGAATGTTTCACATGTCAAAGCATAGGCCTTGCCTTTTCCCTGGACTAATCGCAGCCGAAGGGACGTGATGCCGAAGCGCGATCGTCCGAACCCTCTGTCTGCATCTGTCCGGCTGCAAGGCCAACAGATTTCTTTCTCGTACCCAGCTTCAGGATTCAGTGGGCGTAAGCTGACGCAGGATGCACGACCATCGCCTCGACCCTCAACTGGTCTGTGTCAGAACTTTACAGCATGTTCTCCGCATGTGCGCTGGACACGGAGACGGGTATCTGGGATTCCTGTGAGACGGATGCCTGCGTAGCGGAGGCGCAGCTGTATTCCTCTTTCCTGGGACGCATTTGACAATCTGAACCGACTGTTTCACCACTGCCAGTCTGGGTACCGGTCCAGACCGCAAGTTTTCACGCGCTGCACGTCATACCGAGGCATTCTGGTTGAGCTAATTCAGACACCAGGTTCAGTAACAGGTGGAGGCGGGTTAAGTACGGTTTGGCCCAATCGCGCATTCTGTATCCCCGCGTTCAGCGGTTTGAGTTTTACTCCATAAGCCGAATCTCCACACCGGGCTAGTCTATACGAGGGATTGGCCCCGACTCGTTCGATCCTCTCCTCACGACCAGCAGAACTCTTCACCAGTTCACGTCGATGCCGTCGGAGACATGTTGGCCCGACTGGATCGGGATCCGGGGTGAGATGACATCTGCATTGTCAGAGCCGCGGTCTGAGGTTGAATGGCTCGACGGCTGACCGTTCAGGACACGAGAGGAATATAAGGGTCCTGCTGACTGCGTGGAACACCTCAGTTGGTCTCTTTTTCTCTCACCTTTCATTCTGTCCATTGTGATTTCTCCCGTGGTGCTGATCCCTTCGCCATCGCTTCATATCTCTAGAGCTTTACCACAATCGGCCAAAGCGATGTATAACTACCTTATTGCAGCTTTAGGCCTTCTCACCGCGCTTACGGTGTATCATGTCGTCTCTACTTTCCTGAGCGGTCGTTATCATGCTCGACGAGCACGGGAGCTGGGCTGCAAACCTCCATTTCGGCGTCAGCATCGCCTCCCTTTTGGCATCGACACCGTGAAGCGGATTCTAGATGCGGACAAGAAACAAGTCGTCCCGACCGAGTTTGAACGCATCTACAATGAGCTGGGCCAGCACCACACTTGGTCCCAGAACATGCTTGGTACCTGGCATTTTGTGACGGTGGAGCCCAAAAATATCCAGGCTATTTTGGCCACGCAATTCAACGACTTTGAAATTGGGCCGACCCGACGCGGCAACTTCTTCCCTCTCTTAGGGAACGGGATCTTCACCAGCGACGGCAAGGCCTGGTGAGGACGTGCCCTGAGCACGAGCTCTGTGTTGCTGACAATGATCTCTAGGGAGCATTCGCGAGCCCTGCTCCGCCCACAATTTGCCCGGCATCAAGTGGCCGACTTGGAGCTGGAAGAGAACCATGTGCAAGATCTTTTCAAGCACCTGCAAACGCACTATGGATGGACAGACCGCGTCGACCTCGGTCCCCTCTTTTTCCGCCTCACCTTGGATTCAGCCACCGAGTTTCTCTTCGGCCAGAGCGTTGACTCCCAGATCGCCGCGCTCCCCGAAAACAAAGCGCTCGAGGAAATGGCGCCCAAGAAAGGGTCGTTGGACTGGACCTCCTTCGCCCGCTGTTTCGATGCCGCGACCATGGCCCTGGGTATTAGAGGTCGTCTGGCCGAGATGTTCTTTCTCTACTCTCCCAAGTCATTCTATGACAACTGCAAGGAGGTCCACAAGTTTGCTGACTACTACGTCAATCTTGCCCTGACCACCGACCTGTCGACCTTGAAGGAGGACCATCTCGAGAAAGGCCACAAGAAGGGGAAGTACATCTTCTTGCATGAGCTTGTCCAGGCCACGAGAGATCCAATCGAACTGCGAAGCCAGTTGCTCAACATATTGCTGGCTGGTCGGGACACGACGGCCGGACTTCTCGGCTGGACCTTCTACCTGCTCGCTCGGCATCCAGATGTCTTCCAGAAGCTGCGCGACGCCATCCTGGACTCCTTCGGCACATTCTCTGATCCACGAGAGATTTCCTTTGAATCTCTAAAGGCCTGCAGCTATCTGCAGCACGTCATGTCGGAAGTCTTGCGTGTTTATGCCACCGTGCCCATCAATAGCCGGCGAGCCACTAAAGACACGACGCTGCCGCGCGGTGGCGGACCGGACGGCAACTCTCCCATCTATATTAGAAAGGGACAGGAAGTCAATTATGTGGTGCACATCATGCATCACCGCAAGGATCTCTGGGGTCCTGACGCCGACGAGTTCAAGCCGGACCGATGGATCGGCCGCAAGCCAGGCTGGGAGTTTCTCCCATTCAATGGCGGGCCACGCATTTGCTTGGGGCAGCAGTTCGCATTGACCGAGGCCGGTTACGTGATTGTTCGACTGCTTCAAAAATTCGACAAGATCGAGAACTTGGACACCGAGCCTGTCACCAAGCATCAATATAGCGTCACCACCGCTCCTGTGGCAGTTCCTCTCAGACTACACGAGGCACCACTGTAGAGTGCCAGTGAGTTGGCGTACGGTGTCGAAATCTTGATTCTGATTATACGTCGAATACATTCGAGGATGGCGAGCTCTGACGCCCTTTAACTCTCTATTTAGTGTCTGCCGTGAGATTCTCCACTCCGCTGCCCTTGCATGGCATCATGGGATTACGGCCTTGACCATTTTCGGCGCTGACCCTTTGGCGAGGGACATGGTGCCCGGCCCTGCAGTCAACTGGATGGTGGTCATCCCAAGTTCCAGCTCGCCTCCTGACGACCACATCGACATGGTGGTGGCAATCACCTCTTGGACAATTACCGTGTGGCCACGGACAGAGAAGGGTCGAGGATGGAGGGAGCGATCCCTGCCAATCAACCATTCACCTGGCATATGCTACGATGCGAAGGGATTGCTGCGGACGTAGCAATAAGCCATGTGTCACAGGTTATTGTACGATCACTCTTTGCAGAAGTTCGATCAGTATCTACCAAGGAAGACATGCCGAGCGCGTCTCGGCTTGACCTGCCCAACGAGCATCAGCATTGCATCACTTCTGGACACAACCACTACCCCTCACTTGCTCTCCCATCAGCCACACCACTTATCGGGGTGCTTTTGCTCGACTATTGACTTCCGATATCCTGCCTGCGACTGGAGATCATTCCGGGCCATTCGCTTGTGGACCGGTGGAACCTGGGCCTCTTTTTGGCCTCTGCGCCATAGTACTGTCTGTCCTGCCTAGCTATTGGCCGCGGTGTGTTATCTGATGAGGATGGGTTGGTGCAAACAGGTTTGCGATGCAGATTGCCCACCGGGCCAAAGGGTAAACTTGCATTGCGTCAAATTTACGTACTGTCCTCCGCTGTGAGTTGGTTCTTTGGGTTACCATATCAACGATCGAGATTATCAGCCTTTCCCCTCTTCCTCCATTGGGTCCATTTTCCTTCTTCGAATTGATCTCGCTTGTTGTTCTCTTTTATAAATCCAGCTATAGCCTCTCCTATTTTTCCGCTCTCCAAAAGGCAACCTGTTCCCAAATAAAACCATGGCCGACGCTACAGATGCCGCGTCTATTTCATCTGTGTCCGCAAAGGTGACCAGCTCCGTCGCCGCAGCCTTCGACCAATATAGGGCATCTAGTACGACCACGGCTGTGCTCAGTATTACGGCGATCATCGTCACCATTCTCGCCGTCGCGGCTGCAGCTGTCTACTTCTTGGGCTATGCCGACAACGTGTTGGAGTGGTGGGCCGAGAAGTACTACAAGGCGAAGGCGAAAGAAGAGGGGAAAGTCCTGGAGAACACGGAAAGTGAAAAAGCGGAAGGGTTTCTGAAGGGTCAGTGGCTCTGCTCTCGTATCTGGAGTCAAATGTGCTGCATCAGCAATGGTGGCGTGACGCGGTGAGTTTGATCGGGATATACTAACTTTATATTCTGGCCGTTGCAGATCAACTCAAAGAAACCTAACTCGCCGGGAAGGAATAACTAGAGAAGGTGGGCTGAGGTCTCGGCAGGGAACGGTAAGAAGGGCTAATGGGGTGAGCGAGAAATCGGAAGTGGTAACGTCCATTTGTTTAGGTTTCATAGGAAGCAGGAGTTGAGGTCGAACTGAAAGGGAGGGAAAGAGCAAGGCACGGGCAATAAGCGTTTGAGACAGTCAACCAGGCAGTGCCAACCGAAATTGGACTATACCGGCACTTAGTATTAGGGGAATGCACACTGAAACGGATCTGCTATCAAGATAGGTAGGCAGAGGGGGTTCATGCTGACTCCGCAGCATAGTCGCCAATGCATGACCGAGCTGAGCTGAAAAACTTGATCCGAGCAGAGCGTCAGCGACCAGCGTCCGAATACGAGAACTGTAGTATTGGCAAATTTCAGACCTCGCCTTGTGCGTAAGATGGTAGTAGCAACTACCAACATCGGCCTCACTAGATAACCGTGCTGCATCCGGATGCACGTGGAGCAGTCTCGTCTGTTGCGGATGTATCAGTCGATCGTGAAGCTGGTCTATGCTCTGGAGAGCAGAGACAGTCCCGCGACCTGCTCGCGGGTCGGTCTGCAATTCCTTCCGCACAGTAGGTAGGCTTTCTGCCGTAACACCCTGTTCCGATAGATCGCGGAGGCAACGGACGTCGATCCCTTGGGAGCCGGCGACGTCATGGTAACACCGGCTGGAGACGCTGCGCTCTGGATGTTGCCACGGCAGTAAAGATTCTCGTCGCTGTTTAGTGTCGGGGCGGACGACTCCAGACCAAGGTCAAGAGCTGAACAATAACATGCAAGACGCGACTGAGATCGTAGACACGGTGTGTCGCGTTCGGTGAGAAGTCTCTCAGCGAGGCCATACGGCGCATGAAGACCAAATGCGTCCGCGGCGTGGAGATGAGTGTCAGTTGTCTTTCGATGTCTCAGAAGCCTCGCGAGAATTGAAGACGGAACAGAATCAGATGCTCACGATCGAGCTGAAAATGTCTGACGAGTTCCAGACTGCCGGTAACGAGTCGCGAAGGCCGTTGGCACCAATGCACCATCTCAGTTCACCAAATCTTTGCCGTTCCTTCCTTTTGATAGGCCCGTGACAATCTGTCCGCGGTATACTGGAAACATTCTGGGAGACCGGTTTCAGCCCACGACCCTCCAAGGATCAGTCTCGCCAGTCCCGGGGCACAGGTGAATATACGTGCCATCCCATGGCCATTGAACCCGGCGCAGATGTACTGGCCTGGCGAATCCTCGATGGCACCCACACACGGCACTGAATCGGGTGTCATGCCGATGATCCCAGTCCAGGCGTGATCCAGCCCCTCTCCGTGTCTTTGTGGGTTATTTTCTGAATCGGGGAATATGATGGGAAATCGTTTGAGGGCATCACCGACGATTTCTTGATTGAAGCTCGAATCGTCGAACGTGATGCGGCTGGCATATGTCTCTTGGCTCAGATCTGGGTTGGTTCGCGAGACGCCGAGGATGAGCGTGCCGTCCTCTTGTCTCTGAATCAGCGAATAGAAGTGGCGTAGACTGTATCGTAACGACATGGTGCTGTTGAGTGCGTTGAGTCCTGAGAACCTTTCCGTGGGAACGATTGAATGCGCTTGTGCACGATTCGGAGTGATGAATCGACTCAGTTGTGGCACCAAAGCTGCGGCGTACGCATTGGTACAGTGGATGACGATGTGACTGGAAACTAATCCACGAGGGGTCATGACATTCCAGTTTGATGCTTGCCCTTGATCAACGCTCATGACCGGACAATGCGTCCACATCCTGACTCCTTTCTCAAGGACATCAGACAACAGCCATTGAGTCAGCTTCGCAGGATGGATTGACCCTGCCGGCCATTCATATGCAGCGATCGTGTCCTTGACTCCGGTCTTCTCTTTGGCCTCCTCGCCATCGTAATACTGCACCTGCGAGACATCTCCGCCGGCGGTACGGTATTCCTGGAAGCTCCTCGATTCGTACTCGGCGAACTCTCTGGTCAAGCAGACATCAAAAGTCGTGGAATGATTGAAATCACATGGCACGTCGAATCTGCGGACAAAATCGTCGACGCGCTCCAGAACGAGCTTCTCATTTGCCACAATCTTTAGAGCTTGATCGGGGCCGTGGAGCGCGGCGTAGGCGCGAAAGCCCCGGAACGCATCTGGCCTGACATGGCCGGCATTCCGACCACTGGCGCCGGAGACTGCTTCCCTTGCCTCTAGGATGATGACCTCTTCAGGCCTGACACCGCCTTTGAGCAGTTCAAATGCTGTCAATGCACCTGAAAGTCCGGAGCCAATGATGACATATCCGGCCGAAGAAGGGACAGGCTCCGACCTGTTCACGTTGAGGAAAGGAAATGCCCGTGTAGTCCGGTGCCAGTAAGAGAGGCATGGAGCCGGTAGTGGAAGAGAGGGCGAGATATGCGAAGAATGCGGCTCCAGAGGACTGATCTTGTGGGGCGACATAATGTGGTAGACAAGAATCAACGCCCAAACGAGTTGATAGGCTGCCTGCGTGACTGGTCTGATCAAGATGGCAGATCTTCAAGTCACATCCTCGAGTTATCCTTGGACAAATTCAAAACAAGTTGCCTGGATCATCAGTCAGACTGTAGTGCCCAGACCGTCGTTCCAAATCGGGTCTAACGTGTTCCTCGCCCATTGTTCCTGCCAGAGGCGATATCGGGCTTTGTTGCCCAGGCTAATAAACAAAAAAGACTGTGTCTTCCTCGGATGAGCATGCCTCGGTGGTGAGAAGGCACTGGTGAGTCTGAAGGCCAATGGCTGCACAGCTGATCTTCGTCAATGCGGATGTCAAAGCGTGAGTAATTATCTGCAATTAAATCCTCCACCATCTCAAGTCAACCTACGTCTTCCTCGGATACTCCTCATCCGTCACCGGTTCATGCCAGCTCGTCGTCCCGTGGCTTACAGCCAAGTGCAACATAAAACTTCCATCGTCGCCTCCATGCCAATGCGTCGTCCCTGGTTCGGCCCATACCATATCACCGACGTTCAATCTCCTCGGTTCGCCGCCCTTGTCACAAATCCACCCGGAGCCAGCCAATACGCGCAGCATCTGGCCGCCTTCATGCGTGTGCCAGTGCGTGCGTGCACAGGGGGTGAACATGACGTTAACCATGGTGATACCAGGCCCGCTGTGGATTGGGTCCATCCATACCTCGCCCGTGAATGTGTTTGCGGCTTTGCGACTTGTTTTGTCCGGTGCTTTTGAGTTGCGGATGATTGTTGATGGCATTTTGGGATATGTCTCTTGACAAGTTTGACTTTAGAATATGCCAGCAACCATGCCTGCTATTCAAACAGGAGGAGAAAACGTCTTCTTGATCAGTCTACTGCCACGTCATCACCGACATCATTGTCTCCAACCGAGATTGGAGATTTTGGCGCAGGTCCGACCGCGAGCTGTCTCCACCTCAGCCTCAGTTGGAGAAGCTCGTCCTCAGCTTTTCAATTGTAAACCACCTATACTTGATATATGTACTCCAGAGCAATGCAGAGCGATCTTCGAAGCTGATTTACCATATCTGGGTGGAAGAAATTACGATTATCGAGAGAGCTCTCTGCTCCACTCTTGGCCAGGAATGGCAAGCATATGCTTGAATGGCGAGTCCATTGTAGACGCTAGAACGGCAAGTCCACTGCATATGCTAGATTGGCGAGTCCACTGTACATGCCAGAATGGCGAGTCCATCGTTCATTTCAGAATAGCAAACCCATCGTTCATATCAGAGTGTTTCTGAACGGCCCCGTTTGACCGCCGATACGCCACAACATCCCATTCTTACCTGGAAACCGCCGGCGTAAGCAGAACTGAACCGCCACGGAGGTTTCCGTCAGGATGTTTGCGGCTGCTTGGACGGTCAACCGACTTTCCCATCCTCTGAGATTTCCGTCCTGGCTCCACTTTCCTTCAGATCTGCCGCTCCTGCAACGAGGCTGGCAGGCTTGTGCTCCTCAGGGAACTCGTTTTCATCCTCGTATGTCATGAATTCGTCATCGTTCAGGTTCCTGTAAGTCCAGTAGAAAATGATCGTCTGGACCCCCGATGCAACGGCCAACGCGCCCCAGACCCAGATCAGATATGGATCGACTGTCACCGGCGTCAGGACTTCTCCTAACGCGGTGGACAGTGCCGTGTTAAACAGAAACAAGGCCATTACCACGGACTTCATGCCTTTCGGTGAGCGGGCATAAGCCATCTCATATGCAGTGACGTTGCACAAGCACTCGGAGATGGCGCCGAGAGACACTGTGGGCACCTGCCACCAGATGTTGATGGGCGACACGCCAGTGCCGATGCTGCAGGAGCTGGCATAGAAGCCGCAGGGTGAGGTCTTGTAGACGCGCCATTGGATGATGGCGCCGATCACGCCAGAGATGGTCGCCAGGATGAAGCCGAGCGTGATGCGATTGATGCGTCCGAACTTGATATTGTACCTGCGCAGTAGGGGATAAATGCCATATGATAGAATCGGGATGGTGACAATGATCGTCAGCGGGTTGAAGTTCGAGAGGAGATCGTTGGGTGCACCGTTGGTGGTCATAGCAGCACCTTGGTTGGAGAGCGTGTTTCCGATACCCCCATCGTTGTCGTTCCAGATGGGGAAGTACAGGAAGATGGTGCACGCTGAGTACGTGCGGGCAGTGTCATCAACCAGCTTGTCCGTCCATGGAATTGGCTTCCCATTGAAGGTCGTGATCCCCTTAGCGGCAAGGACACTTGGCTTGGCGGCGTCAAAATAGCCTTTCTTCCAGAATTTGAACTTGTTCTCCTTGATGGCTATCCCAGTGATTTTGAGTACATTTAGGAGCACGGAACCATCGGGTTGTTTCTTGATGATACGCTTGTTCAAGATGAGGAGTAAAATGGGGAGGAGAAAGTATATGATTCCGGGGGTGAGGAAGGCCAGCCAATAGCCAACATCTTTCTCGCAGTATGTCGTCGCCAGAGCGAAGAACGCGCCCACATTGATCAAGCCGTAGAAGATCAACATGATGCGCTGAATAGTGGCCTCCGGGTCCACGATCACCTTTTCTCCGCTCTTGAGAACTTTTGTGTATTCGCGCTGATGCACATATTGATCGATTACTGTCGGCGCGATGTTAGGCTTAAACATGCCTTTGAAGCTCGTCAGCGTCGCCACCAGTAGAGGTGTAGCCGTTACCTACCAGCACCAAAGGCAAGCAAGAAAAAACTGATCATGAACGGAGCCATGCCATTGCCAGCTTGAAGCACTTTGGGAGCGGCTCCGCCGATCAGGATCACATGGGCGACACCGCAGATGAGGACACCAATCAGAATGGTCTTGTAGCGGCCCAGCTGGACGTCGGCGACATAGGCCCCATAGATGGGAACGGTGTAAGCCAGGAAGGTGAAGAGGAGCACAAACGCGTTAGCGAATCGTTCTCCTCGACCGAGAGCTCCAGCAGTTTCCTGTGTGCCTCGCGGAGGAGCCCCGGCACCATTGCCGCCTGTCACAGCTGATCAGTTCCAAGGTTCAGCGGCGTGAAACGGGGATTTTTTCATACCTTTGGGCAACGGAAACTCGATAAAGTTCGAGAAGATAGTCTGGACACCGTAGTATGAAGCGCGCTCGGCGAACTCAACCACACATAGCGCGTATGAAATGGTGGGGATGGAGCCGGCAACCTTGCGCAATGTCTGTCGTTCCTCGTCGGTGGGTAGAGGGTATGTGTCTGGATCCGCTACCGAAGGCCTCCTGGCTTCCAGCATCTTTTCCTGGTAGACACTCAGACGTTTCTCTGGCTGGTCGGCGGCACCGTCATAGAGCGCAAAAGCATTGCCGCCGTGGGGCTCCACAACAGATTGGGGAGGCTGTGTAGCCACGATATCGGCCAAGACATCATCGGTCGGGGCTGCCAGACTGTTGAGCTGCGCTCTGCCAGGTGATAAGGAGACATACCCATCTTTTCGCAGCGCTTTGGTCGGCTGCGGCCAAAAATCACCTACTTGAAGGGGAAGAAGGACCAGAAGAGAGGTCATATTTATGATAAGAGCTCTCGACATATCATGGCGCTATCACGCAGTCTGGGTCCCTCTTGTCCCATAGGACCATAATGACATGGGAGACTCCCAAGTGTGCGTTTTCATGGCAGCTTCCTTCTCGGGTACAGTGCGTCCCATCCATGGTGCACCCTCGGCCTATCACAGCTGTGGGGTGAGACTGGAACAGAAACAGCAATGCAACGTACCATCATATCTTTGTTTACGGTCCTAATCTGTCCGGCCGCCTCCGCCACTCTCTTTTCGCATCGCTTATCAGGAGTTTGCTTCACCAACTCCATCGCAGAGTGACATCACGGCAGACACCATGCGGACGGGCTGTAGTCGAGACTGATATCGATATCCATGCAATTTTCAAAGAGGTGGGTGCCAATGTGACATCAACCGAGCCGCGAGCTTCTAGAATAGAAATAGCCCCAAACCCATCGACGCTTTTCGGTTATTGCGGCTAATCGGGAAGTTGCAGGAGAACAACACAAGAGCGTTAAGGGGGACAACCCTGTCAAAGTGGGTCAGTATGAAATGGCAACCCCGCTGGCGCCATTTCTCGTCGCCGGGTGCTGCAAAGTTTGCTGATGATGTGCTTGGATGTTGCCCCTGCTTATCAAATCGTCTGAGAGCACCAGCAGCAATTTTCTCTGGGGTGGTATGCTCCTCTGCCAAGGGCAGACACCCAGCGCGTCTCTGTCCAGGTACGTTTGCCTTTGCCACGTTACTGTCGCATTCATATCGACTAACATCTGTAGCACCACTCCAGCATCCTCAAGCTCGCGATAAGCTCAAAATTAAGTTTCAAGACTATGCCAAGCAGTGTACCAAGCTCTCAGCCGTACTCTTGGCATGGCTCCGTGACCCCCACACTTTGCTGATCATGTCAAGGCGAAACAAGAATGCTGTGCGTGGACAACCATAACAGCCACATCACGACCCAGTTTATGTATGAATGCTTCATACATGATATTCAGCTGGCCTACCTGCCATCTCATTCCACTCATGTCCTCCAGCCTCTCGATGTGGGCTGTTTTCGGTGCTTAAGCGAAAGTATCGAAGACAGATTGCTGATTTGGCCAGGTACGACGGCGCAGCGTCCGTGAAACGACAGCACTTCATAAGGTACTACGAGACAGCTCGTAGAGACCCTCGTACCGCAATATATCAAATCAGCCTAGAGTGGGACAGGTTTGGTGCCCTTCCGCCCGAACAAAGTGCTTCGATCCTCGCAAGTTCAAGGTATCCATAGTTCGCCGCCTCCCGAACCTCAAACGCCGGCCAATCGAAAACGCAAGCTGCTGACGAGTTGACCGTTTGGACGCCTTCTAATCGACGGGAATTCGAGGCAGCAAGTCGAGAGATTCTTGGTCAGACCTCCGTCCCAAGATCGCTCCGTACGCTGCTCTCAAAGACAGCTAAAGCATTCGACCGATTACACCACCAATCAGCGTAAGATTCTCTCAAACCAAGTGCCTATATGACGCTCCTGGAGGAAAGGAATACGAGCAAGCGTGCAAGGGTCGAGATTGACTCCAACAAGGTCTTCGCTGACATTGAATCAATCAAGGCTGCCCAGGACAAGGTGGCGAGGCAACAAGAAGAGTGAAATCGAATAGATCGCGCTGCACAAGCCGAATCTACATCAAAGACATTGGCCAAGAGTGATATGTCAAGGTTGTTGTATGAATGGCAAGCCAATCGCGTTGTAGATGGCGATCATTGAGAGTTTGTAGAGGGTGGTGGCACACCTGGATCAATACACGGGTGGATCTGTAGAGTGCTCCGACTTCGTTGGTGTGCTGAGTATGGACCTGTCAGGTTTCGGCTATGGACTCCGAGTCGCTTTTATTTGCAAGGACAAATGTCGGAGACAGCTTCAGGATTGCATTTGCTCGTACATGACATGGCATTACCTGCTACCATTGGCCGCTTACCGTACCTGCATGCTAAAAAGACCTGGATAGAGACACGAGGATGCGTGTGATAGATGCAATCACTTATAGAGCCCGCTCGCGTAATCGGCTTTTCTTCGGATGAATATCTGCAGCCGACAGAGTCGTTCCCGGCTAAATTGGATAATTAAATGAGGAGCTAACTGCCGGACTGTCTACATGATGATGGATGGTAGTCGGCGTTCGATGCAGATATGCCTTTGCCCCAGCCTCACGGTGGATTCTGACGTTCCATGTCATGACGCTGTGCATTGTGTGACTGAGTCTTGAGTATTATTCTCCTCGTGGGACCAACGAAGACTTTCAACGACCATGTCTTCAGACCCTCAGCCCTTGGTCAGCCACATTTACACGGCCGATCCTTCAGCACATGTCTTTGAGGGCAAGATTTATATCTATCCTTCTCATGTAAGCAGCCGTCCATAATCGTTCGGGGTAATGGAGACCGTCGAGACTAACCTGGAGCATGTGTAGGATCGGGAGACCGATATCCAGTTCAATGACAACGGAGACCAATACGACATGGTAGACTACCATGTCCTGTCACTCGAAGAAGTTGGTGGCGCCGTGACGGACCACGGCGTGGCTCTGAGAATTGAAGACGTTCCCTGGGTTTCAAAACAGCTTTGGGCCCCTGACGCTGCCACCAAAAATGGACAATACTATCTGTACTTCCCCGCCCGCGACAAAGAAGGTGTCTTCCGCATCGGTGTCGCCGTGAGCAAGAGGCCAGCCGGGCCATTCCAGCCGGATCCGGAGCCTATTCGAGGAAGCTTCAGCATCGACCCAGCATCTTTCGTCGACGATGATGGCCAGGCGTACCTCTACTTCGGCGGCATATGGGGAGGCCAGTTACAGTGTTGGAGCTCTGGCAAATTTGATCCTCAGTTCCAAGGACCACAGGAGGCGCGTGGCGATATCCCCGCTCTGTTGCCACGAGTCGCTCGCCTCAGTGACGACATGCATTCTTTCGCGTCCGAGGTGCGGCAGCTGGAGATTCTCGACGAACATGATCAGTTACTCAAGGCCGAGGACCACGATCGTCGTTTCTTCGAGGCGGCCTGGATGCACAAGTACAAGGGGAAATATTATTTTTCATACTCCACGGGCGACACGCATTACCTGGTATATGCCATGGGGGACAGCCCATTTGGGCCGTTCAAGTATCAAGGACGGATCCTGGAGCCGGTTCTGGGATGGACGACCCATCATTCGATTGTTGAATTCAAGGGCAAATCGTATCTGTTTTATCACGACTGTACACTCTCCAACGGCGTGGACCACTTGCGGAGCGTCAAAATGCGGGAATTAGTTTATGATGCTGACGGGAAGCTGCATCTTGCCCAGAAGAAGTAATCCGGTCAAAGGCCGAGAGAATATATGTCAAGAATGAGAGGAGTGGATGGAAGGAACTCGTGTGCGGAACAGGAGGTCTTTTGGAACATGCAGCAAGGAGGGGCTCTAGCTGCATAAGACAGCTTAAATGGTGAACAGCTGGTCGTCAATCGCAGATTCATTTAAGGAATGAGACAAGTAGAGATCATCGCTACTGCATAGTGTTGAACTCCCCCATCCATGCGGCAGAAGTGACATGTATCGAAGCATGAGTTGGGAGAAAATTTAAACTGCGTTTCAGCCAGTCTCGTCACGTGACAACAACACCAACCTTGAACCGTTAGCGTGATTGAAGCGCTGAAAGACTGCATACGTTCTTGCCATCCTGCTTATCTCCATCATCAGTCGGGATGTCGTTGAGCTCCACATCTCTAGATTGCGGTCGAGGTGTGTGACCAGTAAGAGACCGTGAGATGAGGCCGAGGCCAGATGGTTTCCAAGGTTCCAGCAAGTGAATTATGCCCCAAGTTGGCCAGGTCATTATCCAATGAAACAGTAAGTGCATCTTTCCAAGACGACACAGCGAGACAGGGCTGTCGGAGATCTCGAAAGGTTGGGTGGTGTCGTCTCATGTGTATGCTGGAAACAGACCTGGCCGTCGTGGATGGATCAGAGCGGAAAAGCCACAAAGCGCGTGATAACGATGGACCACTGAACATTCTTGCTGCCTGTTGGGTCAAGTTCTGCCCTTGACATGGTGGAAGCCAAGCTGGAATTGTGATTCTGTATCGATGTCGTGCCCTCTTCGAGGATCTGAAGCCAGAGTCTGCGAACGATCGTGCGGTGATAATCCTGCGACCAAGACCGTACCGATCTGGATGGAGCAATTGTGGCAGCATTCTGAGGTCGTATGTTATCTCTGAACCTGTGCTGAGGCCTGTATGGAGCAGTCGCAGAGTTGTACCTTCTACCGAGCTCCAAATGGACCTTGCATCATGGAGCTAATGGCAGGGCGTGCCGTCTCCTCTCCCCAGGTATACTGGGTGAATGAATTCTGGAGGATTTCAACACCGGAGAAACCAGAAGCACGTTAGATAATCGGCCGGCAACCGATTTCAGATCACCCAGCGCACAACGCCCGTTCTCGTGGGGCGATTTCAAGCTCGTCCAAGACGTGGGTTCATCTTGCCCACTGGGGTTCATGTTGGACCTTGTGCGGAGAACCTCAGCGAGTCTCCGGAGCCAGGTCTCATTGATTGGGTGCTTCCTATCGTGGTCGGGTCTCGTACAGCATTCTGGCAGCATCGGTCTGAATTCTTGCAATAAGGACGGCAGAACAACACAGCACTCTATGCAATGACAGTCTTGGGAACTCGGTGGAGTACTCTGGCCATTGTTACTCTCGTTGGCGAGAACGGAAAGTCTAACACCAAAGGACTCCTCCTCAAGCCGCCGACATATGAAACAACCTTCTGACTCGCACATCTCCTCTGCACATGGGGCTCGGCCACTTGCAAGCCCCACGCTCACTACCAGACAATGCTGCCACACCATTTACTAAGCCATTCGTCCACTGGGAGGCCTTCGCCAGGCCAAAGCAGGTGCCGTGTATTTGTTCGACCGAAGTCGACGTCGTCACCGCTTGAATCTGCTTTGAACATATCCTCCCCAGCTGATTTCTATCTTGCCTGTGTTGGCGGCCACAGTTAGACCACTTTTTTGTGGGTTTTGAAAGTCTCGTACCGACTGACATGGCTACCCTCTTCCATTGGCAGGAACATGCGCCCAATGCTAGCGCCGTGTACCTGGTGCTCCTGCTGTTTGGCCTTGGCTTTGTGATTATTGACTATGCCCGAATGCTTTACCTGCGCAGAAAAATGGTAAGTGTGGTGTGACATGGAGAAAAGAGTTACTCCCTTCCTACTAACTCAACTCCGATCAGCCTCCTGGGCCATTGCCGTGGCCCATCGTGGGAAATACATTCCAGCTTCCGGAGACCAAGCCGTGGATTCATTTCGAAGAGATTGCAAAGAAGTGGAAGACCCCCGTCATCACATACTGGATTGGCTGCCGTCTAACGGTCTGGATTTGCGACGCATGGGCTGCCTCGGAAATCCTGGACAAGAAAGCGGCCATCTACTCATCCAGACCGAGAATGGTGGTCTTTGGCGAACTGAGCAATGGCCAGTCGAACATTGTGTCGATGTACTATGGTGACCGATGAAGAGTTCACCGCAAGCTCACCCACATAGGCGTAGGTCTGCAACTCGTCCGAAGCTACAGCGGCTTCCAGAACAACGAGAGTCAAGTCGTCGCCCTCGATCTCGTTCAGAACCCTGAGGACTACGTGATGCATTTCGAGCGGTATGCGGCATCGGTTGTCAGTATTATCGGGTTCAATCGCCGGATCAGTAAGAATACGGATCCTATCATCACCGAAATCATTGCTGTCATGCAACGAGCAGCCGAACTGAATGTCCCAGGGAAGAGCTTTCCGATGCTCATGGAAACCTTCCCCTGTGAGTTCATATCTCCCATTGTGGATCTTCGCTTATACTTCCCAGGGTTGTCCAAATTCCCAACGTCAATCGCGCCGTGGGAACAGGCCTAGGAGGTGGCAAGGGTCGTGGAAGGTCGTTCTGTTATGCTCTGGCCGAGGAAGTGGCCCGGAAGAATGAAAATGAGACGTGCTACACCAAAAAGCTCTTCAGCGAGGCACCAAAATACAACCTGAACAAGGAGATCGCGTCTCTCACTGGTAACCTGTTTGGAGCGGGCAGTGACACTTCCAGTTCCACACTCATCACATTCGTGCTGGCATGTTGTGCGTTTCCCGATGTCCTGCCGCGAGCTTGGGAAGAGCTGGATCGAGTGGTTGGGCTGTACCGTAGTCCAAACTTGGATGACGACCTTCCATATATCCGTGCCTTCGTCAAGGAGGTGTTTCGATGGAGGTCAGTTGCCATCATTGGAGGACAGCCTCATGCTCCGATCCAAGATGATTACTAAAAGGTGTGTGTCATCTTCCAAGGATATGCCCTCGTTGAAATGAGCCTGCTAATTCCGCCAGGGCTGGCTGATCCCCAAGAACACGTGGGTCCAAGGAAACGTGTGGGCAATTCACCACAATGAGCGAGACTTTCCCGACCCAGACAGGTTCTGCCCTGATCGCTTTATCGAAGGTCATCCAATGCACCGCCCATTTCCCAACGACAAGGGCTATATGACCTTCGGCTGGGGCCGACGTGTATTCAGTGGCCAAGGTCTAGCCGAGCAGGGCACATACTTGACCGTCGCTCGACTTCTATGGGGATTCAACATCCAAAAAGCTTTGGATGAAAATGGCAACGAGATCCCCGTTGACATTTTTGCCTACACGTTGGTTCCAGGAATTCCTATTGCAAATGCCTCCTGACCGTTCCACAGAAATGGGTTGAACATGAGACCACAGCCATTTAAATGCCGCATCTTACCGCGGAGCCATGAGATCAAGGAGACGATCGAGCGTGAGGGTCTCCAGGCCTTGGAGGGGCTGTCACGGAATGAAGGCGAGACCGAGTACCGTATGAGCACTTTCTACAAGAATGACACACTGAAATAGTGACACGTTGATTAGACGTCTTAGAAATCATATGCTGGGCAATGACACGACAGCGGTGTTGCAACAGCCGACAAATTATATGGGCACAATGTTCTCTCGACTGCTGACGGACTGTTCTCCCTAAGTCCATAACACAGTCCTGTGACTGTACTCGGTAGAGACCACAGACTTCAGTGGTAGAAGAAACTTGGACCCGAGAACGACATCTGCCGAACTCGACCCAGTCGCCATCCCTACATGACAAGGATGACTTTGCACACTGAGCAGAAATCCCAGTGATAATGGGGTACATTGACGTTGATTATTGGATTTTCGTGTTCAAACTCACAATTGAACTTGTCCAGCAGCCAATTTCCTACTTCAAGATTTATTTTATTGTCTAACGGCAAATAGTATCGGCCTCCAACAATGCAGCCCCACGCCACCTAAAGGCGATGACCAACATATTGGGGTTTAAAACACGGCTAAGTATGCAGCCCGATTGGGGAAGGCCCCACTGGCGAAAGTCTCCTCCAAATCCAGACTTCTTGAGTCTAACCCGTCCCAACATCTGCCTTTAGAAGTCACAAAAGCACAAAGCCAAAAAAGCAAAAACAATCAACAGCCGGGATTCGCTGGTGGTCACCCACCCAACTACTAACCGGCCGGCATGAGGCTTAAGTACGGCTGAGCGAACGGGAAGCCCTGGTCTCCTCATCCTATGGTCGATTGCGACAGAAGAGGAGCAAAATTTGATTTATAAATCTGAAATTCATACACCATTTGGGCTGAAATGGGCAAGACAAGATAGGTCTTCGCTTTTTCTGGCTCCATATCGAGCGGCTAGTCTTGTTTCTAATTCAAGATCGCTGTCAGTGTTCGAGCCATTATCTCCACCCACGGTCGGGTTCTGGTCTGGGAAATATGGACGTAACCATCCCCTTGGCGGAAGTGCAGTCATCTGCAAATATAGGGAAGTTCAGGGCCAGTTTCGGTAAACCTAGTTTGAGGTGGCAAGTTGGCCGATGTCTGGGCGTCTGGGCATCTATGGAACCGCAATACCTAGATTTTAGGATCTCAATCAGTACAGTTCCCGCATCGAACTCTCCTGGCTGGCAATGGCGTAGAGCCAACATTGCACGTCCTCAAACCAAGTGTGAAATAGGATATTTCCTAGTCCACATCAAGTTCTTGATGGCGCCGAAATCACGAACCAAGGCATTCTCTGTTTTCTCCGGCGAGGTACTAGATGTCGTCGCCGAGGCGCCAGTATTGATCAAATACTTACCCGGCGACCCTACCAAACCTCTGGCCGTTTGCATTCCAGGAGGAGGCCACACAGCACGTATCTTTTATGGCGGCCACCCGGGAGGACGAGACAGGGATTTTCTGGCGTACTGGCTCAACAAGGACCATCAACTCGGGTTCCTTGGCCTGTCCTATCCCACCGAAACAGCAGAGGCACTAATGCTCACTCCTGCTCCGGGGTACACGGTCCAAGACTGGGGTCAGCAAACCGCAAAAGTCACATCGGATATCATACAACAACACGGCCTGGCAAAGGAGGTCGTCCTGCTGATGTGGAGTATGGGGGGAAGAGTTTTAGAACCATTCACCACCTCAGCAGAGAAACTCGGTGTTCAAGTCACAGTTGCTGTGTCGCTAGCAGCGACGCCCGGGATTTATGGGCTGAGGCCACCGGTATCAGGGATCAAAATGTCAACGGCGGGTTATGCTTACAAAGATGGTGCAGCCTCGGTCTTCCTCCATCAGCTGGAACTGGAGAGTAAATTGAACGGAATCGACGCCATCATAGACCCAGTCTCCTACTCTACATTCTATCTCGGCACGACTCCGGTAAACTTGACAGGCTGGGGCCTTCGGTACGCAGAGGATGACGGCCACCCTAACTTCAAAATGGATCCCTTCGGTGATATCCAAGACGCACGAGTTTTCGAGTGGAGTGCATTACCAATGACGGCAGTGATTCAACCGACCCATGCACTGGACTTTATGCACGCTTTGGGGGATAAAGCTGCATGGGGACTTGTTCTCACCAAAAGGTTAATGGCTCAGTTCCAAGAACGCTCTCCCTCATGGAGGCATCATGACTTTGAAAGATTTCGAAAATTTAGGGATCTGGTCGATGAAGCTCCTGGTCGTCTTTGTTGCAGGGTCGAAGGAAACCATTTTTTCTTTGTTGGTGAAGAGGGGGCACGGAACACAGCCAAAAAGCTCATTACCTTAATACGTGCAGTGGAGCACCTGCAGAAAGAATTGATTGAGCTATTGGACGATCAGTGAAACCCAGTCGCTCCGGGGTTGCTTCAAATGAGATTCATTCGTTATATAGGAGTGTGGTGCTCAGCAGCATTTCCATGTGTTCAGACGTAGAGGCTTGCCTTTGTGTGTAGCAAACACTGCTTGGAAAGCTTGTTTGCCTGGTGTCTATTCTAGCAGCAGCTTCCTATTCACTACTAAACTGGACAAGCTTTACCTGTCCATTGGTCTCAGCACCAGCTTGGAGCACACTGAATTGGCATTATAAACATGCTACAAAATTGAAGAAATGAGTTAGTGGCCTTCCGGAGATTCGCCAGGCACTGGGCACCAGTTATGGGGAAAGCTTGGCCATTGTGTGGCTTGCTCTGCACACTGACAGTTGTCTCCACCTGGCTCTGGCTTCTCTTATGACATCAGCTAATAAGCAGGCATTGAATTTCAGCAGCCCGAATATCCAAGACAAAACCGCGGGCCATGACACGGATTCCAATCCAATATCTATTATGGCACAAAGCCGCTCGTAGAAAATTCGCAAGTGGGAGAGAACCTGGGTCGAATTGAAACGACTTGAATTGCCGGCCGGAGGGGCCGTTGCGCCGAATACTTCCCCGCAGAGTGCGTCTGCTGATCGCTTCAGAACTCGGCCTCAGGAATATATTGTGAGCGGGATTACATGCTACCAAGGTCTCCCTTGAAGGCAGCCTCAGTCGCAATGGCGAAGAGCATTCAACATCTAAAAATATGCATCATCGGCGCAGGTCTGGGTTACCTCTCGCTTGTTCCACATCTATTGACCCAGCTTCATAGGCATGGGTGGGCTGACCTCTGCACTGGCACTGGCAAAGGCAGGTTTCCAAGACATTGAAGTGTATGAATTTGCCTCGAATCTGGGGTTCGTTGGTGCGGGCATCCAAATGGCTCCGAATATGGCCCGCATCCTGGACAGACTTGGTGTTTGGCCTGACATTGAAAAGGAGGCTGTGGCCTTGAATGAGGCAAGCATCAGACGTCAGTCGCGTCCACCTCACTGGCAACCAAAACTGACGGCAACCTTCGTAGAGGGATCGGATGATAAAGAATTAGGGAACGTTGATTTGACATATATCAAGAAGACGTACGGTTTTCCCCATATGGTTGGCCACCGCTCAACCCTGGCAAATTCCATCTATGAGGGCTGTCAGCGCGAGAAGAGTATTCGGTTTTTCTTCGCGACGAATGTTGACCAGATCAAGTTCTCGCCCAAGCCGTCTTTCCAGGCGATTCCACGAAACGGTAATGCTCCGTACAATGTGGAGACAGACATCCTTCTCGGCGCCGATGGCGTCAAGAGCAGTACCCGAGTTGAGGTGCTGAAGGAACTTGGTGTGACAGCGGAGGTGAACGATACTGGCCAGGCTGCCTACCGGATCCTGTTGAAGCGGGAGGAGATGGCGCATGATCCTGAACTGCTCGCACTCATCGATGGCGACAGAGTGATTCGATGGATAGGTGAGAGGCGCCACGTCATCGCTTACCCTGTCTCGAGGAAGTCTATTTACAATATCTCGACGACGCAACCGGATGTCAACTTCGCCGCGGCGCCATCCGCGACGTACACCACCAAGGGTTCCAAGAAGGCGATGCTGTCGGTCTTTTCGGATTTCTGCCCCATGGTATTGCGCATGCTTGACCTCGTTCCAGCAGGCGAAGTCTGCGAGTGGAAGCTGCGAGTGCATGCCCCGTTGCCGACATGGGTCCACGGCACCGTCGCACTCGTTGGCGATGCCTGCCATCCGACTCTCCCCCATCTGGCACAGGGCGCCGCCCAAGCGATCGAAGACGCTGCTGTCATCGCCGTCGTGCTTTCACGCATACCGGACGCGTCGCCCGAGTCCATCAACAAAGCCCTTCGCGTTTATGAGAAGACGAGGAAAGAGCGGGCAGAGACACTGGTCGAGCTGGCGGCGGCATCCGCCCGAGCTCTGCATCTGGGCGAGGGTGAGGCGAAGAAGGAACGGGACCGGCAGTTTGCGGCCCTCAAAGAGGGTAAAGGGCCTGTACCGGATAAATGGGCCGATGCGAATGTCCAAAGGATGGTATATGGATTTGATTGCGTCAAGGTTGCACAGGAAATGTTCCAGGAGAGCTTTGACAAGATGTAGGTCGTAAGATGTGTGAACTTGATCGCAGTGCCGGGACTATGTCTGATTTATTTGTACATACCAAACGCCGACGTGCAACCCGCAAGGAGTCCGAGTGTCCATCTTCTCCCAGCTTCGGGTCTGGGCCTCTCGAGGACGACGGTCGGTTCAGCAGTTGCAGGCAGCGAGACATCTGCGGAGCATCCCTGTTGAAGATCCAGGTGCGGGGTTTTGGGTGCAACTGGGCACATCATTTTCAGTCACCGATTAATGACAGCCTGCTTTCCCACCACCAAACGGGGCCCATCGACGGCGGCGTTGCGATACAGGATGGCAGATGGTCGCTTCCCCTCGCAGTGAGCGAAGAATCACTGTGCTTTGCTTCGGGTTGCTAAAGACAGCACCCGTGCCATAATTCCTGGCCTCAGGACGATGGATCAGGCTGAGGACACGGGCCCTGTTCTCCCGGGTTCCTGCGTTGGTCCAAGCTGTTGGACCAGGATACAGCGCCAACAGACATGATATCGAATCATTGTGGTGACAATCTGCATCGACTTGCATTGGCTTTATACGACACTGACAACCCCAATCATAAACACTTTCAGTATTACAGACCTCTCCACCGACAACTCTGGCGCCTCAGTCTTATTGGAAATCACGATGTGTTCGGAAGCAACGGCGACGTCATGAAGCGGAAGCAGAACAGAATGGAACAAATCTAGAGCTATCAGATCCGATATTGAAAGAGATGGTAGTCTCGAGGGCACAAGAGAATTGGTCTCGTGGTCAGTCAGACATTCAGCGAGAGGTCACCTTGCTCCGAGATCAGCGTCCACACATCGGCCTTGATATGCTTGCCACTGGTACTGGGGCTTGGAGGCTGATCACCGTCAAACTCATACAAAGCCAGACCCTGAGGCAGCGGACCAGGTTCCTGGAACTCGAGGAAGCCAGGAGCAAGCTTATAGCTCACCGAACGTCGGAAACCTGGAAGGGTCGAGTATGTTTTCTCAAGCTCTTCAAACACGGGCCCGCTGGCTTCTTCTGTTTGCACACTCAAAATATATTGTGGTCTTCCTGTCCCGGATGATGTGCCTTCGACCCTGTTGACAGTCTCATAGCTCCGAAGTCCGGCGTTCCAGGCGTCAAAGGCGCTCCCCAACGATCCATCAGCCTGAGGCGGCAAGACCTTGCTGACTCGCGGCATGTCGATGAACTGTTGGCTTATCAGCCAGGCCAAATCTGTGAGTTTCACGAGGGCGAGAAATGGCCATTGGGCGTTAGCGACAACGTCCAGGGTCGTGGATGGTGCAAAACGTCCCGCAAAGTTCGGATCCGAGTAGAGATTGATGGACGAGTCGACATTCTTGTACCGGAGAAAGAGACCGCCGTTCCCAGGACAGTTCAGCACATCCAGTGAATGCTCCCGATACCACTCATGGATAAGTGATTCAGGCAGGTCCTTGTTCAGGATGCTGGTTGTCACCCATAGAACGCCCTCAGTCGGCGACGTGGTGGATGTTGCTGCTGTCGCCGCCGATTCAGGAGAAGAAGCTGACGAAGACATGTTGTGCTCAACCGTCACCGAACAAACAATTGGTCAGTAATTTCCTGTCGAAGCAAGAGGGAGCAATGATGCTGCACTATGGTTCTGCCAGGGTGACTGAAGAGGCGGGCTAATCTTCACTCTAGAAACCTCTTATATGTCAGTATTCCTGCGCCCTGCGGCCGCGTATTCGTCCATTTCTCTCCATCGCACCACTAGCGAAACGTCGAGCGAACAAGCGATCACACGTGTTGGCCAGGTGCCGAATGGCTGGTCTGCGTCTGCCAGCACATCATTGCATCGGTAGCGTTCCTCGGGCTCGTCAAGTGTGCAGTAGTGCAAAGATTGGCCCGTTCGGGTATTGACAAGCGCGACCATTACCCTCCTGGCCAGGGAGAGTCAGGATGCGGAGAGCTACAGTATTTTGTCATACCAGTGCCCGCCAGATTTCGTTGCTTTTCTCCTGTTTACGCCCTTCTCGCAATAACGGATTGATCCCCGGGAAAAAAAAAATCAGGCGAAATCGACCCAGACTGAAAATACCATCCACCGGAACCCCTGTTCGATATGCCTAGTCCGCCTCTGATTCGCATCCAGGCCAGCATCATCCTGGACAGGGCCAAATGTCGCCACTTTGTCGAAACTGGGATTTCCGCGACTCACCTTGTGGAGCTCAGAGGATACTTCGATGCCTTTGATCTGGTCCTTCGACTCGGGCTCCCCAGCGACCTTTTCCCACATCTCCTTCCAACTTTGCTCATTGTGCCTGAACTTCTGGCCCCGGCTGAGCCCGTCGTAGTAGCCGGCCGTCACATTCCCCATGTGGCTGCCGCAGATCAACGCCCTTCGGTGATCGCTGGGCTTTTTCAGCAGCTTGAGACACCGCCTCGCGACGGCGAACTGCTCCTCCAGCTCGAACAGGTGAAACACGGCGCAGACGTGCAGGATGCTGACTTTGCCGTCCAGCCGCTGCAGCGCGTTCGACGACGACGTGTCGAAGACGTCGGCGGGCGTAATGAAGTGATCACGCGGAAACTGGTCCTCGTCGCGCCACAGCCCATAGCCGATGTCGATGAATTCGGGTCGCAGGTCGGCGCCGTAGAGCCGAGATACGGACACGCCGTCGTAGACGAGCTTGCGCAGATCTTGGCCGAGGCAGCAGCCGAGGTCGAGGTAGATGGCGTCGTCGTCGGCAATGGAGGCCGAGGTCAGCGTCGGCAGGATGTATGAGGTGTAGAGCGGGTGAGTAGAGAGGTCGAGGTCGAGGAAACGGAAGCGGCCGAGGCAGGGATACGGGTGCGATTGGTAGGCGCGGTCGCGCAAGGTGATCACATGCTGGACTTGCTCAGACGGCGGGATCTGGGCAATAGCAGAAAGCACGGCGGAGATCGCATTGGGGATGGCGTTGAGGGTTGGGTAGTAGAGCCGGACTTCACGCGAAGGATTCGAGACGGGCTGGAGGTTGGCCACTGGTTCCTCCATTCTGCTTTGCTCTGTTGAACCGCTTTGTGAGCAATGTACCAAAAAATGTCGAGAGTATTGCCAGTTTATGAGTGGCTGGAGGGGAAAATAACCAACAACCGGGGTGGTCGAGATATATCGATCGTGGAATCACATCACACGGCGGGGCTAGGCCAAGCGTCCCGCCGTTTATATGTATTTCCAGAGAAAGTCGCATGTGCTGCGAAACTCCAATCAGCGACTCGTAATTGTGTGTCGATGATGCAATTTGAGGATCTGCAGATATCCGTTGCGAGACCGGCGGCTGCTGCGGAGAAAACCCGGGGAGGACGAGCTGCCGTGAGAAAGAGGCAGGAAGCCACACTCCCGAATATGAAAGAAAACCTGTGACTATTACTCGAGGAGCCACGATTGGCTCCTCAACCGGCCTGTGCTCGTGCTCCATTGGATGTCAATTTCAAGTGAACGCTGCTGGCCCGACTTCTTATGATACCGAACCTCCCCGCGAACCTCATCATCGGGTGCAGGCTCATCGGACGGGTCCTGGATGAGGAAGACGCCTTGTTGCCAATGGGTCGGCTCGCTTTCGGGCCCGGTGGAAAAGGCCACACGGCCTTGACGCTTGGCCAAGTCGGCCGAGGCGTCGGGGCCGAAGCCAGCGGCAGAGTTGGGATCAGTGGAGAAGAAGGTGTCGAACCAGATGACAAATCCTTCGAGAAGACGATGGCCTTCCTTCCATTTCAGATGGAAGGGGTTGGAGAAGGTCAAGTCGTCGACCTGGGTCTGGTGCAGATCGAGCTGCAGGATCGCCACGCTTTCGGCGGCAAGTTCCTTGTCGTCGACCGTCCGGATCAGGACTTCTTCGTGTGCGCGCTCGAGCATGGCCGTCATGTCGAAGCCGTAGATGTCGGTCCAGAAATCAATGTGCGAGGCTTTCAGATCGGAATCGGCCAAAGGGGCCATTCGAAGCGTCACATGCGACGGCACCATGAGACCACCCGAACGCAGATACTTGTCTCGGGCCGAGATGACCGAGTCCAGCATGGACTCGTAGAGCAAGCAATAGCCCATCCATTCTGACACAATCACGTCCACCTGGGCCACAGGCAGGACGACCTCCTCGACCTTGCCGCGCAAGCATTTGATCTGATCCTGCAGTCCGTTTCGGAACACGTTTTCGCGCGCCTTGTCAATGATGTCGGAGTTGTCGACCGCAATCACCAACGCCGCTCCGGCTTTGGCACAAAACATGGACAGGATGCCAGTGCCGCAGCCGACGTCGAGGACAACCTTGCCCTTGAACAGCTGTTTGTTGTCGTAGATGAAATCGCGATACGTCTCGGTCCGGACAGTGTCTTTCAGCATGGTTTCGTGAATTGAGTTGTAGGAATACGCTTTGAAGTACTCTTTGTCTTCTGCGGTATGATCGCCGGACGTTCCATGCTGGCGGCCGGCGACCGATGGCACAGGTCCCGCGTCACTCAACCTTTCAGCCGGCTCCGAGATTTCGAGTTGCTTCAACATCGTGCTTTGTACCTCCTCGCGGTACGCGGCGAATTGAGCCTGGAGATTTGCCAACTGCTCTTTCAGCTCGGCGACCTCATCTCGCGGTACGAGACTGGCCTCGTCCTCGAAGACATCGTCCAGGCTGTACAGCAGCGCGTCGTCATCCAACACTGGTCGGAGGTACTTGTCATCTTCAAAGACTGATTTCACGGCGACTTCCAGCCTGGTTTCCCCTGCGTTGACTTTGGAGCGAACATAGTTGACCAGTCTGACCAGTCCTAGGAAATCCAGGTCTGCAAACTCGTATTAGAGGCCGTTCGCCTTGGCACGTCTCCCGCCAGACTCACCAAGATCTCGCCTAATCTTCCACATATCGAATCCATAGTTGTCTCGGCAATACACCAGCATGTCTTTGGCAGATGTGAAGGTCTTGTCGTCAAACAGCGACACCACCGACACCCGTTCTTCGTCCTGTTCAACGTCTTCCCATCCATCTTCCCCCCCATCAAGCAGGTCAGATATTGACGAGTCGTCGCTGTTGTAGGTCACCTCTTCATGGTCGGAAGGCATGGCTTCGAAGTTGGAATGTTCAAAGTCAACCAGCTCGTGTATGTGCACTAGTTCTGCCTGTGCAATTTGCTCTCTCTTCCAATTGAGTGGGTGCTGCCGAGTTATGATCTTGTCGTTGAGGGTAATTTGCCCAGCAAACTATCATGTTGTGCGGTGAGCAGACTTTGTTGCTCTTCAAAGCCAAGGCCAGGCCGCCAAGGAATTTTCATTGGCGTTCGTAGCCGTGTTTGGTGAAGATGAGCAGTTAATAGTAGAGGCTGCTCCTCCCTGTGAGCCCTGCTGACTTGCCAAAGCACCTCAACAAATCTCTCGACAGTCAGGTCAAGAAGAACCTGCCAAAGGACCATTTGAAAGAATCTCATATGATCTAATCCCAATGGACGAGGCGTTCAATGGCGACGAATGGATCAGCTACTTCAAAAGGACTCCCAGAAATTAATGCTCGTCCGTACCCGAGTTCAAGAACAACTCCCAATCCTGATCGAGGTCTATCATTGATCCCAGAGGATCGGAATATATCCCAAACTCATCATTCGTCCAGTCCATGTCAGACTCGAGGCCGTACAGTCCGTCATATGTTATCGTTGGGATTTCCGCGCCTGTCGAATTGTCAATTCTCGCGCCGTTTTCGGAGTTCGCGAGTAGACCACTTCCCGAGGCCATGTGCGCTGTCGGTCGTGATGGCGATAAAGGTGGGAGAGCACTCACGTCTGATCTCTCCTCGAACGAGACGTGTAAAATGCCGAAGTAGGGTATAAAAATTTGAGATGACACTGGAGGCTGGGTATTGCCATCACGGTCATACAGCGCGAGCAAGACAGTGAGAGTTTTGTGACATTGCGAGGCCACGTTGCAATGGTTTTCCGTGGCGAGCGTTTGGAGGATGGAAAGAGTTGTCTTGAGGAGGGTGCGGTCCTCAGAAGAGGCAAGAACGTCAGGCGAACAAAAGGTGCCGACAAGAAGAACAACCGAAGCCATGAAGCCGATGAAATCGACCGTTTTGCAATCAAAAATGGGGTCGCCGTTGATCTGCGAGCGCAGCACCTGGTACCTTCTCACCAGTTCTCGGGCCGAGTCGACCCCCGTGAGTCGACTGTGTCTATACAAGTGCGAGTGCCGAGGTTTCAGGAGGTAGGGAAGATGCAAATATATCCGGACCAGGAAGTACAGCGAGTGATTGAGAAGCCGCTCCCGAAATTCCACAACGGCCGTCGAGTCAGTTTCCGCAGGGATCGAACAGTCCCACCATCTGGGGGCCTGGGAAGCGGCAAGTGCCTCAAGTTCATCGTCAATGTCCACGATTCTAGAGAAGGGTTGCGGTGTTTGCGCCTGAGTTTGGTCGATAACTCGACCAGTGATCATGCCCAAGCGGATTGCGAACAGCTGCGCCACGGTGCCCGCTTGGTCGCTTTTTGATGTCAACCTGGCAGGGAACTGGTCGTCACGGATGCCATAAGGGAGCCCCAGGAGAATCGACAAGAAGCGGTCACCTTGATAGACGGTCCACCAGAGTACACTTTGCTGTGGCGAATTTCCATAGTTGCGGTGAAGGTTCTGCAAACATGTTAGCCGGTGGTCAGGGAGCGAGCAAGGCCAGGTGTCAGGACCATGATCTGGGCCAGGCAGAGGCCGCGACGATTGCACAAGAAGGCCCGTCGCGGTTGGCCGATATCCAGATAGCATTTTGTCTGGAAGACAATCAGAACCAGGCCCGCCACGGTGCCTGCGTATCCATCTTCTGCAATGACCACATGGTCGACGATGGAAAGATAGCCCAAGACGTCTCCCATGGCGTGACGGCCACATGCTGAAACAAGGAGGCCAAGCTCCGCAGGTCTGCTATCGCAGTACACCCGGGCGGCAAATTGAGGAAGGCTTTCGTGGAACAGACCAGTCCCAAACGTCTTCTGGTGCCAATGGTCCCACCAGAGGTTGTTCTGAGAGAGGCTTTCCATCATTTCGTTGTAAGGTGGCAACGCAGCCCGAAGCCCTTCACAGATTTGCTGGGCTTTGGTTCTTGGGTCTGGAGGTCCTGAAGAAGTGATGTTTGTTCGACTCTCCAGAACGTCAATGTTTGGAAACTGATTCGGTGGTAGGCTGGTGGTGTTGGCATGTTTCTGCTGGGATGTCAGGAGCTGTGGAGGTCAGTCAGTGATACCCTGTCGGCGAGAAGGTCACGGAAATCGCTTGACAAGGATCATGCTGCAGGCAGACATGAATAGCTCCTGCTCTGCCGTGAGTCGACAAGTGACAGTTCAAAACCAGCAATGACGAAATCAATAATAAGGAAATCCAGATCTTACGCCAGAAGCCTCCAGTGCAGACACCAGTGGCGCCCACCGGTTTGACACTCCCCCAACCTCCTGATCATCTTCTTCGACCCCGTCCTGATTATCCAAAAGAGAAACTTGACGACTCTTTCTTCTGGCCTCAACAACCTCGCCCTTCTCGACAAGGAACGCATCCAACCGCGATTCCAATCTGGAGACCCTTTCCCTCAGAGTTCTCTTCTCTTCCGTCACGTCACCGAATCCTGGCTGGGCCGGAACAACACATGCGATCTTGCGTGCCAGGCACCGGTTACAGGCACTAGGGGAGTCAGGGGCATAGAAACACCGAATTTTCCGCCGTCGGCCTACACGCTAGTTAGGGCAGCATTTCATCATCATACGCAGTGAAGTCAGGGCTTGGTATAAACTGAGACGCTCGGAGGTTTCAGGGCTCTTCGGGAGGAAGTTCAGTATTGAAGAAAAGAGATAGATAGTTTCTTACATTCGGCGCATGTCCGGGGTCCACGGCGCGAATTTCGAGGGGAGCTGAAGCGATCAAGTAGCTGGGCCATACCGACTGTTTATGGACAGATTTTCTATAGAGAGATTCTCGTGATGACGTGCTTGGTACGGAAGGAGGGTTTTATTGGCTGACTGAACGAGCAGTCCGTCTTTTGGAGAGTTGTACCTTCAGTTTGCAGACGGAGGAGAGTAAGACTAGGGAATGACATGTGCCTGTTCGGCCCGCTTCTGATCCGCATGGTTGTCATGTGATCAACCACTCGCCAGTTATCATGAAAAGAAACTGACAACTAGCAAATGATTAGTTGAGTGTCCGGCATCAGAACAGTATTGATCGCACTGTGACAGCATAGTACGATCATTGCTGATTGTTCATGCGACAATCTCAATTCTTAGAACGAATAGCCTGAGAGCAAGCGAGACGTCAGTTATTGTTAGCTGGCGATGGATCTAGCCATCCACGCAGCAGCAACTAATTTCGAGATGCAGGAGGACATACCTTGGGCTCACCTACGCCTTCGAAGCCGTTGCACCACATCTGGATGAATGTAGGATTTGTGGGACCAACATGGTTGTCTGGTGTTCCAGAGAGCACGACATGAGGGTAACCGAGGTTCAACGGAGCAACAGCTTCCATCTCTTTCATTTCATCCTCGCTGAGGTCGATACTCAGAGAGTCCATAATGGCTTGAAGGTGCTCAATCTTGCGGCTGCCGATGATTGGGAAGACGTAGGGAGCCTGAAGTCAGTCAGTATCCGTGGATATCTCAAAGTCGCCCTTTTCACGCCAAATCACTCAAAAGGACCGTGAGCGAATGGAGAATGCCTGACCTTCAACATGACATATCTCATGGCTATGCCAATCGCGTTGGTCCCTTTTTTCTCGGCAATCCGTGCCAGAACAACAGCGGCTGCGTCGTACACCTCAATCGCTATGCCGGACAAGTCGTATTGCACACGTCCACCTGGCTGGGACTTTTCCGCCTTGCTTTTGAACTTGCCACCTCCTAGGGCCTCCCAGACAGTGATGGCAATGCCTTCCTGCTTGCACATGGGCAGCACTTCGCGCTCGATGTCGCGAGCCACAACATTCCACAGACCCTCGTATACCACGAACGGGGTCAGACAATGGTGCCGCGCATATTCATTTGCCTTCACAACCATCCATGCTGGCCAATTGGAGACGCCGACGTACAGTACTCGGCCTTGCTTGACAACGTCATCCAGCGCCCGCATCATCTCCGGGATGGAGGCTACCCCATCCCACGTATGTACATAGAGGATGTCCACGTAGTCCGTTTTCAGTCGCTTCAAGCTCTCTGTGAGCGAAAGCCGGAGACTCTTCTTGTGGGAACCACCAAAGTTCGCGGTTATGGTGCCGTCGGGCACAAACTCTGGGAGCTTAAACGCGTAGCTGTATTTGGTCGCGACCACCATCTGGTCCCGGACGCCGCGGTCGGCCATCCAGTCGCCGAGCCATTCCTCTGATTCACCAGCCATATACATATTCGCTGTGTCGATGAAATTACCACCGGCGGCGTGGAAGTGATCCAGGATCTCATATGTGGTTTGCTTGCTGCAGGCTCCCGTCACAGAGCTCCTAATGATCGTGAGCACCAGGCCAGTGGGGCGACATAGGGCGGACTTGGATTGTGGCAGCCGAATCGAAAACGTACCAGATCTCTCCAAAATTCATGGCTCCCAGGCAGATTGGGGAGACCTTGATGGAGGCATTAGGGCCAAGAACTCGGTAGTGGCCGAGTCTGGATTTGGGGGGGGGCGCAGGTTTGCCAGCCATATTGAATATCTGGAACTGTGCTTTTGAATGGACAAGATAAGGAGTAACTAAGACGACACGAATCCGACTGTTGCGCACACTCTCACATCAAGCGTGAGTTCCCGGGAGAGGGGTTTCTTTATCCTCGAGCTGGGAAGAAATCTAGTGCCTCGGGTCTGAAGCGGACCGAAGTGAGGGATTGCATGGCAAAGGTGGACCTCACGGTGTCTGTGGAGTGGGGTGTCATCGTAAACATCCTCCAATACCGGTAATGTGAGCGATGTCTCCAGGACTGGGGCGTATGGGTTTGCCGTGCAGGGTGCGGACCGCTTCTGCTCCGCAGGAATGAGATGACTGGGTTTTGGTGGCGTCGATGAATGTTGGCTTCATCTTCTCCAAATCTCAGTAACTGAGACACCAGGGCCTGTATGTAGTCAATATTTCGGCAATATTCACAGGAATTGTTGCGCGGCGAGGCATACTTACATGGTTGTTGGAACAGACGTTGGTACGTCATGTGATTGAATTACCTCAACTTCTACATCGCTGTCGGCTGCTCGTAATTGGATGAACAATCAATCAACCAGTTACACGATGCTCGATTCATCCCATGCAATGGATCGGCGTTAGGCCTAGCTGATTCCCAGTTTCTATTCTCTGGTGGCAGTGGCCTAATCTAGGTTTCTTACGTCAGCCGACAAGGTAATGGAATAGTAATCAATGTCTTCCTTCGATTCTCCCGAGTCTGGTCTGGACTGACCTTCTGTTCCTTTTGTAACTGGCTTTCATTTCCGGTTCTCGTTCACAGTCGTGTTAGGCGGCGTAAGGTTGAGGTCTCAGACTTCTGTGTTTCTGTGACGGACAGTGGCGAAGCAAGGCAGAGACAAGTGCAGGGCCGAAATCAGACTGCATCAACACTTCTTGATGCGTGCGTTGTACCCAGCCTCGGTGACGGCCCTGGCACCACGGACCAGGAGATCGGCCAGGTGTGGAACGCAATTCAGTCTGCGGCGTACAGGACCATCGTTTCATCCTTGCCATCCTGATGCAGAATCCAAAGGCTGCGTGCGCATGTCGACGACGTCAAACACAGTCCCCAACCCTGGACTCATGCAAGACCACGCGGGATGTTTTCGTGCAATGTCCACGGGGTCGTGCAGGACCCTGCCCGGACTTTGGCAAGATATGCAAAGGCGTGGCGGTTGACGAGATGGGTGTATGTGCCGAGCTGCTGCAACTTGTGATATTGGGATGACCGCGACGAGAAGTTGATTCACTCTCGGATGGATACTGCAATGACAATCACATGGATCAATAGAAATATGATCTTGTGTGATCGACCGGACTCGGTGAATCGGTCAACTTGGCTCATGTTTGCGATACAACCACATTGCTCGGTCAATGGTCAGTTATATTATGCGGTCTTCTTGGGCGAAGACTGCATTGCCCAATATGACGCCAAAGGTAACCACGGGCCAGATGAGCGAAAGTCGTGTAGTAATGTTGCTAGCACGGGCGACAGGGGCATGTGGAGATAGGGCTGTTTGTGGAGATCCAAGTCGCTGGTGGATCTGGGCGCGGCAATGACACCTTAACCCATAACCAAAGTGAGACTCCTGCCTCTGGCCTCCCAACCGACAAGAGAATTCAGACAATCACGGCCATGCTTGTGCCTCGGTGAGGCTGTAGGCTGTAGTCTGCTCAATCATCTATTACGCCTGGAGCTCTGGCCGCCATGCTGCCGTTCCTCGCTCCGTACCTGTCCAACGCACGGCAGTCCCTCTCACAAATTCTCAACTTCGCCCTCGTCCTCTCGACGGCTTTCATGCTATGGAAATCTCTTTCGGTCATCAGCGACTCGCCGTCTCCGATCGTCGTGGTACTGAGCGGATCCATGGAACCTGCCTTTCAACGAGGGGATCTTTTGTTTTTGTGGAATCGCGACCAGACGGCCGAAGTGGGCGAGATTGTGGTCTACAATGTCAAGGGCAAGGACATCCCCATTGTTCACCGAGTCGTCAGGAGCCATGCGCCGGCGGTAGCAGGGGAGACAGATAGCAGGTGAGTCTTGAAGAGACTGCGCGAACATGAAGCTGATCTTGGACAACAACGATAGCAGTGGTGACCACCTCTCCAAGGCATCGCCAAAGCTTCTGACAAAAGGCGACAACAACGTGGCCGACGACACAGAACTCTACGCCCGAGGGCAGAGCTATTTGGATCGGAAGGAGGACATCATTGGCAGCGTTCGGGGCTACATTCCCGCCGTGGGATATGTGACGATCATGTTGAGCGAGCATCCATGGCTAAAGACGGTCATGCTTGGAATCATGGGCTTGATGGTCATCCTACAAAGGGAGTGAGAACGTCCAAGATACGAGCCAGATATTTATGGATGTCCGTCGGAATGCGTGGAGCAAAGGTTGCAGGCAGATGGTCACTCTTGCTGGACAGCGGTCTGGTGCACAAAAACAGCGCACTTCTAGGCTTGAGAAGCTCAGAAGGCTCGAGGAACAGAGGACACACGATCGATCCCACTGGGAAGTTTCAGCCTTTCGCACCACCAGGATGCAGCTATCTAGCGGCGGAGTATGGCCCCGGACAATAACTGTAACATCACCGGCCTGTATGACCAGGGGGGTGGCCGAAGACTATTGATGACGGGAATCCGCCCAACCTTGGCCTGTGATCGTCAGCCCAATGGCACTACGAAGGATCGAATCAAGAGACGCTCTCGGTCGTCCTCCATATCTTGCCTCGCGTAGACGCCGGAGGCGTTAGCTCAATGAGAAGCGAGGCGTCCGTAGCGCCTTGTGGGCTGTGGATCTAGACTCAGAGCGTTCGTGATCCCTTTGAACCCCTGTCCTGAACCCAGGCTGTTCTTCGACTTCCAAGACAGATTGCGCGCCAGCACTCGCAGCTGAAGATAGCCCCCAATCGTTCCTTTCCCACCTCTCTTTCTCTCTTACAACTCTACGTCGCCCGTCATCCGACTAGAATATAATGGCTTTGAGTAGGTGCTCACCTGGTTGATTCTTTTGCGCTACATCCAACGGCCAGCCGACTTCTGGAAACGGATCCCGCGACCGCGCCTGTCACTTAGACTCGTTTTGGGATTGCACGCCTTCGCTTATTCTACGTCCTCTTAACCGTATTCTTACACCTCTTACACCGAGCTCCAGACATTAATTGTTCCATTCTGCTTAGACGATTTCAGCTGACCAGGTTTATTCAGAGGCCCAGTTTCTTGGCCGCGACTCGCCGGCAATCCACCGTCGAGGCGCAACATAACAGCCGGGTTGGGGCATCTCGGCGGCCGTTTCTTGGGACTCCTGATTCCGTGCTCATTCCGTGGTGGTCCCGTGTTGAAGGCGGAAGGGGATTGTGTCTATGGAGCCGTCCGAGTCTGGCTTTGTCAACAGTGGCAAGACATGACCTCGCACACCTCTGCCAATATAACGTTTCTCCGCTCAGATCGCAATGGACGGCCAAAGCCGAGCGACGTTGAGGCGATCCGATGGAACGACTCAGTTTGGCGACGACATGGCCCTGTTGGGCGGCCCCGCACAGGATGGTGGCCCGGGAATCACTCCTTTCATTGAGCCTCCTTCACCTTCCGGATGGCGGCCCTCGAGAGACGGCTCTGCGACAGAAGGAATCGTGCTGAGTGAAGAAGGGTATAGCACGCAAGACCAACCATACTCGCCTCGCTTTCCTCCGACGCCACGGGTTGGGAGACAGGCTCAGGGCCCAGCGAGTGCGACGTCCTTGCTTCGGCGGTTGACCACCAAATATAGATCACCGATATCCGGGGTCAAGTCGCCGTTCCGTTCGACAAAGAGATCGCAGGGCCGACAGTATGCGACGTTGGATGACACCGACGCGGAACAAGTCACGGTTGATCTTTCCACGCTGGACGGCCTGGGGTTGGAGCTGAGGGATATGGCTTCGTCGACCACGCAGCGCCTCCAGGAGGAAGAAACGGAATATGTACGCCGCTCCAAGGCCGCAGCCAGCCGGAAGCTGCATGATCTGGGCGATGGCATGAAGCAGATTGGTGCTCAACTGAGGGACCCGTCAAAGTTGGCGGCGACAGGTCTCGAGTGGCCCGACTCGGACTCTCTCCGCGCGACGGCAGTGAATCGAAGCAAAACCGTCCGCGATTTGGGTCAGAGCCTTGCTCAGAAAAGGAATGTCATTGTCGATGTCACGGAAGCGGTCGACCTGAGTTCTCTGGAGGGTCACCAAGTTGAACATCGCAACAGCCATCATTTCGACGCCGTGACGGAAGGGGAGACGCATAGCTATTATTTCCCCGAGGACCCAGACATACCGAACTGGAGACCGAGATCGATGAGTAGCCTGTATATTCTGTGCTTGACGACCTTGGCCCTCGGTCTGGCGGTGCTGCAGGAGTGGCTCTGTCAGGTATCCATACACAAGACGAAGGAAAACAGTGGTCTTCTGGCCTTTAATCAGGTGGCCGAGACATCCATCTGGGCTTTTTTCGCGTGGAAATGTAAGTGGCCCGCCATCAAACGCGGCGAGGGAATTCTTGGTGCTGACGAGGAGAGATTTGCCGACCATGGTCACCATCATCTACGCCGTCTTATTTTCGATCATGGACTTTGACATTCGCCGTCTCGAACCTTTCTACCAACTTTCACGCCCGGGGGGAGCACGCGCTTCCGCCAGTATCAATCTCGACCACCTGACCATGTTTCAATACTTTCTGCCGTTCAAGGCCGTCCGTCTCAAGCAATGGGCTGTTCTATTTTCGACGACCGGCAACATCGTCGCCTCCATGGCGGCCCCTGCTCTCCAGAATCCTTCGATCGTCTTCATCCGGAACCCGAACCACATCTGCACATCCCTTGGCTGTCCCGAGGCAGATTCCCCGGAGAAACGGTTTTGGGTCAGGGTGCAACCGATATGGTCCCGTCTGGTCTCTACGAGTTACGTCATTGTCGCCATTGTCACCATCATCTTGTTTGTGCAGCTTCGGCGCAAGTCCGGCCTGTTGAGCGACCCCAAAGGGATTGCAGGAATCGCGTCCATGGCGACCAAGTCGCACATTCTGCAGGACTTTGCCGGATTGGACGAAGCGACACGCGGTCAAATCCACAAGCGACTCCAAAATCGTCGGTACCTTCTGTACAAATCATCCATCTGGCAAGGTGAATGGCAGCACACCAGCGAACCGATCCGGGAGAGTGAGCGGAGACTCCGAAGCCCTCATCCTCTCATGCTTCGTCTCGAGGCCGGCATCCCGTTCTTGCTGTTCATGCTGTTCGGCCTGATCGCGGTACCGTTGATCGGCTTGACGCCCGCCCGAGTGGTGCCGAACACGGTACCGTGGCTCCCTGTCTTGCTGGCCACGCTGCTGAAACTGTTCTTCAGCACATTCGAGGCCGACGTGAGACTGATGGAGCCATTCTATCAGCTGTCGCGCGGCCAGGCGACGCCCCAGAACAGTCTGACGCTCGACTACCAGGCGACCGTCTATGGCTGGATGCCCTTCAAGGCGCTGTTCAACCGGCACTGGCTGGTTGCACTCGTCGGCGTGTCTTCGGTGCTCCTCGACGTGCTCACCGTCACCGTGAGTTCATTCTCGGTCAACTCGGAGATATTCCTCCGTCGCACGTCGCATGGCGAGGATGTGTCGAACCAGGACGAGACCTTTGTGTCGTTCTGGGCCTCGCTGATTTTGTCCGTGGGCATCCTGGTGTTTGTCATCTTCACGACGTCTTTGGTGTACATCCGCCGGCGACACCCATTCCTCCCCCGCGAACCGTCGACGATTGCCGCCGTGCTCGCCTTTATCTATGCCAGCAACATGCTCAACGACTTTATTGACACAGAACGATTCACGAACAAGCAAATGGAAGATCGGCTCAAGGCCTTGGGGAAGCGATACAGTCTCGGATGGTTCAGGGGCCGAGACGGTCAGATTCACTGCGCGATTGATGAAGAGCCCATGAAGAGTAAATATGTCCACGGCAAGCCATACACCATGGCTCAGGCCGCGCCCTTACCGCATGACGTCTTTTAAGCCGTGTAAAGCCGGTAGTGGTTGGAATGTCTGTGACATCATACCTCTACATATGATGGACAAAGTTTTGGAGGGGAGAATCTAAAGCACATTCAGGTCAATGGCTATGCACGTAAAGCAGAGCCTTGCCTCCACATGAGCCTTGGTGATGGTGGTATTCCCACCTACGAGTTTGCATTGCAGACACGCCTGCTCCGGGCTATGTCTTCCGTGATAGCGGCGCCACACCTCCAGGACGACTCCGAGATTGTCACCCAGGACACGGAGGCTCCGTGCGACAACGCGAAGGAGAGAGATGAAATTTTCAAACGGATTTAGCATGGAACACCAAGTCTGGGAAAGTTACTATAGCGATACCCAAAGTTCATCTGCTTCCTCTCCTCAGGCCGGAGATAAAAAATTTGCAAATGCCAATCTCCGCCGGTGAGGTCAATCTCCATCCACATAACTCTTAAGCCCCAGGACTCTCGGCCTGTGTCCAATAGATATTGCCCCAACAGGAAAGGCGAGCACAAGGATCGCCGACAACAGGCCACCTGCACGGGCCTTCCACGCGATGGTCCTCTGAGCTTTTGCGAATGGAGAAGCTTTACTCGTTGACCGGCTCACGGCCGTTCAACTGACAGCGGCTGTAGGCAATATCATGTCCCTTATTTCCTTGCTTTTCCATCGGAGCTTCCGCAGCGGACTTCCTTTAGTAGGTAAGTGTCACTATTTCTTTCGTCTATATGAGTCCCAGCGTCAGAGTATAGAGCGTGTATTCTAGCCTCTCGTACAACAATCACAGCAAAGCATATCACCAACAAAACGATCGTTAACCGGAAGAAACCAACGACGACAGCTGCCAGAGCGCAAAGCGAGGTCCACTCACATCCAGATCCGCCAACTCCGATTACCACCAACGCCACAGCGAGACTACGACAACACCACATGGCTTCTCATTCATCTCTAGCAGGCAAAGTAGCCCTCATCACTGGCGGCTCCAAAGGCATCGGCGCCGCGACGGCGACGCGCCTCGTCTCCCTGGGCGCCAAAGTGGTTATCAACTACGGCCGCGACTCGCAGGCGGCTGACCAACTCGTTTCCCAGCTGGGTGGCCCCAAACACGCACATGCAGTGCAAGCCGATGCAGGCACCCTCAGTGGCATCGACCATCTCGTGCAATCGGCCGTCGACCAGTTTGGCAAAATCGACATCCTGATCCCGAACGCGGGCGTGCTGCCGATGAAGGACGTCGCACACACCACTGAAGCCGACTTCGACCGGGCATTTGGTCTCAACGTCAAGGGACCATATTTCCTGGTGCAAAAAGCGCTCCCGTACATGGCGCCCGGCAGTTCCATCGTGCTTATCTCGACGACGCAAAACTACGCCTCGACGGTGACGAGCCCCTACACACTGTACTGTGCGACCAAAGGAGCCATCGACCAGCTGGTGCGTTTGCTATCGAAAGACCTGGCCGCCACAAAGGGCATCAACGTCAACGGCGTCGCTCCCGGCCCCACAGGCACCGAGCTCTTCTACGAGGGCAAGAGCGAGCAGCTTTTGAAGTTGATCGCCAGCTTGAACCCGCACAACCGTATCGGCAAGCCTGAGGAGGTCGCCGAGGCCATTGTGGCGCTGTGCGACCCCAAGGCCAATGCTTGGGTCAGCGGCCAGCTCTTGAAGGTAAATGGTGGGCAGGCGTAGTGGAAGGTCGATCTGAAGCAGAATATCTTGACAGGACCGCGGTCAGCCCCGGCCCCCACTCAGGCCCTCTGGAGCTTACAGCGTATGCGCGTTGGTGGGCCATGTTCTTGACACATCTCTTAGTGACAATGAGTCTGGAGTTGGGGGGAAGGCGGTTATAGGTAAGTTTCAGAAAATCCAGCAGAACCTGTACATAAATCTTTCGTCTTATCCGCTGCTTCATTGCGTCTCCTATTTCCCAACGAACAGAGGGAATAAAAGTGGGCGAAACGTTCGGGAAGAGCTCAGAGCTGTAATCCAAGAGACTGACAATGCCACCAGCGCTTAGGCACCTTTCTTCTCTTCATTCATCTTCCGCCCTGTCCAAGTATCGTCGATGCTAGACTGGACAGAGTAGAGACCCATCTTGGCACGTGATTGGAAGATTCAGCAAGGCACCCGGACTTGACATTGTCCAGGGCGAGACGGCTTCATGTCATGCCACAAGATATGGGTATCAAAGTATCCAAAATCGAAACGTGTTTCGGTTTCTGACAGCGAGAAATGATTTGTACCATTGGCTGTTTCCGGGCAGTGCTTTCAGCTGGTGTAGCATCCAGAGCTTATGCCGACTGAGGACGTGGCATCTCGCCTCTGAACTGTTCAGGACATCGCTTGACCAATGCTGCCTGTACTCAACCATTGGGCATCATTTTCCAACCAGCCCAGATGGATTCTCTCAGAGATCTAGATGAGATGATTCGGGGTGGTGAGCTTGACACGGGATTGAGAAGGCATCTTACGAGACCAGACCTGACTACACGTGGAAGCCCAGGAAGCAGTGACTGGTTGCAAGTTTCTCTGTGGACAGAATTCTGTCATGATAGAATCACACTTCACCGGTCCATGCCAGAGAAGACGTCTGAGAATTCGCGGAGCACAAAAGCAAGTGCTGGGCAATTTGTCAATGATCCTGTCAGCGGTCTTGTGGCCCGACTGATTGCCATCACTCTCACCAGTCTGGTTGTCTCCCGGGTGATGACGGGGAGAGTGCACCTGTTCATTCTACTATGGAATTTATCATCGTGTTCGTAAAAGTTCGAATGTGAGCAACAGCCGACGAGGACACATGGAGCAAGGCTGGCTGAAGATCACGGCTGGGGGGCGCTGGACTTGTTGGCGGCAGTTGTTAGCATCTTCCCGGTTACATAGATCGATGATCCGCTGACAAATCTCAGCTGCCACAGAATGTTTCACCCTACGTGCGAGGCTGAAGAGGGAGATCACCATCGCATGATGCGTGCACGTCCTCTGAAGGAAGCATGTGCTTGCGCAGGAGCGTATTGCAAAGCCCCTGACGGGTGGAGGAAGAAACGATGCAGTGGCACGGCGGCAGCAGGAGCAGCAGGAGCAGCAGTTTGCCTTATCGAGATTGAGCCTCGTCGACATTCGCCAGCAGCGCATGTGAAAACGTTGGGAGAAAAAGGCCTCTCAGGATAGCAACGTTGGGCGATAGGGGTGGTGTGAGGTTGGCAGCGCTGGAGAGAGGGATTTTGGTCTGGGTAGTTCTTTGAGCTGAGCTGGAGCTGACTTGGGGGATGGGTGAGGGGGGCCCCGCCATGACGTGAACTTTGCTTTTCTCGCGCCCCCTCTGCTCCTCGGTCTCGCTCCTTGCCCCTGCTTGCCTGAACTTCAGCGGACGGGTGTGCTGCACGGGTCTCGCGCTTGGCAACTGCCTGGGGGGAGCCGCCCTGTCGAGTGGCCAGCAGCGCTCTCCTCGCTCGCACAGCTCCCGTCCCCAACTCTCAGCCGTGCCAGTCTGCCAACCTCACCAGTTCTCCCGTTCCCAATTCCATCCCTCCACCGACTTTCTCAGACCCTTCAACATCATGCCTCCCAGAAAACGGAAACAAGACTCGGACGAAGAGGAAGAGGAAGAGCTTCAGGCTCTCCCCAGCGACGAGGATGAGGAAGAAGAGGAGTACGTGTTTTGACCGCCCCAATGGCGCAATCTCTTGTTCTGTGCTTCAATCCAACCTCCGCGACCACGCGCATGTCACAAGCATGTATGCGCTGTGCCTCGAGCACGGCTTGGGTGACGCGCCCGTCTCAAGCCGCAGATCGGGCCTTCTGGAACCGCCACAGACCAGTCGTCGCCGCGGGATCGCTCCTCCATCGTCTTTGTTAGATGTGCGACGAGCTGAATGGTGTGCTGACCATGTCTCACCCACAGATATGAGGACTCTGAGCTAGACGACGAGGACGAGGACGAGGAGGAAGAAGAGGAGGAAGAGGAAGAAGATGGGGAGCCTGAGGGAGAGGAGGAAGAGGAAGAAGAGGAAGCACGTATGTTATCCACCTTATGAGCTGTTGCTTGCCTGAGCAATGCCCGCATTTCAAAAACTGACTTCTCTCAGCTCCGCTCCCAAAGAAACGCAAAACCGCCCCGGACGTTCTAGAGCCGGCCTCGAAAAAGTCTAAGCCGACCAACGACAAGGAGGAGGGGGAGGAGAATGGGGACGCGGCTGAGGATGGGGCCCCTGACGAAGAGGACGAAGAGGAGGACGAGGCGGAAAAGGAAGAGGACGAACCAGTGGTGAAAACTAAGGTGATCAAAGGCTCCAAGGGCCAGACTGCTGCTGCAAAGGCGTGAATGAGTCCTCAATGATGAGGAGGAATAGTCTAGCATAGACATGGGCGGCCAATTACTTGGTTCGCATCAGGGAAAAGCAAGTCTTGAAACCTTAGATCAGTGCGATCTCTGTCTGGGCCATGCTTAAACTGTGCTCCGCTTTGTGTCGCGCTGCTCTTCCTGTTCGATGCCCCTCGCGCCCAGTAAGCGATGGCCGGACCACTGCTAGCAGGGCGAACCTGGCTTCGACTGTTCAAGTCAGCACGGCTTTTGAAATTTGAAATCTTGGAGCTGGTGAAGAGAACTGCAAAACCTTTGTCCGAACGTGTATGAACGTCATTGGACGCCCAGGTCCCGCAATCCAGAGGCCAATCACAGCTCCTCTTTTGCCAGAGACAGGAATTTGCGGAACCTCGTGAAAGATCTGGCGACCTGCTGGGCCTCCACCTCGCTCTGCCGTCTCCGGTTTAGGTAGGGCTATGAATAGATCCTCAATATCATTCAGCAGCGGCTGCTGTTCCAGCTCGGCCTTCTGCAGCGAAACCTAGCCGCCTGCTCGGTCGCCGTCCTGGACCCCAACAATGGCCCTTTCAATGGGGCCGTGCAGATAAAGCGGAAGACGCGGCCGCTGCGGCCGCTGCGACCGCTGGATCATAATTCTCCGGCTTGGCATGCTCCTCACACCTCAAGTCAACGTGCAACAGAAACTGGGCACATTCAACTTCGGTCGAAAGTACTCATGGTACGGAGCCAGACGTCTCATGGTACGGAGTTGGACGTCTCATTTGATGCAGTGATGCCGCATTCTCGTTACTCATCAATCCTTACTTATTCTCTCAATTATGAGTGCTGACAAGTTCATCCTTTACACCCAACTTCGACCGCACTCCGAAGAAAGATGGCCTTGATAGGAGGCCGGGTGATGTATTACCGGGTTTACGATTCATCGTCTAGAGTGCTGTATCTACTGGCTCGTTCACATGATGTCTTCCCTTGTGCTCTCGCTGAAAGTTGGGCTTCAATGGAGAATACTTATCTCCGCGTCCAGTTCGATAGCGGACACGGGCCCGCTAGCTCTGTGATGCAAAGTCAACGCAAGGCTCACACCACTATTTGAACCACACTTGCTCCTGCTTTGACCAATTCTCTGCACAGACATCAACCTCATTTCCAGCATTGGAGATTGATTGCGGCAAAGGTATCCAAGTCCAGTTGTCCTTATCTCGGGTTCACTTCATTCTCCATGGCCTCGTCAACAGTCTGGGTCATCACTGGCTGCTCATCTGGCTTTGGTAAGGCGCTGGCGCTTCAAGCGTTGGCCCGAGGTGACAAAGTCATTGCGACTGCCCGAAATGCCGCCAAAATTGAGGGCCTGAAGAAGGCGGGCGCGGACACGATGGTACTCGACGTCACAGATACATTGGACAATCTTAAGAGGATTGCTTCGGAGGCCCACCGGTTGTATGGCCGTGTGGATATCCTCGTGAACAATGCTGGGTACAATCAGGTCGGCAGTTTGGAAGAACTGACGTGAGTGGCACGACACGACACACTGTGTCTTGTTCTGGGCGGGATACTTACGAAGCCTCAGACCAGAAGAGACCCAAGCCCAGTTTGCAACCAACGTATTCGGCCTGTTGAATGTCACTCGTGCATTCCTGCCCTACCTTCGAGCTCAGCGCTCCGGCGTGATCGCCAACATCTCCAGCGTGGGGGCCTGGCGTGGTGTCGCAGGGGCGGGTCTCTATTGTGCCTCAAAGTGGGCTGTTAGCGCTCTCTCTGAGACGATGGTGCTTGAGCTGGCCGAGTTCGGCATCAAAGTCTGCACCGTCGAGCCGGGCTACTTCAGGTCTAACTTCCTCAATCCGGGCAACAAGATCGTCGCGAAGCAGCACATTGCAGACTATGATGGCACCGCGGCGAGAAAGGGCGCGGCGATGATGGACGCCTATGACAACAATCAGCCCGGTGACATCGAAAAGGGAGCCAAAGTGATCATTGATGTGCTCACAGATGGCACGCCTGGCCGGGAGTTTCCAGCCCGCCTGGTCCTCGGCCGCGACTCGTCGATGATGATTCGTGCCAAGTGCGAGGAGACGGTCAAGCTGCTGGACGAGTGGAAGGAGGTGTCTTTCTCGACTGACCTTGACGAATAACGGTCTGGGCCAATGTCACTCTTGCCTCTGCTAACCGTCTGACACACGGTCTTTGTCCCTCTTCCATAACCCGAATTCATGAGTATACATATGGGCCGGGATGTGGATGAGGATGCGAGAAGAAGGGAATCAACAGAGAGAAACTTGGAGCCAGATGAACAATCAGAAGAAGCATCAAAGCTACATTTTCGTGTTATGAACCGGAACGGTGGTGCTGCTCACTTGGCCTGGGTTGGGTGATCAAAATAACTCCCTCCACCGGCCTTTACTTCTTCTCCTACCTCTTCTCGACCTTTGTCCTACAGCCTGACTCGAGCTGGCTTTTCGATACCTCATGGTTCGATAGGCCGTGAAAGTTATTGTCATCTCCCACCGCCTCTGGTCACGACAAAAGACAAATAAATGAATATCTGGCCAATACCGTCGCTATTGGACAGGCTAAGATGCCACAACACTCAGGATAAGGATATCTCTATTGGTCCAAGTTGGTCAGCAGCGCAAGAGCTTCCACAACCTTGTGCGGAACCGAGCTGTTGCGCAGGTGCTGGACCTTGCAGATTGGGTGAGTCAGTGGCCAACTGCGCTCTATGCGTCCCTTGGAGCTCGGAGTATGGACGCAAAGGTATCAGAATACGTGTTGCATATCCAGGCCATACCCTCGCCGGTCCATCTTTTGCCCACTTGCGAGCATACTAAACACAGCAGCGGGTCTCTGCACAGAACGTGAAGCGGCGTTCGTCCAAAACACCCATCTATTGGCAGGCAAATTGGTTTACAACAACTTCGTCTTCATGCACAACTGCAAAGCACTCTTGTGCCAACAGTCTCTCTTTCTCATTATTGCCATCCCACCAACCAACAGGAGTCAAAAAGGCCTCAGTTATGGATGACAACCGAAGCGAGCAGCGCGACGACTACGCCCCCCGGATCCCTCGGGCAAAGCTGAACAGGTTTCTACACGCTCACGTCACCAAAATTTGACTGATTAGGGCAACATCAAGAACGAACCAACGATCTCGATCTTCTATCGTCCGGATCACCATTCTGCATTGCAGCTGCTAGATGGCAAATTTCCAAGAGATGCTGCGATGATCTTCTGCGACAAAATTCGACAAGAGCTAATGGAGACGAAGAGCAAGGCCTTCATCATTAGCGGCGGTGACAAGCGTGCGTTCAAGGAGGTGCTGGAGTGGATCAAAGACTGTGCCTCGCGGGAGAGCATGGTCAAGTTCAAGGAGGTCTGTTCGCCTACCCAGTCTCCCTCGTGGCAAAGTCCTGACCGACCAAATCTCAGCTCGGCGATTCCACTTCCTCTGTTTTCATGCGCTACGCCCATGCAATCTCAGCAGCGCAGGTCATGGGCATTCCTGCTCACGACTTCGCCAACGGCCTCCACAATCGCATGCTAGCCGCCGCTCGCAAAGTCTTGATGTCCTGGGGGGAAGTTGAATTCTTCTACTACAACAACAACCACGTCGATTCCGGACTACGAGATGTTGCGGCCGCCAGTATCTTCTGGGCTTGGTGGACCGGGAAGCTGGATGAAAATGAAACACCACAACAAATGATGTTCCTGGACAGGCTGAGAAAGGCGAATCCCGCGCTCGACAAGGACTTGCACGACCTGTGTGCGAAGAACGAGGCGGACCTGAGGAAGAAGTGGGCTGAGGCGAACGCGAAGAGGGATAATGGTGATGGTGCCTGTGGAGAGAATGGTCCTGTCGGCGGTGCTGCTGGCGCGGATGGCCGGCAGGACGGCCGCATGGACCATGGCGACTGGGCAGATGAGGTCAACCAGCATCAACAGCACTCAAACTGAGCGCGGTGATCACAGTTTAATGTGATGATGCCTGTCTGGCAACTGCTGACATGTGCCTATCCTGCTCCTGGAGCTCACATCTCAATTAAGATGTGACTTGATCGAGCTGTACGTACTAATCAAAGGGACAGACAGGAAGTGTGCTCTGAAGGATCTGTCATTGTCAAATTTTGTATGACGGTTTGATAACTGCAAGTAGGTGGCCAGTTGGGCCGAGTACCGAACCCGAGAGCATGGGGTAACAGAGAGAGATCGACTCCAATCAAAGCCTGGGTTCAGATTCCAACCTCTCCCAGGGATGCCGTACTTGGAGACATCCCTTTCATACACTTTCGGTTTCCGTATTAGGTTCCCTTCTTCCTTTAGCCCTGAGCGAAATGACAAGTGGTCCTGTGATTAGAACTATCTATGTGTGTATGTACGTCCGTGTGCCCATCACTCTTCCGGGCCTCATTTCAATATCGTGACATGACTTAGACAAAGTCGAGAAGGGAAGGGTGGGCAAATAGAAGAAAATTCCTCAAACTTCTTAAAAATTCAGCTCCACGGGCACGGGATGAGCATTTTCAGTGATTCACTTCTTCAAGCTCCCAAGCAGTCCGGTCAAAGCTTGCTGGAGCTCGGTAACCAGCGCAATGACACTGGTCAAGGTGGCACTGGTGCTGCCCGTCCCAGAGACCGTGCCCGTCAAAGCTTGAACTTGACTGAGGAGACTTTCAACCTCGCTGATGGCGCTGTTCAGATCGGGAGTCACGGAGCTCAAGTCCACGGACACGCCGAGTCCTGAGAGGACGCTGTTGACTTGGTCGAGCAGGCTCTGGAGCTCGGTCTCGACGGACCCCAAAACGCCGTTGATGTCGGCGGTAGGGTTGGCCAGGAGCGCCTCGACGGTGGACACGAGGCCGCTAACGGTGGTGGTGACGGTTGAGAGCAGGCCGGTCACCGTACCCAACACGTCGGTGAGCGTCGTGGTGAGGTTCGAGAGGTCCAGACTCTGACGCCTCTCTAATGTGAGGCCAGAAGCTGAGTGCTGAAGAGAGCTGCGCTTGGTGATGTCGACGGCGGTCTTGACGCTGGCGATGGAGTCGACTCCGTGGAGGACGTCATTGGGAGAACGAGGGAGCACTGGGGAGTGTCAGAATTGAAAGACTCCATCGAGGTACGGATAAATCCTCCAGTGGGTAGACATACCGTTGGCCGGAAGTGCAAGCACCGCAGAGGTGAAGAAGACAGTGGTGAGAATGCTGACGGCACGCATGATGTTGATTGTGTCGAAAGGAGCGACGGACTGAGTTTGGACTGATGGAAAGAATGACCAGAGGAAAAGAGTGGACTTCTGTACGCGACAGGAATGTTTGTGAATAGAATGATCGAAGGATGAGTGGATGGAGAAGCGAAACTCGAGGCAGATGTGGTTGGTGTCCCAGCTTAAGTAGAGATTCATCTCGACCACGGACTCTCTTGATTGAACGTCCAATATGAATCCCCGACGACAGCACGCCCAATGGCCAGCTCCTGTTGTGTCCCTAACAGGTCACTCATCGTCCTGGGATCCACCAGCTGGCTGGTTTTGGATGATGTCGTGATGAAGATCGTCCAATTCTTTAATCTTGGGCATGCCAAATTGGGCGAGATCTGCAGCCCTGCGTGCGACCTGACCCAGGCGATCGACAAGGGGCGTTACCGGATCAGCCATACTCCCGGAAGTTATTGACGAGGCTGAGCTGGGGTATGGCACTGCGGGTGTCTTCTCCGATCTCGTACCTGGGCTGTCTACCGCACAAATGACACCGCGAGTGTGAGGCACGGAGGACGTCAAAGTCCAGCGATGACCAACAGCGTCCGGCAGATCGCTGCTCATGTTTCAGCTCTCTCACAGTTTGCCCACAGGCCATGACATGGTCGATGACCTGCAAGATTGCGGCTCTCATTTTCATTTCAGCTGCTCAAGGCGCCTTCATAGGCCGTCGGTCTGGCACAATGACACTTGTCCCAAAGGGGGGGCCCTGACCTGATGTCGCACCGGGCGCTGTGGATGGGATTGGGGGAGTTGGCGACCCGTTGCGCTACTGCGGGAGTGACCGGGAGTGGCTTTGGCTGGATTTGACCAAGGCGTCCTCGGCCAATTTCGGCGGCATTTACCCATGAAAAAATATGACCTCTCCTGGCGAGAAGTGCGGCGCGAGTGCGAGTTGGTAGTGACTAGTTGGCAGTTGCTGGTTACCAGTTGGCAGTTGGCAGTTGCCAGATGCCGAGCCAGCTTGAGCCTTCTTCACTTCGATCCGGGTCTTGTCGACAGGTCAGGGGCAGACGAAATTGTATATGTGCACGACCCTCCTGAACATCATCAGTTTGACGTAAATGTACTGTGCTTCGTCGTTGACTGTGTTATGCCATCTCCCGAGTAAATTACGTCTGCTGCTGGAATCTATTGGAGCCTTCTGAACCGCACGGCGTCGCCTTTCTGGAGTCTGCAAAGGGACCTTGAGGTTAGAGGCTTTGTCAAACCATGTTTGGCATCTCTATCACAGCCATAGAGTGAGTTCTTTGCTGTTCGCGCACCTGCTGATACTATTGAGAAGCACTTCGAGGAGCTGCAAGAGAGGTCTTCTAATCCTTCCATGTAACTCTTTCCGTTCTGTGGATCGTTGTACGGACTCGACGCGTACTCTGCTGCCGCTGTCATAAGCGCCGATGACTCTGTTCGAGAGGCCTTTGAAAATAAAGGATTAAAAAATATATCATACCTCAAAGTTTCTGCCTCATCCCTCTTCAACGTGGTCGGAGAAGATTTCGCTCAAGTCCATGACCGTGGCATACTTCCAAAGATACCGGTCCTCGTGTGGTGTTTGCTCGTCCTGACCCATATAGCCACTTCAAGATGTGCATCATATGACTTATGTTACTCATCTCTGTCTGGACACGCCTACCTCGAGATGCTGAATGCTGTCAGGACTCGGCCGGGGGAAATCGTCCTGGTGGCGGTCCTGGGCAACAAAATCACAACCATGACGCCAAACAAATCTGCCCTCTGTCCGATGCCATTACCAGCAAGATCTCCAGATTTATCAAGGTACCTGACCAAGGGAGTCAGTCTTTGGTTCTCTCAAGGTATAATTTGCTCTCTGCTGGGTAAGAACTCTTCTCGTTCTCGTCCAACATATATTCACCACGTTAAATCATTCACCGCCAATATCTACCTCTTAGACCGCCCAAGGCTCCACCACCACAGATACGTACGTGTAGGCAGCAGCTTCCATAGCACATGCCAACTTCATCGCCAAATGGATATCAACTGGCGAACGGGTAGTATCAAGGAAGCCCTCCACGGATAAGCGATACCCTCTGATTTGGTCTGGCTGACATCATCTACCAAACATGGCACCTCTCATGGAAGTCTGGTGGGGTATCTATCCCTCAGGATTAGCCATACCGTTAATGACTCTATTCTTGTCTTTCTCATCCTCAAACTGTTATGATCACGAGCAAGCCCACTTGAGGTGAAAATAGTATATTGGGAATTAGACATACGGTACAATCTCAGACCTGGGATTGATCTAATATACCTTGACTCTGCGTCGATAATGTATGACTTGGCACAGGCAGGCCGGAGCTAGTTCAGCGTTGGAAGGTACTTGCTCTAGCTCGTGATAGTTGGCTTGGAACGGGTGTCAAAAGCGGCCGCCGCCAAACAAGAGGGACTACTGCCGATTGAATAAGCAGACAACCAACTGGCTTCTGGGCCAAACAGATTTCCGGATTCACATTTCCGGACACAGATGGTGTTGAATAGACGGACCATAGGGCGGTGGCGGTGAGGCGCCCACTGCCTCGAGACCCTGCATCAGTACAATGATGGTGGAGACGTCCGGCACCACCTATGGTGATACGGGTGACCCCTGTCTACCTGTCCCACAGTACCGTTGGTGGCTCTTTAACTCCAACCAGGCAGGTTTGGCGGCTTAATCATCACCATCCGTTGCTGACCCGTCGATATCAGTCAACTCTGCTTTCGTTCCTTTCCTCGGCACTCGCCGGCCGCTTCCTGCTCTATGTGATCCATAACACCTCTGGCAGCGCAGTACATGGCATGCGCATGGCGTACCCGTGGGGCCGTCGGGGCACGATGATATAGTCGCTGCCATCGCCGTCGCAACTTGAGAGGATGGAGGACCGCATACTGGGCGAAGACCTCCCCCTCCTGCGAGCCCGACTGTTCGAACGGCTGGCCCAAGTTCCAAATTACACCTGGGACCGCTCGGTTCGTTTGCGCCGCTGATTTCAGGTTCTGGCTGACATGGACAGGTTCCACCTTTCCATTCCACCTACGATCACTGGTGAGTCGAGTTTCTTGCTGCGATACCGCGAGGGATCAAAGGCTAAACCAGTCCTTTTGCGCAGGCACGTTTATGGAATCCTCCACAATCCCGACGTCATCACGCCGCACACCTCGTCCAGCATCTTCACCAGCATATCCGCGCGCTCTGGTTCTGCTCGAAGTTCGCCCAGGCTCGAACCGCGACCGTCGATCCGGCATACACATTGGAGCAGCATCAGTGGCGCGTCGACAGATAGCGAGCTGAGTTCGTCGAGAGGGGATCCTGAGACAATATGGATGCCTGTCGTCGCTCGCATCAGCACCCACATTCTTCGCTTGGAGAGAGAATTCAACTACAACAAGAGTATCATCAGAGATGCCGACCCCGATTGTCAACATACGGTCCGGCCGGTTGAGATGTTCAAGCTACCCACGACGCCCGGTGATCCGAATTCGATGGTCGTTTGCGTGTATGAAGCGCCCGGAAACAACTATCTTCGCGAGCGTTTGGATTTTGGCCCGGCTTTCTACGGTCTCCGGGCGCAAAAGTTGACCACGGACGGGAGCCCAGAGGAACAGCTACCGCTCCAGACGTTTCTTGATTTCGCCATCGGGGCGGCCGAGTGCCTGGAGATATTACACTATGGGGCCAAAGCGGTGCACGGGGAGATCCGTCAGGATAGTTTCCATTGGAATAAGGAGCTGAATGTGGTGAAGCTGCTGAACGGAGGCAATGGCCCGCGTGCCTTTGAGAATCTCCTCTCCAGCGAAGGCTGGGCCACACTCAGCCGAGAAATTGGGGTGAAGAACAAGCTGCAGTTCATCGCTCCGGAGCAAACGGGGCGACTACCAGCCGAACCGGACAGTCGCACGGACATCTACAGCCTCGGGATTCTGTTCTGGATGTTATTGACCGACCAGCCAGCTTTCGACGCCGACTCACCCATTGACATCGTGCAGAAGGTCCTCACTCATCGCTTGCCCATGGTCACCGCCATCCGGATGGACATTCCGGACGCCATCTCACATATCATGGCCAAAATGACGCAGAAGCAAATGGACGAACGGTACCACTCTGTGAGCGGATTGAAATACGACCTGGTCCAGATCTCCAAATTTCTCGGCGAAGGCGACCAGGAAAAGGTCAAAAATTACAAGGTCGGCGAGCGTGATGTCTCCTCCTTCTTCATCCTGCCCTCGAAACAATTCGGACGGAACACGGAGCACGAACGGATCTGCAAGATCATTGAAAAGGTGCACAAGCGCCAGAGTTTCTCCTCATCCCGCCCTCCTGCGGGCGCACAAGGTCTTCTCAGCGCCACGTCCAACTCGTCGGTTTCTGAAGGAGGCCGCGAAGGCTTGGACGTCGTCGAGGGATCAGATTCCTCCAGCTCGTTCGGCTATCGGGAGTCTCGAAGCAATTCCACCACGGTCGGCCCGGAGGGTCCGACATTTGGCCCTGCATATACCAGCAAACCCAGTGTATTCGCCATGCGCGGTCGCGGCATCACCGAGCCAAGGAGCAATTCCGTGGATGTGTCCGATCGCGAGAGCAATCTCTCGGGGGGTCCGTTTCCTCCTCAAGCCGACAGCCTCGGAGAAATGATGAGTCTGCGACGCAGCAGCCAGAAATACAAAAAGAAGACCAAGACGGAAGTCATTCTGATCCTTGGGCCCCAAGGCGTGGGCAAGACCACTCTCATTAAATCCGTCCAGCCGCAGATCCGTCGGCATGGATATTTCGCCCTGGCAAGGTTCGATCGCGCGCGACCGACCCCGTTTGAGCCGTTGGTCAAAGTCATGAGTAGTCTCTTCAAGCAGATCTTCTCGGAAAAAGACGTCAACACGAGTTATCACGAACACTTGCGGTCGCATGTCATGCCCATATGGGGCGTTTTGCATAACATGTTGGACCTCCCCAGCACGTTACTGGATGTGGCCCTCCCGTCGAAGAAGCTGGCTTTGAAGTTCGATGTCGCTACTCCACCCAGCATCAACTCTGACCTCGGTGAGACCTACCCCAGGGCCACCGGGACGAATGGCTCCGGGTCCCGAGACGCCAACGACTTCCTGCGTGGTCCCGCCAACACGAAATCCATCAGGTTCATGAACACCTACATGGATGTCCTACGGACCATGGCGGCCGGCAGAGTGATTTGTATATGCCTTGACGACCTCCAGGCGGCCGACAGCGAGTCGGTCGAGTTGTTGTTACACATCATCAAAGCCAAGATTCCCGTGGCCCTGATGATTTCTAGCCGATCGGACGAAGGCGAGCAGACCAAGAAATTCCTTGAAGTCGAGTCGGCGAACATCATCGAGCTGGGAAATCTTCGGGAAAAGCATGTCTTTGAATATGTGGCGGCCACCATGTCGCAAAGCGTGGAGACGATCCTGCCGCTCGCGGCCGTCGTCTACGAGAAGTCCGAAGGGAATCCCTTCTTGGTCAAAGAGATCCTCCAAACCTGCTATCAGCGAAATTGCCTCTGGTATGACTGGCGAAGCTCTGGGTGGCAATTTGATCTGGACAAGATATTCGACGAGCTGAGCTCCGAAGGCTGTCTCGACAATTCATTCATCACCCGACGGATGCAGGACCTTCCATCCGCCGCCCGGTCCATCCTCGCGTGGGCGTCTTTGATTGGCAATGCCTTTTCCTTCAAGCTCATTCAATCCATCTTGACCGGAGACTATTTCTACAGCAGTGGACGAGACCAAACCCATGACGTGACCTGTCCCAAGCGAGCAAAATTGGTCAACTTGTCCGACACCGACTGCATAAATGGACTCCAGCAGCTCCTGAACCTCTACATCGTCACGCCGGGAGAGACCGATGACGAGTTTCGCTTTACCCACACACGGTACCTTCGGGCGGCGGGTGAGATGCGTGAATGCCAAAATAGCTCCAAAATGCACTTTATCATCGCACAGACCATGATGTCGTATCTCAGCGAGTGCAAGTACAACCTGTACCCGCTCGCTCGCCACATTTGTTTATCGGTGGACATCATCAAAGATCGCATCCCGTCGAGGATGCGGTACCGTGATGTCCTGTGGCGTGGCGCACAAAAAGCCGCCGAGTCTGGCGCCTTGAATACGGCGCTGTGGTACTATAAGACCAGTCTCACGCTTCTGCAAGCCGACAAATGGGATACGAATAATCCCGACGTGTTCTACGATGAGACTCTCCAATTGCAGGTGCACGCCGCCGAGATGATGTATCTTTGCGGAGAAGAAGAAGAAGCCTTGAATGTGCTGAATGAAACTTTCGAACATGCACACTGCGCGGCAGACAAGACGAGATCCTACATCCTCAAAGGCAGGATCTTGTCCAGACTAGGCCAATATGTTGAAGCTTTTGCTGCTCAGAAGTCCTGCTTGATCGAACTGGGATTGTCGCTGACGGACATGACGTGGGACGAGTGCGATGTCGAGTTTAAGAAGCTGGAGGAGCGAATCCGCAACCTCGATCGTGAGGAGCTGCTTTCCCGGCCGCTAAGCGAAGAAAAATCCATTATTGCTCTGGGAACAACGATGAGCGAGGCATTAGCCGCCTTGTATTGGTCTAACAGCCATCTCTGGTATCAGCTTGTCATCGAGTTCATCAAAGTCATTCTCGACCGCGGCCTCTTCGTGCAGGCGGGTCTCGGCTTCACCATGCTTGGGGGAACAGCCATCGGTCGTTTCAAGAACATTGAGTTGGGACTCTTCTTTGGCGACATTTCCCAAGAATTCTACAGCCGGTTTGACGATCCTTGGACTCGAGGTCGCGGGTTGACCCTCTACGCTCTCTTCATTGGCCATTTCCAAACGCCTGTCCGGAGTCTTCTTCCCGTCCTCGATAATGCACTCGAATACTCCCTGTCCTCTGGCGACCGCTTCGTGAGCATCCTGAACATTGGCGTGATGGCTGTCTCCCGCTTCTGGGCAGGCCAAGACCTCGCCGAAGTGGAAGCGTTTTGCAACTACGGCCCCGAAGAGTTTGAAGGTTGGGAAAGGGATCGGAGAGGCGGCGCAATCATCATGGTCGCCAGGCAAGTCTCTCGAGCGCTACAAGGAAAGACCGGTGTTCACGACGTCGCGACGGTCCTCGACGACCAGGACCACAGGCGAGAGGTTTGGATCGCAGAGTGTGACAAATATGTCTCCAACGCCCAACGGCCCAGAGACATTTACAATGGATTCTCGCTCGTCGCGTATAACTTGCTTGGTTACCACCAATACGTCATCGACACGGGTCGCAAATTGGTCGACACCAGTCTTGACGAGCTGTGGTCTAACAGAATGGCTGGATCTGCGCGCTTTTACTTGGCACTTTCCCTTCTCGCCGTGGCTCGAGAGCTGTCGGACCCTGACCGTGCAACATACATTGAGGAGGCGAAGAGACACAAGGAGTACATCGACCTCTGGTGTCAGGTCAACGATGTGAATTATCTAGCATGGTCCAAAATTCTGGAGGCGGAGCTGGCTAATGTCCGCCACGCCTATCATGCGGCCGGATCCAACTATGAAGTGGCCATCGACCACTGCCAGGTGCATGGTTTTGCGATGGAAGAGGCTCTGGCCATTGAACTCCAAGCTGAATTCTTGATCGCTCGAGGCAGCAAGAGAGCGGGGAAAGCAATGATTCAGGAGGCCGTCGCGGCGTGGAATCGGATCAACGCCATCGGCAAGGCCAAGCAGCTGACCGACAAACATGAGTGGCTCCTCAAGACTGCCACGACATCCCGGGCCGTCAATGCTGGCGTCCAAACGTTTGACGTGGCGGCGTTGACTGCCGCCGAAGAAGCTACGGCGCAGAATAAGCGAGAGTACACCAACGCATGGGTCCAGCCCAAGACCACTTCTCCGACGAACTCGACCCAAGACGTTCCCGGGCTCGGACTGGACATTTTGGATCTGACGGCCATTCTGGAGTTTTCGAGGGTCATCAGCTCTGAGCTTCAAATCAACAACCTGCTGTCGAAAATGACTTCGGTCATCCTCGAGTCCGTGGGTGGCCAAGCAGAATTCTGTGCCATCGTGATAGATTCTGAAGACCAGGGTTGGTGTGTGGCGGCCAGTGCCGATCACGAAACTGGTGTCAAGACATACCCGGACGGCATTCCCTTTTCCGAGGTGGATGATCAAGCGGCCCAGCAAATCACGCACTATCTTCTCCGGACCAAAGAGACCGTCTTTGTGCAAAACATTCTCGAGGACGAGCGATTCTCAAACGTCGGCGAGGCGTACCTGGCCCGACATCCGAGCGGAAGATCGGTCGTGGCGATTCCCATTATCCAGGCAGACCACCTCATGGGGCTGATTCATCTCGAAGGCCGGCCGAATGCCTTCACACCACGGAACATGATTGTCCTCAACTTGCTCACGAATCAAGTGGCCATCTCTCTCGGCAATGCGCTGCTGTACAGAAAGGTTCGAAAGGTGAGCGCGTCAAATGCCAGCATGGTCGAATCACAGAAGCGGGCGCTTGCAGCCGCTCGTGAAGCAGAAGCCAAGGCCAAAAAGGCCGAAGCGGAAGCGATGCACAACGTCAAGCTGAAGGAAGAAGCGGCCAAGGCCAAGTCCATCTTCCTCGCCAATGTCAGCCACGAGCTGCGGACTCCTTTGAACGGGGTGATCGGGATGTCTGAACTGTTGAAGGCCACCCCACTGAGCAAGGATCAAGAACAATACGCCGATAGTATTCGAGTCTGTGCGGATACCTTACTGACCGTCATCAACGATATCCTCGACTTTTCCAAGCTCGAGGCTGGCAAGATGCAGATGTTTACCGTGCCGCTCAACCTGAAAGAGACCATCACCGAGGTCGTCCGGGCGCTGGCCTATACAAACCATGAACACGGCCTCCGAACGATCGAAGATCTGGCCATCGACGATAACCTCGTGTTGGGAGATCCCGTGCGTCTGCATCAGATCTTCATGAATCTCTTGAGCAACGCCTACAAGTTCACGCCCCGGGGATCCGTCACCGTCAAGGCCCGAAAGGTGGCCGAGACCCGAGAGAAGGTGAAGATCACATGCTCGGTGGCTGACACGGGCATTGGAATCACTCGGGAGCAATTGTCACGCCTTTTCCAGCCATTTTCGCAGGCCGATTCATCGACGGCACGGTCTTATGGTGGCAGCGGTCTCGGGCTGAGCATTTGCAAAGCCATGATCGAGAATGTCCTAGGGGGGAAGATATGGATTGAATCCGTTCCTGGTGTCGGTACTACCGTCTACTTCACTCTGACCTTCCGGAAGGCCCCCAAGGACAGCAGCGTTCCCAGTGACATGGGAATCTCCGCCAAAGACCCGGATCCGATGGCCAACTGGTCCCAGTCAACCAGTCCCGGTTTTGAGGAGAGAAAGATGAACTTTTTTGATCTGAGCAAGATCCCCAAAGAGGACTTGCGGGTGTGCATTGCGGAAGATAACGCCATCAACCGGAAAATCGCCATCTCGTTTGTCCACAAGATGGGCCTCACATGTGAGGCGTATGAAGATGGCAAGCAAGCATATGAGGCTTTACAGCGCAAGAGCAAAGAAGGCAATCCCTTCCACCTCGTGCTCATGGATGTCCAGATGCCCGTTCTGGACGGTTACGAAGCGACCAAGGCCATACGAGCCGATCCCGACCCAAACGTAGGAAAGGTGTTGATTATTGCCATGACCGCTTCCGCCATCCGCGGTGACCGGGAGAAGTGCTTGGAAGCGGGAATGAATGATTATCTCGCCAAGCCGGTGCGACAGACCGCTCTGAAGTCGATGCTGGATGAATATCTCAACGACACCAAAGCTGCTGTTGATGCCGCTCTCAAGGTCTCTAGTCCTCCTTCCTCCACGACCACACCGGGCGATGTGGTGAATGGAGCGAGCGACCAAGGACCTGACAAGTCGGAGCAGAATAGTGCCAACGAGATCACCCCTGAGGAGAAGCCAAAGACGAGACGACATTTCAAAAGGGCCAACAAGAAGGTGGACCCACGTCTTAGTCCTCTCAGTGAGACGACAACCATAGATCAGGCGACGGACCGATATGAGAGCCTCATCCAAAGTGGCGAGAGCGCGACCGACGAATTGGCCAAGATCAGCACTGAGAACCTGTCACTTGAGACCAAGACCATGAGGAGTGTCATCAGTGCTGTTACGAATGACGATGGCGATGGGACTGGGGTGGTGGTGAACGACGTGAGCCAGGAGGAAAATGCCCTTCTTGTACTGCCCTCGCCGAGTTCCGCGCAGGCCAACGGGCGCGACGAGGGTGGTGTAGAGAAGGTGAATGATGATGGATCAACGTGAGGGAAAGCGACGGACAGGTTCATGATTTAAATGTGTGTGCTTGCAATTTTTGCATGATCGGGTGCAAAAGTGCATGGCATCGGCGTCTGGTGAAAGGAAAACCCTCTCGATTCGCAGTGCTGGATCTAAGCACATTAATGGGAGTGGTGTCACTGCTTTTGCCTTGGGCGGCCAGCCTCATGATGGTTAAGATTACACGGAACGAATCACGGAAGTACTTACTGGGCTACTGTTTTTTTCTCCTCAGGGATATGTTGATCTTCATTAGACATAACCCTTGTCCTCTCTCAACCGACTTTTCTTCCACGTCTTCTAGGAAAGAGGTAGGCTGTATTATGGTGCTTTTGGTTTTTGGTCGATGAAGGGTGATATTTCCTAGCTATCTACGGCAAGGCAGGAAGGCTTTATACAGGAGAATCGTGTGACCACCTTGCCAAGACCTCTGTCCTTTGGCAAGTGTCCATAACAGGCTGGATTTTGTCATCTTTGCTTCAAGAGAAACTATTATTTCAACATTTCAAAAGTTGGATTTGACTTGATTGCGGCCGTGGAATGAGAGTAATGATCCTCAGCGTCCAAGTCTATATACAGTCCCTGCTTCAGCGAGCAATGACATACATTTAGGACCCCCCCCCCCTCTCAGCACAATAACAAGGCAGTGGTGATACCTCCAGCAAACATGCTTCCGACAGTCACAAAGCTGCTCAGGCTCATGGTGGACATCCCGCTGATTCCGTGGCCACTCGTGCAGCCACCGGCAAGCCTCGCACCGAATATCATAGCCGCTCCTCCGACAATCGCCGCCGCAGTGGAGACTGGTGGACCGGTCTCAGTAACCACAGGGACAAATTGTGAGATGATTCTTGCCCCGGCCAGGATGCCCGTCGCAAAGACGATGGAGGATAGCCCCGGACGAGGGGATCCTCCTAGCACGCTCCAGAAATATTTCCCCATATCCTCATAACCGCTGGAGACTCCGAGAGTCTTGCGGGTAAAGAGGACAGATGTTGTTTGTGCGACACCAATGAGAAGGCCTCCAAAAATGGGATTGAGCCAGTATTCTCTTGCGGGGGCCAGATAAATCGACGCTATAATCATGAACAGGCACAACAGCTCGTACGTCAAAATGGTTGAAGACGTCGACAGCCCAATCTTCTGCTGAATGGTATAAGTCGGAGTGGAGGTATCCGGCCTCGATTTGGATCGCTTAAGTCGTGGTCCGAGCTTGACAAAAGCGATGCCACCCAAGAGACAACCGACTGCGACCTCCCAGCCCGACTTGAAACCAAGCCCCATCTGCACAAGGACCGTACCGGGACAGGAGCCTGTCAAGGACATGCCAGCGCCCAGAATAAGACCGCCGACCACATTGGCATCATACTTCATGAACCAGCCATAAGATGAGTCTGTTCGGTGATTCAGCTTCGCATAGCCAGAATAATTTGCCAACGCTATAATTAAAGCGCTGCAGGCGCTGGCGGTGAGAAAGGCTTTCAGCATATGAAAGTCTGTCAGCTTCATTTGAGACACAATCACATTAGGCAAATAGACCCCAGACGCCGTCAGCGCAGAGCCAAAGATGGCGCCTGATGCGGCGCTGAGGAGTAGCGAAGACATATCGCCCGGTTCGAAGCCACAAATGCTCACTGGCTTTGCTGTGCACATTAGATATCATCTCCACTAGTTGAATACCGGGCTAACCTGTCAGTTGATGGCTTGGGTCTTCCGCGGGTCTGGCTGATCTCTGAAATGTCTCACTGATGGCAAATATCGGAGTAGAGAAGGGTGGAGAGGAATAATTATCTGCATTGCGCCGGGCCCGAGCTTGGCAGAATGTCGCCATTGCCACCGCCACCGCCACCGCCACCTCCAGGAACAGATATCATGTGGCTTATAACCCCGCCCCCTCCAGGGAGGATCGAGGCTGCTTTGGTCTGATTGAAAATGCTGACTTGTCGTGTCCAATCCAACATGTAGGTGTCTCAGGAAGTGCCCTCGCGATCCGGTTCCGCGAGACAATCAAGCATAACCGCAGCCGAAGAAGCAAAGCTAATTCGGTGATGGAAGCTTTTCTGAGGACTACTCACCTTATGTCAACGAAGCCCATATTCGTGTAAGTCGGTATATAACGGACCTAATGGCAATGAAGAAGCGAGAACCAAGGCAGTTTATCAGGTGTTGAGAAGTCAAGGTAGGCTGGAAGTCTTCCAGTATCAGGACTCAGACTCGTTGAACACACGATTTCTTCAGGTCATCACATAGAAGTCAGTCATGCAATGTGCCGCCATCCACACCAATTCATGAGACGTTCTCCACCTGACAATCATAGCTGCTGTTCAATTATTTCCTCTTCGAAGCGCATCCCATGTTCAATTTGCTCACATGGACTCTCCAGTCTCAAAGCGTCAGCGCTTAGAAAGCCCGGTCGGAATTAGCCCTGCAATGCTCACCAAAATTGCCGAAGATGGAGACATTTTTGTTCAAGCAGGAAGAGGCATCAACGCCGTCAAATTTCAGGTGTCGAGTGCGGCTCTGAAGCTGGCCTCGCCAGTCTTTCGTGCTATGTTCGGGCCTCATTTTCTTGAAGGATTGAGGACCTTTTCTGCATCAGATCCTTTGCGTCTGGAGGACGACGATCCGGTCGCATTTCTGGAGTTCTGCCGCGTCATTCATTTCCAAGTCATTCACCGCGACTCGCTTCAGTTGAATCAACTGGCTGCGCTCGCCGTCCTTTGTGACAAATACCAGTGTGCCCAGGCGTTGAAGCATATATTCATTATGGTTCTAGAGCCAGTGGTCGACCTTGCAAACGGTGTCGCCTCCAGGCATACCTTGACGACTTCTGAACTATCGCTCTCGGATGTCGTCCACATGGCGTACGTCATCGACGACCCCAGGCTTTTCTGGAGAGCTTCCATGTCGGCGATGGCTGGCACAACGGCAGTCACTATGCGGAAAAATCAGTCCTCCAACCTGAGCAAGCTCGTCCCTGTGGACGTCACCAGTAGGAAAGCTGAAACCACCTGTGTTTTCATTACTAACCTGATCTACAAGATTACCTCGACCACTACCGCAAACAATTCGTTGAAGAGCTCCGTATCAAAGCTCTGTTACTGCTGAGAGAGTCCCACTCGAAGCTGGACAGCAAGAGACGCTACAACCGGTCGGGTGACACAAATCTTTGCGCCAGCTTCATGGTGCAGTCAGCCGAATTGAGCTATCAGCTGTGGAAGATCGGACTCGCTCAGGGCGACGACATTGTCTGCCTTGAACCCCCGATAGAGCTTCTCAACCGATTCGAAGGCTTAGGAAAGCAATTCAGCAGCACTATCGCCGGGTATAATCCCAGGTGCAAGAAAATTGACTGCCGGATGTGCAAGATGGACATACCAGCAGCCATCAAAAAGCTGTCGGCTACAATGCGGAAGAAGATCCAGGGTTTATGCCTCAGCTGCGTCAAAGAAGGAAATGCGAACTGGACTCGAACGTGCGAAACACACATGCTCAAAGAATGAGATAACTCAAGAGCTGGTGCAGTCTAGACTGAGGATTGGACGGTTAGCTGCAAGAAGCGAGCCACACAAGACTCGTCACAATGGAAGGTTCTCAGCCGAGGCATGACTGCTATAGCGATTCAGATATCTTACAATCTGAGGGCGCCGGGAATGAGCATCAATTCTCACGGAGCTCGTGTCCAAAGAGTGTCTCTGAGACTTTTGATTATCAATCAACGCTGACAGGTTCAATTCGGTTAGACCCAAATATCTGATTCGGTGAGCATGAAGGCGAAAGCGAAGCTCAACGTAGATTAATTCCATATTGTCTCACTCCGGGTAGACTGCAAATCATTCGACGCGGGAGGATGCCAGGTGTAACCCTGGTTGAATGACTTGGTTTTAAGCAGCCCCAACTTCGGTCGCTGTGATGAAGTCAGAGCAAGGTCCAATGCCAAGACTCTTCCCAGCTCCCCTTTCCGGGCGCGGCCAGGCCAGCTCCGAGCCTTTTCAGAGTCAGGACCATCATCCTTGGCCTCGCTGGATTCGCTCCACTCGCAGTGCAGAGATATGCTCCTTGCCCTTTCGGCCATGTCCCGCGGCGCCGAATATGGTGACCGCATATGATCACACTTGTCCCAGGAACTGTGTTTGACCGACTCAGAGGGCGCCGGCAGTTCTCCTGGATCTGAAAGTGGAAACGCCGCTGGCGAGCAATACAAGGACTCAAGATCCCACTCTCAGTGCCCAGAGAGAAGTTGATCGTCTATCACAGATTCACAACTCCAGGTCTCTCTCTTCTTCGGAAGAATATAATCTTCTTTCCAGCCGAGATCTCTGTTTTTCATTCCGTGGCCTGTTTCTCGAAGGACGTCATGGGGGACATCTCAGATGTCTATGATGGGTCTTCGAGGCTAGAGGCTGTGGAGCTGTCAGCAGGCTGGGTCTTCAGACAGACTGATGATACGAACGAAGACGCTTGGATGCCAGTCAAGAAGGTACCATCGACAGTTCACCAGGATCTGGTCGATAACAAGAAGTATGTCTCGCGTTGCCGCCCAACACCTCGGTTTTGACAATACGGACCAGGCTGGAAGACCCATTCGTTGGTTTCAACGAAATCAAGGCAGAGTGGGTTGGCACCAAATCATGGACTTACCGAAACACTTTTTCCAAGGCTCCATTCCCCTCGGGCTCCAAGGCAGTGCTGGCGTTTGACGGGCTAGACACCTTTGCGCACGTCAGGCTGGATGGGCAGACCATCTTGCAGAGCGACAACATGTTCCTTCCTCATCGGGTCGATGTCACGCACACGGTTGGCACCAAGGAAGACCACGAACTTGAGATTGAATTTGATCCAGCATTCCTGAGAGCTCGAGAGATTCAGAGGAAACATCCTGAGCACAAGTTTATCTGCTTCAACGGAGACCCTGCTCGTTTGGCGGTCCGAAAGGCACAATACCACTGGGGATGGGACTGGGGTCCACTGCTGATGTGTGCAGGAATATGGAGGCCTGTACGTCTTGAAGTTTATACTGCGAGGATAGCCGACTTGAGGACAGATATAGAGATCACAGAAGATCACGGACTGGCCACCATTCACACAAGTGCGGAGATCGAAAGCCATGGACATGACAACCTTCATGCGAGATTCACCCTTGCCTTGGGCAACCGAGTGGTCTCCTGGTATGACACCCACGTGTCGTCATCGACAGGCACAGCGGTGGCAGTACTCAAAGTCGACAATCCCGAGCTCTGGATGCCCAACGGGTATGGTAAGCAGACAATGTACACGGTCAGCGTAACCATTTCAACGGACGGTGAAGGACTACACACGGCCTCAAGACGCATAGGCCTTCGGACGGTTCAACTTGTCCAAGAGCCCGACTCCCATGGGAAATCATTCTACTTCCGGATCAATGGCGTGGACATCTTCTGCGGTGGATCATGCTGGATCCCCGCCGACAGTTTCCTCACCAACGTGACCCCAGAGAGGTATCGTGCGTGGATTGAGCTGATGGTGCCAGCCAATCAGAAGATGATAAGGTATTGTCGAAGAAGCGCGTGGTCTTTCTCGATGGTACTAATGACATAATAGAGTCTGGGGCGGCGGAATCTACGAGGATGATGCCTTCTACGACGCTTGTGACGAACTGGGAATCTTAGTCTGGCAGGACTTCATGTTTGGCTGCGGCAACTACCCTTGCTTTCCCGCCATCCTCAAATCGATTGAGGCGGAAGCGGTGGCCAACGTTCGGCGAATCCGGCACCACCCTTGCATCGCCATTTTCGCGGGTAACAATGAAGACTACCAGGTCCAGGAACAAGCGCATTTGACGTACGATTATGAGGACAAAAACGAAGAGCATTGGCTGAGATCCGACTTTCCCGCTCGCTACATCTACGAGTCGCTTCTGCCGAGAGTGTCCGCGGCCGAAGCCCCGTCCATCCCGTATCACCCAGGCTCACCCTGGGGCGATGGTAAGGTCAGCTCCGATCCCACCGTTGGAGATATGCATCAGTGGAATGTCTGGCATGGGACGCAAGAAAAATATCAAATCTTTGATTCATTGGGCGGCCGCTTCAACTCTGAATTCGGCATGGAAGCATTCCCCCATATCGCCACGATCAAGTCATTTGTGGAGAAGGAGGAAGATCTTTTCCCCCAAAGCCATATTCTCGACTTCCACAACAAGGCTGCCGGACATGAACGCCGGATCGCGACGTACCTGGTGGAGAATGTCCGGACCGCGACCAGTTTAGAAGCATACATTCACCTGTCCCAGCTTATTCAGTGCGAAGCGCTCATGTTCGGTTATCGAGGATGGCGAAAGCAATGGGGCGATGATAGACATTGCGGCGGGGCGCTGGTGTGGCAACTGAATGACTGCTGGCCAGTGACCAGCTGGTCCATCGTCGACTACTACCTCCGGAGAAAGCCTGCGTATTATGCGATGGCGCGGGTGCTGGCCCCCATCGCTGTCGGGGTACGGCGTCAGCACCATGACTGGAGTGTGACGCACGCTCGCGAACCTCAGACCCAGGACTGGGAGCTGTGGGTGGCCAGCTCGAGATCGCAGGACACCAGGGCAGATGTCGAGCTCAGGTTCATCTCGGTCAAAACCGGCAAGGAGGTCAAGAAAAAATTGGTCAAGAAGGATGTCAAAATCAAAGCCAACGGGACGACCGACATATTAACCGGATACGTGGACAACGTCCACGAGGAACCTCATGTGCTTGCGGCGCGCATCTGGGTCGACGGCCGGCTGGTGGCACGAGACACGGATTGGCCGCAGCCTCTGAAATATCTCCTTTTCCCCGATCGCCATGTCACAGTTGACATCAAGGGGCACGAATTGCATGTGAGTGCGGCCAGGCCAGTCAAGTGCCTCGTATTCGAGGAGCGCGAAGGTTGTCAGCTAAGCGACAGTGCCATCGATCTTGTGCCGGGTGACTCGCAGATTATCAGCGTCCGCGGTCTCAAGGCTGGCGACCCTCCTCTGGATTGGACATATCTCGGCGCTGGTGAGCAGTGAAAGAGCGTGCGTGGCGTCAGTGGTACCGGCCAAGGCGATAACTGAGTGGCCGTTCTATAACCACAGAGATTTCAAAAGCCCGGTTCCGGTAGAACATCGGGGGCTGAGGTGAGCACACATAGTCTTCGTGATATATTCCATGCCAAGGTCATCTGTGAGTTGCATCGTTGAAAGGGCTAAATGCAGGACCGGGAATCGAAGACAGGCGAATGGCACACCAGTGTGCATGGACTAGTGCCGGGCGATTACAAAATTGCGGCTAAAGTGGTTGAGGAGAAGACAACCAACCAATTGGCTGTCAAGGTACAGTAGAGAATCGGCTGGGAATGCTGGGATGCTACCCTCGCGTCCATCCGCCCACCCACCCATCCATCCACACACCACCGGCCTTGTCGCACATCGTGACTGGGCATACTCAATCACTTGGCCACCTTTGTGGGAGAACCACGGGCTAGAATCTGAATGCCTGCCTTCATCATGACTACCACCTCCAGTCCTCCTCATACTCGAGAAATGCGATTCTGATGCTCATCCACACGCGTGTGGAGATATTCTTTCTTGACGCCCCATCGTTATGTTATGAGACCGTCCTGTTGCTGGCTTCAAGGTAGACATCAGTTCACTTAGCTGATTGTCTGTCCATGCCACGAGGCCGTCCGTCATCTTCAGGCTGATGTTTACACGGCCAACATGTTCCATACTTTCGAAACTGCTCAGTTTACCAGCCCAGATCCAACGGCATCCAACGGCAGCTCTTCCACAAAGCGCCGAACTTCCACGGTCCGGGCGTGCGAACCTTGCCGGCGACGCAAAATTCGTTGCAATGGCGAGCGTCCATGCGAGACGTGCCAATGGTACCACAAGACGGCATCATGCCACTACACCGAACCTCGACAGAGGCAGATGCCTTCAAGAAGGTGAGGAGACATGCTTGGACTAACCGTCACGGCCTCATCATGAGATAGATCCGTCGAGAAGATCTCCCAGACCCTCCAGGAATATCGCTCCATCCTTCAGAAGCTTTTTCCGAACGTCCAGCCGGAGCAATTGACGGCGTTGTCGCGAGAGAAACTCGTGAAGCTGGCCTCGAAGAACAGCGCCATTCAGCCTCCTTCACCGATCACCCCAAGCACGGATGAGAAGCCACCACCGATCCATCCAGATGCCGACGGCTTGGAGCAGTTCCAGCCAATGCCAGACGAGGACACGGACATTTCCGACGGCAACAAGTTCAAGGGCTTGAGAGGCATCACCGACGATGTCAATGCCCTGTCGCTGTCGGTGCAGCAGTCGTCCTCGTATCTTGGGATCTCCTCTGTCATGGCAATATTACGAGTCATACTCTGGCTCGACCCGGACGCGCAACCATATTTCTCCAGGAGCCCTGACCGCAGTGCCATGGCAAGTCGAGAGGCATCTTCACCACCAGAGGCGACAGAGATGGAGCATATCACGTCGCGGCTAGAGATCAAAGCGTCATCGGCATGGGATGAGATTCCTCTGATCAATGCTTACTTCACCTACGTCCATCCATTCATCCCATTAATCGACCAACAGTCCTTTAGAGACACATATATGGCCAGCCAGCGGACGGATTCCCGATGGCAACTGCTCCTGAATGTTGTCTTGGCCATGGGCAGCATGGCGGCTGGCCCTTCCGAGGACAGCGGACACCACATTTACTTTGCACGTGCGAAGCAGTATCTGGACATCGACACCTTGGATTCTGCCCACCTGGAGACAGTCCAAGCTTTGGCCATCCTGAGCGGCTTCTACCTCCACTATCTGCAACTGCCAAACCAGGCGAATGCCCTGATGGGCGCGACCCTCAGGATTGCCACCATGTTGGGACTTCATCGTGATTACTCCGAAGGCGTCGTCCCGGGTAAAACAACACGGCCCGGATCTTCGATTGAGATGCGCCGCAGGATCTGGTGGTGCATTTTCATGCTCGACTCGTGGGTGGGAAACACGCTTGGGAGGCCTAGCATGGGTCGCATGGGCCACGCAATTACGGCAAAACTACCGCAGGAACCAATTGTAAGGGCGACCTATGCTGAGATGGCGGTGGAAGAGTGCTGACACGCGCTACAGGGACAATCAGAGTCGCTGCTCACACTCGTACAGGAGAACATTCGGTTCTGTCTTATCAGCACTCGCCTGGAAGATGCACTTGCCATCTCACCTCTGCTGGACGAATCCGAACGTCAATCTCTTGACGCCGCCTTCGTCGAGTGGTTCAACACTTCTTCAGTGCGGAACACCACGCCGCGTCTAGTCGTCAATGAGACGTCCGGTGTCAGTGTGGTCAAGAACGTCATGAGGTGGCGGTACCTGTTGTCGAGGAACATTTTACACCGACCCGTCTTATTGTGGTATGCCATGCGCAAGATACCTTTTGAGAGCCTCAGCCCGGAGAAAAAGGCCGCCGTCGACTTATGCAGAGATGTGACGGCCGATTTGATCAACGACATCGCCGCCACGTGGACGGTGCAGAAGCCCTGTCAGATGTCTGGCTGGAATGCCACCTGGCTCCTGTATCAGGCCACGATGGTGCCACTGCTGTCGTTGTTTTCGGATCCCCACGACCCGATGATCGTTAGTAAGAGCCGAGCTCAGATAGAGGTGGCCATGAGCACGTTGACAGAGCTTCAAGGATGGAGTACCACCTCGAGACGGTCGCTAGAGGTCGTTAGCAAGATCTATGAAGCCAGCAAGCGGCACTCGCCAGAGCCGTATGAGCCGCAAGAGTATTCTATCAGCAACATTAGGACTCCAGCACCACTGAATCCAAGTGCTCGACCGACGTACATCGACACGTCCTTTGCCAGCGCCTACAGCAATCCAGACATGTTCCACACGAACAGCCAAGAAATGATGATGGACAACATGTTCGACAGCCTGAAGTGGAGTACCAGCTGGGACAGTCCCCTCGAACAGCCAGGCACAGGATGGGATTACAATAGCATGCAGAACTGGGCGGGCATGCCGCCTGCCGAGGAGTACTTCGATGCTGCCTTTGCAGAAGATCAGAATTTCCAGCTTGGCCTGAGCCACCAGGGCATTGAGAGCTCGGATGCTATGGGGACACACCACGGATATAGCGAGCACAGTCATTCCTGTTGAATGGATAATCCTGCACGAACAGTCCAATGACTCCTGATGCCACGCTGGAGGCGGAGTAGAGGCAGGGCCGGTACGAAACAGACATTTCGACACAAGCATTTTATTCTGCTAGGCAGCTAGGAGCGGAAATTGTGACCGCTCGACGACTTGCAGGAGCATAGATGCATGGATGAGCACGGGTAAAACCAAAGTCCCATATGTATATATCCCAGTTCGCCTTTACCAGATTCCGAAAGCTCCGTACTTCCAGGACAATGTCAGCTCAGCCCAAAATTGGCATCACTGCCCTCCCCCTTGCCTCCTCGCCTGGCGTCATCGGAATATCCTCTGCACCAGGCACACAATGTGCCATTGTTTCTACGACCATCGTCACCCCATCATAAGTACCACACAACTAGACTGCGCTTCTACTGGATTCATCTAGGAAAAAGATAGTCCCAACTGTCCTAGTCCGAGATCAACACCTCTGCAGGTAATTACTCGGCACCAACCCAAGGCCACCAATCTTCGTGCCTTTCAGACTCTCTCTGACCTCGGCCTCCCACCAGCCGTCATCTTGCAGCCGCAGCACAGCCAGGATATCACCTTTGCTGAAGCTTAGCTCCTCAGGGATGGCAGCCGTGTAGCTGTACATGGCTCGCGCTGTTCCGCTCGTTAGCTTTGCCTTTCGCACAAGTTGAGACAGACTCACCATAATGCAAAGGCTGCTGAGGTGCGCCGCCACCCCTCATTGGCACGTTGGCCATACTCTTGCTTCGCTGCCGCCTCATCTCACCATCCATGCCTCTCCTGTCATAATCTCGTCCTTGCCCCCCCTGGTACGGATCTCCACCATAACTCGAAGTCGGCCTCATCATGCCCTGCCTGCTTCTGCCAGACCCAGATCCAGGTTCGCCGGCGTACCGGGCCACCCCCTGCGAGCCGAGCTGCATCTCCATACCACTGCCTCGGCGTCCATCCTGTGGCGGCACCTGGCTCTGGCCCTGGCCTCTGGGTCTGCCACTTCCACTTCCATAGGGATTGGGGCTGGCGGCACGGTATTGCCCATTCGGCGAGCTTTGCAGTCCCGCATTCTGCCTCATCATCCCCGGACCCGGACTTCTCGAGCGCTGATACTGGCTTTGTGGCTGCGGACTGGCTGCGCGAGGCATCATGCCCGGCCCAGGGCTTCTTGACCGTTGATACTGGCCCTGTGGCTGCGGACTGGCTGCGCGAGGCATCATGCCCGGCCCAGGGCTTCTAGACCGTTGGTACTGGCCCTGTGGCTGCGGACTCACTGCTCGAGGTATGATCCCTGGTCCCGGGCTTCTCCTGCCGTCTCGTGTTCCCGGTCTCGCAGAGGTTTGTTGGCTGCCTCTGGCACTCGACGCGACCGAACCTGTGGCCCACGTTTCCATCCGGTTGAGCATTTCACGCTTCGTGTGTGCCGGCTCCGGAACGCCCAATGCCGCCTGGCTGCTTCCTGCTGCGCTTTCATACGCTGGAGGTGGAGTTCCTCGCTGCGCTGCTAACCTTGCCTGACTTTCGGCGCTCAAGATGGTCGGCCTTGCCGCTGGATTCTGGTCTGGCGCGGGCGTTGCAACGCCATGGTAGCGGTCAACAGGGACCCTGGTGCTAGCTTGTTTCGCCATGCCCAAGGCACCGCTCGAGTTTTGTTTCAAGTCGGCCAGGGCCTGAGCGATCGGGTCATGACTGACATCGTCACTGGTGGCCGATGGCTGTGGAATGAACTGACTATGACGGACGTTGGTGATACTGGCCTTGGGCGTTGACTGATAACTGTCGGGACTGGCGACGTCGAAGATGTTGTTGCCGACATTCAGCTGGAAGCTGGCACGAGGATCCGCCGGTTCTTCTCCATCAGGTGCCATTGCCGAGGCATTTCGGTTGAAAAGACTTTGTGGTGGACGTGATTGTGGTTTTGTCGGGCTCGAGTGGGTAGATGAGCTGGACACGTTCGAAGCATTGAGGTTGATTCTCGACGCCGACCCCGACGACGACCCTGCATTCCAGGTATTCCTTTTACTCGTGACCGGGTTTTCAGTCTCCTTCCTCGACTTACGGCGGAACGGACTGTTGGAGAAAAACCCAGATCTCTTCTTCTGGACCGATTTATCTGGCGACGGACGGGCCATGCCTGGCAGTTCCACACCATTGACAGGTGGCATACCCTTTGTCGGGGACGCTTTCCCCGACATTGGCTCCGCGCTCGTGAACGAACTCGGGTTCGAGTACTCACTCTGGCTGTCTCGGCTTCCGGGTCTCGTGTTGGAAGATAAAGCGGACCCGGTTACGGAGCCTGGCGCCTCTGTCCTGCAGAACATGGTCATGCCATCCGTTGGGTATTGATTGTGTGGGATTTGGGGTACATCACCGTGTTGGCTCGGAGAATAATTCGGTGGCATATTCGGCTCTGGTTGCCTATAGTTTAAAGGCCGTGGGCGTCCACTGTTGGATTTCGATGATGGTGTGGGCGTACCGTCTTCATCTTCTATCATCCTCTCCTCGGATCGGCGTGGTGTGGGCTCTGGTCCTAGAGTAAAATTGGATCCTGCGTTGGAGTGGCTGGGTGAAGAAGAGCGAAAAGCTGGGTTTGTCGTCCGTGAGAATTGTGCGACCGAATAACTCTCGTCTTCAGAAACCTCAGAGGCACTATCGACATCTCCCCGACAAAAATTGATATATCGTGGAGGATCTGGGATTTCTTGGCCTGTGCCGCTGGACTTGATGAAGTTGGAGATGTCCTTCTCAACTTCGCAGTTTTCAAGGGCCAGGCGAATCTTTTCACAAGATGCGTCATCCGTCACGCAGACGGTTGAAGCGATGTTAGCAAAAGCCCACAGAGACGATTTGGTGAAATCAAGCCGCTCTTCTTCCAGGTCTTGGAATTTCTGCAGCAGGTCAGCAAGGGCCTTTGGTGTGATGGTTCCACCTACATCGCATGCGGCCTTCCATTCCTTGTTCCACCTCCCAGTTGTTTCCTCCAAGACCTTGACGGCAGCTTCGTATTCGCTCGAATTGCTAGCCATATTGATCTGTGTCTTCTCCAGCTTGGCCTTATTCTTTCTCTCTTCTTGGCCCATCACCATGTGGCCTTGGGCCAGGTAGCCCTTAATTCGAAGGCAGTCCTGCTCGTACTTGTCTCTAGCCTTGTTCACATGTGCAGTCTGGGTTTGTTTTGTTTTCAGCAGTCTTTCAATCCCGTTTTGCACAATCTTTCGTCTCTCCTTCATCCCGCCTGCAAAGGCTGCAAGTGGTTCTTCCAGCTCGGATCGCATCTGTTGCGCAATCAAGGCGTGCTGTTTCGCCATGGATTCTGTCTCGCCTCGTGTCACATCCAGGCTCGCCCGAAGAGTCCCCTGTTCGGTACTCCCAAGTGGTTTCCGAGAGAGAGCGATAAGTTTCTTCGAGTAATCCTCCTCGAGTGCTGCGCGCGCACTGTAAAACGACTTGAGCTCGTCGCATGTCGTTTTCGCATTCTGCATCCGACTAAGAAGAGGCTCAACACCGGCATCGTCGCGCCCCCAGAAATTGTTTGAAACTGCAATGTAAATGTTAGCCCAAGGCACACAAGAAGGAATTCAGCTGCGCTGGATGCATACAGCTCAAGGGCACAGTTGGCGGAGGGCCAGCATCGGTGCCTGTACCAGCCGGCATGTTGCCGGCGAAGTTATGATGATTCTTCCACGAATTCAAACTGGGCTGCAAAACTATCTGACGGTGCCAGTATCCTTTAGATGTGGCAGATTTTCAATTGTCTGTGCTGCTCGCGGTAATGTGCTAGCGTAGGCAAGCTGAACTGAGCCCCAATGTTTGGGGGTCGCGTTGCGCAGAGCAACCAAAATGACGCAGGCCAAGATCTGATCTGAAACGGTCGGCTGGAGATGGCTGGTACATATAACTGACACTGGCAGCTCTGACTTTCTGGATGGACATTTCATTCGAGACAGATTATTATTTCCTAGGCTCGAGTGTTTGCGGTGGTCAGTATGGTTAATGTTCATAGAAATAACCAGCACAGGGCGTCAAATGCACCAGCTGTGCAATGTGCTTGCAAGTGTTTTCTTTTTGTGACTGGGTCGAATTCAGTTAATCATTGGAAAAGCTACTCACCAAAGGCCATGATTCGAATTGCTGGACGGGTGGTATTACTCCAAATTCGTCAAGACGAGCTTTAGTCCTTTTCAGGGGAGCCCTTCCCCTCAACATTCGAGCAGGGACAATATATCGCCATGGACTCACTTCAAAGAAGCTGCCATCCTGCTGAATAGACATCAGTAGTGGAGGAACTATAACCGACATTCTGGGGCCAAAGAAGGCTTCTAGACTGGATCTCGACGTATGAGTTGGCGAATTCTGTTTGAAATGGATATCGACATCAAGTCTCAGAACTCAACCATTAGAAAACATTTTGCCCCAGCCCGTCACAAGACTTGGCTCCACATCCACCATTCGCAGCATATCCCAAACCACAGTGCTGACAGTGTCAAACACCATGATGCCATGTTGTTGTTCCCAGTTTTCTACAAGTTGCGCAGCGCGCAGATTGGTGCAAAACGTGCTAACCGCTGTGGCGCCATTCTTCACGACCTCGTTGACCATCCGATCGAGGGTGGATTCATCGACTTGGGCGATTTTGTTGTTGTCTATGATCCCCAGATTTCGTTCTTGAGACTCATCAATTTCAATACCGATCCGGCGGTAATTGTCTCGGATGGCAGAGTTCAGCTCTTGCACATACGGCGTGACCAGGCCTAGTCGTTGTACACCAAACTTGTGCAAAAGCCGGTTCAGCGCCAGCGTCGATGTTGTGGCCTTAATGCCAGTTCTGGCCTCGATGGCCGCACACAGCCTCTCATCGACTTCGAAACCCAGCCATCCGGCTGATGTCCCGCTCCATCCAATGACATCGACCTTCGCATCTGCCAGAAGTTCAGCTGCGGCGACAATGGTACCCAGTTCAAATTGTGCGGTGGCGTCTGTGCTGATGTCGATCACTTTGACCCGAAAGCGAGAGAAGTGCACGGACACGACCAGCTGATCATCGTGGAGGCAGGAAATGATATCGTGTGTCAAGGGTTCCAGAACTGTATTCGAAGAGGGCACCAATACGCCAAGGCGGACTCTCCTCAGCATGGTGCTAGATGTGTCGACGGGCTTTCTGAATGTCAAGCAAAAAGAATGTCTCTCATCCTGTTCACTGGAACCGTTGGAAATGATATCTCCAGGCTAGTATGAGGATATCTCCGAATGTGGGGTCAGTCCGCCAAGAGGGCCAGAGCCAGATCCCAATCTTTATTAATCGTCGACGCGAATGTTCATACAGTTCCGTTCAGACATTGCTGTATGATGGCCGAGTGAGAATGTGATGAAGGTTGGGTCGCGATCATCTCGCTGCACAAGTGCCGAGGCCTAGTTGGTTGTTCGACAGCCGTGTCGCTGGGGGAGTTCAAACTTCGTCACCCAAACATTATCATTGGTTATTCATTGTCGACAAACGAATTTGCCAGGCGACCAAAAAGGGGGACTTCAAAGTGGTCAAGGGTATCAACGTCGCGGTAGGCATGAAATGCTAAGAATCCGATCAAGACAAGATCCATCGCGAAGAGCAACCAGGACAGAAATCGGGACCAGACCAGGACCAGATGCAAGAGGAAAATGGCCGAGAAGAGCATGCTTGATTGCCAGGCATGAAAGCGTACATAGTCGCTCTTGTGCTCAACTACGAGCAAGAATACCCCGCCGGCCGGAGGGAGCAGCAGGTAGGCTAGCATGGCCTCGTGGTCCAGGCGCATCGGCAAGCTTGTTTCAAAAGCTTCGAGGCTTTGTCCCCGTTCCTGTCTTGTGCTGATTGCTCTGCTTGTGAATGCATCTTGCAGAAACGTGCTTGGTAGAGGAAGCCGGTGGGCATCAGAGCTGGCGCGTGACGCCTTTTGCGGAGGGGGAGATCGCACTCGAGGGGACTCTAACGAAGCTCGCGATCGAGGGGGGGGGGGAGAGAGAGCACGCTCGCTGTTACCACCTGTGTCAGCTGTACGGTTGGAGGTAGAAATGATGAAATACTGACAGCTCTGGAGATTCGTCCTGGTAGGGCGCGAAGTTCATCGTCCTCAAATGGATCTAGATTGACGGTCGCTGAAGAAATCAATGCTGCACCGAATTCTTGCCTAGCAGCACATGGTGACACTTGCGCGAGACTGTTCCGGAGTTGATGACAGTTGTGGAGACAAGGAGGAGCGCGAGGTGCGACGCGGGTTGATGGCTTTGGTGAGATTGTATGTTAGTAGCGTGATGGCCTTGGCGAAGCATGTTTTTGGAAGTGCTGGCTTTTTCAGACGTCGTCAATCCACCACCGAGAAGCCATAATCCAATTCGTATATCCTCCTGGTAGAGTGGATGGTTACCTTCATTTCTAGTCATTTTCTTCTTCCTCCTTCTCCAAGCCTCCAAATCATCCATCTTTAATACCTCGTACCGCTGAACCCAATTCGCCGCCTCCCTGCTTCCAGAGTCCTGCTAAGACATATCAGAGGCTGCGGACCCAACAGCTCATGTCCGGATGTCTAGGCCGCACTCTCTTGCATACATTTCGACTCACAGCCAGTCCACTCAACTGATGCAGCGCACTTTCGCTTTTTGTTCTCTGAGGACCATTCTCATGGCGTGGCGAGGGAACGCTGTCTGGGAAAGGGCCGACGCTCCGGAAAATACCGAGAAGTAAGGAGGCATTTCGTTTACTTACTTTACGTGAAACGACTTCGAGCTATTTCACACTTTCAGGGTGGACGCGTATAGCAAGGAGCCCGATAAAGTGAGCCTGTCTCTAGGCCACACGGTCATTATTCCGTCAAGACGACAATCTTCCCACGAGCAAGATTCTTCTCCATGGTATCATGTGCTTTGACGATTTCATCCAGGTGGAAAACCTTGCCCACTTGAATATGCAGGGTCCCGGCCTCGATCTGCTTGAGCAATTCGTTCAGTGGAGTCTCCTTGAACTCTTCAGGTCCTCCGCCATACACGGTCAGATATACGGTGATAGGTATCGATTCCGTAGGAGAAAAGTTATCCAAGGTCCACTTATTGCCTTGCCAGCGATCAGCGAGGGAAGGTAAAGAGGACTGGGGACACTCAGACTTACCGACTATACCAGCCATGCAGACGATTCCGTATCCCGCCGCACACCGAAGGGAGTCCTCCAGAGTTACGGTGCCAACGAGTTCCAGAACCTTGTCGAACTTGTGCTCTTTGACCTGCTCAGCCACGTTGCCGTCGTCGACAATGACCTGGTCCACGCCGTTCTTGTGCATTATCTCCGCTGTGGGCGCGCCCGAGTTACGCGTTGTTGCAGCAACGAAGCAGCCATGATTCTTTGCTATCGCAGCCGCAGCGAGACCAACCGATGTAGTTCCGCCGCGAATGAGGAGGCGGTCGTCTGACTTCAAACGCAAAGCCTTGAACAATGATCCGTAGGCCGTTTGCAACATCTCTGGTGCTGCTCCGAGGACGGTCCAGTCGAGGTCGGAGTCAAGAGCCTGCACGTTGCTTGCTTTGACGCATGTATACTCGGCATAGCCGCCGTTGAACGCCCGCCCCATTCCTCCCATACAAGTCGCAACTTTCTGGCCGGGCTTGAACTGTCCGCCCGGGCATTTGTCGACAATCCCCACGGCCTCAATGCCGAGGACTCGAGGAAATTTCACTGCTGGACTGTAGCCCTGACGAGTGAAGAGCTCAGAGCGATTCAGGCCAAATGCTTTGACCCGGATCAGAACTTCATCGTCCTGTGGTGTTGGAATAGGGATGGTCTCGAGTTTAAGGACTTCAGGGCCTCCGGCCTCGTGGATGACGACTGCTTTCATCGTTCCCATTGTGAAAGACAAGTTGCCGGATGAGATGGACGGTCTTGATGGCCACGGGACAGAAAGGTGGTCCTTCTGTGTATTAATCCGTCGATATCTGGGAGGCCTGACATCATGATTCGTACCGAATCCTTTCCGTATCGGGCAGCATCCCCGCCTCGGTTTGAACGGATCAATCGGTCCTGCAGCCGACAGGTAGAGATCTCTGGCCTGTCGGACTGCACAGCTTTGCAATCCGAATGCTTCCCGCTGTCGATATGATAGAAGCCTACTGACTTTTGGCCCGTCCATGTCCGGCTCTCTTTTGCCTCGGTTGTTGAAGCAGTCGTCTCATGTCTTTCTCGCAGGAATCGGGCCTTTGGGGAAGTTGAGGCCGGCGATCGTGGCCCAATAGGCGCTTGCCTGACGGATTTTGCGGAGGTCGTACGTGTCAGTATCCTCACAGTACCTTTGATGGAGAATTAGCTCTTCGTCGCTACTGGGCCTGAGCTGCACCGGATCATGGAATGACTCTTAGAGGCCTAGTCCAGGATTTTGCTCGTCGTTAGCGGAGTTAATAGAGCCCATATTGAGACTAGGTCGCACCACACATGTCTGCTGTAAGCTCTAGATCTGGCTCGTGGATGGCTGAGTTCTTGGTTCCTTCGTGTAGCCAAGGGTCGAAAGCTTGCCCTGATAGTGGGTGGAAGGCAAGCCTGGTGAGATTGACATCTCTTCCACCTCTTTCGTCATTGCTAAGGATCTTTGGGATTTTGGGCCATCCAGCATTGTGATGCAAGATACGACGCGCCAATTGATGCATGCTCAAGTCGTTATTTCATAGGGCAGGTACGCGTCAAAGATGCGAGCTTCACTTCCGTGTGAAGGAAGCCACTGAGGTGCCAGTCCAGAGCGCAGTGTTAGCCCCGTCCTCTTCCACCCCTTGATCCAACGCCGCGGCCGATACCAGACGTCGTCCGCCTTGTCGAACTGGTCCCTCTTGCAGAACTGCTGGCGCTGGTGTTGACGGCCGAACCTCCCATCTGGCCGTAGCGTGATGGCACTGTACTGGTTCCTCTTGCACTGCTCCTCCCGCGACCCCTTGTCGCTGGCTTTGATGGTTTTAAAGTGTGCTCAGCAGCCGCCTTCCGCTTCTCCTCCTCTTCCGCTCGTCTCGCGGCGGCGGTCCTCCGTTCTTGCTCCTCAGCTTCTCGCCGCTCCGCCGCGCGTTGTTTCTCGAGAGTCTCTTCTTCCATGTCTGCTATGTCTTGACTGGCCCCTTGCCAGGAGGGACTGAGGATCAAACGCTGATTATGTTCCGTCTGGGAGAGGATGCGTGTCCACGAATTCAGCAGAGAGGATGCGGCCGTGACCGTGGTATTGACCGTCTGCAGATGTCAGCACAGTATCCACTCCGAAGGTGCCAGCCGTGCACCACCTTCATGTTTTCTTTGGCCTTTTCCAGACTCTCAATGACGCTCTCAATGGCTTCGTTCACCTTGCGAACACTGGCGAGTTCCTGGCGCAGGGTCTCCTCTCGAGCTTGTTGGTCCACGTACGTTGCCCTCGCGCTGTGTCCGTGGTTCCCAGATGGTTCGCTCCTCTGCGTATGCTTTTCTACTGGCTTGACTGGCGACTCCCATAAAGACTCGTCGACCACATCGTCGTCGAGGAGCGAATCATCCCCATCCAGTGACATTTTCTTCTGGCTGCTTGCCATCATGCAGACAGTCCAGATGGAACGCCGGATTAGAGGCCCTTCAGCGTCGGCGATTCTCAAGAGGTGGTCACTCACAGTAGTCGTCGCATTGAGTAACGGTGCAGGATGTTGGCCCCAAACCTGATCGATAAACAAGCCCACTTAACGCGTACATCGGCCCAGCGCGTGCCGTGGAGCGCCCAGCCACCGACTAAAATATGCAAGCCCAACCTCCACCCTGATGACATGGCTCAGCTCCGGAGCCCATGATGGCCATGCTCACTTCCCAATTGCCGCAACTCCCATCCTTTCGATGTGGTGCATCTTTTTGGGCGCCCTGAGAACTTTTGTTGCACTTGTACCCGTTGCCCAAGCTGTTGTGACATTGATTGGACCAAGACAGTCACTCTTTCACTCAGAACGCTGGTGAACACTAGGTACACCTTGGTTGTGGCTACCGGTGTGTTTTGTTGGGATCCACCACCAGAGATGGCTGCGACACCTCCCCTTCAAATAGCTGGCACTCCGGAGACACCGCCGACTCCCCTGCATGGCGCTGCCTACGAGCGGCCAATTCGGGGACCGGCGCGACGTTCAGCTCGAATAAGTCAACGGACGAGCCCAGGAGACGTACAGGCAACTCCGCCGTCATCTCGACAGCAATCGAATACCGCGCCGATAGTCAGGACACCAAGGTCATCACAGCCGTCGTCGCAAAATTCAGTCTCGAGCGTTCCTTCACCTCGATTGACCCCCAGGCAAAAGGCCACTACGAGGAGAGTGCAGGTCGTGTCGCCGTCGTCACCCGACTCCGGCTCATCACTTCGACGAAACCTCCCTTCGAATAGCCACCTTCAGCCCTTCTTGTCCTCAACGACCACCATGTCTGAGGGTATGCTGCCCACACCGATCAAGACTCCGAAAAAGAAACAGGTGCCAAAGGCCCATTCCGCGGCGAGAGTGCTCTTTCAAGACAGCACATCGGCCGGAGACGAAATTGGACCCAGCCCGAAGCGGGCGCGAAAACACAAACGCCACAATGGATTCTCGCTCGAGACCGTCTCTACGGAGGCGGATCACAGCCGGGGGTCCATCCAGATCTTCACGGACTCCCGCGATAATGTCCCGCAACTCGATACCAGCGAAGCCAATCCATTCATCGATCATGGCCTCAACCATGATGCATCCTCATCCCGGAAACTCGTGGGCACCTCCAAGCGCCGGAAGATTAGCGGTGAAAAGAGGATGGATCCCCAAGTTGAAGAAGCGATCAAGAAGGATGATGGCATGGTTTATGTCTTGTAAGTTGACTCCCCCTGACATCCTGATTTCTGACTAATTCTCGCCAGTCGGGGCAAAAAGGTCTATCGAAGATTTGATGACACCAACGACGAAGAGGAAGAAATCGATGCGGCTGACGAAGACCTGGGCTTGCTCGAGCACATGACCAATGGCCACGGCGTCGCCAAACCTTTGAAGACTCTCACGAGACGGTCGATCAGGCCCACGCGGTTGTTTCAGACCGAAGAACAAAGGGCTGCTCGCGAGTTGGAGAAAGAGGAAGAAGAGGCTTTAACCGACATTGAAGATACACCAACGACGCATGCACGTGGCAATGTGAATTCAACCACACCCGTGCCGCGCCCAAACATTTTGGCCACGACTGAGCGAAAACATGGGCGGTCTCTACGATCAGCGACCAAAGGGTCGTCGCAACCTGCCGCAAAAGAAGACCACCCTGCAGACAGACCAAGCAGAGCCACGCCCAAAAGGCCAAGTCCGTTTGACTCCTGGCCCCGGGTGAAATCAGGACTGGGCTCAGCTATCCGAACATCAAAAGCGAAGAAGAGAAGTGCGTCCGAGGTACTGGATGATTAGTGTGCTGATTTGACCCATGAAACTGAGGAAAGGAGGAATGTAATGGATTGCAACTTCTTGTGATAGTTGTCTCTAGATACTCGACTTTGGAGAGGCCTGTGAAGCACGATGATGAGGATATGGATGGCACTTCGGCATTATTGGCGGCGGCAGCTGTGTGAGATTCGAGATTTTTATCCTGACTACTGTAGGCAAGATCAAATTGAAGCTGTGTGCCTCTGGTTTTGGTGGGGACGAGGTATAGATGTCACGGCGCTGGAAGGGGATCACAGATGACCTGAACGACAATCAATTGAATCTCAAAAAGAATTGTTCATGGACGCACGTAATCGCCTTTCCGCGGCGCTGCAGCCTCTGAAAACATACAAACGCCTCATATCATTGACCTGGATCTTGATCAACGCAGCAATATTTGGGCTGTGCCGAGGCCTGCAGTAGAGCAGCATGCCAGCACGCCAAGGCTTTATTCAACTACTCGCCAAGCCATGGTGCCAAGCCTGCGCCGTCGACTCAAGTTGACTTTCAGTGGTGCCGTGTGCAGCAGCAAGGCGATTTCATATGCCATCCTGACGGTCAACCTCATCCCTGTTTTCTCCCTTTCTCTGCGTGACGGCCTCACGTCCTCTCGCAGCCCGTTAGTTCTTGACCTCCTACTCGAGGGATAGCCTCGCCGACTCCCATCTCACAAACAAGATCACTTACCTACCAAAGGTCATGATCGCTTCCCATGAGCTTCGATAACCCCTCTTCTTTCGCTCATTGGCAGACCTCACTTGGTTCATCTTCAGATAAACAGCCGCCAAACCGTCAGCCCAGACTATCACAGTTTGCTTGGGGACAGTCATCAACCTCGGGTGGCAATCAACGCGGATTTCCACCCCTTGCGACCGCGAGTTTGCACGCGGCCACCGCTGGAGTCACACGGCGGGATCTGCCTCTCAGCGAATCTGACCAGTCCTCAACCATCTCTCCGCCCACGGCAAACTTTCCACCCCTGCTGGCCACATCGTCCGGTCGATTTGGGTCACAGCGCGCAACACCACCGGGCTCCTCCCACTCCAATTCGCCGGTGACGATCCTTCAAGCTGGCGCATATCAGCAACCGTCCTTTCCACTCCGATCTGTCACGTCTCCCCGATCGAGAACGATCACTCCTTCACAGTCCTCGAACACCAGCGCGGCGGGCAATTTCCCACAAGCAGGCCCTGGGGCCGGCGGAGGAGGAGGAGGACACAGCACTTCTGGCACCCGGAGCGGTGCCTATTCTCCCTCTCTTATAGGCACCGGTGTCAACTCGCCCACGGGCGTGAATTTTGAGCGATCTCCGAGCATATCCTCCAACGTCAGCTCCTCGGCCACCGGCCCGTCCTCTCTGTCCAAGATTTCGGCCACCCAAGTGCTTTTGTTACTCGATACGATCAGTGAGAAAGAAGGGAAGGCGAAGTGGGACATCAAAGCAGACAAGATTCGCAAGCTGTTGGATTCCAACGGAATGGAGGTATTCGCACAATTCTTCCGACGGGCCGTCACTCTCAACGGCGCGGCCATCTTCTCCGGCGCCAAAGATTTTGACCAGGGCAGCTACAAGTTGTTGCAACAAGAGCTGGACAAAGTCCTGGTCGACCCAGAGCAGCCTCAGAAAATAGCCGAAGCCATTGACACCTCAAAGGAAGACTTTTTCAGGGACTTTGATCTGGCCGCCTTTCTTCAACATTTCTATGGCGAACCCCTGCCGCAGCTCGTGCTGGCCGTGGCTTTCGCCAGATGTACAAGAGCGGATCTGCGGACGAAGGCGGAGAGTTTCTTGTCTCAAGTCATCCATTCATCGCTCCGCGTGTTGTCGGATAGTCGTGGAGGCGCCCAAGTCGTTGCACCGCAGAACTTGGCGGCACTTATCGAGTACTATGCCGTGCCGTCCGGGGCAATCAGTCTAGAGCAGAAGTACGATCTATACTGGGCTATTGGCAATCGCTACGACAACATGAACGCCGAAGTCCCTCCTGAGGTTGTGGCCGCGCTGCAACTGCTACGCCTGCCTGACGTGCAAAAGACCTTGGCACATGTCTTGCAAAGGAGCGGGGCGAAGTCGACAGGAACCAAGCAAGCGGCCGAAGACCTTCTCGTCTCGATCGGATTGGACAACATCAACGAGGCCGAAGTCTCCAATGCCTTACTCTTCATGGTGCTGACACCACTGCAACATTTTGACTTGACCAACCTCATTGCTGCTGTCAGAGAGGAACTCCAGTCTCGGAGGCTGAATTGGGATCTGGTCATTCAAGGATTTGACCTCCCAGCTCTTCGGATTCAGAGCGATCAATTTCTTCGGATCTTCAATGCTCTGCGAGACGTCGCGCTTGAAGAGCCCCAATTTGACCTTCAGAAACTCTGGGGTGGGCGCTGGCACCACGTCGACACTCAAATCTCCTTTCTGAAAGGGTTTCTATTCAACTCGGCCAAAGACATTAATCCATCCGGGATACCGAATTTTCGACCCAGCTTCTCTGTCGCCGAGCTCGGCGATCTCCCGCCAGAGATCAAAAGACAGGCGGAAGCCGAGTTGGACAGTCCATATGCATCAGCTGACGCCAACCAAGCAATCTTCGAAGTCGTCCTGGGGCCGGATGTGGCCCCCGAGGACCAGGACAGGATGGATATCCTTGGTGACGTCTACCAAAACCATGCCGCCGTGTTTCTCCTTTCCCTTTCGCGCATCGGCGCGAAGTCATGGACGCCAGACCAGGAAAAATTCGTGGCCGAATGCTTTAGTCTGTTCCTTGAGAAGCAGAGACCAGAATATCGGGCCGTGCTCCAGGCGCTCTCGGCCCAAAATCTACAGTTCGTCTTTGATCTGTGCACGATGGTCTTCCAGCTTGACCCGCGGCAGACCGAGGTGATTTACGAACGAGCAGAAGAATTTGATTGGATTGATGACTTCCTGAAACACTGGTCTAACCCGCTGGCTCTGGACATTGCCTGTATGCGTGATAAGCGTCAACCAGGCTTCGACCTCGATCGGTACATTTCTGAGGCCGCCGATGGTCAGCCAAATCTGGGCATGATCCTCTGGAAGTACTTGCGCATCAAGGCCGACGATGAGTTTCGGGTGCAGCGCGAGCAGACTCCTCCGCAATCGATTCCTCTCAGTTTACGAACGGTGCACACTCTTCTGGAAAAGCTCGAAGATCACTTGGATAATCGGGAACTCGTGGAAGCCGCGCAGACGACGTGCCTGCAAACATACCCAAGATTAATGAATTATGGTGCTGGTTTCGACGATATTCTGGAACGAAGCAGTGACGAGAAGGGCAACAAACTCCCCGAAGCCATTGACAAGCAAATGTCGGATCTGTTTGGACGGATGTACCGCTCCGAACTGTCCATCCGCGACATGGTCAATGAAATGCGAAAGTACAAGACCTCGAGAGATCCGGATCAGCAAGACCTCTTCTGTTGCATCGTTCACGGCCTGTTTGACGAGTACGTCTGCTATAGCGAATACCCGGAGGATGCTCTGGAAAAGACGGCCTTGCTCTTTGGCAGCATCATCAAATACAAGCTTTTGCCCTCGATCCCTCGGGACTTTGGCCTGGCTCTCATTCTTCGTGCCGTCCGCGAGCACGAACCCGAAACTCTGATGCATCGGTTCGGCATCGAGGCATTGCTCCAAATTAGCGACCAGCTGACGGAATGGCCCGGCTTGTGCAGTTTGCTGTTACAGGAGCCGAGTCTGCAGCATCCCGAGATCATCCAACGCGCACAAGAAGGCCTTCAGGCTCAACGCCTGAGTGGCGATGTCGTCGGACCCAATGGTGCCGGGGAAGAACTGGCCAAAGCCGATGCGGCGGGACGAGGGTTCCGATCCCTGCGGGCGGAACCCCCTTCGGCCAGTGCTCATTTTCGAGACCCGGATCAGCAAGTGCAGGAGAAAATCTTGTTCGTCATCAACAACCTTTCCAAAGATAACGTGACCAGCAAGCTGGTCAACCTCAAGGAATCTCTGACCCCGGAGCATTACCAGTGGTTTGCCGCCTACTTGGTCGAACAGCGCGCAAGACTGGAGCCGAACAACCAGGAGATGTATCTGTCGTTCGTCAACCTGATCAACGATAAACTTCTCCTGGCCGAGATTCTTCGTGAGACGTTTGTCAGTATTGTCAAGATGATGAATGCCGAGGCCACGGTCAACTCTGCGACGGAGCGAAGCCATTTGAAGAACCTTGGCGCCTGGCTTGGATCTCTCACCCTGGCTCAGGACAAACCCATCAAGCATAAGAACATCTACTTTGTTGACTTGCTGGTAGAAGGGTACGAGACTCAGCGATTGGTCGTGGTGATCCCGTTCACTTGCAAAGTCCTGGCTCAGGGGGCCCGCTCAACAATATTCAAACCTCCGAATCCTTGGATGATGGAGATCATTCAAGTGCTGGTGGAACTCTACCATTTTGCCGAGCTGAAGTTGAATTTCAAATTTGAGATCGAGGTGCTCTGCAAAGATCTCAAGCTCGACTTCAAGAAAATTGAACCGGCCACGGTGATCCGCGATCGTCCGCAAACCGACGACGACATGACCAATATGTCGGCTTTGCCGGAGGGGTTGGAATCGTTTGACGACATGTCGCTCAATGGCGCGATGAATCGCGGGGTGCGTGAACGGCTGTCCGCGCCAGAAATCATGGCGACATTACCCAGTCTCGATGAGGTCTTGAAATATCCTCCTACCTCGGGCTCTCCCACCGATCAAGCGCTGGTGAAGAGCATCATTTACCGTGCCTTCGATCAAGCGATCCAAGAGATCATTGCCCCGGTGGTGGAGCGGTCGATCACCATCGCCTCGATCTCCACGGCCCAGTTGGTCTCCAAGGACTACGCGCTTGAACCGGACCCCGAAAAATACCGGACCGCGGCCAGACAGATGGTCAAGTCTCTTGCCGGTAGCCTTGCCTTGGTCACCTGTAAGGAACCGCTCCGAATGAGCATTACCAATTACATTCGGCGCCCCGCCGCCGATGACCTCCCGGAACATCTTCTGCCGGAGGGGGCCATTCTGATGTGTGTCAATGACAATCTGGATGCGGCATGTTCCTTTGTCGAACAGGCGGCTGAAGAGCGGGCCATCTCTGAAATCGACCAAGTGATCGAGCCGGAATTGGAGGAGCGTCGTCGTTTCAATGCCGAAGGGGGTAACCGGGACTTCATTCCCTCGGGCGTCAATCGCTGGTCGAGCTGGATCCCCGAACCGTACAAGATGACCGTGGGCGGCCTCAATGAACACCAACGGGCCGTGTACGAGGAGTTTGATCGACGGGTACACGGCATGAATGTGAATCATGGTCCAAACCCGTCCACAGATTCGACTGGCCGACAGATCCCGGACGTGTTGCAGGACCAGTTGACACTACCCAATCTTTCAACACCGGCGGACCAGCCGGCGATTCCGCATCAGAGCCCGCTCGGCCCACAAGAGAGCCGGATGCTCTCGACGATGCCACAGCCTCGCATCAACGGGTTCCCCGAAGGCTTACCTCCGCACGAGCGAATCTCCATCCTCATCGAAGACATGCAAAAAGCGGCCCGGACGTCGGAAGCCTCCCGACTGAAGGACCTGGAGAAAAATAGTTCTATTTTCCAGGATTTCCGCCAGATTTTGATTGTGCTCACGTCGTCGACACGACCGGCGGCCGATTTGCTGGCCAGACAGATTGCAGAAAAGATCTGTAACATCTTTGTGACCAAGCCGCCACAGAATCCGCTGGAAGCAGAGGTCCTCGCTTTCTTGCTCTCAAAGCTCTGCCAATTATCGGAATTGATCATCCGTGACGTTCTTCGGTGGATGACGGCCCATGAGGATTTGCTGCTCAACAGCTCCAACGTCATTGTCGCCCTCGTCACCGTGGGACTCATGGAATATCCCCGGATCGATGCGGCCATCTCGACGGCGCTTTTGAACAAGAAGCAGCGCGCTCTGGAAGTCCTATCGGATGTCTTGGACCAGACCCTGTTCAATGATGAGCCTTCAGCGTTGAGGGCAGATTTTGCCAACAGCTTGATCGCCATGGCTTCGTGGCTGAAAGAGCAGCCCGATCTTCATGTCGCCGCAGAGATCAACCAAAAATTGAAGGCGCACGGCATGCCTCCGTTCGTCAATGTGGCTCTCACCGATAAAACCAAGATGAAACACGACCAAATGCGTTACGTCTTTGATGAATGGGTCGGCATCTTCGAGAATCTCGTGCCCAACGAAAGCACATACGCCGCCTTCTTGAGAGAGCTTCACAAGGAGCAGACGATCAACAGCACCGAAGATCTGACCGAATTCCTCCGCTTGTGCGTCGACTCATGCGTGGAGTGCTTTGACCGGGAAGCCCAAAGCATCCGAGGGAGTGTGGACGTGGCATTCTCGCAAGCGGATGCTCTGGCCCGGTTGATCATCATGCTGGTCAAATTCCAAGGCGAGTCCAATGGCGCCGTCCGACTCAGCAAAGCGCCCTATTTGGAGACCATTTTGACGATTTTGGTCCTGATCCTCAACCACCATCAGATCATGGGAGGCATCACATTCCATCAGCGCCTCTTCACCCGCCTCTTTTCGACCATGCTGTACGAGTACTCGGCGGCGAGGCTGGACGAGACTGCCGATCACAACGAACTCATCCTGGCGTTCGCCAAAGCGTTCAAATCTCTGCAGCCGACTTGGTTCTCGGGCTTCACGTATGGCTGGTTCAGCTTGATCATGCATCGCATCTTCGTCAGCGGCATGTTGCAACTCAATAATCACGCTGGATGGGACTTGTACCGTGAGCTCGTCGGCCTGCCGCTCCTCTTCATCTCCGAATTGGCCAAGACGGCCGGTCTGGAACTGGTCAACCTCGACATCTACAAAGGCATACTCAGAAATTTGCTGGTCCTCCTGCATGACTATCCCGAGTTCCTGTGCGAGAACCATATCTATTTTTGCTCTCGAATCTCATACAAGATTCCACAGCTGAGGAATCTCATTCTGACGGCACGGCCTACTACTTTCCAGGACTCCCGCGATCCTATGACTCCGGGGCTCATGGTCGACCGTCTGGATGAGATGAACCGCAATCCCGTTCTCGCCGGAGACTTTGACGCGGCTCTGCAACATGACGATGTCCGAGACGTGATTCACTCGGTGCTCTACAAGAACGCCGACGTTGAATCGGCCATCAAGCAAATTCGTCTGACCATTCGAGATTGCCAAGGACCCCAGTCAGCGATGGCCCCGAGCGGGAACATCGAAATCATCCATGCTCTAGTGCCGTATGTCGGTCAAGAGGCGCTGAGCCGTGGACCAGGACGATTTGACCCAAATTCTGTCCATGTGTCCTTTCTCACCAAATTCATCCTCAGTCTCGGCCCCGAGGGACGCTATCAGCTGCTGAATGCGGTCGCGGATCAAATTCGATACCCCAATACTCACACCGACTTCTTCTATAAGTACATGCTGCATTTGTGGGGTACGGGCAACGTCGACGGGCAACAACGCGAGCTCCGCGAGCCGATATCAAGAATCATCTATGAACGTCTTACCGTGGCCCGTCCCCACGTGTGGGGCATAACAAGCCTTTTCCGCGAGTTGCAACAGAACGGAACCTATGGATTCTGGGAGACCGTCGCTCCGGAAGCTAGTGTGCAGCAACGTCTCGAGCAGGCGATGAGACCGTCACATTGACCATAATGGTTGAAACTCAGCAGGCGTCCTGGTCGTCAACGTGCATCAGCCTTGGTGTGTCGCGACAGAGTCGTGAGGGGTTGAACCTTTCTTTTCTTGCTCTTTCATCCCGACCATTCTGTTCGGGTTCACGGCTCCTGAAGGTCATGGATACCATAACAGAGCAAGGATGGAATTTGTTTCTGATTTCAAGTTAATTATGCGGAAGGGGTGGCCAGTCAAAAGTCTTTAGCCATGGCGCTGTTTTTCTTGGGACATTGCATGGAATGACGAAGTAAGAGAAAAGTGGTGGTATTTCAAGTCGCCAACATCTGACTTGCCTGCTTATGTATCATAGACTTGATGAGAGACACTGATGTTCTGCTTCGCGTGCATGATAAGGAGCAGGCGTGGCTAGGTTGGGACTGGCAGGATGTAGGATAGTAATAGCTATTGGTACTCTGATGATTGACTACAGAACGCGCCGAGCTGGAATGACGCGTGCCGGGACCCCAGTCACTAACTACTGCAAACCGCGTCAATTGCAACCATCTTCCAACATCCGACTCTCACATTCTTAGGGCGGGTGTGCCTCAAGTTCTTCCACGCCCATACTGCCTGCGAATCTCCTTTTCTACCATAGGTCTGGTGTGAACGAGTGACGAAATGATTTGGGAACTCTGATTGTATTGCTCACTCGTTCCAAACATGGCCGATGCCGATGCGCAGAATGGCGAGGAGCAGGAGTCTCTCCTGCAAATGGCACTGGTCTGAATCTGTCTCTGATCGGTTCTTCTAGAATACTTACCGTCGCAGTCCACGGCACTTGTGCCCGTTCGCGTTCTGACTTCCCCTTCCGCCATCAAGGCGTACCTCAGCACCATCCTCTTCTTGACGAGCTCACTGGTCCTCCTCACGATTTCCACGACCGCATACGGATTCTTTTACTACAACTACATTCCTCAGATCAATTTCGAACGCGCCATATACTTGCAGTATGGGCTCGGCACGCAGCCACATGCTGTCGCATCCCTGGACACTTCGGCTCTCATCTCGCAACAGGCCTATGACATTGATCTTGTCTTGCATATGCCGAGAACGCCTGCAAACCTGGCTACTGGCAATTTCATGCTGGATCTCTCGTTGCTCGGGCCGGGGACTGCTTCTACGGGCATGTCAGATTCTTTTTTGGCTCTGCTGGCCAATATGTCTGCCGGCACTGTGCTTCACCATTCCCGACGTCCTGCCATTCTTCCGTTCGCGTCGCCTCTCCTCTCTCTCAGTCACACCTTTCTCCAACTCCCCTGGCATTCACTCGGCCTCCGTGACCTCGACTCGGACACTCTCGTCGTGCCAATGTTCGAGCTGGTGGAATTTCCTCGTGGATCTCGCAACATTCCCACACATGTCAGGCTGGAGCTTCAGTCGGACATGGTTCTACAGGTGTACAGTGCCAAAATCGTCTTTAGAGCACGATTCCATGGCATGCGATATCTCATCTACAATCACCGGATCCTGGCGTTTATCGTCTTTAGCACCGTGTTTTACGTCGTCAGCATCCTCAGCATGTCCATCGCATGGGCTGTTATATCGAGGCGATTCCCGTCCAAGTCTGGAAGCGCAGATGGACCAGGCCGGACTGTCAAGCGGGAACCAGGGTCGGAGACTGGCAGACATGTCAAGACTGAGCCAGAATCACATCGGCTGACGAAATTCAAGATCGAAGACGACGCAGAGTCCTCCGGGCACGGCCTGTCCCTGTCCAACATCTCAGATACTGCGACGCAGTCCCCAACGACAAAGGGTCCGCCGGCCTTGAAGCACTCAGCCCGAAGCCGTAGAACGGTTCCTCAAGATGCCGAAGCTGACGCTGGCCTCGAAGACTTGACCCGGCCCCTCGGATCCGAACAGGTGGCCGATGACGAAAATGAAGAGGAAGAAGACGAAGGAGAGGAAGAAGAGAGAGAAGAGACCCTCCCTGGTAGGGGATTCGGTGATGATTCAGGCATCGGAACTAGCTTGGAGGGCGAGACCTCTAGCTTGACGAGGAGACGAAGCAGACCGTTGGATGAATAGATGGGTTTCTCCGACTTGCAAGCATGAACAGCGACACGAGGAACTACATGTGGTATAATTGACCACGATGGCAACGCCAGTCGCAATACACTCACTCCCCCAGCGCGCAGCAATCAGACAAACCACAGGAATCCACTTAGAGGCATATCCTATATCAGACGGACGCAAGCCAGTGGCCCGTTACCATCTGTGTCTGCCACCAAAGCAATCTCCTCCATTGCTTGACTGACCGGCTGTCCTTTCAGCGACACATGGGATCCACCAACGACACCGGAGCATGGCCCCGGATGACAACCTGTCAACCACGTCACCAACCGATTCAGGCGCTCTCTGGCCGACCCTACGTCCGTGCCTTCAACCCCCTCGATCTGAGATGCAACTGGCAATGGACATAAAGTATCTCTTAGGAACGAGAAGAAACGGTTGTGGCTCTCCCCGTTCTGCGAGCTATACAAGGGGTAGGAAAGGACCCAAGCGGCTAGTGAATCTCTTTGTTGAAATCGCCCAAGAGAAAGCCGAGACAGCGCCCCCATCTTAAGCGAGATTGAAACCAGATGCTCCTGACCTGTGCCTCGAAACTTTCAAATGCACAACAAAGGGTGAGTTGAAGATGATGGGATAAGAGATGGAGGCTTCAAAGATGACCACTCAGAGTTATGACCATAGCGTCTGCGGATGCAGGGCCCTTCTCTACGCTAATTTAGGACTCGTGGAAGAATTACGCTCTTCCCAAGTCGATGCTTCTTACGAGCGGCATTCTATCCGATCTCTGCTGCTGGTGAGAGAAGAACGGGCTGACTGCAATTTTGGCAACTTCCTCAAAGAGTCCGCCGACCACGACGTCCTGCAGTTCCTGGCCCGTCTGCCTGAAATCTGGATACGCATTGAGCTCCAGTAGCCAGACGTTGGTGTCGTTGTCGACTAAAAAGTCCACACCAAAAAGTTCGAATGCATTGGGCAGGGTCTGAAAGTGCACCATCTGCTCCCGGGCCGCCGCCTCGAAAACTTCGCCGGTCACCTCGCAGATCTGGTCGAAGATGGTCGTCTGCCAATCGGGTCGCAAGCCGGGGACATTCAGGGCCCAAAAGCGACGGACCGACGAGGCGCGAGTCGACTCGGCTTGGAAACAGGTATTTGTCAAATGCTGTGCCAGGTCGACATTCTCAGAACCGGCGGTCCGAAACCCTGGTTGGTATGGCTGTGCGGCAAAGAGAGCCAGCATTTCCTTGTAAACGTAGACCCGAAGTGCACCGACCGCCAGCACGTACGTCCGGATGTGAAACTTCCGATTTCCATATGATTCGATGAGAAAGGGAGGGTCGATATACGGTTGTGCAATAAAATGCCGGAGCTGCGACGTCATGGCGTTATCCAGTCGCTCAGAGGCTGTGTCGTCTGCAGACGTCGTGGCGTCCTCCTCTGGGACCACCGAGTCCGATGCCGCCTCGCCGTCCTCCCACTCTTCAAATATTGCTTGCAATTCTTCCATGCTGGAGAACAGCCTGATCCCATTACCTGCATCGCTCATCCCTGGTTTGAGGATCCACCAGTCCTTCTGGCTGGCCTCAGCCCCTTCGTTCCTGGTCAAACTTTCCTTCAAGTCCCAGGCGTCGACGAGGGCGTCGTCCAGAAACTCGGCGTAGTCCAGCTCGAAATGGACGCATGGCTTGAAATGAGACGACAGAATGCTATCGGGATGCTTGACGAGCCATGTCGACACCGTGTGGGACAGATAATGTTTGCGAATGAGCGCTTTGCGAATGACATACGCACAGACGAGAGACGTCTTTGGATGTTGCATGCTGTGCTCAAAGTCCAGCGATTCGTACCCGGTAAATTGCAGAACAGGGTCGGCAGGGCTTCGCATTTGGCTCAGTGATGTTATGAAACTAAATTGCATGGTACCTGCTGATTGCAATGCATGCATGATCAGAGGCTGGACATATTGGTCCGGATAGTCGATCAGCGCATAATGGATCTGACCCCCTTCGCTTTGGCTGGATGACTTGGAGCTCGGTTCATCAGCATCCCTGATTGTCGGCTTAGCATGATGCAGACTATCCATCAGAGGTACAACACCAGTGGCATCTTGACGATCGGGTCCGCGGCAAACTTACTCACAGCTTGATTTCACCCGTGTACTGGGGCAAGTGCCAGAAATTCGCGATTAACGGTGTAACTCTGCGGTCTGTCAGCGGACATGGACAGTATGTGAACAGATGTCTCACGTGGCATTGCCTTGCAGCAGCTCCCATCCGTCCCCGCGGCCGGCATCGATGACGGCTTTCCTCACGTCGGCAAAGTTTGGCGACCATTTGAACTTGCGATGACTCCTCCTCGGAACCTGTCGACCAGCGTCTCCGTTCGCTTCGCCGCGCTCCCGGATGGCCTGTTCCTGGGCGTTGGGATCCGCGTTGTCCTCTTCCTCTGGGAGTTCTTCGAAGGAACTCCCGCTGACCCACTGGTTTTGAAGCATTTCGGTGTAGAGAATCTTGGCGTTTTCCACACCCTTTTTGAGGGGCACGTTGATGCTGTACAAGTGAACATCTTCAGGCCATTCCTTGACCAATTTCTCGATCAGTTTTGCGCTCAGCTGGGAAGCGGCACTGATAATCTCTGGATCATGCTCTCGGGAGTCGAAGGCGTATGACAAGGCAATGCTCTTCTTCCCGTTCATGGCTCCTTCCAACGCTCCGCCGATCGTGCCACTGGACAACGCGAATACCGCGGTCGTATTCCGGCCGTAGTTTGGCCCGCTCAGCACCAGGTCAATCGGACTTTTGTCCTTGAAAACGTGATGCAAACCAATCTGAACACAACTCGCCGGCGTGCCATCGATCAGGATCCATTCCTCGCCATCGTCATTAAAGGGCCGGGTCGAAGTGATGCCATCATCTTCGTGCAGAGTACCCGGTCGAAAATAAGCCGGCGTGAGGGTCTGGCCCACTATGTGTGCCTTGCCGATCCATGACCGTTGTACATGAGGTAGGATGACTGACACCGAGTGTCCTCTATCTTCCAGGGTTTTCACTATCGAATGGACATATGGAGAAGACTGGTTGGAAGGCGGCCCATCATCGTTCACCACCTAGAAAAGGGAGTCAACGGCGGATAGGGCTGCAATATTCAGTGTGGAACGTACAAGTATATGCATAATGAAGGTTTGCGCTTGATCAGAGTCAGAGTTTAATGTCTATGTCAAATGATTGATGAAACCACTGAGCCAGAGCCAAACATGGAGAAGCAAGAAATTTTTCCAGATAATGTCGCCATGACATGGACTTGGCGAGGCCTGGCGAACATGTGACATCTGCTACACAGCTACTGAAATATCCACTGGATAGCCGTCACCTTTCTCCAGCGCTTCGATGACAGCCTCGCACACCTTGACTGCCGCCAGACCATCCACTCCAGAACAGACAGGCTGCTCTTCTTGGCCAGTCGCAAGGCGCGCCAAATGTTCCGTTTGTCGTTGGAAGGGGATTCCCTCCTCGATCTCCAGTACGTTTCGTGTCAGGGGCACGTTCCATCAATCTCGAGTCCTCTCTCTTGGGCATCTGCCTTTCGATACGTCCAGAGAGTCCCTTCTGGTGCGCTCAGTGTGCCTTCGGTGCCAAAGATGCGATAGCAGTCTACAGCTACCTCTGCCTTTGGCAATAAAGGATATCTCCTGTTGCGGATTCCCAACCATAAGCACTGGCTACGTTGTCACTGATGACAAAGGTGCCGACAACCCCGTTCGCGAACTGAAACATCATCGCGGCACCCTCCTCGACTACGTTGGCCTGTTCCACGGCTTCGTGTTTCCGCCGATGGATGGTCGCTGTCACCCACACCCGAGTGATCCTCGAGGCGACTAAATAGTGCAGCACGTCGACATCGTGTACGAAGTTGGTCCAGACAGGTCCAGCCCCTCCTGAACGGGACTGTCGCCACTTTGCCGCAGTGTAATATCTGTCGTTTTTCTTGCATGTTCACACGCCTGATATTGCCGTGAGCTTGCCCAGCTTTCCAGACTCAATCACCTGTCTTGCGGTGCTGACGGCAGGATGAAACCGCCGATGGTGTCCCACGGCGACTTCGCTCCCCTTGCGGTCAGCTAACGCGATCAGTTGAGCGCCGGATTGGGAGTCTGTCGAGAAGGGTTTTTCTACCAGGATGGCCTTTGGCGCAGCGGCATTCAACACGTCTGTGGCCACCCTGACATGCAATCCAGAGGGGACGCAGATGATGTAGATTTCAGATTTGTCGCCGGAGGAGGACAGAAGCGCTGCGATTGTTTCGAAATGTGCCAGGGAAAGACGCTCGGCCAAGTCGTGCCCTGGGAAATGGGTCGATGATGGCCACCAATTTGCATGTTGGCTATGAGAGCAAATACTTGGCATGTAATGGAGCAATGGTGCCACCGCCTATCAGAGCGACTGGGATCTTCGAGTGTCCAGTTGCTTCAGTCATGATTAAGAACTTTGGCTGTGTAGAGGTTTCTGAATGAACAACACAGTTTGTACCATATCCATGTATGGCTCCAGTGGATCAGTATTTAGCCGACGTGGAATGGGTGTTTGGGTGTGGAAACAGGGCGGAAAGAGTCAGTAAAGTCACCGTATTGTGTACTGTGTACTCTGTATTTGCTGTCGGTCAATTCAATGTCTGGTAGCAGGTTCCGGCCTGCTAGGCTTAGACCGAAGCAAAAGGACAGAAGGCGGAGCGACCACCCCTTTCTCCCTTTGGACCAATCTGTCCGATAGCAGGTTAGATGGTAGTTCTCTTGCACCAACACACGTATTATAAGCGTGATCTTATCGTTCGGACCGGGTGAATCGCACCAACGTTTCGATGGAAACGTTCTGTGAAGCGTCCCAGAAGGCGGGAATGCGTTTTACAGTATCAACCAGTTTTCGAAGGCCTGTGATGCCGCGTCTTGCATGTTCCGGGGCCACGTGGGTTCCAGGGACATTCAGGGAATTGTTGAAGACTTCGAGGGACAAAGGGCCTTTGTATCCTGTTGCCAACACCGCTGCAGCAACCAGTTCTACCGGCATGTAGCCGCCCTTCGACCCTTCAAACGGAAACAGTCGATGGCCTCGTGACCACGGGAGCAGGGCGGCCGTGTCCGGATCAGCCGGGGGAGGAAACTTTTGAGGGTCTATCAGCTCCGCGTCGCCAACCTGGAAGAAGAAAATCCTATCCCCGGGTACAGAGACGGCCAGAGAGGCGAGAGAAAGGCACAAAACCTCAATCGACTCTTCGATAGTGGGATAGATACGACCATGCCGGGCCGGATGGTAAGGATCGGCGAACTCGACGGCCAGGACGTTGAACGCGTCGATGATGAGGCCCACGTTGGGTCGATTTGCTGCACGTACAGCCTCCCACGAGGCCGACCAGGTGTTTCGCGTGGCCCATGACAGACCCTCGTAACCGATCTTCAACATCCGGCCCCCATCGGCCTTGGAGAAAGCGGAAGCCATGTCCCCCAGCTCCGCCAGATCCTTTGCGACGATCTTCAGATCCGAGGATACACCGGCGTCGGTTCGAATATTGGCACACATGAACACTAGGTCGGTATCGAAGGCTCGCATGAACGGGAATCTCTTGGCCACCAAGTCAAGGGTCGCCTGACGTTCCACGGCATCCTTGATTCCCTCGATTTTCCGCAGGGGCTGGGTGCAGGCAATTCGCATCCCCAACGATTTGACCAGGTCGCCCAGCTTGCGGGCAACTTGCAAGTTCTCCGGCGTCGCCTCCCACAGCCGCTCTCCGTCCAGGCCGTGCTCTTCCAAATAGGCCGCCCAGCACTCGTCGAAGAGATCGATCCACTGATAGCCAGCCTGCGCCGCCGCCTCCAGTCGAGGGGCTAACTTGTGTTCTCTCCAGTTACCCAGCGATAATGTTGCAATTCCGAGCTCGTTGTCAACAGACACGGGTGGCCAGGTGACAGGCCTGGACACGGGGAGAACGGTCCTCATGGCGGTGGGCTGACAAGAAGAGTGTCATCAAGTACACGATTTGCGAAGCGTGATGCTGTCTCATTCCTCCTTGGATCTCGCTTGCTGAAATCGCGTGCCCGTAATTCTTCTTGACCACAAGTTCACGGTTGTCGAGAATAGAAGATGGTATTCGCCAGCAACACCACCAAGGCCAAATTAAAGGGCCGAAGATGGGCCCCAGTATGGTGGGGAGCTCCGGCTAAAGTCTTCTCCGCGTCCAGCAAAGGATGCATACCGTACATATCGACCGTCTGGAGAGTGTCCTGTGTCACAATACCAGCCGCTGTTACCCTGATGCATATAACTTGGTGTCAGATATTCCGGTATCCTTTAGCGAATCAAAATGTTCCATGATCATGCGATGCACCGTAACTGCCAAGCTGCTTCATTTAATCGGACCTGTTGAACGAGCTGCTGATATGCTGCGGTTTGGACATGGCTGAAAAATGGATATTGACTTCATCATGAATGAGCGGTCACCAGTCCTGCCTGGAATTGAACGATCATCTAAGATGAATCTCGTGGCGTCTTAGGATAGTTAGCCTAATAGTATTTGAAAGCAAGAATAGTTTGAGGTGGACAACATACTAAGATGCGGCCATTGGCCTAGGCGCCAGGGCCATCAGGGCAGCGGGGAAGATCGGAGTTAAACACCACACTGTAGATTATTCCCCTCCTCCAGCTAATTATATTATCCGCCTACCACTACTGCATCGTTTTCTCCTCGAGTTTGACTGCCCTTGACAGGCTAAATAACGAACGTTCCCATATGCCCAGCGAGAGACATCATCGGTCACGATCCCGCTCGCCACATCCACTCGGCGACAGACACAAAAGAGGCGGACACCGTGAAAGACGAAGACTACTCCCCCGGTCACGATCTCGGTCACCCTCGCGCACAGAGGACAATGTCCCGCGGCGCACCTTGCCCTTTGGAGTCACCGAAATCTCCCGTCATGACCTCCCGACTTACAGGCCGATGTTCGCTCTATATCTGGACATCCAGAAACGGATAGACATCGAAGATTTGGACGAGACGGAAGTGAAAGGCAGATGGAAGAGCTTCGTGGGCAAATGGTACGGCAGTGCCTTTGAATATGGTCGTCAGGAAACAGGAAAACTAACATGGCAGGAATCGTGGAGAACTTGCAGAGGGATGGTATGATCCCAAAACCCTGGACAAGGCAGTCGCTTCCACGGGGACACATGAGAGTCCCACCAACCCCGGGTCCAACTCTGATGATGGTGACGAATACGGTCCGGCATTGCCGCCAGACGCACATGGTATGAGCCGTTCGGGAGATGGTCACGCCAGAGGACCCGGCCCGTCAATACCATCGACTCGAGATCTTCGTGCGCGGGACGAAGAAGCTGAAGAGGATACAAGGGCCGCCCGAGAGCAGTACGTAGAGGACATCCGGCACGAGCGCCGCTTAGACAGGAGACTGCAAAAAGAACGGTTGGAAGAGCTCGTTCCGAGAGCGGAAGCTGGAACTCGAGAACGACAGCTGGAGAAGAAGCGGGAGAAGGCAGAATCGAACCGGATATTCGCAGGGTCGAAAGAAGCGGCAGACGTTGACTTGCGCGACGCCGATGTCATGGGCGACGAGGACAGCCTGGCAGAGCTGAAGAGAATGCAAAGGGAGAATGAAAGGAAGAAGAATGAGAGAGAAATCCGGAAAGAAGAATCCTTGCGTGCAAGACGAGCAGAGAGAGAGGCCAAGTTGGCGGGGATGAAGGAGAAGGAGGAGCGTACTATGGCCATGCTGAAAGAGATCGCGAAGGCACGTTTTGGAAAGAACGAAGTGTGAGGTCGCAAAAAATGAAATTTTGTTTCTTCCTTTTCTCGCTTCTAACTCGCATTGAGTGCCGCCACCGCGTCGGCACCATCAGATAATGGTGTACTCGCGCCATTTGGAGTCGGCGCTCCCGGTGTCGGTGCGATCTGGAAGTCCTTTGACTTGTTGGCCGCCGCCATCTGCCACGCAGGTATCGAAGCCTTGCTGGCAAATGCGCCCACCGGCCCGGTGGACCCAGGCTTTGGGCCTGTTGACGACGCCGGAGCCGCCGAGGCTGGGAATGGCGTCGCAGGAGGCGCGAAAGAGGGTCCTTTTCCGGCATTAATGCTGCCTCCAACAGGTGCGGCTTCGCCGTTGGGAGGAGCGGCGACGCTGGTTGGATTCGAGAAGGTACCGACTTGAGTGCGTGGAACGCCTTGAACGGGAGAGACAAAACTGTTGGATCCACCTATCCGATTGCCCATCAGCAGCTTCAGACTCCCCAGCTCGTTGCTCAGCTCCTTCAGCTGTCTCTCGCTGGTCTCTCTGACGCCGTCAATGGATTTAGGCAGACTGTCTTTCATGCTCTTGATCTCAGCTTCCATCCTCCGTGAATCATCTTCTCGTCTAATATTGGCCGCTTTGAGTTCTGCGACAATTGCTTCGACATCCGCGATCGCGCTGTCCAACCGCTGGGTGCGCGCCTCCTCGGCCTCCTTCAATGCTGCTGTGTCGGACGATAAGGTATCGAGAAGGGCGAAAGCCTTGTTGAATTGCTCATCAATCGCGGCCTTATCCTGCTCGAGCTGGGGCGGTGTCGGCGGTGCTATGAGGGGTTTGACATATCTTTGCGCAAGTTCGTACAGGCCATAGCCAGCGCCGCCGATGACGGTGGCCATGATAAACCAGTCTCGCCAATCACGTCTTGGTGGTTCTGGTGGAGGAGGCGGCAAGTCGCCATACGGGTTGTATGGGTAGGCATATCGAGAATGGGACGGCCCGCGATATGGCTGAGGTGGAGGATAGTAGGGTGGCGCGCTGTGCGCCGGTGGTGTCTGTGTCGGATCTTCACTTGCTCGAGCGAGGGATAAATCAATTTCTTCTTGGGTCAGATTCTTGGACTTGAGAAATTCGATCCTCTTGTCCACGGGGGCAGATGCAACGGAAGGATCTTGGAGAAATGTGACCGCGGATGAGATGAGGTCTTCTCGTGGAGCCATGCTGGGCGACCACTATCAGATCAATCAGTCGCTGGACTCCACAGCAACCAAGATCTCAGTCGATCGATGTCTCGGTGGTGACCTTCCAGCGAAGGATGGGGACCAGGTGGTGGACGACAGGCTCCGTAGTCCTGATGATGAGAACTTGGATCTTTGTCTCGGCAAGAGAGAGGCTGGAGCCGCGCTGCAACCAGTAATTAGTGGTCACCCGAGTCGTTACCGAGGTCCAGCGCCAAGACTGATCCATCACGCTAGGCCATTTTTGGAACATTGTTTTGGCCTCTCCTAGTTTGAATTCACTGACTGCTACCAACACTTTGCAGTCAGAAGTCGGTCTCACAACCCAACGGGGACGGTTGTACACACGGTGCTTGCCAGGCTGAATATTCTGCACCCTCTCGAATTGCGCGAATTGCGCGAATTGAGCGCTTTGCGCGTCCACGATGTCTCAGAACACGGGACTCTTCAGTGTTCGCCGGCCTCGCGAGACGCTTGGAAACATTCAGAACTTCTCTGGGATTCCCCAGCCTGCCTCTGCGATCAAGCGCATATCTTCGAGCAATGAGTTGCGCAATGCTCCGTACACGGCGCAACATGTGCGGTCGACCTCGATCAACCAGAGCATGCAGCGGCCCGCGCAACCAGTCTTCCATCGGTCGTCCTCGGGCGGCAATCTTGCAGAACTGGGGCTGTCGACGGCCAAGCGGTCAAGCTCCAACAACGCGTTTGCGAGCGCGAGCACGAGACGTCAAAGCGTGGCACCCAACCAGCTCTTTGGATCACAAACACCGGCCTCGGCCAGCCTGCAAAGAAGAAGCAGCATCTACTCCAGACCGTCGGTCAACTTGCCGGCCATGCATCAGTCATTCTTCTCACAACCACGAGCGGTCGTAGGCATCCTCAAAGATCCACGGCCGCTGAATACTCCCTCGTATCGTCTGCGGATTGGACAAGAGCTGTTGGACTATTTGACACAAAACAACTTTGAACTCGAGATGAAGACGTCACTACCACACGATGCCATGACGTCTCCTAAACAAAAGGATTTCGTGTCAATGTTCCAGTTCTTGTACCGACGCATCGACCCTGGCTATCGGTTCCAGAAGGGCATTGACAATGAAGCGCCATTGATCATGAAACAGTTGCGATATCCGTACGAAAACCAAATTTCAAAGACTCAGCTGAATTCCGCTGGAAGCCAACAATCATGGCCCAAGGTTCTGGGACTGCTTCATTGGATGATGCAGCTTGCGCAAATGCTCGATAATTTCTCGCGCGGCGCGTACGATGATGCATGCGCAGAAGCCGGGGTCGATGTGACTGGCGATCGCATCGTGTTCCGGTTCCTGTTCGGCGCATACCAGGACTGGCTGCAAGTGGGGCCTGAGGATGACGACGAGAGCGCTGATGCCGTGCTCGTCCCCCATATCCAAGCCATGGCCGAAGAGTTCGAGCGAATCAACGCCAAACATGTTGAAGAGCTGAAGATCTATGAGGCCGAGAACGAAGCATTAAGAGCGCAAATTGAGGAATTCGAACGAGGTGCCCCTGACGTGGCAAAGCTGGACAAACATTTCAAAATCCTCGAGGATGACAAGAAAAAGTTTGAAGAATATAATGCAAATGTGCAGGCCAAGATTGAAAAATATGACTCCCGAATCAAGATTCTGGAAGCGGAGATCGAAAAGACTGAGGTGGACCTTCAGTCCATTGAGCAGGAGCGACTTGGCCTTCTGCATTCCATGGATCGACAAGGTCTGAATATTCAGGACATTGACCGGATGAACACGGAGCGGGAGCGGTTGGCCAAAAGCCATGAAGACGCAATTGCGATGCTGGACGACATGAACAAGAAAGTGCTCGAGAAAGAGGCAGAGACGGCCCGGAAACTGGAAGACCTTGAAGCCATCGTGAAGCGGTACAACTCCCTCGGATACCAGATGTCACTCATCCCGTCCACGGCGGTGAATGCCAAAGGCAACGACTACGAGGTTTTCCTCAACATCTCTGACACCAACAATAACACCTTCTCGACATCACAGTCGCGGCACCGTGGGAGTCCAGAGGGAGACCGGCTCCTGGCCGATATAAATGTGGGTTACTCACCCATGCACCTGCTCAACCTTGACTTGCGAGGCGCCGTGCGGAGCGCGTTCATCTCGTTGCGCAAAGAAATCAACGAGAGGCGAAAAGCCGCGGCAGACGCCGACCTCAATGCCCGGGATTTCTTGGACAACATCTCCGAAGCGCTGCATGAGAAGAACACAGAAATCGACAATTTGAACTATCGCGTCAACGAGGCGAGCCGGACGTACGCCAGTCTGAAGGAGAATGGCAACACGGCTCACACCCAACAGACCAGCGCGATCGAGAAGCTGGAGAAGGAGCTGGCGCGGATGAGGGAAGGACTGGAGCGCGGCGTGCTGGAGCTGGAGCAGCGAGAGATGGAGGTCGGTGTCGCCTGGGAGAGTATGCGGGAGGAAGCCGCGCGCGTGCGCGAGGAGTTGCACGGCGGGGTGGAGAGGATGTTGGAAGAGGTCATACGGTTCAAGGTGCATGTGCAGAAGGGGCTCGAAGAGTTCGAGGGCTGGGTAGGCGAGGAGGTCGAGACCGAGTTGTTGGGGGACGGAGTCGACGAGGAGGAGCAATTTGCCACGCTCGAGGCCAAGGATGAGAAGCATCATGAGGGGCAGGACGAGGAGGTGATGTGAATGCTGGAGCATGTCTGCTTCGGGTCGTGTTTGGCTTTCTGAGCGGTTGATTATTCATGATGTGATGACGATTGTTGAGAATTGGGTTGGAAATGGATTGGATGGAGTTTGACATTTAGGAGTCGGGTCTGTGCTGGTCAAGACAAGTCAGACCTATCCTATGACAGATCGTATTGTATGGTGTTGATTGCGCATTGGCTTCACGACAGTAGCGGCCATCCTCCTAGTGCATGACTGATGCAAGGTGCCCAAGAGTGTGCTCTGGCAGAATGCTCCTATTGACACGGGGAGATTTGGAGTGTTATTGAAAGTGGTTTGCTTTTGGTCGGCGATACCGAGGACTGCATGACGATGTTGCCTAGTCAGCCTGTGAAATGCCTGCGAGGGGGGTTGACATTAGCCATCTGCATGCCCACGAAGCAGTCCCGCTTGTATGCCATCCTGTCAATGAAACTGGAGATGAAGCACACAACGACAACAAAGTTACCCGAGAGCGTCAAGCTCGTGACCTGTGGAGGAAGAATGGAGCCAAAATGAGGATTCAAGCATCGCGCGAAAGTCGTCAGACATGAAGCAGGATCAAAGTAGTCTTCGCATTCTCACGTCCGACCGTCTGCGGCAGGAGAGTAGGCCAAGTCTGAGATGACTGTTAGATAGGCACGCCTGAGGCAGTTTTGAAGACTTCAGAAGATAAACAAGCATGTACCCGTCCAGTAGGGGTATGGTCATCCGTCTTGCACAGGGCTTTGACCGTAATGCTCCCAAAGACGGCGAATGCATAAATAGACCTCGATAATGACGGTCAGGTGTGACATATCACTCTCGAGCAGGTCCGCAAGGGTGGTATAAACGTTGGATATTTTGCCTGAGGTGACATGAGACAACCATCGTCCTACCACTGAAAAGCAAATCGAAAGGGAGAAAGGGGTGGAAGAAAGCAGCAAAGGGAAGGCAGGAATGGAAAGGTTGGAAAGTGGTCCACAAAACCTCGGTTTTCTCATCCTTGTGTCAGCCTCGACTCGGGGTCTGGCCAGTGGTCTTGGTCTAAGGTTAAGTGGACGAGGCCGGTATCCTGGGAGAGATTGGCTTGGCCACTGCGGACCGCTTCAACTCGTCTCACTTCGTTGACATAGTCCGGGAAATTGGAACGGTCCGTCATGTCGGCTACTCTCTCATTACACCACTAGTCCCGTCTGTCCTAGTTCAGTCTGTCTTTCTTTCGGCCAAAATAGTCCTGTAGTCGTCTATGTCTTGACATTGGGTTCCGTCCTGCCGATGAACTTCTGCAGTTGCAAGAGCTCAATCGCCAGTGCAACTGGATCCTGCAAGTAAGTCTGCGTATCTTCGCCGAGCTTGCTCTGGTCCTCCTCTAGCTTCTCGACGTACAGCCGGATGGTGGCACCACTGCTCCCGGTGCCCGACAACCGGACGACGATTCGGGTACCGTCGTCAAAGACGAAGTAGATCCCCTGATTCTTCGACACCGAGCCGTCGAGATCGGTGTATGAAAAGTCGTCCGCCTCGGTGACCTTCCGGCCCTTGATGGTGGACCCGACGGTTTCAGACTGTTTTGGCCCGACCTTCTCTTTCAGGTGGGCAACCATGTCGGCCGCGCCCTCACTGCTGACGTTCTCGTAATCGTAGCGTGTGAAGTAGACCCGTCCATATGTCTGCCAGAACTCTTTCTGGATCTCCGAGATTGATGGGAACTTGCCAGTATCCTTGCCAACACCGGCAATGATGTTCAGCCAGGCTGTGATGGCCCAGAGACCGTCCTTCTCGCGGATATGATTGGAGCCAGTACCAAACGACTCCTCTCCACAGATGGACATCTTGTTGGTGTCAAAAAGCGAGCAGAAGAACTTCCAACCGGTGGGGACCACGTAGAGGGAAAGGCCTTGCTTCTTCGCAACGAGGTCCACAGCTCCAGACGTTGGGAAGGATCGTGCCAAACCATACACGCCCTGCTTCTTGAAATAGGGTATGTACTTCTGCGCATAGTGTGCAATGATGGCCAGCGAGTCGCCTGGCGAAACGAAGGCGTTCTTGCCGTAGATCATGTTGCGGTCGCCGTCACCATCTGATGCGGCCCCGAAGTGAATGCCTTCTTTGTCAACGCGATCCACCAGGGAGTGGGCATATGTGAGGTTGGGATCCGGATGACCACCATTGAAGTCAGGACTCGGCTCGCAGTTTTGCGTGCTCGACGCGGGCAGTCCCAGCTCCGTTTGAAAGATCGCCACGCCATATGGCCCGGTGACACCAGACAAGGCGTCGAACAAGACCTTGAAATCGGGTGTTGACTTGAAGAATGATCTGATGAGGTCGAAGTCGAAGATGTCCTTCAGCATCTCGACGTAGTCGGCCACGGAATCAATGATCTCGACCTCCAGCGTGCCGTACGTCTTTGTGCCAATGGAGGACAGGTCGACCTCGGGGAGATCGTCGATCTTGTACGACGTGAGCGCTTTGGACTTCTCAAAGATCTTGTTCGTGACGGATTCAGGCGCCGGAGCACCATTCGACAGGTTATACTTCATGCCGAAATCAGCCTTGGGACCTGCCGCGTATCAGCAACTGCCCCGCAAAGGCCTGGCGACCATTGACGTACCACCTGGGTTGTGGCTGGCGGTGAGCAAGATCCCGCCCGTGGCTTTCCTCTTTCGAATGATATGGCTCGCGGCGGGAGTACTCAAGATGCCATTCTGACCGATGAGCAGCTTCTTGACTCCGTATGCCGCTCCAATTTTGGCGATCAGTTGGACGACCTCAGGGTTGTAGAAGCGTCCATCACCACCAATGACGAGGAAGGCTCCTTCGGCGCCCTCGGGGATAGAGAGGAGAATAGAAGTGATGAAAGATTCGCTGTAGTGTGGCTGTTGGAAGACCGTCACCTTTTTCCGGAGGCCAGATGTCCCAGGCCTGGGCGGCAGTCAGACCGTGTCTTTGGAGACCTCCGAGCGTGAACTTACTTCTGGTCGGTAAAGGGCTTGAATTGGACCTCCTTCACCATGATGGCTGCTGTCAATCCGGTAGTTTGTGATCAGAATCGACTTGTCAACGAGGAAATTGACGTTGCAGTGATGATGAGGCTTGGGGGAGATATTGAAATTTGGGCCAACCCCTCCATGCATGCCCATGACATCGTTGAGGCAGAGGCGGTCAGTTGCGCAGTCTGGGGGCAGCAACAACGTCATCGTCACGCCACACTCGAGCTACAATATCTTTGCCTTCAGGGGTTCCACTGGCCGGTCGTCTCATTGGCCTCCACCTCTGCCCATACACCTGCAAAGAGCTTAGATGAGCAACTCAGCCCGATCAGCTGGATGCGTAAGCGACAGCTCTCCGAATAGCGGTCAAATTGTTTGCATTGAATGCCTAATCGCCAAACTCGAAACGCGTTCCCGAGCACGTCCAAATGTGTTGGACGCTGAGTACTCTCCATCAGATATAGCCGTGCTTGTTTCATGTAAGCAGAGTAAGACCATACAAGTGGGGATGGCCGAAGACTGTCAGCAGTATTGCGGTGTGATGGTTTGAGACAGAATGTGAGTGCTCGGGTTTATCAGGGCACATCTGAAGCCAGTGTCCATCACCATCCAAATGCTCAAAAGTGTATATCGAGAGTTCGCGCTGCGATTTCCAGAGACCATGCCTTTTGCACAAGACAAGTACTAGGTGCATTCAATGTTGGATAGGTATGTTTTGCGAGCAAGCACCATGTATCCGTAGTCAGATCGTTGATGGCGATCTACAGGTAAAACTGGCTCAGTGCAGGAGGGCACGCGATAGAGCAGAGGATAGCTGCTGGTGCATGTAGATCTTCCATAGGCCATGCATGTACACAGTGTCAAGTCCTAAGCAAGACCACCACGCTCTCACAGTTCTCGGTGTCGAGATATTGGGACAAACCTGACTGAATGGTTTGGTGCTATTCCTGGACACAGGTTTCGTCTTGCATAAATACACCTTCCGGCAAGTCGCAAAAAGACGCAGAGAGGACGCACAGGATGTGGCAGACTGGTCTTGACCATCACCGTTCGTCATCTAAAGATGCTCAAGCAAGGCTGTCAAGAGCACCACCCAGCTGGACTCCATCCCAGTGTGAACTCCATATCCAAAAGTTCCCGGTTCCGCTAGCGCCTTGGCGGTCACGCTGTTCCTCTTGCCTTCGGGTCGTCGAGCCTAGACAGACACTATCTTAGGTACACGATCTCTCTTTCTATGTAATCTTTAGCAACGGTGTGGACCAGAGACGCTGGACTGCCGTGTCCCCGTCGAACTGTCTTCCGTGGTCTTTGCTAAATTGTTTCTTCGATTTCGTCGGCGAACAGTTTGCCGCTCACCGTCTCCACCTGGACCTGCGGAGTCTCGCAGTCGATGTGACAACAAAATTTGGACGGACATTCATAGCCTCGGCACGTCCTCACTTGAGCACTGGTCTCAGCGGTCATACTCGGGCTGGTCCTTCAAAGTCGGACGACTTTGTGAGGCTTGCCCCCCATTCAACCAACTCCTAATTCAGGTCGATCCCGAAATTCGTCTCCGCCTCGGCCTTCAGCAGGGAACTGCCAAAGAAGCAGGCCATCGAGGGTAAAACTCGCTTGGGCTGCCGGCGCAGCATGCCTTGTTTCAAGGGTCTTGCTGTTAGCATTCACACGCCAAATGGTCCTTTACCAGAATACTCGGTCCAGAAAACGTCTCGGCTATCTCGTATCAGCACGTACATCCCCGTTCCCGCTCCGCGCATCCCGACAGACTCGACGACCAACAAACCCGAGCCGTCGACCTTTGCCATTTCGATAACACTCCTGACCCCCGGCCAGGACGTGCCTTACTCCACACCGAAACCCACCCCTGACAACCCAAATCCGAAGCCGAAGATTGTCGGCGGTTTACCGGGTCACACATCTGAAGGCGGAAAATACACCGGGGCGATTGGACCATATGTGCCGCTGACGACGTCTCCGAACGAGACGATCGCCGCGTACATCTACTTCGACGGTCGAGCCAAGGAGGAGGTGGCCACGCTATTACGGAAGGGCGAGGAGACCTGGGTCAACTCGAGATGGGTCAGCGTGCCTGAGTCTGAAGGAGGTGGTCTTGCCGAGCGAGAATTCCTGTTCCGTGAAGTCGGCTTAGAGCGCTGGCTGAACGGCCTTGATCTCGAAGGCAAAGACGCCGCGGCCACGATTGAGAGGCGGCGAAAGAAGCTGGAAAAGAGGCGCAAAAAGGAAAGGGAGATCAAGGGGAGCGACGACGAAGTAAATGGCGATAGTCAATCGGGCCGGGGGAAAAGCACACTGCGATATGGGCCGGATGGAGAGCTTCAGGACGTCTCGGACGACGAAGCGTCCATGAGTGGTTCTGGCAGCTCCGACGAGGACGACGACGACGATGACCCGATACCGGAGGCAGCAGGCCAGATCAAAGTCGCCTTGTTTCGCGTATTGGCGTCCGGAGAAATCAAGCGTGGAGAGTACTCACCTCAATTCGATGCCCATGACGACGACGAAGACTCTGACGGTCAGAACGGGGCGACAAACGGGGAAGGCAAGAGCGGAGCCGGTGTCGATCACACCACGAGTTTCGCAAAGCCAAAGACCTTGGATCCCAAGACCATCTCGACCCAGACCGTGACCGGAATCGACCCGACCGATAAGCCGTATGCGGTTTTTACGTTTCTATATCGTGGCGAGCGTCAGCTCCAGAAGATGGGTATTCTTCCCACCCCCAAATCGGATAAGACGGCAGGCCCGACCAAAAGGCGCAGCTTAGCGGCTGAAATCCCGAAGCTGGGTCCGTTGAAAAAGGAGGGCACGGCCGGCTTTTCCACCTTCCGAGATGTTGACGCAAATCGAACTCTGAAGGGGAAGAAGGGGAGCGACGATGAAATGGACAGTGATGATGATTACCGTTATCATAGTGATGACGACGGCGGTAGCACCGGCATTATTGGCAAGATGGAGGACATCAACGAGGCCGACGTCAAGGAGCCCGCCCTCTTGTCACCCGAGGACGCCGAGCGGACTGGCCAGGTGGCGGAAGGTATCCGTAAAATGAAGGTACGTGACCGATCGCCGTTGAAGTTCCGGCATGGGCTAAGATATTATCAGCTCAAGCGTCAGCATTCAGCCGAACCGCTCAACAGTAATGGCGTGGCCGATGCCCGAAAGAGTTCCAAATCCGACAGTCCCTCGGCCGCATCGACTCCCAAGTTTGGCGACGACCTGGGCACGTCACCCTCGAACATGTCGGCCACCCCTTTTGCCTTGGGCGCCGCCGTGGATGTCAAAAAGGAAGCCGACGACTTCATGGTCGGGAGTCCATTGAAGAAGCAGCGCGCGAGCGTGGCGGATTTCGACGACGACATCAAAACACGGCTCGCGAGTAGCATGACCGTGCCAGGAACGATCGGGGAAGCATTGGGACCTTCTGGACTGCCCCAGCCGGCGACTACCAATCCTTCTGGTCTTCAGTTTGGGGGGACGTTAGTCAAGAAGGAAGAGACAAACGACGACGACGAAGAACTATGACCACTGCGACTAGTCTACCATTACCACCATTATAGACTGTGCCGTCATGGTCGCCTTCCAAAACGGTAATTGAAAGAAGAGCATGGCCGGGCGTCTGGACAGCATTTTGTTCATCACTTGCGCATGCGCACCGCCCTGTTACAGGTCCCGTGCAGCAGAGGTGAGTGCAAGAGGGTCAGGGTGAGTGCAGGAGAATCAGGGTGAGTGCCGGAGGATCAGGAAATGAGTTGGACTCTTTCCATAAACATCAGAAATGGCCAAAGGTCATCATGCGAGATACTCTCTGCGCTGAATGGTCAGCATATAGGGTTTTTCCGTTAGGCATGTCAGTGGGGCCAACAAGCAAACCAGCAAGCAGTCATTCTGGGCGGCGAGAAATGTACGAGTAGTTGGCTCAAACAATAGTACCATTGCTGCATGAGTGACATCTATCAGAGCTGAGACTCAACTACCCTTTCTCCGCAATCCACTTCCAGACTTCAGCTGAGACACCAGGTATAGTCGACCCCGTATAACCCTTGTCTTCCATTGCGGTGTGAGAGTCCGGCCCTTATGCAAAGGCATCTACGCTAGTATCGGAAACGACGCCCCAATTCTCAGTCCGTTTGCAGATCGCCAAAGCACATACACATGTCACACAGCTTTGTGGCACAGACGACCCATGGTTCTCAACTCCTTGGCCACAGACTGACTTGAAACCTTGATGACAGCACCAGGCACCGTTGTCCACGACGGGGGAGCAACATGGCGTTGACGCGCTCAACTGATCCGCTTGTCTGGATAGACTGTGAGGTAAGTTTTCTCGTGTCGGAGACCATGCTATACAAGTAGCTAGCGACGATATCCTTCTCCTGTTCTGACACAAGAATGGCCGACCAATACGTTTCCACCGCCACCGCTCACTCTCTGCAACCATTACTCACACCAGCTCCAGATGACAGGTCTCAACCCCCTCACCGACACTATTCTTTCCATCAGCTGCATCATTACCGACTTCCAACTGAACGTCCTTGATCCCACCGGTTTTAACGCTGTCATCCACCATACGCCCGACCAGCTTGACAGGATGAACGAATGGTGCATCCGTACGCACGGCGCTTCTGGGCTGACCGCTGCAGCCTTGACATCCAGAGCGACCGCCGCTACGGTGTCCGGTGAACTCCTTGCTTACATCCATTCTTACATCCCGAGGCCAGGTACGGCCCTCCTTGCCGGCAACTCTATCCATGCTGACAAGGCCTTCCTACTGCAATCACCGTGGACGCCGATCCTGTCGCACCTGCACTATCGTCTCTTCGATGTGTCCGCCATGAAAGAGATGGTCCGGCGCTGGGCGAGCGACGAAGTGCTGAAAGCCGCACCCGTCAAGGCACTGAAGCACACAGCGCGCGAAGACGTGCTGGAGAGTATTGAAGAAGCCCGTTTTTACAAGAGCTTAATAGAAAGATGGTCGGACAAAGAGAGAAGCAGGAAGACCTCGAGCCTAGAATAATGGCCCAGTAACATCGGAAGGATGGCGGCTTGAATTGAGCCGTGAATCGACAGACCATGGACTGTTTTTTGTGGCAACTGTCTTTGGCAGAAACTATCACCCAACAAATGAAGCAAGGCTCTCCTAGTTTCTGGTCCCCCGTTGAAGCGAGATTCGACGTCCAATGATGAGCGAAAAAAAAAGGCTGCAGCGAACGGGAGAGCAGACATCTTTAGCCCTTCAAAACTTTAGATCTATGATATGTCGTTGACTGAGAAATCCAGAAATCCAGCTCCAGCTTCAGCGGCCTGCCCCCAGGCATGGTTCGCCAAGGCTTGGCAGTCACCGCTTCTGACGTCCCTATCAGAACCTCCACCCATCCTTCCAACATCGACCCCTCCTTCATCTTCCTCTCTCTCCATTCTCCCCCCCTGATACTCTAGCCCTGCTGCGCATGACGCAGCCGGAGCCCCTGCAGGCTTGGTCGCGCCCTAACGGCCCACCCCTTCACAGTCAGCGCCGCCCTCGGTCTGCCACCACCCGACCGAACCGTGATTTAAATGAACTCTGAGTGCCGACAGCGGCCAAGGAGACTGAGGTCGTCTTCAACTTTCTCGTGACTTCGCACCGACTAGGCGGCATGGTCTTCCATGACACCTCTTAACATTCACTCGGTCTGTTGACCAAAACACTATATGGCATTCACCGTTCAGTTTCTGAAGAAGCTTGCCATAGTGCAGCCTATCATCTTCAACACTGTCGTCTGTGGCCTGACGGTATTAATAGTCGGTAAGCCGCTACGAGCTTTACTTCGAGTCTTGTCTCCTGGCTGAGTCCTTTCTTTCACTAGTCCTACTCGCCAACTCCCTGTATTGGCCAATTATTCGGGTGATGGGAGAATCGAAGAGGCCATCTGAGCATCGACGCCGAATTGCCTGTCCGCAACCCCCCAAAGTCCGCCACCACGCCGCGCACAATGCGATCTCTATGGTTGTGACGTGTACGGATGGCCATCTAGAGGAGGCGTTATTATTCGTCCGGCGGCAGATGCTGTTGAACTGGATTACCTTGGTCTCGATCGGTTGAATCCCGAAATCGAACTGCCAGGTGATCAAAAGATCGAAGATGAATTTTGCAGGTCACTTTTGAAAATTGGCGGGGTTTGGTGGCCAAGCGAGCAAAGATATAGAGCCGTCCATTTTCCTACTTCTGGCCGGCCGATTAGTCCTGTTGAGGGTGAGCAAAGAAGATACCGGTATATGGCATGGCCCAAATCCGGAGGCATATGGGTATCAACTTATGAAGCTGATGAAGACGGTGATATTCCTCTTATTCCTGAGGACATTGGCCGTCTGCGATTGTGCTTTACGATGGAAGAGAGATGTGAATTGCTGAGAAGGCGCTTCGGGGCTACTTTCTACGCGGACCCAGAGGAATTCCACTTTCTTCGTGACTCGGAAAAGTTCACGACACAAAGGTCTCCAGGATGAAGTACTACTCTCGATCAGATTCCTTCCTGGAAAACACATGTGGCGACAGACAAGATCCCCCAAAATGCCCGCCGGACAAGCCTCAGAAGCCCTTCCCAGATGATGAGAGGTCAGGCATTTTCAGATAATAACATGCCCAGTGATTACGATGAGATCACCTTTTGCGGCAAGTTCTTCGAACATCAATCACTGAAAGACGTAGCCAACCTCGGAGTTCCAAAGAAAAAGATGAACATGTGGGACTACGACAATCGGGCTTGTGTCTTCCTCCACGAGGTGACACATCTTGACTATTTCGTCAACGCACCCTCTGCGGTCCCATGAATTAATGATCTTACCATAAGAATAAAGACAAATCGCCTTGTCGAGCGTGTTGTGGCCTACGGCCCGTGGCGAGCAAAGGTCTTGACAAACTGGCCTACCAACAAAGGTGGCTTTTATACTCAGCGCAACGGCAAGCTTGTGTGCCAATGCTGTTCTTCTTGCCGCATCTACTGGAAAGTGCTTAGGCTGACTAAACCTTACATACAGCCGACAACGATGCCTGGTACGCGTTGACCAAGTATATTTGGGGGAAGCTAGGAGGCACAATGTGAGTTCATCCTCCTGAGTTTAGCTGGACGTCGAAGTTGTTGTTCTCCAGCGGTGCACGGTAAGGAAAAAATGAGGAGACTGTCGAGTAAGATATTTCCAACACTTCTGGGGCCATGATTATTGCCCGTAGGTCGAGTACTCCACAACGGATGCCTGGCGGTTGAGTGGCCGACTATGTCAAGTGTACGCTGGCGTTGGACGGTTGACAGGGCTGGCGCTTTCTGAGTGTACAAATATCGGACTGAATCGACACGGCCTTCTCTCACAGTTATTTTTCCCTTGCTTCGTCCATTAGTACACTTCGTCTTGCTAGTTAGCAACCACGCCTTGCAAAGGTGACTGTTAGCTTTACTCTCGCTCATTTTCCTCGTAGGTTCTCCGATTCCCTCCTTTCTGACCCAGACACCAAGATAGAATGGCAAGAGGACGGGGAGGACCTGCTGTGTTCAACGCTTGGTCCGTCTTGTTGTGAAAGTTGAAAGAGATGCGAAAAGAAAAACAAAACAGAATAACAAAGGAGATTTTGCCTTGACGGTGCTCACTCGTGACCAGGAGTAAGTAAGCACCAGCATACAGTCGGCACAGCATGAATGGAAAAGGAAAAGAAAAGTTCCCTTGGACCAGGACGCAGAAGCGCCCTCCATCATACACGAAACATATTACTGTAGCTGAGAAACCACACAGATCAATCCCGGGGCCACGCTGTGGTGATGTGTTGCACAGTCTTTCCCTTAACCTCGTTGAAGGTGTCCACTAAAAACTCCTCCCCGGGGGTCCGAAGCTGGCGACACCGCTGAACGGGCTCGGCTGAATGTGTCCTGGAATGGGACTGCCAATGTCACCGACACTGCTCCTGGGTTGCACACTTGTGTCCTCCACAAATTTGACCACCTGGCCTCTGGCACTGTCGATGACGACCTCGAACGATCCTCCTCCGTTTTGGGAATTGCCTTCTGTGTCGCATATGCCGAGCATTTCATCCATCGACACTGGCGGCTCCCCCGGGGATTTGAGCGCCTCGAGCTGTCGCAGCACCGCCTGTACGGGGTGATAGCCATCTGCACTGGCGCTCGGAACGGCGGATAAGTGCCGACAAGCTTGCACGAGCATGAGTCGCACTGCAATGGGCCGAGGGAGATGTGACCGCTGAATGGGCTGTGGTCCGCCGCCAATGGCACCAAACGGAGGTTGTGACCAGCCGGGACTGGGTCGCTGAGATCCTGGAGGGCCCCAGCCTGGTGCGGCGGAGATGCCATTGTTGAATGCGCCCCAACTCGGATTGCCCATGGCAAAGGACTCGTGCTTCGGTTCGGCGAAACTGCTGGCAAACGGCCCTCTGTTGGATCCGGGCGCACCAACAGGCGGCAATCCCATTCGCGGTTCTGCAGGGCCACCCAAAAAGGGTTCGTCAGAATCGTCCAGGAGAGCCTTACTCCCGAGCTGGGTCGTGATCTGGTCGATCTCACCGAGCAATTCCCGGGGAGGTTTCTGCTTGTCAGACGTCGTGCTGGATGGTCGAGCAATGGGTCCCGGCCTGGCGATGGGAGCAGGCGGTTGGATAGTCTCGGCATTGTTGGAGAGAGACGGCTGCCTGGAATGGATGGGTCCCTGTGAAGCTGGAGCTTGACTCGTGGGGATGGCCCCCGGTGCCGGTGGCTGCGAAGCAAAGGGCATCGGATGTGCGCCTTGAAAGGCCCTGGGACCTCCGAACCCAGGAGGATATTGCATTCCGTTGGAGGCGTATCGTGGCTGGGAACCGACCGGCGGTGGACCCTGATACATCGGCATCGGTGGCATCATGGTCGACATCATTCCTGGGGCGCCCAGGGGGGGGCCGCTCACGCCCAGGCCGGGCAAGCCGTTCATGGTGAAGGCATACTGGCCACGACCATGATGGTTCAACGGCGACCTCGGCGCAGAGGGCTGGGGATGATGAAGCATGGGCGGCTGGCCTTGAGCCTTGGCCGGCTGCTGGGTCAGCGCGGGCGTCTGGGGGATGGCCACTGTTGCCGGTGAGGCCGACGTCAGGGAAATGTCGGTCGAGGTGGCCTTTTGGGAGCGTGGAGACGAGGCGTGGGATTGCAGTCCAGGCTGTGAGGTTTGCCGATTGCGACCCGGCGTCGGTACTTTCGGAGGAATGATGGGTGTGGCCACTTGGAAATGCGGCGACTGTATCTGGGACCCACGAGAGGGAGGATGTAGGCCTGGAGGAAGAGCGACCGGCTGTTGCTTGAGTGCTTGATTGGGGCCGGCACGGTCTCGACCTTCTTTTTCCGCCTTGGACGATGCCTCTTTCTCCTTTCTGGCCTGTTCCTCCCTGGCCCTCTTCTCCTTGTCCTCCTTCGACTTTCGCTCTTTGTCTCTGGCCTCCCGCTCCTCGCGTTCCTTCTTTCTCGCCTCTTCGCGTCTCTGGCGCTCTCTCTCTTGAGCTTCGCGTCGACGGCGCTCGGCCTCAGCCTGGCGTTCTCGCTCCTGCTGTGCCCGTCTTTGCTTTTCAGCTTCTTTCCGGAGCCGTTCTTCTTCGGCGGCTTTTCGTTCCGCCTCGCGCTTCTTCCGTTGCTCTTCTTTGCGCTGGCGTTGTTCTTCGAGACGCTTTTCCTCCAGGGCGCGAGCGGCCGCCTCCTCGGCGGCCTTTTCGGCCTCCTTCTTGGCCCGTTCTTCCTCTTTCGCCAGCTTCTGGAGCCTCTTCTTCTCCTTCTTCTTGGCCGCTTCTTTGGCCTTTTTGGCTTCTCGCTGGGAATCCAGCCGACTCTCCTCCTCCAGCTCTTCCAGCAGTTTCTGTTGTCGCTCCGCGGCCACTTTTTCTCGGTACGCCGTGAGCACGCGTTGTTCAAACATTCGAGCGGCAAATATTTGGAACATTCGCCGTCCTTCCTCCATACGCTGTTCTTCGGTCATCGAGTCCTGTGCCAGACATCAGACCACCTCCGGGCAGGGGGCACAGAGCGGAGCGATACTCACCATTTCGTCACCCTCGAATTCGTCTTCTTCCTGGCTATCATAGTCCTCATCGTCGTCTTCTTCATCGTCATAGTCGTCATCTTCGTCTATGGGCGGATGATTGTGACCTTCATGAATATCCCGATGAGCTAAAGCCGAGGAAGGATAGCGGATCTCTTCCTCACGTTGCATTCGTCTTTCCGCTAACTGCTCCATCATGTCGATAAAGTGCTTGCCGTCATTTTTGAGCAGATCGTCGGCAACGGTGAGGATGCCATCTAAATGTGGTCAGCGTGTGCGGGGTTGTTGTCGCGAAAGTCCACTTTGATCATACCCTTCACAGTGAGACTGTTTCCAAATTGGAAAAAATCAGGAGGCCCTGGCGGGAGACCGTGGCCGTGGCTGTGACTGTCAAGCTCTTCTTCATCTTCGCTGTACGGCTCGTCGTCCTCTTCGTACTCTTCTTCTTCATCCTCGTCAAAATCCTCGTCCTCCTCGCCAATCTCATGGACTCGACCACGTGAAGGATAGGAGCCTGCCATCGGATGCGTTATACGTTTCAACGGGTGGCGAGAAGATGCAATCATCGGTGACGGGTTCGGGAGGTCGTTGTTGTTGTTGGCGAATTGTTCGAGTTCTTCGTAGTAGGCATCGTACAATACCTCCAGTTCCTCCTCGATCGCGGTGCGCTTTCGCCCACAGACCGAACAACTACAGGAATGCTTCTGCTGTTCCTTCATCTTGCGCAACACGGCTTCTTTCTCCACCTTGACGAGCGATCGGCGCTCGTCTTCGCCCAGCTCCAGCCAGAACTGTTTGATGTTCTCTCGTTCTGCTTGGGTCGACGTGTTCCAGATCTGATCATTCGACATCTTGTGCGAAGCGCGAATGGCAGCGTTGGATAAGGCCGGCAGATTCGACCGGGCCAGGACGGGAGGAGGCACCTGTGACACTGAGTTGGATTGGGACGCACCGCTCTTCTTGCTCTTGGACCCTTTTTTCCGCCTGCTCGTGTTCAGCCAGGAGCTGTCTGGAGGAGCCGCGGCGCCGTCCGCATAGCCCGGGTCATCGTCGCCACTGTAAAAAGCGTCCTCCGGACTTCCTGGATGATCGCCCAGGGCAGCAGGGTCTTCTTCTGGCGGGTGCGAGTTTCCCACGTAGTCTGTTTCCTCGGTAAAATATCCCTTGGCCGGACCTCGACCTGGTTTGATGGCCGATATTTGCCCATTTGGCCTCGAACTGTCCGAGGCGTGTCCATTCAGTGGTTCCTGTTCGGCCGCGGCCCGCTTCGCCGCCTCCTTCTCACGTCGCTTTTGCTTTTTCCGATTGAGCGCCGGCGTCAGCGTCCGCTCTCCAGCCGACTCTGTCGTGTCGCCCGTTTTGGCATCTGACTCCGCCTTGGAAGAAGAGACCTCTCCGTTGGCCGATGGCACTGAGCTTGGAACAGGGCCTGCCATTTTGGCCGCCGGGGCTGGCGGCATCGCATGCTGGGACGTATTGTTCAGTGGCTGTGTTTGGGCGCCGTGGACCTGCGTGCTGGCCTTTTTGGTTTTCGAGGGCATTCTGCTTGCCTCCTGCACGTCGATGCAGTCTCTGCTGCAGCGTCGTTCCCGATCAGGTTGGCATGAAGGTCTCTTTTCGGGGGCGAGTGGGGTATGACAAATGGCAAAGAACAGCGTCGGGCCTTGACCAAGTATCTTCTATTGCCGCTCGGTCGGAGAGAGTCCGAGTGTTGTAAACGTTGAGGGCACAATCGTGGGTGGCAGGAGTGTGGTGCTGAGAGAGGTCACGTTCGTTGGTTGGATGTTCGTGGGGCGGCATTTGCACCTGCGGCCGAGTTGCCAGCTTCATTGCCCGGCATGGTCAGACACCACTTCCTTTCCCTTCTCCTTCTCCTCATCGACCTCCACCATCGCTCCTCTATCGCCTGCCTCGCTTTGACATCTTTCACGTCGACTACGTCCTGGTTTACATTATTCGACTTATCCGTGGCATCTCCTGGACGCTAACGAGAAGGCTGTGTACGCGCATCGCTTTCCCTTTGGCGGCAGCAACAGCCATTTTGGACCCCACGGCAACGTCGAGCTAGTGTCAGAATCTTTTCACCACCAAGCGCACTTGATAGGCATATTGGCATTGGCTACGTTGCTCCACCGCCGAAGGATTGCAAAGGCAAAGTGAGCGGCGTCGGACTGGTCGCGGTCTTGGATCGCCGGTGCAGTTCCGTCACGTCCGTTACATCACTCGCCACGGGTCCACCTCTTCAGCTGAGTCTAGCATATATTGCACACACTCACCTCTTTCCGCGTTGCGGGAGCCGGACCGCCTTCCATCCCGTCAACACGTCGTCCTGCTCCGCCCGTCCTCGCGTGGTGGGACTTTCTTCCGCAACAGCTGAGCGCTGTTGTCAGCCAACGCCGCGCCAATGGCTCAAAACAAGGGTCAACAAAATGTGATGAGAAGGTGTGTACCCGCTTGATATACCGATGCCCTCATGGAGCGGCGGAATTGACATGGGGCTCACTTCCCTGATCCGCCGGCGGCCCTGCGCTGAGCCAGTCTGCAAGTTGTCGACCGATCTGACACCTGGTGTAGGAAGCTGGTGATAATAGGGGACGGTGCCTGCGGCAAGACCTCCCTTCTCTCCGTCTTCACCCTGGGGTATTTCCCGACTCATTATGTACCCACGGTTTTCGAGAACTATGTCACAGATTGTCGCGTGGACGGAAGATCAGTGCAACTGGCGCTGTGGGACACGGCGGGTCAGGAAGATTATGAGCGATTGCGGCCTTTGGCATACTCCCAGTCCCATGTCATTCTCATTGGATTCAGCGTCGACAGCCCCGACAGCCTGGAAAACGTACGGCACAAGTGGATCGAAGAAGCCAGAGAACGATGCCCCGACGTGCCCGTCATCCTGGTGGGGTTGAAGAAAGACCTCAGAGAAGATCCGATGGCCGTAGAAGAGATGCGCAAGAAAAGTTTGAAGTTCGTCACGCCACGCGAAGGTGCAGAAATGGCGCAGCTCTGCGGTGCCCGGAAATATCTCGAGTGCTCGAGTCTGACGGGTGAAGGAGTCGATGATGTCTTCGAGGCTGCCACGAGGGCTGCACTACTCACTTTCAACGGAAAACAGGGCGGAGGGGGTTGCTGCATCATTCTTTGATCATCACTGTCCCTCGACACTCTCACGCTCCAGATATGCAAAAAAAATGCAGGAAGAGGGCAGATCTGTCTGACGATTGGGTTTTTGGAGTTGGTCTCGTGCACGATTTGGTATGCGGTTTCAAATAGCGGATGCTCTCTTCCGGGTTGTGATGGCATTTTGTTCGGTGTCCGATGTCTGCATCTTGAGTACAACGTACGCTTGTCACTTTGTGCTGGTCTTAGCGAACAATGATGAATACCATCTTTCGACCAGACTGTTGGTCTCTGGCAAGGCCGGGCCTGTCACCCTTCAACCTGCAATTCTCCATGTCCATGTCCGAGTTTTCCAAAGAACCGCCAGCGACACCCGATCATCCTCGAACGTCAGCCATATATTCTTGTTTGAGGTGCCTGCTTGAAATTCTTGATCGACTCCCCGCCGGTGACAGATCAACAGGGCACTCTCTCACGCTTTCCCGAGATCACGGTCTTTTCCATTCTGAATCCCATATCTTCGCCCGGGCCCCCGGTCCGGTCCCTGCACTTCCCAACCCGCCGCTACTGCCCACCCACTCGACCAGTCCTCGGGCATACTCTATCGGCACTCCGCCGCCACGTTCCGGTATACTCCAGACGCCGGTCTTCATCTGCGCCTTGCGGAACAACCGGCCACCGTCGCCGGCGCCGATACGCAGCTCCTCGTTCGCGGCTGCCATCGCGTTGTACTGGCGTTCGAGCTCTAACTGGCGTGCCGCCTTCTGCTTGGCCCGGAACAGCTGCCACGCGCGATGGATGGTCCAGTGCCGCAGGGCACGGTTGCGCGAGAATCGCAGCGGGCGGGGCGTCAGGGTCGCGGGATGGTGGAGGAAATAGCGGATCAAGGCTATGAGGTAGAGGCAGTCGCGTCAGTAGGAGGAGATGGTGGTGGTCGACAATTTCGCATCCACGTCGTGGACATGGTAATATCATGGAGGAGGGAGAGAACACAACGTACTGATCCGTTTATCAGGCCTGACGCCTTGTCTTTTCTTCGCACATCTCCTCGCCGAGGTGGAGAAGGGTGCATGAGCGATGGCCGCCGGGGAGCTGGAGCATGCAGTCTCAGCGCGATGGAGGGCTGTGTGGCGTGGCGCTGCTGCGGGCCGGAGTGGGATCTGGAAGACGCTGGCCAGAGCAGCGCGTATGGACGAGAGATGCATTGTAGGTGAAGGCCGGTCGACGGTTGTTGCCTGCTCTAGATGAGAGCAAAAGTAAGTCGATTGGAAATCTTCGCTTAGGTCAGGTCGGAGCTGCGAGGCTACAGGCTTGGCAATGCCCTCCCTTTGAAAGGTCCAGGTCAGATGGCAGCAGACGGCCTGTTCTATAGACTCCCAGCAAGAAGTGAAACGATGTTGAGTATTAACCTCATCAGAATCTAGAGTGGACGTCCATGAAAGCCTTCTTGTTTGCACTTGCTCGTCCCACCCGGCACCACCGCGTCCGTAGGCGATTATTCAAAAGATTACCCGAGCCTGCTGCCTCAGAGGGTGTACCTCTTCGTCTGTTTATCGTAATTCATCACCCTCCGCCGTCGGTGTCCTTGGGCCAGTCTCCATCTGCAGTACAGGACCAACGCATCTTTGAGGACGACAAAGAGACACCCCCCCACGACACTTCGTCCCCATTTGGTGCGTAAGAGTCCGGGTCTGCCGTTCATGAAATTGGCGTTGGTCATCCAGGAACTGGGGAGGACATAAGTCAGCAGTCCGCCCATACTGGCTGCCACGGCCGGGAAGGCGAGAGCTCCGAGCATGGTTTGACCTAAACTCGAGGTGCCTTCAACAATTTCGTCGCCTCGTTCTCCGAGGATCTGGTGGACGTGTCCGTTTTGCGCTTGCCTGCCACCATTGTTACCTTCGGCATTGTTGTTATCGTTGTTGTCCTGTCCTGCTCCGGCTTGATCACCGGCACCTTCAGCTTCGGCCTCTTCATTGAGATTGAGTTCTAGCTGAATGATGAGGCCACCCTGCCCATCGGCGTTGGCTGCGTTTTCCAGGTCAGGTTCATTCACCTCCTCTTGATCCTCGATCCTTTCGTTCTGCCGGGGTTGCACCTCAGCAAGCCACTTCTTGTTCAGCTTCCCAAAAGCTCTGGCGTAAGCCCAATTATACACACTCCTGATGGCCGGCAGACAGGCAAAAACCGTGCTTGGAAGAGGGGGCCAGATGGTCATGTCGATCTCAATCTTGTCGCTGAGCTGAGTGGCGAGGAGAAATAGGGTGCCGCTGGGCAACACGAAATCTGAGTAATTCGTTCGGGCGAAGATCAAATTCAGTGGAACTAAAGAATACGCCGACAGCCAACCCCGATGTTTGGACGCATGTTGGAAAATCCGGCGTGCGTCTTCTTCGCCGAAAACCAAGTACACCGACTGGAAGCCATGGATCCACGCACCAGCCCATATCGTCCCCAACAGTGAGACCCCGATTCCGGGCAAGACAAGCCGGGCCAGGGCTCCATCTACCGCCCGATATCCCTCGAGGATGTAGCTTTTTGGTCTGGCGATTTTGATTTCTGACCTGCACTGTGGGCACAGGATCTTGGTGGAAGGTTTGCGCTTGCTGTTCCTCGGGTTTTCCAGGTCGGCCACCCAATCCAAAAGGCAGCTTTCGTGCGCGGTGAGGTTGCACTTGCAGGGAGAGCGCCACACAGGAGGATTGTCAGGGTCGTCCTCTGTAGAATCACATATGCAGATCCAGCATTTCTTGATGCCGAACGTGGACGATCTCGAGGGTGGCGAAGGCCTTTCGGGTCCGGCCGTCGATGTCGAATGGGCGTTGTTAGTGCTGGAGGAAGGGTTCAGAAGGATGGTGTCTGAGTCTTCGGATTTCATGGTGGGAGTAGAAGAGATGAGTTTGGGAGACGGTGATCGATGAGCGCGGTGTTGCTCTGCACTGTGTGATTCTGCGGCCGATGGCGCCGACGCCATCTTGATTGGATCAACCAAAACCCAGTGGTCTGCAATGGATCGCGTAATACGAGATAATTTGGCCTTTCTAAAGCTCGTAGGGGCCGTTGGGTGGTGAGTCTCGGTGCGGCATGAAAGGCTGTCCGGAAGCCTGCAGCACTCTTACAAAATGACGTTCTCCGCAAGACCGCCAAGGACGTGCTCGTTGAGGAAAGCATGCCACCTTGTCCCGCCTTGCCGGTGGTTTCCGCCAACCAGGGATATTATCATGGAAGCCTCAAAGGCGGCCCTTCCTCGCAGCTGATATTGGCGGGTTCCAACTGCCTCCTAGATTTGATCATCCTACCTCAATCAGGTTGCCCAAGCCGGTCTTGGAAAGTGACTTGTGACAACGAAATGAGTGAGCTCGTGCCTAAAGTAGACACGCTACATGATGTCTATGCCGGATCTTCAGAAGGAACGGGCGTTCCAATCGAGCATCAGAAACGCTGGAATGATCTCATGGCTCGGTTCCAGAAGACGTATGGGCAAAGACCCGATTTTGTCTCACGAAGTCCCGGGAGAGTGAACATCATTGGCGAGCACGTCGACTACTCGCTGTACAATGTTTTGCCCATGGCCGTCGCCGTGGACGTGCTTATCGCCGTCTATGTCGTGAAGGACGACCACGATGGGCCGGTTATCAAGATTGCAAATATCAACTCGACCAAGTATCCTGCCAAAGACTATGCCGTCCCCCTATCCGGCGAGGTGGAAGTGGACACATCGAAGCACTCCTGGACCAATTACTTCCTGGCAGGGTTGCGGGGAGCATTGCGATACCTCCGCCAACAACACGGGAACTCGTTCCAGCCGCGAAGCATGCAGTTGCTGATCGATGGCAATGTCCCCGCGGGCGGTGGGCTCTCGAGCAGCGCGGCCTTTGTTTGTGCGTCCACTTTGGCCGTCATGGCTGCCAACGACCATGAAATCTCCAAGCAAGATTTACTGGACCTGTGTATCGTCTCAGAGCGGGCCGTGGGTGTTTTCTCGGGTGGAATGGACCAAGCTGCCTCAATATTTTCCCGCCGTGGCTTTCTTCTCTATTGCCAATTCTTCCCCAAGTTCTCTGCTGAACATGTTCCTGTGCCGGATTCAGATCCTGAAATCACGTTCTTGGTGGCACAATCATTTGTCACCTCAGACAAGGCCGTGACGGCGCCAACGCGCTACAACCTTCGTGTGGTCGAATGTACGCTGGCCTCCGTTGTGCTGGCCAAGTTGCACGACATTACGCTTCATCCAGACGACAGTCCCCTCGGGTTCTGCTTACGGAACGTTCAAGAAGAGCTCATGACCCGCCAAGGACGGCAGGAGGAGCCTCTGATCAGCCAGATCCAGGCCATGGTCGAAGTCATCAACTCGAAACTCAACCAGGAGCGCTATACACGTCAAGATATTGCAAATATTCTGGGTGTCACCGTAGAGACGCTCGAACAACGGTATATGTCCAGGTTTCCGGTGCAAGCAGAGGCATTCAAATTGAAGCAGCGAGCGTTGCATGTTGTCCAAGAGGCCAGTCGGGTCCTCTTATTTAAAGACACATTGACCTCCACCAAGAAACTGGACGAGGAGAAACTGCGCTATCTCGGTGACCTGATGAACAAAACCCAAGCATCATGTCGCGATGTCTATGAGTGTTCTTGCCCCGAGATCGACGAGATATGTTCGATCGCCCGCAATGCCGGAGCATACGGCTCCCGACTCACAGGCGCCGGCTGGGGCGGGTGTACCGTCCACCTCATCCCCCAGCCCAACCTCGCTGCGGTGATGGAGGCTTTGAAGGAGAAGTACTACTTCCGGAAGTTTCACATGACCGAAGAGAAACTTCATGAAGCCATTGTCATTTCCAAACCCAGCCGAGGGTCATCTCTCATCATAGGTCCTGCTTTGGATGCCGAAACTTAGGACCTTGACTGGACGGCAGCCGGACTCGAGAATGAATAGACCAAGGGAGAGCGTTATTGTCCATAACACTGGTGTGACATTCGAGTGTCGAATGGAATTGGCCATGTAGTCGCTCCAGGAGGCAGGCCATCGTGAGCTCCTTTCCTGAGCCTCAGTTTCCGATTCTGCTCGAGGTCCTCAGCCAGATGTGCATCGTCAATATCGACAGAAGAACCAACGACTATCCAGTGGAAGCGCCTGTGAGAGAAGAATCGCTGACCCATGCCTCCGGAAGACGATGCCCCGGAAGACGATGCCCCGGAAGATGATGCCCAGCCAAGGGCAAGCCTGATGTTCGGCAGCCCCGCCCAAGAAGGACAAGGTAGGCAATATGAATGAATGAGCATACTTCAGGAGCGACCTTCTGTAAGCTGGCATGCTATAGGACTCACATGCTTAACCAAAGAAAGGCGGTTTCAGACCCTGATGATGGCAGATAGATCCGTCGGCGACTTGACGTCCAAGACACAAGGAGACTGTTCAAGAGCTGGCACCGCGACAGGACTGTGGCTCGCATACCACTTCGAACCAAAGGCAAGAAAGGAATCCGAAAGACAATACCGGAATGGGTGTAGTCAATCTCCCACGGCCCATTAATGTTCCGTAAGTGCCTCAATCGTTGTCCCTTGCTCAAACTCCTCCCCTAGCCAAATCCGGGTTGTGGCGCCTTTAATAGTGCCACTGTGTAGAGAGTAGTGGGCGGCGCGTCCTTCCCCACAATGTTGGGGTTCACGATCACCAACGTTAGAATCTGGGGAATGTGATCGAGGCTCGACACAGACCATGATCAATCCCTAGTAACCCTCTCTCTGCTGCACAGCTTCCTCCGGCGACATCCGAGTCAGAGAGAGTCGATACATCATTGAAGCGGACAATGTGTGGCTTGAGGCGACTCGGCTGAAAGCTGACATCCAGTATCAGCTGACTGTCCGTTCTCACATTCATTCCCTTGCCATCTCCACTTTTCCAAGTCTCTAGCTGACTCCTATCCTCTCGTCAGCACCATTGACCACCAAATACTCACGCGTGAGGAGATAGAAAGACGACACGTCCTGGTTGCTCTCGGTCCCTCCTTGATTCCAAGCCAGACTCTTTCTTGGCCTCAGTGGCATCGTCTCTTGACCTGTTTCAAACATGCCTGTGAGAGTATACAGATCCTCGTATCCCGAGATCGTGCCTCTTGACGTCGACCTCAACACCTTTCTCTTTTCCAACCCTAACAACACACCAAGAAGCAAACCGGTTTTCATCGACGCCATCACCGGCGAAGCGCGGACATTTGACGAGATTCAGCGCCGGACACGATCGCTGGCCCATGGCCTACGCCAACTCGGTGTCAGACCAAAAGATATCGTGTCATTCATCAGCCCCAATAGCATCGACTATGCGCTTACCTGTTATGCCATCATCGGCTGTGGCGCAACGGTGTCGCCCATCAACGCGGCATCCACACCGGTCGAAGTGCAGGACCAGCTGGAAACGAGTGAAGCCCGCCTTTTGATCGCCCACTCCTGTGTTTGGGACACGGCGGAGAAAGCGATCCGATTCAATCCCACAATCAAGCTGATCCAAGCAGATGGTCAAGGCAATGTCCACGGCCAACCTACCGCCGAACAGCTGGCCTTGACATGCCCTCCCACCCCATTGGTGACCATCGAGCCCGAGGAGGCAGGCGACCGACTGTGCTTCATGTGCTTCTCCTCCGGCACCACCGGCCGTGCCAAAGGCGTCATGACCACTCACAGAAACATGGTGTCAAATCTGCAGCAATGGATGGTCCACATGCCCGACGACTGGACCGGCGAGACGACGTCGATTGCATTCCTCCCTTTCAGCCACATTTACGGTCTGAGCATGTTCCCTTGCATGAGCATGCTCACGGTCAGTTCAGTCGTCGTCCTCCCTCGATTCGATCTCGACATCTACCTGGGAGCGGTCCAGAAGTACAAGCCGAAGGCCCTCACCATGGTTCCCCCTGTGGCGCTGCTGTTGGCCAAAGACCCCAGAGTGACACAGTACGATCTCCGAAGCGTCGAGAGGATATTGTGCGCGGCGGCACCATTGAGCGTCGAGGTCAGAGAAGCGGTCGAGGGGAAATTCAAGCAGGCTTTCGGCACGACAGTTCAATGTTTCCAGGCCTGGGGAATGACCGAAACCAGTCCGCTGGGCACCGTTGTGCCGCTGGATCGCATGGACAAGAAACACACCGTGGGCAATGTTACTCCGAGCATGGAGTTCAGAGTGGTGGATCCAGAGACCATGCAGGATGCTGAACTGGATGCCCAGAGTAGCGCCACGCAGCCCGGCGAGATCTGGTGTCGTGGACCCAATGTGATGAAGGGGTATTACAAGAATGCGGCGGCGACCAGAGACAGCTTCGTACGTGACCAGGACGGACACCTGTGGTTCCGCACCGGAGATATCGGAACAATCGACAAGGACGGCTTCCTGACCATCGTGGATCGGATCAAGGAGATGATCAAGTATAAGGGATTGCAGGTCACACCCTCCGAACTGGAAGGCAAATTGCTGAAGCACCCGGACGTGGAAGATGCATGTGTGGTCGGCATCTGGGTCGAGCAAAGAGCCACTGAGCTACCAGTCGGATTTATTGTCATCACCAAATCGGCCAAGCTGAGGGGAGAGAAGGCCGTCGTGACCGAGGTGAACGAGTGGCTGAACAAGAAGGTCGCCAACCACAAGAGGTTGAGAGGCGGCCTTCACATTGTGGACGCCATTCCGAAGAGTCCGAGCGGCAAGATTTTGCGGAGGCGGCTGAAGGACTCTCTAAAAACCAAAGGGCCGAACGTCGTCGCAAAATTGTAGGGAGATCGGTCGACTCGGCTCTCGCAGATCCAGTCCAAGGGCATGGTGAAGTAATGTCAGTAGAAGAACGAGCGTATGGACAGGGGAAGGCCAGCCTGTCTCTCGCCAAGCCTCTCCCCGCGCTCTCTGTTCACACGGTTACTTACTCGATCTCCAATCTCGCTTGGTACATGATGGCTTTGCCCAACTTGCTGATTTTGTGTGGGCACAGAACAGTCCTGAGTTCCGAGGACCGGAGCCGATGAACTCGGGGCACCACCGCGAGTGGTCCTCGGTCGACCGACCACCAAACTTGGACCACACTTGGGAAGTTGGAGATGGATGAATTCTTGCGGGCCTGACCGTCGACTCTTGACGTTCAAAGCATTTCGGACTTCCCAGAGCTCCCTTTGGAGCCCTTGCTTCGCCGAGGCATAAGATAAAACAAACTCTCGGTGATTCCTGCTGAAGACATGATTGGCCGCCACGGCAAAAGCCTTCCGTTCTAACCAATCACGGTGATCGGGCTGAAGTACAACTTGATTATTACTCGTCAAAAGTCTTCTCTGGACGGCGGTTTCGGACCAGTGGTCAAGGGTACTGCTGAGATCGGAGTAGGGTTGGGGAAGACTCTCAGGACAGTAAACCGATTTTATCGGTGTCGCCGGTGCAGGAAGCCGCAGAGATGCCGTTGTTCTTCTGAGTCATTTTCTCTTTTACCATGGCCGCAGTCTCTCTCTTGTTTTCTCATCATGCAATATCACGGCAGCTGGCCGAGCTCAGGTCTGCATTATATCAGGGAGCCATTATTTTGGACGCTTGTCCAGACATGATCCGGAGTTCAGCACATCCATCAACAACCGCTCCACCATCATGACTGTGGGCAAACTCGACGAGGTCGAAGTTCAAGTCGACCAAGATTACATTCAGTCTACTACGGTACAAGCAGCCGTCCCGAACGTCGACTTGGAAAAAGCGCCCACGGCCGAAGATGAACGGCCAGAGGTATCCAAGATCGGATCGACAATCAGTCATCACGACATCCACGACGTCCCTAGTCACGCGACATCGTCCATCGAGGTCAATGCGGCACAGTATACCCGTTTCAGCGAGAGACGCAAGCTGATCATCACCGCTGTCTTGTCACTTTGCGGCTTCCTTTCTCCCATCAGCTCCACGACCATCCTGGCGGCGATCCCGGAAGTGGCAGCGACGTACCAGACCTCTGGCAGCATCATCAACTTGTCCAATGCCGTGTACCTGGTCTTCATGGGCATCTCTCCGTGTCTCTGGGGGCCTCTTTCCACCATCTACGGCCGCCGCTGGATATGCATCGTCACCGCGGCTTTATTCTTTACCTTCAGCGTCGGCACGGCGCTGGCCCCCAACCTTCCAGCCTATTTTATCTTTCGCATACTGACAGCCTACCAAGGCACCTCCTTCCTGATCGTCGGCAATTCCTGTCTCGGCGACATCTATACTCCGACCGAGCGCGCCACGGCCGTGAGCTGGTTTCTTTCGGGAACGTTGATCGGGCCTGCTTTTGGTCCATTCATTGGTGGCATCATCGTCACCTATCGCTCCTGGCGCGATATCTTCTGGCTGCAGTCGGCCCTCGGCGGCCTCGCGACCGTCCTCGTCATCCTCTTTCTTCCCGAAACGATCCTGCAAAAGAAGATTGACAGCGACGAGCTCGGCGAACTGGGCCCCAAGGAACGAACCCAACGGGTTCTCCATTTGGTGAGCCCGTTCCGCGTCGGCATTTTGCTCTTCTCCTATCCCAACCTCCTCATCACGGGCCTCGCGTCCAGCTCCCTCGTGTGGAACATGTACAGTCTGCTCACTCCCATCCGATACGTGCTCAACCCGCGCTTCCACCTCACCAGTCCCATTCAGTCAGGCCTCTTCTACATCGGACCCGGGTGCGGATACTTAGTCGGCACCTTCTTCGGCGGCCGCTGGGCTGATCACGTCGTGAAGAAGTGGATCGTGAAACGAGGGGGCCGGCGTATTCCTGAAGACCGACTGCGATCTTGCTACGCCTTCATCGGCGGCACCGTCCCGGCTTGCATGCTCTTGTATGGCTGGTCGGTCGACAAGGCCGTCGGCGGTGTCCCGCTGCCCGTGGTGGCCATGTTCGTCCAGGGCGTGTCGCAACTGTTCTGCTTCCCGAGTCTGAATACTTACTGCCTGGACGTGATGCAGTCCAAGGGCCGCAGCGCCGAAGTCGTCGCCGGGAACTACATGATTCGCTACCTTTTTGCCGCAGCCGGTAGCGCCGTGTGTCTGCCGGCGATCGAGAAGATCGGAGTGGGCTGGTTCAGTACGATCTCGTCAGTGTTCCTGGTCCTGGGTGCCGTAGGTGTGTGGGCGACCACCATCTGGGGCGAGTCATGGAGGAAGGCGGTGGATGAAAGAAAGAAGAGAGAGCACAAGAAGAAAGTGGAGGCCAAGGGTGGTGTTGCCGGTGTCTAAAGTTGTTGGACTCCTGGTGTGGAACATTGTCCATGGACGAATGACGGCACTCTTTTCGCCGTTTCTCTTTGCGGATCATTCAACAGTCATTTCCGTCGTCGTCGTTATGTTTGGTTGTTTCGTGAACTTTTTTGCAATTGTGGTCACAAAGTCACGAAGAGGTATGTCTGTCTGCACGCACGAGGTACAAGACCGGGGGAGTTGCGGTCACCGGAATTTAGAATTCGAATCGGATATGAGCATGACAAGACAGTCCTGGCGCCAGCAAATCAATGGTTATTTTCGGATTCAAGAATATGCCATAGAAGGGAGGTGAGAACTAGGGAACGGCAGGAAATTGGTCGAATAACTTGCTTCATTGATGCAAGGTGAGAACTCTAGACACAGAGATGTGGACACAGAAAATTAGGCATATGTCATCAGGCCCGCTCATGGCGGGGCTGGTCACGTGACCACAACATCAGTGGATCAGGGTTCACCACTGAGGTGGGGTTTGCTTTGACTGATCCAAATCCCCCTTTCGACATCGGAGCGGGGAATGGCGAACAGGTTCAATCACGATACTAAAGGCATCAACCAAAATTGGGAGGAGTTTTTTCGTTGTTCGGCGCACTCCGCTGCCCGGCTGCAGTGTGTGCCACACAATTGACAAAAGCCATTTTTACTCTTATTTGTTTTTCACCTTCGCTTGAATTTTGGTAGCCAGGACAATCGTGTTCACACGGATTTGTTGGCTGGATTCATTCATTGGTTTTCCGACTTCCTAGCCCTTCATCCTGGTCCTCATCCACGTCCCATTGCTTTGCTGTTTTCCTCGTGGGATCGAGAAACACCAACTGCTCCTACGAGGACCGGACTGGACGAAGATGGAAGTCCACATCCACCCCGCGGCTCTGCCGGAAGCCATTCTCGACAGAGCGGACGAATCCTCGACGTCCAACATTACCGTCACGCCTGTGCCGGCCGCACTCATCGACGCGACCTTCTCTTCGTCTACCAGCTTGGCCACAACCGTGCTCGGTGCTTCCATCGTCTCTTTCTCGGACGCATACTTTGCGTCGGCGGAGAATCTGCTGACGCCCACGCCGCCGGTCCGAAAACCGGGGGTGTTCGTGCACACTGGCGCGTGGTATGACGGGTGGGAAACGAGGAGACATAATCCGAATCCCTTTGATTGGGTCGTGATCAGACTGGGGTGTGTGGGAACCATCGACGCGATCGAGGTGGACACGGCACATTTCAACGGGAACGAGGCGCCCGCTGCCGCGATCGACGGCTGCTTTTTACGGTCGGAGGACGAAAAGAGCAGTGGAGTGGACAAGGAAGACTTCCAGGGTTGGAGTGAGGTCCTTCCGCGTCAAAAGTGCGGGCCGAATCAACGCCAGGCGTGGAGAATTTCGGGGTCAGCAGTGACGGGAAAAGAGTTCACCCACCTGAGGTTAAAACAGTACCCGGATGGAGGAATCGCTCGATTGAGAGTATACGGCAAGGTGGTGCCTCCGCCGTTGCCGGCGAGCGCGGCCGCGGGAGAAAGACCGGTGGAAGATCTCGCGAGCGCGTTGAATGGCGGCGTGGCTATCGAGTGCTCCGATCAACACTTTGGCGTCAAGTCGAATCTGCTGCTCCCTGGCCGAGGCCAGGACATGGGAGATGGATGGGAGACTTCCAGAAGCAGAACCAACGGACACACCGACTGGGTGATCGTGAAACTGGGTTTGAAAGGCCGAAGGATCGAACAGGTCGTTGTGGATACCAAGGACTTCCGCGGAAATTTTCCCAAGGCGGTCAAGGTGGAAGCATGGGCGGTCGAGGCCGCCAAAGCAGCCTTGGGCACTGAAGGAGAGCCACGGCCGGACAGCGCAGGCTGGGTACCGCTCATCCAGGGCGAGCAGCCATGCAAGGCAGATACGGAACATGTCTTTGAAGGGCCCGATTTGGTCTCGTCTGACGCGCCCGAGGATAAGGTGTGGACTCACGTGAAGATGACCATCATCCCTGATGGCGGCGTGAAGAGAATCAGAGTGTTTGGCCGGCGAGCCTAGTCACCGATGCGCTCTCAAAAAGCAGAATAGATGGAGGCGACCTGAGACAGATTCCATGGCGCAACCGATGCCGATAGATCGGGAACAAAATCATTCCAAAGCGCGGGCGTGTATACCACATCTTTCTGGCATCCAACCGCTGCTCCAAACCGGTCTGTATTGTCAAGGTGCCCGTGTGATTGATCCTGTATCTCGCCACGGGCTGGAGCACGTCTGTACAACAGTCACTATCAAGGCGGTGCCGATCAAGGCGTCCTCTATCGAGCCGGTTGCTTGGTACAGCGGCGCGAGGGTGTATGCATCTTCAGAGCCAATCCGTCGCAGCGAAATGAGTATTACAGCCACTGGTGGCGTGTCCAGAGTCTAGACCAAGGCTGGAACTGCCGATCCTGGGCAAAATCCGCCAAGAGCGAAATCGGCCAGTGGCGTCAAAATTCATGCTTCTCCGCAAGTCCGCCGCTTTTTCAGGTCGAAAGACCTGACTCACACTTTTCAGTTGTTGTCTCGTGTATTACTCCTCTCCTCCCTCCCTCTCCCTGGGTATTGGGACAACCATGGCGACCAAGATGATCCCCATGAGACCTGGCTCCAGCGCCATACGTTCCTTGTCTAAGAGGAGACCTTCCTGCTCTCAATCCTTCTCGACCACTGCCCCCGTGGCCGCCCTCTCGCCATATCGAAGATCACAGAAGCACAGCACCGAGCACACCAAGAGGCCTGCGACGACGTCTGCGGCCCAAGCACAGTATGTCAGGCGTGATGGTGGCCCGCCAGCCATCCACCCGGCCCACTGCTGACGCCTTTCTAGAACCACGAGACCAGTGCCCAGCCCCGCGTTCAATCAAGACTTTGCACGACATGAGCCCTCACCGCTGGTCAATGGGCAAATGCCCGAGCTCGATGACTCCTTTGTCGGCCTCAGTGGAGGTGAAATCTTTCGGGAGATGATGCTGCGACAGGGCGTCACGCATATCTTCGGCTATCCTGGCGGTGCCATTCTTCCCGTATTCGATGCCATCTACAACTCCAAACACCTCGACTTCATTCTCCCCAAACACGAACAGGGTGCTGGCCATATGGCGGAAGGTTATGCCAGAGCCTCTGGCAAGCCTGGTGTCGTCCTCGTGACCTCCGGGCCCGGGGCGACCAACATCATCACTCCGCTGCAAGACGCCTACTCTGACGGGACGCCGATGGTGGTGTTCTGCGGCCAAGTGCCGACCACGGCCATTGGCACGGACGCCTTCCAAGAGGCAGATATCGTGGGAATCTCAAGAGCATGCACCAAGTGGAACGTCATGGTCAAGACGGTGGCCGAGCTCCCCAAACGCATCAAAGAGGCCTTTGAGATTGCCACCGCGGGCCGACCAGGCCCCGTGTTGGTCGATTTGCCCAAGGACGTCACGGCTGGAATTCTCCGGCGGCCCATACCCATGCACTCGACTCTGCCGGCACATCAATCGGCCGCGACCCTTGCCGCTCGTGAGCTCGGGAAGAGAGATCTAGAAGGGACGATTTCCCGCGTGGCAGATCTCATCAACATAGCCCAGAAGCCGGTCATCTACGCCGGCCAAGGGATCTTGGGCTCGCCCGAAGGACCCAAACTCCTCAAGGAGCTGGCCGACAAGGCTTGCATCCCCGTCACCACTACCTTGCAGGGATTGGGTGGCTTTGACGAGCTCGACCCCAAGTCTCTGCACATGCTGGGCATGCACGGCGCCGCTTATGCCAACATGACCATCCAGGAGGCCGATCTCATCATCGCCCTCGGAGCACGATTCGACGACCGGGTGACGGGCAACATTGCCAAGTTTGCCCCGGAGGCGAAAAGGGCCGCCGCGGAGAAGCGCGGCGGCATCGTGCATTTTGAGATCATGCCCAAGAACATCAACAAGGTGGTCCAGGCCACAGAAGCGGTCGAAGGTGACCTCTCCACCAATCTGGCCGTTCTCGTGCCCCAAGTCCAGCCTGTCCGCTCGAGACCGGAATGGTTTGCCCAAATCAACGATTGGAAGAAGAGGTTCCCCCTCACGAACTACGAAAAAGAGACCCCTGACGGGTTGATCAAACCTCAGCCATTCATCGAGAAGCTGTCCGAGCTGACGGCACCGATGAAAGAGCAGACCATCATTTCAACCGGTGTGGGCCAGCATCAGATGTGGGCCGCTCAACATTTCAGATGGAGACATCCGCGGTCCCTCATCACCTCGGGGGGCTTGGGTACCATGGGCTACGGTCTGCCGGCGGCCATTGGGGCCAAGGTCGCACGGCCTGACGCCTTGGTCATCGACATCGACGGCGACGCCTCGTTCAACATGTCTCTGACCGAATTGAGCACGGCCAGCCAGTTCAACATCGGAGTCAAGGTCATTGTTCTGAACAACGAGGAGCAGGGCATGGTCACCCAGTGGCAGAGCTTGTTCTACGAAGACAGGTTCGCTCACACACATCAGAAGAACCCCGACTTCGTCAAGCTGGCCGAGGCCATGGGTGTCCCAGCCAGGAGATGTGCGAAGCCTGCCGATGTTGAGGAAAGCTTGAAGTGGTTGATCAGCGGAAGTGGCGATGGGCCAGCTCTTTTGGAAGTCATCACTGACAAGAAAGTGCCAGTATTGCCCATGGTGCCTGCTGGCAGGGCACTGCACGAGTTTTTGATCTACGATGAAGGTGAGATTCCCACTCCTCAACATTCTCTCTTACTAACGATATCATAGCCAAGGAGAAAGAGCGGAGAGCCGTCATGAAACAGAGATCCGGGCACTAAGCGGCTATTTCTTCCCCAGAAAATATTATCTTGTATAGGCGATTTTACGCAATCTCGATTTCCGGAGGCGTTGTGCTTGCATTACCCTGCGGCCCGCCAAAAAAAGTCTCCACGCTAAAAGGGGGTTTTAAAAAGTTGGCGGAATCGGCCGAGTTGGCAGAAGAGAGGGACCAGGGAGAAATTCAGTCTCCATCAAGCCGAGTTTCTAGCTGATCAAATGAACAAGTCGTGTTTGGCGGTGCTTCGCCATCCATCTATTACATCCACGGATGTTGAGCCTTTGGCATCTTGATCTTGGTTTCCCCTCATCTGCATGACTTTCATTGAGCACAGCCCAGAATTTAGGTCTAGATCAAAGGGTTTGTGACGCGACAGTTGAACCTGATTCTGAAGCCCGTTTATTGCTAGAATCCATGCTGGAGGCTGGAGGTCATCTGCAGTCTAAGGCCGTCCTGGGCCTTGGCATTATCAAAACTTCCTAATCCGTAGCCGGAAAATTTCTCCGGCCCACCATCCAGCCACAAACAGATCGACATCTCTCTGGAATAAACTTGAAAGATGTAATCAAATGCCTGTGGAGATTTACGGAGCAGGTATTTACCTGGGCAGCCATTCATTTCCACCTGCGTCTTCGGAAAGTCGCTCGAGCTTAAACCCCAGTCACCCTGAGATCGAAACAGATGACCGTCATCAAAAGCCATGCTGTGCATCCTCAACGAGCAGTCGTGGGCGTCCTCGAAAACCATCGCACGGTGCCCCTCGACCGGTTAGGACAGCGGGTTCACTGGGCTTTGCGGGAGTGAACGGTTGAACCTCTTTGTGACCTCCCACAGGGAGGTCGTAAATTCTTCCGCTGTCCTTTTGCTGGTCAACATGGCCTGACAGTCCTCATTTCCATTGCTCGACACTCTCCATGCAATATTGGGTTGTATAGCGAACCTGGGACTTGATGGGGGTTTCTCAGGTGAAACCGACAATATTCCTCCGTCGCTGTCCCACAGCGTCGCCGTTGGATTCTAACCCCAGTCAACCGCTTGATCGTATGGGCACGAATAAGACTTGGGTGCTAAGGCAGTGCTTCCTGGATGACCAAAGCCGAATACACCTGTCTTTTCATCTTTGCGAGGTCCGCTCACGACTACCAGGCTTGAGACACACCGAATCGGATCAACTCTAATCAACTGAGCGACCTATTACGATGATTCCAACTCTGTCAATTTGTACTGTCTGTTGAGGGCCACTATCATTCAACCTCGATTTGGGCTACATTCACGTCACATAGCCAAATGTCAGGATGATGAATATCTCGGTCAGCGCAACTTGCATAGGAATCGGCACTGACTGGCAATACATGGAATTCCTGTCATGTCCCACTCGAGAATGGGTGCCGCCGGTGCCGCTGGTGCTGCCGGTACTGCCGGTGCTGTCTGCAGCATACCGGAACTGTCGCTTGGTGCCACCTAGGCGATGATTCCGTTACCGCCGAAAAGACCACGAGACATCTTTTACGTCAAAAACATCCCGATCGGTATTTCGAATAGCATGATGATTCACATTTAGGCCTGTTCCACCGGCTCTCGACTTGCGAAACGTCTTCGGCTTTGATTAATTTGGTGGACGGAATGTACGTCAAGACCAGGCAAGAGTCTCGGCGACGCCCGAGGCCGCAGGAGCAGCCGCACGAGGAATGCCACCCCCGTGAACTGGAACTGCTGACACTGTACGTCAACAGCAGGGATGCCATTAAGATGGTGAGTGGGTCTGTGAGTTCTTCAGGTCTTCAGCCACAGTACAACACCCCTTTTCTTTAAGATTGCCCCTACTGTTGATAATGGTGTGACTGATGGCGTGACTCCGAGAGGGAATTTTTTGGGTAGTCTGAGACCTCATCTCAGACATGACCTCTACTTAATTTCACGGCTCCTTCGGAACCGTTCAGTTCGCGACATCGGCTTGCTGCATGCCTGAGCCGCTCATGCCGGACCATGAACCCCAAAAGTCAGCATCATACAACCCAACGCAGGGGACAGATGGATCAGTAGGAACATTGTGAACCCTCCCGGACACCACCCTGCAGCATGTGGGCGCTGAGTCATTTGACTTTGCAATCACGCGGACGTGTAATGGAAGTAGATTGTGCTATACCATACTGATCCAAACGCACATCAGTTAGCAAGGAAAAGGGGCTAATCTTGCAATCATTCATCCATCTATCTGTGTGTTCCAGCAATCCTTTTTTGCCATTGTTCATGAGATTTGTTTTCCTGTGGTAAGAAGACAACAGGCTGATCATCTATTCTTCTATGTGGGTCTGCCAGCATAACATGCCCATCCCAAGGTGGCCTAGCAGAGGTCCGGAGGTTCAAAGTTTGGATGTCTTGTTTTTCTTTTCACTTCTACGTGATGCCGGTCATATCGGGCTTTTGAACAGTTTTCCGCCTTTCCAGACGTGCGTGATATTCTTTGGATCCTTAAACAGGTCGATGTTTTTGAGAGGATCGCCGTTCAGAGCAATCAGATCAGCGTCGTAGCCCACTTCGATTCTGCCGCTCTTCGGTGCCATGCCTAGGTGCCCTAGAGCCTCAGGACCCATGGCCGTGGCAGCCTCGATGGCCTGCAACTCATCCATGCCGGCGTCGTGGACGGCATAGGCCAACTCGCCACCGCTGTTGCCCAGCGCCAGCGGATGCGTGGGCGGCGTGCTGATCCCCAGATCCGTGCCCAGCGCGATCTTGACACCACTCCTCACGGCCAACCGGTAGGCGGCGAGGTGGTGCTTAGCCGTCTCGACCATCTTCTTGTAGCTTTCCGGGCTCATGAGTTCGGGATGATCAATGCCAATTTTGACGATGGTGCGGGTGGGCACGTACACGACGCCGTGGGCCTTCATCAGCTCGACGCACTCGTCATCCATGTAGGTGCCATGCTCGATCGTCTTACAGCCAGCCCGGAGCGCGGCCATGATGCCTTGCTTGCCGTGTACGTGGGCGGCGACGATGCGTCCAGCACGCTCGGCTTCCTGGACGATGGTCTGGAGCTCCTCATCGGAGAATTGCTGGCGCAGCGGGTCGTCGGCGATGCTGAGAACGCCACCTGATGCGAAGACTTTGATGACTTTGGCGCCGCGACGGACGAGCAGGCGCACGGCACGGCGGCATTCGTCGACCCCATCTGCAAGGCACAGGCCCGTCGAACCCGCATTGAAGCCGTTCGCCGTCGTATCCCGGATGCCGATACAGGATTGCACGAAGCCGACAGGCAAGTCAAACGCATCGCCATGCCCCGCGGTTTGAGAGATGGCGGCCCCGGCTGAGTAGACGTTGGGTCCCACAATGGTTCCTTCGACGACGGCCTGGGATACTTCGATGGCGAAGCCGCCGAGGTCGCGGATCGACGTGAACCCGGAGAGGAGTATGTCTTGCAGGTTGCGAGCTATGCGTGCTCCGGCCAGGGCGGGCGAGGTGGTGAGCATGGCGGAGAGGTTCAAAGACGGCGCCCCAAGCAGGTGCGTGTGGCAGTCCCAGAGGCCTGGCAGCAATACTGGCACATTTGTCGAAGGGAGCGTTGTGAAACATGTTGGGAGAGACAACGAGTCGCCGACATACGTGATTATGCCTTGCTCCGTTACCACGCATGCGTTCCGGAGTGGTTTTCCCCGGCCAGGAATGAGGAGGTCAGCGCTGATGACCTTAGTGGTGTTCAAGTCCGGGGGTGAGCCAAAGAGGAATGGAAATGCTGCCGAAGCGTGATCTCCTTCACGAGCATCATCATAGAGATGGTCCGACTCTGCTGGATGGAGCTGGCTGGGCGATGGTGAAGAGCTGTATGAATGATGAGATCCACTACGATCAGAGACAGCGGTGTGTGCTGCTGAGGGGATCACGGTTCGACGAGTCATGGTGGATGCCAACTCGGCTCGATTTCTCGGTTCTCGGGCAATGCCTGAAATGATGGGTCAGCTCTTGGGCCAGTTAACCGGTCCAGTCTCGTCAGCCTGACAGCTGCTGATCGTCACAAAGCCAGAGAAAGGCTCGATCTTACAGATGGATTTGGCAACCTCGTTTTGCAAGGCGATCTATCTCTGGCTGTATTTTCTGACGGGCTTCACTGGACTAATCAATGGAGAGCAGATTTGCGGATAGTATGATAGCGGGAGCAACGGCAGCGACAAGAAAAGTACAGAATGCGCTGACACAGCAATACTCAATCGTCAAGGACGATTGTAGTCAGAATCCTGATGGAACTTGGCGGAGATTGCCGACAAGAGATCTCATCGGCTGCCTTTTTTGGACAATACTTGGACGATCAGAGATAGGAAAGACTAGGTGTACTCTTGAAGGAGACAAGTTGCCAATTCTGCTGTATAGCAATAACTATGCCACTTGATCGACTTACCGTAGCATGGTCATTGTGCTCGTTCGGATGGCATATGGAGCCGACTACACCTCTTGTCAAGTTGGCCAGTCTGGCGGGCCTTTTCCGGTCGTGCTCATCCATTGGCATCAGTAGCAACGTTCTCTCACGCTTCTCCAAGGCTACTAAACGGGTGCTGGATAAACGATTTCAATGCGGAAAAAGTGCAATTCCCTGGCTAGAGCGTTCCGGATCAATGTCTTTGTTCTGAAGTGACCCTGAGATGGTGAATTAGGATAACGTCATCACCAGTATTAGACGACAGTCGTAGACAATCGACGTAGCCAGCAGTCCTGAGAGGGGTATCAAGAGTGGTGAGAAACTACACATCACTGACCAGACAAATTCAGTCTCTGGTAGCGAAACCGTCCGGCGTCGGCTCAAGCAGCAACTCCTGAAGAGCCTGCCTGGTCATGATACCATGATATCGTTGCACGCCACGACAAAAGCTCGCCTGACGCTGAGCTCGCTTGACGCTGTGCTCGCCGGCCCTTCAAGTCGGGATCCCGTTGTCTCCCGAATCGTAATCCGCTCTGGACCAGGATTACTGGACCAGGGTTATTCGGCCACTTGATGGATCAGACCGTCAGAAGATGGTGAGCCGGAACCCCCCAGGGGAGGGATAGCATTCTTCGAAACTCGTCTTGCCAGGGCAGAAGACACTGAAACCGCGGGAATATCACGTGCGTAAAATTGTCACGTGGACCAGATCCGATGTCTGGTGACAGGAGGGAGAAAGGGAGAAAGGAAAGTCATTCCACGGCCGATGCCATGCACGCAAGCGAGCCATACTTCTTTGATATGCCTGTCGAGGATGTCCTGGTTCGGTAGCGACCTCGTGCATAGAAACGACGGTCGGTCCTTGCCACCCGAATCAACTAATCCTGCTCGACGGCAAGGCGGTTTCATACCACCAACGGTCCCGATCCCAGGGTGCTGCGTTCCAGACTCCCCATAGATGCAGGGATTTCCTGGGAAGAACTTGTCTGGAGGCGAAGGGTCCAAGAGACATTGTCATAGGCCTGGGGTGAGAGAATGCAAAATACAACGTTCGTGGGCTGAGGTGAAAGTTACCGGTTGTATCTGAAACTTTTCCATTTCTACCGGTCGGTTCGGTACCAGAGGACCAGGCTGGCGAGAACCTGGCTGAACAAGGTGGCCAGGTCAAAGAATATTCCACTCGCACAGGCATCATGCACATCGGCTCCAGGGAAAAAGTGCATGGAGTCGTTGTATTACCGACTACCAGCTGGTCGATACTGTGCTGTGAGGGAGGTCATTGCCAGCCAGACCTGTGTTGTCAACGTCAAACTGGGGCTGGCATCAAGGTAAGGTTGCGACAACGTGGGCAGGCCTGAGTTTTGGTATTGACACGTGACTCAGCGTGATCGCGTACGGCGGTTCATAGAGACAAATAGCGCAGAATATACGGTGGAGCATGGACACGAGGGCGCAGCTAGATTTTGATCCTTTTTGCCTGCCAGCCAGCCTCACATTCTGCTTCGCCTGCCGGCCCCCTCCCCCCCCCCCCCGCCGTCGTACACGAGCAAATTTTTGGAGGCGCAGATCGCCATGGCTGGACACGCGCCGGTTGGGGACCGGCCAGGCCCAAGCCCGGCTAGCACCCTCGTGATTGCGTGGTCAACGGAGTCACCACAGTTCTTTTTCGTCTCGCCACTCAGACCGTTGACTCTTGAGAAAACGTGGCTTGATTCCCAACTAAGCACGTCAAACGCACGGACACATCTCACAACCGAGTCGCCTCGCCTCACCAACCGGAGCCCTCCGTATTCTCCCCATCATCTTGGATCGAGACGGAGTTCGAGACCTTTTCCCGGGCTCGTGTCACAACGCCCTTGGCCACAGTAACATGCACTCCCTAGCTCTTCCAGCCAATCCTCGCCACTTGTCGGGTTCAAGGGCAGGCAAGGCGCTACCATCACAGCCGTCAGCGCCTGTGGATCATCCATCGACGGCGATCGTGAGACTGCGATAAGCCTTTGCCTCCGACAAAGTTAGCTCCAGATACGAGTTTTGGTCAATTTCGGCAACGCCCTTGGTGGCAGGCGCTAGATCATACTATTGGCCGCAGAAGCCCCTGGTCGATCCTCATCCTCGTGCTCTATCGTACGCGGCTGCCGGTCACATGGTCACCGAGAGAAATGCAATCTCCAGTAGCATGGCATCTGCGCTGAAACACTTGGGGCCCCCGAAGCACCTTGCTCTCGGCGGGCGCGATGACGATGCGTCATAGGGCAAATCCATAACGGAGCAAGCTACGGCGTCCGTCGGCAGCCGGCGATTCCGCAGAGATTGGTGGGCCAGGCACTTCTGGACAAATTGGTGCACACCAAGGGCACTCGCGGCTCAGGCGGCCAGCTCGCCTCCATTAACTGACTTGGTGGCTGAGAGGGCTGCCTGGGATAGCCACACGGGGAATTGACAGCCAGTGTGGTCATGCCCCGGGCGGAGGAGGAGGGGGAGGCAAAGTGCCAGGTCCTCCTGACACACCAGAGTCTGTGGGTAGCGCTGACTACCGTGGCCCACAAGGAAGCCAGATCTGTGCCATCCTTGAGGAATCGATGACACTGGGCTAGCATGTCAAGGACTGCTGGCTGGCACATCGGATACCAGGCTCGAAGAGGGGGGCGCCGCAAGTGGGCAGGATTATGCAGCACGGCAAGAATGGACACACAGTGAGTGGCTATAACTGTGAGCTTGCATTGGCCGCAGTCATGATTGGACGCCGAGTTGAAGCGCGTATGCTAATGGTCGTGCCTCAGGCAGCACACTGCGTATTTCTCAGACCAACGGGCTGCCACTTGCTGTCTGGCCCACCCTCTTCCTCTCGCGACGACACACAGGCCAATCACAGCCACAGAGATTGGTCAACTGGTGGGCCACCGCCTGGGGCGAGGCGCAAAAGCAACACGATCCTAGACTCACCGACAGGCTGCTGCTCCCCGACCAGCCGATGAGTCGATCAGAAGGTAAGCCTGCTTTGGTCTCCTGTTCGATCCTGTCTGTGTTGGCGCCTGTCTCCGACCAATGGCATCCATCTTGACGTCCTGAACGATCAAGCAAATATAACACTACAAGGACGAGAGGCTTCAATGGACCGTCAGACCAATCATTCTCTCTCGCTCCTGATGATCAGAAGACCGAAATGAGGTACAGAACTGGCGCCCAAAGGGCTGGAGAGGGCGAATCAGGATGACCACGCACTATTCCTGCTACTGCTGCTGCTGCTGCTGCTACTGCTTCTGCTGGCACTGGCGCTGGTGATGGTTGCTGCAGGTGGCGAGGCGAGCACAGTGTCGACTAGGTCCATGGCGCATTTGCCTACAGCCAGGGAGCCTGCACGACGCTGTCACGATAGCTAGCGTGCATCAGTCAGGCAGGGAGCGCTGATCGTTGGTGACGAGAAATGCGCCCAGCCACGGTCGATCCGCCCTTGATGGTCGACTTGGCCCTGTGGGCGCAAGCATGCCACCCACCCTCGCACCAGGTGCCAGACACTGGCAGACCGTGCCCGGCCCCATCGTGGCCGCCTGGGCCAAATCCGCGCACGACCGACTGGTCATCCTAGCGTCAGACCACTGGCTGGAGCGCGAACTTTGATGCAAATCGGTGGGTCGCCCCCTTCCTGCACTTCTATTCGCAGCATCCTCTTACGGATTTTTGCCCCACAGGCATGGCCAACTGACGTCCGTGCACGCTTCGACGCCAGCTTCGAGCACCGTCATACTTGCCCTGAATAGAAAAACCATTATATTGCCTCTATACCTCGCCAACGAACAGCAACAACACCACCGACCAACCCTCTCCCAGAACCAACACCCTTCCATTGACAGTCTCCCAACCCCAACCCGCGTGACTGTTGACCTATCTACTTATCTTTACCACTCTCCTCTTGTATTCAACTTCGAGTCCTTCCTTTCCTCTTCGACAAACCCGCCACCTACCAACCAGGAGCATACCTGTGGACTGCCGACTTACCACCACTGCTACTTTCCTATTGTCTACTTTCTCCAATCTCCATCGACATCTTCTGGGCCCATGTTTTGAGCAATCTGTCTGTTTGGTCTTTCCAGCTCCATTTTCCTAGAGCAAGTACTCCGTACTTTTGGGCTCTCCCAATAATGCTTCCAACGCCACCGTCATCTCCTCGACTGTTGACGACCTGTCTCGGCCCCGAGGACAGATTAGGGTGTGTGTTGGCCGGACGCTTGGAACTTGTCTCCATCCTCGGAGTCGGCGCCTATGGCGTGGTGTACCAAGCCATCGACATCTTAACCAGCATCCCTTACGCCGTCAAGGCATTGCCCAAGGCCGGATTGGATTCCCGACAACGACGGTTCCAGCGACGAGAAATTGCTCTTCATCACCAAGCCAGTCAGCATCCCAATGTGGTCTCCTTGCTCCGCATCCTGGACAGCCCGGACTGCACCTTCCTGGTGATTGAGTATTGCGCTGAAGGCGACTTGTTCTCCAATATCACCGAACAAGGTCGATTCGTGGGAGACGACCAACTGGCCAAGCATGCTTTCCTGCAAATTTTGGACGCTGTTCAGTACTGTCACTCCATGGGGATCTTCCACCGCGACCTCAAACCGGAGAACATCCTGGTGACGAACGACGGGCGCACCGTCAAGCTGGCAGACTTTGGCCTCGCGACCACTGATTGCATCACCTCGGACTTTGGGTGTGGATCAACATTCTACATGTCGCCAGGTATGCACCGAGTGTGATCTGTCCTCTCCCGTCACGAGACACTGACTGTTTTCAAGAATGCCAACAACCGGCCTCCCGCCCCTATGGGCGGTATGCGACGGCCCCCAACGACGTTTGGAGCCTTGGTGTCATCTTGGTCAACCTGACCTGTGGCCGGAATCCCTGGAAGAAGGCGTCTCCGGAGGACTCTACTTTCCGCGCCTTTCTGAAGGATCCCAAGTTCCTGAGCTCGATCTTGCCCATCACGAACGAGCTGAACTTGGTCTTGCGACGGATCTTCGAATGCGACCCGCACAAGAGGATCTCTCTCCAGGAGCTCCGGGAACTGATCATCGCCTGCCCCAGGCTGACCACGACCTACCACTCCTTGCCACCATCTCCCCCACCCCCGTCGGCCTACGAATACGTTGATGCGATGGAGTGTGCCAACCTGGCACTGCCACCCTCGCCACCCGCGTCGCCGTCACCCCCCCCATCCTTCCAACCTCAACCGTCAGAGTGGTCTTTGTTCGAGCCTGCCTCCAAGCAGGGGTCGTCGTGCTCTTCTGTCTCCACGGATTCCGGCTACGAGTCCGAAGCTTCTTACCCCGATGGCGGACCAAGTGTGTCGCCACCCACCCTCTTCAACTTTTACGGCAACGTGATCCCCTTGAACGACCATGAGAAGCCGTATTACCAAACCTCGACGTTCGTCCCCGCGGTTGCCGCGTTCTAATCTTCCACGCCACTGTCTTACATATGTCACCTATTGGTTGACGCTGTTACGATATTACGGTGCTACGAATACGGCGCATGCGTCTCCCTTTTTCTTTCTCTGGATACCCCACGGTGGATTCACGATCCCTGTTCCTGGATTCTTTCTGGACCTGGAAAAGCCCTGACTGCCTCTGCAGTTCACGGAGTGTTAGCATTCGGAGGAGTTGTCTAGACAGCGTTGCGAATTTGAGGCAACGAGGAAGTGGATGTCTATTGTCGACAAAAGAAAGATTGTGAAGGAGAGGAAAAGGCGCTTCTGTTATTGTCACTGTCCTCAACCCAAGCGCTGGCGAGAGGTCACACAACTGTGGGTACGGGGAGGTCTATGTGGATTTTGTAGTGCAAAACACTACCCTAGTATATACGATGCTCTCTCGACAAAGCGATCATCCAGGAAGCAAGGCCATTCCCACGGAGACCTCCTGGATGGATTGTTCTTCTGGTGTTTCGCTTAGTCGAAGCCGCTCAGCCTGTAAATAGCTTCAAGAAATCCGCCCTTTCAAGTGGAACATCAGTTGAGAACCCTGAATACCGCCCGGAGACAGCAACGGCAGCGGCAGTGGTGACCAAGTTGACTGTTATCTGTCTCGTCCACGTGATTCGATGACGACCGTCCTGGGCGTTCTTCCAAAGTGCCATTCAACTGCCAGAACTCCTGGGCGCCTGGGATGCTATTCTGATCATTCTTCGCCCCGATTCTGACCATCAGAGCGTCAGCCGTATCGCGACATGGATTGGCTGCCCTGCTTTCGCGGTGCCCCGCCTTGCTCCCCCCTTCTACCGGTCTTTCGCCACCCACTACTGCACGCCCCTCTCATGTACACGATCGGGCGATGATGTCTGAACCCGATGTCTGAGCCCAATGTCTAAGCCCAATGTCTGGGCCCCGTGTGGCCGCGTGCTTTTGGTGAATTCGGCAGAGCTAGATGCAGATCTTTGGTCCTCTCTGGCCCCAAAGGAAGATGGCATCGGGCACAGGCCGCCCCATCGACGGGCACGCGCCCGGACATAGCCTCCACAGGCCCAGCTTATGCACGTTCTTGCGCAGGACTAAAATTCGCCCTCTCAGCACAGGGAACAAACAGGCACAGGCCAAGTTGCCGCCGGCGACCGAGCATGGACAAACATTCTGGCACGGGCAACGTGGTCAGCGTAGACTGTGGCACAGACTCCTGTCAACAATTCAGGATATCCTCACGGCCCACTGCGCGCTCATCCCCCATCCAACCCAGTGCCACACCTCTGGCAGGATTCGATCGGCTGTGCTGCGGCTGGTGTTGTTGTGACCCCTCCTCGCCACGTAGTCACATATGGTTTGTACCCCTTCGATAAACAGTTATGGCGTCACTGATAGCGTTCGTACACTTCAACCAATCCAACCAGTAAGTCTGGCCAGCCACATCGAAAATCTCGCTGCGTTTCGAAATTAGCCAGGCTGACACCATCATTTCTCTCAGACGTATCCGCTCAATCCCGGTCACAAGGTCAGAATAGACCCTTCTGTGGACAGGTACATTGACAGGCAAAGCCATTGCTAACTCATATCGAGCGTCCTATTGGGCATCCGGATAGAAGAGGACAACGAATAACCCTTGGGGGGGTTGGTCCATCCATCCATGTCAAGTCCAAGATTAGTCGATTGCGGCCGATCGCCTGGGAAACCAGGCTGGCAGCCTGTCGTTGAGGTTGGACAAGGCGCAGGTAAGGCACATCTCTGGTCATCGACGAGTCAGTCTCGCACGCCATTGGATCAGCGCCTCCCCCAAGCCAGCTGCACTAATGACCAAAGGTGTGACGACGTTGGTCCAACGAATCAGGACATGCTCACAGAGTCTGTGTCATCCCCAAATGGACAGCTAAACACTTGGAATGCGGCATTTACTGTCCATACCAGGTTCTCCTAGGCACCAGACTCCTTCCTTGCCCTGTCCTCTGGGACGCCAAATGTCGGATGCATACCGGCATTGCCGAGCACATCCTCCTTTTCCAGGTTTACATGACGGCGGGGGTCACCCTGCCCTCTCAGGAGGCAGAAGTGACGGCTGCTCGAGAGACCCAATGGCGCACGGTCGTGAGCACCTCCATCAAACACAGCCTTGTTCACGGCTGAGCAAAAATGCCGCGGGTGAGTTTCGACCAAGTAGTGCACCTGGCCGATTGTCAGCCTGTTGGGATCACCTGGAGAGACGCACATTCGGCTGAGCTTGGGCCGCTGGCGGAGATGCACCCAGGTCGAGTGGACGTATTTGCGGCGAAAGATTTTCGTGGCAAGAGGATCTGCTTCGGCGGAACAACTCTGAACAGGTCATGATCGACTATACATGATGGCGTGGGGCCATTGCAAGCCGGCACTGGTTCTCCAGTCATCAATCGGAATAACGTCTAGAGATTCCTCGTGAGACACGGGGAACCGTCTACCGAATCCTCGCCCGAAGTTAGGTAACCATCGACCAGAGATGAAGCTGATGTCCTCTCCGTGTCAAGCATCACTCCCGTTTGACTGGTTAAGGGCAGGGCTTAAGGTACACGGCGACATTCCTGGCCCTGGGGTGTCGGAATACTTTCTACAGTCAACCGACGATACATGGTAAGAAGCAGCACACGACATGTTTTCTATTAACCTTTTGTTCCTTTTATTGAGCTCTGATCACCAGAGTCTCCCTTCCTGCCTGCCATCGACCGTGCCCTGACCCCGCCCAATTGATTGCCTGAAGAGGTGATTGAATTTCTACCACAGAACCACCACTGTCAGATGTCCCACGTTCTATCTTTTGTGTGATTCTCAAGCACAACTGGTAGATGAAGTTCGGCCCGGAAAGGGCTCTCCCTCAGTTTGAACACCCTGTATTACTGTTGAAGCCTCCTGCATGAGATGCTTCAAGTGAGAGAGAATTGGTCTCGCACCGTGTGCCTGGGATATTTCCAGCTTGCCGTAAGAGATCACGACAAGATATCAGGGCATCATTTGGTACGCTTGGTTATAGCAGGGCCGGGAGTGTAGTTCAGAACCTGTCAGATTGTGTAAATCAGGAGTCAACTGTCCTCTTTGTATTGATAGAATCTAGATGTCTTTATATACACAATTGAGCAGCGAGATACAACAGGCTGAAGCACTGTTCCCTGGGCAACCAGTTGACCTGAAACATAAAGTCTCATGCTCCTTGTGGAGGCTGACAGGACCCTTGTCCATTGACGAGCTACGTTGACCACATCTTTCCTGAAAGTCTGGCGCTCCCGGAGTAGAAGTCGGTCAAAAAGAGGCAGAGAAGCATCAGACTCGTTTGCAACCAAGTCTGGACCTTAAATGGGCTAGTGTCAACATGAGGATGGGCTCTATATGTGGTGTGCCGGATCACGTGACAGAACTGCCTTGACAAAATTAAACTCATTGCACCTAGATGGCCCCAAACTGAGCGACGTTCTCGCAGTTAGCCCATAGAGAAGACCCTGCTTTCACACTCGGCCGGAACAAGATGTCTGAGTGACGTCAGGTGGCGGGGGCTGATGCGAAAATAGAATCACTCCCAATTTCTGGGGTGGGTCTTTGTCTCCTTTCGCTAAGTCCTTCAACTTCAGCCGACGTCATCTTGGACGAAGATGGGGCTTGGGGCCGCGTTATGCCAAGTGCTCAGAGCCTCAGCCTAGACAGCTGTCAACTGGTTCATAAACTAAGCCACAATTGATGGACATGTAGTGCTTCAGCCACATTTTGGCTCGCTCGGTTGGACGAGCTCAATGCAGAAAACTTTATAATCCTCATCCTTGTCACCTGACTTAGCGTCTTGGAGGCCGGAAAATTCCCAAGGGAAAATAACTCCTCCCAGGCCTGACTGTCACAAGATAAACTTTTAGCTTACGCAACTTCAACACCGAGGCTGCTGAGGTAATACTCGGCTCAAAGAACCTTCTTACAGTTATTCCACTCACGAGCACGAAGATTCAATAATAATGGGCCAGTGACAGTCTGGTGCCCTTGCGTACCACGACCTATGGAGGCCGCTGTGCATTGACACACGAATCCTTGGAACCAAGACCATATGACGCGTCCGCCCAGACCAGCCACAGCAAATATCTGTGCGGTAACCAAACCAACTGAGTTCTGACTGTTCTTCTTCACGGCTACTTCAATTAGTCCTGTCAATGAATTCCCCTTTCTCATGATCTCCTTCTCAACCCCACATTCCGTTCCATCCTTCCGTTGCGTCGCCGGTGCCGTTGGCTCCGTCGGACGCGCTGTCCGCTCACTTCTCGAAAGTCTCAATTTGCCTTCGTACCTGACAGAGGGAAGTGCAGAGATTGAATCAAGGTCGAAGCAACTCGATCCCACACCAACTACAAGAACCAGATCCACAACCGCAACGGGGGAGGGTCGTGTCCCCTTTGACCCGCTGGAAACGATCGCCGGTTGACAATCTGTGCATCTCGCATCTCGCTCGACTTCTCAAGCCACTGCTCTCCTGGATACCAGCGTCCATCTCACCACCACCACCACTCCGCCCTATCCCCCGTCTCGGTCGGTTCTGGAAAAGACAATACCGCTCAGAAAAGTCTGATTAAACCCTAAGACCAATCCTCAGCCACTACATCTGCACACAAACGCCATAGGTGGCCGCCTAACAACAAAATGTCGGACAAATTCAACGGTCCCCCGCAGTACCCAGCTCAACCTCACTACCCACCCGGCCCGCCTCCACCCTCCGGCTATTACAACAACACTTATGACCCGCGAGGACCCATGCCCGTGCCCATGACTTACCAACCCAGCCCTTACGGCCCGCCCCAGCAGGTGTACGTCGAAGAACGCGGCTCCAGCGGTGGCGGCATCTGTGCGGGCCTGTGCGCTGCTCTTGCCTGCTGTTGCTGTTTGGATTGTTTGTTTTAGGACAAGTTTTGCTTTTGCTGCTTTTGACTCTGCTGGTGTGGATCGGCTTTGGAGTGCCTATGGAGCCGGATTCCGAGTGGGAAATTGGAAGACCGGAATGCTAAGGATCTGGCCAGATGTCAGCTACGGAGTTCTGTCTGCCCCCAGTCATATCGCACTGCATTGGGCTGATATATTGGCTGGCACACACCGGGTATGCTGGTAATATGGCGCGTTGGCAGCCGTGGTTGTTCACTGTGAACTGTTGAGTCGAGTCGAGCTGAAGTCATGATTTGACTTGAGATTTGTGTTACCGGTCTTGGAGCATAGCTAGGAATTACAAGTTCATTCCTACTAGCTATGCACGTAGACCTTGTTCCTAGTGCTTCTCCCTTCATGCACTCAAGTCTCTCACTCGCTTCGGGATCCGTCCACGATCATCTTCGCATGTGGCCAAACGGCGCTCAACTCCCGCTCCTCATCGATGACTCAAAGCTTCCTCATTCAAAAGAGAAATAATGATGGAAATCGAACCAGCAACCGGACCAGAACCGAAACTGATCCCGCCGCATGGCCGCCTCCTTATTGTTCGCTGGATGTCATCCTTAGCGTCTTGAAGCGCATGTTTCAGCCGCAGCTTCTTGACCTGGAGTCTGTGGCCTCGAGTCTTTGATCTAGGCCGTCTGTTCTTGCACAAAACATATCTGCCCGGTCTTATCCTGTTCATGGTATGCCAGACCGACGAACCGCGCTGTTGGTCGACCGCGTTGCAGTTGTGCTGCAGCACTTTAGTGGTTGTGTGCTTGGGAGTTAACTTCCCGCTATACAACGGGCTCCACTGTTTGGGGGATCGTCCCGAAAAGACTAGAATCTGTCAATCCTTGACAGGATTTGGAGCCCATAACATATATACTTGTCAGGACTTTACTCTCCTGACAGGCCATGGCCTGTGGCTTCGAGTGAGTGATCTTTGAATCACTCGTTCCGCTTAGAAGTGGAGGGCGGACACCAAAGCAGAGGCTTTCCGGTCCGATCGGTGGTTCCATAGTTGAAGCCAGACATAGCGGTGTCGGCGCTCGAGTGATGACTCCTCTTAACTTGCAGACGCAATTATATTGCTGAGAGCTCCCGACGGGTCACATCGCGGAACACGATGAATCATGGCTCAAACCGCCCGCTTCGGTCGTCGTCTTGGCCGCGGTTTTCGTAATGTCCTCTAGCACCTCCCACATCAACTCCCCAGTTACAGCGCTGCACTCGGCATACCTGTCACAGCGCATTTCCTGCGCGGCTCTCAATCCTTCCTGCGGCATGACGCATTCATAGCTTCCATCTTCCAGCCTCTTCTCCGTACGCTCGTCTCGTTTGAGTCCAAGGAGCATGATCGGCATGGTGTGTTCAAGATGGTCGTAATGCAGAGACAGTTGCTTGCGCCAGTAGTGTTGTGCGTTGTAGAGAGATGCGCGGGACGGAATGGAGAACGCGATAATGGCGAAAGCAGGCTCTGGTGGAAAGGGGTCAATAAAAAGGGTAGATGTTGAGGTGTAGATGTGGAATTTGTAAGGGCGGCGGAAGAGAGTCACATCGAACGTCAATGGATTGGAGGGAGGGAAGACACGCTGATTGAGTGCCTCAGAGGGTTCCAGGCGGCCATTACGAGTGTGTTCGAGACGTCTGAAGAAGTCAGCCATTGTTTACAGGTACATGGTGGCCGCACGGGCAACTCACGACAAGAAGGTAGCTTTCCCAACGCCGGGCCCGCCTAGGAAGAGAATGTCAGCTTCCGGCACGGGGCTGTCAAGCAGTTGACGCTGCTCCATCAGACTCTGCGCCGGCGAAGGGAATAGTATGTCTAGGACACGAAGATGGGTGGCCACAGAGATCCATAATGCCGTGATCTGATGGGAGGGGCGCCCGGCCTTGGCACGTTCTTTATCTGGCCCAAGATGATCTGGCAGGACTTGTCCATGGTGATCGATGTTGAACAATGCTACCGTCATGCTTGATGATCAGCCAACTTGATGTCCTCAAGCGGTCGTGTATGCCAGCCTGAAGAGCACACCACCTTGATGGACTGGATCCTGTACTAGGACTAACCTACAGAATCGAGGCTAAGCTGAATTTCAGGGACCGTCGTTGCTATGAGCATTGAATCCTCCATCTATTTGATCAAGAATTAAAACGGAATCAAAGTGGTAATCCAAGAATTAACAACGCAGGAGGACCATTTCCATGGCTTCTTCCTGAAACGTGCCACACCGTTGACCCTCGTTCGATCACATCCATGAATAATAGTCTGCCAGAAGTCCAATGTTCTCAAACGATATAAATTGTTTCAGGGTCAATCAGGATTCTTCTCTTTTTAGCACAGGCGGTGCGGTAGTGCTGGAAGTGATCACTGGAATGACATCGGGATCCGACCTTGGTCCATAGCGGCGGATCCTCGGAGTATGGAGCGTGGCCTAAAAGCACAACCGGGTGGCAATTGAGAATGTGCCATAGGTGGACATCAGGATACTGCAAATGTGTTTTCAGGTTTGGGATTAAATAGACCTGGGTTTGTGGAAGTCAAGATGAAGCCATAAGCGAATACGCGAGCCAAGCCATTGCCAAGATGTTTACACGTGACAGTACTCATATCCACCCAGCTCATCTCACTCTTCCCCATCTCTGCTGTCATGTCCAAGAGGCAGAGTTCACGATGCCAGCGCGCTGCTGACGCGCACTGCCTTACAGGCGTGGTTGCCGCTCCCAGTTGCCTTACTTTGCGATGAGCCCTCCATCGACAACCAGACTCATCCCGCAGCAGAAGTCCGAGGCGCGACTGGCGAGGAAGATGACGGCGCCCCGAAAATCTTCTGGTAAGCCCCAACGCCCTGTCCCTGTCAGGAAATGGAAACGGAAAAGAGCAAGAAGTCTATGCATACCTGCGGGGGTGCGGCCTATGATGTACCGGGTGTACTCCGGATCATCGGTGTAGACTTTGGTCATGGCGGTCTTGATGTATCCTGGGCGAATCAGCACATTTCCAGGTTGCCTTTGGATTACCGACCCGGGCATATGCAGTTGACGTTGATCCCCTTTGAAGCCCATTCGTTACTCATCGCTTTGGTCATCTGCAACACACCCCCTTTGGTACAGGCATACGCGGCGATATTGATGTTGCCAATGAAGGAAATGATCGAAGCAATGTTGATGATTTTTCCGGGTCTCTTGAGCTCAAGCAGTTTCTTGCCCACCTCTTGAGCGGCCACGAATGAGGCTTTCAGATTGATCGCAAAGACCTTGATGTCTCGTCAGCAGAATGCTAACCAGAGAGATGAGTCAAAGGCGGTCTCATCCTCCTCTCGGTGGTGGGATTTGGATAAACAACAACAGCGGCCTCACAGCATCAATATCTTCATCCTTAAAGTCTTCGACCTTGCTTCTACGATTGATCCCCGCACAGTTCAAGAGGATATCCGGCACCACTCCACTTTTCCAGATTTCCGCAAAGCATCGTCTCAAGTCGGACGAGTCGGCCACGTCAGCCTCGAACACGGTCAGTTTTCTACCACAGGTCTTCACTCCTTCTTCCAACAAATGGGCCCGGGGATCCTTGGCGAGTTGAATGGACACAATGTCGGCGCCTGCCTCCGCAAGTGCGATCGCCATGGACAAGCCTAAGCCTCCGGTTCCGCCGGTGCAAATCGCCGTCTTTCCATTCAGTGAGAACAATTCTGATACCGAGGGCAGCTGCCCCTCCCCCATTTGATTGATTGCGGCCATGGCCAAAGATATTTAGCCGTCCAGCGTCTTCCCAAAATGGTCCCAGCAGTGCGATTCACAAGCCCGAAATATATTGACACTGGTGCGGTTGAGTTATAGGTACGTCGAGAAGCCGATTCAAAGCCGACTTCTTGTTCCCACAGCCGAGGTGAGGGGGTTGGCTCTCTGAGCAGTCAAATCCTTGACTCCCCACCCTTCTCCGCAAACGCGCTCTTGTAGATACAAAGTGGGGAGAAGGCCGGCATACTGACAATCGTCATGCTTCGCAGACAAGAGTCGGGGAAATTTGAAGCGTGCGGCTGAATGGGGATTTGAGGAGTTGTCTTGCAGATGTATTCATTTGGAACTCCCTGGGTTTGAACACGCTTTGCGGTCAAGCCGTAGGTTCCAGAACCACTACCGTGCACCAGAACCAATACAACCACGAACAACGTTACCAACCATGGGCCGCCTAGAAGGTAAGGTCATTGTGGTTACGGGAGCCGGTGCAGGATTTGGAAGAGGTGTGAGTGCTCTTCTTCTCTTTGCCCTCGCAGCAGCAGCCCCCTTCAAATGGTGAAAGAATTGAGACAGTCCGATTGTCTTCCTTCCACTCTCTCACTTTAGCCGAAGATCTTGTAGACGGACCTTAATTCTCACCCACCCCTCTACACACTGACATGGATAATAGATCGTCCAAAAACTCACCACCGAAGGGGCCCAAGTCCTCGCTGTCGACATGCACGCAGCCAGCAACGAAGCCACCGCTGCATCGTGCCCGAAAGGTCGGTGTGTCCCATTTACAGCCGATGTCACATTAGAAAAGTCTTGGACTGGCATCGTCGAAACTGCCTCAAAGAGCTTCGCCACCAAGTTCTCCGTCGTGGTCAACTGTGCAGGCGTCGTCCATATAGCGGCACCGTCTCATACCGTGCCTGAAGACCAATTCGATCTCATGTTTAAGGTCAACGTGAAGCCGCTGTACCTGAGTACGAAAGTCGTCGTGCCGTTCTGGAAAGAGAATGGCATCCCAGGCCAGTTCATCAACCTGAGCAGCATCAGTGAACCGAGACCGAGGCCAAATTTGGTCTGGTATGCTGCCAGCAAGGGTGCTGTGACCGTGGTAAGTCGCACGATTCTCGCCATCATCAAATCAAAGAAGTATTGCTCATTTGAACACTCCAGGCCACGAGAGGCCTTGCCGCCGAATATGCCGCGGATAAGATCAGGTACAACTGCATTAGGCCGGCTGTGGGTGAAACTGCTATGTGAGCATTCTTGACATGTCTAGCGCTGTATGTAAATTGATGGATTAGGCTTCCAAAAGTCCTCGGCGGACAGGACACTCCAGAAGGACGGAAGAAGGTTTTGGGTACAGTTCCCCTGGGACGGGTTTGCCTTCCTGAGGACGTTGCGAATATGGTGTGCTTTCTGGCCTCTGACGAAGCCAACTACATCACGTAAGTGCGACCATTGGACTTTCCCTTCTGGTGTCGATGACATGTCTACTCCTGCATTCGAATTGGTGCCTTTGGTGCTGACTTGACTTGACCATCTTCAGTGGGGCGGCGTTCGACGTTGACGGCGGCCGTGGAGTGTCATAGTCACCGGAGTGGCAGTGACTTGATCAACAGTTTGGGATAGGGAGATTCCAATCCAGGTCAAAACCCAGCTTTTGGTATGGAACCATTCCACTTCACCCTGGCTTCCTTCTATCAATTCTGTTACAATAACGTGCGGTATTAATAGTCCTTGATATCTTGCCAAAGTTGACGGGAAGAAACATATAGCGGTCAATGAATGCACTCTGCTGCAGACGCATTAATCCCACCTGAATAAAAGCATCTCTTTCTGACGGCTATACATTCCGACCTGACTCTTCAATTCAGTCTGTCGTGCTTGAGTTCGATCGGCTTCCGTCGTCGATGTCTGCTTTGTCGACTGTCTGCTTTGCTATCTGTCGCGTCGCTCCTCTCCTGTGACTGGAAGTAGAGGCTGTGTCAGTCGTACCAAAGTGGTCGTTCAATCCGTCTTCACGAGGGCGCGGAAGAAGAGCTTTCACACCGAGGAAAAACTCTGCCATGCCAACCGGTGACCCTCTTCAACCTGAGGATTCCTCGATTGATAGTTAAATGTAACCGATACCTTCTATACAGAACGGCAGACGCTGGTTAGGTGCGGAATGGCCTTAAATGACCGGGTATGCCGTGTTTTCAGAGGAATATGTTACAGACTGATCTCACCCTTCCACATTGCATCTCCGAGTCCAAGCTTGTCCATCAAATGCTGCCAGCGGGGTCCTCCACGTTCCTTCCTCCTCAAATATTTCAGCAGCTTTTGTCGCTTATGCACTAATAGTCTCAGATTCCTCTTGTTATGCTTGTCTTTCTTGCCCAAATTGTCGGCCAGGACGTTGATTTTGGTGGTCAGAATGGCGACTTGAACCTCGGCTGAGCCGGTATCTGGACCGACTCTTTTTGGTACGCTCCCTTCGCTGATCACATCACCTGCAGCGGCGACGCTCCCGTCGCCCTCGGCCACAGCTGCTCTGGCGGATTGCGAGCTCGCAGGCTTGGGTGGCAAGAAGTTGTCCGTGGCGTGACGGCCAAACTCCTCGATGCATCGTTGAATGTTGGCTCGCGTTCGATCTTGACTGCTCCCGTTTTCCAAGGCCGTGATCGCTTGAAGCGCCCTCGACGCATTCTCATGCTCTTTCTCGTATATTTCTTGTCGCGCCTGGAAATCCTGTGGGTCATGGTTCCCAGATGCATCGCTTTTGGGAAATGGCTCCGTTAGCCACTTCGAGTATTCGACTGATTTGTGTAAATCGTCTGGCTTGACAAAGAAATTCAAATAGGTTCCAGCTGATGCCCCAGTCGCAGACGACGGTGACCTCAGGGATTCTAAGAATGGAGTCGGTCGGGATCGGACAGGATCGCCCATTGCTGCGAGTCGCTCTGCTTGGAGGACCTTCTGTCGCGCTAGGTTTGCAACTTTCCGTTGCTGAGCCTGAGCGGCGCGATAGGGATCAACATGCTTCCTTGCTTTCTTCTTCCCTTTCGCCAGCTGGGGAGAAGTCGTCGAAAAGAGACATGCGGAGCACTGTGTATATGCTTGCCTCTGACTGGCTTCCGGCAAAGCTCGCAGCAGACTTGTCACTACCAAATGGTCAGTGAAGAACGATCGTCAATCTCAGAAGTGCTGACAATTGAACAGGCTGCCACAAGTAGCCGTTATCGCCCTTGGTGGCATGATTTCTGCCGGGGCTGGAATATGGCGCGCCCTAATTTCCTGTCTGAAGGGATGATGGACAGATGCTGGGATCTCAATGAGGAGCGAAACTTGACTTGTTGAAATGGAGCAGGTTAGCCGAAATGGGTCTAACTTCATTTAGAATACCAAGATTTCTCATTGCCCTAACTTCCAATTTCCGCCGCACCCAAAGTCTTCATTGGTGTTAAACTCGATCTCTACTTGCTCCCTCCCACGTCCACGACTTCTCCCACTCGCTTCTTGACTGATTCCTCCATCAGTCGCAAACATGGCGAGCCCCGCAAACCTCCCTCCCATCTTCAACCCCACCAGCCAGGACATTGAAATGCTCCTGGCGGCACAATGTCATCTGGGATCCAAGAACTTGCAGGTGCACATGGACCCATACCTGTGGAAGACTCGTCCAGATGGGATTAATGTCATCAACATTTCCAAAACCTGGTATGTTTGCCTCGATGGTTGTTCTTGAGGACAACGCCCTCGGCCCCAAAAGGGCACCAACGAGGGTGGCCCTTTTCGATCATCCGTCCGTCAACACTAGCTAATACTTCTTCAGGGAGAAGATTGTCTTCGCAGCCCGGATTATCGCCGCTATCGACAACCCTGCCGATATCTGTGTCATCTCTGCTCGTCCGTACGGCCAGCGCGCCGTCCTCAAGTTCGCCGCGCACACCGGTGCGGTTGCTATTGCCGGCCGCTTTACTCCGGGAAACTTTACCAACTATATCACCCGCTCGTTCAAAGAGCCCCGGCTCATTATCGTCACGGACCCTCGTACCGACGCGCAGGCCATCAAGGAAGCCTCGTACGTCAACATCCCCGTCATTGCGCTCTGCGATACCGACTCCCCAACCGAGTTCGTCGACGTCGCCATTCCCACCAACAACAAGGGCCGTCACGCCATCGGTCTGGTCTGGTGGCTGCTGGCAAGAGAGGTGCTCCGACTCCGAGGCACATTAGCCAACCGAGAGGTCGAATGGGACGTTGTCGTTGATCTGTACTTCTACCGCGATCCTGAGGCTGAGGAACAGAAGGAGGAGGAGAAAGTTCCTGGCGCAGAAGAGGCGGCCCCAGCTGTCGATCGTGGTTTCACTGATAATGCCGACTGGGCTGGTGAGCCGGGAGCTGCCCCTGGTATTGAGGGCGCCCCACAGGCGGACAACACTACCTGGAACGAACCAAGCGCTGCTGCTGACTGGGCGGCAGAGGGAACTCCTGCCGCCACTGGCTGGTAAAAGTGAGCTGTTGAAAAGTCAGTTTGTTGTGATGTACCAACGACACGATGTCCAGAGACACCTACAGCCAACCAAAAGCGTCAAATCGCTTCAACTCAAGATCCATCTCACCCTCGGCTATTTCAAACTTTCAAGGCCAAAAGTCGCCGGCACTCATGAGGGAAAGATACTCGAGGATCGATCGCGGTTCCAAGAGGGAAAGCCCTGTGCTGGAGATGAAGGGATGTACTTAATCGTTGCCCAGCCTGGGGAGTAATAGAATTGCCGCCTTTGCAACCGATTAGTTCCCTTGACACTTGGTCCCTACGTACATCCTGGACATGTCTCGCCAATGACAACATCTGCCAGTTCAGTATGCCGTCCCCGTGCTCACCGTGCTCAATATCATTTTCTTGACGGGATTAACCTGCGTTCATCCAACCCAAAATGAACGTTTATATTTTGCATGACAACGTAAATTCATGTGTTGGCCGGCGAAATTTGGCATGAGTGAGCATAGCCAGGTCACCCCCACAGCCGAAAACAAGCCCTTTCCCCTGTGCTCCCCCCTGTTGGTATCAGTGAGGCAGACCTTGAGAAGCAGATAGTGGAGCATGGTCGAGACAGTCTCCTCAGGCAACAACCTCTCGAAGCTGACCAGATGGAGGGTGACCAGGCGCCTAAGCCTCACGATTGTCTTGTGGCTGAACCAGTGGCTGACCAGCTTTCCTTCTGGGTCCGGCCAGGGCTTACAGCCTCCTTAGGCTGCATGGCTGCCTCGTTTTATAAAACCCAAATTGTCCCGCCTGTGCAGCCTTTTGCAATCCTTCAAGACTTCGGCCCGTTAAACTTCGCGCCGTGGACAGACTTCGGTTGCTCCCGGCACCATGACCTGGGCACCCTGGCATGTGCTGAAGACGTGGGCCCCTTTCAAGATCGACGCCCTTGGTCTGGTCACTCTCCTGGGGGCGGAAGAAGTCGACGATGCGATTGGCCGTCTCGCGCAGAGCACGTACCTGGAGTACATGCCTTTGCTGGGTGCCTTTGTCATTGCCGGGGACCGCTTCCGGGAAAAGAAACCTAGCTTTAGCCTTTACAACATCAGCGAAGGTATTCACACCACCGACCTCTCGCCTTGGCTCACGCGATGGATGACTTCCCAAGACTTCGAGACGACTCGCAGCTTTGTGCGATGGACAGTGACACCGCCCCGACCGCACAGGAGACGTACTCTGATTGCCGCGCTGCTTAGCTTCATCTTCAACGGCTTCCTGATTGCCTTGACTATTCTGTCGAAAGATTGGTACGGATTAGCGAATGGGCTGGCCATGGTCACCTCTATTCTGGTCCGGGCATACGTCATCAAGGCCAATCGAGACGGCATTGATTTAATGATCGACGAATCCATCGATCAAGGCGTCGAAATTGGAATGACCAAATTCGACGACGGCGATGGGTCATATGAGGCCGATCAACATCGTCGACGGTACAAAATAAAGTTGGAGCTGGAGAAGTCGAAGAAACGGCGACTTATCGCGGAAGAAAAGAAGCGGCTGACGAAGCGGCTGGCGAAACGAAAGTTCATGACAGAAAGGCCCGTGAAGGATGAGCAGGAATGGAGGGGCAGCAGGGAGATCAAGGTTCTCATCGTGCAGTCCGACTCCAAGGCAGTCACATTTTGGATGCCTAACGAGCTTATTCTACCGCCATCGGTCTTTGTTGAGCGTCCAGAGATCCCGCGTCCCAAGATCTACAATGCCGTTCGATGGGTCGGTTGGTTGGCCTTTGCGGTGCACATTGTCGCTATTGGTATGGCCGACTTGGCCAGCCAGCTGTACACGGTCGTGTTGTTGGTATTGCCAACGATGCTACTTGTTTTCAAGTTCGGCTGCGACGATTCGACATGGAACTCGACAATACAGGAATTCTTTTCCAATCGATGTCGCTGTCGGCGCGGCGACTACAACAAGGAACAAGGGAGGCACGGCCCTGAAGATTTTCGGGAACTCCGGAAATGTTGGTTTGGTTCCCGTCTCAAAGCCGAAGTCTTTGAATGGCCAGAATCGTATGAGTTTACTCCAGACAAGGACGGCAACTGGTCCAGCGGTCCATTGCCGGAAGGAAACGAACGATCCAAGAAGCGACAGGACCTCTACGCTTGGCTAGCACTCTCACGCGATGAAGAGAAGAGCATGAGTAAATGGGACCTGTTCCCGCATATTCGGAAAGTTGATGACAAGTGGTGGCAGACGTACCAGCTAAAGAAGCAGGCACTCCGTCGAAATCCGCACTTTGGGCCACAGCTTCAGCCTGACACTGACGAGGGTCACAGCCTCGATCCCTCGGAGGCGGCCAGTTTGACATCGAGAGAATGGGGGCAACAACCGGACCGGACAAGGACACAAAAGTCTGAGGTCCATGTCATCTCTTCTGCCTTGACGACCGGCAGAACGACGACCACACCCACAGAGGCTCCTGTTGCAATATCTGTTGATGAGCTGGCCACGAAAGAGCAGGGCACCGGTGACCCTGGGACAGGCGGTGATCAGAGCGATCTTGACACCGATATCGCTGGCGACGCTCAAGCTGTGGATCCGACATCATAAAGGTATGAATTACGATGATTTGCTGAGTTCAGCTATGAACGGAGAAATTGTACCAGCATAGCGTTTGGCTTGGTAAATGGTGTGGACGATGGTTCTTGGAAGCAATTGATTCGTACTGCCGAGGGAGCGGATAACCTGCATCTACAAATACAGATCTTCGGAGTCTGAAATTATGTGGTGGAAATATGCAGGATTAGGGACTTGTATCAGATGACTGGGCGATGCTGTTGTACTTGCGGGTTTAGTCCTTGGCAGATCTCGGAACACCTCGCTTGAACCTTTGCCAGGAGATTTCTCCAATCACCATTGCTAAGTCTGCGAATGATACATTGGAACGGAAGCTAAGGAGAAGGTTGGAGATATAACTCAGCACATACCTGGTCACGCCGAAACCACGCGTCAATGAAGCTCCCAACTCAGGCTCGCTTTTCTCAAGAGCTATGGAGCCGTCAGAGAGCATTGAATATGAGCACAAGGCATCGCTGTCGGCATTTCCACCCCCAAATCAGGCCCTTCAGAACTCGTCACCAGCGATGTGATATCGCCAGGAAGAGTTCGAGAATAGCGTATGATGACACCTCTCTGTGGTCTCTCAGACCCGTTCACCCCACCCCGAATCAACGACGCAGGTATGCAACGTCGACAGATGTCCCCAAGGTCCTGATCAACGACATGGACAATCAGGAACTCGTCGTTGATTTCCACTCCGGAGAGGCCATCCGTTACCCGTCCTTCTGGCTTCGGGACCACTGCCCGTGCGCTGAATGTCAGCATCCACAGACTCACCAACGACAGATAGACACTTTCTCCATCGACCCAGATATCAAAGTGGCCACCGTTAATTCCTCACCGGAGGGCCTGGACGTCACCTGGGCCGAGCCTGGCTCGGAGCACAAAAGTCTGTATCCGTGGTCCTGGCTAGAAGAGCATGCCCCTTTCCCAACAACCACCAACCCCCCGCGCGACCGGCGGGATTGGCAGCATGTCCCACCATCCTCAAAATCCTACCCGTCCGTTACCTTTGGCGCCGTCATGAACCAGTCCGACCCGTCGGGCCTCAAAACCTTTCTCTCTCAGATCCAGACATACGGCTTCACGTTTATCCCCTCCACGCCTCCGACTCCGGAAGCAACGCAATCCCTCGTCGAACGCATCTCTCACATCCGCGCCACCCACTACGGCGGCTTCTGGGACTTCACCTCCGAGGTGAACCCGATTGACACGGCGTACACCACTCTGCCACTCGACCTGCACACGGACACGACCTACTTCACCGACCCGGCTGGCCTCCAGCTCTTCCATCTCCTCTCGCACACCAGTTCCGAATCCGACTCGCTGCCGGGCCAAGGAGGCGAATCCACCTTCTCTGACGGCTTCGCTGCCGCTTCGCACCTGTATGCCACGGCCCCCGATCTCTACCGGACGCTGTCGGCGCATCCGATCGTCTTCGGCGCCCAAGGTGCCCCCGTCGGCTCCTTCTTCAATATCACCACCTCGCCAGGCCACCCGGTCCTGACGCACCACCCGAACACCAAACCGCACCCGTCCAATCTGAGACAGATCCGCTGGAACAACTCCGACCGGGTGGCCAACACGACTTTCCCCAACCATGGCACCATGAAGCACTGGTACCGTGCCGCCAAGGCCTGGTCGGCCGTCCTCGCGTCTCCGCAGTTCCTGGTCACCGTCAAGCTGCAACCCGGTTGCCCCGTCATCTTCGACAATTGGCGTGTGCTGCACGGCCGGCTGGGTTTCGAGGGCAAACGGCGGGTCTGCGGCGCCTACGTCGGTATGGATGATTTCCGGGCTCGATGCAGGAGCTTAGGGATCACCGTTTAGGAGACGACACCGAAGCCGTGGAGACGAGGTGGAGAGACCGAAGTTGCTGTGAAAGGTCGACCAAATGCAGATCTATCGAACTTTAACGAAACAGGACGTCTCCGGACGGATGATTTGCATTTGTCTCCGGCACATGACGTTCAACCAGCTGGTTCGCTATGTGATGCTCCATTACCAAGACGAAATCTGCGGTAGCATCTGAGTGATAAAACCGGTGTGGATGGTAGAGACAGACTGTTGTTGTTTTGTTTTTAAAATGTTCGCAGTGCATTAACCGGAAGAAAAGTGGATTAAACGCAAGTTACAATGAAAGAAAGCTTGTCCAAGAGCAGCAGAATAGAGAGCAAGATGTGACGAGAGGGTCATTGTCTCTATCCTATCTCATTCAATCAAGTCTCTCTACTCTCATCCCTAATCCGGTGCTATTTTGCTCCTGACACCACCGCTGATACAGAGCTTCGACTCGCATTTGTATGCCAATTGCTGATGTCCAGCCGAGGCGCGAGAACCTATCCCAGACATCCTGCCACGCGAACAGCAGCTGCCACTCGAACAACAGCTGCCACTCGAACAACAGCTGCCACTCGAACAACAGCTGCCACTCGGCCACCAGCTTCTCTAGGCTCTCGCAGATTGCTAGTACGACTGGCTCTAGTCCCTGGCTGATGTATGATGGGTGATGGGGTGCGAATCCTGCAACTTTGCCTGACTATACAGAATGGCACCCTCTGCCGCTCTAATCAACCTGAGTGTTCCATAAAAGCAGGCATGAAGCGCCTTACTTTTGCTCATGACCGTGCAGGAAGTTGTAAGATGCTGGGCGCCAGCTGTGACTTCTCACTGAAAGCACATTTGCGGATGTGATGCGCTTAACAAGATCACCACAGTCCTGTTTGACTTCGGCCTTCTATCAACCTCATTTCTGAAGACAAGGACTCGAATTGTATTGCATTTCTCGGTTGTTGATACGTGGTCCAAATTCGCTGGTGGCTCTCAAGTATTAGAGCAATCAAGCCTTGCCTTGTCGTGTTATGATAGAGTGTATAGTGGCGTACATCCAGGGTTGATGCCGAGATTGTTCATCGAAGGAATTTCGAACACCGAGTTCAAGCTCTTCACCCCCATCCTGCCAGCGTCCAACTTGTTCTGTCACCGCTCTTTGCAGTGGGAAGGCCAAAACTACTCATGCGTTGAGGAACAACACTGACATCGGCATCTCGGTGTGCTCCGGACAAGCCGTGAGACAGAAATCTCTCTCTGTCAATCTCGACAAACCCTCTGATCTTGAGGCTGGTCAGAAGGCTTGCTCCTGACCATGCACCAAGAGAATCTACTTGTCGGAGAATGCCTTTGACCGGGGCGGCCGGTTCCTTGCTTTTCTTGTTCTGGAGTCGTTCCTCAACGAAGTCTTTTCCCGGAGAGAGAGGCGTATCATGGCCAGCATCTGGACGACGCACTCGGCCTTGAGCTAATTCGGCAAGTCCAGTGCGTTGTGATTTGACGTGTTGACCGCAGACCGATGTCCAGCCTCTTTTTTGGATGATATCATCCACGGCTTTCAGGGTGCGTGCTGAGAGACCGCAGATATTCGAACCTTGACCAGTGAAAATGATTCGGGACATGCAGACGCCTCGAATGTCAGGAGACAACGCCAGGAGAACTTGATACAAAAGGTAGGGAACAGTGTGTTCGTCGTCGTCGTCGTCACGATACTCCTCCCTTTCAATTCCCAAGAGAGTCCCAAAGACCGCGTCGTGAAGGGAAGCTTTCGCAAGGTTGACTGGTTGATATGAGGTATTTGTGGGCCAGTCGATCTCCATTATGGCGGTCACTTCTCCAGTTTCGACCGGTGTCGTGCCTTGATCAAGTGTCAAAGACTCGGTTTGCGCCGTCAACTCCGCTCCGTCGCCGGTCAGTAGACTATTGCAACATGCCGTCCGGGTTAAGATTTCTTCGACCATGTCAAAGTCCAACCGCAGCGACGATCGCATCGGTTCTTCCTGCTCATTTTTGATCGTTTCGAGGACTTGGCCGAGGCTGCATGTCACCGATTTCATGCCGCGACGGGTCCGGTGCGTCTGCAGCTCCCGATACTCATACACCGGTGTGATGACGGTCTCTTCCCAGCCAATGTCCACGACCAGCGCAGACCGCAAGCCGGCTCCAAGGGCCGCCATGGTTGGGGCTGGAAGGAGGGTAATCGTCGTGTATTTCCATCGCTCGAAAAGAAGGGTGAGAACAGTCGATAGGACGGGGTGAGGGACGAGCGATGGGAGCACGACGACCAGACGGGCAGTGCCAGCGTCGGTCAGGAGATGCTTGTTGTATGCTTCACGCACCCCCCTCTCCAGCCTGTCCTCCAGCAAGCCCAGGTCTAGATCTTTCACCGAATTTCTCCACAGCTCATAGTCCTTGCTTCGAATCTCTATGTTCTCAGATTTTCTCTTGTAGTCGGACATCCATTCTCGGTAATCCCCCAATCTTCTCGCACGGTGCGGGCTGAATGAAATCGTACACTGGGGACCGCTTTCACCTTCAAAACCAGCACTCAGATAGCGGGGGTCGAGTTCGAAAATGACCGCATCTTCCTCCTGGCGGAAAGCAGACCCGGGAGAGGAGTAGTTGGAAGGGATGAATCGCGTGGGCGTGTGTGGTGAGCCTGGCTGTTGCCGATTCTCGCGGAGAGAGGATCGTATGGCCGGCGCCACGGTGTTTGCCATGATCAAAACATGTCTTCTCTTCTACAGCCACCACCGACCATCCTCACGGCGACCACTGTCTCGGAGCCACTGCGACTGGTGTCAAGAGAAATGAATGATTGACCGATTTGGTGATTTGAAGAAGCGCCACATCCAGTTAGTTGCCTTGGCAGCGATTGAGCCATCCAAGCGTGGTCAGGAACAACAAACACCTGAATGATGAACGGCGGCCACGCTCTGGACGCGGGACCGTTCAGTTTCGAGCATGGGTATTCCAGGGTATGTGGATCCATTACGCGTGCGGTGGACACACTAACTGTGGAAGCTTATGGAAGGAAATTGGTAAAGGTGAAAGGGTGGCACTGTCGAAGCTTGCGGTAGAGCATCTGGAAAGGACACAGCGACCTCTGCGCATCGCCATTGACGCCGCCATATGGAATTTTCAGAACCAGGCAGGTCAAGGCGGCAAGAACCCGGCACTTCGGACACTATTCTACCGGCTTCTCAGGCTATTGGCGCTTCCTATTCACCCGGTTTTCGTCTATGATGGTAAGAGTAAGCCGCTGACCAAGAGAGGCAAGACGGTATCCCGATATGGGACCTGTATCCCCAATGAGATGTCAAAGAAGCTGGTTCAGGCATTCAGATACCCCCACCACACAGCGCCCGGTGAAGCCGAAGCAGAATGTGCGCTGCTTCAGAGGAAAGGCATCGTGGACGCGGTCATGAGTCAAGATGTTGATGCACTCATGTTCGGATCCGCTCTTACTCTGCGAGATTGGTCAAAAGAGGGTAGTGCTAAAGGCAACAAGACTCCTACTCATGTCAATCTGCTAGATCTTCCAAGGATCAAGTCGCGAACAGGTCTCGACCCCGATGGGATGATCTTGGTGGCTTTGCTCAGTGGTGGCGACTACCACGAAGCAGGCGTTCCCGGGTTTGGCCCAGCCCTGGCTTGTGAAGTCGCGAGAGCCGGTTTCGGTACAGATCTGCTGGATCTTGTCCGAAAGGACGACAACGAGGGATTGCGGGAGTGGAGGGCACGAATGCAGTATGAACTGGAAACCAATGAAAGCGGATATTTCAAGACGAAGCACAAGGCGGTCAGATTACCGGACACGTTTCCGGATCCCACCATCGTGGGCTACTACATGAATCCGGCCGTGACGGCAGACAAAGATCTGCCCCAGCTAGAGAGGGCGTGGTCCAAGACCTGGGAGGCAGGTATTGACATTGTGTCACTGCGGCAATATGTTGGGGAAACGTTCGACTGGCTCTACAAACCAGGAGCCTGGAAATTCGTCCGCAATATGGCGCCCGCATTACTTGCACAGCGATTGAGACAGGGACTTGCCGAGCCGTATATTCGGTCGGTGGAGCAGATCACAGAACGAAGGCAGCATTTCCTCAATGACGGCTTGCCTGAGTTGAGAGTGGCTGTTGTTCCAGTCGATGTGGTTGGTCTGGATCTGGATGCCGAAGAAGACAGCCCTGAATACGTTGCCTGCATGGCAGATGAGCAGGACGGTGAAGAACCGGGAGAAAATGCTGCTCCTCCTCCGAGTACGCACACGGATGAGGCGGAGATGGATCCTAGCGCAGCAAGTCGGCCGAAGAAACGAGAGGCTCCGCGGTGGAATCCATATGCACCGGAACGACTGTGGATCCCGGAGACCATCGTCCAGCTTGGGGCATCCAAGTTCGTGGAGGAATGGCAACAAATCCAGCGAGATCTGGAAGCCGACCCGAAGAAGTTTGCCAGTCGGAAGTGCCGGAAGGAGAAAGAAACCCGGAGGAAGCAGAAAATAGGAGGCATGCAAGCTGGGGCGATCCTCGACTATCTGCATCCTTTGGAGCCCTCAGAAGTCCCTGGGCTTGGAAGACCCGTATGTCGGGCACCGTTGCTTGTGCGAGCAAATGTCAATGGTTGCGGTGGTCCAAAGATGCCTCCCCCTGAGGATCACCAACCGCCGGCATTGGAAGAATTCTTCAAGCCCTCCAAGACTTCGGTCGTTTCCAAAGTCCGTGATAGGGCCAAGAGCCGGATGCCATGTCAAAGCAGTGACCGTGCTGGGTCAAACCAGCAGGAAATGAGGAGTTGGCAGCTTTCTCGGCCGACGACATCGAGAATTTCTGGAGCGGCTCCGTGTGTGAACACGTCGACGGCAATTCAAGACACTCCATCAGCGGTAGATTTGTCGTCGCCCGAACCCCTGGAGAGCGCTGACAAAGAAAATGTCCGAGACTGGGAGAGTTCGCCGACAATTGGCCAGGCTCCAAGTGACATGGAAGAATCTGCGACCATCCCATCACTTGTCCAAGTTGAAAAAGCACAGCGCTCCTCTCAACCCTTCACGCCAGACAATAACCAGGAACACACAACGGGCGACCTGCCAGAGCTTTCAAGCACAGTGACACAACGCAAAAAGCGCTCGAATCGGAGTCAAGGCCTTGATCCACCAAGCCCACTCAAGAACCCAAACCCAAAAAGCAGATCCATCGAGAGCTTTTTTGTGCCTTATGCGGGTCACGGTAAAGGCCAGGCAAAGCTTGAGAACCATGGCAGCGCTCAGAGAACAATAGGGACGAACGAGGAACGTCAAGATCCACCTACAACCCTCCCAACACGTTTCTCTTCATCGCATGTATATGCTTCGCCGCGAGACAGTCTGCCAGGCACCTGGAAAGAACTTGCTTTCGGTCCACAGTCCGGGGCAGATTGGAAACGTGCAATCAGGGTGAGCTGTGTGGACCTGACAGGAGACTGACGCGGGGGCCTGGAGGAGACCGTTGCTGGTCTACGGCCGTTTGACTTTCCAAAAGTCCTTATTCTCAAAAAAGGACCTGCTGCGAGTTATCTCAACCGCTGCTGCGTCAATGGTGGCAATCGCACTGGGCTTCTCCACGAGAATTTTCGCCATCGAATGGCCATGATTCATGGTCACCACCTGGGCCACGGCCGTCGCGAGCGCTTCGACGGTCTGATAAGATGATGCTTCAACTCGCTAGCAGAGCAGGAGTTAGCATTACACTTCACGGCCAGGCGATCAGCCATAACTTGCCTCGACAACGTCTCGCACCATGTCCTGAGGCTCGGTGTCATTGCCAGTGATGTCGACCGCATCCTCTGCTAAGGAGAAGGAGAATGGTCCCGTCCCGGCGACGGAGATGTCCAAGTAGATGACCTGCTTATACTCACGCTCGTGTGGATTGACACCCACGATACACGAGCAAACGATTCGCTGAATTGACCGAGTCCAAGTGGGGCGTGTCATGCCCGACAACTGTGTGTCGATTTGAAAATGGTACAGGACTCCACCGGTGGCCTGGAGAAGTGCTCTCGGCAACAGAATTTCGACATTCAGCAAGGTGTAGCCAGATATCAATGAAGACAGCTCCTCCATGAGAGCGTAAGCGCTGGGATACACTCGATTTGTTATGGCCGCAATTATCCGCTTGTACAATTTACCATAGTCCAAGGTGAGGTTGACATCGTCTTGAGCCGCGGCGGCCTCGAAATTGGCACTGGGCTGCACCTTGATGGTGATCTGAACTGGCTGAGGCTTCAGAGGCCTGCGCCACGCATCCAAGCCGACACAGAGATTGAGATTGATATTTTTTAGTATTACTGTGTCCATACTCGACGCCATCTTGAGCGGTGAGAGAAGAGAGAGTTGAAGACTGGCAGGGAGCGCGTGTGAGATGTGGTACGGTCTGAGAGGGATAGTGCAGCTAAAATGCCAATGATGTCACGTGATCGGCAATTCCTCGGCACCCAAATGTAAGAATATTTCAGACTGCTGACCTCCACAGCCATAGTCAAGCTCTCACACGTCTCCGACTTCCAACGCGATTTCTCCTGACGACTTTGTCTGCATCCGGATCCTGTCTTCACTGCTGCTTTCAATGGGTCAAAGCGACCAATCTATTTCAAACGCACTGATTCTATCCTCCGGCCATGCCTGCAGCCTCCTTGCTCCTTCTCCTGTGACGCTGACCCGATCCGGTCGCTTCCCAGTTGGCCGCAAGTCGGTGTGGCTACTGGCGCCAGGTCCGTCCTGAGCCAGGGCGGACGGTAATATATCATCAGGGATATTCGAATACTTCACAGTGACCTGGTCGCCTTCAATGACTTTCCGCTGCACGTCTGCCCTCTTCAGAGCAGCCTGCCTCCATTATTGAAGCGGACCATTCTTCAACGTCCATACACCGCACGGACAAGCGAAGGATGAGTTCCGAAGCCCAAACCATTACAATAGAGACGACCAAGTCTGGCGCTGCCAAAATGGCCCAGGTTCCTGTCGCAGCAGACTTCTGTCATGCTCTTGATTTAGTTGAGCTTGGTGCCGACACCGCATCCCTGGCTGAACCGGAGATTATTCCGATCAGAGCAAAGAGCCCTCCCATGACGCCCAAGACGGGCGTGGCTGGCAATGCCCACATGCGAGAACTGAGCTCGGATCTCGACGGCGAGCGTGGCCGAGGCGTCCAAGCAGTGCGAGGCAGCGTGATCCTCTCCGCCAACGCGGCGAAAAGAAAGAAAAAGAGGCCGACCAAGGCGCAGCCTGCACCGGCGGCATTGAATACCGTTCGCGGCTTCACTCCCGTGGATTCCGGGGCGGAAGACTCTGATCATTCGAGGGGAGGCAGCAGCCCACGCATTTCCTCATCCACTCCGCGGCTTCTGCCGCTGGCTGGCGCAAGCCCTGGGTTGAGGCCGGCATCACCAGGCATCAGCAGTCTCAAAGCGCAGCTGGATGCCCTCAATCTCCGTAGCGAGAGCCGGTCCACGTCACGCGCCCGAACCATGCGAGACTCCGAGGCGACGAGCAGTGCCGCCAGCGCCGCATCGGACACGCCCGGCGAAGAACCGCCACACCAAGAAATGGTTAGTTACGATATCCAGATTGATCAAGACTTTATCAGCCAATCGATGGCTGAAACCGACGCCAATCCCCCCTCGGCGTCGACCATGTCGGCCGATCAGCGTGCAACGTCGATGATTGCTCGCAAAATGACTGCCGCAGACTTCACGCCCATCAGATGCCTCGGTGATGGCGCATTCGGGACCGTTCTGCTCGTGCGACAGAATGCCACCGGACGGCTCTTCGCGCAGAAGCAACTGACCAAGGCTTTCTTGAAGGTTCACAAAAAGCGAATCGAGTCCACCATGTCAGAGCGGTCCATCCTGGAACTCGTCAACCGCCATCCCTTCATTGTGAATCTGTACTATGCCTTTCAAGACCATGAAAAGTTATATTTGATTCTCGAATATGCCTCCGGCGGCGAACTTTTTCGTCACCTAGAAATGGAGAAATTCTTCTCGGAAGATGTGGCGGCATTCTATATTGCCGAGATCGTCCTTGCCCTGGACCACCTCCACAACACGGTTGGCGTCATCTATCGAGATCTCAAGCCCGAAAATTGTTTATTGGACGCGGAAGGCCACCTGCTCTTGACCGATTTTGGCCTCAGTAAGGTGGCCGTCCAGGACGCGAGCACACCGGGAGGCAGCCGCTGCAATAGCCTGGGCGTGGGCACCATCGAGTACATGGCTCCTGAGATCATCCGAGGCTCAGATGAGTCCGATTACGGTCCCGGCTATGGCAAAGCTTGTGACTGGTGGTCCTTGGGTGCCATGGCCTGCGACCTCATGACCGGAAAGCCTCCATTTGGTGGAGGCAATTGGACCAAAATTCAGCAAAACATCATGCATCAGAAGCTCTCTTTACCCTACTTTTTGTCCCCTGATGCCAAAGATCTCCTCACCCGCCTCTTGCGGAAGGAGCCCAAGAAGCGGCTGGGTGTGGGTCCGAACGACATCACAATCATCAAGAAGCACCGGCTTTTCAGGAAGATCGATTGGAAGAAATTAGAAGCGCGAGAATTGGAGCCGCCCATCAAGCCATTGGTCACCAATCCGGAGTTGGCCGAGAATTTCGCAAAGGAGTTCACCGAGAGAGCGATCGACACTCTCACTCGGAGGCACAGTCGGACACTCAGTAAGTCGGATCCTTTCGGCGGGTTCAGTTACGTTGCGAGCCAAAGCTTGCTTGAGCAATCCATGCTTGCGGAACTGGGTGATGTCATTATCGATGAATGAAGACGAATGATACATCTGAATAGAGATCATTAGAGCGGATGAGCGAGGTAAACGGCGACTGGAGAGGATAAATATTCGTGACTGCATCGTTAGACCTTGGTTTGGTTGCGAACCATGGGTATGGCCATTCCAATATAGAGGTTGATGAGCAGCATACACTCTCGACGAGAATTGATTCCCTTTGTCGATCAAGTTTTGAGGTCAGTCTTACAGTTGCTTTAAAATTAAAACATCTCCAACCGGCAGCGAAAATGAACGCTCTTTCTCAACCCAAATTTGCCAGGCGACTCCATGCCTTGGATTGACTAGTTGTTGAGGCATCCTAATAGATGACCATGGTCTGCATCGATATGAGCATTCAAAAGGCCAAGGCTTACTTCGTGAAAGCTGACACCAAGGAGCCCATGACCATAAACTGATGGCATATTCCCTCACTCCAGCACCAAGCACTCCTTTGAATATCTCCTATTTAGGGACAAGCCGTCCATCCTTTATGAAGACTTGGTCCACCGTCGATTTTCCCATCCTCGCAGAGCTTAATGGCGGCTTTGATATGGTATCCATTGCAAAGGGTGTTAGTCAAAGTAGCGTCGAGTAGGTCATGGTCGAGGTGTAGATTGTGTTTCTTTTTAGAAGCGTGGCCGACCTAATGGCTGGCGATCCTCCCTCGACTCGATTACGCTAAAAGTGCAGCATCTATCTTAGCTGCCCATTTAAACTCTTCCCGAGGCGACATCAATATATTGTACACCACGTGATAGCGCGTCGCTGTTGCCTGCAAGACGCGATCCTCCTGACACAACAATTTCACTGGTGAAGAGCAGGCGTTGTGAGAACTACTATGTTCTGCCAACTCGACCGTATCTTTCTGATTCATCCACTCCTGCTGCAACCATATTTGGCGGCTGTGTTATATTCTCTTTAGTCCATCACAATGACGTGTCCCGCCAGCATCGGCTCTCTAGACGTCGAGTTGCTTGCCACCATCCTCGAATTCGTCGACGACGACTCACCCAAGACCACCAAATCAGTGGCCCTCGTCAATAAATACTTCAACTCAGTCACCAAACTGGTTTGCCATCGGAAAAAGGTCATCTTCTATGCTTCCAACCATGCAACAACAAACCAGATCATTCAGCAATGGTTGCGAGATGAGGACCTGCTGCGAGGAATCCGTCATCTTCTTGTCCAGCAGGGTCGGCCAAGATTCACAGCTCGAGCCCAACAGCTTCACCAGTCAGATGGTGCCATTGACGATGACTCTGAGGTCGATTCCGAATACGGGCCTTTGACCACATTGATCCAAAAGGCTGGCAACCTCAAGATTCTGACCTGGGGCTGCCACAAGCCCGTTCCCCTTGAAGTGCTGAAGAGTCTGCACCAGTATCACCCAAAGGCTGAACTCCGAGTGTACAACTTCACCCGATCCGGGGCCACGGTCGACCATAACGATGCGGCCGAAATCGCTCTTGCAAACTCCCCCGCCCTCACCGTTATCAGAGCGCACATCTGGGACACTGTGCGGGGAAGTCAGCCGGACCTCCGTCGAGCAGCTTTTGAGCGGATTGTGGCCAATGCACCAAATCTCAAACATGCCTCTATATCGACTGGACGAATCGTGCAAGTCCTCACTCCTCAAGGTCAGCCTGATGAGGGATGCGCCGCCAAGTTCTACACCCACAAGAAGCCAAACTCATCGATTCGCATTTTGACGTTGGACGGGTTTGCACTGTCAGAGGAAACATTGCGATACTGGTCTCGATTTGTCGATCTCTCCCGCCTGGAGAACCTGAAGTGGAGTCGAGGGAGGCCACAGCTCTCATATTTCCAGAGTGCACCGGGACTTCTCAAGAGCTTAAAGCACATTAGTCTAAATCTGACGGCACAGGACGACAATGCCGACCTCCGGGCAGCCGTGGAAAATTACATTGCGACATGTCCACCCTTGGAGACATTAAGTTTGTGGTCCTGGATGGGCACCGTTCCTCTCTCGACCATCCTCGTCAGGCACGGCCCCACTCTGAAGGTATTGCAACTCCACGAGCGCGAAACGACGGCTAGGGAGCTGCGAAAGGTGTTGACAACGGACGATGTGAAGGCCATCCGGGAGAGCTGCCCGAACCTCTGTGACTTCACCCTGGACTTGAACAGAAAGTCGTTGGAGCTGAGCGTGGATGATGACAGAGAGATGTTGGCAGAGTTACAAAAATTGAAAAAGTTGAGCAAATTGCAGCTGTATTTTGATCTCGGGATTGCGTACCTGCATGCTCAAAGCGGCCCACCAGTTCTCTCTCCGGATGACCAGGACTCTGAGGGCAGCAATGACGACGACGATGGAGAAGACGACGGTGGTGAAGGCGAAGGTGGTGAAGATGACGATGACCATCATGATAATGACGACGAAGCGAATTGGTATGGCGATCCTGCAGGTGACGGCACCGGCAATGACACAGCGACAGTCACCGCGGCGGTGGTAGACGGAGGACCTTCTATGCTGGGCCCTCTTCCGGCCACCGGACACCTTCCAACAGTCCCATCTCCTGTGCCATCTACATCTCAGTCTTCAAGAAAGGCAGTTCGGAAACAGGTCGGCTTGTTCGAACGTGCCATCAAGCGGCAGAGGCAGACCCTCTTACCGCCATCAGAGGCGGAAGACATATGCAGATACGTCGAGGGGATGTGGAAGATGGTCTTCGGACACCGGATAACAGGTGCCAGGATCTTGGATGTCAAGTTCGGGGAATATGAGCGGAAGCCAGTGCCCGGCTATATGGCACTATGGACACAGCAGGAACAACGTCTGAAGAGCTGGTGGAGGGCTGAGCCCGAGGAGCGCGATGATAGGCCAGGGGAGTGTACGGTCATCCAGATGGGCTAGGGTTGTGGTGATGATGCGAGAGCTGGAGTGCCAGAGACAGACCGATATCCTGATTTTGGGCGTTAGTCCGTAGTTGGCAGCGGCGAGTACTCACGAAGTAGGAAATGGGAGGGGAACGGAAAGAGGAATCCTGTTCCACCATGGGTCTTTTGCTCTGATAACGCTGATCCACGAATGATCTCATTCATATGAGATGAAGGAATAATGAATGAAGCAGTGACGTTTCGAGAAGTCTCTTTCTATATTTCCTTTTAGACCAAAAGATTAGCCTTCTCTTTAATCCCTTCTAACCCTACCGTGGTGGGGACATCAATACATGGGGTTGTCATTTTGCGTCAGAATTTTGGTCCTGGTGATTATTCACATGCGAGCTATGTCTTGAAGAAGTATACGGAGGCAATCCTGAATCGTGACCGGCCTTGATCCAAGTCATCAAGCCACGACGCGGTGTGCTGCGTCGGATTCAGATTCACGGTGATGTCCAGGTCCGGGTCGGATCCAGCTTCGCGGTGGGTCCAGTACGTGTGGATTCGATGTTCTTGCGTCTTGAATCTGAGATTCGTAGGTCTTTAATGTGGTTTGCTTTCCGGCGACGGCTGCTCCTGTCGGTGATGACGATCCAGCGTTGACGTCCATGTCGACTCTGCTCCATCTTCGGGAGCCGGAAATAGCCAGGCTTGCGGCTGGGTCTTTTCTTCATCAATGCCACTAGCGGAATTGTTTTGGTCCTCGGCTGGCTCTACCATGGCGAGTACGACATCGTTCTTGGTGCTCTTCATGCTATATCCGCCATGCCACCCGATCCAGCCAGGTTCGTGGGGGCCGCGTAGAAAGCACACGAGCAGAGCGGCGGCGATGAAGCCAACGCTCGCGGAGCCAGAGGAGATCCAGCCGCCGTCGGCGTACAGATGGTTGCCGACAGCGGTGCCGATGAGCTGACCACAGAAGACGCTGACCATGTACGCGGTGTTGACGCGGTTGCGGCCCTTGGGTTCGACACCGTAGATGGCGGTCCGGTTGGCGATCTGGGACGTCTGCAGGCCGATATCGATGCAGGCAGCCTGGATGATGGGGCCGGCGATGGTGAATTTGCCCGTGTACGTGCCAACGATGACACCTGCGAGGCAGATAAGTTCGCCTACAATGACAGAGAACAATGGCTGATACTTGTCCATGACGGTCCGGGCGAAAATCGGACCCCAACTCATGCTGCCGATGCCGATGAGGGCAAAAAGCCCAATGACGAGCTGGTTGTAGTGGTACGGGGGACCGACCAGGAGGAAGGTCAACGTGGTCCAGAATGAAGTAAAGGTGGTGCTGGTGAAACAACCGACGAGGCAGGCCTGCACGAGAACCGGGTGCCGAGTCACCATGCGGAGGATGTCGAACAGCAATGACGGGTACGTCTTGAACACGGACCGATCCGGGTTCGTCGACGGGTAATCGGGCATGAACAGGTAGAGTAAGACGAGAATGAAGTACTGCAGTCCAAAAGAGATCCAGTAGATGTACCGCCAGCCGATGAACTGGGCCACGATGCCGGACAGGAGGCGCGCCATCAGCATGCCCAGCAGCATGCCCGACACCACGATGCTGAGAGCGGTCGCCCGCCGGTGTGGCGGGGCCATGTCTCCGACCAACGGCAGCATCAATTGCGGTGTCACCGTCGTGAGGGACGTGATGAAGCTGATGGCGCCGAACGCGGCGAACGAGCGCGTAACGCAGAGACCGATCCTGAAAGCAGCAAGACATGAGAGTAAGAGACGCGATCATCATGGGGATCGAGGATCTTCAACCGTACCACATGGTTGAAGTGAACCACACAAGCCACAGCACAAATGGCCTCCTTTTGAGCAGGTCGCCCAGGGGGCACAGGAACAGGAGTCCACCGGCGTACCCGGCCTGAGCCAGCGTGGGAATGTACGACGCCTGTTCGTCCGTGACGTGGAAGTCATTTGCGATGAGGTTGAGGATCGGGTGGTTATAGTACAAGTTGGCGACGGTGAAGCAGCCGGCAAATGCTGAGCAAAATCGTCAGTTCGGCTATCAGTCCGTCCGGCCTCCACTGAACCGTTGAAAGTCAAGGTCGACTCGGCTGACTGGTAGAATGGACGTACCAAACAGCACATTCAACGACATGGAGAACTGAAAAGGCTTCTCCGGGTCGTAGCGACACCGCGGGGGGACATATGCCAGCCGGTGATACACGGCGCACCACCGTCCTCCTCTCATCGTGGTCGAACCGCCATCCTGCTCACTACTCCCGTTGGATTCCCCTGTCGGCGACGTCGCGACCTCGTCCTTGTCCTTGGTCAGCGCCTCGTCAGAGACGGCCATGGTGTGAGAGCCTGGTAAGCAAGGAGCCGATGTGCGGGAGCATCAGAAGCGACGGGGAAGGGAAGAGGAGGACGGGGAGGAACAGTAGCAGGAGGAGCGGCCATCATGTATTATTGCTAGCTCTTTAGTGTGGTCTTTGTACGAAAGGCCGGTGGAGAAAGGAAGCCGGATTATCGAGCGAGCCTTGGCTGGCCAAGTTGGAGATGATACTGCTGGGGTGGCTATCTCCGGGATCCGCCGTTATGCCGGTGTGAGAAGCTGGAGAGGCGCCCAAGAAGGAGGGGTTCCAACGCTAGACAGGGAGGCCGGCAACAGGGCCGACAGACCGATGGGCGGCCTGTTGGAGATAGACAGAAAATAGGACGAAAGGCATTGGCCAGCAGTGAAAAACAGAAGAGATGCTAGTGATATGTTGTGCAGCTACAGTACAGCCCGTACGTTACTTTGTTCCAATCTCCACGGTACTTTTGTCATTAACACAATCAGCAGGTCTTCAGCATGGGACCGCTGTCACATTATGGTGCCCGGGCATCCGCCTGGTTTTGTCATGGTCGTCGTGGTCATCGTAAGCCAACAAAGAGCTGAGATGGAGGAAAAGGAGAAGAGAAAGAAAACAGGAAAAAGGACAAAAAGGGGTCAAACCATCATCGCAGGGTATCACAAGTGGCATCTCGCTTCGCTGTGCAGCAAATTCCCACCCAGGTTCATTAAACCCGTCATTCCACCTTCATTTCGGGGATTCTCCTCGCCGAATCCGGTCTCCAATGTCGTGAATGAATTCGCAAAACTCTTCGGCGTCGCTC